>Ga0307514_10000015_pt1 | contig 450129 bp, 458 predicted proteins | sample 16_EM_MG_FD_203088 | JGI IMG/M metagenome (GOLD analysis project Ga0307514, IMG submission 203088) | Populus trichocarpa ectomycorrhiza microbial communities from riparian zone in the Pacific Northwest, United States - 16_EM | ecosystem: Host-associated > Plants > Roots > Unclassified...
ACTTCGCCGGTCTAAGTCCAGCGTCATTCATCAGAGCTCCTTGAGGTGTCGTTCGAAAGCATCCGGTTATCCTTCTGCCTTGTTCGTTCAAAATTTGTTGTACCTCTTGCGCTCTGTTTTTCTGTCCCTTCCACCACAACTCAGCCCCGTATAAAGCAACGGCCTGTACTGCGGCGATCTGAATTCTTTGGCATCCTTCCGGGCTTAATCCTTTCTTCGTCATCAAGGATCTCACCCTGCTTTGTGCCCTTCTTGCTTTCGCGAAGGTCTTTTTCGTATGATCGTTCAGAGTAAGCATACTATCCAGCCATACCCCTAACCACTTTGTCGCTTCTTTATTGTATGGAACCTCATGACTTCCGACCCTTATCCTGGCCTTCATCTTCGGTTCCTTATTGTTTCTCCTTCGAGTGAACAATATCGCTTCGGTTTTTTCGATGTCAAACTGACAGGCGTTTTCCTTCGCCCAAATTGCTGTTTCTGCGGCGCATCTCTCCAATCGTTGTGTGCATTCCCCCACATCTTCACCTTCCACCACCCATGCCACATCATCAACAAAAGATATACCCTCACTTCCACCCACTTTTTCTTTTTCCTCAACCTTGTCGAACAATCCCGAAAGATATATGACGAAAAGAACTGGTGATACTGGCGACCCCTGTGGAACTCCCGTTTCCACCTCCATAATATCTCCTTCTCTTCCGTCCATCGACATAATCACTTTTCTTTCTTCCATAAAATTTTCCACCCATCTCACCAGATCGGCTTCAAACCCCATTTCTTCCATTCTTTTTATTAAGTTCCCCTTTGCCACATGTGGAAAGGCTCCCTTAACATCCATCAACAGCACTGCCGCGGTATTCCCCCTCCCCCACGCTTCTTCAACTCTCTTCATCAACCTTCCAACCGCGTCTATTGCTGACCTTCTCTTTCTGCATCCAAACTGCCCATCGTGAAGTAGCTGCCTTCGCTCACACTCCTCTGCTATTGCGTTTGCTGCCACCTTCTCGACCACTTTTCCCAGACAATTCAACAACGTAATCACCCTGTATGCTTTGGCGACTCCGTAATCTGGCTTATTCGGCTTTGGTATAACCACCCCCTTCGCTTCTTTCCAAACTCGTGGGTGTATCCCTAACCTAAATGTTACTTTGACAATCGCAATTATTCTCGGAGCATCCCACTCCCACAATAACCTAATTGCCTTAAATCCCAATCTGTCCGGACCGGGAGCCTTCTTCACTGATTGATCGAACAGAGCCAATCGGATATCCTCATCAGTGATCTTCTTCCACATTCCTCCTCCCTCTTCTTGGGCCTTTCTCTCCACACCCTTCAAAGGTTTCGGAAATGCTTCTTCTTTAATCAACTCTGCCTTGTCCTCCCAGGATTCCGCCACCACTCCATCCCTGGATTTCAAAGCCTTCGTCGTTTGCTGACCTCCCGGTTTTGTATACCTCAAAGCCTGCCATACCTGATCCTTCGTTGCGGAAGACAAAAAATCTTGCCACATCTTCGTTTTCGATTGTCGGATTATTCTTCGGACGTTGCTCCGCTGCTTCTTAACCTGTTGCTGCGTCGCTTCCCCCCTTCTTCTGGCCCTCTTTAGCGAGCCCAAAATTCTTCTATTTTCTGCGATCTCCTCGTTCCACCACCTCTTGGATCTCGCACAAACTTTAACTTTTTTGCAGCACCTATTAAGATGATTAACAAAATTCCGCTGTATCCACTCAGCTTCCTTCTGTAATTCTTCTCCACTGCTATCCTCGGTCAAAACGGGTCTCTTTGAGCTCTTGTCCTTCTACTCTTTTTGTGCTTTTTCATAATTTTCTTTTTCCTCCTCCGACTTAAGCCCATCAATATCCCATCCCGTAACCTTTCTCGATACTTTAGCTCCCTCCCCCTCATCCCATCTTAAGTGGGCACACACGATCGCGTGATCCGAAGTAGTTGCCAAATCTGTAGATATCTCCAAATTATCGGCCATCCCGGCTTTTGTTATGAAGAAATCTATTAGCGATCTCGAAATTTCGCCGTTTCTCATGCTCGTATGGGTTGCTTCCCCATCGGTAACATCCGTCAAATCATACTCATCCATAAGATTCGTTAGAAAGACTTCATCTCTTTTTGGTGGGCATTCCGGATCCCATCTATCACTGTGAGCATTCTGTTAGGGGTTCTCTCCTGACAGCGGTAATGATACATGTTTGACTGAAGCAAGTACACGTGACTACCATTCGGAAGTGGATACCATTAGTCACGAAGCAAAACACCTTCTTGCGTATCAGCTCATGTGATCAGTCGGACGGCCTTTAGCGGGGTTACATCCGAGCCGTATGTAATGATTTGATAAAGAGCAGACTTATCAAGCAGATTCGCAAGATGATGCAATTATGTTGCCATAACCGGGATGTGAAAAACCATCAGCGGTGCGCATAATTATACATTACACCTACTATACTTTGATAGCGGGACAACGCAATAGTCAGTGGAACGGCAAGGCCAAACTTGAGCCAAGCTAAGGACTAGAGCGCAGCACGCGTTATGCAATATGCGAGTACGTGGGATCGTCGCACCTTATCTCTCAGAGATAAGGAATAATGCACGCACTCCCCGGTTCACAGAAGTCTGGAGCCTAAGCATGCAGTGCGTGAGGGATTAATGGCATTGGCTGAAGATAAGAGGCCTGAAGCGACCCTGCTCATAACTTTTGAGTTAGTATGCATCGCAACCCCAAGAGGGTGTCATAATCTACGTTGGCAGAGTATCGGTTGGTCGCCGACGTAAATCTCTGATGCAATGCCGAATAGCCAAATTGGTATGGTGAGGCATTAATAACTTTATGTTATTATTATATTGCGATAAAGCGCTGATCGTACTATGTGACGTCAGATGTTCCAACTACTGAACAAACGATAAGCAAGATGTCTAAGTTGAAGTTATGAGTTGTCATAAGTTGCGTTTGATATCTTACATGATGATGGCCTCATACGAGGAGCGTAACGCTTTGAAACCAATCATGCATGAACACGATAACCTAAAGGGAACTCGTGGCGGAGACCGGGACAGTATCCCGAGGACGCTATCAAGCAAAATACCATTGTCATAGTCATGGAAGTAGCGGCCAAACTTGAGCCAGCGAAAGACTATAAAAGACTCACATTGTCTCCCCGACAATGAGAAGGATCAAGCTCTAGCAGCGAACAGTCAGATACCTACCAGTGGAGAAGACCTTTATTTATTATTGAGTTTTTATGATACCTATACCTTTATATTTATATATAAAATATATTAGCTTTGTGTAGCGGTAGCCCCGCACCTTTGTTAAGTATCCACCCATATGACCTTACACTTCAAAGACGATTCCGAAGTTACGATTTATACGCTCGAAAAGATTATATCTTTCGCCCGACAAAATCAGTACTTCTTTGTGGCTAGCTGCGTCTGGTGGATAGCCAGTATTATAGGGTTAGATACCGGCTTAACAATATACATCGATAATCTTAGAATAGCAGGAGACGACCGAGGAATATCTTCAACACCTCGAGATATTGCTAGGGATATTAGCGTAGCCTTGAATACACAAGAAGATAGCAATCCACTAAATTATATTAGCGATCCGTTAAGGAGAACCCGGAAAGGAAGGATTAATCCCCTACCTCAGTCCAAAAAGCAACTAAGGGAAACCCGGAAAGGAAAAAGGATTAGTTCCCTGCGCTTAACTAAGAAACAACTAAATCGATTAAGGGCTATTGATTCAGATACTTTGACCGAGTATCTTTCGAGACGGAAATAGGATCTACGGCAGTGAACCTAAGAGCTAAAGTATCATCGGATACAATATTAAGAGTTACTTAGGGAATACACCCCCGTAACACATTCCAATCTCCTCCTAACAGGATCTTGTTCCGCCCCATAATCTCTCTCCATCTTGCTGTCTGCGCCGGTCTGCCTTGGCTTCTCACCCTCTCCACCTGCCTCAGCTGATCGTACACATTCACCAATCTCATTTCTCTCCCCGAGGGATATTTAATATCAAACACCTGTACATCTCCATCTCCCCCCATATCCACTTCCGAAAACTCCAGGTGCGTATCTCTTCGTATCGCGGTCATAACTCTTCCTCCCCTGACCAATCTATATCCTGGGTGACTAATGTTGTATCCCTCCTTTTCCACCACCGGTTCTTGCATCATCACAACATCAGCCCCCCAAACAATTCCCTTTTCCAACGCAATCATCGTCGCCTCATACCCCCTCCCACAATTATGCATTATGCATTTCACCATGATTTCTCGGGGGTTTCTGAGGTCCCTGCGTCGGAGTCTAACTCGGTTGTCGCCTGTGTCGAAACAACTTGGACTTCCGGCTCCTTATCCTTTGGCTCCTTATCGTTGCCCACTTTCTCCTCGGCTTCTGCTGTGGAAGGTCCCCCATCCTCAGCTTGCGCCGGCTTCTTCTGCTGATCTGTTGTCACATTTCGGCGTTCCCCCTCTCTCTCCTTCCAGGTTTGCCTTTCTTCCCTCGCTTTCTTAATGGCTTCCTGCTTGTTAACGCAAACATTTGCCTTCGCGATGTGATTTCCCTTGCAGTTGACGCACTTATCAACATTATGGGTGCAATTCTGTCCTGCATTAGCCTTGCAACCTACCACGTTGCACTTATGATCCTTGGTCAAATGCCTTCCTGCACACAACATGCAAGTTGGCATCTTCAAGGCCCCACACTTCGCCTCAACATGTCCCCATCTGCTGCAGACTCCGCAAAAGGAATCGGGTCCGGCGGTCGCAAACTTCTCCACCTCATACTTTGTCCCCGCCGCCCTCAACCCTCCCTTCAATACTCTCTCGGCCATTTTACTTCCCTTGAACGAAAACACAACCGACGATGCTTTCTTCCCCTCCGCCTTCTTTTTCTGCACATCCTTTGGTCCTCCAATCCAACTGATGGCGAGGGGCAACACCACCCCCTCGTTCTCAGCCTGCAATTCTGACCTCAATTTCTCCAGCCCTCCTCCTGTCTTCTTCCCCAAATACCTGTCGAAATTGACGCCGTGCATTTTCACTTTTTCCCAAAGCTCATTCGTTTCGATGTCCACAATTCCTGCGTCCACCTTTCTCGCGGCCTTAATCACGATCTCCCTATACTTAATCAGCATCTCAGCAGTTGCTCCAGGGGTCGTGATCGTTGATAAACATCCTCGGGTATTTCTCGTAACTCCCTGGATGCGCACAAAATATGGGATATTCGCCTCAAAAAGTGCTCTATTCACTTCCGACGAAATGTCCAAATCTTTCTTCTGAGAAAGAGGGAGCCCATTATCCCTCTTAAAGGTGACTCTCCTTTTCTCCATCGAATTTTGTCCTGGGGGGACCGGCTTCATCTCCTCCTTCTTCTGTTGACTTCTTCTCACCTCAGTGAAGCCGTCCCCCTTCTTCTTATTCCCACCCTGACGTTGTTGTTGCTGTGCTTGTCCGGGTTGCTTTCTTGGTGGCGGTGGGGCTGCCGCTCTCTGCGCCCACGTCTCCTTCTTCTTTTCTTCCGGTTTTTTGATCTCCGGCTTCTTCGCTTCCGGTTTTTTGATCTCCGGCTTCTTCGCTTCTGGCTTCTTAACCTCTGGCTTCTTACCCGCAGCCCTTGGTCCCTTTGGTACCTCCTGTACCTCCGGTTTTTTCACCTCCTTCTTCTTTTGTTGTGGTACCGCTGGTGCCACCGGCTTCTTTTTCAGGATCGTAACCTGTCCCACCTCCAGACTCGGAAACTCCTGCCTAACTCCTCCATGTGCGATCGTCAGCGCATGCTTGGATTGCTCCAGCGATTGCTCATCCAGCTCCATCTCCGCCCGGATCGCTCTCTCCCCTTTCTCATTCTCCTCCCGAGAAAAAGTCGCTCCTGGCTCAAACTCAATGTCGCTCATTTCTTCTTCCTCAGGGGTGGCTTCTACCTGTTTCCCCCTTCGGATTTCCTCCTTTTTTTGGCTTTCTTCCGCCATATCCTCAAACCTCTTGACCACCCTCTCAGTCAATTGGTCCACCATTTTTTCCATGCACGCACTCATTGCATTTTCAATCGTTTTAGCCATATTAACCGGAGCTAACTTGGCCACCTTCTTCTCAATCTTTTCCAACCTCTGGTCAAGCTTATCCGCCCTATCATCCTCACATTCCCTACTCAGCCCAACCTCAGTCAAAATCTTTTCCGCCGTCCTGTGGGTGGAAATAACTCCCGCATCCGTATGGTTTTGTCGCGCTGCCATATGCTCCGCCTGCCTTAGGCACCACTCGTCATACCGCTCATCATGGAGCTGATTCGTAGCCATAAAATCCCTCAGCCCATTAGTGTTCCGAAGATACTCACCAACAAAAGCTTCCAGATCGATTCCTCCTTTCTCATTGGTTGCCACCTCTGCAGGCTTGGACCAATCGGATTCAAGCTTTCTCCTGCTAGGTGTCTGCGACATATTCGGGATTGGTCGTTCGGGCGTAACCGGCCTCTTAACCCCCTTCCCCTTATTGCGCTTTTTTCCCTTCTTTGTTGGCGTCATGTAGGGTTCCTCCTCCCTCCACTCGACCTCTGTCATCGCCTCATCTTCGCTTTCGCTGATTTCGAATTTCCTGAGAATGGGTGTGCCGATTTTCATAGTCTCTGCCACTCCCCCCTCCTCTTCATCACTGCTCGCTGCTTGTTTCTCGGTATCTTCCTCCGACTGAATATACCTCGCAGCTAAAATTGATTTTCCGCTCGTCCTGGGGGTCAAAAAAGGATCCTCAGGAATAGCGCTAGGAGGGAAACCAACAATGCTCCCGTCGTACTTCGTCGACTGTGTCGACTGCGTTCTCTCAGGAAACTGAATCTCGCTTCCCCTGTAACTCGTAGTCGGTGGTGGTGACAATGAAGAATCATCATCACTCGAAATCGTATGGACTTTCCCCTCAAGTGGTCGTCCATATTTATCTCTCTTTGATGGTCCCCAGACCGGCTCGATAACCTGGCTTGGGTGTCCGCTCTCCCTCGCCTCCTTATTGTGAATCCTAACTGCCTGATTGAAAACCTCCCTTGGCAGTGTGACCGCCTCAGGCTGCTCAACCAGCTGTTGATCTTTTTCGCATTCCTCCCGAGCGATCTCGGAAGTCGTAGCAGTTCCATCTGGATCGACGAAAGATCCGGTAATTGCGTTGTGTCTATCGAGTACTGCCCCGATACCGCTGGTAGGGGCCTCGGAGCCGGAAAGGGACTCCTTAGCCATCTTCTTGTCGAGCCTTTCTTTTGCTTTCTGAAAGGTACTCTTTTTCGCTCCAAAGAGACTCATTTTGGCTTCTAGATGACTGAATTCAAAGAAAACAGCTGAAAACCGAAGCTGAAGTTTTCTGACGATAGTAGATTTGATTGGACGATAAGGGTCTTGGCAAAACTAAAAGGTGGTGTGGTGTGTTGTCGGAGGTGTGTCAATGCTCCCTTGGTTGGCTTGGCTGTTTTAGTAGTTTGGTTCCTCAAGCGAAATCTCTCTGTTCATCACTCAGCACAAACTACTATTACTCGCCATCCAATTCGTCGCGCAAGCTTTCTAAAGCTTCTTAAACCTTCGAAATCCCGAACTGAACTTCTCACTAAACGACTAATATATTTTTGCGCGCCTTTCGTTTATTGTCGGACAACTACACAGTATCGCCTCCGGTCATGGCTACGACAGCCTTTCATGCTTTGAACGGCCATGCAAATGGTTCGTCGGTGTTCCGACGACCGCGCTTTGCCGACATCCCTGCAAGCATCGATATTCCCGTATCCGCTGGCGACGACGATGAAGATGACGAAACGGCGGTTGTGGAAGTCGACCCGGACGCGCTCCCCGATGACCCGACAGAGCTATGCACGGTGCTCGAGAACGAGAATTCTCCAAGACAGTTCTGGATGCACATCGCGCTTGCGTATGCGAAGCATGGCAAGATCGACACGGCGATCGAGATCATGTCAAAGGGGTTGCAGGTGCGCGCATCTGTGGCCGACAGGAACGAGAAGCTTCCGATGTTGAACTGCCTTACATGGCTTTTTCTGCAGAGAAGCAGAGAAGCGGGGAAGAGTGCGATTGGATCTGGTATGCTTTTGATGTCTCCTGGCGGCGGCGGAGGACGAGGATAGGGGGATTAGTAGACTGACGTGTCTACAGACAGCAGTGGTTACCTTGCTGAAGCAAAAACTAAAGAGCATTACTTGCAGCTCGTCACACAAACTCTTAACGAATCTACACGTTTAGACCCGTCAGCTACCATCAACTCCCTCGCTCGTGGTATCTATTCCATCTTCAAGTCTTCCTCACAGAATCTTAATGAGCGAAATCACCATTTGGATCAAGCACTGAAGATTTTCGATGATGCCATACGAACATCTCGAGGTGGCAATATGTTGGCGACGATGGGGAAGGCACGTATTCTCTATGGCAGGAAGCGGTACGACAAAGCTCTCGAGTGCTACCAGGAGGTGCTCCTCAAGCGACCAGATATGGATCCAGACCCACGGATAGGCATTGGAATGTGTTTTTGGAGCCTGGATTACAAAGAGGATGCCCGAACAGCTTGGGAAAGGGCCCTGGAGATTGACCCTGATTCCAAGGTTGCACATTCGTTGATGGCCGCTTATTATTTGCATGTCACTTCATCGATGCCTGAGTACGATCCTGCATGGATGAATAACTACCGACAAGTCATCGACCACACCCAAAAGGCATATAAGCTCGATAAGAACTTTCCTATGGCATGTACAACGTTTGCCGGACATTTCTTCTCCAAAAAGGGTTATCAACAGTGCGAGACGCTTGCGAAAAAGGCGATTGAGTATAGCGATGTTTCCGGAGTAACGAGTGACGGATGGTATATTCTGGCAAGAAAGGCTCATGCTGAGGGCGAACATCAACAAGCCCTAGCATGCTACCGGAAGAGCGATCAGGCGAGAGAAGGTGGTTGGTTACCTGCGAAAATTGGTGTTGGGCAGGTGCAGGTTTTAATGAAGGATATCCCGTCTGCGAAACTTACATTTGAGGCGATCTTCCACGAAAACCCGAAGTCTATGGAGGCTAAAACTATTCTCGGCACTCTTTATGCTCACGAAGTGTTGTCAGCGATCCCAAGGTCGGGATTCACCGGGTCGAAGGAGGACATCTCAGATCTCCATAGGAAGGCGGTCTGGCAGCTCGAAGGCGTGCGAAATGTCTGGAAGAATGACAAGAGGACCGACCCTGCAAATGAAGCTGTTTTGCTTACCCTTGCCCGACTTTATGAACATGATCAGCCAGAGAAATCTGTTCAGTGCCTGCAGGCTGTTCACCAGATATACACCGAAGTTAAAGAGACGGATGAAGACCTTCTCATCCCAATCCAGCTGCTCAACAATATGGCAACTCTCTATTGGCACCAGGAGAAATACGACAAAGCACGAGAACTATACCAAGAGGCCCTCACCTCTATTCCGCAGCACAAGGAGAAAGATGAACATTTAGATGCCGATGCACTAGCTACCACCCTCACGTACAACCTTGGTCGTTGTGAAGAAGCTGCCGGTAACCTAGAACAGGCAGCAAAGCACTATAACCAACTGCTCCAATTCCACGACGATTATGTGGACGCCAACATGCGTCTTGCCTACATGGCCCTGCGAAGTGCTTCGCCAGAAGGTCCCAAGATGATTTCGAAGTTGATGCAGACGGACGGTAACAACCTCGAAGTTCGTGCTCTGTATGGCTGGTTCCTCAGCAAGCAGAAGCGGAAGACACCCATCAATATTGCCGAGGATCTGGAACAGCGACACTACAAGCACTCTCTTCAACATCACGATAAGCATGACCGCTTCTCACTCGCCGGAATGGGAAATCTGTACCTTCACACTGCCAGGGAAATGAGACGGGACACGGAATCGGACAAGGAGAAGAGACGGAAGACTTATGAGAAGGCTGTGGAGTTCTTCGATAAGTGCCTGCAACTCGACCCGAAGAATGCATATGCTGCTCAAGGGGTTGCAATCGCTATGATTGAAGACAAGAAGGACCTTAGAGGCGCGGTTGGGGTTTTGACCAAAGTGCGAGAGACCCTCGCAAATGATGGACATGCGGTAGTCAACCTAGGACACTGTTTGGCAGGACTGGAACAGTGGGGAAGAGCAATTGAGATGGTAAGCCATCATTCTTTATCACTCGATCGGCTTGAGAGCGCTGTCAGTCTGTCGCGAATAGTCTTCGCTAACCATCCGAGCTTTGGCATAACAACAGTATGAAACTGCTCTCAACAAACACAACCAGGGACGAGACCCCAACATTCTCAGCTGCCTGGGTAGGGTGTGGTACGCGAAGGGAAAGAAAGAAAGCAAGACCGAGCCAGAAAAAGCTTTTGAGAGTCTAAAGAATTCGTTGGAGTACGCGAAAAAGGTATGCAATTGACCTTGGCGATCGTCCTGTAGCTAACCACTCACTCATCAAACAGGCGTCGGAAATTGTGAAAGACAACCCTGTCTTTATGTTCAATGTTGCATTTGTCCAGAGTGAACTGGTTACTCAAATACTACAGCTAAACGAAAACCAGCGAAGTGTGGCCGGTATGGAGGCTGCTGCCAAGGAACTCGATGAAGCTGTGCTGTAAGTTTCTTCCGGCTTTCGTTGCCAATTCTTGCGTTGCTTTTTTGCTTGCACCATACCCCCACCGATGTCATCCCGACGGGTATTGTTCCCGAGTGGGATGCGGCGTGGCTACTAGCTGGCTGCAGATAAGGATTGGGATGATCGTCATTCCTAATCTCCGCCCCTTCACACGTGCCGAGTCTTTTCACTGCTCAAACTACTAAGCACTAGAGACTAATGGGGCAATCTACATGAACAGAACTTTCAAGACGGTTGCGGCACACAAGGCTCCCCCTTATCCACCTAAGGAAATAGAGGCTCGCGCAAACATGGGCCGTACAACTCGCAATAAACTGGATCGCAGCATCGCAACCCAGAAAGAATTTGAGGACAGGAATGCGGCGAAGCTTGCCGAGGCGAGGAAACGCCGCGAGGAAGATTTGAGACGCAGGAAGGAGGAGGAAGAGGAAGCCCGGCGCCGCGACGCCGAGATAAAGGCGAAGGTGGCAGAAGAGCGGAGGAGACTGATCGAACAAGCCCGCGAGTATGCGGAACGGAAAGAAGCCGAGGAACGGGAGAGAGACGAACGTGAAGAGGGAGCTAGGGAGGGACGTAGACGCAAGAGAGGGGATGGCGAGGGACGCGGAGGAAGGAGACGCAAGAAGAAGGAATTTATCGAGAGTGATGATGAGTCTGGGGAAGAGCAGCACGGCGTGAGAAGAAGCAGAAGCGCTGCCGCGGATGATGGAGATGAACCGAAGCGACCCGCGAAGAAGAGGAAGAAGCTTACGCGCGGGAACAGACAGGCAGATTCGGGCAATTTCAAGAGCGCAGAGATTGTCAATTCTTCCGATGACGAGGACGATTTCCCGGCTCCCTCCCCACGTCAAGAGGAGGCAACGTCACCTGCTGAGGAGAAGAAGCCAAGGAAGAGAGCTGCCGTTAGTGACGATGAAGACGAAGAGATGGAGGTTGATGATTTGTTTGGAGATGACGAGAAAGTCGATGTGGAGATGCCAGATCGGGCTACCACTCCTGGTGATGAGTAAGGCAGTTTGTTGTTTTCTTTCTTTATCTCGTTTGATAGATGTTGGCTTTCGGCATAGCGGCATTTTACATGGTAGTTTTAAAGTGCAACTATATTTCTTTCACATCTCGGGAGGGGCAGGGACAGGAGATGTGGCTGGTGTAATTCTTCTATAGGGATTTCTTGGGAATGGAACGCATGGTTTTGGCATGTGTTTGCGATGAGATTTGGCAGCGGTACGTGACGCTAAATTGATGGATGATGGATGATGCATAAGTGCTACTGAGTAAGTGCATAGGGGTGAAGTGAAGGCAGACGACATGACGTCGGTGAGACGGGTGTGTACTGTTGCCCCGGACCAACCTTTCTATGCGAAGCTGCGCTGTTTCCAGCCGGGGCATTGTAGCACCTTCACAAAGACCGTACAGAGCTGTATTTCTATCACTCGCAAGCTAATCATGCAGCCGTCTTTGGTTCGATGACAACAGCATTGCTCGATATCAAACTAAACTCGAGATTGCAGGATGAGCGGTGTCGTACACGTAGGCTGGACACTTGGGAAGTAGGTAAGAGCCCGGGTCCGTTGCGATAACAGATTATGAATTCAGGTTTGTTGTATACTCACGGTTTTTCCCAAAGACAGTTATTTGCCGGCCACGGTCTTAAGCGATGGACTCTAGCTCAATATAGCCCCCGCCACACGCGCCATACTCGGCTACGGCTGGAAGTGAATGTTTTTGGCTTTTTGTTGCGGACACACGCACATGGGTGTTGGTGATGCACACATGCAAGGGTTGCAAGTTTCCCCCCCCAACCAGCCAGCCCCCCTTACCTCTTTTGCATGTGGCCACCTACCTTTCTTTTGAAATCCGTGTCTCGTTGTTTGGCGCGAGGCGTTGGACGAGAGAGAGTCTGTTGCATGTTTCTAGACCTCGTGTTGTTGTTGTTGTTGTTGTCTCTGTTGTGTTGGTAGTGCACGGTGCTATAGCTCGGGGGAGGCGGGTCTACCAGGTGGATCTGATGTAAAGAGGTGGCTGCGTGCAAGAAGGGCACTTGCGGAAACTGCTGAGGACTTAGCAGCTCCCCCGTGGACGAGGGACACCGAAGAACAGTAGGGCTGGGGAGAGATCACGGGCAGCCGCACCCCATGCAACACTGAACACCGGGCCTTGCGGGGTGTTCGGGCAGCTCCGATCGGGTTTGCGGGCGGAAAGCTCGATACGAGAAGCGGAGATAAGACGGGCTAAGGAGAGGACGCGTGGATCTAGACCGACTGATCGGCAATGAGTCCTCTGGTTGGAGTGGCAGCGACCCGATGCGCGTGGGCGGGCTTCGATGAGGCCGAGCGATGGAGCTCCGCGTCATATGTACAGAGGTGATGGCTGTTCGAGGGCACAGGGGTTCGCCGCACAGACCACAGCTTATACGAGCCGTGTCTCCGAGTCGAGAGGTTGCGTCATGGTAGGAAAATCTATAATAGGCGGATGTTACACCGGGCTATTGGCTACTGGATGTGATTTGCGGTACAGGTGCAAACAGCACTCCATGTTGAGCATGTTTTTCCTCCCCTGTTGCCAATCCTGCCGATATCTCTTGCATTCCTGTCTTCAGTTGGGTTTGAAGACCAGAACTGGCCCGCTTCGCTCAATGAGAGTAAAAATAGGTATCTGCAACATCTTGAAGCAGAAGCGTAAACTTTTGCCTACAACTAGAGAAGTAGTTATGATGCCCTTCCACGGAGTCTATTGTACAATTCCGAGGCTATCGTTTCGTATATCTACTCGACACAGTATTTATCGAAGCAGCTAAAAAGGTCAAACTCGCTCCAAACTTTTATAGTACGTGCAGCGTGCATACCCGACATCAACAACACAACTACTAGGTATTCGCCTTGACGCTTGAAGAAGCCACTAGATAAGTAGCAATCCAGCTGAGGAACGGAACGAGTTAAAGCGACGTATTAGTCTCCTGTGCAACCTGCATGTACTTAAGTAGCGAGTTGGAACAGTACGGTACTTCTGATGTCAGCTGTAAATAGGCAAATCATAATAAATCCCATTGTATACCACACTCATCCGCAACAAGTTAGCACACACCGTTCGCACAGGGGCAAGGAAAAACCCTTCTCCATGCCGAAAACCCCCACCCAGAAGAAAAAGGCTGTCTCTAAAGTACTCGAGATACTAGACATCCAAAAAAACCGCGCCCATAGAATACTGCTTAAGGACTGAGAACCGGGGGAACGGAAGGATATTCTCCATCGGGGAGAGCTATCTGGTTTTGTAGCTTTTGTCTTGATGCTGCTTTGCCTAGAAGCGTGCATTCTCCTTCTCCTAGGATTCGAAATTCGCAGCGGAATAGTGTAGATCCCACAAATAATTCTGGGATCCGCACGCCCATTGTCATGATGGAGTGTTACACCTATCAAGGTTTTAAACCCCTCTATAGTTCTTGGGAAAGCTGTCACATCTGGGATTGCAACTGCAGACGCATCAAAAAGGCCCAAGAACTCAGCCTATGAAGTGCATTTGCCGATTGCGGCTACAATCTCGGCAAGATTGAGCAGTTTCCAGTCCAGGGTTCCTAGTGATTGGAGCGCATAACGTTGATGTAAGGCGAGAGGGCGGCACCAATTAAAGAATAGGCTCCTCAAAACCATGCAGATACCTTGCAATTGCTTTGGCTTGCTCAAGGTTATGTGTCTCCGATGGAGATATGCACGTGGACTGTACAACGTTGAACATTATGTCTATGAAGACAGAAACAGTCTGAAAAACCGGCTCAACTTCTTGTTGGAATCTTAGGTCGAGGATCAGGAATACAGGCTCGAAGGGATCCGTATCCTACTATTCTCTTCTGCCATTCTTCAACTTCTTCAACTTCTTCCTCCAAGACAGTCCTCACTTCCGATGTAAAGAGACGTCCTCCCAGGCACCCAGCTCCCATCATGAAGAGTGAATCGACATCTCACCTTCGCATACTAGAACTCAACGTATTGCTGCAGCTCCTCCTCATTCTTCCAGCTACCCGAACGGCAGATGTACCTCCGAACTTCCTAGCACCGCAGCAACGCGAAACGACCCTTCCAAAGTCCACAATGATAGCCGTCGATGCTCGCCGGTTCCATCCTTGGTATGATATCGAGATGCCCAGTGGCAACAAAATGTTCTGAATCTATGAGGATGCCGTAAAAGAACTAGGGACGCGTTATGTACGGCATCTTAGGTCTCGGTTCCTGCTGGTCGGGATGGGCGTAGTAGTAAGCAAACTTTCGGACCATGGGGAGAGAAGAGGATGATCCTGAGGGGGGTTAGAGGTGGACTATATGGTTGGGTGGACGTGATGGTAGAGGAGAAGCGAGGTTGCTCTAAGCTTTCCTATGATCTACGCCAAGACGTCTGAGGCCGAGTCAACCCTAACCATTTTATCTCAGACAAGTACCCGAGCTCAAATCCAGAACATGCCATTTGACACCCCATTCGCATAAATTTTGCTTCTCGTTAGAAGGGAAAGCAGCGATCATTAACCATAATCATTCTCCCTCATACTACTTTCCCTTTCTTTTTCAGTCATCCTATACCCGTCCGTATCTTTCAACATAAGTCACTGATGGCGCTGGCGTGCTCGCCGAATAATCTCGACCGCTGCAGCCGTTTGCAGCTCCTTTCGATGTCGTACCACACCGTGACTGAAACTCCCGAAGGCTCTTCTGTTTAACAAACTATATGGGGAATAAGTCTGCCTAGCCGCCTGTCAAAACTTTACCTGCCGCGGAACTGGACACGGGGCAAGGAATACGCCGGAGATTTATCTGAAGTTGTTGTTGTTGTTTAATCATACTGTATTGACTCTAATTAGAGTATGACAGGACCCTGATATCCCCTCCGCCTCCGGGCGAGCCGGCTAGATGGCGGAGCTCCCCCCCCGCTACCCTTCGTCCCCGCTAGATTTATCTGAAGTTCTGGTCTGGCATTTTAAGGACCAGATGATGAAGAATTACCTTACAAGGTTGTTGACCATTTGCTGATTCGTTCGCAGCCACGCCGTCTTCCGAAACTCTCCATTTGATGGTGACGAAGACGAAGATGACGGCGTCTCGTGCGACATGTCAGTCCGTGAGCTTTTTGAGTTTTCTCACCGAATGACCCGCACAACCGCGCGTGGGCAGCTTGCCGCCGAGCTGAGTAGTGGCTGATGGCTATGGAGATTGGTTGTGTTTTCATTGCATCGGGGGGCGGGGACAAGCTATGCAGTTATTTCCCCGGTGAATCGCAACTTAGAAAGGTCTAGGGTCAAACCTTAATTTTGCGCCGCCATTCAACACACCAGTCAACACGCCAGAATCATATACAACATGTCAAACAAGCGTGATCCAAAATTGCGGCTCCGAACACCAATCTGCATTTCCAACCAAGATCTCACTTGTTTTGCGCTAAATAAGTATCGTGTTGCCGGATTTATTGAGATGGATTCTCAGCGCAGCGTAAAACTTCTGCCTGCATTTTATAGTTTATGCTTTGGATCCGCATTTTCCAGAGAAAAGGAGATCGTTCGGGCAGAGGTTACCGTGAAGACTGAGGAGCCGTTAAGCTTGGTGGGTGGAGGTGGTTTCGATGATGCTCTGCGTTCCGGTAGGCGTTAGTGTGTACTTGGGAGTATCTCGAAGAACCAAGAAAAAAGGACAAAGAGGACAACGTACGGCCGTAGGTTATTGGGTGAGTATTGAAGAGTTATCAAGCTTTCGTAGTAGGTGGAGGTGCTCTGGACGGTGCTTTGCATTCTGGTCGTAGTGAATGCGGAATTGGTTGTGGTTCCGAGTCGGTCATGTTGCGGCGAGAAGAGGATTATCCGCAAGGCATAGTTTCAAATTCATAGATGACGTAATCCAAATTGGTGAAGGATTCGGGTTGAATGGCTAGTACAGGATGCACTGGGTTATGCTCTTATGTGAAACACAGGTGGATATCTATCACCCCAATAAAGTCCGATCCTGAGTAACGTTCAAAAGTACATCATCCTCACAAAGCCACCAAACCTGCCAGCAGCAAATAAAATTCCTACAACAATCGACAAGAGATCCAGCAACGCATCATTCTGTGTCCAACGCATCATTCTGTGTCCTTCGCATCTTGTAATCACTTCCGCATCCTTATTACCACTTCTCTACTAACCGATCGTCATAAAACATCCTTATCAACCACTCATCATCCTCTCGAAGAAAGGCAAACTCCATCTCCACTTCCACCACATGGCCCTCAATGTCTACCTCAATTCCAATATATAGAAATCCCTCTCCTATCCTTTCTCACATACATATCTCCAACCCTTTAACAGTTCTTCAAACATCTTCCTCCTAATGTATCTAACAAACTCTGTAGCAACTTAAGTATAGTCAAGCCACTGTAACTAACTACTTTCTACAAACGATAGAGCGAAATAAATAACACTGCAGAGATTCTACTCAGCATTATATAAATCAGAGAATGTGAGAGTCAGAGTAAGAAGCGAGCTGAAGGAGAACGAGGGTGCTGTGAAGCGGGCCACAAAAGAAGTCAAGAATTCAATAGTAGCCACCACCGCCACGTTGAAGTTGGTTTCTCATTTCTCACATCTTTGAGAACGTGGGAAGGAAAGGTAAGAATGCCGTGCAACCAATTAACATTTGCTCTACGACCTCGACATCTAGCTAAGTACCTGTCCTCCCATCCGCGATATTGGTTGGGCATCTACTTTAGCTGCTCACTTCCAAGTCACTTTCCCTACCTATATCCATCGAGACTTGCATTCATCAGGAAAAATCACCTGGCATGTTGCGTACGTTCCGACGCACCAAGGTCGACAGCAGTAGGAACGACACCATTCTTCCGGCCCACGTTGCGGACGTACCCGGACGCACTAACGCTGGGCTGACATTTGTCGGCCGTCTTGGGTCGGTAGTTCCAGCGTCGCTGCTTGGGCACCATACTACCTTCTTTCACTTATGAGAGGTTGACTGAGCGCCATTGGCAGCTCAAGCTACAGTATTTAGGTGGATGCGGCACTTTGCTAGATTGTATGTGTTTAAGGAGGGAACTTTTCCTGGAAAAAATTTGTAATCATGGATCTTACCGGAGTCGATCGCAGACCTGGGTGGAGCTCGGCTTTGAGGTAACGTGAGGAATCTAAAAGCTAGCTTGAAGATTTGTGCAAGGGGGTGAGATCTTCCACAGCGCAACTGCTGCCGGCCGTATAAGGATTGAGGAAGTAAAGAATGCAAAAGGGCAGAAGGAGAGGCTTTTAGTAAACGGAGCATCGGCCAGTCATCACCTGAAATTTGAAATGAACACGGGAGAAGCAAGTAAGAGAAAGCGATCATGATCATCGAGATGCAGGGGGGATTGAATTAAAAGGAATATTGTATCTATCTCCAACATTTTTAAACCATCGTATCTAGCAATATATTACATAAGGGCCTAATTCTATACCTTGAACAAGAGCTTCGCTCTGCTCAGATAAGAGCTCTGAAGTATTCCCAGTACTACGTCTATAGCAAAAACGACGCAAAAGCAAAGAAGGGGGGTAGGACAAAGAAAATTGTGCAATTGTGAATTCAGTCTGCTTCCCCCTAATGCCTTGATTTTGATATCAATCTCGTCTTTTATCTAGCGAATTGAATCCCTAGGGGATGGTGTATTCCGGGATCATTCTAAGGACTCTAGAGTTTGAGTAAGGTACTTTGTACCTTGCTGTAGCACAGGCTGCCTACGTTTTCCATGCATCAAACTGCGGGATCTCCGGAGAATCGACAGTCTAGAAGACGACTGATGATGAAGCATCTACCCATTTTGTTTGTTCTACTTCGTTCTTCGCGCTTTCGGGTGCATGCGTTAAGGCCGGAGTGTTCCCGTGGGTTGGTATTGTAATGGCCTGGGAAAGCGGATACCAATCCAGGCTACATGATTGCCTGTTCACTTCAGCTGAGCTAATAGAGAAGTTTGCGTTTTTGCAACTGGCCAAAGAATTGGCCCGATAACCTGGTTTCAGCCAATCAGCCAATCGTTTTAGCCTGTTTAGGGCGGATTAGATTCAAACTCGCAAACTTCTCTAGTACTGTGCTGATCATCGCATATACTGTGCGTGCCCGGGTTTGAAGTGGCATCGTTTTGCCTTGAGTACGAGAACAGCACTTTCGAAGTACTTCACGCAGGGGAAAAGTATAAAAATGCGTACTGTACTTCCGAGGTACTTTTTCGTTGTAAGAACCATCCAAAGATATATCGGTAGTGGCGCCTGCATTACTTTCTCCTGGTCCCGAGTACCTCGCTGCAGCAATACTAGCTAAAGTCACACAGCAGTGGCTTATATGGTGTACTTATTGCTTCAAACACTAGTATCGAGTATATAGTATAGTAGTACCGAGGGATAGTGGCCAGTGGTGAGGCGAGTCGCTGCAGATCTGTTGCTGGCTGCATTTATTTCCTACCCGAAACCAAGGTGGGCGGACGAGGCATGCCCCCGAGCATGTTCTGGCGCTGTCGAAGTGGGTACCTCACAGCTGTACGAACCGCATGTACTACGTATACCGACATATTAAACGCATACTAAGTTTGTACTTACTATCGATGCAGGAACTAAGGAGGGAGATGCAACTCGGACGCGAATCAAGACTTGGCGGCGGCACATACCGACTTCAACTGGAACAAGTTTCTCGCTAGAGACTTTTCAATCCCCGAGATGGCGATGGACTTCTCTCCGCAAGGACAAGGCTGTAGGTGACGTTAATTAGTGTCGCCGGCTATCACACTGCCGGTGTTACATATCCTTCTTCGCGATTTCTTTGAGCAAGGCGTGAAACCCATAAGTTGTACACAGCTTCATTCCTATGCATCCGGTACTCTGCAATGGAGTTTGAAGTACAACACAGGCGCCGTCGACCATGTATCTTTTGATGCGAATGCGCTAGAAATGGCATTTGAAGGTTTCGCCAAAACTCCATCCGAGTACTAGCTAACTAAGTTACGGTTACAACAGCAGTTTTCGCGCCCCTCTAGGATCTCGCAAAGTACTCCAGCCGATGATCTTCGCCGACAGGGTTTCTGTTGGTATCTATCGGGGCGGGGCGGCAAGTGCAGAAGACGGGATGTTGGGAGGAAATTTCTATCGGATGGGGGGGGGGCTCAAGAATTGTATGTACGGCGGAGACGCGTATGTTACGTATAGTACTACATGCCATAGGTACTTGTAGCGATGGTTACTGTAATAAATTGGTTGAACACCAGGGAATCGCGTGAGGTTGGGTTGTACCTCTAGTTGCAGAAAGTCATCAAACTGGAGGCATCCTGGAGAGATGCTGACTCCGACTTTTTGTTTGGCAGAAAAACGTCACTTTTCGACGAACAAACGAAGCTTGAAACAACTAGAAGCGGTGAAACTCAATGAAACCCGAACCCAAACCCCAACTGCACCTCCACTCCCACTCCCACTCGTTCGATAATTTCATGTGGGGGTTCATATATGAAGAAACAAAATGGCCGCCGCCAACCGTAGACAATAAAGAGAAGTTGGAGAATATGCTGTACTGTTTATGTACTAGACAGCCATCAAGCCCGGCTATGATGCTGCTTTGGTGTTGAATAATTGCTAACAGTTCTGTGATGTGATGAGGCCCGGCACGTTGGTTCCTGTGGCTTGCTTCCAATCGGTCGGACCTGCTGTCTAGCCACATTGTAGGTACCGTAGCCCTAACCGGCGTCTTTTACTTCCCCTGACAATCACCCAATTTATTTTTTGTTTGTCAAAGCTCTTCAGATCCTTCGTGAGGCTTGGAAGGAAGGGGCCAACCAACTCAAACGCCCTTCCTTCATCTCATCTCGTACCCGCTTAGACTGTCATCTCCGTTCACATTCGTTCCTTCAGTTTTCCTTCTCGAGATCTCTCGGCGATGATAATGTAAGAGCGAGCATCTACACCGCCTATCCTATTCCTCACGCTCTCTAATAACTTGCACTTACACACTGCACATTGTGTGTTTTCTTACCTGTGTCGCGTTCTACTACTACATATCTGTCATATCTCATTACAATTCCTCTCAAAGCGAATTCCAACAAATTCATTATTCATATTCATATTCATATTCGTTGGGTCTTCAACGTTCTGGACTGGGTGCCCACCTCGCTTTACAAGCAAGCACAAGGGGCAGGAGAACAGGGAACCCAAGAAGCGAGTGAAGCTTCGTTAATATCTTCGGATATCACCAATTATTTTTCACCGCAATTGCATTGTACCTAAGAGAAGAGCAACTGCACGAAGTCCACAGTACAAGCAACAACCAACCAACCTTTACTCTTCTGCTACTGCAGTGTAGCAACTTCTACTACTTACTTAAGTACAGTCTACGGCAACTAAAGAGACACACCATCGGCATCTCACCCCCTCCAATTCCTTTTCTTTTTCATACATTGCATAACCTCCTCATTCGTCCAAGCCGATACTCGATCTCTACCCGCGCGCGCCGCCAGTTTACATACAATATACCTTCGTTATCTCACCTCTCCATCTTCGTACTGTTTTTTAGTCCACCAATATCAACATTGCCCTAGCCAACGGCACTTTCGCTTCAAAGCTTGACGTCCATCTCCAGCATCTTTCGAGGGAAAGAGTGTGTTCGGGACCGACTTTGCAATCCATTGGCCGAACGTTGTGCAACCTTCTTCGCCTTGGACATTATATCAATTTTGGTTGAACTTTCATCTTCGGTTCCACAACTCTACGCCTCTATTTGCCTGGACCTGTTATATTATCATATTCACAACTTCCAAAGTCAGCTCCTTCCCAATTCAACAGTCTCTGCAAGGTGAGTGAGTTATGCTGTACTATACTCTCAGCTTGCTTCGTGGTCCTTGCTCTGAGATCCCAGGCGTTCCTTCAAATTGCATATGATCCATCCTAAATGCCACTTATGGTGGTCTCATTCTACTCTACCGGCTATCAGCTTGCGTTGCATTGGCTCACCTGAATATAGTAGGACAGAAAAACGGTGCTCCAGATATTAGGTGTCCCCCTCCCCAACCAGGAAAAAACCGAACTTTGCGACCTCTCCTCTTCTCATCCCTTCCTACCAGCATTACCCGTCTTACGCTTCCCAGTTCCGGATCACCTTTACGGCTTCTTCTACTCTCAATCGAAGCGTGACACCTCGGCTTTGGGTCGAGAGACTTTTGCGAAGAAATGTTTTTATTAAATAAAGTGACAACCACCAGGCGTACGTCGCGTGAATACAGTTCCGAGGAGTGTACGGACATAGGCGAGGCTATGGATTATCAGTATATATACGGTACCAAAGGGCCTAAAAATCGAGATCGCAAGCAGTCGCGCATGAGAACTTCTTTTTTTGGTGGAGGAAAGAGAAGTTTGGACCTGACCCAAGACGACGACACCAGTGGCCCAAGGAGCCCATCACAAACACCCATCCACGAGACAGAAACCGACAGCATCAGTCCTTCTATTTACAACCGACGGAGAAGGCTACGCAAGATGACGTCCAAGAGCAGCCTATCTTCGGTCACCTCATTCACCTCATTCTCAACAACCTCGGAAAGTTCCAACGAGAGGAGGTCAAAGTCACGCTCATTCCAAGACGCTTTATTCAGAGGAGGATATTGGTCAAATCCGACCCAACAGTTTCAATTGAGTATGGAAACCCCTTAGATGTGTATGAAGTCTCATGTTGACATCTAAACTTTAGCACGACTGAAACCATCCATTAGCGACCCCTTCAACTTCACACATATAGTGCAGGCAAACGCAGCCGATGTGTCGCGATTACGATATGACGGCATCCCCAAAGATATGGGCGAAGAGTGGAATAGGGCTCTTCAGCGCGAGTCGCAGTCGCGACCAAGCACAGCACGGGCCTTCTCGCCTTTGCACAGCAGGGATGATTCCACAGCCACGGTCGAGACTATCCGTTCGCGATCCAGTTCAACCGGGTCTGTTCCACCCATAAACATTTCAGACAACTGCCCAACCTCTCCAACTCGATACGCGTGTCCCCTAACGCCTCCTCTACGGTCTTCATCACGACATTGCCTAAGAATTGTCGAACACCCCGACGAAGAAAATCCCGAGGCGATAAGAGAAAAGAGTGGTGACGTCCAGGAGGACCCCGCCGTTGTGAATGAGCCCGAGGGAGATGTTATTGTTGGACACGCGGTTACAACCTCCGGGGACAGCTGCTTGGGGGAAAAATCTCCAGGAGTAGAAAAGCGATTTTGCCTTGAGCCTGACAACGCTGAACCTACAACACTGGGATTACTGACACCAGGTGACGAGGACTCAAATGTGCCTGTTATCCGGGAAATGCAGTCCACACCCGAAGTGACGGAGCCTGCAGAGGATAGCGACACAGGATTTAGACATCAGTTGTTTTTGAGCGTACGAAGTCGTCCATTGAGCCAAATGAGTGCACTTTCCGACACTCTGAATGGCAACTTTGTTGTTCCTCCATCTATCGTGCGACGCGGCTCGAGGCGGTCACGGCGCATCTCACGCAACCGGCTGTCGGCTTATATCAAGTTACAAGGAAGTTCCGTCATGGACACCGCAGTCATCGACTCATGGGAGGAGGATATTGATTGGTGCTATGAACACGAAGCAGAAGCCGACTGTGACTTTGACTGGGAGAAAGATACGAGCATCGAACAAGAGTCCGTGTATCAGGCTCCACGTCCGCCCTCCCCCCCATTAGTATTGGATACCAGCGTATTTGACTTCAGTACGCCAAAGTGTGAGCTCCTGGGAATCCCCGAAGAACCAAAGGAGGATCCAATACTTGAGGAAAAGAGAATCACGGGTATCTTCGAAGATCGGTTATTATTACCGCCCAGTCCACGATTCGTGCCTAGTTCATTCGGCTTTCCTGGTTCACAACGGGGAAGAGACAGTGGTTTCGAGAGTGATCACCTTGACGATTCATCACTACTCATGCGCGCAGGAAACACTGCTGTGAGACACAGATCTATCAGCTCGTCACCATCGTTGGCTGATTTGGTACCTGGACGTTCGTATCGCGAGGAACTCTGCCGTGTTGCGAGACAACTTGATGAGCACATTGCGGCTCTGAACAAAGATTGCTACTACCCGCCTACTTCCGTTCAGCCCATCCACCCTCAATCTGCTATCCCGATGCGAAGAACATCAATTACTGAAAATATCAAGACGTCCACCGGAAACAGGCCCAGAGCGGATTCACAAGCCACTTGCGTTACTCTATGTTCTGACACCGATACCATTACACCGATAGAGACGAATGAAGTTATCACACCATCCGGCTCAGCCCACAATTCCTTCCACTTCTCCAGGCAGCGGGCTTCATCTGTTTCAGGTGCGGGGTTTGCAGTTGAAGGTCGCTTAGACAAAGGTCTCTCATTCCCTGCGGCGGCAATTCCTGGGGTGGTGGAGCTTGCGCCAGACGAGTTACACGACATGTGCTCGGGGGAGACCGAATTCGTGCACTACATATGATCGGCAATCGTCCGATGTTGGTTACTGCGGGACAGCTGGTGGGGACAATGGGACGGGTTGCAGGTTGTCAAATGCGCCGGAGCTCAGTATTCGCCGTCTCTTTCCCACTCCATCCTGACGGACTACTTTCCAATTACGGTCCCGCCTCACAATCTACCGTTTGGCAGATGGCTATCGCGGGCGCGGAGTTGCAGACCTACCTCAGCAGCAGAAAAAAATAATTCCGGTTTCCTTCATGCACTTGTTTCTATCTAAAACGGCTTTCCACCAAGATATTTTCACTGGATACACACCCTGATTGAGGACTCTTTGTATCACCAACCACGAGGACCCGTTTCTGGACCCCACTTTTATCTGTTTGGTTTATATTTCTTTTTCGATACCAAAAATTTTCGTATGTCATCAGTTTGCATGAGGCGCAGGGGATAAAGAGGTTGTATTTTTTGTATTTTTTTTATTCTATCTGCTAACATCTTGGAATGTTTTTTTTTACAACTACCACCTACAGCAAAACAGACTGTGTCATCAATTACCAGACCTTTTCTCTCTCTTTAACTGTCATATTTTGAACATAATTACCTTTATTTTTTTTACAAAACTGGATTTGGGGTTCCGGAATCTTCAGCTTTTTTACTTGGGCTGGTTCTGTTTTTTTTTTGCATTTCCTTATCTCTGGCTGGGCTGTGAATTTTTTGGAGAAAACAACGGTGGGGGGAGGGGTTTTGTTTTGGGTTGGGGCCGGAGGACTGGTTGGTAACAGGTACAGGTGACGACGGACACGAAGCAATAGTTACTTTTGTTTTTCCTTTTGGGGAAGGCACTTGGGACCGGTGAAGGGGCGGGGGGAGGCATATATATCTAATAGAATAGAGAAATGCGGGGAATTGTTTTGGTGATGGGAAGAGGACCAAGGCTTAGGGCGCTATATACCCCTACCAAACGGCGTGGCATGTGTATAATAAAATTCTTCCCGTCCCTCACTCCTACAGAGCGTGAATTGTGTTTGCGTGGTTCTATGTTGCTAATATTACTGTGTGACTGGGAACTCCTGGTCTGTTTATGGGTGGTAGTGAAGTGAAAGTAGATATATTTGTTTAACCAAAAATGGGACTTGTATCCGTTTGTGCCGTCATGTGCTTGGCAACGGTGAATTTTGAAGTGATGTAATGTGGGGAAACCCTAGGTCGATCTGCACCTTCGGGTTCGTACAACTGAATGAGATGATGGGCCGGTCAGAGATACAGTACGCAGGAGGGCAGCCATGCACCCCGCAAGCAACTTATGTATACGGTACTCACACGACTTCTGCCGAATCAAACAACCTTAGAAACCGCAGCTGTCTGGTAGATCTTGAGCAATATATCGGGAAACATCGGAGTGGGTGATAAGTACAAGGTCTCAAGAGCGGCCCTTAGTTCCAGTAGAGTAGAAAAACTAACGCCAAAAAAGTGAGCACTTACATAGGAGCGATATTTCATTTTCTGCGGTCAACTCGTACATACAGCTGCGAATAAATGGATTGCCAAGCAGGCATAATAGAGTGCTAAAAACCCGAAACTCCGAGATTTCTCCAATATCTCGAAAGTTGTGTAAGATTACGCTTCAGAAAAATTATTACTCAAGTCTGCGGGGAGATTAATAGCTGACCGGCTATCTGAAGGTCTTGATCTCGTCTGGCTTCGATATTTCCGCGGCAAAATAGGTAGAAGATCGGTCCGTGGGGCCGGTTGTGACACTAGTATATGTCAGATTTCCCCAGCGCCGGCAATTTCCAGCACCGGTGACAAGCCGAGAACATAGAACCCTGGAAATCCATATATGATGGTACAATATAACCCGGGATATAGAGTACTTATACCTATAGGTACCTTCCCACTATGGGGTAGGTCAGACATGTCCCTTGTTTCTGGAAGAAACCACCTATCTTATGCCACTCCCTTATCCAGCAAAAACAACTCTTATTCGGCGACAGAGCATTTATGCATAAGCGATCCATCATCTGGCGGCTACTCTGAATCCCCCACGATGGAGATCAATCAGTACTGAACTGAACTGATGATGCACGGGATCGAGACGGGTTGGTTGCAATAAGTGGGAGGGAGGATCCAACATTGGTAATGTGGCCGCCATGGGATGTAATGAAACACCAGCAGCTGAAGAAGGGGAAAGGATGGGATATGTTACAATGCCACATGTCGAGTGTTCTAGTAAGGAAGCCAACGGCTGCAAAATATTGGGAAGCTCTGTTGACTAATAATCATTGGAGATCATTCGGATTTATTCGCGAGACGTATCATCATGTATGTGCACAGACCACACCTTCATTCGACTTCATTCATCTCCACCTACTTTTCGTTCACGTATTGTCTCATTCCACACAACATGCTCGAAGAAGACGTTCCTCCGGAACATCTTCCTTGGGGTTATCAAAAACATCATAACGTCCGGAGGGCCGACATCAACAAGTCGAGTCGTGTGGGGTCACGTTTATGCTATCAACATACATACCTCATAAGATCAGCAAAGAACCCAAAGAACGGAGCAGCTAGATAGAGATGAAGTGTCACCCCCCAATTGCCCCCACCCTAGAAGGACGAAGTAAGTAACTATTGCGAACTTATGCTAGTTGTTGTTCGCCGAACATAAGTCCACGATGGCCCCCAAGATCTGTGCCGCAAGGGGAACAATGATATCTCCTTCCGACAAGAGGGTGATTGGAGAGCCGTATCTATGGTATCGAACCAACTGTGATCTCGCCGGTCAACAAAAAGGGTAGGGTATCGATAATGCCCAAAAGAAACCATACATACTTCTCTTCTTGGGCACCGTGTATAGTACAGCATAAGTCCCTCGCCATGCAATTGCAAACGAACAAACGAACAAGTGAAAACGGCCGCGAGCCTGCCTGGGCACAAGGGTACCCCCAGATCGGGGTTAAAGGTTTGTCCTTTCCGGCCCCCATGTTCACCACAGCCTGAACCCAGTAATCCTGGAACGCCATTTGAAAGTTCACAAACACGCCACAGCCACCAAAAATCACTCATGCATGTCCTTTTGGTGTGTTAGAATTTCGGTCCGGGCCGCCATTGGGCCATGGCAGTCCGAAGCTTTGATTGTTGGTTAGTTCTCTCATTCATAGTTCCCCACACTCTAAGCATGCGGCGCCGCCCCACCACTGTGCGCTCTTCTATTGGAAGTTTACCAGTGTGGTGATTGACAAACTTGTTCCTTCCTGAACAAAACTGCCGAAGGGAATGATTTTAGGTCTGTGCCTTGCGTGCTTTAGTTACGTACTCTTGCGTGATAAGGTAGAGTTCTCGGGAGATTATGGCGGGAAGGGGGGTCATATAAAACCAATATTAAGCTTATGCAGCCGTGATCACTGACCCCAACCAGTCTCCCGGAAAGTTGGCAATGCAACTTCTTTCACACTGCTGTCAGTGGGCCCGGGGTCGAGGCCTTCTACCGGCAAGTGAGGCGTAAGGACTACTTGCTCGGGGTTTTTCTCCTTCGGGTGTCGCATTGGTGGACAGCGATTGACCTGGCAAAACAACGCCTGCATGATTTCGCCTAAGTTGCTAAACTCCAATGGATATTACAGAAAGTAGAGGTAATTCTTGGTTGAATGAGGAAGTATTATAGTTATTCCTGGTTGAACACCCCTGTTTACATCCCAGCCCTGTACTGGGGACGCCTAGTCCAATTCAGCTGGAGCAGCCGGCTACACCACCAGAGTACACGCCTTCATTCTAGAAAACAATACTAGGAAATCGCGGCCCGAGATATGGCTGACGAAACCCTCGTTCGATGGCTGGGTGTCCGAGTAACCGGATTATATAATTAGACCACCAATATACCATTTATTCTAGAAAACCATCCAGGCAATTTCGGGCCGAGATGTGGGTGATGAAGATCTCATTCTATTGTTGTACCTGAATAATAGCCCTATGGTAGCGACACAAATTGCAAAGCCCTGTCTAATATACTCTTGATTCTAGCAAACTATCCCAGAAGATTTCGGCCCGGGGTATGGTTGACAAAATCCACATTCGGTTGCTGAGTGGCTGAGTGACCGGACTATATAGCGAGGTTACCAATATACCCTTTGTTCTAGAAAACCTCCCCAGGAAATCTCGGCCCGAGGTATTGCTGACGAAGCCTTGATTCGGTGACCGAGAGTCTGAGTAATGACATAATTGATATTGCGGTATCTTTGAAAAGCCTTGTCTATCCGATAACGTGGCTGTAGATGAAACATGCTTTTTGTTTTTGTTTTATTCATACTGTATGCACTCTAATTAGAGTATGACAGGACCCAATATCCCCTCCGCCTCCGGGCGAGCCGGCTAGATGGCGGAGCTCCCCCCCCCGCTACCCTTCATCCCCGCTGATGAAACATGCTTTCATCTACTGATCATTAGTTATCACTCTGTCAGTAAGACGAACGATAATGTTGATGACTGAACTACACTAGCAGTGGTACTAAATAATCCGGTATGCATTCAGCACCACAACCACGCGCGCTGGCGAGCGCGCGGAAACGGGAGCAAGGTATGTATGGCACGGGCCACCATGGTTCAAACAGACAGTTGAGGAAGGAGAGGAAGCCACCGAAGGCCGAGAGACGAGCACATCGCACCTAAGTAACATGAAATGGAGATAAAAACCCATGGGTGTTTGGTTTTTTTTGGTGGTGTTGCCCCGTAAATTTTTGAACCAAGGTGATAATCCCCACAAATGTACCCTCTCCTTTCTCTTAAGAAAAACTGGCTTCTATGCATAGCCACTACCGCAATTATTCCGGTACGGAACTGGACGGAACTACTAGATGTTGATATTAGAAAGGTGAAAGAGGAAGAAAAGGCGAGAGAGGAAGAACACGCGACTAGGGATGCCGGCTGTCGGTCATGGAATGATTCATGACGAACATTTGCCGTATCAAGAATGTCATCTAATAGCTTCGGACTGTATCGTAACGAGATTCCATGACATTTGGTGAGAGGCCCACCCGTGATGGTAAATGACAAGATTTATGACAAGATATACATGACGGTTCAGAGAGATGCGACATCCCTACAGGTGACGAACACTCAGTCTCGGGTATTCAGTCCTTAGGGGTGTGCGGCTATGCATTGCAGCTGGTCGGCTCTAGGAAATAGGATGTAGATACTGGTAGTGCGGATGATTGTGTTTCGTTCGATCCATTTGATTACTTTGCTTCGTGCTCCATGACTCTACGCCCTCGATATTCCTCTCCGCCTTTTGCCGATGGAAGTGAAGCCCACTAACTATCTCCGGATTAATTTCCTCGCTATATGATGGCATGTGTAGAGGAAGTGATTACGTAGGGTAGGTTTTGCCAACAGGATAGAAAATTCTTCTCGTGGTTCGGTTCTGGGGCTAGTCCTTATACTGTGTTGGCACTTTGACCAATTCCAAACCTCCGCCATCCTCGGCGGTCTCGCTGAGGGTGTCCTTCGAAGAGGTCCTGGAATCATTAGTCGAAGAGTTGGGCATAATCTTTTTCGAAAATGAGAAGCTGGTGAGTTTGGCTGGTGGCAAGTCTTTCGTCTAAGGTATGTGGGAAGAAAACACCGAAGAGGTTTGGAAGGAGACATTTGATTGCGAGTTCGAAATCTTGACGGTGGCGAGTGATGGTCGATGTAGAGTAGCGAAAAGGCGAGAATGGATACATGTACTTGATGCTGTTCAGTTCATGATCATTTCTCGTCCTTCACACATAATTACTGCTCCAGTACAATAATATTCGTGCAATATTACAATCATTTACAATTATTACCTTCTGTCGTTGGGGAGAGCTTGGAAGCATGCGTACTGTTTGACTCGGCCGATATCCGAATCCGCGCGTCATTAGTCGTCAATTCTGTTATGGCCATATCACACCTCTAACCGAAGCCCATATCAATCGCTCACAGAAGCATCCTGACACAAAACCGGTTCCTTATCAAGACCGATAAACGCTGTTGGTTGTATGACGCAACTTTGACAAGCCCTCTGCTCTGGAACCAGGTGGTTTCAGACATGTTATGTTCAACTTCCCCGCTCTTAGGGGAGGGGTATTAGAGCTAATGTTATTGTTTAAGAGTGGATCGGAGCCAATAGACGGAGGATGTTCAACTTATACGCCAGATCTATGGGGTTAAAAGGTTATGTAGGAAGGAAGACAATGGTATTGGAGAACAGAGAAGCTAACTGCAATTGGTCAGCATAGATGGTCGGGAGGTCCTTCCATCTGCTGGGCTGATGGCCACAAGGCATCAAATGACCCACATCGCAAAGTCGAGGATAGAGGCTGTTTACTCCGGTATCGATTTTCAAATTGGGTGACATCACTGCTCTCGTTCCCAGATTTTCTCGTCGCTCGCAAGCTCGCACCTTGAAGGCTGGTTTTCGAGCGCAGGTAATCACAATACTTCAGATAATTCGCAACCAATCAAGCGTTCATCACGAAATTTCGGATTGCTCAAGTTGATGGCAGCAAAGAGACTTTGCAATTCGGATATATTTGGCATTGGCCCACCCCCTCAGTCACAACGAGGTCCATCCTCTCAGTCAGTAATTTGCAAATAACTTGGAACTTTTTCTTGAGCAATAAGAGGTAGCAGCCCTAGAAGACGGTTCGAAGAAGGAGAGCATAGCGTTATTAAGCTATCACCTCTCTTCCTCAATAAATAGACTGAGCTTGTCTGTGTACTGCGAAATTTTCGCTAGTAAACGGGTGCAAAACCTAGTGATGCGGGTAGGGAGCATTGGCCTGGAGGGGCGGCAGGTTTTCCCTGTCTCCTCGGCTATCGTGCATGTCGACGTCTCTCTAGTTAGTCGAACAAGAAATAGAAAAAAAGGAACTTCGACTTCAGCACTGGACGCTAGATGGAGTCCATGATTGGATGTATCCAGCATACGACAAGAAACCTTCAGGATGTTATATAGAGCCAGAGTCCGTTCAAAAAACACTCGGAGAAAGGAACTGGGCAACGAGAGTCAATATCTATTATTGACTTAGACATTAGGTACGTATAAGTATGCATAAACTAATCCCAAAATCCTATCCGCACAAACATAAAAGAAAGGTCTCTAATATCCACCCACGTATCCATCATATGTCTCCGCTCCAGCTTGCCTCTTTATATTGATCCCATAACTTATTGAATTCCTGCATTTTCCGTCTAAACGCCTCCGTCTTCCACTGACTCTCGTCTTCTCCGTCATGAACCTTCACACCATTCACATATTTTGCGCGTGGGTTTGTGTATTTGTAATTTAGGACGCCTTGCTGGATGTGCATGAGCTCCCTCGTCGGGACATCGGGCGCCAAACGCCCCACGGTGATGGGCCAGTCCAGGGTGATGTCTTTATCAGGGAATCCAGTGTAATTGGCGCCCGGGAAGCGGATTGCCGGCGGCGTAAGGCGGCCAGTCATATCTTTTAGCCGTCTCTTCAGGTCCTTTTGTTGCCATTCCCACCAGACCCTATCGAGATTTGTATGGTGCAAATAAAACAGTGGGTCTGTTGGACCGATGAAAAAATCTGCACCTGTGGTGGGACCGCTAACGAAGAGTCAGTATCATATGATAATCATGGCGAGCGGATGAAACTTACGCAACAATGAAATGACCGCACGAATGCAAACCAAAGTATTCATCATACTTAAAGAAAGCACCTTGCATATTTTGATAGAACCCCTTGTAGTCCTTCTGGGACTTTATCACTTCCTCGACCTCGTGGCGACACCAATCTCTGCTGACGGCAGCATTGATGGAGCGTGTTAGGCACCTATCGTCTCGTGGTCCGATTTCGTTCAGTTGTGCAATGTGTATTGTCCAGTCCTTAAAGGGACCATCTTTCTGGCAACCACCTCCGGATCCCTCTGGTAGTAGTGGTGGAATGCCCTCGTGAAAGGGTTTCCTGACCCCATCTCCACCAAAACCGTGGTCTACGTTAAAGATTGGCGAGTCCTTAAAGACGTTCGGTGGTGCGTCAAGGCCATAGTCCCAATAACTTATAGTGCAAAGTTAGCTAGAGGCCTCTTGCCTAACTTGGAGGGGCTACACATACGGTAGGGCACCCTTGTAATCACAACGTTCTCGCAAAGCGCTCTCGAATGTCCACATGAAGTACCTAAAGATGCGTGAGTCGGAAATTGGGGACTATGGAATGGAGGGCGGAATACCTGTGCCACGGAAGGAATTGTGACTGGAGAAAGTTAGGTATATGTCATTAAAGAGAAGACCCATGAAGCGTACCTCAAAATGAATGTATGGTGTTTGCATCTTGTGGACCGCCGCAAAATCCTCCCACAGTGTCAAACTACTTGGGACGATGTCCTGGTAGATCCCTGGTATCTTGTGCATACATTTCACCGCTCTGATATAGTCCTTTCTCTGGGGGATGGTTAACTGTCTCCTGGATTGTTGTTAGCTTGAACATCATTCCTATAGGGTATGAGCGTACCATTCTTTTCGAAGTCTGGTAGGTTGACTATAATCATCAGACACGGATCCAAGTGTATCGTCCAAAACTGGCTTCGGTGCAGCAAGACTACCGGTTGCTGCCAACCCAAGTGCAATGATATTCGTAAACCGCATACTGTCTAATTTCTCGTAACGACCGTGTTCCCGAAGGAGTGAATGCTGTTGGAGGCGATCCGCTTGGAGGCCCGGCCCTCATTTATATTGATACATCGCAAGTAGGGGCATGGTCAGTCACATCGCAAGAATCACCATCAACAGCAGTATTTCACGCTAGCGATTTTTTGTGAAACTATATTAACGCTTCTGTCTCTTTGTGCTGCAGGTGGTCATTTCGAGTCTGGGGCAGTGCGGAGAGGCTAGCAATCGTGTACCGGTCAGACTATGTGCTACTGACTATTTACCATTCTGGTACCGCCGTCCCATTGGTGTCGGCATGGATGCCTCATTGGGAGAGGGGGGGCTCGGCCGAGTGAAACAGACATTTGACATCGTATATTGCAGATACTTTACTACAACGCATCGATGAAAGTTCAGCAACAACCAGTTGAACACAGAGCGCAAGCCAAGATATGCTCCTAAACCACAGATTCATGCGAGGATAGACCGTGCTGTATCCTGAAGAGTAAGGTCTAGATTCGATGAAGTTGAAGCTGTAGCTTGGCATCATACAATGCATACCTAGCGTCGGACGCCAAATATAATCCCTCTTCTTGGTATGCATATCCAGCCTACTGTTTTGCAGTTCACGGGGGACAATATCCGTAAAGAAGCTCAAAAAGGACATTCGCTTATTCCCAGGGTTTGCCCCGCATGGACGATCCAATACCCAGATTGGTACCGCTGCGTTGAAAAGCGATGATCATTGGTGGAGATCGGCAAAACATTTGAGCCATGGGAACGAGCTACAAGTTTACTCGAGTAAGCAGTAGCGCAAATGAGCATACCAGAGCTCTGCTTCATCACACAAGATTTCCTGTAGCGAAGTTTTGGTTGGTGAGTAGATCCCTACCAAGAATAGTCTATCTTAAGAACTTGCCCTGCTGCTACCTATTGCCTCGTTCCCACGTTAGCTGGTCGTTAAAATTTCCGCTTGAGAAAATAATTCCCCACGATACTGCCTCTATGCTGCTTATCCATATTAAACTAAGTCCCCGGACGAGATCAACCAGATGCTGTGTCTCGGGACTAATGGTTATGTTGATGTACCCCGCCCAACTACGCCTCCACTGAGCAGAAGAGATTGAATGTGTAACCTACTTTCCGATCTAGCGAAATCTCTAGGACGATCGAGGGCATTATAGAAGACGAGTGGACTGATGGAACGTGAATAGAATAAGCTGGAAGACCCTTTCATTGGAACCGAAGATGCATCATAAACTCCTGTGAGCCAGCTACGTGCTAAGCCATGTGGTGTAACAGGACAAGCTTTTGCGCATGCCATGTAGCTAACCCTAGCCCGACGCACCTCACTCACAGCGGTCCGCCGTAACTACTGCCAGCACGGAACGAATATAGAACAGATAACAAGGGCATTATTGAGTCAGCCCAATAGTAATTTCGAGTATTTGGGTTGTACCACCAGATATGGGGCTTTGCTCCAGCTGTAATTATAATTAAGCATCTGTCAGCCGCAATTCGTATTGTCTGCTTCTGTTTGCCTCATTTTGTTTTCAGCTTCTCTATTGCCATATTTGCAGAAAAAGACGAGATGAAGCTTGTGGTACGGTAGAATCCGCGGAAATGAGATAGTGGACTATGACTGCCACCTGTCGACCCAGTAATTCAGTCCCCTGGGTCCCCGCACTTCGATGTGGAGAAACAAGCCTTCATTGACGCTGACTCCATGCTGACACAAGGACTTCGTATACCGTACGAGATATCACCAGAGCCATTAGAGCATCCTCAACCCTATGATCTGCACCTTGCAAAGCAGTCATCGTACATTCACCATACCAATACAAGTAATCTACCAGAATACCATAACAGTAACCGAGATAACCTCAAGCTTGGTCTGAAAGCTTACTTCATCCGAAAAATCGCTTGCAGCAGCGAGCGTATTTGGGAAATTGGTACTCCGTTCTGGCAATAGGGCTTATCGAACAGCTGAAGTGACCAATGAAACAAGCTGTAGATGTTATAGATCTCGTGTGGGGCTTAATTTGGCCAGTCAGCGATACTCTTATTCGCTGCCTGAATATCGCAGCCAATTTCCCAATCTAAGTGTTTGGAATACCGATGGATAGGGCCGTGGGATTCTCCGCGGAGGATTTTGGAAGTAGTGAGGCAAAGCAAACGATGAGGTCAATAATGAAGCTTACGCTTCTTTGGTTGCTGGTGCTAGGATGAAGTATGAGAACTCAACGGGGCTGTTTGATTGCCGATACATAAATATGAGTTCATCTTCATCCGGAATGGAATATCACTTTCTGAGAAGAGAGTCCGTAGAAGCTTAGGTATATAATTACCTGTGAGAAGGATGTATTGTACTTTTGTAGCACAATAGAGCTGTCCTGCCACCTTGAAATTGCAACTCTCTCCGTGCGTCTTTGATCTTGGCCGACAGTAGGTTGCAGTAATGCAGCAGATTTCATTAGTGAATGGGTGAGGGTCTGTTATGTGATACTCTGTCAGCCTATCACAGTTGCTGTAGGTATTGCTGTTGACTACAAAGGTTAAGTCTAGCTGCGCCATGCAAAACTACTGCAGACCAAGATCCAAGACGCACGATGGGAAAGTTGAAATTTAGGGGTGGCAGGACTGCTCTAATATCTGGCATATATCTCTGCATGACTCCGACTATGTGATCACGTGATATGGTAATACTTGAGTCTCAACGGCATCCTAGCCGACGCACATTTGCCAAGTGGGAAGGGAGGCGAACGTGAATAGAGGCTGCGGTACCGATGTGAAGACACCCATAGTGCCCTCCGTTGCGTAGCGGTAGTAGGTAGGGAAGCCACAACTTGGAATTCGGGGGTTCTCCTCGGATAGTAACGGGGATATGGAATGCGGAGGAGTGGAGGAAAATGTATACCATGGCCGCTTTGTGGCCGAATATAATGTTATTATAAAGTGTACTAAGTGAGGTTCGGGCCGTTGCGGGCACGTAGGATACTAGAACATGCGGTTGTGGCGTTGGCCGAGTAAGACACGGTCTTCCGGAACAGGTGCAGAAAACCTTTCAGCAACGAGTATAGCGGTTGGGAAACGCTTTGTAAACGGAATAACCAACTCGAAAATATCTCCCACTTGCTGAGTAGTATGCAAGTTGCACGAGCTACAAAAACACGGATCCAAACTATACGGTATCGATATGGCGATCGGTGTTTTCTGCGATGCCCTTGTGCGTTTTTTGCCTTCTTCACCTTCCGGGCGGGTTTCATGTATCTCCAAGGCCGCTGTGCCTTCCGCTCCCTCTACCTGCAAATAATATTACAGACCACTAAGAACCAGAAGATTGTCAGCGGAGGCGAAGCTGCCAGTCAGACACCTAACTTACGGCTGAGACCTTAGTACAGCGAGAAGCCGCGGAAAGTCAATACCAAAACTCACCAGTGCTTATTGACGCAGGCACAAGGTACATAAAGTATTGCTCGTCATTCCAACTGGTTGGCACCGAACGGGTAAAGCCTCAATTCATCTAACCGAGATTCGCTTCCGGTCCCTCGGAGAAGGCTGGGAACAAGACATATCTGATGTCCACTATTTCGCCATCATCCATCCCCAGTCTTGGACTGTCTCACAAATGCAAGACCGTTGTCTCTGCTTGCAAGTGGCAACAAAACTCCTAGTCTATTAGCCAGCAGCATCACTAGTGTTGCATTTCCCAACTCCGCATTTCATGATCTCTACAATTCCCAATGGAGTATTCCAAGAAACAGCACTGTTGCACTACATATGCGATTGCAGCTTAAATTATAACTGCATGGGCTAGTTCGAATATCTTCACGACTGGGCTGGTTCGTCAACGAATCGGAACAAATCATGTGTTCACATTAATGTGTACTGACAATAAGAGGGAGAAAGGGCAACCCGACCATCTATGTGTTGGGAGGAGTGTAGGTCACAGATGCGGGTGCGTATGCTGTTACGATATGGAAGTTGGGGAGAACCGTGTGCGTGTATTCTATGGTATAGAGAAAAGAGAGAAGGAGAAAGACTCGAGATATATACAGGAGGCATCAGCCCCTGCCGCAGCACCGTGTATCAGACCTGTAACATGTCTCCGGTACAAGTACACCTGTAACATATGCAATTTGAGCAGGTCGAGTGATGAGGCATGTTTGCGAGAGAATAGCAACCATTTTTTTCCCCGCAGAGACTGAGATTGTGGTTATTCTTAGTGAGTATTTCATATATATCGTCTAGCGCCCAAAGTCTCTAGATCCAGTCAGTTTTTCTATTAGTATACGTACACGTAATGCACCCAGAACCAAAAAGCCTCTAAGAATACATGTCAACTTCCCTCTAATACTGCTCCACTCTAAGCCTCTGCCTCTAATGGAGCTACAGCTATAGTATTTAGTTTGTATGCAGAATATGGTTTACGTATTCTCATGTTTGTAGTGAGATTTCGTGACTCGGTAACATCGTTGCACCTGGCTTGGCCGACAAGGACACGAAGATAAAACCCGAAAAACCAACGCTCGGGCATTCCCGTGGCTCTTCGTATTTAGCTCCTCCCCTCTCCTCTCCGCCTTCCACATTCCATTACCCTCAACAAACAAACAGTCAGACAAACGGCGTCTACTCTTGCTTCTTCATCCATCCATCCATCCATTAATTCATTAATTCAGTTGAGCTAGCGAGTTGCTTCCTTCCACACCCTTCCGCCGCATAATGCTACCACGCCGATAACCGCTTGAAACAATTCTCAGCTCCTCCTTTACGTGCCATGACAACACAACCCATACCTCCGCTATGGAGACGACGGCGGAAACCAAAGTTCGACATTATTGCGCTGCTACTCTACACTCTGGCCGTGGTGCTGGTCCCTCCATGGACAGTAATGTTCGCGGAGGCTTCGGAAGTGGCGGAGGGGGAACTACAACTCTATACAGGAAAGGTGGGAGTGGGGGGGTTTGATTTCGAGTTTGGCGACATTGTTGCTGAGGCCACGCTGGATCGGAGGTCGTCGTTTACCCGCGAAGAGCAGAACGGAGTCGTGGGGGCACAGAACGTCGAGTGGGGGGATAATTGGGTTCACCACTTGTCGGCAACGGAGATTTTTGAAGATAAGAATCAAAGGAGGAAACGTGGGGCGGAGGTGGAGGAGGTGGAGGAGGTGGAGAAACGGCAGGAGCGGAGTAGGACGGTACACATAACCTTCAATACTTGTCTTCAGCCGATATCGAATGCGACGGCAGTGAGTGGTGCGCTACTCCAACCTCCACAGCTACAAGTGTTTGTTTCCAACTCTACACGCAACAAGTCGCCGGGGCCGGATGTCCAGGGTAAGGTACAATACGTGGTGCCGATCGATGGTGGGTTTGGGAGTTTGGATATCAACGTAACAGGGGACATATGGGTGGGAGTATATGCAGCGAAATTGCCAGCTGCATACAAAGGACTATGGAACGAGGAGTCACCATGGAACTACGAGCTCGCACTATCGACAGGGGAGCCGTACCACGGGTTTAGAGATAACCAATTTCTCTACCTCGTCGACGCAGACGATTCCAGTGCGTTACTGGTAACAGGAAACATGACTGTCCATTCTTCTCAGGATGGTGGTACGGACGAAACCTCCATTAAGGACTTGAAAGACCCATCATATCACCCATACACTATGTACGCACAGAATCGTAACATAACAAGCCGGTTTGAGGGACTGGAAAAGAGCTACTGTGCCGTCCGCCAGCTCGCACAGATTCGTTCCGCCAACACGGATGTGTCGATGACTACTCGAGGCCTCGGGAATCTCCCGAAACAGCAATTTCACCTTAAAGAGCTGAATCGCTCCTCTGAGTATTGGGGTTATCTTGCTCGGCCGCGCAACAAGAGCGTGAGCGACACTTCGGGAATTCTTTGGAAGCCATTGCAACTGAATACCAAAAAAGACGGCAACTGCCAAATCATCTACAACCTTCCCTTCTGCTCGGAGGTGGCATATGCCGTTCCCAGCAACCCCACAGTCTTTGGAGATCTCAACAGCCTTACAAACTTCTATGACGACCTTGCAAAAAACTGGTGGCAGAACTTTACCTACTCTCTTCAGCAGATCCAGTGTAACGCGTCCAGCTCTGCCCAATACAGTCTTATCCGGAACTGCGACGACTGCGCCGCCGCCTACAAAAATTGGCTCTGCGCAGTCACTATCCCCCGCTGTATGGATTACTCCTCGGACCTCCCCTACCTTGCCGAACGCAGCTCCAACAAACTCTTTTGGAACGCAACAGTCCAAGGCTGGCAAAAACGCCCCTGGATGCCGACACTAAGCCAAGATGAAGTCAATGACTGGACGAAATCTGGTGGCTGGCTAGAGAACGGAAACCAGAGCATGAGCAGAGTTCCTAGTAGGAATATCAAAATCGATGAGATTGTTAAGCCGGGGGCCTACAAAGAGATCCGGCCCTGTAAAGATCTTTGCTGGTCATTGGTACAGAGCTGTCCCAGTCCGCTGGGGTTTTCATGCCCGATAGATGGGTCATGGGGGAAGGAAATGAGTTATGGGGAGAGAGATAGCAGGGGCGACATCACTTGTAGCTACCTGGGGGCCGTGTACGCTTTGAGTTCTGCATCACGGATCATAGTTGGCGGAGGATCGTGGTGGATGTTGGCTGTGGCCCTTACGACGATTGTGTGGTCGTCGTTGTAATAGGCCATAATGTTTAATTTTTGATTCACCCTCCCCTTTTCGTTTGCTTTACATCGGGATTACGAGTTTCTTTTTCCTTCTCTTCCCCTGGGTAGCTCAGTTTTGTTTTCTTCTGAACATTGCATTTGGCTTTAGTGAGCGAGCGAGGGGTGAGTGAAACCTTTTGGGAATTCGGTTGTGGGTGGCGTTTTTTTGTTTTTTGTTCCCCCTGCATTTTTTATTCGTAAGGTTTTGGGTTGCTTTTATATATGTTTTATGGAGCGGTGCGGGGAAGGATGGAGATAGTCTGCCAGAGGGTGAATTATGTTTATTGGGATTTCTACGTTGTTTTTGTTCTCATGAACTCTGGTGTAGATACTTATGGGGGGTAAATTGCAGATTATGTGCACGTATACATGTTCTCAGGATTGATGGGATGGAGCATTGTATGGAGAAATATTCAGTTGCATATATCAGGAGGTTGAAGAAATGGCAAAATGATACGGAAGAGCAGAAGAATCTCGGCATAATTCAGGCACGGACCCAGCATCTGGTGCTGCACTGGGCAGTGAGTTCGGCGGTGTGACCGGCTGAACGGGATTGGACCTCCACGAGGTGGACAATGCGGGTCGTACTCTACTTTGCTGGTGACCCTAACCACTAGGACGACACTTGCTCAAATCCAATGAGGTCGAAACCCCTAATATTGCAAGTAACGTCTCAGTCACCAAAAATTACTACAAGAATTACATGTGTATGTACTCTCAAAGAAGATTTAACAGGGATGAAGTTAAACCACATCAATATATCAGAGCTCAGTAACTCCATCATCGCCTGATCACTACTCAACACATCCGCAGTTTCGTTCGTTCACTCCCACCAGCTTTCACAGCTCAGAAACATACACAAAACAAGAGGGGGGTATTACAAAAAGACACCAAAGGCCTATGCAAAATTGCGTAGAAACGGATATTTCTTATCCCCTTCCTTCCCCGTCGCCTCCATTCCGTCCCGCATTACACCTAGTGATGTGATCCGTTTGTGCCATTAGTCGAACCGGCCATCAAAGACTCCATGTACTTTTCATAATCATATCCATTCCGCCCGTTCTCCAGCGTAATGCTCGGCATATTCTTGACCAGGTCCTCGATCATTGAATCCGGTATCAAACTGTGTCTCAGGTCCACCTCCGTCACGTATTTTTTCCCGTCTGCCACCTCTCGGAAACTCTGGAAGACCTGCCCCGCGGAATTCTGGTCCTCGGTTTCCTCTACCATGAAGCGGATAAACTGTTCGAACGTTACCTGGCTCCGACCTTCGCTTACGTCCTGGAATACCTCATGCATCTCCTCCTCGTCATACACAAGTCCCAATGAAGCTAGAGCGGCCGAGAACTCCAATTCTTGCAGGGTGTTGGAGTGGTCGCGATCAAAGTGACGGAATACAGATTCCCATTCCTCAAGTTGTATTGGGGTGAGGTTGGTCATGTTCCGCGCAACAATCTGAATTGACATTGGTCAATCACACAAAGTCGAGGATGGAGTATAATATAGGTAAATACCTGGTTCTCCAAAAAGCCTAACTTCTTCGTTACACTTTCTTTTGCAAGCCCATACTCGTACTCCAGGTCATCATAGGAATGAACGGTGTGATCATTTTCCTCAATATTGGCTTCATCGCAATCTTTATTCAACTGTTTAATACGGTGTAGCTCTAGCTCCAGGGGAATGATGTTGCTATGCAACTCTCGAACAGTTCGTAGTTGGCGCTGCCCCGGCATTGCGTCAGTAACTGGGTTTCAAGCAACAACTTACGGGATTGAGACCAACCTCCGGATCGCCGTCCAACCCGCTTATCTCCATCGTTACAGTATTTAAGCATAAAGCAAACTCGTTTGCTGCCTGTGAAAACTGCTTCCGAAGCCATTCCTTGATTCTGTTTGGTCTGTAAGCCCATGTTCCATGTGCCAGATCCCAGGTAACAATACTCCCGAATTTTCTGGTTAATCTGCATGCTCCTCCTGTTCTCAGCTTGCATCAAGTGCGTCCACACACGGTCCAAGTTCGGAAGACTAAGATTTGGTGGCGGCACATAATCCTTGAGCCCATATGTGCCGAGCTTCGTCTTAATATTTCCTAGTAATGACATGAGATCCGCTTTTTCAGCTACCCATGCCCTCTTGAGTGTCTTTTTATACACAGCGAACTGCATCGACTGCTGCTTCGCATCTGTATAAGTGCCTACAAAGGTCGCCGCCTCCCATTGTTTCTGTGTCTCGCTGATTTGCCTCAAAAGCTACATGAACGTTAGAATCCAGGTCTTGCAAGAGTCTTCGAGTGCCTACCTCCGTCATCCGCTTCTCGAAGTTATGCTGCATATCCCACGCACTTTGCATGACCTCCACAAACTTTTCGACTCGCCGTCCTGCAGTTTCAATCCTGTCTAAGTGCGAAAAGGCATGGAACCAATAAGCAATGTACGTCATCAAGCTTCGCTCGTCGGGCTTCGGAACATCGCAGACGTCCTCAACATCCAAAAGCGATGGAATGCCGATTTCTTCGTTGGCGAGCTTAAACGCAAGAGCAGTGTTTCCTTTGTGATCGTTCTTGTCGAGTTGGTCAAAATCGATCAAATCGGGGCGATGTATGTCCAATAAAGCGCAGCTATAACTAGTATTAGCATGGCCAAAAATGTAATGGAAACCAAGCCATTCGGGGAGCTCACAATGCCAAACCGTCATTCCAGCTGGTCGAGAAATCTCGCACTTCCACGCCCGGATAGCATGCTGTTTTCCGTTGGCACCATAGTAAAAGACCTTCTTTCGCAGTCAAACCCTCGGCACTGCTACCCGTCAGTTACCAAATCTAACGAGAATTTTCTGTAGAGGACATACTTGATGTCGGTGATTGTAAACCGTAGAATCAGCGTCCAAATCAGTCCCAAGATCAACTTGAGATTCCCGTCCACAATATCCTCAGCACCGATGTTGTAAAGACCGATGCCTCGTCCTTTGATGAATTCGAGGGACTTGTGAACGTTCTCGCATTTTTGTACTCGTAACCGTGGATTAGAAGCGTATTTCCCGAGAGATTCGTTGCCTAGGATTTCAAGGAGGTGAATCAATTTCACCTGAAGGATGTAAAGTCAGGCTGGGCCTTCAATTGAGTGGAAGTTGAGCCAATGCAAGGTGCACATACACCATCAGCAAGATCCTTCTGTAGCGACTCCACGGGCTTCAGTTGCCGGACGGCAAGCTTGGAGTTGAGCCTACAATTATATACAGTGTCAGAGCACCAGAAAAAAAGAAACAGGGGGAGCACTCTTTCCCATTGTTGGTTCTTTGGAGAGCTGCAGGGACCACACACCACTTTCTAAAGGTCTTGTCCTGGGTGACTACCCACTGAGGGCTCGCCATTGAGTGGGTGAAAGTGACAGTTATATGATTAAGGAGGGGGCTGTAGTCGAGAGGCGGGCGGAAGCGGTAGCTTTGTGGTGCTGGCTCAGTTGAGCGTAGGTACTACAAATAGGCAAACGGTAATAGAGCGACGGGAGTCTTCGTGGGTTTGGTTATGTTGGGTATTCGGAGGCTCTTTTGGTGGGAGGGTGAGACGTGAAGACGATGGAGCTGTGTTGTCTTGCATCGCTCTGCTCTAGTGTCAGTACCATCCCTACACACGCACAGGCCAACGAACCAACCAAATCGGCAACAATCAAAACTCCCCAATCTCCCCTGCGCGCCAACTGCCAACCAGAGCTGAGAGCTGAGAAGACGTGCATATCGAATCGCCGAACGCAGAAGACCGATTCTGCCTGCCCCGCTTTCAGAGACTCTCATTCCGTGGCTTTTCTGGAACCGGCTATCGGAATGGTAGAATAATAATGGCTAGCACGTTTTCAACAAGCGCAGCCAAATCGTGGAAGTGAAACCGTTTCAGTCGTTATTTAGTATTTACATATTAAACGGGCACTTAAATAGGTACACATACCTTATAAGTTGGTACTCGATTCTTGATGGTAGGGAAAATGAGGGGCCGAGCAATACAAATACACACATTTGGTACTGCTGATACGGATATCCGACGGCCACTTTTGCATGCGCCCGCCGCAACTGCACATATCATGCTGCCCTCGCCCATCATCTTCTCTCCCGCCGGCAACTTTTGCTCTTGTGCCAGTTGTCGGTACACATTTAAGTATTCCCAGAAGTATAAAGTTATCGGTACTGCCCATCTTCGGATACCTACATTACTCCCCTCACGTTTCTCTCTGCCATAATTCCTATAAAAATGGCCGACCGTCTGAAGAAGATCTACCAGCATCTCTCGGAGAGCGCAAACCCTCCTCACCCTTTTGATCCCTTGTCTTCGGCGGAGATCGAGTATGCAATTGCTATTGTCCGCAAAGAGCACGGTCAGCTTGGATACAATGCCGTCACTCTTTCGGAGCCTAAAAAGAAGGAGATGCTTGCATGGCTTGCGGATTCCTCCCTCCCTCGACCACGGCGATTAGCAGAGGTCATCGCCGTTGACAAGGAATCGGCGGTCTATGATGGCGTTGTCGACCTCAAGGATGGAAAGCTCATTGCATGGGTGAAACTGTCAGGTGTACAGCCACTGGTATGTTTTGACACGTGCAATTTCAATATAAATGCTAATGAATTATCAGATCACAATGGAGGACCTCCAAGACACCGAAAGAGTTGTACGAAATGATCCCAAAGTGATTGAGCAGTGCAAGATTTTGGGAATCGACGACATGTCCAAAGTCTACTGTGACCGTAAGCTTTATCCCATCAGCCAGCAATGTTGTTGTTGATGCTAATAATACCTCTTCTTCTAGCTTGGACAATTGGTTATGATGAACGATTTGGTAACAAAATCCGCCTACAGCAAGCGCTCATGTACTACAGACCTAATCTGGATGACATGCAATACGCTTTCCCTTTGGACTTCTGTCCCATTGTAAATTCTCATACTGACGAGATCATCCACATTGATATCCCTTCGGTGCGGCGACCAGTCAATACTTTTGGCAGCAACTACATGCCTCAGGATATCGAGAAGCTTGGTGGATACCGCAAAGACCTCAAGCCCCTTAATATCACCCAACCCGACGGAGTTTCTTTCACCATGGACGGCCGGGAGATCAATTGGCAGAACTTCAACATGCACATCGGATTCAATTACAAGGAAGGTATTTTGTTGAACAACATCACTTTCAACGACCGAGGAAACGTCCGTCCACTTTTCTACCGCCTTTCTTTAGCAGAGATGGTCGTTCCTTATGGAAACCCCGAGCGCCCGCATCAGCGCAAGCATGCATTCGACCTGGGTGAATATGGTGGCGGATACATGACCAACTCTCTTTCGTAGGTTCCCGTAGTGGGCAACGGCAGACAAAAGCTGACATCGCTTTTAGTCTTGGTTGTGACTGCAAAGGTGTGATCCACTACTTGGATGCCGAGTTCTGCAACCGTGCTGGCGCTGCAATCACCATCAACAATGCCATCTGTATACATGAGGAGGATGCGGGTATCCTCTTTAAGCATACCGATTTCCGAGACAACTCCACCATTGTGACACGCGGCCGCAAGCTCATTATATCTCAGATCTTCACCGCCGCTAACTACGAGTACTGTGTCTATTGGATATTCCACCAAGACGGTACTATCCAACTTGAAATCAAACTCACAGGTATCCTAAACACTTATGCCATGGCACCTGGTGAGGATACCAACGGCTGGGGAACCGAAGTGCACCCTGGAGTCAATGTTCGTATTCCCTTTACCTCAGCCTTAACTCATTTTAACTTTCCAAACAGGCACACAACCACCAACATCTCTTCTGCCTCCGTATCGATCCACAGGTTGACGGTCAAAACAATACCGTCTTCCAGGTCGACTCCGCACAAGGCGGGGGGGAGATCGGCTCAGAGGAGAATTTCTACGGCAACGCCTTCTACGCCAAAAAGACACCTTACAAGACGGTCGCCGAGTCGTTGGCTCACTATGACGGCTCCACCTCGCGGACATGGGACATTTCTAACACTTCGAAGCTCCACCCATACTCAAAGAAACCTGCCACCTACAAGCTGGTCTCCCGCGAGGTCCCTGGTTTCCTCCCCAAACCTGGCAGCCTAGTCTGGAAGCGTGCAGGGTTCGCAAGACACGCCGTCCACGTGACCAAGTACGAGGATGGACAACTTCATCCCGCCGGCCGCCACGTTCCTCAGACCTCAGGAGAACCGTCACAGGGTCTGCCGGAGTGGATTGGAGATGGAAGCCAGAAGATTGAGGATGAAGACATTGTACTCTGGCATACGTTCGGTTTGACGCATTTCCCCGCGCCGGAGGACTTCCCGATCATGCCCGCCGAGCCCATGAGCTTGTTGTTGCGCCCGAGACACTTCTTCCTAAGGAATCCGGTGCTCGATGTTCCCCCTAGCTATGCTAGCACCCCGAGCCAAGTTCTTACGGGCAAAGGAATCTCGGATTTGACGGATAGCGCGAGTAAGCTAGCGTTTGAAAAGAACTCCTGCTGTAATAAGTAGATAGCATGGATAGGAGAGAGGATGCGGGCTAGTCATGATAATGTTGGTGCATTTAGGGATAATGTGTTTGAAGGATGGCTATGAGTCCTCACTACATGAATTTTTTTCTTTCGGTACGGTGTCCTTGGGGTTGTGCGGTCTGTAACTTGGCGTTTTTTTTCTTGGTGGTTTCTTGTCTGTAACCTTTTACCTGGTTACTGTATGGTTTCAACTGGAAGTTTTCCTGGGTGGTTATGATAGTCGAGAATGTGTTATTTTCGTTTAGGTATACGTGCTCACTTAGTCGAAGTCCTTGAATACAGTCACTTAACAGATCTTTTTAAAAAAAACCCAAGTTGTGATCTCATTGGCATCCTCTTCTACAGAACCATTTTTATTCCAAAGTTCCCCTGTTGCATAATATGTGCACTTGATGCCGCAGAACCCCGAGGTTCTCTCTCCCTTCCCGCCACTAGGACGCATCAATTCAGCCTCATGGCCTCCTTCATACCTATAGAACTTACTATTTTATCCCAGGAATTAGAGAATCGCTAGTCCTGCAATTCGCTATAATGTGATTAGAACAAGTCTACTAAAAAGCTTGATACTGTCACCTCGGCACCTCGCATTGGTAGCTTAAACTTAGATGGAGATCGGTGGTATGCTGCATACCCGCTACGCAAAGTCCCAGCTCATTCAGATTAGCTTTGCCGTGGAGAGTTTGTTATCGGTAACTAGCAGGCCAAACCTAAGCCCTCGCCAAAGCCAACGCCCAAGTCCGATCAGCTCAACGATATCGGGGCTTCAATGGCTTTAACAGTCTAAGGTTAGTCTCGCCTTTTCATCATGTGTAGGTGGGATACTGACAAGCGTAACAGCTCGGAATTTGTCGCTTCTAAAGTCGATGCATCGTCGTGGGGCTCCATGAAGGAACTACGCCTGTTACACTTCCAATCAAGACCTCTACTATGTATCAACTATAGCACAACTTTAGCTACAAATTTCCGGCTTCTATCTATTGCGTCAGAGATGAAAACTACCTGCGGGAAGAGTCCTTTGATGATAGCGGATGTGAATTGGAACAAAGTTCTCGAGTCGAATCGTGTGCAACAATACTTGTGAAGACTTTGGAGGGCATTATCAGCTGTGTATCTTATGCCGGAATTCAGATCGCGAGGCACTTGCAGTCAATGACTGCATTGCTTAAGGCGGTTCAATTGGGATGTTGTGCTAAATGATGAACACTGTATTCACGAGTTGAACGACCTCCGCCTGCATTACTGAAACGGACAACTCCTTGCTTTACTATTTACGCATTGGGTGGGAGGAGACCTGGCGGCAATTCTGATTCATTGGCGTTTCAGGCGAGCTATACGCAAGCGATTAAACGCCAGAACGGATATAGTATCAATATCCGTATAAGACGACCGGCAAGTCGCACAACAACCCCTTTCAAAATGTGGCTTCCGGATGCTCATCTCCCAAAATCTACCTCATCGACGCGTAAACTATGGCGGAGCCAGTTACCTCAAAACCTCCTCGTCCACAATATCAACACTTCATCCCACGGTTCGTCCTGCGAAAGTTTGCTTGTGAGCCACCTGCAGCTGTAGCTGCACCTAAGACTGCATCAACCACCAAACAAAAACGCAAGCGGAAAAAGAACAAGGGGCAAAACCGCCCAAGAAATGGCTTTGTGAAATACTACGATATCGAAAACCAGACCATCGAAACACGGCTAATTGCTGAAGTTTACGGACATATCAATCTATACACCCTCGACTGCGACAATGAGGGGAGAGATCCAAATTATATCGAAGTGGCGTTAGCGAAACTCGAGGGAAAAGCAGCCTCGATTTGCAAGCGCATTCAAGACGCACAGCAAGCTGGTAAATCGACATTCAGCTTATCTCGTGCCGAGAAAGACGACGTTTTGAGAAAGTTTCTTTACATTATGCTCTACCGTTCCGGTATATTTCGGGACAAGTACTACACGAATATCGAGGACTACCAAGGCAGTGATAAACCCCAAATCGTGGATTTTATGCAGAAGAAAGGGTTCAAGACACTCAAACAAGTCTGGGCGCATCATCTCCGCATCATACTGGACACGCGAATCGATGTTGGGGGATCCTGGAAGAATATTGTACGGGAGGAGATGGCTCCTGACAATGCGACTCATTATATTGAACGCATTACCCATTGTTTTCTATCTGTGGTACAGCCCGAGTCCGACGATGACGAGTTTATCCTGACGGAAAATGGCTTCGCAATCTTCGAAGGGAATGCAAGTTGGAATGCCCCAACGGGCTATCAGTTCTATGTGTATCACTGCCTGGCACCCATTGCGCCCCGACTGATGCTTGTATTGCGCGATAACATGTTGCGGACTGATTTAAAAGCAAAGATGAAACATATGAGACAAGTCGGAGTCAGGACCGGGGCGATGCCTCAATTGCCATCATTACTAGAAGATCTCCCGGTGTCTCCACCAAAGACATCGTATAGTGATGGTAGCCAGGAATTCACCGAAAACGATGAATTCCTGTTTGAAATCACAAAGATCTCCAAACGGCATATCCACAATATGCATGGCATCATGCTTTCGGAGGCAAGGAAATCGGTGTCATTCCTCTCAAGCAAATCTGCAGCGGCGTCTGTGGAATATTGGTTGGAAGATAGAGGGACCTTACCGAGCCGTGAAAACCCGGAGTATGATATGCTTATCAAGCTCCGGCAGCGGAAACGCGGTATGTTGGCGTTGCTGCGATCGGATATACTTGAACATCCTCCGGGAGGTCATTTGGGTGATGTAAGGGTGCAGAAATGTGGTCTATTGCCGTTGCTGCAACCGGATATCCGGGTGCATATTCCGGATAGTCAATTGAAGGAGAACCAGGTTATCGTGCGCCAAATGAAGCTAGGTGAGATATCACATTCTGAATTCCCTATGTCCACATTCCTGATTCTTTTTCGGTACATTCAGAAGATGCTCTGCAGCAGTTGCGGTTGAAGAGAAACGGGAACGGTCCACCAAGGAACATAGATGAGAAACCAGGGTTAATCGTGATAGGAGATATCCGGCCTAGGGCTGAGCCACTTTCTGAAGACGAGCTTAGGCAAATCCAGCAACAAAGCTGGGGACAGGCAATTGGTGTCATTGCTGGCGGGTTTCTTTCGGGGCACTTTTTTAAGGCTTGTTGGAGTTGTGGGGGTGATTAGGTGGTTAGGGAGAGGCAGTTCTTGGAGTATGGATTTTGTTGGGAGGCGCAATAGTTTTGGAGTGGTTTGTCAATTAGCGTTTTTGGTTTTGCTGGTCGTTTTGTTACTTCTACCTGGCTACTTTGGGTGGTTTTACTGAAGGTGTGCGTGCGAAATGAGGTCGTTGTATTAACTTCCCGTATCCCCACTATTGTGTGGTAGCCCATTTCTGTGGTCAATAACACGCTTACAAGGTACAGATTATCATCTCCATTTGACCATCACGCCGAAAGGGAAGTTGGTAGAAGATAAGAGTATATAAAGATAATAATGAGGTTCTATCAATATATATAAACAAATGAACACAACAGACTTTTCATGAATTCCACTTTACAACTCATCCTTCTTCTCCGTCGCTTTCTCCGCCGCCGCCTTCAAAAGCTCCTCCATAAGCTCCTCCCCAAGCTCCTCCCCAAGCTCCTCCCCATCAACTACATCCTCACCAAACGGATCTGTTGCAGCTCCGGCCTTTAACCCTGCAACCAACGCATCCACATCCGCCTCCACACTCTCTGTTCCCACTGGTGTCTCTTTATGCAATCCCGGAAGGAACTCATTGACCATCAAACCGCCTCTAGTCACAAACACGACCTGTAGCAGGGCTGCAAATACTACCACTGCAATGAGACTCAGTATCACGGACATAGCGGCCCTTGATGCGCAAAGAAGGCCATATCCCCTTTTAATGGTGACGAGAGGAAACGTGTAAACAACGACTGTATTGCCGATGCTGGTGGTCGCTAATCTTACAACGTGCGGGTTTTCATCTTCTTCAACCCCACTAGCAGATGAAGGGGGCGGAGGCGGCGGTGGAGAAGAAAATGAAACCTTGGTGATCTGGAACGGGTGGACGTCGCGGAAGAGTTGAACGCGCCTTATTTTGGCTCCGTCTACGACTAGGAGCTCAATGCTTGCATCTGCACCTGCTACCGCTACAGCACCACCGTTGTCTGTAAGGTTGATGACGTCGAGACTTGTTACCGCGCCAATGCCACGATGTAGCTTTTTTTGGGTGATGATGCTGCCTGTGATAGCGTCAAGAAGGAGTACTGTTGCGCCGGTACGTTGTGGCGCGTTGATTACCGCTATAAGGCGTTCGTGCTTCGGAGTAAGGTACCTCAGCGACCTGAGTTTTCCCGGAATCGGTGATGATGGCTGGAAGTTGAGCTTCGTTGGTGCGGGATGGGAGCCGGAGGAGGTAGTAGTGGAAGCGGTAAATATCTCTTTGTCAGTGCAATAAACCAAGCTTTCGTCCTCCGCCAAATCTAGATCCCCAACTTCAGCCTCCGTAGTGATCCTCCTCTTTACTGCAAAGTCGGTAGTCGACACTACAACGATTTCAAAGCCTGTTTTTCCGCTTGCTCCACTCGCGACCGCGGCCAGAGATCCCCGCGTGCGGAGCACCCGTTGGTAAACATCCGTCCGAGAGTTCGGTGTGAACAGCTGGAGCTTCGATTTCGGCTCGATTATCGACGGGGAAACCGAGAAGACGCGGAAATGCTCGTTTTTTCCCTTGAGCTGTTGCTGCTCGGAGCTATTGATGCCGGCTAGTAGCTTAGGTGAAGGCGCACTCTTGGACTTCTTGGATTGTCGCGCCGGTGGATGAGAGATTGCGAGGGACATGCATGAGTCTTCGTCACGGGCTAGGTCGTGCTGAACGAGCTGTTGGATTTGCGTTGTGGATTGGGATTGTGTTGATGAAGATTTTGAGACGTCGAGGAGAGTCTAGAGGATATGGTAAGTTGGAGGATGAGGGAATGAGGGAATGGAGAGGGAAGAACCCTACGATCTTGTTTCCTACTCCGCTGCGACCCTCGCCGCCGCCACCACCGACGACAAGATGGTCTACATCGAGAAAATCGGCACAGTAGAGCGGGTATGTAAGGGTAATCTTTTCGCTGGTTGTTGAGGGCTTCATAACTTGGGTGTTCTTGGAAAGCGTAGAGTACTGGTAAATGTTTAGCAGGTCGGAGGAGGTAAGGTCAGAGTTGAGAAACGCGGACGTGGCTTCACAGGATTGAGGGAATATATTGACACGTGATAGAACCCTGACATCATGCTCATTGAGTATCACTCGCGACACTAATATCGAAGGAGCGGGTCTAGGTTGAGTCTCGCCGACTGAATAGTGACTTTAGAGATTGGAAGTGTAGCGCTTTGACAATTATACCGAGCGTCGAAGTTCATATGTACCGTTGCAAAAAAGCACAGTTGAAAAATCCGTATTCGGTGTTTATTAACGCACCGCCAGAGTAGCCTGTCATACGGCTTTTTCTCGCTAGCGGGCTACACAACGCCGTATCCAAGCCGTCTGACAGACTACCGCCAGTGCTGAATTTGACTTGGATTCGGTGTACGTTTCGTACCGATCTTGTGGAGAAACGGTCTCGGAACGTATCCACGGCGTGTATTTTGGTACTTCGGTTCTGACAGTGTGTTTCCAACCTTTAATTTTTCACTACGGTATTTACCGCATCACAAGGATATGTAGAAACGCAAAATAGTCACGCGTCAAAGTGGCCTTGCACGGTCATGCTGGCGTAAGTTATTGCACCATGTTGTATCCCAATCTCTCTCTTTAATCGATTCGCCTCCTTCTCGCTGGCGGCGACATGGACTCGCCAGCTCGCCTCTTCAACAGTCGTGGGATCTCCAATCGATATCCACGGATGCCTTCAAAATTCTCCCTCACCTCCTCCTTCAGCTTATCGGCCATCTCCATCATAGTAAGCACGCAAGCGTTATGCTGTTCACTAAGTTTTAGCTCCGGTGTCTTCAACAGTACCTGGAAATCCCTTCCAATGAAACCCCATTATAAAGAGCATCGACCGGACCATTGACACCTGCCTGAGACAACACGCAAGAAACATATCCGGAGATTATGACCTCGCACATCGTGAACTTGAGTGACAGAATTGACTTGGACAGAAGACAAAGATGCCCATCAGCGAAGGAGTAATTGCGCCATTTTCGGAGCTTTCCAAAGGAGTGAAGAGCTGAGGAAAGTACCTTGACACGTTCAAGGTTTATTTCTTCTGTGAATGGCCTGAGTTAGGCACCGGAATTTGCGAGGTCTGGTGGGTACGTGCCAAGAAATTTCTATAGAGGCAGAACTTAACCCATCTGTCTTGTTGGATGCGGTTTGGTTGAATTGCAAGCTTGACCGTTAGTGATTGGTTGTGAAATTCAATCCCGTCCAGTTTCTCTATAGCCTCTTCAGCACGGCCGTCTTCGACAGTGACGAATCCGAAGGTTTTGTGACGGGATTTATATACGACGGTCCTTATAGTAATTGTTAGCAAATGTCTTTGGTATTGGAAATGATTGGACCCACACTGAAAACCCATGATCAACAAAAACCCGTGCCAGATCCTGTTCAGTTGTCTCGATGAAGAGGTTGCAGATAAAGAGACGGTCATCACAGACAGGAGTGGGAGAAGGCGATACTCTATTCGTATCACTGCCACCACGTTTGCTACTGCAGGGAGTTTCCATATCGTGGATACTGATAACCCTCAACACAGCGAGTTTACTGGACCAGCAGAATATCTCGGGGTGTCTAAAAACATACGATATAACCAACCACTCTCGCCACTGGTCCTTTTCGCTCTCATTCCACATTTCCCATCCAAACACATGGCCACCTCCCGACTCCTGCATAGCATTTGTACCGCCCACAGACCTTGGCGATTGCAACGAGTAATTCCAGGGAAACACGCTTTGGAACGGCACTGGATTTCAGGTGGAGGATGGAGAGGATAATGTAAACAGCGATTGGATGGTCGCTCGACAAGTCCAGGGAGGTGTCTTTGCAATACTGGACGAGCATTGCTAAAGCAGAAGATGCCCGGATGAGAACTTTTGACGAAACACGGAGTTTTGAGTCTGCGTGATGACAATCAGATCCCCGTCATCGTCGAGTTTGATGGTTCGCTTTTTGATATTTGTGCTTTCCGTGACCATGGTTGCTGCCACGGAAGATGTTGGATGAGTTATAATACGGGCCAAAGTGATTCTGGCGAATATAACGGCACACAAACTTGACAGTAGGAAGGTGCGATGAGATGTCCATTTGAGACAAATACCATCATGACCCAGCACTCTCGTTTCCCGGATTGGCGTATGCAGGGATCTATGAGCTTAATTTTGTCCCCGCAATCCACTATCATCAACTACCACACAACGCATCCAAACACCCCCACTCAAACAATCTTCCACGCAAAACACCGGAAAGCTATGGCACCGAGTGGGTTACTTTCTATCTTCTCCCGCCGACTCCTTCGGATTTCTGCCTCCCCACCACCACTACCACCCTCCACCTTTTGTAGCAGAAGAGCAAGACTGATACCTCTCCGCACAATGTCCACAGTCACTACCCCTCCGGTAATAGTCCTCTCCGGCCCTTCCGGCACCGGAAAATCTACCCTCCTCAAGCGCCTCTTTGCCGACCACCCCGATTCCTTCGGATTCTCTGTTTCTCGTCTGTTCCCCCCACCGGGTCATCTCCTCGCTGTAACTAACGGGGTGCGATAGACACCACCCGTGGCCCCAGGGAGGGCGAAAAAGACGGCGTCGAGTACCACTTCGTCACGCCTGAGACGTTCCAGGAGTTAATCAAGAACGACGCTTTCATTGAGCACGCCACCTTTGCGGGCCGTAGCTACGGTACCTCCATCGCTGCGGTTAAGGAAGTGACGAAGCAGGGTAGAGCCTGTATTTTGGACATCGAAATGGAGGTTTTATTCCCCCCCTCCCCCCTCCCCCCAGCGACCATACCTAACACTTTGTCTTTCAGGGCGTTAAACAAGTGAAAAAAACCGATCTCAACGCAAAATTTGTGTTTGTCAAGCCGCCCTCTGTCGCGGTACTCGAAGCGCGCCTAAGGAGACGAGGAACTGAGAACGAGGAGGCAGTACAGAAGCGGTTGCAGCAGGCGATCAAGGAGCTGGAATTTGCGGATATACCCGGGGTGCACGACAAGATTATTGTCAATGATGATTTAGAGAGGGCGTATAAGGAGCTAGATGAGTACCTTATGGGGCTTTTGGCGTAATGTAATTGGGGCGATAGATGGGAGAGCGGGAGCGTAAATACCATAGAAGACGTTATTCGCTGAGTGGAAGGAATTGGAGAACATGATAATGTTTGACGGGTCCCTGTGTCATGCCCATAGTGGTATCAAGGATCGTCTCCGGAAATCTAATTAAAATCTATTTAAGCCTTTCCATCCCAGAACTGCACAACTGCCCACTTCCCACTCCACCCCCACTTCCTCTCAACCTCCCCTCCCTTCAACTCTTCATCCTTGCCCTCCAGTAGCCCCACCACAACATCAGCCTTACAAGTCCTCAGTGCCAGCGTTCTAACACCTGAATCCTTCTTTCCCAATGGTCCAATAGCCTCCTCGAAGGGCGTCGTCGGATCCCATGCTGCATCCCCTGTCAGCTTCCGATAGTTCAGGTCTCCCTTGAACACCACCAGCTCGCTCGTTTTGAATGCTTCATAAAGCTCCGGCGCAACAGCAGGTAATCTCCAGTAGCTTCCTGGGAGGGTCCAGAATCTATTCTCCTGCAGCCGTATCTTCCCGTTCCTGTGGAAGCCGGACCAGTTTTCGTAGAGGAAGGTAAGGTCTAATTGGTGCTCCTCTGTGAGCTCTGGTGTTTTCTCCCCCTCGCTCTTGTCGGAGGAGAAATATGTGATTGGATTTTTGAGCGCTTCCAAAAGGTCAAAAAAGTCCTTCGGCAACACGTCGCTGACGAACCACGGCATACATTTGGGGTGGAGGACAACCTCGGTGACCAGTCCGGCCTCGAGTAAGTAACCCGCAAGAACGAGATCAACAAAGAGCTCGAATCCAGAGTTGTCAAGGACGATGTCTAACCGGCGGGTCTCCTTTCCCGAGTCCTTGACACTGCGCAGGACGTCGTAGACCTTGGGCAAATCGTTAACCAGAATATTCGCCTCGGCGTTTTTCCGGGCCTCGGATCCTTGGAGCTTTTGAATATCCTCGTACGTAAATGACGTGAGTAGTGATAAATCTGTCGCATTTCCCCAGAGACAGATCTCCATCATCTCGATAAACAGTAATTTCTCCTTCTCTGTCTCAAGCTCGGAATCCTTGTCTCCCTCCTCCCGTAGGGATGTGATGATCTGCTTGTACCTTGATGCAAGCTCCACCACCGCTGCAAGCGAAGCGCGGAATGTATTGTTCTTCTGAGCATGGAACGGATCGTAGCTCCGCCAGTAGTTTGTCTGGGAGAGAATCGAGTGGAGACGACGGTAGAGGTAGCACTCAGAGTACAACCAAGGGGCTTTGAACCACTGCGGGGACTGCAGCTGTTGTAGCTCGTCGTTGTAGGCTTTGATGTCTTCGGCGTCATCGTCTTCAATGGGTCTGTTAGATGTTCAGTTAGCGGGTGTAGCAACCCCCCATCTTAAGTTTGACCTACAAAATTACCCTGTCGTGTTGCAGCTCGTATTTCAACTTTGCAAGCTTCTCGATAATTCGTTTTCCCTCGGCAAGCTTTTCTGGTCTGGAGGTGTTGCGCGTGGTGCGGAATACATCGTCGATTGCTTGTGTGAGTATTACAGGCCATCGATCGCGGGCAGAGATGTAGGCGAAAGAGGTCTTATCCGAGGTCTTGTAGGGTGCTGGAGAAAGAGGGGAGTGTGAATTAAAGGTTTGGGACGAAGGTTAGGATTAAAACTTACGAGTTTTGGTGTCGAAGTCCATTTTGTGCTTATTTTGTGGTCAATGGGCAATTGGAGATGGGTTATCAGGTAGAGACAGATAGGTAGATGATGGGGGCAAACGGACAAGGCGGAGAGGTCTGAACTGTACCCGCCAGCGAAGTGTAGTTGATGTCACTGGTCACCCCCGCTCACTCGCCGTCGATTCTGAAGGCTTTGAGCGCCCTCTGGTGCTACCAGACTGAAGCCAAGAAGTGACACTGAAAATCAAAGAAGCAAAATACTATCTATGGCATGGTGAGGCATCAAGTCTTCGTTTAGGCCACAGCCCTAATGCTGCAACCTCTACCTACCGGTATTATTGTTTCATACAAATCAGTCTAATAAAAAGGACGACGAATATCTCGAAGACAATCGATTCGAGGATTTTGATTGCTGGGTCCTCTGAAACTAGGCACCCTCCTCGGGGGTCCCACCAGAGGCTCAAAAATTTCCTTGGCATTCGGGCCCGTCGCAAATAGGAACGGATTGGTGTTGAAGTCGGCAGTCCCGTCCCCACACGTTCCAGGTTTGGTTGTATGGGCCCTGTCAAAAAAAATACACTACTCACAACCCATCACCACCACCCAGCACCACCGAATCAACAATCCACAACCACAACCCACAATGCCGTCTCGTAACAACCCCAATCTCCCTTCCTCGCTGAACCGCCGCGTCCTATCTCACCGTCGCATTGCTGTACGCACCAAGACCCGAGCCCGGACTACCACCACCACTAAAAACACTAGAAGCGCGCCAACCGAGTCAATCCCAAAATCCTTCGCAGGAGTAGTGCGTGGAAAGACCGTCTCCTCTAAGAAAGTGAAGAAGGTCGCACGGAATAAGAATTATGCGTTGGAGCGCAAGAAGGAGCAGCAGGCCGTGGAACTCTTGAAGACCAAGGGAGAGGTCGAGATGATGGGTATGTTTCCGACTGTGAAGGCTTGGAACATGGGTTAACAGGTATGCGTGAAAGATGTTGCAACTGCGCCGCTCTCAAAGAGGCAGCAGAAACTTGCGGCGCGTGCGGCGAAGGTGGCAGAGGATAATGCGAAAGCGAAGGCTGCGATCGCGGTGGAAAAGGCACAGGCCGTCAAGAAGGCTGTTGAAGAGGCTGGTATGGAGGTTGACGATGAGGTCGATATATGACAGTGGATGTTTAAGGGGCCGGGCGGTCTTGGTGGTATGGATACATTTTAGACGTCGGCAATGCACAAAAGGTTGTTATAGAGTGGTTGGGATTTATACTATACACCGGCGTTCTAAGGCTTCTTTATTTTACACACAAGATGCAATTTTATCTGGGTTGGTCTGCAACTTGATTTCCGCCTGGTGACGAGAGATCGAGTTGAGCTTCGACGCACTATTTGATGGTCGTTTATGGCATTGCGAAAGTACCCTTTTCAACCGCAATCGACAAAGCAATCTTATAGCCGTCTAAGAGTAAGTACATGAATTGTTTTAAGTTGAGTGGACTATTTCTGTAGGCAACCACGGGAGTGATACCAGGGTCAGCTCCTACTTCAATTGAAATTTGAGGAAGTTATGATCCAACACTGCAGCCTGCATCCCGCGGTGCTGGATCTGAAGTATGTCGGAATCATTAATTCCGTGTCGACAGGGTTGGGTCTGAGCTGCAGTGCAGTATGTATGAGTAAATATGGATTTATGCAGTGCAGAAGTTGATTGAGGTTCTCGGGATCTAAAGTGAGCCTTGGCGGAACGATGAGAGATGTAGCCCAGAGGTAAAACAACGGGTAGCGTGAGGCTTGGCCACAGTCGCGTGGTGTCAACCCCACCACTCATCAGACGGAGAGAACAGCAACAAGCAACATTCTCGGAAGTACAGCGTCGATAAGATTTCTGGGAACGGATTCGTGCAAAGAGCAAAATGACAAATGTCATCTGTGGATTCATCAAGGCGAGGGCCATTCCTCGTTTGGTTCCTGCTGCTTATCAATGGAGGATGAATACCAATAAGTTCATTCAACAACAAAGGATGGATTCAGACGAACACTCTGAGTAGTCTCGGTCGGACGCTTTTTTCCCGCTACGCTGAAGCAGCAACTTGTTGGGTGAGCGGCTAATCGAGACTACACTCCGAGTCTCACCCTGAGAAAGAAAACAAGGAAATCCCTTTCGTTCAAGCAAGCAAGGTACTATGCATGCTTATCATACCTAGTCAAACCGGTTGACTGGCTGATGTATTCTGAAGTTCTCAATTGGAAATTGTGTTTTCCGTCTTGAAGAGAACTTTATCCAAGTTACTAACGTACGGTATGGAATCCTCCGAAGGAGCTCACTGGTATTTACAATGCTTTGTTAAGGACATTGGTGAAATCAAGGGGAAAATCGGTTTAATCAAGGGAGATATTGGGACAATGAAATGGCAGCTTAGGTGGGAGTGGCTCGGTAAATGGTTAGTAAAGTGGTTTTTACTGCCAATGAGCTAACATATCTCATCTAGATACTTACTTCTGTACCTGCTCAAGAAGCATTTCAATGAACCAAAGAACGAGTCTCCGCATAAGACGGAGATGCAGCAGATTCTCAATATTCTTGAAAGTATAAAGTCTACAGAATCGGCGAAGAACAGTATTCCGAAAGCGTGGGCGATAATTGCGGACAGTTTTCAAGGCGCTCAAAATTAAATGGGGTTTTTTTCATGGTACTGGACAAGTTTTTTCTTTCTTTTTTCTCTACTGCATAGAGGCTGGTTGGCTGTGGCGTTTGGCTTTCTATCCGCTGTTACATCGCTTGGAATTACTAATTTCCTTGTAATACATTGAACTGAATGTATTGATTTTACTATGGTCTTAGGACCCCAAACGAGTGAGGGAGGAGGCGAAGCTTCAACGAGCGGAGCTCGAGAAATGGCTGATCATCCACCCAAGTTAAAGCTATCGCGTCCACGTGTATTAGATAAAGATAAGGCTTCACGTGATCATTTAACTCCGCGACATGAGTTCAACCGATAGGTCGTCTTGCAACACTACAAGGCTGAAACCTGGGTTGCGGCGGTCAACGAAGAGATCATCTTGCTCCATCCTATTCTGTAGTAAATTATCCACCGGAACTTTGTTATACACACCGGGTGTCTACTATGCCGTGTACTGGGTAGGAAGTGGGTGTGCGGGATTTTGCATGCATGCATTATGCAGTTAGGTGACATCTTGGCTCATTCATTCATTCTCCTGCTAGTTAAGGTATATATATTTTTAAGTTGAGGCTTGTTTGATACGGATGCCGTTTCTCTACTGATCGTTGAAACTTCGGCGGGGTTTCGAATTTCGGCAAATCCATGTTTTGGGGATGGATGGGCTTTGACGATGCGAATCAAAGCCCAGATTCACTGACTGAACTCCAGAGAACGAGGACACAAGAGTAACGAAAAGACAGAACTAAGTAAGCAGAGTAATGCCTTCGTCATCTGCGTGATTCTTTAGAACAGGTAGGCGGCTACTCAATCAAAGCCACCAATAAAAGCGAAGTTGCGAACCCACTGCTTTGCTTTGCTCTTGCCCGCTCAGCTCAGCTCAGCTCAGCTCACTCGGCCCAGAGCCATCGCAATGGCAACGACATTTATATGTTGGCAGGGATACTGTGAGATCGTGAACGAGAGACACATGACTGAGGCCTTCTAGATGTTGGATGCCTCAGCGAAGGAAGGAATGGAGTGTACTATGGAAGAGAGCGAGAGAGTGAGAGCAGGGGGTTATCTGTACTATGTACTCAGGTACGAACTGAGATAGAGCCAGAGCACTGCTTCCCCTCCTCCACCCACCAACCTCCAACACCTCCTCATCCCCTTCTCCCTGCTTCATCATCACCACCCTATTCAACCAACTTCTTTTCCGCTCTTCAAGACTTGTTTCTGATTACGCTCTATCTTTCAACTTTCCGCATTTCTCGTGAGCGTGTTTCCACCTCCATCTCACTTAGAATACTTCTCTTCTTGTTTTTGGCTTCTGTACGGTACGATACGCACAGACCCGTTTTGTTAGCAACATACCTACTACCCCTTTCAGTTTGGCTCTTGGTCCCTTAGCACAACCTCCAATCTTGCGCACCACTTCACATCAATTCCGCCGAACCCCTTTGATCGCTCCGAGACTATTCCCCTCTGCTCGCGTCCCCAGGACCGCTGTTCGCTATAGGAACGCGCCGCTGGCTTGCCAATTAGCTACCGTCTCCGCTTTTCTTTCGACTCGTTGTTCGCCCGGAGTTGGTTGGACTTTTACCCAGCATCATGGCCCACTTTGATAGGAACATCTTTAGCGACAGCTCGTTTCTTAACCCAGGACCAGCTCCACGTCCACCCACCACACAGTCACAGTCGAGCCGGCCGCAGATCAGCGCCAGCTCGCCAATCCACACCCAGCATGCGAGTATCTCGACCATGAATACATCGTCGCCATACGCATCTTCGACGAATTTGATTACGGTGGGGAGCAATGGTTCCGCCCAGAACGGAGGTAACTCCCCTGTTTCGAATTTGGGCGACATTCGCAAGGGGTGGGGATCCGTCAAGGAAGATGGGATCAAGTCACTCATCTGGCAGAAGAAGTATATGGTTCTGCGCGAAATCTCGTTGGACTTCTACAGGAATGAACAGGCGACTTCCACGTCGCTTTGCGTACCGCTTAGGGACATCGTCTCGGTCAACCGAGTGGAACTCAAGCCATACTGCATAGAGATCGTACGGTCGGCGGGTGCGCAGGGTACCGGCTTGACAACCATGGCATCGGATGCGCCGCGACGCACCATATACATTTCGCTCAAGTCCGACCCTGAGCTCTACGCATGGATGGATGATGTCTATTCGCGATGTCCGTCTATGGGAGGCGTGTCCAATCCAACCAATTTCACACATAAGGTACATGTAGGCTTTGACCCAGTGAGCGGTGGCTTTACCGGATTGCCTGAGGAATGGAGCAAACTTTTGAACTCGTCTGCAATCACCAAGGAAGACTATCAGAAGAATCCCCAGGCGGTTATTGAAGTTTTGGAGTTCTACACAGAGGGAAAGCAGCGTATGCAGGATCCCGCAGCATACCCTGGAATGGCTGCCACACCCCCACAAATTAGAACACCATTCCCCCCACCACCATCATCTGGACCGCGGCTTCCCGGCCCACAAAGACAGGATAGCCGAGATCGTGAGCAATGGGAGAAAGAACGACAGCAACAAAGGGAAGATGAGAGGCAACGTGACCAACAAATGCGGGAGAAGGAGGAGCAGGAGCGAAGACAGCGAGAGTTGGAAAAACAACAGGAACGGCGGGATCGAGAACGTAGAGAACGCCAGGACGAGGAAGATCTTTTCAACCGTCGACAACAGGAGCAGGAAGACCTTCCACAAAAGGCCACCGCGGCGCAGACACCTATATTAATGAGTGGAGGTGGTGGTGGGGGATTCTCTTCGTCTTCTGCCAGGAACCCAATGGCTGCCAAATCCACAAAGATACCTCAAAAGGCACCCAGTACTAGGGATCTCAACCCCCAGCGAGCAGCACCCCGTGCACCCGCGGCCCAGCAACAGCCGCGCCAACCGTCACCTGCAACAAACCTTCGTGTGGGTGAACAGAAGAGAGATCCTTCTCCTGCAGCGCGCCAACAGGACCAAAAGCCAGCAGGTGCCGTCAAACCACTCAATGTGCCCAACAAGACACCAGCAAAGGAAGTACAGGCGCGAGAGCAGCGTAAGGAGAACAAGAGGATATCCAACATGACAGAGGCCCAGGTAATGGAAAAGCTACGTTCCGTGGTTTCTAGTGGGGACCCCAATCAATCGTACACCAAGATCAAGAAGGTCGGCCAGGGCGCTTCAGGATCTGTATATGTTGCCAAAATCAACGGTTCACCAGCGTCTGCGACGGCGGCTGGTATTTTACGTAACAACAAGAATGGCAGAGTCGCAATCAAACAGATGGATCTGGCTCACCAACCAAGGAAGGAATTGATTGTCAACGAGATTTTGGTCATGAAGGAGTCGCAGCACCCTAATATTGTGAACTTCTTGGATGCATTTTTGAAAGGAAATACTGAGCTTTGGGTCGTAATGGAATACATGGAGGGTGGTGCATTAACAGATGTTATTGATAACAACACGTTAGAGGAGGACCAGATCGCAACAATTTGCTTTGAGGTGTGGCGCCTCTTAGAGAAGTTTATTGTGACGTACTGATTAATGTGTGGTCAGACTTGCAAAGGTCTCGAGCATTTGCACGAACAAAACATCATCCATAGAGACATTAAGTCGGACAATGTTCTCCTCGATGCCGCAGGTCATGTGAAGATTAGTGCGTTATTCCCTTAGCAAACTTCAACTACGAACAAACTAACACCCGAAACAGCTGATTTCGGCTTTTGCGCAAAGCTTACAGAACAAAAGTCCAAACGCGCCACAATGGTCGGTACGCCATACTGGATGGCACCGGAAGTTGTCAAGCAGAAGGAATACGGATCTAAGGTTGACATATGGTCATTGGGAATTATGGCCATTGAGATGATCGAATCCGAACCTCCATATCTCAACGAAGAACCACTGAAGGCGCTTTATCTTATTGCGACGCATGGAACCCCCACGTTGAAGAAGCCAGATAAACTCAGCAAGGAACTTAAGAGCTTTTTGGCCGCATGTCTCACGGTGGATGTCCACCAACGCGCTACAGCAGATGAACTGTTGCGACACGAGTTTTTGAAGAAGGGATGTCCGCTTGCAAGTTTGGCTGCGCTTTTGACGTTCAAAACCAAATAGCTCAAGGGGATATGGAAGAAGTAATTGTTGTGGCATGGGCGAAAGAAGAGGAGTGATAGTGTACAGACGATTATATTATGTCGTTAACGATCACGATTGGGGGAGATATACCTAGGCAAGTTCTGGTCATTATCAAATAGTATTCCGTTTTGGGACGGGGATAGTGAGGAGAGCGAAGATCGGGGAAAGATATAGCACTATACGGGCTCATGGAGATTAGGTAGTGGTGTCTTTAGGTGTTTATCGTGTTCGGATTTGTGTGTATCTTTTCTTTTGTTTCCTATTCTCTCCCTACTACTTATGAGGCTTTGGTTTGTTTAAGCCACTTACGAAGTGTTGTCTGAGTTCCGCTGTTTCCCTGTTTCGTTCATGATAAGATCGATTTATGATTCCCCTTTGCCTCCTTTTTTATTATTGCCTTCTGGTAGCATTTGTGTAGTATGTTACTACGGCTTGGGCTTTCTATTTATTCTAAAGCCTTGTTTTGCGTGAGTGGGCGTGGGTTTGCTCTGCTATGTCTGGGTGATCGGTCTTGTACGAGTTCTCTTCATTATTCTCTTGTTTTTGGCATACGGGATGTTTTTAATGCGCGATGATGCTTAATGTGATATCCTCCTTTGTGTGTATTGAAAAAGCTCTGGGGGGTATATAGGAAGAAATAGAGGCTGTTTTGTCTGTTCTGTCTCATTGATACAGGTGATAGCAATATAGATTAGAAAAGAAATGGGGGCAACAAAGCATGCTTTGGATGTTAGCACATCCTTTATGTCGCTGACACCAAACGCAATAGATTCGCCCAATGTATAAGATACCGGTAAAGTTGACGCCGTGGAACTCCATACTCTACCCTTGGAAGCCGTACATAACCTGACCCAAACCAAGAGTACCGAATGCACCAAGAAAAATGCCACAAATAGGTATGCCAGGGATCACCCCACCTCCTTCCGACTTCAACTATTCTTGTCCTATCTCCTCCACCTACCAACCCCCGGGAGGTCCCCGTTGCCGTGCATTCTCGAATAACCGCCCTAGGACGTCGCTGCCGTTCGACGCAGGGGTGTACTGTTGTTGCTGTTGCTGGACCGGGGGATGGTACTGCTGCGGTGGGGGTGGGGTAGGGTAATGTGGTGGAGTTCCTCCTGCCTGTGGCCCGAATACCTGGTTCATGATGCTGAATCCTCCCAACGGGGCTCCGCCGTTATGTTCGTATTCAGGAGTAGCAGAAGCAGCAGGAGGCCGGGGCGGCGGCGCTTGCTGTTGCTGTTGCTGTTGCTGCTGCAGACGTTCTCTCGCCTTCGTCGCCTCCTCCGCTAGGCGTGCACACTCCATCAAACTCTCCCTCATCTTCTCTCTTTCATCGGCCATACTCGGGTTGGGGAAGACCCAGATACCCCAGCAGCTCTGCGCATCGATTTCGTAGCCCGACTCTTGGGGGATCGGGGAGAACCCAGAGGTGTGGTTAAACACCAGGTGGTTTCCGTCGTCTTCGATGCACTCGGTCGATGAGAGCGTCCAGATGAAGTTGGTGACGCCCAGTCGGTTGAGAATTATCAGGTGGTATTGCTCTTCGGTCGATGGGGGAGATTTCGATGCGCAGAGAAAGCTACTCCCTGCAAGCTCTTTCTTTTCCCATGCGAAATTACCAGTTTCGGCGGAGAACGCGCCGCGGTATAGGTGACAAAAGGAGGTGGTCGCGATGATGCGCGTCAGAGTTGGAAGGTAACGCGAGAGGACAGAGAGGGCGAGAGACTCGCGGGTATCAGCTGAGGGCAGCATGGTGATGGTGGTTGTGTGATTGATAGAAGCTGTCGTGGGAGTGGTGAGGGGTCGAGTTGTGGGCGGTGAAGGCGGAGTAGGGAACGAGTGACACAACCTGGGTTGAATCCCCGCCGCTTGCGATGGATTGGAGCTTGAACCTTATGCCTGTCCAGGCGTCGCTCTGCCTGCCTTCCGCATAACTAAACCATCAACTTCACACCTCAACCACCACCACCGCCGCCAACATCTTCACCTACTGTCACCGCCACCACCAAAAGAGCCTCATCGTCCCGTTCCACTCCTGGATTCCGCCCCCTCTCGTCACACATCCAATTCTAGTGGATTCGACACCTGGCTCCCGCAGTCCAACCGTGTGTGTGCCAACCCCAACCCCTGTTGGTGAAGCGGGCGACAGCAACACCAAGCTGTAACACTCACCCAATCCTCTCACCCAATCCTTTTGATGCGAATATTCGACACTACATCCTTCTCCACCATTCCACCTCCACCGCGAATAACTGGCTGCCGCTGCATTCCCCGTTATGCCACCACCGTCACGAGCAAACAATTACGGTCCGCCTTTTCCCCAACAGGGCAGCATGCATTTGGGCCATAGCCTGCTGGACCGCGAGAGGTACGCCTTCATCACTACCACAGCCCCGCCCCTACTACGCTATGTCTCTGTTTTCTCGATGAAGCTGACCGAACGGTATGTGTACGGGCAGATTCCAACAACACGCGAACCCGCAGCACCACAATGTTCACCACCAGGCACAGCTCTATGCGCAGGTGCAGGCTCAGCAGCAAGCACAGGCGGCAAAGGCACAGCAGGAAAAGAACCTTCTTAGCATTCTCTCGCACCAGCGTGGTAGTGCTATGAATGGCTCACTGGGCGGGGCTGTCTCTGCTGGTGGTCTCGGCGGTGTCGTAACAAGGAATATCGGCAGTGTTACGGATCCTCGGTTACAGGCTGCTGTGGCTGCGCAGGCGGCTGCGCAGGCGGCGGTGGTGAGTGGAGAGGGCGTCATCAGGGACGTGTGGGCGGAGAATCTGGATGCGGAGATGGGAGTGCTGAGGAATTTAGTGGATCGATACCCGTATATTGCAATGGTTGGTGTTCCTCACCGGCTAAATGAGTTGGGACGGAAGTATTGATGGGATGATAGGATACAGAATTCCCCGGAATCGTGGCACGGCCAATAGGAAAGTTCCCGAGTAAGGCGGATTATCATTACCAGACGCTACGGTGTAATGTCGACATGCTCAAGATTATTCAACTTGGCATCACGCTGGCAGACGAGAATGGGGAGTTAGCAAAGGTTGATGGAACTATTTCAACCTGGCAATTTAACTTCCGGTTCTCCCTCGAGGAAGACATGTACGCGCAGGACTCGATCGATTTATTAACAAAGTCTGGAATTGACTTTCACAAGCACACTCATCACGGCATCGACGTGTACAAGTTTGGCGAACTACTCATCACCTCCGGTCTTGTCATGCTGGATGAGGTCAAGTGGATCTCGTTTCACTCGGGCTACGATTTTGGATACCTAGTCAAAATAATGAGCTGCACGCCATTGCCAAAGGAGGAGGCCGATTTCAGGGTTAAGCTGAGGACTTTCTTTCCGAGCCTTTATGATATCAAGTACTTGATGAAGAGCTGCCGGAATCTCAAGGGCGGCTTGCAAGATATTGCAGAGGAGATGGGTATTCAGCGAATAGGCCCTCAACACCAGGCCGGGAGTGATTCCTTACTTACTGGCATGATCTTCTTCCAGATGAGGCAGCGATACTTTGATGGAAAGATTGACGACGCTCAATTCCTGTAGGTTTCGCCTATCCAGGTCAACGAGGGGACGTTTGCTGACAATAGTGTGTAAACAGCGGCCAGGTATGGGGACTCAATGGCAACGAGCCAGCACAGCTTGCCAATGGTACTGCTGGTAGCAATGGCGGCGCAAGCAGTAATTCGGGCAGTGTACCACATCCTCCAAAGACGCCGGTTCAGAATGGAAGTCAACAGGGCCAGGGAACACCAGACAACAACGGCACACCTGGGCGGAACGGGACACCTGGAACACCGGGATATACTCCGGCATTTGGAAAGATGGGTATGTAGGTAATAGGGTTGTCATAGTTTGTTGTTGATGGGAAATTTTGAAACCGCCGGAGCTTTTTCTTTTGTAGAAGCTGCTACTGTGAATAAGAGATGGAACTGGGTCTCTGCGTGCAACTATTTGAGCTTTCTTCCTTTCTGTCGGACTTTGGTGCTTGCTTTAGCTTTGAGTAAGGGAGTAGGGTGGAGCAGAAGCAGGTACAGTACTTATGGGGTTCCGTTTTCATTTCCAAGGCTGGATTGGATTTTTTTTATCGTGGTTGTGTTACCACTGGTTCTTTCGGCGAAAAGGAAACGGTTCATCATCATCAGTTATCATCATTGTCATCTCACTCAGTGCCTTTTTTCACAAGTATAGGGAGTCCCTTTTGTTTTGTTTGTTTTAGTGCTTGTTTGTTATGGGTGTTTCCTCTCGTTCTGATGCTGCTGTAGTACTAGCTCTCATATAAAAGTGTTATATCGGAATTTGAATAATAAGAGAAGGAGAGTAGGGATCGAACCCGATGATACCACCAATCATGCGTATATGAATGGCGGAATTACCCGACACGCCAAGCAGGAACGCCTCGCGTGACGTAGGTCCCTGAGTGAGGTAGTGCACAATTTCTGAACCTTGTTTCATCTTGTCTTCCAACCTCTATCCACCCCTTTTTCCTCGCACAAGCTGTCGGCATTCAGAATCCACTGCCACAGCAACTATGGCTTCCATGCCCGGCTTATGGGACGCCTCCGAACGCCCAGCTTCAGGCTCTGGGCAGGTGCATCCATTCGAAACCCAAGATGCACAGACCTACCAAACCTCAAAGATACTCTCACGGCGCTCCGAGTACTTACGATCCAAGACAATCGCGATCAAAGTCGGCAGCTGGAACGCGGGGGATTTTAGCTGCTGGGATGATGTCAAGGACTGGTTCACAGACGAGGAGGGTTACGGGATATATGCGCTCGGACTACAGGAGGTCATAAACGTGAACCAGACCAGCAACTTCCTGAAGTACATTGACCCCGCGGTTGCGATGAGGTGGAAGGCGCATGTTCAAGTACACTAATTCTTTTTGTTTTTGGAGGGGTAAAAAAAGTCCACACGCTGACGGATAGGTGAAGGCGGCATTGCCATCCGGGTATCAGTGTGTGGCTAGCCCCCAGCTCATTGGGATGTTGCTGCTGGTGTTTGTGGCGCCAGAGTTGGCGGTCGGAAGCGTTTCTACGGCTACGGTGGGGACGGGGTTGATGGGGTATGGGAACAAAGGCGCGGTTGGGGTCAGGATCGTGCTTGGGGATACGTTGAGGCTCACATTTATCGACTGCCACCTCGCGGCGTTTGCGAACGCTGTGGATCGGAGGAATTGGGATGCCGCTGAGGTCGTGAGGAGGATGTGGTTCAAGCCGGTGGAGAAGGATGTTGTTGGGTTGGCGGAGACAAATAATCCTGCAACAGTGGCAGCAGCGGGAGAGGGACTGGATAAGATGGATGTGGTGATTTGGTGCGGGGACCTAAATTATCGGATCGACCTCGATAATTCTGATATCAGGTCATTGCTGCAGCCGTACATGCCGCATGATCTCCCGCCAACCCATGATGGGGTTTCGTCGCCTGTTGTGTCCTTGTCTCCATCTCCCAAGCTTCCGCCAACGCCGACTGAAGCACATCCGAGTGTCGCGACAACGTTGCAGGGGACTATCAAAAGCCTGTTGAAACATGATCAGCTGCTGAAGCAAAAGCGGGAAGGGAAGGCGTTTGCCGGGTATAAGGAGGGGAAGGTCACGTTTTTGCCAACTTACAAGTACGATGTGGGTAAAGTGGGCTCCTGGGATAGCAGTGAAAAGGCGCGGGCACCCGGTTGGTGCGATAGAATCCTTTGGAGACTGAAGGCACCAACCACAGGGGAGAAGGACTCGGAAAGCGGGAGCTATGAGAGACGACACAGTCATAGTGATGCGTCGGACAAGGTACTCACACCGGTAGTCGAGGATGAGATACTCTTTGAAATTGCCGACAATTCGGATTCGGATGAAGAGGACCTTGTGGTTTCAAGGGCGGAGAGTCCGTTGCCGCTTGTCAAACTTCCTGTTGCTGACCGCGCTGCTTCGCCAGTTTTCGATGACCCGACGTCGAGTTTTGATACACCGTTTGGGGAGGTTTGGTTGAAACAGATGAGTTATACTTCGCATCAGAATATCACATCGTCGGACCATAAGCCCATATCCGCGACCTTTCAGCTCGCATTCCCTGCCGTGGTTCCAGATCTACGCGCAAAGATTCATGGGGAGGTAGCAAGGGAAGTAGATAAGCTGGAAAATGATTGTCGACCGGTGGTCACCGTGATAATCGACCAACCAGATGGCTCTCCATCCGACGGAGAAGATGTCATCAACTTCGGCCCCGTCAGGTTTTGGGAGAGCAAGTGTCGCAATGTGACAGTCGCTAATACAGGGACTTCAAAAGCAAAGATCCACTTTGTAGGCCTACCCTCCGCTAGCGGCAGTGGGAGCGAGGCCGTCTGTAAGCCCTGGATTTTGTTGGAGTGGCTTGGTACTAAAGCTAAACAAAACGCGGAACTGGAACCTGGCGAGGTTGTTAATATCTCCATCACGCTTCTTGTCTCCACTGTCAAGCAAGTTCTAGACCTTAATAACAAGCGTGAGGTCTTGGATGATGTACTAGTTCTGAGGGTGGATGGCGGTAAAGACGTTTTCATCCCCATCTCAGCCAAGTGGCTATATTCCTCATACGGAACGACATTGAAGGAACTTGTCAAGATTCCGGAGGATGTGGGCGGGTTTCGGGGGTACAGAGAAGCCGAGGAGAAGCAGAAGTCGAAGGAAGGACCGCTCTATTCTGCGCCCAGGGAGATCTACAGGATTACACAGTTTTTGTGTGACAGCCTAGCGGATGTTGTCAGTACCCTTGGTCCCGAGGAGATGATCGGCGAAAAACGTTGGTTCTCGCAGCTAGGATGGCCGTTTTTGAAGGAGACGTGGACGAGCATCGATGATGAGCGAAGGAGGATGATTGAAGTGGGGGTGTACGAAGCGATGGATACCGACCGCGACTTTGAGGATCCGGAGTGTGTGAGGGTAGTCATGCAGGATGAGGAAGAGGAGGTGAGCAAGGAGGAGTTGGTGGAAGCTGCTGCGAGTGTCTTCTTGTGCTGGCTAGAGGGGCTAAGTGATGGCGTTGTGCCCGCAGTGCTGTGGGACGAGGTTGTCAAAGCTGGCGGCGATACAAAGGCATCCGAGCAGGTAAGCATGAAACCCATTCTCTCCATCTATCTCCCTGACCAAAGATACCTAGGTTCTCGACCACCTACCCGACAAGGCGGGACAAGTCCACGCGAATGTATTTATATACCTAGTCGGGTTTGTAGCGGAGATACTTGCGATTCTGGTCAAGAAGAGGGAGGGCGATAGAAAGAAGGAGATGGAGAAGATTTTGGCCAAGATTCTGGAGCCGGTGGCGAGGGCGCTGGTGAGAAAGCCGCAGAAGGCAGCGAGTGGGAAGATGGGGGCTAGAGAGGAGGAAGCGAGGAAGGCGTGGGTTAGAAGGTTTGTGGAAATGTAGATATCATGCCCCGGCGGTATATATGGCGCAGCGGAGTTGTGAGTTTTTGGGAATTGCATTATGCATTAAATGTGGAGTGTTTTTTGTTTGCATTAGTTTTTAGAGCGTTTTTAGAGCGTTTGTATCCTCTTTTCTACTACACGCATATATACAATTAAGTCTAGTCGAGCACGCAGGTGTATAAGTTTGGTGTCGAGTGCGGATTTATGAATGCTCTGTATGTGCCAGCATGATACGGCTGGCGTCCGGCTGTTCTACTAATCGCATTCGCAATTCACCTGCAGTTCACCATACTTTCCATGCCTCACCCCTCCCTGAAGTTGACACTCCTCGCCAACTTTTGACCCTCAGTTCTCACCAGCTAGCTCGGACTGTGCATGCGGAGCCGACCAGCAACAACGCAAATTCCAAGGGCTTAACGGAGGGACTGCCGAAATGCCACCAGTGGGATCTGTCTCCAGGCAGATAGATATGCAGGGCTCGGCCTCGCCTTACGGCTTTGACCCGAGTGCGAAGCGGTGCCCGGCCGACTGTCGGGCAGACCACATGAAACTGCGCTTCTCCCATCCTCTCGTTCTCATAATCACCAACAGCATTCTTCGGCGGCACATCTTACGCCACTTTTCGTTTGCTTACTCTGCACCGCACCTGTTTAACATGTGAACGCCAGTCTCGTGTAACGTGAAACCTTTACAATACGTCACCTTTGCCGAATGGAAGCAACCCCTACCTCTGCCATTATACAACCTCGGCTCACGACCATTGTTTCTTGTGGTCTTCAACTGCGGTCAGATTACGGGCGACACGCAATCCAAGCTTTCCCATTCATCCGTAGATCACACAAATAGCGCGCCAAATCCAGGGTCCACAGCTCAATCTTTGTTACTACTGCAGCTTTCAAAATGGCTATCCTGAATACGTAGGTCTTTTCTCTCCTTCCTTCGCGTCTCAGAGCTGACAGTATCTCCGCGCACAGAGCACCCGCGGCGCAGCTTAAAGCACCCCCAAAGGAGTCGGTCACAATCACCGACAACCGCACCGGCAAAACGATCGTCGTGCCCATCACCAACAACAGCATCCCAGCGACCGCCTTCAAGGCGCTCAAAACCACCCCCGCCATCAGCAGCGACAGCATCGACACAAATGACACGGCCAATGGCATCCGCGTCTTTGACCCAGCCTTCCTCAATACCGCCGCAATATCCTCAAAGATCACCTTCATCGATGGCGACCAGGGATTCCTGATGCACCGCGGATACCCGATCGAGCAGCTGGCCGAGAAGAGCGACTTTCTTGAAACCGCGTATCTGCTCATCTACGGCTCGCTCCCGGATAAGAAGTGCGTTTCAGAAGCTGCCTGTTGGGAGAATGCTAGAGCTAACGCTTGACAGACAGGACGCAACGTGGAGGTATGAGGTTATGCACCACACCGCGCTGGCAGAGGACGTGATAAAAGTGATCGGATCCATGCGCTACGACTCACACCCAATGAGTGTTTTCATCTCCGCTTTTGCGGCACTCGGCGCTTTCGCACCGGAAGCAAATCCTGCACTCCAGGGGCGAAACCTGTACCTCCAGAACAAAGAGATCATGAACAAAAACATCATCCGAATCCTTGGAAAAGCAGGGACTGTCGCAGCAGCCTCGATGCGCGTGCGGATGAACCGACCCTTTGTCACCCCGCGTAGCGATTATTCGTACTGCGAGAATCTGCTGTACATGATGGACTCGCACTCTCCAGCCGAAAACTACCGTCCTGACCCTCGTCTCGTAAAGGCTCTCGATATCCTCTTCATCCTCCACGCTGACCACGAAATGAACTGCTCCACCGCGACTATGACACACGTTGGCTCCTCGCTTGTAGACCCGTACTCTGCCGTTGCCGCTGCGGCGGCAGCCCTATATGGCCCGCTCCACGGCGGTGCAAACGAGGCCGTCATCCGTATGGTCGAGAAAATCGGGACGGTAGACAATGTTCTCCCGTTCCTGGAGAAGGTGAAGCGGAAGGAAGAGCTCCTCTTCGGTTTCGGACACAGGGTCTACCGCAATACCGACCCGCGCTCAAAAATCATCCGTGAAGTGGCGGATATGGCATTTGAGGCGTGCGGAAGGGAACCGCTGATCGAAATAGCGACTGCACTCAAAGACGCGGCGCTAAAGGACGAATTCTTTGTCTCACGCCGGCTATACCCCAATGTCGACTTCTGGAGCGGGCTGATCTATAAGGCCCTCGGATTCCCGCTCGATTTCTTCCCCATCCTCTTTGCGGTACCCAGAGTGGCGGGGTGGTTGGTAGGTTTTTGTATCGAGTTGTTTGAGGGGTTTGGCTAATGAGAGTAGGCGCATTGGAAACAACTGCTGGATCATGGAAACGGCAAGATTTGGAGACCGAGACAGATCTATGTCGGCGAGGGACCACGGGACTATGTTCCGATTGAGCAGAGGGCGGATATGGAGGTGCTGAAACATGGTGATGGAGTACTAGAATTGCCGCATTATCAGAGTAAGCGGAGGTTAGCAGCGAAGCTTTAGATGTAGGATGGGAATGTGTAGAATATTATTTGGGAGGATAAGGGATTATATATACCGGTTAGGAGCTTTTGCGGAAACATGCGGGATCTTTGGGTTTGCTGTGAATACCAGATATTTAACTCCACTTTTTTCATGTCGATGAAGTCACGGGTTAGGGTTTGGTGTTGGTGATTCTATGTGATGCAATTGTGCTCAATGCCATCATGAGCTTTTTTTGTAGTATACACAACTGTCTATATTATATCAATCACCACCGCCTCTTCTTCCTCTCCCTCCCCTCCTCTCCCTCCTCCTCTCCCTCCTCTCCCTCCTCAGCCTCCGCATAAATAGTCTTCGGCTGATTCTTCTTCCACACACCAGTGAACATCGGATCCTTCTCCGCCTTATCGGCATACTTCAGCAGCGCCTCCCGCGGATCCTCATCACGCATACTACTCAACGCGATATTCTTCCTAATATGTTCCTGATCTGGCTGTGACTTCCCCCATGGGGTAATAGCGGGCATCGCAGGTTTCCGGATATCTTGGGTTTTCCGTTTCTGTGCCTGCTGGCTGGGGACGAGGATTGCGTCCCCGCTGATCGCGGCGGCGTCGGTGGTGAAGGTGATATCGTCGTCTACGTGGCGTTTCCGCAGGGGGGCAGCGAGAACGGTTTTTGCGCCGCGTTCGGAGGAGGTGGGGGAGAAGAGGATGTGGACGTTTCCGGTGGCGGTGCCGAGGAGGAGCTGGTTTAGGCGGGCGTGGTGGGTGAGGGAGATTATGGGGCTGGGAGAGATTGGGTGTGTTTCGGTTGAGGTTAAGAGCGCGGCGGAGAGTATGTGTAGGTTTCCGCTGGAGTCGCCGGCGAGGAGTGTGGTGTTGCCTGCGGAGAAGATGAGGGAGGTTTCGGGGTGGTGGGGGGTGGGGAAGGAGGTGCGGGTTGCGAGGGGCGTTTTGAGTTTGCGGGTGTCCCAGACTAGGGGGTGTTAGCGGAGAATTTGGGGGAGGGGGAGGAGGTACGTTTGATGGTTTGATCTTGCCCACGGGTTGCGAGCAGTCGGCCGTCGCTGGAGAATGTTATTGCGCCAGTCCAGGTCTCGGGCTCGTGTGCATTCCGCACCTCCATTGCTGGCCGCGAGAAGGGGCCGTTGCCGCCGTAGATCACTAGTGATCCGTCGAGGGCTACACTCGCCAGCATGGTTTTCCCGCCTTCTTGTGGGCCAGCCCACGCGAGACAACACATCCTGCTCCGCCCACCCTTGGCTTTGCTCTTGTGTACCATTATCTCCCTGTGCTGGCGCTTGGTGTTCACATCCCATATCCGGATCGTGCTGTCCGCGCTCGCAGTCGCGCAAAGGTTTAGATCGGTAGGATGCCACACTCCCGCTGAGATCTCGGCTACGTGACCTTTGGTGTTGTGCATATCCCGGAGGTACATATCGCCCTTCACAAACTCTACGCTCTCGTGTCCGTCACGGGTGTATATCTTTGCTTGCGGCGTTGCAGAAACGACGAGGATACTCTGCCCCGAGTCTAACTGTGAGAACGTGGCGGAGTGGACATGGTGGGAGCCGGTGGGTTCGAGAGAGCGGAAGGCGTGAAGATGGTCCATTGACATGGAAGGGAAATCATACAGCTTTAGACAGCAGTCGTGGGAGGCTGTAGCGACGCGGGTACCCGAGGGGTCGAGGGAGACGGAGGTGACGGCTTTTGAGTGCGATTTGAGTTCGAGGGAGTGGGAGATGGGGAGTTCGCCGCCGTCATCGTCGTCATCAGAATCATCGTCAGAGTCGGAATCAGAGTCGAAGGGCTTTTTCGCGGGTTTTGGGGGAGGTAAGGGTATTCGACGCGCTTTCGCATAGATGTCGTCCATGTCCCGGGAAATGTCCTGGCGCCCGAAGGAGGAAGGGAGGAAGTTGCGCATGGGATCTGAGGCGCTGAGAACGGGCTGCTCGATCTCAGGTTCATCGTCGCTGTTGTAATCGGGTTCGTCTGGGAGCTGTTTTAGAGGTTTCGACATCTTTGCGTTTGCTTGTGAAGGGAAGGAAGCTTGGTTGAGCTGCAAGCACAATTCTAACTAGGGTAGTCTGTGCACGTGCTTGCCGGGTAATAACCGTTGCTGTCATTGGATGGAGGTCCCGTCACCACCGCCGCCGCCGCCCGCCCCAACGACATACCCTCTCGCACAAACCGCAACTATGGACCCCCAAAACTACAACGCTGCAAAGACCTTCTCGGCAAAGACGTTCGATCCCAAGATCCTGCTCAAGCAGAAGCCTAGCCGGGTAGATCCGTGGGCGAAAGCGTTAGCCCCCAACTCCACAACCTGCAATTAAGCTGGAGCTGATATTTCTAGTGAGGCGTGGCGATACACCGGACCGTTCACCCGCTGGAACCGCTTCAAGGGTGCCTTCCCCGGCCTTGGAATCGCGACGGTTGCATTCGCGGGTTATTGTGTGTATGAGCATATGTTCTTGAAGGATGAGCACCACCATGGCGAGGGGCATGGGGAGGGGCATCACTAGAGCACAAGAGGAGTGGTTGGGGGTGGGCAGAGGGGTGGAGAGATGGGGGAGAAGAGAGGGGAAGTGGATATAAAATCACACCCGGTACATACGGACGGGGAAGGCTGTAGATCTCTGTGTACAGACTCGTTTTATCTTTTTTTTGAGCTGAAGGAGATTGATTGTTGGTGCTGGTGGGCGTTTGTTCGAACTGGGGGACGCAAACATCTAGCAAACAAGCGAAACCAGTCGAGGAAGCACCAGTCCGAAAGTGTGGGCAATTCATTGGGTGCGGCGAGTGATGTGGATTTCCACATGGTCACCCGCTACGGTGCTGGCCCTGGCAAGACACCACTCTCGAGCACCGTTAAACACATAGTACTATCTATCCCACCGCCGCCACTTCGCCGCCGTCACCACTTCACCACCTCCACCATTACCACCTACCACCATTACCACCTACCACCACTACCGCTGCCACCAAGATAATTCACTCTCTGCGAATACAAACACACAGAAAATGTAAGTCGGAGACAACACGGAAGTAACTCTTGCTGTTTCTTGTTGCCTTGACAGTGAGTGTACTGTATGTGAACTTTTGGCGGCGCCCTTTACTTTATTGATTTTCCAACCCAATCTTTAATTCAAAGAACTCGAGCCACATAGAAAATGATAAATGAAAATCCCACCACGAGATCCTCCTCACCCGTACCGATACCAAGGCCAATTAGGCTAACAGTCTGCTTTAGGTTACCCTCCCTGACTCGAAAGCTTAGTTGAAAGCAAGCCTTAGAAGTTCTTTCAGGCCTAGTACATCGTGATTTTACACTTCGTACTAGTAGTTACACTCTCGGTTTGCATGATGCACGCTGTGGACGGGACTATACCATTAGTCACGTTAGATAACAGAGATCATGAGAGTGAACGACATCATGACCCTGATTACGGCTGCCTTTGTTTTTATACGTATTACGATGGCTTCCTGAGTTGGCATCGCGGCTGGGAGATGCGCCTTGGTCTTGTTGGAGACACGCAGTCTTGACATTCGTGACTTTAGATTCATTGTTTCGTGGCGTCTGCCCCTGTTACCACATATACTAAGCTTAGGACCTCCTGTGGACGACCTATTATTGATACTAGGTTTCATTTCTAGCGGTTGTTGCCATTCTTCTGCTCACATGGCCTTCCAATTTTTCTGCGTCACTGCTCTGACTCAGTGGATTTGGTTGGCGAACAGTGGCAAAGATCGGTCCCATCTGACAGAAGTCAGAAGAATAGATGTCATTTGTCAGTCCTTTGTCGAAGACTTTCGGTACAGAAAAGCCAGATTGATCTAAGCTTCAACTTGGACGAATGACAAATAGGGAACAGGGCCTTTGGAGCCGACATATTGTCAGTGATAACGCTGTCTATTAGATCAATGCTGTTTGACGATACATTGCCATGTATTTAGGTGGGTGAACTTCCCATTTAATGACAGCATCTACATCACCAGCAAATCGGTGTTGCGCCACACCCATGGGAGCAACACCGCATTATTGAGTTTCTCAGCGTGGAACCCATCCTTAGAGGGAATAGGAATCCTTCACTTAACGCTCTTCTCGGGTCAGAAAAATGTAGTGGTCCAGATAGATAATTTAATGAACGATTGCGGGTCCCTTTGACAAGACGATATTTGGGGATCTTACTTAGTTGAGTAAGAATGCTGTACTTTACTGAGGGTACTTTTGCTTACTTGTACAGCCAACTTCACTGCCGGGACTGTTACCAGCACGAGCATATATCTTTCAACCAGAGTTGTCGAAGCCATAGTTTATACAGACATAGTACTGGACATTGGGTTTCGGAGGCCCTTTACATGGTATCCAACGTCATGCTGACTGTGTCCTCTTCCAATAATACAGAATTGGGAACTTGGAACGACCTAGAAGGGTAAATTATTTTGCTTATACACCAGTCTTACCAGACGGCATGGGACATGCTGAACAGAATCTGTGGCGACATTGTCTACTATCTAACAGCTAGGGAACCATCGGGCTACTTGAGAGCATCTGTAAGCTCCACAAAGGTTATGTGGTGGTTTGGACTACAACACCTTGTTACAGTATTAGGTATCTTACTATTGTTGGCTCAAACCTAATACCAAGTAGTTGTTGACACTGCCACTAATGACCATCTGATATGGGTTAGGGTTGCCCCTCTAGACACCATGAGCTCACAACAGCCCATTTAGTGCCTCAAATCAATCCATCCGCCTCCCTTAGATAATTAATCCTATTTAATCCTTCCCACATTCCATCACTTCCAGTGAGAACATAGTTCCCCTTGTAGTTAGTGGCGGTGCCCGTAGTGGAGATGCACAAAATAACTTCCCATCTACATACTATGTATCTGAACCAAAATATGGCATCAAATGGGGTTTCTTCTGCTTAAATAACCGTCTAAATACCAGAGGTCTGTGAAGAATACGCCTTTCTTCTAGTACTCGAATTATAGTCTTCATGTTGATGGCGGTATGGATTATAATCATAACTCAGACATGGGGTACATGCCTATCTCTATCAAGCAAGGCAGTGTGAATGGCGCCAGGTTCCATGATGAGATATATTAAGAAATCGAGTCGGCCCCAACTCTAGCTCTAGAACTCGAGTGGTTTGACAAAAGGGATGTCACCAGAATAGAATGCAAAGACTCTCTCTTTGTGGTTGTGTCTACCGAGAATTGTCAGCCGATTTATGACTGCGTACACCGGACGACACGAGACTCCCGTGTATCCTCAAGTGCGTACAATCGCTATCCCATTCTCCCACTATAAAACGGAACGGTCAGGTTCATTGATTTCTCGACACCCCATCTCGGAAATGGATTTATCCATCTGGTCCTGGGCTACTCTAGTGTCAAGGGTAAGTGTTGGGGTAAATAAACCGGCCACAAAGCGGAATTGGAACTGCGAAGGAGTGCCCGGGAGCGGCCGCGAAAGGGCTCGTAACGGACGGCATGGAGTCTACGGCCGGCACCGGTCGAAATGGGTCATACTACCCTCGCGGGCCCTTACCCCATCGCCGGGTTCAGCCAGAATAAGCCCGAGATATCTCGTCCCGTAGACCCGCTCTCCTATGAGTCCCAAGACGAAAAGTCTCGGGACAGTACAGCACAACGATTTGTGACAGGGCCCCCGGGGTGTCCGAAACGCTCTGTGCTGGATGGCTACAATTTACTAATAGATGGCTTACTTTCAGTGAGTAACTGAGGCGTTGACACAATTAATATGTCACAGCGGGGAAGTGGCGGTGGTGGCGAGGCTAGAGTCATGACTCGCTCGCGTATCGAGAAGCGCCGCCTCGTGCTTGATATATCGTTGCCGAGTTTTGCAGTTGCGTCACAGCCCAGACGTTCCGGGGAATGTTTCCTCTCTAAGCCGAGCAGGAGGAGGGTGTTCCACGACCAATCACGAGGTTTCTATAAATTCCGTTTTGCTTTTTGCTACCACTCCGCCTGGTGCTCTGTGCTCTGGATTTGTGATATCGATTAAATTTGCAGCACGCAAACGGGAGTTATCATGTTGTGCGGCAGTTAAGAACTCAGAAAGCATTCCACAGCATGAAATGCCTACGAACAAGTTTATGCAAGAGAAGCAGAGGTTGGATTTCTGGAAGTGAGTTCATGCTGCCAGTTTTGTGTTGCGATTCGATCTCAAGGCTGCGGCGTTTGGAACTGCCAAACAAGCTCGCAAAATGGCATCATCACGACGAGGCAAATTTCGGGCCAATAGGTGTTACTCATTCGCCTTTGTCCGAGCTGAAACCCAACTGCGCGCGTGTGAATTGTGAGTGTGTGAGCCCAGATAGGGACATTGGAGTGACGACTGGTGATAAAAGGCGTGACTTTGACGTTTTCGCTTGGTATCAAGATGTGACTCAACATTCAACCCTTCTTCCCACCCACCTCTTAGCCACTGCCAAAAAAACAGTGCCACCGAAAACAGTTCCCCGTCACCCGGTAAGCAGATACTAATAAAGTAGTTTAATGGAAGGCATTGAGAGTGACTCCGGGCGAATGCCAGCCGTACTTTTGGGATGGAAAAAGTTGTTTGTTCTTGTCATGGGGCTCACTCGGTTTCGACAATGACTCTGAGATGAGACCTGGCCGTGTATAAAATCTTGTCCTCCTCCTCTTTGATCACCACCTCCACCTTAGTTTTCCGAAGCTTCTGGTTTACTGAAGCTATTTATCTAGCTTTAGTATATAAAACTTTACCTACCTTCGCAAATATCAACACCGCCATCACCGTTTCATCTCAATCTCTAGCATTTACCATGGGCGCTGCTACCATTCCGTCTCCCACCACCTCTCCCACCTCCTCCGTCGTACGTCTTCAGCGCCACAAACTCAAGCGCTCCAAGAAACCCATGCACGAGTAAGCAGCAACTGCGCGCGCTCTCTCTCTCCAATCTACTAATACCTCCCAGTCCCACGGTGCACCTCCATATCGGCCCGCTCAATCCGCCCGTCCACCTAACCACGCGGCAATCCCTCCTCACCTCTTCCTCGGCCGCCCTGCGCCGACACCTCCGCGCGCAAGTACCCAATCAGGCCGACTACAGGACCCGCGATAAAACCATGAAGATGAGGAACGAGCTGCCGTCCACCGTTTCAAAGTTTCTCGACTTCATCGAACATGGGATCTATGATGCTGGGGAATTGCCCGTCAGAGAACATTTGCGATTGTACATTTTTGCGGGCAAGTATGAAGTGCCGGAGCTGTCTAGGTATGCAAGACGTAAGGTTGGGAGTTTGCTGGAAGGGATGGTGGCGGAGGAGATGGATGTGGATGATTTGAATGGTGCGGATGAGAGACGAGAGGAAGGGAGGGGTGGGGAGAAGGCTTGGGGGAAGGTCTGTGAGGAGGTTCTTTGGGGAGTGGAGGAAGGGGAGAGGGGTGCGTTCAGGGAGGTGCTCGGGAGGCTGGTGGCGCCGTTTGTTTGGCAGGCTAGCGGAGAGTGGTAGGAGTTTGATGAGAAAATATTTGAGTACTAAGTATATAGTTGTTTGGGTCGCGTGCGATGATTCATCGGGTGACTGATAGTGAGTGAGTGAACTCCCCTTAGCGCGGTATATCTTATGGAAGTGTTCGATGTGCCCGGACATGTACGGTCTGGGTGGCGGTAGTGGTGTAAGTGCATCCATCAAAGCTGACCGGGGTTCCCACGAGGAGTTACTCACTCATAGCAATTAATCTGGCGGATCTAACCCACGATGCGGAACAACGGCTCCGGAACTCACTTATGACGTAGATTTGTAATATCCCCACCTCCCAGAAACCAGATCCAAAAAGCTCCTCCCCGCACGTCTATCATTACCTAACGGTAAGAAAAGCCGCTTCCGCGTCCTCTTGCTATCCCACTCCCCGCACGCACCCTTCCCCTACCGCCTCTTACAGCAGGAATCCTTCTCGCAGGTGCTCTGGTAGGCGGCGCGGGGGTAGTAGATTCCACCGGCGGGGGCTCGGCCACAAATGAGGTATCGTTAGTCCTATCCACATCAGTCTGTGACCTGCGTCCCTTCAATGACCCGCTCACATAAACGTCGTCTCCGTATCTCCATAATCACTCTTGGGTCTCGGATATCCGGACGTTCCTAGCAAGCAAGCAACCTCATCATCAGCACCACTCAATCCTCTCCGGCATCTACTGAAGCCCCAATAGCCCACCATGCTGTGCCTCTTTCTCCGCCACCCTCTTGAAGCTCTCGACCGTCGGTCCCTCGGGGAAATCGATACAGAACGCGTTCATGTTGAGACCGAAAAGGAACGCTGCAAAGTTCTCGTTGAACCGTGAGATACTCTCGTGCATTGTCTGCAACTCCTGAAAGTTGGATTCGAGTGTCCCCATGGTATCCGCGAGTTCGGCGAATTGTGGTTCCAGCGCGTTGAGAGGGAACGATTCCTCTGAGATCTGTCGCACCGAGCTCCGCGAGTTTGGGCGGCGGAGGGGAGTGGTGGGGCGGGATCCCGGGCGGGAGTTGGAGCGGTGGCGGCTGGCGGAAGAGGATTGCGGGTTTGGAGTGGTGGAGGAGGCCATGTTGAGCTGTGGTGGTGTTGTTTAGAGACTTGAAAGCGGTTGAGGGGTGACGAGAAGTTGGCTTGGCTTGGGACCCAAGAGACACCGTTGCAACCCAAACCCCTACTCTAACTCTAACTGCTGTCGAGACGTCCGAGCTGTTGTAGCTATCCTCTATATCAATCACCGCCGATATGTCTCCCAACCTCTCCCTCTTCTCGGTCCGTCTTCCGCTCTCCCCCCCGCTTACTCTCCCCCGCTAACTCCAACGCCCACTAGGTCAACGCACTCCTAATCCTCTCCAGCGACGGCACACGTATCCTGTCCAAATACTACCACCCCCCGCACACCACCAAATCGAACACTCCCACTCCGCAGAACCCCTACCCCACACTCAAGGAGCAAAAAGCATTCGAGAAGGGCCTACTCGAGAAAACCGTCAAGACCACCGCCGACATCATACTCTATGACAACCATGTCGTCGTCTTCAAGGCCGAGAGCGACGTTATGCTCTACGTTGTCGGCGGGATGGACGAGAACGAGATGATGCTGTATCACGTTGTGCTCGCGCTGAGGGATACGTTGCAGATTCTGCTAAAGTAGGTTACTCCGGAGCGAGCAGATGGTGGCGTTACTGATGGAGTTTGTGACAGGAACTCGACGGACAAGCGGACGATCATTGAGAACTACGATTTGGTCGCTTTGGCGATCGAGGAGATTGTGGATGATGGTGTGATACTCGAGACGGATCCGGCGGCGATCGTGCAGAGGGTTTCGAGACCGCCGCAGCACGATATCGCTAGTGTACAGGGAATTGACTTGTCCGAGAAGGGCTTGTTGAATGCTTGGGAGTTTGGAAAGAAGCAGCTGGCGGAAAGGCTGAGGCAAGGATTGTAGGGAGTGGCCGTTGTTGGGGTTAGAAGGATAACTTACATGGTGGGAGGTGATTTGTGTCTTGGTGAGTGGTGTTGGTGAGAGATGATTGAGGTTGGTTATCGATAAAACGACGGATAGAGTGTTCCTTTTCACTTCGGTGCACAATGTCCAAATCATGATCAAGTGGACCTATGGCATGCCATTCCCAATTGTCCCTGTTTATCCCAAAACCCTCCAGCCCAATCCGATTGAAACCTCTTCAGGTAGATCAAATTCTATATCTGCCGCAGCCCCTACACCAATTGATACAAAGCGGATATTGTAGCTTCCGTGACCAATGCAAATGAGTATTTTGTTATACTTTTGAGGTACGAATATGCTTCTGAAAATGATCAGTGGACAAAGGCAAAACGACACTCTTTATGATCGCACGACAATGCTCTCCTCCCTAATCCAAACGAAGTCCTCCTACAAGCAGCAAAATGATAGATCCTATATGACCGCTCTCAACAGATTATATCTATATGTACCCAGCGCTGGCTGCAGTATATATCTCCATCCATAATCAGGAAAAGCTGACTGAAACCTAAATCAAAGCAAACCCATCCAATCAAACTACACCATACTATACGCCTACGATGAACCACAAAATGCTAGATACAAGCCGCCGAAATCCCAACGACCACGAGCATTCCCACGGCCATGGCCATGACGCTTGTCGCCTTGTTGGGACGGTTAGTTGGTGTGCTGGAAAAGACTGGAGCTGTTTCGCTGGTTTGGGAACCATTGTCGTGCTAGTTGAGAATTAGGTTTGAGATTGCAACTGTGGGGAGTGGAATGGAAGAGATCAAAGTTAGCTCCTTGGGCACATGGTGGACTGTGACGAGTGATGCATTGTGAGTCACTCGATCTTTAAACTTTTCATCGTGCAGAGTACCACTGGCCGCTCCGCTACGTGAAGGCTACGTGAAGGCTGTTGTCTTAAGCAGGGGTTTCACAGCAAGCAAATGCGGAGACTCTGATCAAATTCATGTGGTACTAGTGCCAGCAGAAAAGCTCAGGGCTGCGGGCAGGTTGGGCGATGGCGTGCCCACCCTGCCTCTGCCTCTCACACTTCTGCTGAGGGTTTTGCCCCCAGACCCTGTATCTCTAAAATGTTCTTGAGATTCTTATCATGGTTACCTTCTACTTTACAGCAGGGAGCCGGTTCAAAAAAAGTCATGTGACCTTCATATAAGACTCTCGCTCAATAACCTGCTAGTCTTAGATGCTGTGAGGCTGTACGCTGAGTTCCTGTTTGTTTCTGTGACCACATTCCAGTCTCATGACCTCTTTTCACCCCTAAATCACAATCGATCACTCGTTTTGACGCATTCTGATTGGCTAAAAGGCCCATTTCTGATTAAGCAAGTTCACCTATTTTTCGGGCATTGTCTTAAGCAAGCTTAAGACCATCAACCAGTTTGGGGGTGGGCTCGGGGGGTTAGTGACCTTAGTGCCCTCCCTTGAGTAGCGGGAAGAGGGGATGCAACTTTGCCTAGGTGGTTAGAGGCCCTGTACCCTCGCCGAGGATGGAGGTTAAATATGCCATGGCCGCTAGCGGCCGAATACAATATGATTACAAAACAAACAAAACATCAACCAGTTTTGAGAAACTCCCGGCCCGGGCTCCGGTTGGGGTAATTTCACCTACAAATATAAACCCCGCAAATACTATGGAGACACCGCCCCAGCCCACTGATTCTCTTGATCTTGAGCAGAGCAACGGTGGATGCATCATATTAGTCTTCGAGGTCGAAGTGGCGAACAAGACTGGAGAAATAAGAGTAGCTTGCCATTCCTACAAATTTTACTGGATGCCGTTGCCGATGTTTATGGAGAAGCATGTGCAGAGGTAGAGTAGAAGAGCGGGTGGGGATTTTGAACCAGAACCCTTTTCAATTCCCTCCACAAATTCCGTCATCTCACACTTTAGACATCACTATTGCACCCTGGGTGCAACACTGACCAGGCTTAATAGCACTGAAAAGACTCGATGACTGTCTAGCAACTCGGGCTTTCCGTTGTCCGTTGGTGTGAAAGAGGGTGTAGGGTCTTCTTGAACGGGAGGGTTGTACTTCTAGGGGTTTTCATTGACCCCAGAAGCCTGAGGGAGCAATTTTGTTTCTCGATGGCGACGAGATTGACTAGAGTCATGTTGCGGTTCATTGCTCTTCCCAGTAGCACCCAGAAATGACTCGAGATATTCCCATTCGAGCTCGTACATCATGACACCCTAAAATTCGTCGATTCCTCATCTAATGAAGGCAAAAACACACCCATTAGGAACCAAGAGAGGTATAACGGTGTTTGTTGCCGACGATGTTGCACTGTATGCCTATAGATACCCCGACTTACTCTGTGCGTGACCGCTGTCTACAGACGGCCATGTTATTAGTATGAATGCTGCTGAGATCATTATCGAGGGAAGGGGATTATTGGACATTATTCTGGTCACCTACGATATTATATTGTTATACAAATGCAGCTACAATTTCCGATATAAACATATAGACATAGGCGATACTTAGTGCGAGTATGCTTTGGTGTATATTGTGTATGAGATGGTATGGTCTGCTACTGCAAGTGTTTCAATTATTGTTAAATATGTCATGACGTCAGTCTTACATCATATCAGCGTCGAGTGTCCGGGGCCGAAGTTGTGGGGTTGCGATTCTAATGGCATATAGACTAAGAAAACGCAAAGTCGCACAGCATGCACGAGGCTGTTAGTGATCCCATCCCACCTTTTGTAATATTAAGTGAGGGGGGGAAAGAGAATCCTCGGCCAAAGGCTTAGAAATTTATCCCCCACTTCGATCTCAATTCACGAATACCTAGTTTATCGTTGAGGTCTCCCATCTCAAACTAGCCCCACACCGTTATGAGGGAGACAATCTGCACCCACCAAGCCCACCGATGAAGCTGCCCACGATTCTGGTCGAGAAATCAATCGCTGATTGCCATGCCGACGTTTTGAGTTTGTTTGATGGATCCCGATGGGAAAGTGTGGATGCTTTCCTATGGAGGCTAGATAGGTCCGACAACAGTGCTGTGCTACGAAATAGCTTGGACAAGTGCGACAATAGTGGGGAAACGCTTCTACACAGAATAGCGACGACAGGATCAGAGTTATCCATGACATGGCGTTGGAATTTGTTCAGATGGCTTATGGACGAATATCCGGAACTTTACGAAAGAAGAAACAGATCCAAAACGACGATTCTGGGTTTGGCCATCCGGTGGTGTGATGAGACAATATTCCAACTGATCCAAGCCAAGTTAAGTGAAGCCAACATGATTTTAGGAAGGGAACTCTGGGGGAGGGAGCTTATGGCGAGGGAACTCTGGGCGAGGGAACTCTGGGCGAGGGAACTCTGGGCGAGGGAACTCTGGGCGAGGGAACTCTGGGCGAGGGAACTCTGGGCGAGGGAACTCTGGGCGAGGGAACTCTGGGCGAGGGAACCCAAGGCAGGCAACTTTTTCGTTAAGGCTCTTGTGGGAGAATTCCCAAAGGAAACGTCTGTACTTCTGAGGGTAACACCGACCCTTCTCCACTCACTGCTACCGATGATCGAGAGGTAGTCCGACTGTCTGAACCTTTTGCGTCACCTCCACGGCGACATGATGTTGCAACTCGCCCCCGAGTACCTGTGCATGTGTAACGAAGACTCGGAGTCGAGAGATCCAATAAAAGAACTTATCAAAATCATGCTGAGCAAGCGCCCTAAACAGGGTGGCGACAAAGGTTCGGGCAACGTCGGGGGCTTTGAATGTGTATTTTCAGATTTCCACACCGACAGCGATGAGGAAGGCGGCGATGACTTTGTTAGCGATGGTAAAATTGAAACCTTGCCTGAAAGCTTCGATAGGATCCTGACTGAGATTTCTACGCATGCTGGGAGTTCAACTCCCAAGGATTTCGAGACATCGACGTGGTTACCGTTTGGGAAACCCGCCGCCAACCGCCTCCTTACATTGAAAAATGAACCATTCAAGATAGGAAATGGGTGGAATGTAATACGATGGGGTCTCCTGGTGGCTCAGGCATTGGTCGCCCCAGCTCACGCGATCAATTTGGCTGTGCGAGAGTTCGACGCAATAATATCGGATGCCAGAAGTAGCCGCCTTGACTTTAAGGATCTTATGGACACGCGGTACTTTATCCACGACGGTGATCACGAAGGCAGTAGATGCGAGCATCGGGGGCAGTGTGATTGTTGGTTCTCGGGCTCAGACACAGCTGGTATTCCTCCCGCTCCAGGAACGGAGGGCTCGAAAGCGCTTTGTGGACTAGATGCCGTTGGATTTGCTCACAATCTGGTGGCTCAACTTTTGATGATACTGGTCGATTATGTTACTTGTGCCATCAGGCAACAATTTACACAGACCAACAAAAATCACCGAATCGTGACACTCAGCCAAGCACTACAAAATGTCATATACAACACCCTCAAATTGGCACAACCGGAGTTGGATGATGGGACTTGTACCAGGCAATCCGGTGATCACGCAGCAAATGTTGTTTGGGAACCGCATGATGGGAGGGAAGGCGGGCGGTATCTCTACCTTCGCAACGACTCCTGGCTACAAGAATGTGCTCAACAAGCCCGGTTGTTAATTGCTGAGATTCGGCTCAGTTCAGACCTCCTGAACAACGAGGAACTAACGATAGTGCAGTTGGAACTGCTTATGGCAACGCTTGGGAGGCGGTTGTTGACCCTGAGCGTGTGTCGATATGGCCAGGGGAATCTCTTCAGGCCAGCGCGAGTGTTGGATTTTTCGGGACTGGTCCGCGATTTTCTACAAAATAGCGAAGTCTCTGTCGATGATTACTTCCAACCCAATCCCAACTACGAGATCAATCTCCCTAGATATCCCACGAGGGTGATCAATACCGAGACACTGGAATTCGAAGAAGCCCAAACGCTTTACAAACGCAACTACGCTATTCTTTCACATGTGTGGATCACACGCGGGAGGGAGGTTACGTATGATAGATTTAATGCAACAATGGCGGAAGAGAAAAGGGCCAGGGCAATTGTAAAGGTCAGAAAGGAATTGGAGAAGACCGGTGGCGAACTGAAGCGCTACAGCGACACACTAGAGAAGGAATGGCAAAAAATCAGGGACTCACCACTTGAGCCGATGCTAGGAGACACACAAGAGAAAAAGTGGCCGTGTGACTTATGTACTCGAATGTGCACAATTAACAATCTTCAAGCCGAAATAAAGCGTCTGAAAAAGCAGGCGCGAGATTTAAGCAAAGATATGGGAGCCACGGTAGAAATAGCCGGCAAATCAAAATTAGTTGGGGCTATTCAAATCGCTGAAAATTTGGGTTTCAAGTACCTCTGGGTGGATTCATGTTGCATCGACAAATCAAACAACACCGAGCTCACTGAGGCCATATCGAGTATGGGAGATTGGTATTCTAACGCCCAGGTCTGCCTGGTATATCTGGACGACGTTGGTGACACGTATGAAACGCTACCGGTACCTGGGGTGGATTCAAAGATCCCAATTAGGTGGGGAACACGAGGCTGGACTCTTCAAGAAATCGTTATGTGTCGTCGTGCGTTGTTCTTTCGCAGCGACTGGAAGAAGATTGCCGACAGCGCTAGCACTAAAGATTTATTCCAGATTTCTTGTGTTTCTAATACGCCAGAAAGGATAATTTGTTCGGGCGGAAAAGCCAACGTTGCGGCATCGGTAATTATGAAGTTGGCAGCGCGACGACAAACCACCAGACCGGAAGACCGAGCCTACTGCTTGATGGGGATGCTCGGCATCCGCCTCACCCCTGACTATGGAGAAGGCCAGGACAAAGCAATTGTGCGGTTGATCGAGTTGATCGTTCGCACCACCGGCGATGTTTCGGTGTTTAACTGGAGGGGTGAGAATCGGGGAAGCACGGAGCCTGGGCGGTCCATGTTCCCCAAGGACTTTGTCGGATTTCTAAATGTTGGTAGAGAGGATGAGGGGGAGGAGAGCAATGAGAAGGAGTACGAGGAGGAAGAGCCGTTGAAGATTTCGAGTTCTCTCAACCTAGGTAACATGGGGATACACTCCAGATTTGACATCTCGAAAGTAGTTGTCTGTTTGGAGGGCGATCATCCGCGGGCATTGGAGGCACTTGGGAAGTTGCCGATAGAAACGGACCTCGAATGTTCTGTAGCCTGTTCTCTCACTCTCGACGGCAAGGACCTGGGTAAGATCAAAGTGTTTTGTTCCTTGTCAAACCTGAAGCACAAGCTACAAGCAAACTCTTTAGGAGATGGCCCCAAGGAAGCATCAGTGAAGTGGGTGATGGTACGGTTCGCTGGTGTGAAGAAGGCGAACTGGTTTCTGTGCGAATTGCGGGACGATAGTGCGCTTTCCGGCGATAATGTGTATGAAGGTTTCTTCCAGACAGCAGGCGACGAGATGGAGGTTTACTTAGATGTACGAATGGCTCGGTATATGCGATATCTGGAAACGTCCGGATTCTTCGCAAAGAGGATGAATACTGCTAAGTTTAAGCAGTCGATTATCCCGAGTGATAATATGTGGAAAGCCAACTTATGGATTGGGTGAAAATGTGTCTTTCTTTTTATCTTTTGAGCTTTTTTTTGATGGGGTTTCTACTATTTCTCTTCTCTGGACACATTAATTTTGGGCCGTTTTGTTTTTCTTTTCCACAAATACGAACGATTTTCTTCGCCTAGGAACAGACTAGTATTAAGGAGAGTTTCCTTGTCTTGTTGGCTACATACCTAGGTTGCAATATATCCAATTGTTCTTTACAGTTCAAATTAGCATTGCCCAAATTTGGCTCAGAGGTTATCCAGACCGTCAAGTGAGTATTACAGTGGTGATTTGATACGGTGCCCCTCCGTACCATCTCACCCACAATCCCTCCCACAACTTCCCTCAGCGATTGCCGCGGTGAAGCGCGGCGGCATGCATTGTGAATAGAATAATACAAATCTGGGTACTACAAAAGAACCTATACCTTGTGTATTCAACCTATCATGCCATGACAATTGCGAATACTCCTCCTCCTCCTCCTCCTCCGCCTCCGCCATTTTGCCTCTTCCGCCTCCGCCATGCCCTCCTCCCCCTCCCTATGACCCCACTCTTGTGGCTATATAGTTGTCAATCCAAATTCTTTCCTGCGTATTCAACCTACACAATTCAATAGCGGTGTGCGGAGTCTCACTGGCAATTTCATTTCCCGGCTAACCTATGCCCTATCATACGGTCTGGGAATGAGTAGAGGCAAAAGTACTTACTTAAGTACCCAAGCCAGCTTTTTCCGACCAAAACTTCTGGGTGACTAAGGCTTGCTTGAAACTGCAGCAGTTGCAATCAGTACCGGGGAGAAGCGGCAGTTCAACAAAGAGGTAATTAAATTACCTCTTTCAGGAGTGGAGGCACAATTGTGGCTGCGATTCTAAACGCAGCTGTGTCTACTGGGTCCAGTGGCTGATGCCTCCTTACTATTCGTCAAGACAGTGTACCTCTAGGTACCCTGACGTACCTCGGTGTACGTCCAATTTTTGCAAGTTCAAGTTTTAATATTTCTGTCAGTTTTCAACATTTGTACAGCTTATTACTTGCACCGGTATTCGATCTTGAGAAATGTTGAAATTGAAGTTTGTAAATCAGGCGAATGCTAGTGTACTGGTACACTTCAGTACAAAGGGGTACCTAGACATACATCATTAGTGCTAAAGTTTGAACATTTGTCGTGCAATCAAATGAGACATGATGAAAGTCGACAGAGAATTGAAACTTGAACTTGCAAATTGGCGTACGCTCTGGTACGTCATTAAGTGTTGTTGTTTATTCATATTGTATTCACTCTAATTAGAGTATGACAAAGACCGATTCCCCTCCGCCTCCGGGCTCATAACCGCCGGTTAGGTGGCGGAGCTCCCCCCCACTACCCAAAAACGAAAATTTTCACCACCTCCCCTCTTCCGCCATCTTCTGCTTCTACCCCCCTCGTCATTAAGTGTTGCAAGTTTCAACATTTGTCATGCTGGCAAATTTGACAACATAACAAGTTTAACACTTTTGTCCACTTTGGCCTACTATACAATCCCTAGTTTCGACATGCGATGAGTCCTGATCTTTAGGCTGTTTATCGTATCGTCCGGTGCTTAGGTACAGTTGGCGTTCTCTCAATCGAGGTTTCTGACGCATTCGATATATCTCGCCGAATTTAAATAGACGAGGCGACCCTGTTATTAGCAATAAGCTCTCCGTCACCCAGCCAGAGTGCCCGCTGGGCTTCCGGGGAGTAGGAACAACTACTTAAATCCAGTGTCCGAAATTTGAGCTCGTGGAAAAGAGGTAAAATTTACAACGACTCTCTGGTCTCTTTCGATAAATGACACTGCCAATGCTGTGCCAAATCTGGGGCTGTTCGAAACCTTTCGTGGTGATATCTAAAAATCATCCTAGCGTTTTTCATAGAGGTCACCATTCGTATCCTGAATGAAAAACCGCAGATATAGGCCAGAATTATTTGACCAAGCCCCCACCGGCAATTGTTGTTCCGACTATTATCTGCATTTTTCGTGGAGGGGTTTCTTTTTTGTAAGGCTGGTAGGTTTGTATACAGGAAGCCGGGGCAGGAATATCCACAACTACTTATACTCTTGCAACCCATTGCTTGCCATGACTACGGATGCAAGATTCACCCCGCCTTGGTGCTGTATTGAAAAGAGGGGCCTAACATGAGCTCAGCTGAAACATACCATGTAGTAAGTAAAAGCACAACCTTTGCTCTCGGAAGAAGAGTCCATACCTCAGCGGAAGTCGGAATGTGCGGTAATAAAGGGTCCTTCGAGATTGCTGTATCCGCTTGCACTTGATGGTGCTTGTTGTTGCTGTAGCGGTGTGGGAAAAATACCCCGATGAGTACTTATACATGGTTCATCCCACTCGTCAAGAATAACTTCATCATGTTGTGACCAAGAGTACAGCTTGATGCAGAGGACGCTCAAGTCACCAATAACCAACGGCGCCATCGTAGCCACTAGAGGTATCACTTGACCACGTGATGTTCTGTTCATGGTCACCAAGATGCAGGTAGCTGACGAGAAACACCCGCATCCCTTTTATCACATATAGTTATTCCACAGCTTAGTGTTCTTCCAACTTGCGTGTTGTCCTTCCGCACTGGTAGCGCTTGCAGGACCACTTAATGTACGCCCTTCTATAGTGAGCCACTCCCTCTGTGATAGTTGTGCAGGAATTAGGATATTGTTTCTTGACCTTCAAGACCTCGTCTACGCGGCCCAGTTGATGAACCTGATATACTAAGCGCTAGGACGAGAACTGGTTTTCCCTTTAGGAAGTTCTATACATTTGAAGAGATGACTGTCACAAAAGCTAGTGGGGTGTTATGTCGAGCGACATTTCTTGTTCTTTGTTTCGTACTTTACTTGTATGAAGTGCGTGACCCTAGCCCTGTTCCGATTGATTGATCATGATCTTCGAACATGCATTGCTCACTCGGCCTGAAAACGTCAAGACAACCTTCAAATCCATTTCGTTCACTATGTGCAGTCAAGCTAGTACCATGAGGTGGACTGCAAATTGAGAGCGACCCCAATACGGTCAATATACAAAATGTAGTGATGATTCCAGCTCCCTGATGAACTTCGATTCCAGATACAAAAAGCCCTCTGGATCAAACCCACGAAAACGCCATCCTCTCAGCCCAAATCCCACCCTCGACTTTTAATGCATAAGTACAAAACAAAGGCAGCCAATAATTATACATGGCATAGGTGTATGTGCTCAATGCAGACAAGGCAAGGTGCTACCAATGATTCACAAGATATCCTTCCACCCCTCCCACGAACACAAAGAAGAAACAGGTAACAGATCAAAGACGCCGTTCCGTTTAATAATACAAGATATCCCATGCAGTAAGTAAAAGTGCAGTCAGGCCAGACAAAACACCGTAGATATAGATGATAATGGAGGAGCGCAATCAAAAAAACCCCAGTAGTAGTATGTAAGTAGATGCAGACAAACAAGGATCCCACCCCCACAAAAAGAAACATGAAAAAAGTGTGAATGAAAGGAAAAGTCTTTAAGGAAGGAAATCGTTGCTACTATCACGCTATTTCACTTTCTCCTAAGCCCCACTACTCCCACCGTTGCTCTTTCTTCCCTTAAAAACACGTGGTAAGGTGGAACGAATAATTTCCTCGAGAGTACTCGATCCCTGTGGTATGTCACTCGAGCTCCTCCTGCCTGACTCGCTCCCCGAACTTCTCTGCACTGTAAGCAAATTATCCGATAGTCTCCGATTGTCATTATTCTCTGGTAGCCTTCCAATCTCGCTTTGAGTAAGTCGTGAAGAAGCAATGGGTAGGCTAGGACGCTGTTGCGCGGCTTGGTTTAAACGGTCGAGAAGCTGTTTCGTTTCTCTAGCCTGTTGGGATGACCACGGGGCGGGCGCGGGCGCAGAAGACGAAGGTTTGGCCGATGGTCGTGCGGTTGGCTGCGAGGACGGGACAGCTTTTGGTGGCAGAGGATAAGGAGGGGGGCGCATTTCGGCGTCCTTAATTTTCGGATTTGTCACGGGCGACGGTGCAGCAGATGGGGAGGACGTAGCAACCGTTGAAGGCGCTTCGGAGATCCTACCGGGCGTCGGTGCAGTCGACAGAGGTACTCCGTTGTTGTTTGAAAGCGAAGACACGGTTGTCGAAGTAACCGGAGCCGGAGCCGAGGATGAGAAAGAAGAACGCCTAACTTTCTGAAGAGCTTTCGCTTCCTTCTCCGCTAGCTCTCGTGATGCTTGGGCTTGCTTTAGAAGTTCATCGACTTCCTTCTGCTCGTCCTCATTCAACGCATCGTCGGCATCTGGCTGGAATGTCTCTGTATGCTCGATGGAACAGATGTAACCACCAGCTTCCCTGCTATGAGCGATGACACGGTCTAGCACCATATCTTTGCCTTCGAAGGCGGATATATCCTCTCTTGGAATTTCTTTTGGTGGTGCGAGGTACTGTTGGATCTTCTTGTGAGCTTCCCTGATCGGTGCCTTTGTATCTACCACACGGCTTTGGAGCTGCGACTTGAACTGAGCAGTGTTCCACATTTTGTCTTCGTAGGTACCGCCCGAACGGAATCGATAGACAAAAACATGTTTCTTTTGACCCAGACGATACGCTCTCCCAACGGCTTGAGATTCCCATGTTGGGGACCATTTAAAGTCGAAGATGATAACACGATTTGCACCGTAAAGGTTAAGGCCCAAGCCTCCAGCTTCAGTTGATACGAGGAAAACAGCGCAATCGCCAGTGTTAAACTTCTTCGCCGACTTCTGTCTGTCTCCCATTGGTGTCTTGCCATCAAGACGAAGATACTTCAAACCCATAGCTTTCACATGGTTCTCCAGGATGTCCAGGGTCGGGATAGAGTGGCTGAATACAAGAGTAGAATCGCCTACTTCGTTCGAACATTTCAAGATATCCCTGAAAGCGAGCATCTTGAAACTATGTTCGATCTTGTCGCCCTCGTGATTGTCCAGTAGGGGCCGGGCCCAAGAATATTTTTGTTCTATTGTATCTGTATCTAGAAGAGCGTTCGGTGCTGCCGAGGTGGTGCCGTCTTCTGTAACATCTTCATCCTCATCAAGCTCCGGAGTTCGCTCACTATTAACGGCTCCTGAAGCGGCACCCCGCCTAAGAATGCCTTCACGGTCCCTTTCACGTTTCTCAATGCGCCTAACAAAGATGGAAGGGTGACTACAGATGAGCGATAACAAACCAGTAACATCGAAGAATGATGTAAGTTTCAGCGCACGAATATTTGCAACAATATTGGCTGTCTGGCGGTCCTCGATAAACCTATAACACATAACACATGAGCTTGCTATCAAGACACGTGGATAGTTTAGTCGGAGATGGTGAAGCCTTGCAATGTTGCTAGAGTAATATGATACTGCACAAGATGCAATCTCCTCCATCGCTGACACAAATACGGGGAGTGAACTCACCTTCTGTACATCTCAGTTTGCAACGCCGTCAGTGGGATAGTGACCAAAAACTCGGTCTTTTGAGGCATATCATCTCTGATCACATCGATATCCGCCCGGTTGATCTTGTAGGAAATATCGTGTTTCAGAACTTTGAGCATCTTTAAGCTGACCCGCTTCTCCTCATAGCTACTATCGGCGTACAAGCCGTCCGCGATAGGGTCGACATATTTATCCTTAAATTCCTTTGCCGGACCAAGATATCCAGGATCAATCCACTCAATCATGCTCCAGTACTCGTTAAGATTGTTCGACAGCGGAGATCCCGTCATGGCTATACGACTCAAAGACTTGAACCCCTTAGCAGCTTGGGTAATCATTGCGCCCGGATTTTTGAGGTTGTGGGCCTCATCGGCAACAATCACATTAGGTCCTATGTGTTTGTTAATCAGTAGTCGATTGAAGGCTTGAGAACTAACCTTCTAGTAGTATCTTCTTGACAGCCGCATGTTCAGCCTCTCTCAGTTGCTGCTGTCCCCTCGTAACCTGGTTGAAAATGAAGGACCGGAACATGTGGTATCCCAACAACAGGATACCCCCGCTAACATTCCATGCATTAATTGCACGCATTCGTTCACCGATACTGATCTGACCATCGGCACGGTAGATCTTACCAATATATTTTTCACTCAGTTCGCCGGTGTTTTCATCAAAAGGTAGCCAGTTGTGGAACTCGTCCCACCAGTTATCTACTAAGCCTGGGGGACATAGGATGAGAGTTTTTGACTTCCGCAAGTGTTCCGGGATCTGTTCATATACAGCTTTGTCCTCAGAAGCTCCGGCTTCAGCAAGAGTGTACAGAAACGTGATGCTGACAACAACGAGTTAGCATGAGAAGGAATGTTCTAAATAGTACACTGTTAGTAGGGTAATTAGGCTCATTTACACTTGGAGGGTCTTTCCCAAGCCCATGGTATGGGCCAGCAATGCACCTCTGTTCTCCCCAACTCCACCCCCGTTTTCTCCAACTAGAACCAACTGCGTCCACAAAAACCGGATTCCCTCAATTTGGTGTTGTTTGAGCTTCTCTTGGATGTATTCAGGATGGGGAAGAATATCCTTGTGTTTGGCATAGTGCCCCTTATTGAGTATCATTTTGCCATCCTCAACTACCTCCCCCTTCTTCCTGGCCTTCCTCTCATGGTCCTGCATTCTTCTTATAATGTTTTTGTGAGCACTCTGGTGTTTATTGCGGCGACTTTTGGCGGTTTCGTCTTCAATAACCTGTTGTCGCTTCCGTTTGCGGTGTTGAGAACTACTAGCAAACTGGGAATTATCTAGATCGTCAAACTCGTAATCCTCCCTCTCGGGTTTAGACCTGACTTTCGACTGTTTTTTTACGCCAGACTTTGGTATTTCCCCGCCCCTTACTTTCTTCGGTGGTCTAGATTCCGATCTCAGTTCACCACCGTTGTAAATATGCATCAAATCTTCAATGAAAGCCATGAAACGCCTAAAGTCGTTTAGACGTGATAGCTCATCCTTAGTGACTTTGTCATGACCAGTAGCGTTTCTACGGCGAAACAACCATGCAATGTAGAGGCGGCACGTATTCCGGGTGATCTCCAGTTCGTACAGATTTTGGGGGTTGGGTTTGTGCAAACACTTCAACCCTTCGACAATTGTGCTAAACCATGCAGTGTGCTCGTCCAAATCCCTATACCGACAACAGACGGCTTGGTATTTGATAGATTCACCCTTCTCGTGAATTTCGTGAACGACACTTCGAAGAACCTCATACCGTTGGTCACGGATTGATACTTCAGGTACTGGTGTCGCTAATTTACCGCCAGAACTTTTGCGTCTTTGTTCCAATTCCCTGGATTCCGACTGGTGGTCTTGAGCTTTTTCTTTCCCCTTTGATTGCTTGGGCGAGGTCGCGCGGTCGGTCTCAGACTCTAATTCGATGACAGGGGGTTTTGTTTTCCGGCGGGGAGGTGACTCGTCGAGGGTGAGATCAATATAGTTGCGTTCCCCGACTGGTGAATTCTCGGCCTTGATCTGCTGGCTGATTTGTGGTAGGGCGCGAGGGCTACTTAGACTTCCCATATCATCATCATCCGAGTCGCCATCCGAGTCGTCAACCACTTCTGGGTGAGGCCGCTGCCGCTTCGCGGGTCTCATAACGTCCTCCTCGTCCTCCTCGTCTTCGCTATCGCTATCGCTATCGCTCTCGTTCTCGTCATCGTCTAATTCTCCGGGATCACCAATGATGAATCCCTCCATTCCGGTATCACTTTCACTGAATTGATCATCATCACTGCTGCTTCCAACGCTTTCCTCATCATCAGAATCAGCGCGGCCGGCGGATCTCTCATTACCTTCTTTAGCACTAGCACCAGCTTTTTTCTTGGGAGGAGGCTTGATGGGTTCCTTCCGTCTCATCAAATCGATAATCCATTCCAGATCTTCCCTATCGTAGACAGTCTGTTCCGTACTTCCCTTAACCTGCTTCCGAACCATGTCCCTGGAGGACCAATTCATTTCGCTTTTTAGAAATTCTGTCTTCATCTTGTCGAGGCGTTCATTGAGGGCCTTGATTCCAGCACGGGCTTCCTTGATGTTCTGATTCCGATTCCGATGTTTCTTGGCTTTTCTCCATAGACGATAAGCATCCTTTGCTTCCTTTTTCGGTAGTATCTTCACCCTCCACCTTTGGACTACATCCCTGATACCTTCCTCTACCGCTTCTCCTACCTCTTCCTTGGTCAAATAAACGCGACGACGGGATTTAGTTGGAACCTTTTCCTTGGGTCCAAACTCTGCTTGATACTCTCTCCACGTCTGCTCATCGTACTCGCCCTCATCGTCAGACTCGCCAAAAACCGGTAATACTTCATCCGCGCCATCAATATTTTGCCATTTCAATAGATAATCATAATCATGAATGCTATTATCGTTCGAATCAATCTCGATCGGCCAAGGAACCTGTGGCTCATCTGCATGCCTGACGATCTGGATATCTGATGCAGAGGAAGTGGATGGTTTTGTCAGGGAAGGCCAAGGGAGGTGGAGGCTTTTGGTTGACTCCCGATGGGCACGAACGCCGCTATGCTCGACATCGAACACGGTGAACGTCTGGTGCTCGTACTTCCGCAGGTATCGCTCAGGATTATCATAGTGTTTTATTGCTACCCGTAAGCGGCCTTGATGGACAGTTCGCACAAGCTGCCCAGTAGCAGAGCCCGTGGCATATCCCATGCTGAAATCCTCAAGAATCTGTGAATTGTCTTTAAGGAGACGGCAGATACGACGCCCAACATATCTCCGCTCACCGGGAAATTTAGTAGCGGCCGCTACCACCTGGAACTGGTCATTCCCATCGTAGTCCAATGAGATGTCGTCTCCAGGAGGGACATCGTAAAAGAGTGATTCAATCTTTCGTGCTTTCGGCGCTAGGTAATTTCGTTTTGCCGAAGCTCCTTTCCCCTTCTTGGAGGGTGGGATTGGCTGGGGCTCGGGATCTGAAATGTCCATTTCGTCATCTAAATTCCTAGTAGGAGCGATGGTGGTCGGCGCTATTCGTTTGGGTCCGGAGGGCTCCTCGGGCAGTCTAGGGCTTGTGTTTTCGGATTCAGACTCAGAGATGTCCATATATTCCACGCCCAAATCGTCTGCAGATGCTATCCGCTTAGATCCAGCATCCAAGTTATCGCCAACATCTGACATAGGCGACGGCAAACCTGTAATCCCCTCGAGAACAACTGGTTCTTCATCATCTCTGGGAAGAGGGGTAACTTGTATTGGCGTCACCCTCTTGGACCCAGCGTGATCCTCTTGGTGGAGCAAGGGTGGGCCTTCAATCTCATCGCTTTGCTGATCGGTGGCAACAGGATCAATCGCAGCCGGTACAGATATCCCACTATCCGCAGCAGTCTCTCCACGTAACATTTCCACATTGCAAAGCTGGTGGTCGGCATCGACATAGGCAGCCAGTGGTTCGTCTCCACGGGGGAATCTGATGAATAGTGGGCTATTATCTACCCACAGCTGGAGGGGATGTAAAGAGGGTGTCGCGAAGCGAGGAGATGGCGGCTCGTCAAAACGTGGTGGTAGCGGGAGTGGCTCCTGCCGTTTCCGTTTTCTTTTGTCAGTGGTGGTCGGCGGTAAACAGAGGGGTTTGATCTCTGTCAGATCCTCATCCTCGTCCAGCGGCAATGGAGTCTGTTGTGCTAAATGAAGCTGGTATTCTTGGTACGCTGCGCTCTCTCGCCTTAGACTGCCCACCACGTCCATGATCCGCTCTCGTCGACCAAGCGGGATAATATCCAGCTCGCTTTTGAGGGTGTCATAGGAGGCCGTCTTGAGAAGAACGCGACCGGTGACTTCATTGAAGCGTAGCGATTGGACATGTTCTGGCGAAAGGTGCGGTGAAAGTATCTGAATCGTTTGGTCGACCGTGTAGTTGAACGGGTCAATTCCCGTTAGTTCGTCCGCCATTGCACGCGCGTGGTAATTGGTTTCGACTGACAGGAACTAGTAGAGCATTTAAACGTAAAGTGTGGAGAGGCGTATGAAGAGAAGCGGAGGAGAATATATAGCAGTGATTTTGAGGGGGAAGGGAGAGGGGAAGAAACGTGAAGCCGATTGGCAGAGTCGTGGTAAATACTACTCGGACCTCTCAGTACGTTTTGAAGCGGTAGCGCAGCGGGTATGTACGATAAGCCAAGACAAGACAACACCCTTGCCGATCCTGATTTATTTATATGATCTCTACTCCACAGTACGCTCGACATGAGCATTTATCGAACAATCAAGTAGAGTAGTTACGATTACGCAGTAAGCCGTCACGAGACTAGATCGAGTAGACACAATAGCATGGACAATTCTGATTTCCGTCTTTTCGCTTCGCGAAAATAAGGTGCCGGCTCGAAGCGAGACTCTGGATAGGCCGTCTGTGAAGGTCTGTCCACATTCTAGATATTGCTCGATGAAGCAGCACTTTGCTACACACCCCCTTCTAGCATCTCCCTAACCTCCGTGGAAATGGAACGAGATCGCCTTCTAATTGTGAATAGGATATACATAATTTCTGAAAAGAAAAAAGAAAAGAGCAAACGGAAAGGCATAATACACAAAAAAACCAGCGACAACGCCTGCAAACCAGCAACTTCCATCAATCAACCAATCCCACCATCCCGCCACCACCCTACTCGTTATCACATTCCCTCCACTTGCATCTGTCGATATAAGAGGCACCACCAGCCCAACATTACCCCCTACCTACTACGCCTTGAAATCCTCCGCCTTCCCGGCAATCAACAATCCAATAATTAGACCAAACAGCCCGAGCACACTCCCAAAGATCTCAATGATAAGAATCTTGACGAATAACGCAGGATCACTCGCATCCGCCAACGCCGCTGAACTTCCCGTGATTCCGACCGCGACACCGCAAACCATGTTACAAAATCCCACCGTGAGCCCTCCCCAGAACAACGCATACCCCGTGTAAAAGTTCATGGGTCCGTACAGCTCTGCGCCCGTGACATTCTGGAGTTTGGCAGAAAATACAATACCTGTAGTTACGTTAGAAGCTAGGTTGAGCTCGTTAATGCTCGCGGGGGAAGTACTCATGATGACACCGTAGATGGCAACAACTTCGCAGAAGATAATCGAGATCAAGTTCTTGGTTCTGATCCGCGGCGCGCGTACTCCTCCGCCGATGATGGAGGAGCCAGTTACAAAGATTCCCCAAGCGGCACCGGCGACGGAAAGTCCAATGCACAGTGCGATACCGAGGGTGGCCCAGGTGTACGGTGATGTTTCTTCGAGGAAGCGGCCAACGTTGAAGTCTTCGCCCTCATCGTGGAAGAGCATATCTAGTTTCCTATTAGCTATGCCGGAGGTGGTGACGCCAATGGTAGGGGGGGCGGAAACATACAAGCTCCAACAACGACGACGGCAAACGATATGCTCGAGAGACCTTTGTAGTAGCCCATGGTATTGCGGAGATTCTCGATGGCGTGAATAAGTTTGTTGATGGTTGACAGTGCGGTACAGGGCCTGGCTGTCGTCAGTTTGTCTTCTAAGTTCTGGCGTCAGTGGATATGCGTGCCAAGCCAACGCTAAGCCCCTGACCAATCGTACCCGCAACCTCTCCTCCACTCATGCATCATCGTTCCGGAAGTACTTTACACCCTTCAATTCGTCCACCCAAATTGCTGCATTCCTGCACCTCTCACACGTACCGACCTTCACAACGGCGTCCTCAAACCCCGCCCCCCAATCCGAATTGGGCTCTCCTCCCCTCCGCCTAACCCTCCTCCGAACCCGTTCAACAAGCAGCCATATCCTGCACCCCATCAACACCTCCCGTCCGGCGGGATCCACTGAGGCCTTCTCCGCCTCCGAGGAAGGTTTAATCCCATCACCCACGCCACCAAGCATAAACCACTCTAGCTCTCGCAAATTCTCCGTGGCTGATTCCAGTCGCGACTCAGCCGGCAGCGCACTCCTGATCGAAGGCCCACGCATCTCCACCGCTTTTCCCCCCTCATTCGACATAAACCGCACCTCACCAATAATGGACACTCGCCGTCTCTCCGCCACTGGCCACACAAACGGTGGCGACGTCTCCCCCTCTGAAACCCAAACTTCCTTCATCAGCTCCCGCTCGGGAACCTCAGCCAACAAGCTCCCACTCCAAGGCCGCACCCCGCCACAAACCTGGCTCAACGCCCACTCCGACATCGACGTCGACCTCGAAACCGGCACAGCACACCCAGGCACCAGCACAGTCCCCCTGTCAAATCTCTCGCGCACATCTCCAGGCCGCACCTCTTTCGACAGTGATGGCGACGATGACAACAGCAGCGAAGAAGAATGGAATTCCACGCACCCTTGCTTCCCACACCGAAACCCGCACGTCCTTCCCAACTCCCCCGAATACGAATCTACACGCATCATCCGCATCGCTAGGGACTATATGTACTCTGGCGACATCTCGCCGGCATTCTCGAATATCTATCCCGAGATCCTCGAGGATCGGTTGTCGGAGGAGTGTTTCCGCGATGTGGTGAGACGGGTGAACAGCGAACTGTATAAAGCGCACTCGCCATGGGGGTTTGCGAATATCCTCGAGGGATTGGTGGGGATGTTGACGCTGTGGCTGTATGAGGATGTTATTAGCACGACTGCGAAGCGGAGGATCGATGCGTTGGATCGGTATATAGATAAGGCTAATGCGGAATTGAATGAGGAGGGCTTGGGGGTGAAAATTATCCCCTTGAGGAGGACAGGGTATTTGAATGTGAGTTTTCTTCTTGAACGCACTGGGACACTTACTAGACTGACTCAACCACAGTTGGATATACAAATCCCGGACCCACAGGTAAGAGAGGATGACCCTAGAAGCGAAGATGGAAACGGTGGCCGTGAGGAAGAGCAGGCTCGGATAGAGAGGCACACGGAGGGAATGAGCCCGATTGAACGACCGCCAGCCGTGATGGTGAATGGTCATATTATGTAGTACTTTACTTGCGCTTGGATGTTTGTTATCTTGTCTTCATATATATCTCTCTTCCTTTTTTTCAACTTTTGGTGGACACCACCGGATGGATTTTTTTCATGTATTCAGTTTCGTTTTTTTGGGAAGGGGTGTTTGTTGCGACTATATGAGGGTTATATATTCTTCTCGGGAGAGAGAGTAATGGTAAATACTTAGTACTTAGTCCAATGAGGTATTTATATCCTATCAATGCTTCTATTCTAGTAGTACAACAGTCTCCGTCTAATAAACCAAATAGTCTTCTTGAGACTAAACCAAGCAGACGCCATCAACACATCCAAAACCCGCAGCCACTCCCCCCTCCTCACTCTCCACCCCCTTAGTCCTCAGCAACCACCCAGCCTCTTTATTAACCAATACCTCACCCCCCTCTCTCCACAGCGCGACGCCATATACTCCTACCTCACCAATCACACCTCCACTCAACACCTCCCCATTCCTTACAATCACCCCCTGCGCCGGCGGCGGCTCAATAAGTTCCATTAAAATATATCCACTCCACAATGCCTCATCGATACTCTTCAAAAACCCCGGGATCTTCGACCGGTACACATTATTCCCCCCACCCTCCCTCTGGGGCTTAAGCACATACTTCTCTGGCTGTTCGAGCGCCAGCTTCCTCGCCTTCAGACCCTGCGGGGTCGTGTCGAGTGGGTATATACTCGTGAACGTGCCGCGGATCTTCTCCACGTCTTCCGGCGATGTAAGGAAGCGCTCCAACACCCCCGGCACTGTAAGTTCCTGTTGCACCTTCTTTGCGCCTGCCAGCTGCGTTGCAATAGTGGGGCACTTCACGGCACGGCTACGCTCCAAGTGTCGGCGGGCATCCCATTCCATTTGTGTGGGGTAGTCGTCGGGGCCGTAACCGGCACGGAAGTAGACGGTTGAGATTTCGAGGATTTCGTTGAGGGGAGTTGTGAAGAGGAGGCGGCGGGTGGGGTCGAGAGTGGTGGAGGAAAGGACCTGGGAGAGTGAGAGACGGTAGGTTTTGATGCCGTGGTTTGCGAGGAGCGCGTATTCGAGCCAGCGCTGGTCAAATGCGTTCCGCTCCTTCAGCTGCACGAGGAAGAGAATGACTTTCTCTCGCCCGTCGGCGACAGGACCGTATGCGTCGTGTGCGGAGGCGAGACCGGCGGCGAGTTCGGTTGCTGCAGGGTTGAGTGGGATGTTTGAGAGAGAGAGATGCGGGTTTGCGGGGTATGCGCCTGAGCTTAGGAGGAAGCGGTGTAGCTCTGAGACTCTGGATGCGAGACCGCCGAAGGAGGAGGCGATGGTGTTGAATTCGACCTGGTGGATCACTGGTGCGTCCTCGGGGGTCGGTTGGTGCAGCATGTAATCGCTCCTGAACAAACCCAGCGAGAACTCGTGCACGAAACCCTCCTTCTTAACCTCTAGATACACATCGTAGAGACTCTTCATAAACGTATCTACCGTTGCCAAACTGTATCGTGCCCCCTTAGTATACGCGGACCCCGGAGGAGAGGAAGGGAGTGAGAACTAACTCACTTTGTCACTACCTTCCCCAGCCATTCCTCGTCTGATGCTACAGCGGCATAGACGGAGTTGTAGGCAGCTTGAACGCTGCGGCTGGATTCGAAGCAGCTGCGCGGGAAGAGGGAGGGGTACAGCGATACCGGAGCGGCGGTGGAGAGGGCATTGTGCGGGTTTGCGGCGAAGGTGGGGACGGGGCGGACGGCGAGGCCGTGGGAAAGTGAGTAGTCTATAAATGCTTCCAGGAGATGGGAGAGGGCGGTGCGTGTGGTTTCTGGAGGGTAGTTCGCCATTGTTGTGGTGGGAGGTGAATAGAGGGATGGATTGCGGGGTTTATCGGGGTAGGTTATGGCTGCTTAGAAATTGATCGGAACTCATTTCATCCGGGTCTGATACACCACTTAGTGAATTATCTAAAATATGTCATTAAGTACTTGTATAGATATTGTGGGAAGTTGATGGTCTAATATCGGGGTATATCGTCTACGCAGCCTGTATCGTTACCAGATGATTCGCCTGTAGGCAACGGGACCTAGCTGCTTGAGAAGCTATTACTTGCAAAATCGTTGCATGTCCGGAGCCAGACCTTTGAACTACCCAGGTTCTTAACGCTTCATCACTAGCGCATCTTTCTCAACCCAATGCCGGATCCCGACGATCAGAAGCTCGGCTGCCGGCTAAAGCGTCAAACTGGCGACCAGCTCCAAGCTTCTGACTTGGTACGAGCGTCGTTGTCGGCACCGCCAAACCGCGAATTCTCATCAAACCAGCCTGAAACCCTTTCACCTCTAAAGCCCCGCACGTTACGGCTGTCCGAAATCCCTAGATCTGTCGATGAATGTCAACTTCGACAGTACATCAACAATCTAGAATGCGGAACCAGTACCGGGTTCGCGACAGAGAATATCCTAGCACTATCTTTAGCACCATACATACAATGACTGGCAGATTGCTACTGTTACATTCCGCCATGAACCGTTGGACTTTATCGAATGTCAAGCCAATTGTATCTTGCGCTTTCAGCTTCCTGCCCAGCTAGTAGGGCCAACTAAAGTCACCATAACTGTCGATTGTGACTTCTATGGTATCACGCCTCCCTACCATCCTCCGGAGCTGCAAAATCCAACATTCGAGTGAGTTGGTCAACCTCTCATATGACACATTTCCTTAACTTACTGGATCGTATTAGTGTCATTGCCGTTTCTGGACTCTCTGCACATGCGTTCGGGTCATGGCAATCGCCCGTCGAATCCAATGTGATGCGGTTGCGGGATATTCTCCGATTAGATTTCCCGGAATTCAGGGTTCTTACCTGGGGCTACAATTCTGACCTGAAGGATAGTGTAACTACAAGCTCTATCATGGACTTTTCAAGGCAGCTTTTGACCGCTGTTCACGCAGCTCGGGATGAAAATGAGATGGTATTGTATTTCCTTGCCTTTCTCTGATTCTTCTGACAAGGCGCCAGGAAACTTTGCGACCAATTATCTTTGTAGGGCACAGTATGGGAGATCTGGTCATCAAACAGGTGTGTAATTATTTTAGATATATAGAATTTCGTACTCTTTAAGTCCATTCATCTTGTATCGCGCAATCATGGCGATCGTTCAATTGGCTGACCGAGCAGGCGTTGGTAGATGCTGCGGAAGGTTCAGAAGCCGACCAGGCAATATTGGACTCGTGCGTTGGACTTTTCTTTTTCGGCGTTTCTAATGGAGGTTACAACAATAAAAATCTGCTGTCTCTGGTAAAGGATCAGAAAAATGCACTATTCGTGCACAATTTGATGGAGAATTCTGACACCCTACGTACAATCTACCTTATTTTCTTGCGTAACTATAAGAACACTTTGAAATCTTGCTTCATAGTATCTTTCTTGGAGACACAAGATACAAAAACCGTTGAGGTGGATATTTCTCAAACTTCTAAAACAGTGGTTGACTAGTCTTCTAGAAAACACCAGGTGGAAAGTGGAGGCGAAGTGGGGACCCCATTCTTATGGTAACTCGAGAATCTGCTACGAAACTCACCCCGGAAGAAGAGGTTCATAATCAGGTTCCTATACCTGCAGATCACTCGAAGCTTGTGAAATTTTTTGGCAAGAGTGATCCAAACTACTTGTTGGTCTGCTCAAAGTTGAAGGAGATAATTAAGCAGGCCCCAGAGATCCTTCGTGGATGCAAAAGAAGTAGTATGTAGACCGAGTAAATGAAATTATCTATAATAACTGATATTGTTCATTTTAAATTAGATGTTGCCGCCATACCTAGACCTCAACTTGACAACATACGACAGAGGTTAGAAGGTACGAAAGTACAGCCGAATGTACTCAAACTGCGATTGGTTCGCTCACACTACAGCAGAGTGCAAGAGATCTGAGATCCTGGAATAGATATCTACAATCCCGTATACAAGTCACCACAACAGTGTCAGCGTAGATCGCCTGGAAGGCACAGGAGAGTGGCTTACATCATTTGCTGCCGGAAGCTTTATGTGCTTAACGGAGTATTATCATAGATCAAGAGTCGTCGATTCTTTCCTTTCGAATCCAACAGAGAAGTTAGCATACTTCTATTGTAACTGAGTAGAGGAAATCGCTGGGAGCCTGAGAGTATCTTGAGTGTGCTTGTTCAGTAGCTTGTTCAGACTAAAGAGAACAAACTTCTGAAACCTGTTATCGATATCTACGATGCCCGAAAAAATGAGGGACAAAAATCTTCGCGGTTGAGCCTTGCAGAAAGTCAGGAGCTCCTCGTTCAACTCACGGATGGGTATCCTCGGACGACTATTTGCATAGATGCATTGGACGAAGTCGGGACCACAAGCCGGGTACATCTACTGAAGTCACTAAAGTATGTCATTGCAAGATCAAAGAATATGGTCAAGATTTTTGCTACAACTCGAATGGATACTGATATTCTCTGGCAGTTTGACATGTTTCTTATGATTGAGTTGCAATCTGATGACAATATCAGCGACATCAACCGGTTCGTAAAAGCAAAGGTTGATAGTGCCATCGATGATGGATTACTTCTTAATGGTGATGTGCGACCCAAGCTCAAAGTTGAAATATGTGATGTCCTTTGGAAGCGATCTGAGGCAATGTAAGCTCATCATAACTACCCCAACTGCTGATGAGCGTAGCAATTGATGGATGATACCAGGTTCCAGCTCGCCGCGCTTCACATCGCTTTTCTTTGCAAAATGTGTACCCAAAACGATGTAAGACGCAACCTGAAGGTCCTTCCGGAAACCCTGACGGACGCTTATGATGAAATCTACAGGCGCATTCTTGCCCAGAAAGGCAGCGCCCCTCAACTAGCACTAAACGCTTTCCGGTGGACCCAGTGTTCATATGAGCCATTACGATCGGAGACCCTGCTTGATGCAATCACAATCGAAGTTAATGGTTCCGAAGAGTATTCTCGCAAAGACACGATAAAAACGAATGACATCTTAGAAGCTTGCCAAAATCACCTTATTTTGCACGAACGCCTAAATGTTTTCCGGTTTGCACATCTTTCGGTAGATGAATACTTAGAGATTCAACTGCCCAAGGTCAATTCTCATACCGAAATCGCGAAAGTCTGCCTTTTCACTGCTATGCACTCCGGGCTCTTAGGACTCGGGTGATTATGACAGAACACTTGAAACCACAGAAGGATATTATAGCAACCGTCATCTATTGTTATACTCGGCGGTATTTTGGCCATGGCACTTCTCTTGTTGCGAAGAAGTAAACAGCTGCCAAATCTTGACCGGCCTCCGTGATACATTGCTATCGGGAGCTAACTACCAGAGATGGCCCAACTATCACCGCTTGAAGGTTAAAAAGTTATTCCCATGATCCCTTTTGGCGTAGAGTCGACGCTTTGCAACAAGAAGACGACGACCATCTTTCCTCCGTCTGCGTGTTTGGGCTAACTCGAATATTCACGACTGTATTTGAGTCGAGGTTTCATGTAGACAAGGCTCACATAGACCAGTTACTTGCCACAGCGTCTACATTTGGAGACTTGGAAATTGCCTGACTGCTAACTGACAGCGGGGCCGACGTCTGGACCGTCAGCCCGGACGGGTGGACACCGCTGCTCCGTGCCTCGGAGAAAGGGTACGAGGCGGTGGTACGGCTGCTCATCGACAGGGGAGCCGACGTCTGGGCCGAGTACAGGTCGACGCCGCTACACCTGACACGGTTGCTGCTCTCTACCTTATACATATGGACAACGCCACACCTGAACCGGCCGCTCGTCTGTGCCGCGCTCTTGTGGACAGCGCCGCGCTTGGCCCCGCTGCCTGCTGTGCTGGGTACAAGTGGATACCGCTTTACCTGACCCTGTTGCTCGTTTATGCCGTATTCTTGTGGACAGTGTCGCGCCTGTTCCTGCGGCTCGACTGGGCCAAGTGTTTGTGGAAACCGCCGCTCCTGGCTCCGCTGTTCATAAACAAGAGAGCCAATGCCCGGGTCGCGTGCATTTTCATGTTGAACCTGGTCTGGCCGCCTGCATTGCTTGCGCTCTTGTGGAAACCGCCGCACCTGGTCAGGCCCGCATATATCCAGACACTGTTTGACCTGCGCCTGTTGCTCGTCTGTACCAATTGCTTGTGGACAGTGCCGAAACTGATCCGGCAGCACGTCTGGGCCCGGTATTTGTGGACACCGTCGCACCCGCTACTTATCAACATAAGAGTCAGCGACTAGAACATGTACGTGTTACTGATCCGGCAGCTCTCCTGGGCTATGTACTACTGGAAAATGTCGCACCTGGTCTGGGCCGGATATAAGTGGACACCGCTTGACCTGACCCTGTTGCTCGTCTGTGCCGTATGCGTTTGGGCAGCGCCGTGCTTAATCCGGCTACTCGTCTGGGCCCGGTATTTGTGGACACCGCCACTCCTGGCCCCGCTATTCATCAACATAGAAGTCGACGTCTGGTACGCATACATGTTCATATTGCTGAACTTGGTCCAGCTGCTCGCCTGAGCTATGTTCTTGTGGAAAGCGTCGTCATTGTACCTGGTTTTGATCGGATATAAGTGGATATCGTTTGACCCAACTTTGTTGCTTGTCTGCTATGCATGCTTGTGGACAGCGTCGCTACTGTTCGTCTGGGCCCGATATTTGTGGACACTACCGCTCCTGGTCTCGCTGCTCATCAACATGGAAGTCGATGTCTGGGTCGCATACACGTTCATATCGTTGTACCTGGTCCGGCTGCTCGCCTGGACTGTGCTCTTGTGGACAGCACCGCACCTGGTGCGACTGCTGGTCTGGGCCGGATATGGGTGGACACCGCTGTACTTGGCCCGGTTGCTCGTCTGTGCCGTGTACTTGTGGACAGCGCCATGCCTGACCCGGCTGCTCGTCTGGGCCGGGTACGGATGGACACCACTGCACTTGGTCCGGCTGCTCATCAACAAGGAAGCCGGCGACTGGACCGAGCACAACTGGATGTTAGTAGTGGATACGCCGCCGCAGTTGCTCGTCCGGCAACTCACCTACAAAAACCCGTACTCGCGTTCTTGGAGATATCGCGGTACCTAGCTAAATTGCTCGTCTGGGCCAGGTTTTTATGGGCACTGTCGCACCTTACCTGGTTGCTCGCCTGGCCCTGGCACGAATTGTCGCTGTGGTCCAAGGTTGGGCTGCCCACCTTCCGGGGGCCCGCCTTGCACTGCGCGGTAGAGAGCGGGAATGAGGCAGTAGTACGGCTACTCATTAACGAGGGCGCCGACGTCTTAGCTACAGACAAAAAAGGGTCTACGCCACTGCACCGTGCCGCAGAAGTGGGAACGAGGCGACAACGCGGCTGCTCATCGGCAGGGGCGCCGACGTCTCGGCCGCTAACAATGAAGGGTCGACGCCGCTACACTACACCTCCCACAGATGGTATGGAAACGAGACGGCGATCCGGCTGTTCATGGCCCGGCTGCTCATCGACGAGGGCGCCGACATCTCGGCTGTCGACAACAAAGAGTCTACGCCACTGCACCGTGCCGCAGAAAGAGAGGATGAGGCGGTGGTGCGACTGCTTATCGACGAGGGCGCCGACACCTCGGCTATCGACAGCAAAGGGTCTACGCCACTGCACCGTGCTGAGAGTGGGAATAAAGCGGTAGCGCAGTCGAGGAGCCACTGTCAATTAAGCTGCACTTCCACCCCCGAGCACTACCCCTAGGTCTCCTTTGCTTATTTATATGTGAGGGTGGTTTCTCGAACATTTTACTTTTTTGAAAAAGTACTAGTAATATGCTTACATTTGTTGGATTAAACTCGATATTTCCTGTCTTTTCTGTATAGCGAGCTGCCATCGTAGTTTGAAGCTGGTTGCCGCAAGCGGTTATTTATCTGTGCATAGTGATTTATTTCGTATCCGCTATTTTCCTTAACTATATAGGTGTAGCGTCTGCTTCTTCGAATAGTAAATTTGTGCAAGTATATGCACCAAGTTGATTGCTCTTAAGCTGTACTGGGGTTTCGCTGCGCTCACTTCGAGCCATAAACTGAATAGAGTTCAGTGTCGATGAGTGATCCATACCCGTCGTGATACCCATATGAATAAGTAAACATATGCACACACTCCCGTAGGGTTAGGGTCTCAACTACGGGGCGGATTGGTCCTGTACTAAGATCTGAGGTTGAGGAGGAAAGTCCAGCTTATTATACTTAAATTCGGCTGTAGAGTAGAGGCTGATAAATAGAGTTCAAGGCAAGGTGAAAGAAGATGCTTTAGCCTCAACTGATGTTCTCGACCACAAGCTGTAGAGCGTCACGTCTGCCGATTGAAAAGTAACGACACGGTTTCTTCGCCAGCCCCACTAGTCAAGCATACGATCTATCCATCTACATCTACTACTCCCACTCTCACTCATCTCTCAGTTATATTCCTCGTCTCGCAGTGCAATGTACCAAAATCGTCCGATGTATTGATACGCTAACCACTCCGATCCTAAGCGAAACCTTAAACCACAGCTTAATCCAACCTCCCCCCCTTCCCCCCAACAACAATGTCCGCGCCCCCAGGTCCTCCACTGTTTATCTGCATCGAATGTTCCTTCCCCGTAAACAGTCTCTACACGATCTACATCTCCGCCGACGACCACTCTCTCGGCCGCGGGGTGCGCCTCACACAGTGTCCGCGCTGCAAGCGCTTCGCGGATAAGTACGTCGAACACGATTTTGTCGTGCTGTTTATCGACATGGTTTTGATAAAGCCGCAGGTACGTTTTTGCCGCGGAGGAGGGAGTGGGAGGGAGAAGGGGCTGATGGGGAATAGGTATACCGGCACCTCCTCTTCAACCGCCTCGGGCGGACCGACGACAAACTCGACGGCTCCATAAAGCGCCTCGGCGTGTTGCTGCTGCTGTTCGATGTGTACCTCACCTGGGCGCGGGTCGAGAAGCAAATCCCCACGTCGAACCCGGAGATCCTGACACAGCCGATTGTCGTGCAGTACCTCTTCTTCCGTCTGTTCCCCCGTTCCCCCCTTTTCCCCCCGCTAGCTAACAGTTACAGTCCTACTATGCTTCACTGAATCCATCCTCTTCCACCTCACAATCCGCCTGCTATCCTTTTACCTCCTCTCGTTCCGGCGCTCAAACGCAGTCTCGACGGCGCTGCTCGTCAGCTCCTGCACGAAGCTATTCCCCATCCTAATGGTGATATGGAAATACGACGTCCCGGCGGCGGCGCGGAGCGTGGGGTGGGCGGTGGTGGTGAACAACGTAGAGGCGCTGCGGATCCTGCTGAACGTGGACTATTTCCGGGCGGCGGCGCTGACGGGGTGCGGGGCTGTTGTCCGGGCGGTGGCGAGCCAGGCGATATTGGTGACGGTTGGGCTGGCGAAGTGGGAGGGGCGGGAGGGGTGGGACGGCGGGGAGAGGTGGGTGGAGTGGGTGGGGCTGGGGAAATAGATCACGCGCGCGGGACTCCAGACATCGTGTGCCCTGTGACCCAACGCGACTCGAGTGACTGGGGCGTATCTGCCGTGCGGGTGAGCGAGTGTCTCGGATTGCCGAGCAGCCGTGCGGTTTCACTTCAGAACGTGCGGCATCCTGCATGGCTGTCGATGGTGGCACCGCTGCTGTGCCAATGCCCGTTAGCTCTGGTCTCACCCGCAGCTGTTGTAGTACAGAGTACAGTCAGCAATGCTAGCTGAAGTGGAACAGGCCGCAGCTTCCCCTCATCCGCGCGTTGGGCGCTTCGAGATCAGAAGCTGCAGCTGAGTGCACACGACCTGAGTCAGACTAGCTGCTCCCGGATACGATGCCGGCAGTTGGATCTCGATTCCTTCGCTGCGACCGCCTTGCCCTGTGATCTCCACAGTCACCATCGCCGACGCCAATTGTGCCAATACACCAGCTGAATAAATACGCTCTCGTCTTCCTACAGCAGTGTCCTCCCGCACAAGCAGCAGACTCGTAATCATGACATCTCACCCCTCCTTCGAGCCCGACGTAATCATAGCAGGCGGTACCCACCCCGCCCCACCTCCCCGCCCCACTAACACCCGCAGGCGGAACCGCGGCCTGTGTCCTCGCTGGTCGTCTTGCCCGCTCCACTCCACCCCTTACCATCCTCGTCCTCGAAGCCGGCGCAAACAACCACAACGACCCTGGCGTCGTGCGTCCGGGGAGTTACCTGCACCAACAACTATCCCCGCGCGTAAAAAATTACACCGGCGTCCCCTCGCCCGATCTCGGCGGGCGGAGTGTGACAATCCCTGCTGGAAATGGCCTTGGTGGCGGGAGCTCCGTGAACTTCCTCATGTCAGCTCCCCAGGGTGAATGTGGGGTGGTGGCTAACGGTAAAACAGGTATACGCGGGCGTCTGCGTCCGATTTTGAAGACTGGAAGATGCCGGGGTGGAGTTCTGCGGAGCTGCTGCCGTTGCTGCGGAAGTGCGAGACTTGCCATTATGTCGACGGGGAGACGCACGGGACCGACGGGCCGATAAATGTTAGCTTTGGCGGGTTCACCGAGGAGCGGGTTGTGGCGGATGCGTCGGAGGCGGTCACGGAGATGGGGTACGAGGTTGTGCCCGACGCGAATAATTTGGTCACCGGCAATGCGTTCCAGGTTTGTATACCCCCGCGTGTGTTTGGGCTGCGGTTAATGGCTGGCAGAGGTGGGCGAAGTATATTGACCCCGTCACGGGAAAGCGGCAAGACACAGCCCACTGCTATGTCCACTCCGTGCTAGAAGAGGGCCTCAGAACCCTCCACGTCCTCTGCAACACAACCGTAGTCCGCGTTCTCATCGAAGATGGCACGGCAGTAGGCGTAGAATACGTCCCCTCCAGCGCCGCCCCATTCAGCCCGGACACCCCTCCGCCCCCCACCACAATCCGCGCAAGAAAGCTAGTCATAGTCTCCGCGGGCGCAATGGGCTCCCCGCGTATCCTGGAGCGCTCGGGGATCGGGAACCCAGCCATCCTCGCCGCGGCAGGGGTCGAGACGAAAGTCACCCTCCCCGGCGTGGGTGAGAACTACCAAGACCACAACATCGTCGTCTCCGCCTTCCAGGTGTCAGAGGACGTCGACACCCACGACTCCTTCCTCCTCCAGGACCCGTCCGTAGTCGCAACCGCAGAGACAGAGTTCCAGAGCGGAAAGGGTAAGTTCGCCACAAACTTCATCGACTTTACGGGCAAACTCCGGCCCTCGCCCGCAGAGCTCCCCGCGATGGGTGAGGCGTTCAATAGCCAGTGGGAGAGCTTCTATAAAGACGCCCCCGATAAACCTGTCGTCCTCATCGCTTTACTGAACTGGTAACCTCCCTGGGTGGGTGCGCCCGTTCATTATTGCTAACGTTACAAACCACAGCCTCCTCGGAGACCACAGCCTCCTCCCCGCCAACCAGAAATTCCTCTCAATCGCCCCGTACACCGCCTACCCCCTCAGCCGCGGCTCAATCCACATCGGCTCCACATCCCCCTACTCCCACCCCCTCCTAGACCCGTCCTTCTTATCGCACCCCGCCGACCCCCCGATGCTGGTGTGGGGGTACAAAGTCTCCCGCGAGATCTGCCGGCGCATGGGGTGCGTAGTGGGCGAGGTCGCAAGCCTCCACCCCGCGTTCCCTGCAGACTCACCGGCGGCGTGCAGGCCCGTGCTGGCAGACAAGGAGCGGCGGAGCGGCGTGGTGTACTCCCCCGAGGACGACGCAGCGATCGAGAAGTGGGTTCGGGCAACGGTGAAGACGGCGTGGCATTCACTGGGGACGTGTGCGATGCGGGCGAGGGCGGAGGGCGGCGTGGTGGATAAGGAGCTTGCGGTGTATGGGGTCAACAGGCTGATGGTGGCGGATTTGTCGGTTGCCCCTGAGAATGTTGGTATGTATATGCTCCGAGGAGGAAGGGGGGATGGGGGCTAATGGGGTGCAGGCTCGAATACTAATAATACGGCGATCTTGATCGGTGAGAAGGCGGCGGTGCTGGCGGCGCGGTTTTTGGGGGTGGAGATTTAGGGATGTAGGATTCGCGTGGATTTCAAGAAGGGTGGGATGAGGTGTAGGGGGTGGTGAAATGTAGTCTCTGAGTGCCCGCCGAGGTTCCGAGAGTAGGTGAAATGTTCCTGTGTCGGGTGTTGGTGATAGTGAGTGAGTGGTGTGGGTACTATCACTCGATGCTATTCAACCTCATAAACGTCGTCCTTCCCTCATCCAGCAGCAACTACAAGGTATTTATCCTTGACCAACCCGGAAGTTGTTTCGAAGGGAACTTTTACAGACACCGTCTACCGACTATGTAAGACCTCAACCCTGATAGGGCCTATCTATTAATCCGAATTTAGTGAGCATTAGGATATCTTTCCTCTCGCTGAAGATGGTCTGAGGGTGTAACATTGGTTGAGCCCACCTACTCCTACCCCGGATGACATATAAGCCAGCTGTCATTGGCCAGGAAGCTGGCGACTACTGGTCCCTGGCATGGCGTGCTTCATAACTGCATCACAGATCACATCACCACTCGGAATGCCCCCGGAATACACCTAAGCCATTCTCTATTCCTAGAGCCTCTTTTGGCAGTCTCTCCTAGTCTCTCCTCCTGAGTATGCTTATTAAACAGGGCCAAAAACAGAAAGAAAGTTATCATCAATATCGTCGATGTACACAAGTTATATCCACTCCATCCAAGCTAGGTATATCAAAGCCAAACCAAACCGTTCAATATGCATGCCCTAGAATGTAAATGCCATAAAAAAAACGCAAAAATCCCCAAAAATGCTTCGAGTGACGCACCATGCAGAACCTCCCTACCCAAAAACCGATCTCCCGGGCCTCCGCACCGGTTCCTCATCCTCCTCCTCATCATCATCCTCATCCACGTCAGTATCAGTCCGACTCACTAACCCCGTACCCCTACCCCTACTCAGTGCGCTCGCACTTCTCCTCGCACTCCAAGGCGGCACATCCTTCAGCTCTGCGCACAGCCAGTACTCGACGCCCCACCCATACCTGAGCCCCACCCACTCATCCACCACCCCCCTCAGCGTCGCCAGCACAGCAACAACCAGACACCACCTCCCCTCTCGCGCCTCCACGCTCTTGGTCACGACCCGGTTCGCGCCGTAGTCACGCTCAAACTCTTTGAATGCCTCGACGAACTTGTTGCCGCCGCTGCTGGTGGTAAGGAGGTTGTAGCTGTCCAGGAGGACGACGGAGATTGCTTCGCGGGATTGTCGGCGGTTGTGGGAGGGGGAGGTTTCTAGGGGGAGGGCGGGGAGTCGGGGGAGCGGCGGGGGGCTGGAGAAGGGGTTGAAGTCGGTAAGTACCTGCGAGAGGAGGCGGCGATAGTGGTCGCCGCGGTCTAGATTTGCGGAGTCGTCGATGAGAAGGTCGTAGAGCGCCTTGAAGTCGTTTTGGAGCATCAAGATCATGCCACGCGAGAAATGGGCTGGCGGCCAGGACCGGACGCGGAAGATCGCGGTGTAGTATTGCACCACCCACTTTTTGAAGCTGCTGTATGAGCGTCGCCAGGCCCGGGGGATCTCTATGTTCATGTCGTCGCTTCTCCTCCGCCGTGTTCCGCTCTGTCTTGGGCGCGATGAGGAGAGGATTGGGAAGGAGAAGGAGCTGAGGGAGGCTTCGGTTGTGCGGACTCGGGCTTTGATGCTGTAGCTTGCACGCTCGAGGAGCTGTTTGGTGGACGGAGAGAGGAGGGTGAAGTCCGAGAGGTTGAAGATGAAATCATAGCGCCCCGAGGCGTGGATAAATCCCTCGGTGTAGATTTCGATCCATTGGTAGCGCTCTGAAATGAGGAGGGTGTCGATGATCTTGTGTGGAGCTTTCCTTGAATCGTCGAGTTCTTTGATGCGAATCCAAAGCTCAATCTCTCGCAGCGTCTGCTCTCGCGTAGGCCGACCCTTTATGTCTGCATTGCTACCGAGAACGTACATCTCCATCCGGTCCATAAAATCGGACAGCAAGCTCCCACCCAGTGGATCTTCGAGATATACCGCGGGTCGGCCGAAAAGGTAGGCAAAGAAGTTTCTGGTCGCAACTAGCTGGTTGAGGAGATCATGAAAATCCACTTCGGCCTTCAAATTTCGGGAATCCTCCTCCTCGTAAGACTCGTCCGAGCTTTCCCACGGCGGGAAGTAGAGTATATACCGCGCCCCTTCTTTTACGAGTGTCTGGCGGTGAGTAGCGGAGTGTTCCTGCCATCGCTCCGACAGAGCGGTGGTAAAAAACTCCGATTTCTTACGCAAGATGGAGGCGGAGAGTTTGAAGGATGGTTGGTAGCGGTGACTCTCAGATTTGGAGCATAGGTAAATCAGGGTATCTCCAGTTGGGAACCACAATTCGTTGGCCTACTCAATCAGCACTCCAAATCGTGGCGGATGCGTCGAGGATACATACTTTCCGCCCATAAACAAGAGAAGTGATATCATATTCCGCATGCTCACCGCCTCTCACCTGCCGAAAAACCCTCGCTTTCGGGACCGGCCAGAGGATCTTCACCTCCTGTACCTCCTTGCGCCTTTCCGGGATATCGCCGAAGCCTCGCGGCGTTGCACTCCTCATTAGTTCTTCCCCAGACCCCTCCTCCTCAACCACCGCCGGCGGCGACACCCCCGAAGCCCTGCCGCTCCTCCATCTCGCCAGCCTTGACCGTGGGCGTTCCAGCGGTGCAGATACTTCACTCCTAGCGGTAGCCACAGATGACGGGCGAAGCTCTGGTCGCTCCCTAGGATTGAGGACACTGAGTGAGATCTTTCGAGCGAGGCGGCGAACGGAGGTAGTCGATCTTTCAAAGAGCGTGCTTGAGCGGCGGGGAAGCGATGATGATGAGGAAGCCATGCCACTACTCACTACGACTTATGCTCTGCTGCCGGCGAGCAAGCACAGCAGGATAAATGAGGAGTCGGCAACGCGTCCTTGTCGTGATGGCGAGATGGCGAGATGGTTGCCTCAGCCCCTAAGTCCTACGTCGTAGAGCAACCAATCGCAGCGTACATAAACAAACGGTTGCCGCTGCCTTATGTGACGTACCCAGTCAATCAGAGACTTGCAATAAAACCCTAACCCACACTGTTAATTCACAAACGAGTTCGATAGAGGCAGAGTCAGTTGCATGCAAGGGGGGGAGGGGGTCATGAATGCGCTCAAGAAAAGGTAGTGATGTCTCCCCCGCACAAAGTAAGGGGTTAGATGGATCGCCATGCTTTTGAATGTGGTTAGGCAATCAAAGATGCAATTTGATGGAACAACGAGCAAAAATGGCAGTATACTAGTATGAGAGTAAATTGAGGGGTTGGAGCAGAGTGGGGAATGGGGTAACGATTGGCTTTGATATCATTATACAAGAGAATGTAATGCGGTCTTTCTCCAAAGAGATTCATTAAGTTACATATAGTGTATCAGTGTCCAAGCTAGAGGACCTCGCCCAATCTCCAAATCGTGAAATTTGAAAGCAGGTCATGTCAACCCAGACAATAACAGCCCACTTTTCTCATCCTCTAAGGCTAGAGTCCCGAGATCATGGCGCTGGAAGGAAGCTGGTAACTTGACATCAATGGTAACCAACCACCTTCTACCCCTCCAATCCCTTGCCGCCAACCCGTTGCCGCCAACCCGCTCCTTCCACACAAAAAAAAAATATACACCAGTGACAAGTAAAGGGAATCAACATCACACACCCAAAGGCCACCCAGATTATATCAAGTAGGAAGTACTAAGCAAGAAAGCTAAAATATCAAGAGTCGAAGAGAAGCTAGAAGTATCACAATGAACCGCCCATATCAGGTCAAAAAAAAAGGTTTACCAGCAAGCAACCGCCACGCCGCCGTCCGTCAAACTAAAAATGCAGACCATAAACCTGGCAAAAAAACAAACAGAATCCGCCTTTATAAACTCTCGCGCCTTTTGCCGGTGAAAAGATGAAAGCCATATAAAGAGAGCAAAATCAGATACACCACCGACTAAGGCAAGCAAAAAACCCCAACATAAAAGAGAAAGCAACCACCCCAAACAAAAATAGAAACAACAAATCGCAGAAAGTAATAATAGCAGCCGTTTGTAGAGTGCATCATGCAGTGCTAGGTACCGAACACTGCAGAGTGACAAGCGCTGATAGTCTTCCCCGGTTTTTGTCTCTTTTCTAGTAAATTTGTTTGTTTATAAAGCTCGGATTTCCCATCAATCGTCGTGAAAGTCCAGGAAAAATAACAAAGGAAAATCAGGAATCTCGTTGACGCGCGCTCATCTTATCCATCAACCATTCAGAATTCGGGATGCTCGACCATGATTGGAATTTAGAATTGGATTGGATGATCAATCTTCGTCCTCTGGTGAATCAGCGCCACCCTCTTCGCTCTCGTCATCTTCAACTTCCTCTTGTACCTGACCTTGTTCAGGCTCTTGCCCCTGCTCTTGTTCCTGTTCTTGAGCTTGTTCCTGCTCCGGCGCTTCTTTCAGTTGTGGTTGCTGTAGCTCCGCCTCCGCCTCGGGCGCCGGTGGTAAATCGCTTCCTCCATGTATACTCTGCTGGTGCAGCAGTTCCAGCCTGACTTTCTCGCGCCGTGCCTCCATGTCAGCCTTCGTAGGTCGGCCTCTCTTTTTCTTCACTGGCGTCTGATCAGACTGCTGCTGTTGCATTGCTCCTTGTAGCATTGCCGATTGCCCATGGGAAGTTCCTGGTGGAGCCGCGAGTAGAGAGACCCCTCCTCTGCCCTGATCGGGCGTGTACATCTGCGGCTGCCATGTTGCTGTAGCCGGTCCACCCTGCGCAGCTTGCTCTCGAAGCGCTATGTCAGCCTTTGACGGCCGTCCTCGTTTGCGCCTGGCGCCGGGGGTCTGGGGACCGTATGCTTCAGCATGAGCGCGTTTACGCGACGGAGCAGAGGAAGGCTGCGGCGGTAGAGCTGATGGCAAGACAGCGGGAGTTGCTATGGGTGAGGATTCCGGCGACGTAGTGAGCAACGCAAAGACTTGTTGCGCTTGGAGACTCGTACGGCCTGTGATGGAGGACGTTCGTCAGCGGAAATCGCTAGGGCGGGGCGGGAAACTGCAAACCAGGAGGGATCCGAATATTTCGCCAATTCGGCGCGACCACTTCGCAGTCCTTCAGGATTTCAACCAGGAGCTGAATCTATTTTTCCAATGGGATGCACGTCAGCAACCGGTGTACCTTGCAACAACCAGCACACACACCCCACGCACCATGTCGGTCGACAGGGCAATGACTGCATGAACGACCAGGCACCAGTCCTGGTCTACAATGCGCCAAACTTTCCATCACTCTGACCACGCACGTACCTTTTCCGCGTCTGTCCATGGTGCGCCGCCTGCCATTGCGCCTGGATTTGGCAGGGCTGAATACGCTTCCTGGTTGACGCTCGTCCAGTTACTCAATGCGCCGTTTGAGTTGCCGTTAACCTGGTGTGACTGAGGTATCGGCGCTGGTGCTAGAGGTGATAGCTGTGTTCCTGAGGCAGATTGAGGCGGTGGTGGTCGTGGGTGACGCGTGAATGGGTGGGAGGAGGGCGGAGGAGGAGGAACCACAGCAGTGCGCAATTGCGACAGCATATATTATGTAGCCCCAGGCTGGGTGCGAAGGACGAATAGAATGAGGTCGGACTGGGGGGTGTGGGAAGGAGGGGGGGGGATGATGGAGGGCTGGCCAGGTTGGTGAGAAATTGGGGGAGAAGGCGGGACGAGCGTCAATTGAATTGAATTGACTTGTTTGAAGTTGGTCTGAGCTGAGAAATGTGGAGGAAACCCCAAAGAAATCAGCGCAATTGAATTAGGACTGGCTGGCTGACGCAAAAAGAAAAGGGAAAAGAAAAAGGGAAGGGAGGGCCGGAATATTGCTCGAATCGAGTTGAGCAATACTGGACAGGGCTTGAAATAGCAGGTAATAATGGTGGGGTTTAGGTTGGAGTATTGTGTTGGGGGGTGGAGAATTCACTTACCAGGTAGTGGGACTTTTTTTATTAGTATGGGACACCAGCAACCAAAGACGGCGAGTGCAAGAGAGAATCGGGAAGTGAATTGGTTTGTTGCTGCCTGTTGAGGAGAAAGAGCAGCAGGTCAGACAAGAGACAAGACAAAGAGTAAAAAACTTTCAAATGTCGTCGTCGATTCGCATGTAATTGAACAGTAGCAGCAGCGCGTAAATGCAGTCTGTCTGCAGTCAATCGCCGGTACGGTACCAAGGAGGTGGGAGGGCTAGGACGTAGATGGATGGTAGGTTAAAAGAGAGAGAAGAAAGCGTGAAGAAATCCAAAGTAATTTTTCAGAGAAACACAGAGAGAATAATAAAGGCATAGGGCAAGCCTTTAGCTGCATGGAAAGAAAGCAAAAAGGAAAATCACACTCGGATTGATGGGATGCTAGCACCTAATAAAAGCTACTAGCTTTCTACATGCTAGTACAGTCTCCTTCACGGTCGAACAATTGTACAAATCAATCTCCCCCTACTCAATCTTCCTGCCCACTCTCACCGCCTTAAACCCCCCAGAAAATAGCCATGGCCATGTCAAAATCAATTCGGCCCTACTGCAAGGCGCAGACACAGCAGCAATGGCGAGCAGATGCACCCAAAAAACGAGAGGGAGCGCAAAAACAACTGAGAGGGGGGAAAAGAATAAAAATCGGGATGCTCAAACAACGAGACAACCCAAAACCAGAATCCCTGCAGCGCCAGTTGTTCAAAGTCACCACACCACACACACCTCTCCCATCAATACCCCCAACCCCCATCCTCAAACCCGGCAGACGCCTGAAAGACAACGAAGAAAAACCCCCCGAAAGACCAATTTGGAGTTACATACCAAGTACAGCAGATTCTGCGTTGTGCATCTCGCTTAGACCGTGGTGTTGTTCTTCGGCTCCCGTCATCACATCCCATCGTTCCATCGTGGGCTCCTCCCTTTCTCTCCCTTCTTGTTCGTTGGTGCTGTCTATAAAACGTCAAGTAGCTGGGGACATGGGACATGGGGATACCACCGTTTCCAATTTCGATCACAGCTTTTCGTGGTGCCTGGATGGGTATATACGGGAATTCTTTCCTTTTTCCAATAATACTTACAACACACCTAATTCCGACTCCTCTGGATACGGGCTTGTGTACCCTACCGACCTTCACCTCCGAGCGACATTGGAGATGATGGACGATGTTGTTGATCGATGCTGTTGCACCGCGGCTGTAGTGCTAGGTTACTCTGCTGCATGACACGCGGTAGAGTGGATCTGCAATGACGGACCGTGACTTCGCGAGAGTCCATCTCAATCACTCACTCGTGACCTCGCGTCAATTTCCGTCAATGCAAGCGCGTAGCAATTCTTTCGTACGAAAACCGGAACAATTTCTCTGAACCATAAATAATGGGATGAGACTTCTTTATCAAAAAGCAACTATATTCGAAATTACTACATAGCGGAGAAACTGCTGGTACAACTCTAGCTCTTCTCACTTCTTCCAAGTGCACCACCCTCCTTTAGCCAATCCACTACACAGGATAAGGGAATTGAGAGCGAAGGAATCTAGCATGAACGGAAAGTTAGAGAGAGGAACAGGCAAAAAAAAAGGAGATCCAAATTTCAATTTCTCTAGGCAGTTGGAGCTTCCTAGCCACTCTCAAAATCAAATTTCCAAATAATTCCCGACAGTTTGGTACCCTACTTCCGTTCACTGTATGCAGCAATATATCAGATCCGTAGCCTAATAAACTCTTACCAGCATCGAACAAACCCCCCACCTGCTACACTGACGGCGCAAGTCGAACGCTTACAATCCTCCATACTCCCATTACAAAGTCAGCGGGATAGTGCATTGTTCAATACTTCAGAGCTCCCCGGGTTTCGAATCTAATCCCGATCACAGTTTACAGATTCGTACCTTGCATAAGATTCCCAACATTTCGATAGACTTTCCGGTCAAAGGAGAGTGCAACAATTACTTGTGGAGCAAGGTACGAATTTCATCACCAAATCTCTTTGCTCAATATACTAGTGCTCACAGCGGGCTTTGATCGATGAAAGACAGTACCTCCACAACTTCATACTATCAACTCTCACAACTGCCGTTTTCGTGCAACATATAAATCAATGAAATGAAAATCCAACCATGCCCTACAATGGGCTGATACATTCATACATTGATGATGGATGACGGAGAGCGTAGCAACCTTGACATCTTAGAATGTTAAAATAATCGTAATTACAATGGTGTGTCTTTTCTTTTAGTCTGGGCGCTTCGCAGCTTCGCCTGTGTCTCGATCATGAAGAGAAATACTTGAAGTTTCATACCGACTCCAGATATCACATTTATGAATGTAATCAGGGTTGGTCAGCGTTTCATCTGAATCACCTCCCTGCGTGGCATAGCCATGCTTATGTACCACATGGCTCTCGTCTCCAAGCTGCCAAAGGCTGGACATAGGGAATCAATCTTTCTAAGGCGTTCAATCGCGCTCGACGAGCGAATCTAGTCAGCGGATAAGTATCTTAAGATCCGATATCCACCAGGGTTATAATCATCTAGTCTGGAGTGTGTAATCGGAAATTACCTTATTTACGAAATATTTAACTGCAAATTGGGTCTTCTATTTGTGAAGGATTCACCAGAGAGGACAATACTGTGCGTACCTTGACACATCATAATCGAGTTCTAATTCTTCAGATACTCCATGCAAGTATCTCGCGGTTCATCCCAAATACAAGCAATGAAAAAGTCAAAAGCCAGAACTCGTAGGCTGCAATGCGAGCTGCGAAGATGCATCATCGCCCATGCAGCGGCAGCAAGTATGTGCTGTTCTTTTTCCCATGCCCTCGCCTGTCCTTTTTCACTCATATGATCAGAATCTCCTGCGGGCATCATATTCCACCAACCAATTGAGAGCCACGTACGCTTTTCGAGACCAGTTTTGAAGTATAGAGACACAGAGAATGTGCTCTCGCAGCAATCCTCACAAATGTAATGGCTGTTACCGGCCTCGTCGGTTGTCATTCAATAATGCGAGGTGAGGTGGATGTGCCTTGCCGCTATGTGCCCCGGCGAGTCCCGATATCGATATGGTGGGTGTGGAGAAGATGAGGAGATGTGGCGTGGAGAAGGTACTTACTAGGAAACCGGAAGGTCCGAATGTCATACAGGTACAGAGCTTTTTATGCAACCACTCACCACTGAGGGAAATGGATACCTACTCTGTCATTACGAATGGTTCCATGGCGCTACTGTGAATCTAGTGCCTCAGATTGTTGGTCAGAAATTGACACCACTATCCTCTTTCTTTTCCTTTTTCGATTTTTACAACTGAGGGGTACTTGGCTCGGCACCCCAGTGAAATAGACTTACCTATCACCTTCTGGGACTTCTGGTGTGTATGATGTTGGTGGTGAGCAGGTCTGTTCTAGGTCAAACAATCCTGGTCGAAAACAACCACAGCTCAATTCGTCGCTGTTGAAAGTAATCGCACATAGCTGCGGATTTGCGTCTTCTTTCTCAAAGACAATTACTTAAATATGAAATTATTTACTAAAGCTCTCTCGGCTTATATTCCTTGATTGGATTTTTCCCTGGGCAGAGCTCGCAACTGCTCCATCTGGATGCCTACCGACCTAAGGAAGCATGCTTTCCCCATAGGCTTTTTGACATCTATCAATGAATGTGTGTCTGCCAGCGGACCGCACACCCGACGTTATTGTTCTATCCTGAAATTACATTGAAAAAAGATAACTGGACAGAAAATCGCCACGCGAAACCGCCACCAAAGCGGCGCAGGATATCAGCGAGGTGTATGATAGATAAGATGGAATTACAGGGAATTTCATATATTGATTACCACTTGTTACACGTTTTGGAACGTTCGAGGAAATGATATCAAATCCCAAATCTGTTGGTGCTTATCGAAAACCGATTGTGATGCAAATCTCAGAATATCTGCACATAGCCTTGTAAGTATATCTAAAGCAGAATTTTTAGTACCCCGTTCGTTTATCCAATACGAGAAGAAGCGCCCGACCTACCACAGCTTCGAGTTACCTCGATCCACGAAGTGAATATCTCTTTACTCTAGTGTGATCCCACTGAATGTCTGCGAAGTCTAGTATAACTGATAACACTTTCACTTTACTAAACTTGAGACCAATTACTCCACCGAGCAGAGCATCGAAAGAAAGCTCGAGTGATAGGTCTTACTAGACAGGGAGTAGGATATATTGCAGCTGTGTGCCTACGGTATAATCTGACGGTATATACGTATCCGTTTTCTTTGCAGCTCCAAGCCGCATTCAGCAATTCTTATTCGCCGGAGGACGCGAACCTGCATAGATAGATGGCCAGCGCGGCGCCGGCGGGGAACCAGACGGATAGAAGCTAGGATCTGGTGTCCGACGGAGCTACAAAAAGACCAAATACCGTCAGATTGCAGAGTACGTACGAGACCAAAACCGAAGACTAAATGATGGTACTTTAGCGACGAAGCTTCCTTCCATGTCTGGTCTACTTGCGGCTAACCGGAACCTTTGAACGTTCGAACTCTATATGTCGGATCCCCATCCGTTAGTCGCCCAGGTCTCATCGTCAACCTACTCCAGACATCGCTGTATGACTTCTTCACCTCGCAAGGACTAAGAGGAACAGGCAGGCTAAAACTTCACGCCAGTTACATACGCAAACAGGCAACCGCATCCTATAACGAATCGCCGGCAAAATTTCGCCCTCTACGGGGACCCTACGAGAATTGGTGTTCCTGGGCCTTCTGGCGGATAAAGAGTTTGCATCCTACCCGGACCCGCTACGTCCCCTACGTTCGTGCGGGATCAATCCCGGTCCTATGTGCCTCCTCCGGGAAGTGAGCCGGTCCGGACGGAAGAGTGTGTTTCGCTTGTGTTTTTCGGGCTAGTACGAGTGATAGAAGCCGAAAGTGACATGGAAATTTGGACACGACTGCAGGAGCGTGGATGTATCCAGAGAGGAGACGCAACGAATATCGCGCGCGGGTCCGACGGATCTGCGAAAGTCTTCTGCATATTCGCTCCACCGCTGTCCTCGTCCGTCTCATTGGAACCGTTCTAGAGTGACTACTCGGACATCCAAACGAACACAATAGCCAAATGGACCGGCGGGAAATTTGCAATTACAATACCAAGCAGCCAATTCACCCTTTTAAAGTTCATATGTTTGGAATCGCAGAGAGTACGACAAATACCCCGAATTAGTAAAAATCCTCGCCGTGCCTGTATGACAGCTGTTAGTAGTATCATTCGCCCAGGACAAGGGACCTATGGCCCTAGGACACTCCAGAATGGAGCCGGGAGCACCTGGTGATGTGGAGACATGTAAATTCTCTGAGTGGAGGAGGTGACTTAGATATTACTATGTTATTATTGACGCGAGGTGCTAGAGTAATATCGTGCGGGCTGCAAGTACTACAGTTATGGTCTTCACTGGATCGGTCAAAGGAGCCATAAGGATAGGGAGTAAGTATTGGTCTCACAGGTTAAACGTATCGTCTGGATCCATGGCATCGAAATGCTGTGAATACAGAGTAGTTTTTATGGAGAGAGTAAATCTGTGCTCTGCTTTGGGAGATTTCCCTCACTGTGGAGCAAAAATACGAGTGCCGAGCCGTGACGCGCAAAACATGGCCTCCTTACAATAATCGCCTCTAAGCTCATCACAACCGGCCTTTACCAATCACCACTAGCCGCACATTGCTGATTACTACTCACCCGTTGATCCATCCACATGTCCCTCCCAGTCCTATATGCAATATCAGTCTCCTACCCTCTCTTAAAAGTGTACTTGATATTTTTAGTCTTCTATGCAAGGTGGCTAGCAAAGACTTAACCATCCGCCACAAATGAGACCTGTCGGAACCGTAGCCCAAAAAGACAATTTCCTCATTGCTTCTGCGGGCTAGTTAGGAACAGGAGGCATACCTTGAGCTTTATATAGCCAGAACAATGATATACACCCACCTAATATATAATTCAAAGATAACTCATACCTTCAGCTTGGACCAGACCTACAAGAGACCAAACAGGTACCAAACGCATGTTATATACGCCTTCAATCTTATCAACAACGCACTCGGCGGAGGAGAGAAATGTACCAGAAGACCCTCCCGTCGCAGCCACTACGAATAAGGTTTAAGATGATAAGACGGTATCGTGATTTGTCAATGAGTACTGGTGTTAATAGCTAACTCGGTTCCATTTCGTAATAAGTCCGTCTACAACACCCCCAGCATTTCCCGTACTACATCCGCTGAGTGTATGTCAGGTTGCCGCTATTTTCCGTTTACACATCGTTTACTTCTACCAAGGAACGTTAAGGACAAAATTTCGGAGGGCGGTATGTATTCAGTCCCTGATATCCTGTTAGACTCTCGCCCTCGCCTTCCGCTTCTTCTAGTCGTACCATTCCTCCCTTTAACTAAACTAGGAGTCACTTGTAATTAGATACCTAATGTCAGTTACTTGACGTGTTTGCGGCGTAGTACCAGAGTTGGTATGGTTCAAAAGTTGCCTTCGACGTATGTACAGTACATACACCGATTCCCCAACGGGGGCACCTTTCGGCGGCATAACTGATTGGGGCGAGTTGGTGGCGGCTCGGGAGAAGAACGTTAGCTAGTTAATTAGTTCCTCGAGTCATTCGTGATGATTAAGGAGCGGGGGTACAGCTAAATAGCGACCTGTTCTATCCAGTTTTGTCCACTCATATGCTATCATTATCTGCGGGGGCAGGGATGGAGTGTGCAAGTGTGATGGCCGACGGCGCAAGCAGCGCCTGATACAACTCTCCACTGCATGTGCCTTTGACACATAGACCACCTCGTTCCCGATGTCTCATCGTTTCAAAGCTCTAGTGGAGAACTTCCACAAGGGCTACGTAAGTTGCCCCCAAGATCGATGATGGATACAGCCTCGGGTGCTTATTGGCGCTTCTCAATGCAAGTATGCATTCGTACTGTACATCCAGGCTATGAAATCTTCGATCAGACCAGTAGCACTCGTATTCAAACCGGCCAATCAACTCCTCCATGAGATAGCACTCGAGTAGTCTTCGGGTCAAGTAGTAGTGTAGTGTAACCGTCGGCCTTAATAGCGCGCAAGGAATCCTTCTGGAACCCCTCGTCAATGGTCAGGCTGCAGCTGACCGGAAAAGGGATTTTCCTGTGTTATGACATGCAGCATCTCCGGTCCAATGATATCCGCGCTAGACAGAGTCGGTCTCACACTTCATCATGATCAGTACTTACCCAAATTCATCATTCATCACAATTTTGCAGCTGAATCACAAATCATAGCCATGCAATCACCTATCTTGATGTTACTCGTCCGCCGTAACTTCTATCTTCATCTCCACTTCATCTCCAATCTGTTTGATTGACTTATTCTGGTCAGTTTCTGCCCCAGGGATCGTAACAACCGCAACATAATACCCGGAAACAGCGGGTCCCTCTGATGCTCATGGCGATGGAGAAATGGATGGGAAAGGCTAGGGTTAGGTGTTTTTCTGATTATCAGCTAAATATAACGTGATACAATCCAAGTGATAATATGCTCTTTGGTATTGTCGCTCTCACTACTGGTGAAATAGCGCTAATCCATAGAGAACATCGCTCGTTATGCAGAATTTGCCTGTCCATAACTTGTCCTCTAAACTGCATTAGGATTTCAGCATGCTCGTATTCAGGCTGCCATTCGAGAAGTAGATGTCCCGGGACATGGAAAACAGATCTCGAAACACTTTAGCCCGGGACGTCTCATCCTTTTCTCCGCAATACGCCCATCGAATCAATCACTCTTCACCGTCCAGGAGAACGCTATGTAGATTCCTTTGTTCAATGACAAACTTCAAGTCATCAAGAGTAGAATTTAGAGTATGAATTGGGTCTGATTGTGATTCGAACGAAATTTCATATGGCAAGGCAATTAAGTAACGGTACTTCTACATGAGATGGGATGGGCACGGATCTGGGAAAGCCGCTATACGAAGTTTTCGGGTTATAAACGTTGTTTTAAGTGTTCCTTTGAGTTTTCTACGGTTTCTTTACTTTTACGGTACATGATCTGTGTTCGTTGCATTTTTAGGGGTATTGATCGTGGTGTGTACGGGATACCAGGCTTCTTTCTCTTCGAAGCACTCTTGTAATTCTGTCTAGTGTTTTAGTGACGTCCACCTTTGTGAGACCGCACACTGCAGATAGTTCCAGGTGAAACGAGATGTTGTCAGAGACACCAAACCTACCACAATGTCCACGATTGAAGGATGTCCGGATACAGAAAGACAGCTTGGATTGCATTAATACCGCAGAAGCCCTGATCAGTTAATAAACTACAGGCTTGGCCTCTTCGTTTGAGGCGACATCGTATTCGTCAACGAGCAATATGCCAGGGTATCTTGGCGATGATTAGAATTCTGGCTATGGAATTCTTGGATCACTTACACTTTGACTCCATATAACGGATAGTCTTTGTCTCCTTTCCGTAGATGTAGCGCAAATGTTATTTTTACGTCTCGTTATACATTGACCATTGCAGGCGCCAAGTATACACGATGTCGTTTTGCCCGGCTACAGGTTTGAGTCGCGACGACCAAAGAAGATGACATATTCCCTTTTTTGTGGGTGGGCATAATCTGCTCGGGTCGTCGTAGATCTATAGATCTGGTAGGGGTAACTGGGCCCAAAAAAATCTGTAATAAGACGGGGGAATCCTATTGGCTACAGACGCAACACCTTTATAGGACCGATTCATGTTGAAGGGAGTTTCTTCCCAGTGTCAAGCGCCATCGGAGAAGAACAATCAGCCATCACTTACCGGAGTTATCTATGGCTGCCGCTGTGTTTATCTGCAGTTGGAGTTGGGAGGTTGAAGGTGAAGGCGGCAACACTTAACTAAAAGAGCGCTTGAGGCCGAAAGACCAACCAACCGCTTTTGACAAGATCGGGAGTTCGTAAAGCGTTACCCGTTGATTAGGGAGTGCGCCGAATACCTTGACAAGAAAGTGATCGTGAGTGCGAATCCCATTCTACGTCGTTGTTGACAGTAAATCATTGACTATTTATTGAGACGCTCACTATTCACGCGTACGTTGGGCTTCGACTTCAACACTCAAGCTTTCAGCGCCGGCCCGATCCCCGACATCTACAACTCCACCCCAACGTCGGGGCCGCATTATTTCCACCTTCTCGCCACAACCACTACCACGACGTTCGCTCAGTACTCCAGGCGACACTCACAAACTATTCCACTGCTTCGAGCAATCTCGTCTACATCGAGATATACCCCCCGCAGTCCGTTTACCCCTGTTGGATTGCCATCGAATTCTATTCTTCGCCTCCTCCATCACCATCGTTTGCATCAAACCTCACCGCTTCACCACCTTACCTCCAGCCACCATATCTTCTTCAGGCGTTACCCAGCAAGACAAACGACTGCGTTTACACGGTGGAGGGGTTTGAAATAGCGCACTGTCAAGGGACACAGTGGAGGAAATAACACGTTTAAGGTGTGTTCTCGAGAACCTCGGCTTCACGCGGTCGTTATTCGTTCCTACCCCTTTGAACCGTCATCCTCTCGACCTCAGAGGCACTTCCAATCGGTGGTATACTGTGCTGATAGCCCGAAAGGCCGTGTGTTCCAGGATGCCGCTCGGCACGAGTAGCAAAGAGGCCAGGCGAGGGTCTAACGACTCGTCAAGTTCCAAATCGACGAAAGAATCATTTCGGGATTCACTGGCCGATGTAGGAAGTCGCGCGCTGGACAAATTCTCGTCACCTTTCGAGTCAATGAGTGCGAAGAGCTCAGATACAAGTACTTTTACTCTAACACAGGGGGCTTCGCCCAAAGAGTTTGCGGGTGCAATGATCAATGGGGGCCCCGCAGGAACGACGAAATCCTTCGCCAAGAGCGCGTCACCAATAGGAATGGGTGACGAGAACACGAATGGACCATGCAACTCAACACCGTCAAAATACAGAGCAGCAAAGGAGAGCGCCAAGATTAGCACAGACTCGGAAGTAGATCCAGTTGTTACGATCAAGACTCAGGAAAACAGTGTTTTACCGGGAGGTCCTTCGACTAAGCATGTCGGCGGCTCAAAAACGCCAACCGCTACTCCAAATCAGACGTCGGCTTCAGTGTCACCAGCCGAGCCTGCAGAGCATTCAAGAATGAGCGACTCAAAACAATTTTCCCCGGATAACAGCATGTCGCCACCTTCATTAGCCAAAGAATCGGTAAAGCAATCAAGGGGATCAAATACCCCAATCGCCAAACACGAACCCCAATTGTACGGAGATTTGCCTGATGTGACCGAAGAAGCAACATCTACGTTTGAGGTGATTAACGTGTGCATATATTCAAGTAAATGGATTGGAGATTCTGGACAAGATTCGGAGGCGATGAGTTGTGAATGCAAAGAGCAATTTGGTGGGTTCAGATGTTTCAACGAATCATCAGGCTTGAAAGATTACTAACTCCGGCTTTTACTACAGTCAATGGCGAAAATCAAGCTTGTGACGAAAGCTCGGACTGTATCAACAGGTTAACACTTATGGAATGCATAAACAAGGACTGCGGCTGCGAAAGCGAGTGCAGGAACCAGCGATTTCAAAAGTGCGACTATGCAAGTGTTTCGGTTTTCAAGACCGAGAAAAAGGGCTACGGGCTCAGAGCAGATACCGATATCAGTATGGGCCGGTTCATCTATGAATACGTTGGCGAAGTCATTGACGAGCCCCGGTTCCGTACAAGGAATGCCAAATATCCGACAATGGGTGTAAAGCACTTCTACTTTATGTCACTGGAGAAGGATCAGTTCATTGATGCAACTATGAAAGGCAGCATAGCGAGATTTATCAACCATTCTTGCAATCCCAATTGCGAAACCGAAAAATGGGTTGTTGGAAACAAGTTCAGGATGGGCATCTTTGCGAAGCGGGATATTAAAGCCGGGGAAGAGCTGGCGTTCGACTACAATGTTGACCGTTATGGAGCTGAGAAGCAACCATGTTATTGTGGCGAGTCTATTTGTCTCGGCTATATCGGCGGAAAGACTCAAACAAACAGCGCACCGAAATTATCCGAGAATTTGATTGAGGCCCTCGGTATTGATGATGAGGATATGCCCGCTAAAAAGTCCCGGCGCCCCAGGAAGATCGATGAAGATGATGAAGAGTACCTCGCGAAAGCCGGACGCAAACCGTTGGATTTTGACAGTGTTGCTTCTGTGATGTCTCAACTTACGAGCACCAAGGAAAAATGGATTGTGTCCAAACTGATTACCCGAATTCAGAAATGCGATGACGAAGCCGTCTTAACGAGGGTATTAAGGTTCCGCGGATACATGGTTATAGGAAAATTCTTAACTATTTACATGGACGACGAGAATATCATTTCTACGATTCTGAGCACTTTCATCAAATTTCCAAAGATCACCAAGAACAAAATCACTGCGGCAGGAGTTGAGCCAGCAGTTGAAGAGTTGGCGTCATCTCCTAACGAGGAGATCAGAGCTAAGGCTAAAGAGCTTCTTGCGATGTGGAGCACTCTGGAAACGTCATACCGGATACCACGTCGTATGGCAGGCGATCAGGCGGAACAAGTTAACACCATCTTTCTAGATCGTGGACGTGATTCGAGGTCAACAAGCCGCACTGAGTCACCCAAGCGGTCACCCAAAAACTCGACGGAACCTATTCCCCCATGGCTTGCCAACAAAAATAAACAAAATTTCAATAATAAGCTGAGTCCGAATTTCACCAAGCAGCCGCCTAGGGGACCACGTGCTGATCGTGAACGATTCGGAAACCAATTCCCAGGCAGGCCAAACCACAAGTTTGCATCGCGTCCACAGTTCGACAACCCAAATATGATACAAGCGCCCACTGGCCCTAAAATGAACCGGAGCCAATCAGGGGATCTACCCCGGGGCTGGCACAAGTGTTATCAATTCAACGAATGTTACTACTACGCCAACGATGGTCGAGTGAGCTGGGATATGCCTACCCAACCTTGCAATGGTCATGGACCCCCAAAGATTATCCCTCTTCCACCACCAAGGCCGGGCCAACTCAAAGAAATCCAGCTGTTAATTCAAGAGGCTGCTGCTGCCGCCGAGGCGGATCGAAAGAGGAAAGAGGACGAATTAAAAGAAAAGGAGAGGCAAGAGCGCCGAGCAAAACGCAAAGAGAAGGAAGCGGGCAAGATCTATGACGCTGAGAAAACACGGAAGTACCTGAGCATAGCGGTATGTTGCATTTCTCAACCCAAGTATTTGGTTATTGGATCTAATGGAATCCCAATAGTTTGGGAAACACGTACCGAATATGGTCAACAAGTTCAACCGCGATTTGGGAAGTACGCCAAAATCCGCCAAGGAAAATGTTAAGAAGTACTCCAAAGAGATTGTGGAATTGTTAGTTGATAAGGAGATTCGATACCATAAACAGGTGGTAGACCCACTCAACGTCTGTGACGAGGCAAAAGTGGTCAAGGTCAAGTTGTTTGTGAGTGAATACGTTCAAAAGCTTATCGTACGACGCAAAGCTGCTCGCCAGGCTGAAAGAAAATCCTCATCTCCCGGAGGAAAGAGAAAGCACAGCAGTGATGCGCAAGAAGATGGGTCGACGAAACGACTCAAGTCGCCTACACCACCACCTTCGTTGAGCTCTGGGGATGCAGTTTTACCAATTACAGTTGTTCCATCATCATCGTCGTCGTCGCCAACGAAAAAGAGAAGCCATGAGGAGGTTGAGGGTGGCAGAGAGTCTCCCAAGAGGCACAGGTCTTTCGAAAGTTTGTGCAATGAAATTTCTTGAATGTTTTTAGCGATCGGTGCGGACGTCTGTTTACATTTTACTAAAAACACCGATGGGAAAACGGGCCAAGAATAACTATCCCGGAGTTTATGGAGTTCCGGCGAAGCTAGGGTGGACAGTATGGTGTTTTGTTTTTGGGAAATAAAATGTTTCTCTTTATTTTTCTTGTAATTTTTTGGTCACCATTTTCCCCCTCTCATCCTACCACCATCTGTGTATACCGTTCCCTTCTTGCGTTCAGTACATGGTTTCCCCTCCTGTTTCTTGTACATATATCATTTGTGCATCCTTCTTCCTTCAGTTCTCATATCACGGCGGTGGTGCTTTCTAGGCTGACTTTTGCTTCTTTTTCTTGGTCCCTTTCCACGAAGATGGGTCGGTGGTACATCCGCGTGTATTATACGCAGAATTGTGTTTCTTTGGGCTTTCATTATAGGTCTGCATTCTCATGGGAGTTTTTTACGTTTGGTTTTTCTTTTTTGGAATGTATTTTTAATTGATTGTCACGGGTTTAGACGGATGTGAATATCGAATGGATGGGTGGATGGGTGGATGGATGAACTGCAATGAAAATATGGGCTTGAATGGTTAGATGGCGGAATGACATCTGATATGGGCACAGAGTGCAATAATTGTGTAGAGTACATACCTACATACATACATACATTGGCACTCGATCAAGCAATTTGAGCTTGGTTGACAGGTTTAGGGTTCTCAAATCACATCTTCGCACTCGTAACTAAGAGCTGTATAATGTTCTTAGACGAACAATAAACGAGCATCGCGTCCGCGATAAATGTTTATTGCAACAAGAGCCTGAACCATTGAAGTAGTTGATCGTTATGCTCTCCGGGCTAATGAGCAATTCATCCCCAAGCGTGCCGCGCCCAGACCTCCGCCGACGATTGGCTCCTGGAACCGAGAGGATTGTAAACAAGCCTTCCAAACAGCGATCAGGCTTTGTTGAAGGAGCCTAGATGAAGCTGGGGCCCCGATGCACTTTGCTTCTAGCTGACGGAGGTTCGGGCAGAGTATTTGACTCCTGTGATACAAGGTGCACGGGCTTATTAGACTTGTTGATGTACCTGATTACGTGCATCCTTTTTTTTTGCGCATATTAGCGTTGGTACCTCCATCTCGGCAGTTCGGTGTCATCAATGACCGAGAGAATGAGATCCCAATTTTATCCTCAGCCTCTACTCCGAGTTAGCAGCGGGCTCTCCAGCCTCAAGGCCGTGTTCGCCGAGGAGTGCCTTTTCTGCATTCTCTGCAGTAGCTCCCGCAGTCGCCAAGGGTACCATATGAACGGTATTGATGGTTGTGGGGGCGTGGCTGGAGGTGGTATCTTCCCGGGATACCAGATGAGCCACACGATGACGCAAAATGGAGATGGCAATTCTCATCATAAGCTGAAATCGAAAGACTGGCCCAGGTTGAGTCTCTGGGACAAGATCAAGATGGATAGATTGAGTTTAAAATAATATTGTGGCTGGTGCTGAAGTCGTAACTGTGGTTGTCGTTGGAAAAGTGTTTGATTGGAAGCTCTTCACCAATGTCTTCAACACAAACGCCACAACCTTGCAACTTACACCACATACTACCGTGCCTTGCAGCGCACAGACGCATACATCCATCCCTAACCCTTCAGAACACATCATACCGTTCATGGAAGTCTTTACTTTACTCCTCTGAGGGTTTCCTGGGCGTTCTCCACCTAACGATGTTTTGATTTACCTATTTCTTGCAGTGATACACCTTGAAGAGCTCTTGTAATCACACCCCTCAGGTTGGAAAAGCCTGGGCACGACGGAGGAAGGAGAATTGAAGATACACGGGAAGAAGATCAATTCCACTACACAAACAGAACCGGCCTTAATCGCACTCTTCTGCGTTGAATACGGGACAGCAAGCAACTACAGGAGACAGGTATGCTTGAGTTTATTACAGTCAACGATTTCTGTTTCGGATTCCTACACACCCTGTTAGTTCAGCGCACAACCCGAGGAAACAAACGGACTAGCGATCGATTGAGGTGGCATTTGATACAGCAAACGGCACGCATGTAGATTCTCATATTCTAGCCAAATCCTGAATCCTCGACATTGGCAACGAAGATATCAGTGCATATTCACTTCACATCACTCGAGAATGTCCAATCAAACATCACGACGTAGCTCATAGGTGATGCCCCGCTCCTACTTTAGCTGCCAGCGAAGACACACGAAGCACCCAATGCTACAAGGACCTCAGCTACCAGATCAACCTACGCATTCTACGCATCCAGTAACATATCTGCTTACTATTATCACTCCTCTCTGACCTCCTCCTTCCACCACTCCGAAAACTCCACCACCCTCCTTGTTCTCTCTTTCGCAATCTCCCTACCCGCGTCGGTCTTCATCATCTTCTCCAGGTTCACCAACTTCTCCCCAAAATGCTGAATACTCCCTTCCATACCTTTGGCCGGAATCTTAACCCCACCAAATACGAAGCAGCGACCAATGCCCACCGCCCCCAACGCATCAATCCTGTCTGCATCCTGCACCACCGCCAACTCTGGGTACACACGCAGCACACTTGTCACGCCATCCGGGTCCTTACTTTCATTCGAGAAGGAGACGTTTGAGACCACGATCTGCACCGATTCCGCAAGCTCCGTTGGTGCAGAGAGGGAGAGGAGGTAATCCTTGACTGGCGTTGGAGACGCGTTTTCCTCGGAATACTTTTTATCTCCAACGTCGTGCAGGAGTGCCGCTAGTGTAACGATATGGTTATTGAGCGGGGTCGGAGAGGAAGCTGCAAGACGTAGGGCCAGACGCAAAACGCGCTGGATGTGCGCATAATCGTGCGAAGGGTCGAAGCGCGACATATACGCGCGGGCAAAAGACTGGCATTGCGTGCGGAGGCTTTCAAAAGCGTCGTCGGCGAGGGTATAGGGCTTTCGGAGTGGGGATGACATTGTGAGTGAGCGGAACAAAGTGCTGGTGGGAAGCTTAACAATTGAGGAACCTTGGCCTCGAATGAAAGAACTCGCCTACAGCAACTCCGGGTTGGCTAAAAACCTTTTATTCTTGTTTTTATGTTATGTTGCCTACGTCGCAGAGACATCCAAACCAGCACAAGAAATTAGCGCTGCACGAAATATCACCCGGGGCCTCATCTTAATATTAAAATTAAATTTTTTTTTATAGCATTCAGTTTCAACGACGCAAATAGCAACGCTGCAAGACAAAATCTACCCTACACGCAGCATCCAGCAAGTCAATATTCCGGAATATATAATGATAAGTGAATAAGACCACTCGACTAGCCACGCCATCGATATCATCTGCTGGATTCATCCAATATGTTCAATGAGGGCTTTTGACACCTCACTGTGCACCACAAGTTTACCTACCATTGGTAATGCGGCTAGCTATCGATACGCGTTCGAAAGACGTGGTCAAATCACACTACACCTCTATGATGATCTATCCATCATCATCGCAACGGAAAATATTAATGTTTCTGAGAATCTAAGATTCCTTCCTTAAGAATTTTCCTATTGGAACATTTTAGCTATTTGACCACATGGCTCTCTTTGTGTAGTTTGCCAGCCTCCCGATTCCGGAACTAAAATCCTAAAATGCAGATCCGGGGAATTTCTTCTGGAATGGATTGACCTTGATATTGGCTATGTAAGGGGCTCTCGAAAGAATTTGGAATCTGGAGCACATATGCTCGATAATAAACGTTTTACCAGGCTCTAGACACGATTAGAATTGCGGGCGTGTCAATAAGGCTATGCTTTACATGCACGCTGGCCAGCTAGCCAGCCAGCCCCTCGCATTGCCTTGTTGGCAGTTAGGCACATACCGATTTACATACGATACAGTTGCGATGAAGGATTGGACAACTCATCAAGGGGTAACGCGGTATATGTACGTCATGGCTTGCTGCGGGGCTATATCAGAGGCTTGCTCTACGCGTTTACCAATGGCTTCTCTGGTTGGTGGTTCCTTTGGGCTTATCTCCTAAGCTATTGTTTCAAAGACAATGCATATTTTGTGGTGAGATCGTTTGAGTAGGATTCCGCGGGATGCGAAGCGTGCGCTTCTATTTACACTTTGGCAGCGCCATATTCCAAGTTATCTTTCGGTTTGGTGAGGGTACATGATGGATCGAAAGGATTGGATTGGATGGTGAAAATTCCTGGTTTGCAGCGCGACAGGATCGAGATTGATTGCAGCCTTGCGAGTGAGAAGTCATGAATATAGCATCGTATTAGTTATGGATCTACGTACGGAATCGTGACGCTTTGTAGTCAATATTCCCCAAATATATAGCTTTGCAGCAATATCGGTGTATTGTGGTATCCAGGCGGATATTTCTCCCTTCAACATCGCCAGACCAAAAGTTTTCAACCAACTTGATGCTTAACTCCAGCATTTTCAAATTATACTTCTAGCATCACGTCAAATTAAACAACTCAACTTCAGCTCATCGCGTTGTCTACTTAAAAGCGCATACTAAGCCGAGGTTTTAAGTCGGCCGGGTTTGCCTCGGCAACTTCGCCAAAATATCGAGAGTGCACTGCGTTCCGAGGAGAGTCCAGGTCCTTCCCATCTTATACAAGCATCGTGATATGACGACATCGCATCGGGGAGAGATAACGACATATCTGCACAGTGGACGAGATCTCGATAGGTTTTATTCGCGATATGGTCGGTTACGATTGAAACTATTTACAGCTGGCTAGAATGACTGACTGACTGAGTGATTAACAACAAAAACAAAAATAAAACAAAGCAAAACAAAACAAAAAATACTATGACAACAACGAGGAGGGAAACAACACATACATTCCGCTTCCTTTTTCTTTTCATCGTGTGATCGTGAGTATCGAATAGACGGCAGAGGCAGAAATCTGGGGTTAGAAGGAAGACGTTTCAATATCGCGTGGGTAAGTTATATAACGTTAATGTTTATGCACAGACCGGCCGGAACCTCCTTTGAACCTTTTCCCCGCATTTTCAAATCTAGTGTGATCGACACCAACGAATGGCATGGGCCTTTCCGGGTACCGAAAAAAAAAATCAGTTTTCACAATGCTGCTGCAATACTGTGGCATTTGCAGGAAGAGGTTGGAGCAAGTATTGTTTCGAGCGGTGACAGCGGCAAAAGCTGGCTGCATTCTGCATGCTTCAAACAAAAAGTGGCTGGGTGGCAATGGCGGGTATTTATCCATTGTTATGATAACACCATCACCACAACAATCACAACCACACAACCACCACCCCGCACCCCCTCATACTCCTCTCCGCAATTGGGGCCAGCCATTTACTTATTCCCGCTCGAACCTCTCCCCGCCGCCACCACCACCCACGTTGCCTTGCCATACTCTACTATATGCTTTTCCTTTTGCCTTCGCCCCCCCGCCCCCTGAGCCGTGCATTATGCGGGGTACGTTCATAGATCCACGCCACGGACCTGAAAGGATTAGATATCTCCGCCACGCCATGGCCCAGCGAGCGGCCCCTCCATAGTTCGTGGGGAAAACGTTGGTCGCCACCAACGCATTAGTTCTATTCCCAGGTTTCAAAGTGAGGTACCTAGGTGAAAAGGTGTAGACTCGCAGGCATGTATACGCGGCCCCAGTTCCCAGCGGCAGGGCAGCCCCGGAGGATTGTGGTGATGACATCGGGTAGCTTCCTAAAACTCTCCGTGTTGGTTGTTGACGGGAAACACCTCCCCGGTGTCAGACGACCAATAGCTGGATAGAGTTGGGAGAGTGGAGTAGTACCAGTACCAGGTACAAACATGGTCACGATGTATCCTATGTCCCCAACAAAAAGCCACTTAGAGATCGGCGGCTATAGCATGGGCATAGTGGATTTGAATCGCTGAGAATCGGGTGGTTGGCAGTTATCACACAAGGACGCTGTTGATGCAAAGTTCACGGGCCTCTCTTGCACTGCACCCTGACGTCTGAATACACGCTTTCCCCCCGCATTTCCCGATATTTCCAATTTGTCTCTCGCTGCAAGAAATGATGTCCTCAGGTGTCACGAGTACACCACACCCTACAGCAACAGCTCCTCAAAGCTCTCGGCAACTCTATGCTTTTCCTTCTCTTCCTCGGTCAGTGGGATATTCCCCGGTCTCACCAGAACGATCGAGTCCATTCCCGCCTGCTCTGCTGCTTCCACCTCTGTGTTTTCCCAATTAGTGTCCGTGCGTAGGATAAATGTGGTGGCTACCTTTAACGTTGTCGCTCAAGAACAACCACTCCGATGGCTTGATTCCTTCTTTCTCGCTAATGGAAGCGTAACTAGCTGGGTCCTGCTTCATCCCCGCGTTGACGGTGTCGTAGTAGCTAGACAGCAATGGCGTCATGTCACCCAGCGGAGTGTCGGTGTACTTGAAGAGGAGCTTCTGGGCTACACTGAATCAGCAAATATTCCCAATTCCCTATGTAGAGCGTATATATGTACATACCGGCGACAGAGCCCGAGGAGTAAATCACGACTTTCTTCCCGTCATCAACCCAGCGCTGTATCGCGGGGAGAACATCGTTGTAGATCGGAGCTTTGATGGACCCAGTTTCATACCCGGTGCGCCAGAGGAGACCTAATGTCGGGCCCACACGCGGGCTAGTTAGCATGGCGGTCTATCGATAAGCAAAATTAGCATTATTAGATAAACTGGCGGGAGCCTCCCCTCTCCCCCCCTTCATAGCGGCACCCAGGAGGTACCTAGGTATTGAAAACGCCTCTCCCTCCAGGAACCCTGACGAATTTTTAGGTAACCCAAGGAAAGCCAATCAGACAACACACGCCCTTTTTTTGGGAGAAAAAATGCGTGACGATATGCACTTCAGAAAACTAAGGTTCCAACGTTCGTCTTTGTCCGACCCTTGTTTCATGTGGGAACACCTTTCGTCAGGGGCGGGAGGGGGGGTGGTGGAGCTCTGGGGTAGGCTTGTTTTCTGTGCCCAGAGAATATTCGCCCAATATCCCCTTTTGCCACAAATAGAGCCTGAATAAACTGAATCGTGAGATCTTAAGAGCCGGTCTGGCTGTGTTTATCGCAATAGGGTGTGGAAGGAAGAGACGAATTAAGACGTGGGTAGCGCTAATGCACACTGCAATGCAAAGGCAGGGTTGGGGAGGGGGAGGGATGTGTGGATGTGACATCGATCAAATCTAGGTATTCAAGAGACCTCATCCATAGGAAGGGGAGGATACCTGATACCTGAGGACTTGGAGGTGTTTGATTGGGGAGGTTTCTCTCGGATCGACATACCTTGCAGCTGCTTCAAGCACGCGACTTTCAGGTCTTGGGAGGTGAGGTCGTGAACGTAGCTCTCAAGGTGCTCTGGCGTGTCCCTTGCATGTTCGGGGAAAGCGTCACGGAAAGGCTCAAACGAAGCCTTGTTCCAGTTGTCGCGCAGGAAGGCTGGAAGGACTGAAAGTGCATAGGGAAACTGCGGCCACCCGTGCGAGTCGGTTGTCAGTACATATGTTGAAAATAGGACAGAAGGCTTCGAGGCATATATTTGGTGCAGATCTTTTCTGCGAGCAATGTCTTATGAATGGCTGGCTCGGGGGTGCTGACTTCGCAGAGGCGCCGAAGCAGAAGCAGGCAGGTTGCAGCATCAGCACCAGCACCAGCAAAGCAGAACCAACGAAGGTCGCATTGCAGCATCGACAGTCTTTAACAGTACAGTATAATAGGAGCTGCTGCTGTAACTTCCTCCTTCATCGTCCTTGCTCGCGTTATGCCAATCACCGGGCCTCACGGGGATCAAAGTCGGTTTATATGCTATCTCCCGATGGAATGTGCCGATCACCGAAGGTGAACTTCGGAGGCGGGAAGAAAAAATACAGCAAATATTTGCAGTGTCTCACTCACCAGTGTATCTCGGACAAAACTAATTGAGCAGACCTATTCACGATGGGAAAAAGGCACGCAAGCACAACCCTCAATCAGCGTCTCTGTTCCGAACAGATTGCGAAGAGGGACTAGAGTGTTCTACCGTTCCTTTGAACAGATAAGGTCAGCGAAGGGATTCGTCGCGAAGAAAAAGTGCACAGCAAGCAAGTGCACAACGCATATAATATCACGGTAGATAAGGGAGGAAGGGTATGGGTACCTTCTGTAAAACGCCAAGAGATGTCAATGTTAGCAAGCGAGTTTCAGGGAAAATGCGGGGATGGGAAGGCGATGAGGAAGAGGTCGCGCACCAATGTCGAGCAATACTGCTTTGGGTGTCGGCATGGCTTCCAATGGGTTAAGCGTGTCTGCTGGTGATAAAGGGTTGAGGTGGTGAATGGTTTGGCAACACGCAGATGATGTTTGTCGCCAACTAGGCGCAAATTGACGAAACGATGCGGGAAACATGTTTCGCGACCTGAGGGGCTTGTCACACTATTTCTTGCGAAAGATACCGAATATTCTTTGTGCTTCCATCTGTTTTTCCAAGTCTTCAGGCCGTAGACAGCAGCAGTAGGCTGCATAAAGGACATTGGGGGCGTTGTGATTTATCCCCTAGGAGTGCATGTCGTGGATGCGTTTGAGGAGCTGATAGGTATGGTGACACTCAACAGCGTGCTTGCACCTTCCCCATCGCCAGTTTGCGCCCAACAAGTTTTGTGCAAGGCAATTTGTTTACCTTGGCTTGGGCTTCACTATCGTCGTCTCCCAAGTGCTGCGCCTTGCTGGCTGGTGCCATTTATTTACCAATACATTCTGGAGATGAGGTGCTCGCTGCATCTGGCCGTGCGAACGAACGGATGGACGGATAGTAGCTCTCCGTCGGACTTTGTCCGGACTCCCGTACCCGGCACCCAAGCAGTTCCGTCTTTTCACGATGGTGATGTCGCCCTCCGAGAAAATAAGTAATTTTTAATGAACTCAGGCTTTGAAATGAATGCCCAGGCGTGAATTACGAAGTGTCGACTACTTTCGCATTCTTGCCGACGACACGTAGCTGGCGCGTGGTGAGGTGCTTTGAAAGTGTACTTTGGTACTTCCGGTCGGTATGTGTTCCAACAGGTCGCCTTGAGGCCTGCTGTTCTGTCGCGACTGAAGTGGGATCCAAATGACGGCAAAAGTGGTAAAGCTGGGGGTGCTCTCACTTCCACCTCAGTTTCCACCCCCATTGACACCCTGGTCTTACACCAAAATTTAATACCAGAACAGGAAGCATCCGATTCTTTTCGTCCACACTGAGTATAGGAAAAAAAGCCGGCTCAATTTTGCCCTGTTACTGTCACTCGAGACCCGATTTACTCACCCAAACAGCCATGTCTGACGACGAACACGACAAGAGCTACCGGGAGGTGCTGCCTCTTGCGCATGTTACAGCACAACTTTCTGAGCTGACCTGCTACAGAGACTGAAATCAGCACTCTGGTTTACTATCGGCAAGGCCACCGATAACGAATCGTTGGAGCTAGATGTCAATGTCACTCCACAGTTTGTTGGCGCAGTGACGGAGATGGTGTTTGCCCAGATAGGTACGCAATTCAGAGCACACATTACTCTTATATCTAGCGTCCTAGAAGAAGCTGAGTAGAGTACCAAAAATTGCTAACTTCCCCGAAGAGAGTGTTACGAAGGATGTCGCATCATTTGCACAGTAAGCTACCATGTCCTACTTTGTCGGCTGGCTCCTAATATCCCCAGCCACGCGAATCGAAGCACAATCTCAACAGATGACGTTCTCCTTCTCGCCAGGCGAAACGCTGCTCTAGAAGAAATTCTGAGGAACTTTGTCGCCCAGGAAAAGGTGGACCGTGATCGAGAGAATGCTGCAACAAAGGCCAAAGGAAAAGCGATTACCGGAAGGAAGAAGGAAGCATAAACTTAGCGCTCCATTAATATCGATGCACACGATGGTTGGATGGAAGCTCATCGAAAAAAACTCTTGTGTCGCAGATCTGCATAAAATCAATGAGCTCGTTTCGCCCAGGTGGTGTGTCCGTAAATCCTTCACGAGACCTTTGGATGGGTCTAGTGACGATCTCTTGCCGAAAACAAGCAAGGTCGGTAAGTGCGACCACTTTGTAACTTCTAAAGTTGGTATTATTGGACCATCGATCATCTCCCAAAAAAAACTAAATTTCCATCCACACCTTACCACACCCACACCACCACTCGTCGAATCAAAACAAATTATCAGGAATAAAAATGCAACCTTGCACGACACCAACGACTGAGCCCGCCAATCACAATTCCTTGCCTACTAGGGCAACTATATTCCCTAACATGGCTAGCTTCGACGCGTGGAGCGACGCACAGCCCTCCGCTGAGCTATTCCTACCTCGCAGGTCCGCCCGGATTCTCACTTCGGATATGAGATTACCGGGTCGGGAATGTCATCCTGCCAGCACTGAGGCACCTTACTAACCACAAACTAATTGTCAGACCGTGGGGATGGTGGGCAGTGTCGGTGGCAGGCGTGCGTTCAGTACTTTCTGGACCATTCCACGCACCCATTCCCTGCCTGACTTGCCTTTTATCGTCGTCGCTCCTCTTCGGCCCTGACAGTTGCTACGTTGCGTTGTCCCGTTTCCAACCATCTGTCCTGAGCTTGCTGCTAGTCATCACCGCCCGTTGTCGTCGTCGTCGTCCTCCGTTCCTCTCCCTCTCTCCCTCTCCACCTTAATCAGTCCACCTTAATCAGTCCACCTCCATCCTTCGACTTCGACCGACCTCAACACCTTCAGCTCTTCTCGTTCCCGCCTCCCCCACCTGCAATCCATGAGCATAGAGAGCCTCCTGCTTCCCAAAACGTATCTCGGCCCGCAATCACCCCAGCTAGGTATCAACACTGCCACCACCAAGTACAGCAACAATAAACAACAGCAGCAATAGCAACTCAGCACGCAACTCTTTACTCCGGATACAAAATCACCATTGCAGTAGTTTGATCGAGACCACATTTTGCCCGCCACACTCTCTACAGTAACACGAACGGCCACCGTCACTCGAGTGCCCTTGCCGATAAGCAACAAGTTCGTTACTAGCAGACAATCGAAGTGAAGAGAGAGAGACTGAGCAAAGTCGAGCTCATTTTGACACCGTTTACGCAATAAAGCAGTTCACCATATCCGGAACAACTTTGGTCTCGCCAGTGAAAACATCAAACCACCAAACAAGAAGAAAATTCCATCAGCCCAGGGCTCGTAGGAGTCCTACTTCTAACGACTTTCCTATTCTCTTGTCAATCTTTGAACTGGTATGGATTTTCTGTGGATACACTATCTCATGGTGTTGAGACTAACTATGACTCAGTCCATACTACCCAATATCACTCTGCCAATGCACTCATAAGCTTGTCCATTCCTTCCCGATTCATTGCTACGAATTTTTTTCGATTCCCTGCCTTAGGAAATCAACCCGTCTGTTTTTCATGTCAATATCACAGGAGTTATAAGGTCAACAGGTCGTCATCGTTTTCCCTTTTTTCCGGTCAATATCCCCCAATCTATCGCTAGAATCCGACACCCATCGAACAGACCGCTTGCGTTCTGCTTGATCCCGCTTCTTTTGAAGCCTCTCCTCTTCCCCTGGTTTGGTGCCTCCGGATAGGAACAACCCCCCGCTGTAACATCACCTTGTCAAATTAGCGGATCAAATCTGCATATAGAGAGTTTTGTAGTGTAGGCACTCGATTGATTTTCGAGCGCCTCAGCGATTACTTTCAACCACAATTACTGCATAATCGAGTAAAGTTTTACCTCCAAATCACCAAGTCGCAATGGAGTGCATGAGAGATACCTTTAAGGAGGGTGTTACCCTCGGAGGGTAGGGAATTCCATTATGTTGGGCGAAGACGTTCTAACTTGATAACAGACGTTATGAAGCAGTCAACCTTCTCAACCATGGCTCCTTTGGAATGGTTTTCCTCGCTAAGGACACCATCAACGACCAACCTGTCGCCGTCAAGTGTCTCGTCAAGCCCGGATCTCCGGCTGCTGCCGAGTCTGAGCTTTCCGTTGACGAACTCTCTCAGGAACTTGCATATCACAATCAGCTTGGAAACCATCCTCACATTGTCAATCTTTTGGACTCCTTCGAGACTGAATCTCACTCCTTCCTCGTCCTTGAGTTTTGCCCTATGGGTGATCTCTACGAGGCCATTCGTCTCGGACGCGGCCCCTTGGAAACTGAACACGTCAAGACCTTCATGTTACAGCTCGTAGCTGCTGTAGAGCACATGCACTCCAGGGGCGTTTACCATCGCGATATCAAGCCGGAGAATATTTTTTTGACTCAGGATGGAGATGTGAAGCTTGGTGATTTTGGATTGGCAACTACCGAAGAATGGTCCGAGGAGAGTGGTGTAGGAAGTGACCGTTACATGGCTCCAGAGCAGTACGATGCTTTCGGAGGTTACTCGCCGGAACAAGCGGACATTTGGGCTATTGGAATTTGCTTGCTCAATATTCTTTTCTCCAGGAACCCGTTCTCTACTCCCACCGAAAGTGATCCACTCTTTGCCGACTATGTGCTCGATCGGGAGGCACTATTCGATATCTTCCCAACATTGTCTTACGATACATTCGAAGTTCTCACCAACTGCCTGGCCCACGACCCCAATAAGCGCTCCCTGGCTGCCGTCCGCGATGCCATCGAACGTGTCGTTAGCTGGACCACCGATGACGAGAGCCTCGACGACTTTTGCACGGAGGACAGAGATGTTGTCCCTGTTTCAGTCAATCGCGAGCCTCTCCGCACTCCTTCAATCCAGACTCCAGCCATCAATAACGGATCCGCCTTCCCTTGGGCCCAGGCATTGCATATGTCGCCCATGCCACGTCAGCTCTCAGCTATCCCTGATAATGTGGATGAGCCCACCGTGCGCTACTCCGAGGAGATGTTCAAAGATAATCCTGACGAGTATGCCAGGGATATGGGCTACTTCGTTCCTCATCCCGCCTCCTACGACTCCGGCCTTGGTGCATCCTTTTCATCAGTCCCCAAGGAGTTCAATCTTCGCAGTGACAAGATCGATATCAAGACCCGCGCTCCCGCTAAAGACTCGACCTTCGACTATGGCGCATCAGCTGCCTCGAAGTCTTGGAGCGATTGGGTCATCGAAGATGAAGAGGAAGAGGAACGTGAACGCTTCGAGAGAGAGAAGGAACTCAAGCGTAGAAGCTGGAGTTACGAATCTGATCCTGGCTATGCCGACGACGATGACGAGTACGACGTTGAGTGGGTCGGTGGTGGCTGGGAGGATCTTGCGGTTTAGCACTTTTTCGGGCAATACAACCTGGATTTTCTCGGGTTTCCTTGGTTGGACTTTCTTCGCTATTGATTTGATACTGAGTTTCTTTCTTTCCTTCAATATTCAGAAAGATTCTTTCGATTCAGCATCTTTGGCAGCAATTCAACTTCGTATGTCACGAAAAGTGGGTTGTGGTTAACTGGATTCCGGTTGTCACTGTTCGGTTTTTTTCTTCTGGCTTGGTGTGAGGAAGGATTTCTTTAGTTGGAAGGAGCTTCCCCCTCTTGTCAATCCAAATCGCTTCCGGTTTCGGGGGTACAGCAGATCCAACGGGTTTATTCGCCTTTGGTTCAGTCATGAAATTGTATCTATATTGACTGTGCCATTCAAAATACCCTCATACATATTTTCAGGAGTTTGTGTCTTTTCCATTTTGCGCGTTGCATGCACATATATCATTGACCGTGTTTTGCCTTATTTTTTGCAACGTTTCTTCTGTATGTATATTTTTGCCTCCTTGTGTATTCACGTGTATCTTCCTCCCCTCATTTACTTTCCTTTTTGTCTAACTCAGCATTTCTTTTTGTCTATGGGTGTGGGTGGTTTGGGTTTGGGTCTGATTTTTGATTTCAATGTTGGGTTTACGATGGGTATTTTCAGTTCAGCGGTATATCTTTGTTTTCGCCTTTTGGGTGGTGGTGCTTGGTGTCTTGCTTTTGTCCCTGCGGATATCAACTCCTATCTTTTTTTTTCCCTCTTGTCTACGAAAAACCTCAAGAAAACAACTTATAGGTTTATTGGCGTCTTTATTTCCGGGTTTTTTGTTGCTGACGGCTGGGGGTTACTATTTTTTTTACATCCAGCTGCTTCAGCGGTGGCAATATTTGTATGTAGCATAAGATTGTGGGTAGGTGAGAGGCGGGAGGAGGGGTGGACATCTCTTTTGATAGAACTTGTGGAAGGGCGGTGGTGGGAATTTGGCGGCGGAGGTGAGATGTGTCAGGATAGGAGCAAAGTAGCGTTGGTATAGCTTTACTGATGTGAAAGGGAAGAAATGGGTGCATCTTGCAGAACCATTTTGAGGATTAAGGAAAAAAAGTTTCAAGAAAAAAAGTTTTTTTTTTCCAGCTTGAGATTTTTTTGGATATATTGTGCCTGCGTCCTGAAATTACGCTGTGAACTTCGTGATGTGGTATTGAACACCCGCCTTGGAAATAGGGGCCCGCCAAGGGGAGCTAGGAGAATGAGGCACTGAACACGCTGTTCCCCGCAATTTGCAGCGGCTGTCTGTTTTCCGTGCGTGGCTCTTGGTGATGACGGTGTCGGCCGGGACGCCCCCCGTTAGTCGCGCTAGGGCAGGCTTAGATGTGGGGCTGGAGTGGATGGGAAATGACGCGGTGCGGAAGGGGGGCGGATATATTCGTAACGTCTTTGCCCGTCTTTGAAAACTCCAATTTGAAGCTGCGGTGGGCTGGAGAATCGTCAATTGACTTTCCCGGCGGAAGAGATCCGAGGGCGGGAGTTGTAGCATCCGGCGCAAACACCTTTGGATTTCGAAACCAGCAATGGTTCAGGAGACGTCAATTGAGCTCCTCCCCGCCCTGCCCGGCACCGGGAATAGCAGTCTGGCGATAGTTGCGACGTTCCGCGCACTGGACACAAATGGTCCAGCTACGGACGGGACGACAAAACAACTCAATATAGGTGCGACAATTTGTTGAAACGGCGGGTTGCTGCAGACCTCCACCGCCGGGCGGGAACGGGGATTGTTGGATGGGCACGGGCGGCTGTCATGAACCAGCACTCGCGGGTTTGGTGGCTCGAGTGACGGGCTGTGCGTTGGTTTGTTCTCTCCGCTGCTTCTGGGAGGCTGGAGGGGTGCCTGATGCTTGAGGGCAGTAGTACAGCGTGAAATTCCGTTGAAGGGAAGAAAGTTGGTCGGGCAAAAATAAGAATATGCTTACATTGTGAATGTCGTTAGAGGTCGAAATATTTAAGATTTCTTTGTTTTAGTCACACTGTATTCACTCTATCTAGAGTATGACAGTACCCGATTCCCCCGGCTAGGTGGGAGAGATCTCTGGAATATTTAAGCTCAAGCTTAGCTCTAACCTAACTTTGGACGTCATGAGAAACCGTCCCCTCAGAGAAAATGGACTTCTAACATGCACCAACCCATGACATAGGTGTTCGATATGGGAGTCCCATGATACCCGCTAGAATGAGCTGACATGAAGAAATTCATATCACAGGTATTGGAAAACAAGAACCCCCATAGCAGATACCATTTAGCTATCTCATCACTCGAAAGGAGAATCTTGACGAGAGTGTATCACCGCCATAGATGAGTAAGTAGATATACCAGCTTAGAAGCAGGAATCTGTATAGGTAAATTCGCGTTCTCTTGTAGAAGCACATCGGCACCCAACTATATCAAGTAGACTACCTATAACTCAGGAACCCTCAGTACCAATTCTATAAACAAAAAGAGATAGAACTCCACCCTGTAGTGCATAACACAATCACAATGAAACAGAACGCCTAAGTGCTCCATAACCCCGTATGCTCTATATATCGACTGCAGAAAAAGACGGAAAATTACAAGATGTAAAGATGATAAACAATCCGATAGGAGGAAACAAACTGTACAAGAAGGGTAGTGATAAAGCCATAAAACCCCAAAAGAAAACTAGGTAATACACAACCAATTTCCAAACCCCATTCAAAGATGCGAGGGAAAACGATTATCCATGTATGTTGTCCCTTTCAAACCCTGTCAAATCCAGAGTTAACTGTCCAGATCTGAATGTAACCACATTATATCGAAGCTCAAACTCAAATCGCCAAAAAAACCGACCACTCATTGTATAAAGACACCGACCCGACCAAAAAATGCTACTACACACAAGAATCTGGCGTCGAGAAGAAACCGAATCGTGGTGCAATATCGTTCCAATAATAATGATTCAAACGCCGCCGAAAAAGATGCCAATTCAAAAGACTCCGTGTTCCCACCATCATTGCGTTCGTCAAAAACCGTATATCAAAACCATGTTGCTTACATAAACAGCACATCATTCCCCAAAAGCATTTGCTCAAAAAGTTGTTCGTTGACCTCATCCCCACCCATGGAATGTGAGAGGGTTTGGGGGACTGTCGGAACTAGTTGAACTTGTTGAACTGCTTGGATTGTTGGGACTACCGGGGCTATCGTAATTGCTTGGACTGCTGGAATTACCGGAACCGCCGGGACTGCGGGGCCTGTAGGGATTGTCGAGACAACAGTGGGATGTACCGGAGGAGCAACAGACGAGTCTACCTCAGGAGGCGGTCCCGCAACCCACCTTCCACCACCAATGTAAAACCTTGGCAAGCTGCTTCCACTGTTGCTGGAGGAGTCAGATGGAACCGAGGGAGCCGAAGGAGCCAGGGGAGCCGGGGGAGCCGAATCGGACTGAGGGCTTTGGTGGATAGCAGCAAAATTCGTGCTCGGGGTCGCAGGTCGAGGGGCCAAGAACTGCGGGGGTGGAGCCGGAGCCACCCCATAGGCTGGTGTCTGTGACGGCGGTGCTGGTAGTGCAGTTGAAGAGCTACCGGTACTGGTGAAGTTTCGAGGCCACCCAGACCCGTCATCCATTCGTTCCGATGCATGAGGACGGCCATTATATGGCGATGGTGATATAGTCATCAACGCCGTTGCATCTGGAGTAGGGGGCGGAAATAGTTGAAGAGCACCACCAGACCCGTTAGCTTGTGTGGTAGGTAACTCCGGTTGTGGCAGCAGAAGCTGCGGAGGCTGAAGAACAGTCAAAGATCCTCCTCTTTTTCCTTTTGGTGTGGATTGATGCTTCCCCGCTTTGGTATCCACTCGTTGTTTATCTACTCTAAAGGTGAAAGCTGGCTTCGAATCTCTGGGACGGCCACGCTTCTTCCGCGGTGGCTCGCGAGGTTTGCCGTTCGGCCTCAACTGGTTTTGAGGCTGCGACACGGCCTCAACATTGCTAGACGCGTCTGGTAGAAGTGTTGTCGTATTGGCAGAGGTCGGTTGAAGAGGTACACCTTCAAAATTATTACAGCCAGGAAAACTAGTGCCAGACATGACTATGCTCTGCTTAGGCGCTGGTGCAAGTCTTCGAGCAGAGGGTGGAGCGATATTTTGAGCGGCAACAGGCGGGGGATGAACTATGTGTATGTTAGTCGCGTCAAACAAGTAATTGAGGCAGTAATTTGCCAAGGACTGTCTTATTGGCGCGCTTATCGGAACTTACCAATGGGCGGCGGACCGGCGACCGGAGCGGGATTGGATCTCATGCAGTGATCCGAGCTCTGGGTCGGCATGACGGCTTCGTCGAAGGTCATGGCGTCAACGGGGGAAATTGGCCTTAATGTAGTCGGTTCGTCGATATTCTGAGTCCCACAAACGTCGTTTGGTTCTTTTGACTCCCAAATTCCCACCATTTTATAGTTCGATTCGCGAGCTTGCCCTTCTTCACCAATTTTGGGGTCTTGAGTGGGCCAATGTGCTTGAATACTAGATTCTCGAGCCGGACCTCCGCTTGTGAGGGTTGGTTCGGAGGAGTACTCCTCTTCACGAGAGTGCTCAGTGGCACCACGGACAAATAATTCGTCGTCACCATACTCAGATTCTGGGACCTGATAATCTATTTCCGAGATTTGATCCTCTTCCTCGTGAACATTGCCCTGGGGAAGACCCTCGTCATCCTGGGTGCTGATCTGGGGAATAGAGTCTTCATAGTTGCGATCCAATTTTTGGGGTTGCTCTTTCTCGGCTTGGATGTTTTTCTTTGAAATCTCGTTTTCCATCGGAATCGCCTTGGGAGCAGGGGTCTCCTCTTCGAAATCCATGGTATCCATTTCAATCGGTTTGTTAACATCATTTTTGTTTTCGTTAGTAGTCTCCCACAAACCATCGACTTCCTCTTCATCTTCATCGCTGTCTTCATCGGAGGAAATGGTATCATATTCAGCCATATCGGTCATCTCGAGGTCTTCATCGTCTGTGGCCGGACGTTGATAGATCTGAGTTTGAAAGGATGTGTGTTGTTCCGTCTGACAGCCAGCAAGGCTCATCAATGATTGAATGGCATAGTGCTCCTTAGTCGTCCTTGTAACATTGTGCTCCCAAAATTGAGCAGGATTATCCTGATTGTAGCCAACTAGAGAACGATATTATCAGTTAAGCATCAAATCTTCAGATACAGCGAAACTTACAATCTTGGACAAGTTTATCGGGTCCGAAGAGCCCGTCCTGCGTGCCTATTATGAAGGTTTGCCGCATGTCATCATCCAATTCCTCACCGGAGTCTTCACCATCGTCATTGGGAATTTCAAAGGCAATATATCTTCTACCATCAATATCCGGAAGTGGGTCCCACTTCGGCTTCCTCGGCCTTCTGTCACATTGTTTACCGCTTCGCTTCCTCTTTTCCCCCGTAGTTGCCGTTTCCACCTCTTCTTCGGGATGATCTTCGGGACGAGGTTCAAGCAAACGGCCTTCAGGCATCTTGCCACGGAGAGTATTCCCACAAGTAATCGGATCCGCCCTCGGATGAGTTTGATTTTCATTGCGATAAGGAGGGAAATTCGGTTTGTATAAGGCGTAACTTTGATCTCCATCCTTAGTCGTATGCGGTAACTTCAATGGCGCGGGGGCTTCTTGAACTTCTTTTGCAGGCCCCTTGTCTATGGCTAAACGACATAACATGTCCGTCGGCTGTAAAACCTCTGGGGAGGTGGAGGAGAGGGCTTTTTCTGATCCGCACCCCTCGGTCGTCGACTCAATGTAGTAATATTTAGAGACTTTCTCCCTCAATACCGCACCAGCTGTGGGGAGAACCTTACGGTCATGGAGGCCTTGGTTTGACCGCGTTTTGACTTGCGGAAAATCGAAGCCTGACCTATCTCGTCCACTACCACTCTCGAAGGATTCAACCAAGTCTGCCCGAGTGATTTCTTTCATGGACCCAAGGCGAGTCTTGTCCAAAATACGTTGAAATAAGTACGGATCCGATGTTTTCAGAAGCTCCTCAATTGGAAGGCCCTCTCGAATGAAGGAACGGATGGCGTCATCCACTAACTCCAAGAAGTTGAGCTGTAAATATCCACATTAGTTATTGTACAAATAAAACATCTATTTATTCGCTTTCTCACCTCATGGGCCGCCTCAATTTTCTCGACCGATGCAGCATGTGCCATATCTTGCGAACTCAGTGACAGAGAAAAGGCTTTCTCCAGCTTGGCAATCTGTTTGCACTCCTGGATTTCCAATTCGGCACGGACTTTCTGATGCCAAACAGCTTCCTCAAGAGCACTTTGCATTGCTTTGGTGACGGCCCCATATGACTGTTTCACGCGTTCCACATTTCGATCCAGCATGATTTTAGCTCCTTCTTTGACGAACCGAGCCAACTCGACTTGCCGATGTCGGATTTGTTCGAGAGTATAGTGGTTAATTTCTCCCTGAAATATAGCTTTGAAACGACTTCTTGTGATCCTCTTTTCGGTACCCGGCTTCGCAAAGATGCTGTAGTCCGGAGTCATAAGGCTTATGTCAGTGGCTGTACCGTTCAGAAGTTCGTTCTCCAATTCCTCTTCAAGGTCTACGATTTTCTTTGCCTTCGTATATGCCCCCTTTCCGCCACGAGATCCGGGTCCACCGATACGCCCAGTATTATCCACTGGAACTGCAGGTGAGACCCCTCGACTACCTATGGCAGCTGTAGTAGCTCCACGCCCACGCCCACGACCTCTTCCACCTCGTCCACGCCCTCTAGGCCGTCCGCCTTTACCTTTTCCTCGCACCACCGGGGCCGCAGAAGCCGCATCTGATGTTGCGGTGCTATCGTCGGCCGGTGTGCCTTCCGAAGGAGTGGCAGCTTCTTCTGGTAATAGTTCCGCATGGGGAGGTTCCGTTGCATTTTCTGCTTCCTCCGGAGTCTGTTGATCTGCAACACCGGCAGCGGACGGTTTCCTGTTCCGAAGATTCGCTTGTAATGGATGTGTTGGTCGGCGCGCTAGAGTCCTTGGTGCGGGTATTTTGGCAGGAGAATTAGCATTAACGGTATCAGCAACTGTTTCGTCGTTGGTGAGGGTTGTTGTATTCTTAATGTTGTTGACATTGTTGTTGATGCCTCCGATCACATCCTGAGATGGTGGCGGCAACGACGTAGGAGACGCGGATGGTGACACCCGACCATTTACTCCATTTTCAGTAGGTAAAGCACTCTGCGCTACAGGGGCTCCTCGACCAGCCCCTCCACGAGTTCCACGACCGCGGTATCCACCACGACCTGAACCTCTGGGTCTGCCCACCATAGTGGAAGAAAAAAAAACAGGTAAATAAGAAAAACTGCGTAGAAATGTTAGTAAAAACGACATGATGTACTACTACTAGCATCAAGCAATCCCGAAATAACAATAATAATTTTTTCTGGCCGAAGTAAAAAAAAAGGGATATTGTTAATCAAGAGCGACGCGCACAAAAAACACTGCGTGGCGGTGGTTGTGACGTTCTCAAAATTATTAGGGGCGGCGAGCAATGCAAGGCGTGAGGCTTAAAGCAACGATAGTAGCCATCGACATTTTTAATAAAAATATAGGCCAGAAGAAAAAAAATACGGGCCTATGACAGGGTAAGGGGAGATGCTCAGAGGTAACCGAGAGAGAAGGAAGCCAAAGCAACAGAAGGGGGGACATAGTAACGAAAGAGGAACCAGAAACATGCCAAAGAGAGATAGAAGAGAAGACATACCGTTGAGAATTCAGTTTGGTCGTGATCACGGCAAAGGTACCCCAGCCGCACCCGTACCAAACTGATGATGGTGGGTGAAAGCAAGCAAGAAGTGAAAGACCGCTAGCAAATGCGAAAGAACGCAGAAGTTAGTTCATAGTCTTTCGGATGCACAATAACGAAAATCTGCGAAAAAGAATAAAACGGTGCAATGTTAAACGGCAGAGGCTGCGATGATGGTGGAGGACAGGTATTGTTGGTGAAGGGGGAGTTGATGTTAGATCTATAGAGATGTAGGAGGTGATGGGCGATTGGGCACCAGAGATTTGCATGATGACAAGGCAATCGCTCTAAGGCGACTTCGACGAGCAACACCACAGAGCAGCAGGAGATGCCGGGTGAGACGTAAAAGCGATAGGAATAGAAACAGAAAATAAAAGAAGTACTTACATTTAATGCCGAACAAACGTAGGGAATTGGGGACACAGAGCAACGGGTACGCGTTTGGCGGTGAATGTTAGGAATGATGGTGATGATGGCGATCGTATTCCAGGTGGTGTCGTTGATGTAGCAAAAAAACGAAGTAACTGTTGTCGAGACCCTGAATAGTGTGGGTGAGAAACGATGGCAGAGGAGAGAATAGTCAAGGGGTATGAGAGGAATGATAAAACGGAGGAGTGTTGTAAACGGTGAAAGGCGAACGACGGGGAATGGGGATCTGAGGTGTGGTGAATGAAGCTCAATAGCAATTCACCCAAAGATACCAGTCCATATAGGGAAGAACTCAGGCATAGGTAAAGTAAGAATACTGGCAGACCCATAGACAGGTAAAGCTGCAAGCTGTTTAGAGTAACGACAGCTCGGCCAATCAAAAGATGATAGTGGGCAAAAAGCCGCAGGCAAGTAAAGCATTTCTACCTTCACCGAGTCTTCTCTTATTGCCTCCACGATTATAGCAGGCAGACGATGTGTAGATGCTCGTTGTGGATAGAGAATAAGATATGCAGGAGGCTGTTTACTTACCAGATTGATTCCTGTTAATGACGAAAACCTGTGTCGGCGAGGTGGTTTTGTAGCACGATGTCCCGAACGCCTGAGTCGAGGACAAAGCCCCCAGCACAAGAGGGTAAAAGAACAGGTACTATGTGAGCATGCACTGTGGGAGTTGGAGTGTTGGTAGACACCGGACAAGAAGTAGAAACAAAGTTGTTTGTGCAAATGTAGAGTTTCAGCCAGATCGTTTCTAGCAGAGCACAGAAGATCATGACAATGCGAGACAACGCCAAGCCAGATGATGAACCTCATCACCGAACAAGATACCTACCAAAACTTACTATCAACCAAAAAAACCACCATTCACTGTTCATCCTTCCGTAACTTCATAATTGTCTTCGTCTACCTTCTTTCGTGCGACATGCTCTTCACAACCACACTAACTGTTACTCGCTAGGGTCAAAGAAACTCTACTTTGATTTACGTACTTGAGTACTTACTGGTACTGAAGTAGGTTTCCCTGGTTCAGTCGAAAGATGCTATTTAGAAGAATCATCTTTGGAGCATTCAAAAGTCGATTCCCTGAAGTTGTAGTTACCCATGATCGGCCCGAATGAGGAGAACGTTTTACAGACTGGATCTAGAGCATCCCGATATTTAAGTTGGCTATGATATGAACCTACCCGTCCCGATTGGAATAGGATGGATTACGGGGTTTGCGAACACCTAGGATGTATCTTACATATCGTTGTGTTCTTGTTCCCAGATTTCTCCTCACTCGAAACAGCTTGTGAAGGTAGCCTGGGCGAGAGCAACATCATCGTCTAGCTCCTGCGGAACAAACACAATATTGCTTCACTCCTCGACTGCTAAACCTGTCGCGCATACTCGATCAAACTCGGTCTGCGACACAAAGGATGGATCCCCACTTCATCACCAGGGAACTAGAGTAACTATTTAGCGCCAACCACTTCTCATGGGCTTGCCTCTATTGTTCGAGACGCTTAGAATAATCAAATCCTACCGTGCTATAAAACGTTCATTCTTACACCGCTCCCATCTGCCCATTGTGTCATTTTTGGCGAGCTGCTACATGATGGCTCGGCAACACATCGATCGGTTTATTCCCGACAAATTATCCAGACGACAAGCAAAGAACGAAGTGAAGTAAGAAATCAGGGGACGGACCGCTGTATTTATGGGCATATGAAGATATTCGCATTTTTACAGAAGTGCAGCGCAAGAATTATAGGTCCCTGGTTGCTGTGGTAGGCACCCGTTCGCTCTAAAGGGATAAAAGTCAAAAAAAGAAATGATCAGCAGCCTCTAGCCCTCTACATAGCCCTTATAATCAAATGTGCTATGGTAAGCTGGCTTCTAGGAATCATAGCTTTGCTATAACACCGCTGCAGCTTTTTTTGACCTTCTAATAGAATCCAGGAGGAACGTTATCACTCAAGGGAACAAAATCGCGTCCACCCATCGATTCACGTACGATATTATTCACTGCAGGGGATTAGGACAATGTCAAAGCTACTCTCATTACTGCGACTTCCCCGAGCGAACGAATTTTATCTTCAATACCGAATACAGAACGACATGCTAGGATTCCACTACTTTTTGACGAGTTGCCGATATCCATACACCCAAAAGCACTGCCATGCGCCGTTTTTGTACAGTGCATCTGTATCGAGGCCTCTTTTGTATCGAGACAAATGGAATATCGATATATCCTGGAAGTTGCCACTACTTGGCCAGTATCTACGGATGATCGGGGAAGAGCTGTCGCGGAAAGTTTGGTGCCCCACAAAGTCCAAGCATTGAAGGTAGCAGCTCTATCGCATTACTCTCGTTCCCAGGGTCCTTCGTCGCTCGCAAACTATCTACCAAACGAAGCGAAAAAACGAGGAAAGTCTGGTTTACGATGGCACCAATACATGAGCTTTGCGGAACATGTTTTCAATCAATCGTTGCGCTTATTTTTCGAGCTTCTTGGTTTGCCCCTGCACACGAACAAGCCGAAGTGGCTACAGAATGATGCCAACGATAACTGTCTAATCTCTCCCCTAGCACGTACCTCAAACGGGATCGGATTATTGTAACGAGCGAGAACATTTAGGGAGTGAGACTTTGCAAGCACCGAGCTATGCAATATCCTATTGGACAAGAAGTTTGAAATGCACTGATCCACCGAGGGCCCACGAATTAACCTAACCCTATATTTGCCACCAATTAAGCCGCACACGTGATACGAGAAGCATCAACAAACGCTTCACAATCTAGGAAACAAAGAGACAACCTCGATCTTCCACCAATTTATCCAACAAAATGTGCGTCTTTAGGCCACAGTCCGCAACTTTCCACTATTTACCACAACTACCTCAAGAAAAACCCCATCCCGGAAGCTGCTGGGCTGTATGCATCCAGTCTACTTACTTTCTTAGATTCCAAAGTTTCTAGAGGGTAATCTCTTATATACTTGACACAGTCGCCCCGGCTCAAGCGGAGATAGTGCTGATTGAAGAAGCGGTTAGTTACTGAAGCTTGCTCCATCTATACCTGCACTTTGCTAACACTTTCCCAAACATCTTCACTATCGCCCGGTCATCGACCAACGTACCCGTCTACGCCGGCCTCGAGCATGACTTCTACCATACTGCATATAGCATATATTGAGATAATGTTGCAACGAGGCAAGGAGAAGATGACGCTGAGAACGATGAAAAATGAACGGAATATACCGGACACCCTGGTATTACAGGTTCCGAGCAGTCATGTCTGTCCTCAAAAAAGGTGGCTAGGTGTAATAGGTGGCAAGGGAGTGCGCGTCGCTGCCGTAACGTTGGAATTTGGAGTCACCGCTTTTCTAAGACGTGAAGTCGAGTTAGAATTTAACTCCTATTGGAGCTGAAGAAAATACCAAAATGCGGAAGTCTGTTTTTTTGCCTGGGTGTTCAATTGACTACATAAAATTCACCTGTGGATGTGCGGCAGTGCCGTAGACTGCTACATTAGGAACCCAGCCCGAAACCCCCACCCCAGAGATAAAAACTCCAAAGCCATGGTCCCGAACGAACCTGGGGTTGATCCCTCAACGCCTATCAAATGCGTCATGTAACTCCAACGCATACTTCGACCAGATCCAGATTTGTATAGTAGCCCCAAGTGATACTAGGTCCCAAAAACGTAGATATACCCCTCAAAGGACCCAACGCAAGAGACATGCGATTACTCACATTCTCACTACACGTCACTCGTCATTACTCAACACATCACCCATTCTCCCTGCCAACAATGGCATCCTGCGGTCTCTGACAGTCCTCGCAGTTCCACACCCAGCCCTAGCTCAGGTCTACCGTGGAGATTCCAGCAACCCTAACCCGACGCAGGACCCCCACTTGTTACATTTCTGAGCGCCGGGTATCTTCGTTTGGTTAGGCGGGGATGATGCGAACTTCGCCGGTCAACTCGATTAGGGATGTTTCGCCGCGGAGTGCGGTAGGTGTTTCTAACCGCGGTTTAGGTGTCGATAAGCATGAAATAAACCCGTGGGACTGGAATAGGAAGTTAGCTCGGCTTAGGGAATTATTCAAGACTTGCAATAGGGGTGAATTAAAAGCCGCCTGTTGATCCGATATTGCTCCCGCGAGTGATATCCAGTGCTGTTCCGGTTATGTTCACCATTCCCCATGAAATACATTTGGTAAGGTTATGGGATATTGAAATATGGAACGGGTGTTCTAGGAGAAGGTGTTGGTACGAAGAGATGGTTATTAATTCACAATATATCGCTAATATGCGTATGCACGCATGCTATTGCATACGTAGTCGTATGAAGACTTGTTTATTATTCATTGTTGAATTCAAGACCCACTCAACTGCCGCCGTATTGATGCCGCCCACAGAGCCATTAAAGTGACCTTTTCACATACTTCGTTAACCCTAGGAGATCCCGTTCAAATCCAAATACCAAATGATTCTAACGAAAGAACTAGGAAATAACGTGCGGAGACACCCAACGGCACGGCTAGATGGAACAAACCAGAAACCTAGGCTATAGGGATGTTTCCCAGATGGACTTTGTAAAACGTGAATCAGTCCTTTTGGGATATGAGCGGGTGGATGCAAGAGGTGGATACCGCAGGTTTCGAGCTTGCGACCTTGATGTTTATAGCACCTAATATTTGCAGCACCATCTGGCTGGTGTTTATAGCATCATAATCTAGGAAGTGCTTGTTTATTTGATATTTTAGATGGCTGAACTCTCAATCCATGCTTGGAGTTGCATTGTCTGACAACCCGAATCCAGACGACTTTAAACCTACAACTCCGTGAAAAATACCAATGTCAGAGAAGCTGTGCAAAAGATAAGCAAAAAAGCAGCCACCGCAGGTTACGAGATTTTAACTTTGGTGGTTACAGCACCAGGTGTTTGTAGCACCACGCTTTGACATTTGAACTGGTGTCAGGCATTGTTTATGGGGTTCTGGATCGTTTAGAATTGATTTGCTCCTTTGGGCGTGATAAGATTGTCACCCTACAACCGGAGAAATTTTTCGAGTTTCCTGGGGGTTCATTTGTCCTTTCTAGTTATAGGTGTTTGCGGACAGTGGCGTTTTTTTTGTTGTTGTTGTTTAATCATACTGTATTCACTCTTACTAGAGTATGACAGGACCTAATAACACCCTCCGCCTCCGGGCGAGCCGGCTAGATGGCGGAGCTCCCCCCCGCTACCCTTCGTCCCCGCTGACAAATGAAAGATAAAAGATAGAAAGATATAAAGATATAAACCCGTTGCCGCCGCCCCCCACACCTGAGCTCTGAGCTCTGCGCCCGCTCCATAGGCGTTTCTTTTGTAATCATATTGCATTCGGCCGCGAACGGCCATGGCCATAGTACATAGCTAGAAATTCCCGCCATGTCCCCGAGGAGAACCCCCGTGGTTCAAGTTATAGCTTCCCCACCCATTACCGTTGCGCAACGGAGGGCACTACAGGTGTCTTCACTTCGACACTAACCCCATCCACCTCCCTTCCTGCGGACAGTGGCGTACGTAGGAGTATTCCCACGCATGAAAAACAAGTGATACTGTCGGGGCAATTGCATGTACCATATGCCTTTTATCCCTTTAGGACTGCATACCATAGTTATGGGAGAGAGGTGAGAGGTGTCTCTCTTGGCTTTTTCTGAATCACCAAAAATGTACACAGATAGTTTGATGACTAGGTATTTCGAGTGACATTACACAGAGCAGACTTGAATGCAACCATACGCCTACGATACATCAAATTCCGAAACCCCATACTCCCCTACGAAACCGTAAAAGCAACGTAACATTCCCTGCCTCAGTTCAAGGTCAATACTCAAACGTTAACGCTACTGTTCCTAATTATCTGTAACAGCGCGGGATACAGCACGACATTGTTTGAAATCTCTCCAATTAATCCTCCATTGCTGTAACGGGCCTATCCACTGCGTCCACTCATCCTTCAAGAAGCTCCCATCCTGCTTCGCCGCCTTCACCGTGGCGAGGGAGCTTCCCATTCCATCAACTGGGATCAGGAGATTCTAGTCCGGGATGGCAACCGTAATAGCGCTTTGAGTGGTGGCGGGGGTATCACAGAGTCTGACTTCGAATGGGAGGTGAATTCCCCTGTTCGGTTTGATGGTGAGGGTATCTTTTAGTTCGACAGCACCAGTGAGGACGGATGAAAGGTAGAGGGCCAGGACGGTGATGCCCGAGGAGGTGACGGTGTATTTTGAGCGTCTTTCCTCGCATTTGACGACACTGGAGATGGTATTGCCGTTGAAGTTGAGTGCAATGTTATAGCCCGTGACAAACTCGCCGGTTTTGACGTAGATAGAAGAAATTTGACCGTAAGAGGGGAGGATTTTGCAGATGGTATTTATAGCTTTCATGATGATATCGCATTTACTGGGTCTCTCCATGCGGGCGATACGCAGTCGTAGTAGTTATCTCATAACTGTAATATGACCTCTCAAACGTTAGACCAAGGAATATATGGGTATCGTGGGCTTGCCAAAACTTTGCTGTGCATAAGAGGGATCCGAAATATACCCTGTTCTCCAGTCAATCCCCACCCGCCTACCAGCGTTAGAATGTCGAAGCGGGACTGGAGGCTGAGAATGTGTCTTCGATTGCCTGCTTGTCTGCCTCCGTTCCCTAGAACATCCGGCCCTAACTGATAGAAATAAGCCCTATCGCTATCACTCTCACTACCTTTCCTCCCTAGCCCATCTCCCTAGGAAACATACCAAGGATCATAGTTGTAAACGTGAAGAATCCACGGGTCAGCATTGGCAAGAATCTTAACCCTGCCTCCATCAGCTTCACACCCTTCAAAGTTAACTTCTTCAGCCACAAACCAATTGACAGTCTTCTCAATATCCGTCTTTAGCCCAGGTAGCATAAGGCGGTCCTTGTTGGAACGCCACCTCCTCTAACAATATCCACAAACCGCTGGTTAAGGTTATTTGACCACTCGGCATACTCCTCCGTCGAACTTTGTGGTTCATTCAACGACCAAAAATCAAGAAGACCATTCTTATCCTTAAAGCTATCCGCGATCTGTAGTCAAAGCTTCTCGAGCTTGTCGGATTTCTGCTCGAGAATAGCGAGGTTAGAGAGGTCGGTCCGCTGCCAGGAGTCGTTGATGACTATCCAAACCCGCGCTCGAGAGACTAGTCAACGGCCTGGATGCTATCGGTTTAATGTTTATTACGCAGCCGCGCGTTCGATACGGTTGGAGGTATCACCTGCTCTACCCTGGCCATTCATGCGGGGTTAACAATATCTATCAAAGGCTTTAGATTTGTGGTTTCTAGAAAATGAGAGGGGAGCAATACAGTCTGGGGCCTGAGTAGCGAAATGGTCAGTCCATGTTACGGGGATGCGAATAGACTTCATACCAGCGGCTTTGATAGAGTCGAGATTCGAGGAGCGTTTATGAAGCTTGAGCCTTGTTAACTATCACCCATCCATTGATTAGAGTACACGCACCAAGCGAGTTCCCCCAACTCGTCTCATCCGGAGTCGCATCCAGAGTATTCTCCAACTCCAACAAACATCAGGTTCCAGCGTAGTAGGAAGGTGGTGTTGGGCGGCCCAAATTCACTCTGGATTCATCCCCGCTCATGCCGTCTTTGCTGTAACCTTATCAATGCCGCTGCCTCAGCGCGGAGCTCCTGCAGAAGAAAGACCGGTGAACTTACCTCTGCGCTCACCGCTCCCACAAAGAGTAATAGATTCTAGGATCTAATCACTCACCCTCCCTCGACGCATCTTTCAATCCCTCCGGCAGCTCGTCCGAGTTCCTGGCATTGCATTAATGCAGATAGAAGATATCGGTCCTTCAATGCGGCGGTACACTGCAAACTCGCACCGTCCCCTCTCGGACTTTCTCGGTATCTCGTCTTGACATGGTATCAGGCTCCATCTCATTCCCTGGTTTCCCTGTAGGAGAGTACGGTGTGCGAAGCAGTTGCTGGTAAATGTTGAACTTGAAGACACAGCAGATAGATTGCGACAAGTGATGGTCGGTTCGTACAACCGCCGGTCCCCGCCGCCGATTTTACGTTTAACAAGCGTTCCGGTTTATTATACAGAATCCCGGCTGAAAGTGGTGCACACTTAGCATAAGTATGCAATACATATCAGAAAACCCAATATCAATCCCCAGCTCTAAATGTGCATAACCGAAACGAATCTATCGCTTGGCCGAGCAAGCTTGGAAACATGAAACAAAGTATGCGCAGAACTCTAGAAGTCAATCCATAACCCTAACCCTCGCATCTTGAAAAACCACCTTTTCTTGAGCATCATCGAATCGACGAAAGCTAAGGATTCATCTTGTCACATTGTTCCATTTGCAAATACTAACTATCGAAATCCCCTCCCGTTCTGAGTAAGTACGCCAAAGTCTCTCAAGCCACAGGTCCTAACCGCGCGTTCAGCAGCAAAGCTATAAGTTTGAAACCTGAATAGCTACACCCGCTGAAGAAAAAAACAAAATAAAGCACAGACAGATGCCAAAGTACGTCAGTTGTAACCTTAAATCCATTCCAAAAATACCCAATGATACGCCAAACTCCCCTTCCCTTCTGAGTTGGCGATTATGACCCCGCACGACTAAGTACTCGGTGCCAGGCATTCCGAAACCAGGCCACGAGCGCCGAACTGATACTTATCCAAAGAGATCTACTTAAGTACTTTAGAGTGGTTAAAAATCATGGGCCTAAAGCAGGTTTAAATGCGAAAATGGGTCTGGAAATTATATTTATATCCAATATCTAAAACCTTTTGTAACAGACAAGATAAGATCAACCTCGAAAAGACGGGAGTTTCAACCCCCTTTCAGCTCAATCTAAGTATATCAAGACTCAGACTTATTGATAAGCACGATTGAAATATTTTGATGGGTATAGTGAAGTGGGGGTGCTATCTATAATTGTGCTCTTGAAAAGTTGACAACGAATCTTTTAAGTCTGTATCAAACAAATTACCCCATGTTTTTGATCGCAAGCGGAACGGCAAAAAGGTGGTGAAATACCCGCTGTTACTGTCAATGCAAAATATTAATCGCACAAACATACCCAATGATAACCTATGTACAGTACGCCCCCCGTTCTGTCACTATCAACCTTGACAATTCTGCCCCACCTTTCCCTTCCAGCTCGACTCCCCACACCTCCCAGGCCTCATGCCTCCATCCGATCGACGCTTCGGATTAGTACTGCCACTTCTCCCTCCCCAGCCCCTTGATCCATATTCTCCTCAACACAGCCGCCGCCCCACCACCCCTCCGCTTCCGATCTACAGTGACATCATAACTCCCCTGACCACCCCCACGAAGCGTCCTTCTATCATCCTGCCCATCCACCCGCACCTCCACCACCACCTCCTCATCCTCTTCATCATCATCCTCGCTACCCGACTCCTCCGTATAGTAGCTCCGTATCTCTTCCTCAGCACGCTCCCCACGCGCAAGCTGCCGTTTCCACTCTGCAATCTGCTCCGCGGCATTCTCGGCGAGATGTTGTTCCGGCGAGAACTGTTCCCGCCGGAACATTGGACGGTCTTTATGTTTCTCTGGCAGCGGCGGGGGGATATCGTGGTCATGATTGTTCATATTTAAGTCCATAAAGAACCCGTCGTTGTTGATATTTTGATGGTCCATAAAGAATCCGCCGCAGTGAGCTTCAAGCGCCGCAATATGTTGTGCTTGCCGCACGATCAGGGATTCCTGCAGCCGCAGGATTGCATCGTAACCTTCTTTTAGCTCTGCAATTGAGTGGGCGTAGGCTCGCTCTTGGTCTTCGATTAGGAGGCGGTAGCGGTTATCGATGGCTGTGAGCAGGTAGTGTGGGTGAGCGGTAGGTTCCATTGTTTTTTGTGTGCTGATTGAGCACAGCAGAAGAGGAAGAGAGGGGGAGGGGGGGAGGGGGGTGGATGGGAGGAATTTTGTATGTATGTATATGTGTGTGTTGTGTTGGCATTATACACGTAACTTTCAAGATGGGCAGCAACTGAGATGTGGCGGAATGTGATATGAATGCCGGTAAACAGTCAACCCTTACCCAGAGGGTGAGTGATTGGCTGTGTGCAGATTTTTGTGCAGGTGTGTCTACGGCCTCAACGACGGGGGAATCTGCAAACGCATCGTGAGTGCAGTATGGGAGGATCGACCGGAAAGAAACTCCGTATCCCAAGACTTCCATAGGCAGTTTCTTCCAAAAGTTGCCATCCGGAAACACATTGTACCTAGAACCTGGGTATCCGTAATAAGTGATGCCGAATCGCTTCCAGGCGTATATATTCAGAAGTATGTCGTCACCGCACTCTGTGTGGGACGGACGCTAATGTTGGATTCATTGGGTTCCTTTTACCCACCCAACTACGTTCTAGAACAGCCCTTGTCGACTCGTGGTTGGTCGCCTTACAGCTAGTGGAATGGTTAGTGAATGTTCTCTTTAGAGTGTAGCTCAACATGCCTGGTACAGCCTCGCGGAAGCCCTCTTCTCTTCGCCGCGCCGGCATCGTTTTGAGGGACATTGCCATTGATCCTGTGCAGTCTTCAAAACGCGAAACTCTAATTTAACGGGATGTGGAATAACTTGGGTATACCCAGTGGTTGGAATGGAAACGGTGTACTGGACGCCTTGCCATTGCAGAAGAATGTATTGCCCGTTCTGTGAACAGAGGCAGCGAACTGCGGTCTGGAGCAGTTGTGCTATGTTTGGACGAGTTGTGAGGTGGTTCGGTTGGTGGTGCGTGGTATGTGGTATCTCGAAAGATGGTGCGGGTGGCTAAGTCGTTTTTCCTTGGAGTTGGTGGTGGGTGGTGGTGGTGGGTCGATCCTTAGGCCTTCCTATAATCACTTGGTACGTTATGTGCAACATTAAAGCAATGTAAGGATTTTGTCTTCCAATTAGAATTCACTGAGCCACCGATATCCTGCGAGAATTAAACTGTAACCAAACGATACCACATGTATACTAAAAGTACATAACATGCACGGATCGAGTCCTCCGAAACCCGAGCATATTCGTCAACATTACTTAGTACGTACATCATACTGCCTTTCACCATTTGGCCCATATGATGGTTTTCTAGCCTCGCACACCAGGCTTCTCTCGACGCAATACCAACTGGATCTTGTGTTCGGTAGCCAGCAGTCGTCGTCTTCCGACCTTCCCTCGTTCAGCCTCGTCAACAAATGATTCCATATCCTCCCAAGTCGAACCTTTACCCTCGCGGGTCCCACAAGTAACTATCTTCCATCTCCAATAGGTACGATTTAGCCCTTCCCCAACCCCAATAGATGCTGCTATTACTAGACCAAGCGCGGGCTTGTCATTTCTCGCATTGAGACACCTATCACGAATCGAATGCTAGTCGAAGAGGAGTAATCGAACCGACGGCCGAGGCAATGAAGTCTAGACGTGGCAGTGCAGATGATCCTGGGTAGCCTCATGCGGGTAAGAACTTTAAGCGAGCAGCTCGTCGGTGCTGTATCCTTCGTAGGCGGCATCGTTCCCCAGTATGCTGGGGCCAATTCCAGGTCTCATAAACATTTAACAATAAGAGTAAGTTCTTTCGTAATGCGTATTTGTGCAGCATCGTCAAGTCATAATCGTGTCATCGTAATTCGTAATTCGGATACTCAATCCACAGCCCGACTCCTTGCCAGCCATTTCCCAGTTCCTCCTGGGATTGACTCTCTAGGTAACAATACACCACTTCGATTCGTAAATCCGGCAACTGAATGTGCAAACGCCGCATTCATGGGCATCGTAAGAACGCCGTTCCTAGGTGAGATTTCGCTTTCCGGGAGCGGAGGGCTGTTCTGGCGTTCCGGCACACTGATGTCACTCTCGAGGATGCTACTCGGCGGTCGTGTCGTATGATAGGTGGCTTTGTGTCCCGTCTTCTGAGGTTTGTCGAATCTTCTAGTAGCTTCCTGCTCCTCTATAGCTTCCCGCTCGGCCACAGCAAGTGACGCAGCTACACGTTCTGTTACAGAAATATCTGATGTTTCCCAATCGTCAAAATGATTGATCTCTACTGCCCGACGCTTATCTTTGTCTTCAGGCTGGGACGAACCCGCACCCGACGAAATCGATTGGTAAATCTGCGTTACAAAAGGGTGTCTGGAATCTCGAATCGTTGATGCCAAAGATGATTTGGAGGAGGATAATGCTGGGGAATGACAGGGCCCTTCAGTCGAGTTCGCGCATTGACGACAAGACCCAACCCTCGTATTGGACTCGTGATCGGCACTGGCCTGGGAAAGGTTGATTATAGACCAGAAAATCGACTGTAGTATAACGGTAACGGTATAAATGCCAAATCCAATGAGTAGCAAATGAAATGAATCCCAGCCGAAAATAGTCGGTGGCAGGCCATGGTGTCGAATACCCATCCATCCCAGTGCACAGGCTGAGGCGACGCCAGCGAGTACTGAGGGTACAGCTCCACACAGTCGATATGTTCGTTTGCGATTCGAAGTTGATATGGTGAAGAGAAGGATCGCAACACATGCACAGGTATTGAGAGCTGCAGATACGATGGATAAGGCGGACAGGATCACTTGCTTGGTGAATATCGACAATGCGAAGAGGACGAAGAATCCCGTCAAGGCAAGTGAAGGCAGTAAAGCCGTAGCTCCTGCAACCTGGACAATCCGCTTTCGTTTTCGAGGAGGCGGACGGGCCATACTACTGTGGGCAGGGGTGACCCTCAAGGCTGAACTAAATGTCAGGATCCGAAAGTCGTACTTTGTGTGGCGAACACCTCGAGCCGTGCGGCGACCTTTATGTTTATGGCTTAAACTCTCAGCCGCGGAGCTAACCCGTCGCAGGGCAATGTGCTGGCGAAGATGAACGAAGCGCAGTGGAGCATAAAGCGGGTAAAACAATCGGTGGTGTTCAGAATCAGTCACTGCCGAAGGAGATCATGACGCGTGAGCTAAGACAACCACAGCCCAATGATGTGTACTGCGAGTGAAGGGGTGCTGGTGCTGAAGTCCTGATCGTCGTGGTAACGATTGAGACGAAGGGGAGCTACCGCGTGGGAGTAGGATCTGTCTATCCAGTTGACAACGTGGGTGAAGAGAGTGGATTGGGTGCACAACGATGGGGTATAATTAGACCTAGGGAGTACTTCCGCTCACTGAGGGTTAATAGTCTCGGACGTAAATACTGCAGAATTTCGGGTTTTGTCGAGTTGTGCAGCCAAGCGAGTTTCAGGCGCTAAGAGCATTTTAGCGTAACCCCCGAGACAACGCTAGCCGTTAGTGTCGGCTACTTGTGTAATCCCCGCACGTGATGGGGTTAGGTATTTCCAGAGATTGGGTGGTGCTATTCAGGCCCGCATGCGGATGTCGGAAGACTCGAGTCACTCGATAACAAGGCGCCGTACCAAAACCGTGGCGGAGCAAATATGCCATGGGTCCTCCGAGGCTCCGCTCCTTGCGTTCCCGAGGGCTCCCGCAGCAGGCTTACGCGCATTAGTGCTATGCCTTTTCTTTTGAGCCTTTGTGGTATGCCTTGGTTTCTTTTGAGCCTTGTGGTATGCGTGAATGGCACAATGGTATACCATACCACCCACCTTGAATCCGCTTGCGTGCCTCAACATAGTCAGTTGGCTGCATACCGCGGCATATCTGGGCATGGAAGGATCATGATATCATTAATATACAACTTACAAGGAGCAGACCTTCACAAAGTCTAGAAGAGACCGCTACGCCGGCACCGGGAAAGCAATATTCTTATCTTTATACTAGACGCCTTATACACCGATTCCATCCACCAGGAAACCTAACGCAGAATTACAATACGCCCAAACAAAGTAGCTGTAGCAAGCATTAAGGTGCAAATGTCTTCAAAAGGGGCGCTTTTTTTTCGCATAAATTGAGTTGAGGGCAACTCTAATAACTAGATAATGCTGCTAATGATAGTTAGTAAATAGCGAGATTTTACCTCGAGCTGGATTCAAGGCATGAGGGATAACAAACAAGAACTGCAGTGTACCTTCTAAAGGCAGGATCTGGCTCACAGTAACCGAGTAACACCTCCGGTGCATCCGAACCGTTCCTCAGTTGAAAATAACAGTGTTCGCTACAAGTACCGGTATGTGCCAGAGAAAAAAAACAGAAGCATGTAAGGGACAACTGCCTTCTTTTCATGGGCTTCCTGACGTCACGACTTTCTGAACAATCTACCGGTACCTAGATAACTACTCATTCGCCGTTCAGTTCAATATAGGTGTTATTTTTGGCAATTCTTTCTGTTATCTTGCCATCAATTGCATCCATTGTGGACCTCACATGTTTGATCGTTCTGTATAAGCCGCGTATTCACTCAGCAAAGTATTACTAGTGGCAAACTCGCTAGTAAAGGAACAGTTGCACGGGAAATAGTAACCACCTGGTTGCCGCAACGACGATTAAGAAGGGTAGAAGGAGGGGAGCTCCCCCATCTAGCCGGCTGTCTGGAGAGGGGGGGAAATTTGAATACTGCCATACTTTAGTTAGAGTGAATGCAGAATGATTAAAACAAACAAAAAAGACGATTGAGAAGATCCTCATAAGCAATACTGAGGGAGCTCCCCGCCCCATACGAATGTCTGCCCAGACCTTTCCATGCACGCAATTCAAAATTCGAGAAACTCAACGCTCTCCCCATTGTTTTCCAGCTGAGCGGCATGGCCCACAACCTTCGCAATGAGATCATTATTGGCCTTAGAAGTATCAATCGAACCGTCATCGCCCTTTTGGTAAGTTGTCGGGGAGAAAATGCTTGCCTGCAAGCTTAGGCACGGAGAAGACCCTTGTCCTAATCGAGAGTGACCGCATTGCCTTGAATCGTGTCCATGGGATCTTGATGACGCTGATCAGTGAATAGTGTTGGGCACGGGACGAGATGAGATCCCAGTAAGGCCCAGCACACCTTGTGTATATATAGGTACGAATAGCAATTAATGCATCAACAGTACCTGAAAAAGACGAATTCCAGAATCACCTAAGTACTGCCAGCAGGAGCAGAGGGCAGAGTAGGAGGGGAGGCTGCTCTAGAAGAGATGAACTAGCGAGCTGAACGACAGCGTAGGTCTATCGGAGAGGACGCTAGGAGTATAGCGAGAAATGGTGCCAAACCTTGGGATCGAGGTCTAAACTTTAAGAATGGGTGGTGTCTTTATATTTCATGCACGACCCTGGAAATCTGCAAGTGGGTTTGGAAGTCCCGGATTCTCTTCCTAGAATTCCATTAGCATCCGCTATTGTTCTATAGCGGGCGAATTGGGAATCGTATTGTCCTTGGCCTTTTTACAGCAACTAACGCGCTATTGGTGGTATTTCGTGTTCTTTGATACAGTGTGACATCCAGATATCCACCGAGGACAACCGTAAGCTTGATACCGGGAGTGCTCAGGTATCACCGCGGTCACCGACCGGTCATATATCATCACTCACAGAACCAAGATTTCTCAAAAAAAACCTCAACATATCTCGCCCCGTAGTGTCAAAGTTCCGTCGGTCCCGAGGCATCTCTTCTAATTACAGCCAGTTATTTGCCTGGCCCGAGGCTATCGACAAACCGTTGAGCAACGGTAAGTGAAATAGCCTATCGAAGCTTGATATAATTTTTTAGCAGTGGGAGTCTGATGCGTCCCATGAGGCTGTCGAGTGGGATGTTAAACGCGGCATTTGGAAGGTTATTCCGCTTCGGAGTTGGATGTCCTTCGCGGCCCTCGACGATTAGATGGGTCACCAATCTCTCCTTTAGGACCCACTCTCCGGAGAAGCAAAATTGACTACAATTACTGTCTTGCCTTTGCAACTGTCCATAAAATTGGATATTTCGTGAGGTTTGGAGTAGCAGCAGTCTCTTCGTTGTGATGGCTGCCAGTCTCCGCACAACCTCGATACCATCATTTATTACTAGTGTTGCGCGCGAAACCCGATATTCTGGCTAAAGGCTAGCGGGGCCGGAAGTCTTAAGGCATCTCCTTGGTTAAACTCGAGATGTTCGAGACTATGGAGTGACGGCTTATGACCTGCATGCTGGGAGTGTACCCTAGCAAGGGGTATACAGCACGTTGTGTACTTTTGGGTTATATCACGACTAATGTCCGCAGGCGCGCGCGATACCCTCCCTAAAAAGCAAAATCCCCGCTACGGCTATTTTTCTTTGTCGAAGGCTGGATCGGAGAGCCAGATATTGAGTATTGAGCCCTGAGAGGTTGAGAAAGGCGACACTGCAGATGCACGGACAGATATCGGAGTGTGTACGGGAGGATGTACTGAAGGGTTCAAGCGAGCGAGGGCAAGGGCGACCCGGGGGACGCCTGAGAAACAGGTACTGCTAAAATAGATATTGAAATTTGTATGCTATAGCTGTAAGACTCCAAGACTCCATGGGAAGCCCCTCTGGTGTCCTAGGACTTAAGATCCATGAGGACAAATAGACAAGAGGTCCGGAGCCTTGCAAGTAGATTCGTGTGCAACACTAGCCGGCAGATTACCAGAAGCTCATCAAACCCCCCGATATTCAAGAAGACCTTGGAAAACCTCCCCCAATTCTTGATTCGTGATGGGCTTGTCCTGGTGGAGTGGAGGCAGGAGTGTCCCCCAGCAATTCGATACGGTGGTGCCCATGTGTCAGGATCAGAGCAAGAAGAGAAAGTTCAACTTCGCTTCGTTGTGAAACACTTTGACTGGGTTCAGTTACGTCGGGGAGTGGTGTAACTTTCTTGAGCTGTATTTGTGCCTGGCCTGTATTCCACATACGGCTCATGCTCAAGATATTGCGAATTAAGGGTGCATTTTTCTTTGCATATTGATTTATTGCAGCTGGTGACTGGCGATGTGGAAGGAGTAACTATCTTAAGCGAACCTTTTTCGTGTTCGTATAACTATCTGGGAGTCGGAGACGTCGTGTGAAGTTTGCATCTCTGTTCTCGATGTAGTGGGCTATCTCATGCATCGCCACACAAGCCACGCTCGGGACATTGATGGATGTTACCCTCCGTTCGCCACAAGGCGAGTCCAGCCCACCAAACCCATGCCTAACTGCCTTTCCCTCTCATCTTTCTTTCAACTCCTCCTCCCCATCAACCTTCATCAGCTTGCTGTTCCCATCCGTCTCCTAAAGCTCCATCTACACTCCCTTGAGCCTTTGCAAGCCCACTCCAACAGCCTCGTGTGTGTTGCTCTCAAAATGAAGCTCACTTTCAAGGTAACTTTTGGCCCCTCCCCCACCTTGGTATATCGACCCAAACCGGGCACCTTATCATCTGCGCAACCAACGCAAATGTACAACTAACATTGGAAAATCAGGATCTCAAGCAGCAGAAGTTCACTCTCGATGCTGAGCCATCCGATACGGTTGGTCCTCCCCGCTCTATCCCACCATCATTGGATTCTAATCGATGGATTTTGATACCAGATTGCGCAAGTGAAGGAGAAAATCTTCAAGCACAAGAATGAGGAGAAGGAATGGGATACCTCGCTTCAGAAGCTAATTTACTCTGGTAAGTTGATGCTGCGCTTATTCGGAGTTTGAGTACGGTTCTGACTATCGTACAGGAAAGATTCTGGCCGACGATAAAACGGTTGAGTTCTACAAGGTTGAAGAGAAGGGCTTCATAGTGTGTATGCTTGCAAAGGTGCGCCACTCGCAAGACGTTCACATCCTACAATCTGGTTGATATAATATAGCCCAAAGCCGCCCCTGCCGCGTCCAGCTCGTCTACACCGGCCAAGGCTCCTTCCACACCTGTACAAACCACAAAAACTGCTACACCTGCGGCCCCTCCACCCGCACCTGTAGCTTCCTTGTCTAGCGTCGCCGCCGCCATCCCTGCTACCCCTACGCCTGCTGGGCCTGTTGCTACGAATTTCAATGATCCTTCCGCACTTGCCATGGGCGCGCAACGAGATGCTGCCATTCAAAACATGATGGAAATGGGATTTCCCCGCGAGGATATCGACAGAGCAATGAGGGCGGCATTCAACAACCCGGACAGAGCCGTCGAGTATCTCATGACCGTGCGTGTTTGACTCACAATGGAGTATGGATATGGAGCTTATATTTATTTGCTAGGGTATTCCGGAACACCTTTTACAAGAGCAGGCCGCTAGATCATCTGCTCCGCGTCCCGCTCAAGACCAGAGTGCCCCATCGCAGCCCGCCGTTCCTGCTGGAAGTGACCAGACTGCCGCGGATCCCGAAAACATCAACCTTTTTGAAGCTGCTGCTGCCGCCGCGGCCAACCGGGGTGGCGCTGGAGGGGCCCGCCCTGGAACTGGAGCTGGCGCAGGTGTCCCCGGAATTGCGGGTTTAGACTTTCTTCGAAATAATGCTCAGTTCCAACAGCTTCGACGACTCGTACAGGAGTCCCCACAAATGTTGGAGCCAATCTTGCAGCAAGTTGGACAGGGAAACCCGCAACTCGCTGCGCTGATCTCGCAGAACCCGGAGGCATTCTTGCAGTTGCTTAGCGAAGGGGCCGATGGTGAAGATGGCGATGACGGAATCGGACTTCAGACAATTTCTGTTACACCAGAAGAGGCCGAGGCTATCAACAGGGTAAGGTTTCTAATATCATATTCTTAGTGTCGTATTTCTATGCATATTGGCTGGGTACTAACTGCGAGGGTTATCTAGCTATGCCAATTGGGATTCAATAGGGATATGGTCATTCAAGCGTACATTGCTTGTGACAAGAATGAGGAACTCACTGCAAATTATCTGTTCGACAACCCTGGTGACGACGACGACATGGGAGGTGCATAAGGATAGCGATTTGATAGCACATGGAAGGGTTGAATCGGTAGGAGAAACGCATCTGGTTGACGGAGTTGTTGAGTTGTACTGGGTTTTTACTTCATCTCGGTTTCTTCTCTTAGGGTCTTCTGACGGTACAATGCTACCAGTTCTGGTTGCTACGTGCTCTTTCTTCCTGATATGTTACACGGTATTGGTAGCTTTTGTACTATGGGGGCATTGGGTTGGCCAGTTTGTTCTGTTGCTTTCTGTTTTTCCTTCAGTGTGTCTGGTAGGTAACGATGGGTGAGATACGATTTGAATGAGTACATATGATGTACTGTGCCAGGTTCCAGCGCTATTCCATATCGCATAACAGTTTGTATTAAGTGTTGGTGGGCCATGCTTTTTCGATACCTCTAGATGTTGGTGATGATGGATTCGAGTTCGAGTCATAAGGCATGCATACCTGAACCGAACTGTTCGTCTACCAAGAGGCATCGGATTCAAGTAAAATGGGCCTCGGCAGTGTATGAAAACACTCCGAACACGGGCTTTCCAACCGTACCTTTGTACAACAGAGCAAGTAATAAAAGTAGTAAGCGTGATATCAATATGATGTATGATGAGCCATACTCACTACTTCGAATTTAAATGTGCCTACAAAACCCCTACTGCAGGTGCCTGTGATTTTTTCCTGCTATTCCTCAGGGTGTGCTTTTGCTGGAATTTCATCCTCTTGTTTGCCTCCATTCTAATTCTTTGTTTCTTTTGAAGTTACAATCGTTTGTTCACCGTTGCTTGGCACGAGCGAGTAGAATCTAGAACCCCTCCTCCCCACCATAGAGCCTCCCACCCTTACATCAAGGCCGCACACAAATCAACTACCAAAATCTCACACGCGGGAACCTTTGTTGCTCTATCACCGCCTCATCTCCAATCCTCCCCGCGCCTCCACATCCGATTAGAAATTTCCGCCCAATTCTGTTTTTCCTCTTCCTTCAACAGATATCGCCATGGCTGTTAGAGCACAAGTATGGACGCCCTTCCCTCTATTCGCACTTCAATTGTTCGTTTAAATGTTTGCTTACAAAAACTGTCGTAGTTCGAGAATTCAAATGAGTTAGTGACACCTTCTCCGCAGTGCTGGGGTTTCATCGTCATCCAAAGGGTTCTAGCATCAGATAGCTATCAGGGGCAATGAGAGTAATATTTTGAACTATGGCTACTTACTGCAATTCAGGGTCGGCGTGTTTGCAAACCTGACAAACTCATATGCGCTAGTCGCTACTGGTGGGAGCATGAACTTCTACAGGTACGCAATCAGGCAGTGCTCAAGGGAGGGCCATATGGCTAATATGGGGTGAACAGTGTCTTTGAGGCAGAGCTAGCAGATGTCATCCCTATATGCCACACAAACATCGCCGGAACGAGGATTGTAGGACGTTTGACAGCTGGGTACGATCCTTCCCTGTATTGTGCAGGCTCCAGATTATTGACATTGCACTGTGTATCATAGTAACCGCAGAGGCCTCCTTCTCCCCACCTCCACCACCGATCAAGAACTCCAGCACATCCGAAATACCATCCCCGATACCGTCAAGATACAGCGTATCGAAGAGCGTCTCTCTGCACTCGGTAACGTCATCTGCTGTAACGACCATGTCGCCCTTGTGCACCCAGACATCGAGCGTGAAACCGAGGAGATCATTGCCGACGTCTTAGGTGTCGAGGTGTTTCGCCAGACCATTTCTGAGAACGTCCTAGTTGGATCCTACTGCTCGCTGAGTAATCAGGGAGGCATCGTCCATCCCAAAACTACTATACAGGACCAGGATGAACTGAGTTCACTGCTCCAGGTGCCTCTGGTGGCCGGCTCGATCAACCGAGGGTCCTCGGTAGTTGGCGCGGGAATGGTGGTGAATGATTGGATGGCGGTTACTGGTCTCGACACCACAGCAACGGAGCTGAGTGTTATCGAGAGTGTGTTTAGACTTGGTGAGGGAATGGGTCCAGGAAATGTCGAGGGAACCCTCAGGGATACGATGGTGGAGACTTTTTACTAAACATTATGTGGGTTTTGGGTTATGGTGCTTCGACAGACGGCTGTTGTGTGATGGGGCATAGACACCGATATCTGTTTTTTCTTCTTGGAAATGGAGCACGGTTCTAATGATAAAAGCGCTGTTTTATTGGATTGTTTACTGTGCCACGATTATAAAGGATCGAGAGGGACTTGTAATGTAGAGTAGAGAGTTGAATATGGCCGGTCTTGTATGAAACCCTAAACCACCATGAGTTGCATGACGTACCAACACAGATTTTCTGCAGGAACTGACTGCGTCTACGCCATACTATCTATATGTATGTGCCACTAGAGTACTGAGTCTCGGTTTAATTCGTTTCCAGGATACTATTCGTTTACTAGAGGTATTTTTTCCTGCCATAGTTAGCTCTCTGGTCTCCACAAATGATCTAGGTTAAAGGCAAACATTTTTCGGCCAGAGAATCGACTGTATCCGACCTTTGCCTCTCTTAATGTCGATTTCTCATTTCACCGGAGATAGCGACAGTAACGATCTAACAAAACTGAGTGGACTCTCACGCTCATGCAGAGACGTTTGAAGTATTGAAGCCAACTTGTTCTGGATCCGCTCCATTCGTGAGTGGCCCATCCTTCCTAACAAAACTAGAACGGCCTGGCCTTCTGAGAATCCACAAACGGCTTGGGGTACTTCGATAGAGCACGCCAGTAATGAAGCGACGCTTGGTGCCAAAGACACCGCGGATCGCCAAAAATCGTGGTGGTTTGTATTGTCAGTCTCATAGATTACAATTTCTAAGGCCGCTGGCGTTCTTTTAAGCAAGCTTGGGTATTCAAATTGCCGATAGCGAGTCGCTGCATAATTCGGTAATATAACCCAGGACGGAGGAATCAGATTCGGAGCGCAGCGTGCGTGTAGGCTTCCGGTTCTCAGCGGTCACTAATAAAAGGTTCATAGCAGTCAGATACGCACCTCATAATCCATTAGCAGACCCTCGAGTAAGCAGGCCACTTGTGGACGGACCGGAACAGATTGAATATATAGCAGGGCACACACTCCTTTCCGAGTCACATTAATGATCAACATGAGAGACTCTGTCGTCCCGCCGAGACTCTGCATTGCTACTCCCAGGGTGAACTGCCACTGTACCCTTTGAGGAAGAGAAAGAGGATATGCGGTCAACAGCTAAGCTGATGTTTCAGTGCTCAGACCTCTCCTAAATTGCGCCCCGATTCATGAGAAATCACACTTGGGTTGAAGTCCTGGTATCACGGCCCGAGATACTTCATCTCACCCGGATTTAGTCCTGAGCCAAAGTTTCAACTAACAATACTGTACTTCTATGTACAACTCCATGTGACGTGGTGAAATTTTTCAGAGAGTTCAACGAATTTCTACAGAGGTGCATGGAGAGAATTAAGGAGAAACGTGAACTTGAGAAATTGCGACCTTTTCAATACGAGATCCCGTGGGCTACATGGTTACTGGATTGGGCGAAGGGCAATGTCAGACTTGATTGAAGTGCTGAAGAAACCAGTAAGATTTCATAACTCACATGCTAACTTTTACGCGGCCTAGAGTGCCATTGCTTACCGCAATAACGCGAAGCCTAAAGTCTTCAAACAGCGAAACTATCGGGTGTTTCGTTGGTATACCCTTTTGTCAAACCTTTCGAGGTGTTAAAGCAACCAATCTGGCCGGATATGGCCTTCAAGTTAACAAAGGGCAGCTTTCAAATAGTCATCTAGTCGGACTGCTAATCTACGGATCTCTATCTACCCGGCCCGCTGGCCGGGATTGGTTTCTTGGACGGCATATCAGTTGAATATGTACGACAAATCGAAAATCTGTTGCATAGTTTGAGGAGACGATTAAGAATACGGGACAGTGGCCGGAGGACGACTGTGGCCTCGAATCAGGCTCTCAGTTGTGTACGTGTGCACTAAGATGAAAATGGAAGTGACAAAAAGGGAATAGTGTGGCAAGAGAATGAAGTTTTTGTTTGTTTTAATCATACTGTATTCACTCTACTTAGAGTATGACAGTCCCTTAATCCCCTCCGCCTCCGGGCTGGCCGGTTAGATGGCGGAGCTCCACTCCTGCTACCCGTCGTCCCCTAAGAGAATGAAGTTGTGAGAGAGCCTGGAGACCTCGCTCCACACAAAGTTCCCAGGTCAACCCGGTTAAAATATCAACACCATGGGTTTGAGCTGGGTTTGCATGGAAAGAAGAGTTTAAGGGAAAAGAAATCAACTTTATATGGGGCACTAAGCAAATTGGACAAAATTTGTGGTGTAAAGTGATTGAGAGTGACCAGGTTAAGCTGGTAACAACCCAGATCAAGCCCAGATCAACTTTGGGATAAGGCTGCAGTGAGTCCACATGTGGTGGAATTCTTTAAAATACTCAGTATTGACTCAGGTAGATGTAACCTAATACCCCCCCAAAGCTCAGCTCTCTGGAGGTAATTTGAAATTTTGGTGGAGTGATGTCTCCAGGCCATTTCACCTCACTTTTTGCATGATCTCAATTTGGGTCAGACTCGCCATTTCAGTTAGTATAAAATCACGTGAGATCAAAGGGCCGGGGTACGAGGCCAGGACGACTGAATGACTACCGAGCTTAAGCCCGATGCGAAGAGTGCAAGGGATAAAATTCGGCAAGGCCAGAGCTTTCACCGATGAAACCTCCGACAAGCACCATGAGGATGGCATTAATGGCCTGGTCAATCGGACTTAGTTCTGTTCTTGTCGTTTGGCACGATAACAAAGGGAGAGTAGTTGCCGATATCTGTGGACTTCATGCTCCGGTTTGGCGAAGGATGTGGAACTGCTTAGGAGCTCCATGCCTACCCACGACTAGCAATATTCTATGAAATATCAACCTAATTTACTTTATTAAGAGTGAAATATAAAACTTATGGGGCCGTCCGAAGCTGCGCTTACACACGTATGATGCACCTCTACCGAGTCCGCGAATCCGACAATATGGTTAGACATGTGTATAAAGGCCACGTAGGTACTAGGCTGCGGCAGATTTGGATGGGCCGCCGTACAGATACCCAGGTTTTCAGATGTATCTGACTGGTCTTTGGGTGTCTATACGACCGGCAAGCCTGCTGGCCTGGCCACTTGGTACACTGACCTGCAGAATATGTGGAGTGAGATACGAAGATATAAATTTCAAACGAGTATGATTCCAAATGAGTACGATTCAAACCAGTCTGGAATCCAGGAGCTTATCCAGTCAGACAATGTTGCAATATCGCGACGCAGTGACACTATCATTATGGGAACTTGCCTAATTATGCTTTCTGGTTTGAATTCATGCCATGAAATCTATGAGGTTGTGTTCTATGTACGTATTCTAGAGTTTCATCTCTTGAGCTTGATTGAGTATGTTGAAGCTGGATTAGAAGGACAATAGAAACTGGTACTGATATTCTTACCAGTTTTAGTCGAGGGAAATGACTTGAGCCATGGTTTAAGCACCTTCGTTATAAGGTGGAGGGTTGCTATCAAGAAATGCCTAATGTGATTTACGAATCCAAGTCAGAGATTCGGAGCGTTCAATTGCAATGGGAGCTGTACAAGTGCTCGGGGAATATATTGATGGTTTATAATTAGTCCCAAATACGGACGCCCTCCTGCTATTGACTGTCTGGGTGATAGCCTTAAACTCTCAACCCCGGCTTCTTTAGCATCCGTCCGAGTGATAGATGTTGTCGAAATGTCCAAACTTTGTGGAATTTCAAAGTGTCGTATTTACACTCCCCGTATGCGGGGAACATCAACTACGACTGGCAATACCACGCAAACCCAATCATAATGAATGGAAGAAAACCACTATATGCAGCCACAACTACTGATAAAAAAGGGATGGACTTAGCCCGAACAGGGATGGCGTACCTGCGGATAGAAATCAGTCCGTCCCCATCCTACGTAGGCGAATTTCGGAATTTGGTCGCTCCGAACCCTACTTATATAGAATACACCCCCATTCGTTTGCTTTTCCGGAACTCCGTGAGTAGGTGTTATGATGCGGGGAGATGTTTCACTAGGGTGCTTGTTTCTGACAATGCGTTTGTGAGCCGCCTTCTTTTCTGCTTCCTAAGGGGGACAAAACCGTGCATATAAGGCACAAAAGAATCAAAGTTCCACGATATTCATATGGCCCTCCTGCCAAAATCACACCAGAATAAGGGTGGTAGTATGTAGCGGCTCTAAAAAGCTTAATGAGAGCATAGTGCTGGCCTGGTCTGACTCTATCTTATGATGTCTCTGACTAGATATCGATGTGACAGTGTCCCCTCGAACGCACTCATAGTCACTGTGATCTCGTATTATGACCGTAACTGTCAAGTGACTCACCATACACTCAATTTCTGCAGCAAAAGAAGATGTACGGTGCAAATCCATTCGCTCAAGATGTCCGAGTTGAATCACCCTGGTGTAACGCGAGCCGGAAGGTGTCTGTTCCGTGCAAGATGTTAGTGGATCTCATAAATAATCTTCTTGCCTTGTTCCAGCTCCTTGCAAGCGAGAACGAGATACTTTAGCTCTCCCGTCGAAAAGGTTATAAGCTTATAGTTGTTGCGCACGCATTAATATTTGCCGTTTCCTCACGGATCACTTGTGCTTCTCCCTTCTCTCTTCTCCTACTACCTTTTTACTCATTTCTCACTTCACTTAGGCCCCGTATTCTCTAGTTATTCTATTCTATATTCTGTTCTTGTCCCTTGCTCGGTTATAGTGCAGTCTAGTCACAGCCATTCAATTGATAATCAGACGAAAGGGAATAAGCTTTGGGCGAGACGACTCAATTCGTTCTCGGTAAGTCGAGAAGCATGGCATACCGCTCGGCAACTTCCGATTTGGTATCTGAAGACGAACATTGGGCTGACATGACGCTCTCTTTTGCAGGGTTGGGGTGCTACACCGATTGGACAGTCGCGGCGATCATAAACAATGGCAGTGACCTCCATCGAGAAAGCCTCCACCGCCGCGGAGACGACGGCGCCCACATCTTCATATCCCGAGAAGATAATAGCTGAAAATCCTTCGCAAGGTTCACTTAGGCGTCTAGATTCTCAGATCGCCGTCGCAGATAGCAAGAGCGAGTCTGATGACGACCTCTCTTACCTTCCGGAGAATGAGCGCGAGATTATACGGCGACAGATAGATATACCTGATATCAATCTGAAATTTTCTGGGCTGTACCGCTTTGCAACTGTTAACGATTTACTCCTGATTGCGATTGGATCGTTCTGTAGCATTGTTGGGGGGGCACTTTTGCCTTTTATGACGATTCTCTACGGGTTAGTCGTTTCAGCAGCCTTGATAGCAAGTCAATGACTGACCTGGCTCACCAGACAATCAGCACAGTCATTTCAGGACTTTTCTCTTGGGAGAATCAGCAGTAGCCATATGCAAAGTGAGATCAATCGGTTGACGTTGTATGTGATTATACCCCTTACCCTGTTTGTTTCAGTTAATTGGATGTTAATACTCATAGGTACTTTCTATACCTGGCAATCGGAGAGTTTGTGACGGTTTATACTTCGACTGTTGCGTTCATATATACTGGTGAACATATCTCTTCCAAAATCAGGGAGCAGTACCTCCAAGCCATCCTGCGCCAAAACATAGGTTATTTCGACAAACTCGGGGCTGGAGAAATCACAACTCGTATCTCTGCCGACACCAATCTCATCCAGGAAGGTATCTCGGAGAAGATAAGCCTCACGCTTGCGGCAGTGGCGTCATTCTTAGCGGCTTTCATCATTGGGTTTGTAAAGTCATGGAAACTCACTTTAATCCTTTCTTGCACTTTTGTTATGATTATGTCGATTATGGGTATCAGTGGTGGCCTTATTGTCAAATTCTCAAAGCAAAGTATTAGTTCATACGCCGAGGGAGGCACAGTTGCAGAAGAGGTATTATGCTTTCTGCGCCTTGCTGGTACCCAACTGACTAGACTATCTAGGTCTTTTCTTCTATTCGTAATACCCAAGCCTTTAGCACTCAGGACAAGCTCGCCAAACTATACGATGAGCATCTCAAGGTTGCGCAGAAATGGGGTTTCAAGTCTAAGGCTGTAGTAGGCTGTATGCTTGCAGGAATGATGGTGCGAATGAACTTACCAAACCTATCTGCGTGAATACTAACTAGTAGGATAGTTAGTCATGTACTTGAACTATGGGCTCGCCTTCTGGCAAGGCTCTCGCTTCCTCCTCAAGGGCGAGGCCAATCTCAGTGAGATCTTGACGGTGTTGATGGCCGTCATGATTGGTGCCTTTTCGCTTGGAAATGTTGCGCCGAATATTCAGGCCTTTACTACTGTGAGTAAAGAGCAAACCAGTTGTATGAGAGTATAATCGCTAATTTCATTACTGTCTAGGCCGTTTCCGCAGCACAAAAGATCTACAGCACCATTGACCGTGTTTCACCGCTCAACCCGGACGATGAAAGTGGACTGAAGCTGGAGCATGTCGAGGGTACAATTGAGCTTCGTGGTGTCAAACACGTTTACCCCAGCAGACCCGCGGTTGAAGTTATCAAGGACATGAATCTTTTCATCCCAGCCGGAAAGGTTACCGCACTTGTCGGCGCTTCTGGAAGTGGAAAATCCACAATCGTGGGATTGGTGAGTTCCGTGAGCATGAGCGATGTCAATTTCATTCTGACAGAACTACTGTCATCAGGTAGAACGTTTTTATGATCCGGTTGCTGGTCAGATTCTTCTCGATGGCCACGATGTGCACACATTGAATTTGCGATGGTTGCGAGAACACATCTCCCTCGTCTCTCAGGAACCCGTACTCTTCGCAACGACAATCTTTAAAAATGTGTGTCACGGTCTCATCGGTACTCGGCATGAAAATGCATCTCCAGAAGTTAAGATGGACCTGGTAGTGAAAGCTTGTGTCATGAGTAACGCGGACGGTTTCATCCGATCTTTACCAGAAGGATATGAAACCAACGTTGGTGAGCGAGGTTTCTTGATGAGTGGTGGTCAGAAGCAACGTGTAAGTTTCCGAACACCAGAAGTCAATGTCCGCTAATATTTTTGCTTCAAGATTGCCATTGCTCGTGCCATTGTCAGTGACCCAAAGATTTTACTTTTGGATGAGGCAACGAGTGCGCTCGATACAAGGTCGGAAGGTGTGGTACAGGCTGCTCTCGATGCCGCAGCACAAGGCCGAACTACCATCATCATTGCACACCGACTCAGTACGATTAAAACTGTAAGAGGATCTAATGTTTGGTATCTTGCGTGCAAGTAACTGATTACCGGTGACTAGGCTTCAAACATTGTGGTGATGGTGGCTGGACGTATTGTCGAGCAAGGAACACACGACGATCTACTAGAACGACAAGGCGCATACTATCAGCTCGTTGAAGCGCAACGGATTTCTGCCCAGAAGGAAATGATATCAACTGGAGACGGAGAAAACGACGGCGACGATGACGAAGAGCTTAAGCTAAAGATATCGCGATCACACACCTCGGGCCAAGGAGGAGCGCCCGTTGATCCCAACGATAAGAATATCATGGATAAGCTTACGCGTTCCGCAACGTCCAAGTCGAAGTCTTCAGTGGCACTCGAGAATAGACCAAAGGAGAAGAAACACAACTATCCACTTTGGACCTTGATAAAGATGACATATTCGTTCAACAGCACACCAAAGGAGAAGGCTTTACTGTTTATAGGTTTGTGCGCTAGTGTCATTTGTGGCGGCGGTTATACGGTACAAGCATTTTTCTTCGCAAAGGCTATTATGTCATTGTCAAAGCCAAAATCGGAGTACGATCACGTCCGTACAGAGTCGGAATTCTGGTCGGGAATGTATCTGATGCTCGCCATCATCGAGTTTATTTCATATCTAGTCCAGGGAGTATCATTTGCATACTGTTCTGAATGTTTGATCCACAGGGCCCGCGACAAAGCATTTCGTACAATGCTTCGACAGGATATCGGGTGGTTTGATAAAGAGGAGAATGCATCTGGTTCCTTGGTATCATTCCTTTCGACGGAAACCACACATCTTGCTGGAATGTCGGGTGTAACTCTTGGTACACTCCTGAGTGTCATCTCAACATTGGGTTCAGCAATCATTGTCGGTATCGCAGTTGGGTGGAAGCTTGCATTGGTCTGTACAGCGACCATCCCAGTTCTCCTGTCGTGTGGTTTCCTCCGGTTCTGGATGCTTGCAAGATTTCGAGCGAGATCTAAAAAGGCGTACGAGAAATCTGCAAGCTTTGCATGTGAGGCTACGGCTGCGATTAGGACTGTGGCAAGTTTGGCTAGGGAGCAGGACGTGTTGGCGAACTACCGGAGCCAACTGGCTTTGCAGGCAAAGGAGAGTATTATCAGTGTCACTAGGAGCAGTAGCCTTTACGCTGCATCACAAAGCATGACGTTCTTGTGTATGGCTGTTGGGTTCTGGTATGGTGGGACACTGATCAAGACTCATGAATATGATATGTTGAAATTGTAAGTCCTACTCATCCACTGTTGAAAGGTACGATGCTAACGGGTAGCTGCATAGCTTCCTGGTCTTTGCGGCTATTATCTTTGGTGCCCAATCCGCCGGAACTATCTTCTCGTTCGCACCGGACATGGGTAAGGCTAAAGAGGCCGGGAACGAACTGAAGACCCTCTTCGACCGTGTACCGGAAATTGATGTTTGGAGCGACGAGGGAGAACATGTTCCATCGGTCGAGGGGAGTATTGAATTTAGAGATGTTCACTTCCGATATCCGACAAGAGCAGAGCAACCTGTACTACGTGGCTTAGATCTCACTGTAAAGCCAGGGCAATACGTCGCACTGGTTGGACCATCTGGATGCGGAAAATCAACTACCATCTCACTCATTGAACGCTTTTATAATCCCCTGGCTGGAGGTATCTTTGTGGACGGAAAGGAAATATCGACCCTCAATCTGAGTGAGTACCGGAGCTATCTGGCGCTCGTCAGTCAGGAACCTACTCTGTATCAAGGAACTATTAAGGAGAATATTCTACTGGGAGGCGATCGGGATGATGTTACGGATGCGGATGTGGACAACGCTTGCAAGGATGCAAACATCTATGATTTTATCGTATGCACTGCACCCAAACTTGTCGCACTTCATAGCTAACTTCTGCACAGATGTCGCTGCCTGAAGGGTTCAACACAGTCTGTGGCTCCAAGGGTGCCTTGCTTTCCGGTGGACAGAAACAGAGAATCGCAATCGCTAGAGCATTAATCCGGAACCCGAGGATTCTGTTGCTGGACGAGGCTACTTCCGCACTCGACTCGGAGAGCGAGAAGGTTGTACAGGCCGCTCTCGATGCTGCCGCAAAGGGAAGGACTACAGTTGCTGTGGCGCATAGGTGAGGACTCCACTACTCTTTGAAAACTGGGAGACTTGTTGCTAATATGAGAAATAGACTGTCAACTATCCAGAAGGCCGATGTGATTTACGTCTTTGACAACGGAAAAGTTACGGAGAGCGGGACACATAGCGAATTGCTGGCGCTGAGAGGGAAATATTATGAGTTGGTTGAATTGCAGAGTTTGGAGAAGAATTCGTAGATGTGTACATGCATATAACGGGGCCATCTTTATGTTTTGGGTGCCGTACGCTAGATTTATTTGGGTACTTTTTATCTTCTTTATTTTGGTAGATTAATTTATAAGTATGGGATACCAATAAAAGCTTCTTGGTAGAGACTCTTCTTTCGTATTCATCTGTGTGAATCCCCCACACGGAAGATCTCCGCACTCTACTTAAGCGAGAATCTTACCGCACCTCACCACCACCCCCAAACAAATAAACAATGTCCTCACCATCACCACCACCCGATACTCCTCCGCAACCAACTCCCCGCGACCGTAAACTCGTAAGCACCTCAATCCCTCTTTCCCCCCCTCCACTAACCAGTCGTTCGCAGCAATCAATTACAAGCGCCAACGCCCGCCTCGAGGCAGAACTGGCAACACTGAAAGCAGTGCATGAAGAAGCGGTGGGGAAACTCGTGTATTCCTCTCCCCACCCCTTCATCTCTTCATGCTGATTGCATAGGAACCCGCAAACGAAGGGAGAGGACACGGTTAGGAGGCACATTCACCTGCTACATGAGTACAATGAGGTTAGAGATGTGGCGACGGGGTTGATGGGGTTGGTTGCGGAGAATAGAGGTGTTACGGTACGTGCAAGGGTTGAGTACAGTGGGCTACGCTGACGGGACACAGGTAGGGGTGGTTATGAGAGGTATGTGATACACGGAAGGAAATTTATGTGGTCAAAAAGTACTGGCGCTCGATTTGACGAAACTACATACAAACATCCGCCAGTATCTTTTGACTGCCTAATAAAGGAGGGATGGAGGGAGGTGGCTGACGGTGAAGGATAGAACACGGAGTTGGAGAGGGGGATGAATAAGGGTCTATACGAGGGGACACAGGGCATAGAGTTTGGGGAACGAACACCGGTAAGTATGTCACATGGTTTTCTTTTCGTGGGTGTCTAACTACAATGCTACAGAAGCGTGGGGAAGGATTATCGAGGAACTAGGAATGTCTACAAATGAGGTCTTGATAGACAATCAAGACAGCCGCGTCTGGCTCGCAAGATACTGCTTCAATACGAGTCCGTATCGCCACTATAATGCATCCTAAAACTACAAACGTGGTTGCTCATAGTCTCGGTATCACCAGCTTCCGAACTTCTCAAACTGAAATCGCGGTTACTCATAGCCCCGGTATCACCAGCTTCCGAGTCACACTTCTCAAACTGAAATCGCGGTTACTCATAGCCCCGGTGTCACCAGCTTCCGAGTCACACTTCTCAAACTGCAAACGTGGTATTACTAGCTTCCAATGGCGGATGGATAGTTATTCCGACTCCGATGACTCCACGGACAAGTTTGGCGTAAATCAGGTGTGTGGATGCATGCAACGTCGGTCTCTTCTAAGGGCGGCCATCGGAGAGCCCGGCTAAGCTCATGACACGTCCGAGATGTCATCATCGCAGTGTAAGTGTGACGGCATGAGACGGGCATGCTTACACCTAGTGCAACTGTGTGCTACCTTGATGCAGTGTGTATACGCGGTTTCGGCGGTTTGGGCGGGCGTGAAAAACCGGAGGGGATGGGGCCTAGTGAAGGGAGATGGCATGGAATGTAGTGATAAAAAATTCCCATCAAGAACAAAGTATCACAGTCACTGTTTCTACCACTTCTTGCCATGGCATCCTAAAGTACCACTGCATAATACAAGCCAGCAAGCACCCAAACTTCTGGATCACGCAAAAGCACTCGTCCAAATGTTGGGGCCACTCCAATATGGGGACTCTTACTCACAACTCCCTGAAGAAACGCACGTATGATACATGCCCCACTTCTTCTCGCGCGCGCAAACAACCCCTGGATCGTTTCTCCGTACATTCTCCCAGGCCTACTCCCAACATCACTTCTCACCCCCATCTCGATACCGCGAACACCTCCCGCAACAAGTCAACATCCACAGACACCCGGCCCCCAAAACACGCGCAACATCAGCCCATGCACCCTGTACGCGCCGTCGTATCCTGCCCTTCTTACTTCGCTGGGGTCGCGGGGGTAGCGGAGGTACCGAAGGTCGTCGGGGGCGAGCATTTGGCGGCGGGGAGGTATAGAAATAGCGCCACCACGTTGGGTCCGATCTTGGGTCTGGTGGTGAATGGGAAGGTGGGTAGGAGGTATGTACTGGCGGCGGTGGTATTGGAGGAGTGCTAGGCCGAGGTGCTCGTATACATCCAAGCTCGACTCGGCTCTGGCATGCAGAGGCTACCGAGACGAAGGATGAGGAGGAGGTAGTGGGGGATAGGGGTGGTGGCTGTGATTCGACTCGACTCGATGATGGGTTCTTCGTAGTAGTGCTTGAAACAGCGCTCTCCCCTACCTCCGCCGCGGTGGCTATAGGACTTGCAACACCATCGCCGCCGCATGCCACCTCGTCTCTACCCTTTCCCTCTGCACCCTCCAAAATACTTCCCGCAGGAGTAGTAACAGCGCTGCTCAGCACCGTCCATGGGGTCGGAAAGATCTCTAGCACCGGTGACTTATCGGTGACTGGTGTTGGTGGTGCACTGGTGGTGGTGACGGAGACGATGCTGGTCGTGATAAAAAGTTCCGTCATCGCCGGAGGGGTGTGAGGATGTCATATGGGTCACTCGTTGTTGGCTTTCGTAGGCTTTGTGGGTGCGATGTGGGGGCATCGGAGAGGAGGAGCGAGGTCGGCGGTGGTGGTTCGGTGGTTGGTGGTTGAGCTTGGTGACAAACGTAACCTTATTTCGTCGTTGTCGGGTGGGGCGCGGCCCGGCGGGCTGCAATTGGTCTGGTCTCACCATCACGCTAATCCGCTCGCAGCTGATAGATATAGATAGAGCTCCGAGACAACGGAATTGATCACTCGTCACAAAAATTCTCGTTCGCGACCAATCCATATAACCCAGAAACTCAAGTTTCATTCCAACGCCAGACCGTTATGATAACCTTAGAGCCGAAGAAATGACTTTTGGTTTGTTCCGTGCTAGCACATTCCCGTATCACATACACTTCGCAAAGTCTCATTTTACAATGTACCTGCAAAAATGCACACCAACACCAAAGAAGTGCACAGTAGCCTAAGAACCTCCTCCTCACTCTCCCTCCAATCACTCAGCAAAAGGCTCCTAATCTCTGCGGTTTCCACGGAAGCGGCGTGCACCCTGGTCTTGCTGCTGGGAAACAGCGACAATGGTGACGGGGATCGAGTCGAACTGTACAACCAACCGACATCAGTCATCACTGGTAACGGGTGGTAGACGAAGAGGAAAACATACTCCGAGGCTCTTCAACATGTCCTTGGTGTCGGCATCAACATCGAGGGTACCAGATTCCGAGGTGTTGGCGTAGTCGAGAGCGGAGATATCAGGGACGTACTGATCCTTGCGCTCACGCTCCTCTTCTTGAAGCTTGAAGGAGATACCACGGACGGGTCCACGCTGGATACGCTTCATTAAGTGAGTGGTGTAACCGGCGATCTACCAGCATCCATATCAGCGATTGCCCCTCCCACCACAGCATTTGCACCTAGAAAGATTCAATACAAAGCACCGACCTTGTTCCTCAGCCTCTTGGAGGCAATGATGGCAATCTCATCACAGATCCTCTTGTTGGTCTCGAAGTCGAGAGTGAGCTTAGGGTAGTACCGCTCAATGATGACCTTGGCGGACTTCTTAACGGTCTTGGTTCTAACTGTTTGTCCGGAAAACACCGCGTTATTAGCCTTCTACCCTCGAAAGAGGGGAGACCCGTGGTGGTGATTTGCGAGTCGTGTAGGACGTACCGCGGCCCATTTTTGCAGAGGTTGAGGAGTTGTCGTGAAAAGAGGTGGAGTTGGCGTTAGGTACCGAAAGTTGGGCGTGCTGGTGCTGCTGGTGGTTGTCGTTTCGTCGTTATCACTGGAGTTGCTGTCGGATCTGTTCGTCGTGGGCTTTACAACAAGTAACCCTAAGGCATTGGGACTGCTGTGGTTGGTTCTATTTCTGGTAATAAATAATTACCCGGACAACCTAAGCCGCATTCCAGGGTCGAGGAATCTTAATCAATGGATGCGAGATGGACTATGGTTTTGGTGGAGTGCAGCATGCTGTTCACTTTGTGGTTATCCGTGGAGGCCTTTCTAAAACCTCGGCTCCCAAAGCCCTTTTGGATCTGGCAAAGCTCTTTCTGTAACCCACCAAAATCAAGCCGCACACAAAGAAACCTGGGTGAGTTAACGCCGGGTAACAAACCCCATCGCTTGACTGTCTAGGGCAAACCCGCACTTTTCAGCCGCGCTGCGATCGCACAACATTCCACACACTCAAGCTAGCCGGACCATCACAATCTCCATTGCAAACGCTAAACGACCCCGACAACCCCACGACACCACATACGACGTTACCTATCGAGAAAACGTCGCTGCCATGCCGGTATATATCACATCTCTCGATTTCCACGGAGGAATAAGTTACTGATGATCGTGTACAGTCCCAAAAGTCTTTCCGCACCAAGGTGAAGCTTGCCAAAGCTCAGAAGCAGAACCGCCCCATCCCCCAGTGGATCCGCCTGAGGACCGGTAACACTATCCGGTATGCTCTAGCCACTACCACCTGATGACGAAAACGAATGGCTAACACGGACATCACAGCTACAATGCCAAGAGGAGGCATTGGCGCAAGACCCGTCTCGGCATCTAAACGGATCGCCCCCTCTCCCTCCTTCAATCCAACAACGTCATACTTTCTGTCAACATCCAAACGAACCGGGTTACAAAATAGGAGCTTGGAGTTATTGTTTTTGATGGCGTTGGAAGAGAAGGAGGGAACTTAAAAAATGGTGAATCTGGAAAGGGACCAATAAATCAGGCTTCTTTCTAAAGGCTTTTTATTTCTTCTGCTACTGGTTTCTGATTACGAATATGGCGAAATGGGAAAACTTTTTTTCAGCGGCAGACAAAGCGGATCCTGCGAGCGAAGAGGGCGCGAAATTCGTGATACAATAGGAATGGATAGGGGATGGAAGTGTGGCTTTAGTTGCTGCTTCGCTAGCGAAATGGTGGATATGTGTATCTTCGGTTCGATTGGCGATTTCACCAGTTCGCGAACTTCCGTCGACGGCACGCGATATCTTTGTCCAATTCATGGATCGCGACTTCTATGGAATTACAGGTAGCTGCTCACAACACTAAATCACATCAAAAGCCTCTCCCACGACATAAGCACCGAGTTCTATGACTAAGTCAGGATGTCTTAACAGTCAACCCTTGAAACTACCAATGTGATTTTGCTTCTTCAGGATGGGCCGGGTGCTACATGATGAATTTGCTGTTCTTCTGCCAGGTTTCAATCCCTAACCAAACGTATCGTCTTCCAGTTCGCACACAGGGCTTTTCCATTAATAATTACTGTAAGCTAGCTCAAATCCGCGAATTGGAATGTTCTGTTCATGCAGGTCAGAACAGTCAGGTTGGTTCTCTAGACGATGCGTAAATTGGATCCAATTGAATGCCTTATCAACTTTTGTGATCACGAATCAACATTAAACTCAGCACCCTTATAATATTTAGTCTTGCTAGGCTAAAGAATTCCAGCCAGCTCTCCAATAATAGGCGTCTAAAGTCCTTCATAGTTGGTCAATTTCCATAGCAGTGTGTAAACTACAGTCGCTAACTTAAGCAAGACGTATGGGGATGCCCACCTACCCTCCGTTAAATCCTCCAATCCCCCAATTCCCTCTTCCCCACAACCCTCTTCACCATCTCTACTACTCTATCATCTCCAAGATCCAGATCGCCCATATCCAGATGTCGCCTAGTACTCCACACCATTTCCAAGTGAGACAGCAGTTCTGACGCATTAAGTAATAGGTCTAGTTTAGTCGCCGACAATAGCGCTGCCAGATACCCTGCCTTATTGACGCCACAATCCGCTCCCTCTCGAGGCAAACAGCAGCGTCGTAGCAAGCGTGCTTATGAGGTTCATCGTATTAACATACGCTGAAAGAAAGCCCAGGAGCCAGGTAGGGGGCCGTAGGTCTTCCAGTGGATCACATCTGTCACGTTGGTGGTGTATAAGAACATCTGTGCAGGCACTACTCCAGCTTGATGGTACATGCCAAAGAATATTCCAGCTCGGTGTTGAAGAGCACCCACAGCGTGATAAACACATTCCTAGCAAGAGAGTGGCAGATGCAAGTAGAAGCGGCACTACTGGGAGTATGAAACGGGCTGCCTGGTGTAACAGTATTGAGAACATCAATATTCCTCCAAGTGCAGCGAGGACGGGGGTGGTAGTGAGCCTGCTGGCGGGAATGAAGAGTGGTTTTAGCGGGTGAAGAAAGAAAGGGCCCAAGGGTTGTGGGATATTGACGAAGAGGTGGATACACCAGGGGTGGAGACCATGGAGGGCGAGGTTGAAGGAGTCGCTGATGTAGAGGAGATTATTAAGAGGGGTTACTACTGCATTCAGGGATTGCGCTGCGATGTAGAGATATCAATCACACACATACCAACAATCACTTCAGGTCCTTGGAAATGTTCGTCGGGATGGATGCACGAGGGTGAGAGGGCAAATACAATCTCACCGCCAAAAGGAAGAGGTAAATGCGCTGCCACATGGTCTGAGCGAGATGAGAATATCCCACAGTTAACTAATGTTCAAGTTGGTGATATATGTGGAAGACAGTAGCGCTATGGGTAAGGGGTAGTAAGTAGTCTACTTAAGCGAGTAGTTGCAAGGTTTGAAACAAGTTGTCATCATGGATATCGCCAGTAGAGTATTTCTTGGTCTTTCTTCAAGTGATATCATGATCACTGCTAATAAGATGTCATAGGTATCCCATACTCGGCTTATTAGGGATTCATGAAAAATGGGCCCGCAAAGAAGGCAATAACTGCACACGAAATTTCTTGGCTTAGATTGTGGTATCCAGGCGGGAGAAAACATCAGATCCGATTTGCAAGTCAACCCAAGAGCAGGATTACAATCAACTACAAAGTCTGTACACTGAAGCAACTGATGATCAGTTCCCAGCATTCACTAAATTGACGATCCGTACTGTATAATGGGAGAAGATATAAGAATATCCGTGCGACATTGTACTATACTGCCAATAATGGAACGCAAATGAGTGAAGAATAGGATGTTTAGTCTGTCCAGCTCACCATAAATCAGAGCTCCGTGCTCGCCAGATTTGTGCCAAATCAACGTCGTCTGCGAGACTGATGATTTCTAGTCTCTCTTCTTTCTAGCCATCACCGCCTGCAGCAGTTGTGCGTGGAAGAATGATATCTTGCAAACCGAAATCATTTCAGGGAGATATTAGCGGCCAAACCTCACCATGTAATTCGGATCCGGCGTCGGAGATATTATTGGAGTAGTGCCAGTTATCAAAAGACTTACTGGAAGCCTCCGGGACACCACCGGGTCTTCTGCCGACTACCAAACGCTCGTGCGTCAGTTCGAATCAGTTGGGCAGGCCGTGGAGAATGCTAGGGCTCTTGTCGGGTCCCACGAGCTAATCGGGGACTCGGTGGGAGAATGCCTGCAACTATCGCGGCAGTTTCAAGAGAGTACCCAACGCTATAGAGCCAGCATTTCTACAGCGGAGGGATCGGGGAATAGGGTCAAATATGCCTTGGATGAAGGTGAAATGGGCTTATAAACGAGCCGAAGCAGTCGAGTCGCGGGACGGCTTGTAAGTCCATAGGATGCTCTAAATATTCAACTGTGTAAACACACACATTCTGGGAAGAGAAAAGTGCTGACCTTGATACCAGTCAGAGAGAAGAATCCACAGGGATCTCGGAGAGCATCGACCAATTCGGGCCGGATTTTGCGCCGATAAGTCTTGTCACCGCGTTAGATAGAATTCTTATGCCGTATGAGTTTTGTAGAGAGTGGGAGGTCAGTTGGTTCAAATATCGGAGGTTGGTCGGTAGAAACATGCTGATGCGTTGCTCTGGTAGAAATTCGATAAGGCTTTGAAGCTAGTGCTTGAAGGTCGCCCCGGATTTACCTTGGTTGATGCAGGACTTTACGAGATCCTGAGCGAAAGCGCTCCGACAAGTCCTCTGACTGCTGAAGATTGAAGGAACAAAATCGTTCCGAATATGGCGCTCTCGATGAACCTGGTGATACGAAAGCCAAGAGTAGATTATTCTAACCATCAGTGTCCCCCATGCGCAAGCATATATCAAGGACGTCTCGGGAGCGAAGACCTTGAACGGGTTCGCTGGTATGCATCACCAAGTGTACATGGAACGCGACAGAGGCTAGCTTAGTTTATTAACTTACAGCGACATATGCAGGGCATGGTTCCAAGTTTCCTCTCGGACAACGTTCGAAGATCGTTTTGAGCGTAGTCATGAGGGTAACTCGGAGAGGTCGAACACCGTCGACCTCAGGTCCGTACGGCGATTGCATGTTATCGTGGGCAGCATAGCGAGCAACAGAGTGGATAGCATGGATTCACACTCTACTGCAGTGATCGTGTGATTTTGTCATAGGTATATCAATGAAGACAGCCCTGGGGGTCCTTGTCTTCTCGTTCACCAAGAACTATGCCATGGCTGTGGCCATGTTTATTGTTGGTTGTGCACTGTGTATCATGCCCCCCGAGTGATATAGCGTTGTTAGAAAGATACGCAAAAGGAGTAGTCTTTTATCAACCGAATTTCTGCTGTTTGAACGGATATGAGACGGTTATTTTCAGAGCAAGGTGCAGTTCACGACTAGCTTGATAAGTTTTTGGACAGAGCTCAAACAAATTCACTGCAAACGCCATATCTTGGGAGAAAAATAAGGAATACAAGACCTTCAGTGTTAATGCCATCCCCCCCCCCAGTATGAACGTACTAGCGACCTTATTTTCCCCAGCCCAAGCCCGGCAGGAAAAACCCATGTAAAAGAAACCGAAACCAGACAAGAAAATCGTTGCAAGCGTTCGCGGCACATGACCGTCCCCCGCCACGTTTATGCGTAATCAAAGTTATGTAGCGGGAACAAATAAGCTATCCGTTTGAATTGGACCATCAACGACTATAGTTTGGTTAGTAATAGACAAAGACACATGCAGGGCGTTGTAATGAAGCTTACTCCTCGGCCCACTCGTTTTCACGGCGGATCTGCTCCTCCTCTTCCGGGGTGAAGTCATTCTGGATGTTAAAGGTCTTCCTGATCTCCTCCGGGGATTTGCCCTTGATCATATTTGCGACAGTCTTGCATCCAACATCGAGTAAAGGCTTGATGTCGAGATAGTTGGCCGCCTATCGATACGTTAGAATGAATACACGTGCAAAGGTCTCCAGCGAGAGGCATACCAAAATAATCTCAAAGAGCATTTCCTGGTCGACCTGCATGAACTTCTGATCCCACTCTTCGATGTCGGTCGAGCGTTTGCGGGAATCGGATTCGTCATCATTGGTAGAGGGGGAGTCACCCTTATGGTGCTCACACCACTCAATAACCTTCTTGAGGACGGCCTCGTTGACCTGAAAGTTGTACAGTATAGATTAGCAAACTGCAACCACACAGCTCACAGAGTGTATCTCACGTTAGGGATCGGGATAGCCTCTTCGACCTCTCCGACATCCTCGAGCATATTCTTGATCAGCACGGAACGTTCGGCTACCTCCTTATCTGTTCATCATCACGAAAGTATCAGCTCAGTAGCGTAAGGAGTAAGGTATCAAGGGAGATGGAGACGATGATGGCAAAACCACGTACCAACGGTAAGGGTGGTGTTGTCCGAGCTCAAAAGCTTGATTTGGGCAACCATATTTGCTAGCGACTATCGACGGAAGAGTTTTGTTGACGGTAGAAAGGTTGGTCGGAAGTGTTTGTGAGAGAGGTGGTAGTGGTGGTGGAGGTGGCGGTTGAAGGTGAGGTTGAGGATTGTGAAGGACGGGAGTTAAGGAAGGGAGATGGAGATGAATGGGGTTGAAAGGCGCGCCTACGAAGTCGTCTATATTGGGGCTCATACATCATGCTAAGAACTACATCCCAAGCAACTAGCTAGCGAGTCAAAGCAAGGAAGTGCGGGGGAGGGGCTGCAGGGCTTGACAATTGCACTCACATTCAGGTGATTTGAGGGGCCAAACAAAAAGAGAAAGAAAGCGAAGGATTTAAATTTAATTTGATACCAACGGCAGCGTGATATTCCTCCAGCTATAAAAGTGCAATAGGATTTGGTTTAGAGTTAGAAAATAAGCGCCCACCGCCAGCCTTTGATGGACGAGGTTTCTTGCGAGGGCGAGCGCCACTCCAATGCTTTATGCAGGCAGATGTGTGTACGACATGCGCACGAAGACTGACAATCGGGACCAACCAGGGAGTCATCCTTGATTCGACTCAGGAACAACTTGAGGTTTCTTAGAGGCTTCTTGGTGGTAGAAGTTCTTTCGGAGTCAAGACTTGAGACTCGAAATCGTTAACTCCACCATTAACTCCACCAACCCATCACTCTTGTTACAAAGGAAATCAATTCACACTACAATAAATATCAAAAACAGTGGAGGTATAACAAGCAACCCCACAAACCCTCCATCGCGATATTTAAAAAAAGAAAACACCCATACGAAATTCAAACCTATAATCAAATCCAACTCCATCTACGCCTATTGCAAATGTATGATCCCTCCGCTACCCGTCCTAAAGCTAAAAATCCAGCACTCCCTATTCCCCTCACTCTTTAGCTGCTCGAGCAACTCCTGTACCTCGAGGACATACTTCCTGTCCTGCGCAGGTGAACTTTGTAGCAGCTTCTTCCACCCTTCCACATCCTGCAGTCCTATGAGCTTAATCTGCTCTAGGATGTCTTCCTTCACGTCCACCGCAACGATGGGGCATTTTAGATACGCGTTTGAAATTTCCGATGCAGTTCGTTGAGCTGCATCAATAATGGCCGTACGATTAGCCTTTCGGTTCTTCCGCTCAGAAGCAAGGATGCGTACATCCATATCTAGATGCTGGTCCTCCGCCACCGCACGTGGCACGAAATCCGCCGAGGAATATCTAGGGAGTCTGAGCGGGAGATGCCGTTCCGCCGCCATACTCTTCACATGACGCTCCGCAAGTTCAGTTTTCAGCCAGGAGACTAACTCTGAGTTTTTGAGCTCGATATCTTGTTTTTTAGTGCGAAGACTCTTGACTTTTAGGGTCCGTTCACCGACAATGCCTTGCTTAACCGTGACAATCCAGCTTGCTCCTTCGTTTTTGTATTGGTGAACCAGGCTTTCTTGGCCTGTAGTGTCCTTTCCGAGTTCTGCGCGGATGCCGTTGGCCCAGAGTTCCTGCAAGAGTGAGATAGCTGGGCTGTGTAGACCCGAACTGTCGAAGGTAGATACGATAACATCGCAACGGCGAGTTGCCCATGCGCTAGTACTGTAGTGATCCTCTTCAGTGGTGGCATGTTTGGAGGTGGTGGCCTTGACGACGCTGCGATTGTATTTGGCCATGGACTTAAAGAGCTGTTCCCATCCCAGGTTGCATCCAACGGCATGAGTTTCTTCTGCATGGCCGTGCATCTTGGGGCGATGTTCCTGGATCAGAGAGTCGTATCTAGAATTCGGTATTAGTAATGTTTCAACTGAGCAGATTTGGACACCACAAACCGTCCACCGGCTGCGAAAACGTCACGTTTCTTCGTGTCGTATATGCATTGAAACACAATACCTCCTCTGTAGAACTTATCGTTGTATGTCCCAAGTGGATTGACATAGACCTTTCGGTGTACACTAAACTGTCGAAGATATGCGATGACGGCACGCAGACGTTCACAAACGGGCTTTACCTTTTCTACATAAATTGTTCCTTCAAATATCTCTTGAAGCTGTTCAAATGCCTTTTCTGGTTCATCGCGCCAATCGAAACGGGAGAGGTCATCCAATGACGTTGGCAAGATTCCCAGCTTGGACGTTGCAAGCTCGTTGCGGATTTTCCTCCAACCCCATTGATGGTGGTTCAGCTTGCTTAATATCTCCTTTGCATGAGCCCTTACAGGTGAGCTGATACGGCAAAACTCCACTACAATATCGAGTAAATCCGAATGGTTGAGGTGATAACACATCTGAGCACCTTTCAAGCTGGGGAAGGCATCGATTACTTCATCAACCACTTTAATGACCTCCGCCTCCTGTAGGGAAAGGTCCACTGAATCGTAAGAGACAATATCGAAGTCAACTTCGCCGTGGCTTCCAGGTTGCCCGCCTCCGGAATTCTCTCTGTAAACTGTGCCAAAGGTAAAAATCTTAGGTGCAGGGGCCTTCGATTTAGCCAGGAACCGGGCATGTGGCAACGTCAAGTCATAAGGCAACTGAACCAGAGTACCATTCGGATCCATCAGCTGAACAACATCCCAGGAATAAAACTTACTCCTAGGCATTAGCAGTGATCTCGAGGTCTCAACGGCCCCGTGGCTGCGAAAGATATCGGTGAGCCGTTCCTTGACGAGACTCTGCAGCAATAAGTCGTGAGCTGTAAGGTCATTTTTCTCCGTGTCGTATGTGTGGTTCTTGTATTCCTTAGTATTCTGTGAGAACAGGGCTTGCATGACCTGGCTGTGATATGGCGTGTTGGGATCCGAAAGACTCTGCAAGGCATGTCGGATAGTTTTATCTTCTATCATAAACGGCAGTTTTCCAGAATTGAGGAGTTCGGAGCTGCTTGGGCGTTCGGCAGGGTTGTGGCATAATAGTGTTTTAATGATATTGCCTTGGACTGTCCTCTTGTCTGTCCAGAACTCAGCAGGAAAAGTGACATTGGGTTCCCTAAGTTTGCTAAGGACTTGGGCACGTTCCATGCCTGAGTTAAGAGGGTAGACCATCTCAAAGAAGATGATTCCCAGAGAGTACATCTATTTGCGTTAGTAAGAAATTCATACGGACATGAACCACCCATTGCCACTTACGTCAACTTTCTCATTATAGTTCCCGGAACTCTGTCCTCTTAGTTCTGGCGCAACGTAAAGAGCTGTACCAACATTCGTAGTAAGTTCATTGTCGCCATAAGAGCTTTCTCCCGTAACCTTGTCTGTTTGACTGTCGACGATCAGGTCGTTAGCCCCTTCTGAAATATTTTGGGTGGCATTGTTCATACCCTTTGTTGTCTTGCAAAGTGGCCAATCCAAAATCACCTAGTTGAGGGTCACCCGAAAGATCGATGAAGATATTCTCAGGCTTTAAGTCCCTATGGATGATCCCAAGGCCATGAATATGAGCTAACCCCTCAAGAATTTGCCGAAGAAGCTTCCAGCATTCCTCAAGATCAATTCCTTGACGAATACGATCCCGCAGTGTCTAAAATATATGTTAGACAAGCATAAAAATCCTTGATAAAACGGGAACCGACCAAACGCTCGGCAAGTGACATCTGAATATAAAGCGTGACCTTGCCCCTTCTCCTCTCAGCGCTCGTAATTCTCCTCAGAGCATTAGTCTTAGCACTGCGCTTGGATGCTGTTGAATTCTCGTCCTCGTCGTCCTCACTATCCTCCTCCTCTGAATCGCCACTATCAAACCCAAACTCAACATTTGGGTACCCGGCGCTGTTGGAGATGAAATCTAGGCCACCCGTGCTATGCCCAAACTCGACTTCAATATTATCTGAACCTTCCGAACTGCTCTTCGATTCTTCACTTTCTTTCTTACTATCCACCGTTGAGTGTTCGCCGCCATCACTTCTGGTTCTAGATGCAGAGCTTCCAGTGAAGCTAATGGCATTACTGTCTTCATCTTCGGTTTCTTCCGTAAATACACTTCCCCCAAGTAAGAAGTCTTGATCCTCTAACCACGCTGTAAAATATCGTACCACGTATCTGTGATTGAGACGACTGAGCAACATGACTTCAGATAAAATTTCAGTGAGTTTTGCGCCAGAGGTTTGCGTAATCTGCTTGATGGCATATTCCCGACTGTCTAACCTGTTCCTAGCTTTGACTACTTGGCCATAACCACCTTTTCCCAAAGACCCAAGCTCCACAAAATCGCTGGCATAGCGACTCAACCCACTCCCACCAATGAACGAATTGTGTCGGCCACGGCTCTGATGACGTATGTGGTGATTGTTGGACATAGACCAAGACATTCTTGAGGGGCTCCGGGGAGAAGTTGTTCGTTGTGGATCTGTAATGGGGTCATCGTTTCGGAGGAACTCCGATGGTAATAACTCAAATGCAGTAGGGCGTTTCTTTGGATCTGCTCTAAAAATACTCTCAAGAAAATCGGAAAGGGAATCGGAAAGATTTATAGAGTCAAATAGCTTCTGGGGGGATTCGTATGTTTCTACAACGGTCAACCCAAAAATCATCTGAAGGAATACCACACCGAGGTGCCATATGTCTGCCTTTCGAGTGGCTTTGCGATTCGGGGTGGCGCCAAACTGAGATGCTTCCGGTGAGAGCCAACATGAAGGCATCGGTGGTCCAGAAACGTTGGAGCGGGCTCTGTCGGTGATCTCGCGGATAGTCTTTGTATAGCTGATATCTGAGAGCTTAGGAACAGTGTGATTGCCAGAACCATGACGAAACAGAAGAATATTCCCTGCATGAATTCCGCAGTGAACAGCACCGTTACGATGGACATAATCCAAGCCTTCGAGTAAAGCAATAGTCCAAGACCGAGCAATATCCGCGCTTATGCAATCCACAGCCTCCAATAGATCACGCAAACTCCCCTTATTAGCGTATTCCATAAGGATAGATACCCTCCAACTACCATTTGAGCAGCTGCTGTCATGTATCACAGGGATGGCACTGCTCCTAGTGACCTTGGACTCATACAGCGCAGTAACATTCGGATGCCGTAGGTCCCTCAAAGAATCGATTTCTTGTTCAAGACCCTGGATCTGCAATTTTCCCTCCGAACACTCAACAAAACTATCAGGAAGCTCCACCTGTTTAAGGACCAATGGCACATTTCGGCTCTCGTAAACTAGAGATGCTGGGCGGACAGTGTAGACAGTCATTAGTGGACCTTGTGCAATTTTTACCATTCCGCATACTTTGCGAAAGACAAACCCTTCGCCTCCATCAGGCGGGTTAATCTTAATGGTGCGATCGAAAAGCACACAGTCTTCTGTATCAGCGCCAGAATTCCCTTCTTCGACCAATAGCGTCGAAATCTTACGCTTCTCATGGGTTTCCTTCGCTTGTTCTCTTTGACGTCGCCGCTCATCCTCAATCTCCTTTTCCAACTTCATTTGCTCTTCCCTAGCTTTCTTTTCTTGCTGTTGGCGCATTTCCTCTTCTTCCTGCTCTGCTCGTTTCTGCACGGAAATGGCTTTGAGAGCGCGCTCTTGATCAAGCGAGGGTTTATCCTGATCTATTAACCGGTTTTGCACTATGTCTTCCAAGGCGTCTTGGATAGCGACGGCAATCTCATAAATCATCTCTTGTCCGATAAACCTTCGAGGCATCTGCTTTATGAGCTCTTGAAGACGTGCCAGTTCATGTGGACGTATTTGATCCACCACAGAGATCGTCATCTCCGGCACTATCGAACCAACCATGAGTCAATTATTTTGTGGAGCATCCCCGCGAAAACTCACCAGTCTTAGGATATGTCGCAGTCATCAAAACTGAGAGTACACATGAATATCCTTGATTGGAAGGGGCTTTCAAACGTAGTTTAAACTCGTGATCGCTTTTCTGAGAGGGTGGAGGTAAATTAGTCTCATATTCGCATTTTATTTTATAGTAGAGTACAGACAGAATGGAACGCTATAGAAAATATGTATGCTCACGTTCCATGCACCAGCCCTCTCAATATATTTGTAGTCATCCATGAATACCGATTGCAGCACTTCCAACTCATCTTTCTGGATTTGTTGGTATGATAGTGAGGCCTTTCCAGGCGTCAACGAAGGTAATTGAGATGGAGAGACATGTGTCTCGGGCTTCTTGCTAGGCGGGATCGACAAGTCGAGGTTGCCCTCGGGCACCTTGGGGATATTTTTTGCATTGTTTTTCTTGTTTAAAGGCGTCCGTGGCGTGTGATGCTGTGCAGACATACTGTTGTTCTCAGTCTCGTGTGGTATAGATGTGCGTCGTATACAAAGATTCTCCTATCCAGACGTTGCGTTCCAATTCGATTGAAGGTCCGAGCAAAGAGGTAGTTAGTTGGAAGTTGGTGATAGCTATCGAATCGGTGACAGAGTTGACGCAACAGCAGCCTCTAAGCCGCAGCTTTAGAAGATGCGGACGAACATGGACGTTTGTTATGTTGATATTGGTACTGTGTTGTGGTGTAGATGATGGCTCCTGAGAGACTGGGGATGAAGTTGGGAGGGAGGTGAGTTGCTGGCCTTGTGTCACCGGCAGACGGGCAAGATCACGTGCCTGATTGCTAGTCTCTGTTGGGAGCTCCCTTGAGGATAGCTCCGTTGCCGCCGAGCCTATATTGTTGCTTTCGCAAAGTAAACAAAACCCTGTGTCGCGTCTTCATAACACACCACCATATCATCCACTCTTCAACACTGGGAACGATATTACGTAGGAGACGTACTGACACTCAAAGCATCGTCAATTCACATTAATTCTCAAGCATTTTCCACCATGCTCAACTGGTTCACGGGTGGAGGAGGCACAGCCCCCCAGCCAAACAACAAAACCGACAGGCCACAGACACCCCCGCCCGCTGTCTACGAAGGTATACCACTCTATGGCGCTTAACACGATGTCGGAGACTCACCATATTGTTCAGAATATGACGAAACAAATGCTCCACAGACTCCAGCGGCGATATTTGCCGTCAAGGCATTCCGAACAGCGATATTTGGAACACCAGCCCCAAAAGCCCCTCGACTGAAACCAGCACAAGCTGCATCCCAACAAAGCAATGAGTCATCTGCCTTAAAGCCGATAGGAGATGGCAAGCCAGAGCCCATGAAGCCTGTGATGCCCCGCACCCAGGAACCACAGGAGGAAAAAAGAGAGGAGGGAAAACCCATGGTACGTCGGAGGGAGGAGCATCGAAGGCCCGAGCCTCGCTCAGCGGAAGAGGAGACCACACAATCCAGGCCTGCAAGGAGGCAAAGGCTCTCTTTCCAAAACGAAGAACGCAAGGATAACAACATAGCTGAGCCAAAACCCTTCAACCTATTGCCTCATGTCAATTTATTTGATCCCGGCAGTTCATCGAGGACCACCGATCTCCCTGCCTATCTGGCTCAGGGAACTCCAGCAAGGCCACCATCTCCCACAAAAGGAATTTTGGTGACCCCAGGCGTTTCTATGGGACGAAGGAAAGCCGTCACATTCGATCCCACAACAAAGAACGAAGAGGTCAAATCAAAGAACCCTCGAACTAGATCCGGGCTCCCCAGCGACTTCCCCGGGAAATTTCCAAGCCCGTGGACGCCCAGACAATCGGGGTCTCTCGAGGAAACGTCGCTTCCAATCAAATCAGCGTCTAGGAAACGTGCTGTTAAGTTCGATGTTACCGAAAACTCTCGGATCGAAGATATCCTGAGGGAGTCGGATGATGACAATGACAAAATACCAGTTTTCCAAGATGGCGATTTGACGGTGGATATGAACGCACCCAAGTCCGCTTCTGGGATATACTGGAAAGAGCATGCGGAAAATCTCGAAGGGTTGGCGGTGTCAAAGGTTGATAAGCTCAAGGACCGATGCAACCTTGCTATCGAGTACGCTAAGCGGAAGGACGAATTTTGTGTCGACCTCGGCGAGAAACTTCGGGAAGTAATGGACAAGAATAAGCTACTCAAGAATGAAATCAAACGTCTCAACCAAATTTCGCAATTTTCGAGCTCACCGGAAGCGAGTGCTCTTTCAGACGCAATGCGAATGCTTGCGGAGAAGGAAGCGAGAGTCAGCCAAAGCGAAGAGGAGATGGCCCGGATGCAATTGATCATAGATCAATATACGGCCAGGCTACAAACCTTTGAAGAAATGTTGGATCAACGAGAGCAAAATATTACGGACCTCTCGATGTCTCTTTATGCTGGCGAGAAGAACATGTTCGATGAAACAGACTCGGAACAGGTGACTGAGCTGAAACAAAAGCTCAGGCATGCTAGACAAGAAGTTAAGGAATTAGGACCTCTACGAGCTGAATATAGGGACTGCAAATCGAGAGTTAGTATTCTGGAAAAAGAAAAAGAAACCCTCGAAGCCCAGTTGGAGAGCATGAAATCTGTTGGAGATGAAAGCCGTTTAAGTATACGGTCTGGCGCGGAAACGCGCCTCCGAAGCCGTATCGACGAACTGGAAAAAGAGAAACGAGATTTGAAAGCTGAAGTGAGATCTAAAGCTGCAGAAATCTCGAAAGAACGACGAGAGACAGAAAAGTCCCTACGATCCGAAATTGCAGACTTGAAGACCATTGCCATGAGCGAGGAACTAGACAAAAAAGAATTAGCGAGAGAGACGGAACGGCTGAAGGATGTTATCCATGGGCTGGAGAGAGATTTGATTAAGGCTACTTCCGAGAAGACAGCATCGCGGTGGGGCGACTACAAACCCGATGAATGGCAACAAAAACACCGAGCAACCCTCCAAGAGTTACGACAGCCCAAAGACGAGATTGCGATTTTGAGGCAATTGACAGGACAGTATGACGATCAAGCATCCTTACGGCTTAGGCTCCCGTCTGGCTCCTTGAAAGCAGCCACTAGCATGGCAGAGTCCAAAGCATCCAAAGAAACCCCACCCAAAAAGTATGGGGAGATGATCACCAAAGAGGCTAGTTCCTCAGCGAGCGACGACTCCGCCATCGATCGCAGCTATGACCGCAAACCCTTAACTATCACTTCCGCTAGCCGAGCCAACAGCAGAAGCGGATCCCCACGAAAGTTTACGCCCCCAGTCCTCGGTTTTGATGCTAAACCATACGGCGATATTGCAAACTCCTCGCTCTTCCCATCACTGAGCAAAGCAAAGGAAGAACCTGCGCCAGCAGTAACTAGCCAGAGCAGAGTACCGGGATCCAACTATGGAAACCATACTATGGATTTCGGAGGAGAAACCTTTGCAAGCATGAGGCGTGTCAAAGCGAGTCCAAGACCGAGTATGGTGAACTTTGAGATCTCTCCCGGCCCGGCGAAGAGACGGGCCTTTGCATTTAGGGAAAAGCCCTTGGCAAGCAAGGCAAAAGGTGGAGTTTTTGGGGATCCTAAACGGCTAGCTGCTGCCCAGAGAAGACTTGCGGACAGAAAGGCGAAACGAATGGCAGATCGGCTGGCCGCGCAGGCGAAGGTTAATGTTGTTTAATGCACAACGGGAAGATCGCCAGATCTACAGATTAAAGTGTCCCTGTGGGGCGCTGTATGATATATTTTGTATTTTGCTTCTTGTTTGGCGTCTGTTAGCATGATGGGGTGGCGTTTGTTTTCCTCTACGAAGATTGTTTTTGCTTTGCATTTCTTTCTGTGGTGCTTTTTAGTGATATTTGATCGGAGGAGAGTTCGAGTATACTTAGTTTACCCTATGAGAATGTTTTCTATCATGGACATGAGATGACGTTGCGAATTTCCGTTTGTGGAAGCGAGTGATACTCAATGATGCGTTGGAACTCAATGGCATCTATATCAGGTATAACCACGGTATCAAGATACTGCAATGGCTGGAGGATGTCCTAGAGTGACCGTTCTCCCTCCGTAGTGGGTTAGCTACTTTGTAGGCGAATGCAGCTGTTTCGTTGGAGGAACCTGAGTTCTTCAACGAGTGGGAGAGTTGGACCAGCTCGAGAGACGGGCGTCTAATATCAAGGGATTCCGGAATCAATGTGGTACCGATTTGAATATACGAATAAGCTACAATTTTTTATACAATCAAATGGAACCCTTCGCGGGCTTGATCCAACCCCACAAAAGCCAGTACCGGCCCCTCCAGCCACGGGTTCTCAATCGTCTATTGGCACTACTGCGGGGTTCTGGGCCATGAGTGAGAGCCAATTGAAATAGTAAATAATTCTCAGTCCTTCTAGAGTCCTATGTTCCAAGTTCGAACAAAGTATCTAGGGTTGACGCCCTGAGTTGTCGAACGACGTCACGAGACAACTCCGCACAGAAAGGTCGAAATTAGACTAGCTTTCCGCACTCAAGCCATAAAGCTAACCTCCACTCCAAACCACTCAACTCTTTCTCTTCACAACTCATCGATCTTCACAATGTACGTTTACACCCCTGCCTTTTACAAGCCTCGCCTCTCGCTATATCTAGCTTTCATTATTGCTTGCTTCCTGAGGATTTTTGACTGACTGATGTGGTGATTAGGAGAGCCAAGTGGAGAAAGAAGCGTGTTCGTCGCCTCAAGCGCAAGAGAAGAAAGACTAGAGCCAGAAGGTATGACTTCAACATTCCTTCGCCAATGATAGAATCAGTTTGCTAACTGTCGCTGCAGCAAGTAATCGCCTCGCCCCCTAAGTCTGATCGCTATCGAAACATCACCCACAACATAATCCAATTTTCTACTATTTCGAATCGAAAACGACCGATTTTCCCCGACTACTATCGGATATGGAAACATTTGTGCTTGGAGCGGTGGATGAGCTTTTTCATGGTCTTTTGATGGATGCGTTTCTATGTCAAGGATGATCAGATCGAGAGGATTGGTAGGGGAACAATTTGGGAATGGTTACGCCGCATTATGCTCTTGTTTTGTCGGATCTGTTTTCATGTCATGAATGAAGCCAACCAACAAGCAATGCAAAAACAATGGTAAAACAAAACAATACTGTGTGCTGTTCGTGACTTAAATGATCGATTCTTTCGCGTTGTGATGTCAATTGCCATCCGATTCTTAAGCCTGCTTAGAGAGGTATTTCATCTACCCCGCCATTCACAACGCCCCGGCCACTCTAATGACGCTCACAATCTACAAACTTAGTGCAGTGCTTGTCTATTTAATGTCTAGTTGCTAGTGGCGGGCGATTTGATAGCCCAGTCGGGGGTCCTTGATGTTTGAGCCGCTAAAAATTTCTACACCACCCAGTACCTCCAGCAGCTTTCCGTTCCGCGCATCCACCATACAGCAATCAACTCCATACCAATGACTTCCAACAAAAAGCGCAAGCGGGACAATGCTCCAGCTCCAATCGGCGATGTCACCTTAATTAACGGCGAGTCTGTTGACTTCCCTCCCATCGTCGGTTCGTATTATATAGTTCCTACTCCCACGCACAGCTTACCAATAACTTCAGCCTCCACCGTCGGCGTAACGCTTCCTCTACTGCCATTCAAACCTTATACCCGCCCTGCCGTCTTTGACACCGGAAAGAAGAAACGTGTAAGATCCGAATACCTCCTCCATGGTGCGAACGCGCGACTAGACTACGAAGGCCATGAAGTCGCCGAAGATTCTCAATATCACCAGTACTACGTCGGCATCTTTGACCCAGATACGAACACCGTTGAGCTACATGTTGCGCCCAAGGTCCATGTTAAACCCTCGATCAAGGCGCATAGACAGCGTGATTTGGAAGTCCAAGCGAAGGGCTCCGAGTTTACTGTATTTCTCCCACCCCTGTGGTAGCGGAGGGGCAATCACTGATGGGTGGATAGTATGCGGAGTCGAGAGTAGCCCTTGGAAAGGCGTTCGGAACAAAGAAGGCGCAGAATGCACTCACTTCTAGAGAAATCAACAAGATTGACGTCGTGGGAATGGACAAGTCTGTCAGCACTGCGATCGTTTCCCAGGTCGAAGAGAACACCAAGGACATGCCTACGACGGAGGAGCTCGGAAGAAACATTCAGGACGAGCGACCATTGCCCAAGTACAACGCGGCTGCAACTAAAGCGGAGGAGGTTTATTTGCGCGAGGATATCATCTCAGACGAGGAGTGGGGCAGTATTTGGATCGCCGATTGGGTCAAGAATGGCGTTGTCAACACGTATGCTTTCTTTCAATCCGTCCGGAGGAGAAGATGCTGATGGAATTTAGGAAATTCACACATGTCAATAAGCGTGCAATGGCTCTGCTCCAGGACTCAGTACAGAAACACGCCCGCGAGATCAAGATTCTGAAGTATATTGCTTCTTTAATGGACTTTTTTGTCACTCAGCAGAAGATGCGCGGTAAGCTGGTGCCATTGGCAAAGGCAAGGGGAATGTTCTTTGGAACTAGCCCCGTTGTCATTGAGAACTTCTACAGCAAGTTTGCAGAGATTGTATCTGGGCAGACAGTGAAGGGCGAGGATGGAAAGGTTAAAGACAGCGACAGATATACCGTTTCCCCGAGACTGGAACAAAAGATACTTTACTATATCGCCATTTTGTGTCTGATGGTGGACCATTACGATGTGGATATCTTTGACCTGAAGCACGACCTTGGTATCTTACCAAGAGAGTATGTTTCACCCTTGCCTAGTATAGGAGTTCCAGAAACTAATCAATTAGACTGGCGCAAGCATTCAAAGAAGTTGGGTGCTCGGTCAAGGATCTGAGCAAGACTCAGTACACAATTATGAAAATGACAAAGGCGGAGGCAGCACAGCACAAGAGGGCAGTCATGAAGATTCCATTAGAGTTCCCGCCACCCCCAAAGAAGAGGGCAGCTGCAGCAGGGAGGAGATAATGACGGTGTGGGGTTTGTGGAGTCAAATAAGGCATTGTGTAAATAGAAGACGGCGATGGGCGTACAAAATAATACCATGGATAGTAGACCTAAAACTGGTTCAATTCGAATGGTTGATGAAGGTTGTATACAAACAAATGTGGCTTAGAGGTGGCTCAACTAACTTTTTTAGCGCTAACTCTAACCATACGTGTTCCTTAAAAGTAACTTCTTCCCACAGCTCAACACAGCTTCTCCGAACCTCGTCTTCACCACCACCACAACAGCCTCCCTACAACACAATCTGCAGCCATGGCTCTCCAAAGCGATATCTACACGCAACTCTCCCTCTCCATGGACCCAACCACCAAAGCCATCTCTGCCCCGGCCTCTTCCTCCCCCGAGCTCACCAACTTCCTCACCGAACTAAACACCATGCACCGCACCCTCAAAAACTGTGCCGCGGGCGTCCCACCACCTCCCGTCCCGGTCCCCCCTCAGCGTTCCGCCGCTGTTGAAAAAATGCGCACAGCAGGAAACCAAGCGTTCCGGCACCAGCGCTACGATGAGGCTGTAAACATGTACTCCCACGCGATCACGATGGCATTGACGCGGCCGGTGTGGGAGCCCGCACCCCTGCTGAAGGAAGAGCTGCAGGTGCTGTACTTGAACAGAGCACAGGCGCATATGAGCTGCAATAATTACCCCGAGGCACTGGCGGATGCTAGTCTCAGTGTGGATTTCAAGCGCCCTCAGAACCCGAAGGCGCATTGGAGGAAGGCAAAGTGTTTGAAGGAGATGGGAAGGCTTGAGGAGGCGAAGGAGGCGTTGGAGTTTGGGCTTGAGTTTGGAGATGATGGCGAGTTAAGGAGCTTGCTTAAGGAGGTGGAAAAGTCGCTGCCTTTGAAGTAGGGATGAGATAGTAGTAGTGGTAGTGGTTTTATGCTATATATTAGGATTCTTTGGTCTACTGTGTTTTCTTGCGGATTGGTGTGCATGAACCGGGTGTTTGTACTGTAATGTTCAATTTTTTTGTTGTTTTGCGTGCTATGTATGCCGTTCCTCAATCCAAAGTTGGTTGTTATATTCATGTATAAAAAGCTATTGTCCTATGTACACGAACTACTTTTAGTACACGCAGCCTTTAACAGCTTGTACATTGAAATTCCGTGTGGATGTGTGGATTAGAGCAGCGATACATTGGTATGCTGGAACTTTGAGCTCGTGTGTATCTTCCTCCATATCAGATTCATCCCTGAGGTTAAAGAAACCATAGGCCATTGTCCATGGAATCCCTCGTACATGCGCTAATTGCTAGTAGGAAGACATGTCATTTGAGACACTACGCATCAATCTCTTACATTTACATCTTCAGCTGATCATGTAAGATCACTCTGGGTTGATGTGAAAGATGTTGAACTTAGGAAAACGCTGGCTGTTCTTATCCACCCTACGTTGCGTTTCGAGATACCAATATTGGTATAAAACACTTGAAGGGAGTTCTAAATAGAAGAACACACATCCATTGCCCACATACGCCCGTCTATTTCTCACATGATTTTGCCAGTTTATCCATATCGTCGTAATCTCGTAAGCCCTCCCAACCCTGGAGAAATTTCTTCAAAAACCATAAACAAAAGAACGCACACACAAGCCCGAAATCAACGCAAACCGCAGTTTTCATCCAAGCACTCCTCATCCTCCCTATCCAAAACTCAGTCCAGAGCTCTCCCTTTATGAATACCCCAGTCGTCAAAAATAACCGTCGAAGTCACGATAGTCGTAGTCATCGTAGTCGCCGTCGTTGTCGTCCTCGGGGTCGATACCATAGTTCTCTCTATATTCCTTTCTATATTCCTCCAGCTCAAATTCAGTCGGTTCATACGCATCATCCATGCGGAGCATCTGTTCTTCCATATCACTATCAATCGGATCATTAAGCGCATATTCATCCTCACCCTGTCGGCTTCAACAGGGCAAAGATCTCCTTTCCATCCTTCACCCCAGAGCCATCTTTAAATGTCGCCATACAAGTCGCCCACTCTCGAGCCCACCATTCGAGAGGCGACCTCGGCTCCCCATCGCCTGTACAGCTTGAAGCATCGACGTTGGCACAATGCTGTACCAACATCTTAATGACATTGAGATTCCCTGCTTGCGCCGCTTCGTGAATAACGGTAATGTCCTCGTCATATTCTGCATTTACGTCTGCGCCGTGATCCAGGAGAAGTTTCAGCGAGTTAAGATTCGGAGAGGACTGCTTAACCAGAGAAATAAGTGCTGTTTCATGGTCTTCGTCTCTCTCGCCCACCTCAGCACCCTTCTCTAAGAGCACACGCAGGACGGCGGTTTTAGTTTCCTCGTAGGTGTCGTCGTCAATGTCGTTGATGGGTATGCGCGTGCTAATAGCAGCGTGGAGCGGCGAGCACCCCATAAAGGTGGACTTGATATCTGCGCCCTTCTCGAGAAGTGTGAGAACTATGGAATGTCTACCGTAGCTTATGGCATAGAACAGCGATCTTGGAGAGGGATTAGCGCCGTATGATAGCAATAGCTGCAATGTAGATGTCTGGTCGTTTTTAATGATCCAGCAGAGCGGTGAGATATCGCTGTCCCTTTCTGCACCAAGCCTGTATAGGCGTGGGTTCAGATGGTTGTAGAGATGGGGGTGGGCCTGGGGGAACGCATTCAAGTCCTTGAAGGTGTCGAGTCCATCGGCGATGAATCCAAAAAACTCGGGGGGCAGTGTAAAGGACATTTCGTTCTGAATAGAGGTGAGTTTGTTCTTCGATTGAAATATCAGCTCGCTCCAGCATTTGCTAGAACACCGGCGGCTCACCGATTTTTGAGATATGAGGTGGGTTGGGATAATGATGAGATGGATAGTTGATGGGGGGTTGGAGTGATGGAAGCAGGTTTACTGTTTTGAAACTACGGATGAAAGCAAATGATAGATTTATACAAATATGACTGGTATTGTATGCAGCGTGCCGTTGATGCGTTACACGAATTAAGTTTCTTCAATAGGGTCAAACAGCAAATTCAGAACAGCCACTTCAACCCTTCTTACACTGCTGTTCTCGTTTTAACCATACATAATGGCTTCCACACACAGAACGCAACAGGAACTAGTAGGCCAACAGAAGCAGTGGGTCCCAGAACCGGAAATGGATACGAGTGATATATCATGCTGATATTTGCTCCCGACAGTGGATATAGATAGTTCAGGCTAAGATCAGAGGAAGGATTTCAAATTAGAGTAATATTAAAAAGGAATTACAGGATTGATAGTACGGTGGGTGAGCATGTAGAGACATCTCAGGATGAGATAGAGATTAGACCCAAACCTCCCAGTACATGCTCATCATCGTCCATATTCGGGGAGTTCTGGTCATACCTAACGAATTTTTCTTAGCGAAATGGTTTGAGGGTACACATCTCAGGACCCTCGGTTGGTCTGACTGGTATTCTAAAATCTAGAAACTAAAGAGGGGGCCATTCAAAATCAAGATATGACAGTAGTTGCTTTGAATCTCATCGTTATGACTTAAACTTTGTTATTTGATCATTCAAGCTTATACGCAGCGCGCCGATTTTCATATCTTCGAACTGCTCAGTCGGCACTGATTGTCGCTGACGGACTTCGTAGTCTGACAACTCTCAACCACCTCCGCTTCACCCAACAGCCCATCGCCCAGTCTTGAAGGCTGGGGAACAGGGGGGCCAATGATGCTCCACCGGGAGAAACACCGTACATGGTTTGCATGTGGTTGCTATTCTAGACATAATGGATGCTTATGGTTGGTTGTCAGCTACGATTTGGAGACCAATACTACCTCTCGCCCCTTCTTGGCAGTTCCCTCTCTTGCGCCGTCGTATCGTTGTTAAGGTTCGGTTTTTCGTGTTCATACACGACTTGTCTAATTTCACCGTGGACTTCGTTGGCTAACTATCGCTTGTACGCTGTGGAGACCGGTCCATCTGTGGGATTTCGCCATTTACCCTGTAAGTATTGTAACGTTGGCCACCAATACTTTCTTGCGAATTTCCACCCGAGGATTGTGCAAGTGCTGAATTGCAGTTCCCCAAGAGGACGGTCGATTTTTTGCTCAAGGTGTATCGTAAGAAGCTCTTCGGACAGAGCCGATTGTCGATGCTCCACTACAGACCTCGCATCAGTGTGAATGACGAAAAAGAGTATCTTCCAGCTTTCAAATGCCAAAGTTGATGCTGGCTTCGACGAGAAAACTTGTCTAACGCTACAATCCCCTGGAATAACAAAGAGAAGTAAGTCTCAAAAGGTCTGGAACATGGTGGCTAGGGCAATGAGAAGCAGCAATGTCAACAGCCTCGAACATGATCTGCAACGCCAAGGGTTCACGGTATATCAAAAGGGAGCGAGTAGACAGATTATACTCCGTCCTTCCATGGGGTATTCAGCTAGACCAAGACGTCGCCACTCCAATCAAGCCGGAAGATAAGCTCATCGCCCATGATTACCTTCACCCTACAGCTCTAATGGCGGTTCACCTCCGTATCACCTCCCCGCCACTGCTGCTGCCCCGCCGACGATACCTCCCAAGGCTGGACAGGAGGGTCTACATAGAGTGTTGAGATCAGGTCAAACCAGAAACTGCTGAACAATTGGAATGACGCATAGGGTTAGGGTATTGCTTAATGGCCTGACGTCGAACTCAGTGCCATCCGTCCATATAGAATATCTGCCGGTGTTTGCTGGTGGCCACGAGTTTAGAAATAGACTTGAAACAGCATCTTCTGCCATGGTGGGATTTCACGGAATCGTTTGCGTTGCAACTTCTGACCGCTGGTTTGTGATAGCACCGGAGCTGCTGCTTGAGTATCCCACGCCATTCATGAATCGGCTTGATCTTGTAAACCAGCCCTTCTCCAAAGCGAGTAGCTTTGAGCATCAAAGTCTGGACATGAGATCAGAATAAACTGCAATATGTATCTGAAGCTCAATTTTGAACTTAACCCACTTCCCACCACAAGATAACCCGAGATATGCAATCCGTCAACCCTCATATATGGTACCATATAACGCACACAACAAAACGAGGAAGACGGTCGATGTGTCAGACGGTCCCTTTGATTTCATACCTGGCGCCATGCCTAGAACTAGGCACTGTTTATGCTCGAGGCCGACGAACCACTCTGCACTAGAGGTGGTACTCTAGACAAAGAGCAGTGTGAGCCGGGAAGTATTTACAGATGACCAGGCAGTTGGTCTAACCGGTTGAATAAAAGACCTACCGCGCGTTAGTATGGGCTAAAAGGAAAGGATAAATAGCCCATGGTAGCAATGTGAGGCGAGAGAAGAGGCAAGGTAATTCGTAACGGTGATCAAAGAAGTAATAGCTGTTACCACCATAGGAGGTAGTTATTCCCACTAAGTTACATACAGAAACCGTAAATCCAACCCCGAAAATAGTCTCTATATTGCCACTTCGTGAGGCTGTACATGTAAAAGGGTCATGATCAAAGGGGCCACTAAATACATCCGGCGAATAATGCCATGATGTCATTACAAAGAAAGTAGATAGCCTTTACTATGCCAAAGAATCGAAACGCCGATTTACCCCGCCTCGCAGTTTATGGATACTTAAAATGTATCCAACCTCCTCCCGCCGCTCGCCGTCACCTTTTCCACCCACTGCCACCTTCCTTCACCACGCTCTCCGAACACGATTACTCCGCGCTCAACGTCAGTCAACAGTGCTCCACACTTGCCGACCATAATCTCAAGCTTCTCAATTGTCTCCGCGAGTGCTTCCAGCTCGTTCGAAATCCACTCCATCGTTCCCTGGAGCTCCTTCGCCCAATACTTCCTTTGCTCCCGGTCTCTCTTCTCCCGCTCCGTCAAGCTCCTCGTGTTGTCATACTCGTCAGGGACGAGCTTTGTCCAGTCGGCGAAGGCGCCCTCGAGCGTGAGCAACGTCAGGGTTCGATGCAGTTTGGTCTCTTCAAATTTGAGCGCGGCGATCGTTGAGAAGATGAGGTTGATATCCGCGTAGATGGGAGCGAGATGGTGGAACGGCTCCAAGCTGGGGAGACGGTGAAGTGTGGACTGAAGCTGCACGTAAAGCTTTTGAGCGCGTGGGAGCCAGCGGCGAGCGCCATTAGTGATACCAAGGAGGGATGTTACGAACCCCTCATAGGCTGAGCGGTTGTTGCGCGGGGGCATGGTGTTTGGTGGTGTGAAGGAGTGAATGTCGGATTGTGGGGATAGAAGGGAAGGTGATGGATTTTGAGGATAGAAGGAGAAGAGTTGATGGGTTGGAGGATAGAAGGGATTTTGAGATAAGCGTTGTTGTGTTTGATTTGCGGTATTGAGATAGGATGAGAGGCCGATACTGTGTTCAGTTTGAAAGCAGCCACGAGTGAGAATATGTCCCAGAATAAAGAGCGTGCCGATATTAGTAAATGCTATATTCCAAGATGAAGTGATTAAGTGTAACAAATAAGTACGTACGACAAAGAAGAATTTCGCAAATATCATTCAGTGGAACTAAAAGGTTAGAGAGTGATGCTTAGACCAAATCTAATAGCCAGTCAATCTATTCTCTACCCAAGAGTCGAATCAGTCGTAAATGAAATTTCCTGACCCACGAACAACCAAATACAGCAAGCTAACCTCAGGATACATGGCACCATAAGAATTCAATGTCCTTCCATAATAACTAGATCTTAAACACACTAATTGAATCTTCTTCCAACTAGTAGTAATTACTAGTAATCAGAATAATAGCTGTCATGACGGGAATGCATACTTGTCTCGTCAAGGTCCGTTTCAATTTCCATCGAAGTTTCTGTATCTACTCTCTTTCTCGGACTTGGAAGGGGTAGTTTGGGCCACAAACCACTGAGATCCTTTTTACCTGCCCTCATACTTTCCGCTTCCCTTGCGAGTTGTGCGGCAGTCCTCAGCTTCCCATCCCGAGCGACACTATCGTATAACAATTGGTCTTCCTGAATATTTGCCCAGCCACTGGCTTCAAGCTCAGATCCCCCCAAACTTGAGGGAGATTCCATGCTAACAAGAACTGGTACATCTCTCATTGAAATATCACTTCGTCCTGAATCGTTGCTTAGTTGCTCCGAGGGTTTTTCATCCTCGACGTCGCTGTCAATGTTGAGGATACCATCTAGAACGATAGCCGACTCTCCCTTCCAATTTTTCGTAGCCTTCTGATAGAGAACTTCTAGCTTCTCTTCATGGTTACTCAACCACCTGTGTTCCATGGCTTCTTTGGCTGTCATACGTTTCTTTGGGTCGATACAGAGCAGCTTCTTGATGAAATCCTTCGCCAAATCGCTGAGGGTGCATGTGTTTAGGTGACGAAAATCTCCCTGGTGTAGGTACCATGTCAATTCTTCATGGGAGCCGTATAGTAAGCCGTGAATGATGACACCGAGAGACCACAAGTCGACTGCTGTCGTATATCCCGTTGGAGAGGGCACTGATATTTCTCTATTGGTACATATGAGACATTACGTAGTACAAGTAGAACTGTCGAAACTTACGGAGCACAGAATTGTACAGTTCCAACTGCAGTGAGCGTTCGGGAATCGGATTTGAGAGGGCGCGCTGTTCCAAAGTCCGTCAAAACAATTCTGCCGCAAATATCCCGGTTGGCGCAAAGGATGTTTTCTGGCTGTACGTTATGTTAACCCATCATATTTTATCATAGTTCTTTAGCTTGACACAATAGGGTATTTGCCTTCAGATCCCTATGAACAATCCCGTTTTGATGCAAGTATTCTAGAGCCTTCAAGAGCTGCCAAGCAATAGGCATTGCTTCTTCTTCTTCCAACACACAATGATCTCTGGCATCCATGAAAGAAAACAGATCCCCATGCGTAATCAGCTCTTCGAATATGTATATTCTTGCGTTGGTCCGGAAGTATTCCCGGATGTTGATCACATTCGGGTGGCTCAGGCCCATCAATATTTCTACCTCCCTCAGAGCCCTTTTCCAGTCGGAAGCCTTCCTTTTGTTGCTTTTTCTAGTCGTGAGCTCGTCCATATTCACGATTTTGCATGCCACTTGGTCATGATTCTTCTTATCCCACGCTAAATGCACCTTTCCATACGACCCATTCCCTAAAACCCGATTCGTGAGAGTGTACGGCCAAGCAAAGAAGTTCTGGTCCTTGACCGACATTTCATCCAGCGGAGCTGGGATTCGGGTCGACGACCCCAAAAAGATGAATGTTACTGCCTGGACTATTTCGATGGTGTCGCCATCAAACAGCAGAACACTTTGTCCCTTTTGGATACACTTTCCGTTGATCCAAGTTCCATTCGTACTGTTAAAATCCTCGCAGTAAACAAGTGGCTCCGATTCCTTTTCTTCGTCAAAGATTGAGACGTAGAAGCGTAAATGGCAGTTCGAGCAGGTTAATTCCGGAATTACGAGCTCGTTGCTGTTGTGGCGTCCAACGGTAATATCTCCACGGGTGATTTGTAATTCTGTATATTCAATCAGCGTATTGTTAAGTGAATTTCCTGTGTCATTTAGGTACCTTTGCCGGGCTCGGTGCCTATGGATGCCACTAACCGCCCTAAGTCCTCATCATCTACAGTATCCAAATATCGTGACATGACGACTTCCTGTTACTTTAGTTCCTTAACGTGCAATTCGGGTGTAGCAGTTCTTGCCGAGGAGCGGAAAATTATCGAAAATGACGGATGGAAAGTGGTTGCTTGTGTTGTGTTTTTGTCTGTGGCAGTGAAGCGGTGATAATTTATGATCGATTAAATTAGCGCTAGCAGCTAGCTTTGCCATGGCACCTTGAAGGTTTGACTACCTCTTGATTCTCTCGCATCACAACCCCCAACATCAACGCCCCACAGTATCGTACCGCCATGGAAGTCTCATCGTCTGCCGCACCGGGCCCGTCAAAGGCTTTGATCCGCAAGTCTACAGATATAGATCTTATGCCGCCGCCACCCCTCAAGCGCATCAAAAGACCCCCGAAAGTGCTCGACGAAGACACCTACACCGATGCTTTAGTATTTCCCCTTCGCTCCTTACTCTCTCCTCTTCGGCTCTGATGCTTACCTCCTCAGTCCGAAATCATAGCTCGAGACTTTTTCCCCGGCCTTCTCGAAACAAAACACCAACAAGAATACCTCGACGCGCTCGAATCTCGCGACGTAGAATGGATCGCCGAAGCTTCACGGAAGCTCACAGAGGTCATGAACACGCCTCAACACCGGCGCCGCGGAACCTCCTTTGCCACCCCACGCCTTCAGGATGGTCTTGCGACACCTGTCATCGGTTCTACGCCCGGCGCTACCCCTCGATTGATCGACGAGCAGGAGCAGCAAAAGAAACCGCCCCTGGATACCAGCCTTTCGCTTGACGCCTTTCAGAGCAAATACACATCCGAAGACAACGCCTCCTTCAACACAATTCTTGACAAACAAAACGAGAAGCGGCGTAATGCGTACGCCTTCCTTTGGAATGGAAACCACATCCCTGGCTTCCGCACAAAAGCCTACCAGAAGCGTTTAAAGGCGCAGGAAGAAGAGAAAGAGCGCAACGGAGACCAGAAACTCATCGTTGCGCCCGATGAACGTCCCGCGATTCCAAATACCTGGAAAGCAGAACCACGGAATGGGCTCATGTTCACCCCCGACGGGTCACCGCCACCCCCGGAGATTAGCGAGAGAGAAAGGGAGTTACCGCCAAAAGCTGTAGTGCATACAAATACTCGAATGCCGCCTCCTGCGCCGATTCAAGAGCGGCCTTCTTCCCCGACGTCAACGGCTATCGGCGATGCTATCGCTGGAAGACCGAGACCGACAGAATCAGAAGCAGACTTTGGCTTCCGTAATGCCGAAACTCCACGGGTCAATGGCTACACATTTGTTGATTCCGCGCCCTCTCCCTCCCCGGCTTCTCTCGGCGCTCCACCGTTAACCTGGGGTTCCGTCGCAGCCATCTCCGACACTACCGCTACTACTACGGCTCCGTCACCCTTTAAAATCGCGGCCACTCCAAGGCGAGAGTTGCTACACCATCGCATGGTAGAGAAAGTAGCAAAGAATAAACGAGTTACTAATCCATCTTCCGGGGCGATGGCTTCACCGAGGATGACACCACTGGGAGGTGAAGGCAAAGGAAGAGAGATTCCAAAGTTTGGGAGTAGTCCAGCACTTACACCCGCAGGACAGAGGCTGTGGGGAAATCTTACGGAACGCAGAGAGACTACGGGTTTGAGGGAGAGTGTTCTGGGGAAGGGAAAGGAGACAAAGACGGCAGAAAAGGGTAGAGGTTTTAGGTGGACGGCTACGCCCAAGGCAAAGTAGTATGTGCATAGGAAGGATTCATAGTTATTGTCATTTGGAGTTGCATGGTATTGGGGTTGGCGTTGCTGTTATTGCTTGAATGGAATGAGATGGGAATTAGCTGTTTGGGCGAAGTTTGCGTTTGAGTTGCCCTCTAAGCTGAGCGATGTATAGAAATTTGAAAGAAGCCATGCTTGTATACATCGATAGATGCCTCTCGCCCTTCATGATGCGTCGGATATTAGGAATTTGGGTTAGGGGTTCAAAATATCACTATGGCATCATGGCAAGCTCCGCTTCACATTAAACTCAACTCCCGCCACCCCACTACCGCCCCACTACCGCAATTCACCATGAACATCCCTGGCGAAAAGTTCTCCCTTGATCTCGAAGACCTCGAAGACGAGACTTCCGTCAATGAATCCGCCGCCTTCCCCCCAGTAATGAGCTTCATCGGCGACATCGTCGAAAAGCCAACCACATCCACGCCCACCGCCCCTGCACTCCCCCCAAGCACAACTAACACCACCGGCTTCCCCGCACACAAGAAACGCATCCCTAAGAATCCGTCAAGATTCAAACAACGCGCCCAGACTGCCGCTGCTTCGGCGGTACCAGACGAACGCTCAGAGCGGCAAAGAATCAGCGATGAAAATGAAGCACGACTTGCATCTATGAGCGCCGAAGAGATCGAGGAGGAGCAACGGGAGCTCCTCCAGAAGCTGAGTCCACAGCTCGTCGAGACATTGTTGAAGCGCGCAACCCTCGACGATCCCGCGCCATCGCCGCCGCCACCACGACTAGAACACGAGCCAGAACCTCTCCCCCACCGCCCCACGGGCTCAAGACCAGATCCTATCCCCAAACCACCACCCAAGAAACCCACCGTCTCTGCGGACGATACAGACTACAACGACCCTTCCTATGATCCCGATGACGCAGCGCCCCAGATTTACGACGAGTCCCTGTTCCCGCCAACGGGGAGCTACCATTTCCCCACCGCCCCGCAGCTTGACACACAAACGCTCGACCCGTCCTCCCCCGAGTTCCTGACCGCGCTGCACGAAAAATACTTCCCCGATCTCCCAGCAGACCCCTCAAAGCTCGCCTGGATGACACCAGTGTCGCCGCACGAAGACGCGGCCTCATACCACCCTTCGCAATCGGAGCTGCTTCCATCCGCGCTCCGCTTCGATTTCAAGGGTGAGCTCCTCCCCCCAAGAAAAGCACGGGAGCTACCGGGACATCTGGGGCTACATCATCATGCGGATGCCCCAAATGCGGCGGGATATACCATTCCGGAGCTGGCACGGTTGGCAAGGAGCACGTTTCCGACACAGAGATGTGTTGCGATGCAGACACTGGGAAGGATCATGTATAAACTTGGAACTGGTGTTTATAAGGTCCCCGAGGTGGAGAATGGACTATGGAGGTGCTTGGAGGAGGGCAGAGTGTTGGAAGGGCTTGAGCAGGCTGCCGGTATGAAGGGAGGCCATCTGAGTGTTAAGGCGCATGCCACTGAGGCCCTATGGTAGGTTTCCTGAGCTACAGTGATGTGAATTGGAGGCTAATGATAGTGTAGGTTGTGGCAGAAGGGAGGCGGGAAGAGGATGCAGGCGCAATAATTTATTATGATCAGTAGAGTGGGGGTGGGGTTGGCTTCTATTCGGCGTTCCGGCTAGAAAATTAAATATAGCGGCTACCTTCAGCACTAATTAACTATTATGGAATTCAATCCATGAAATATTCACAGCTCTCCACATCAAGTCCAAACCGTGGTGCAATTCTTTTAGCTTCTAAGCACACCTATCATACAGCCATTATCATATTGTACACCCATCCGTAACCCCATCTATGCTATTTTTGTTTTCTCCCATCCTACTATTGAAACTGAATCAACCCTTTCAACATATTCATCTTCGACTGCAACCAGCTCCTCTCAGGCGCCGCATCAAGCTCTTTCAACAGCTTCTCGTAGTACTCAGGATTACTCTTAGGTCTCAGCATACCATCTCCCAGCGGATACTATCACATTAGCCCTCATCCCCTCCTCCTCCTCAAAACTTACAGTATTTTTAAACCGATCCTCCAGCAGATTTCCCAGGATATTAATCTCCTTCTGCATCAGGCTCGCATCAAACTTGACGACTGGCTTCCCCTCTGCACTGCTTGCGGGGGTGATGGCGGGTGTATTTTGGCTGGGGATCGTAGCGTCTGCCTCCACGTGCGTGCCAAAGTACTGGTTCACCCGGGCGGAGAGGGTCTCGCGGAAGCTGATTGTGGGCCGAAGAGGATCAATCGGCCAGTGCTGGATCAGCGTTGTGTATTGACGGTGGAGTATGGTGGAGATGGTCATGATCTTTCTGTGTTGTGGAAGGTTGGTGAGGTTATGACGTGAGGGTGGGTGCGTTTTGGTGGGTCGGTGAGGGTTAGGGATGAAGTGCTTGGCGCTACACGGAGTGTCAATCGTTCCAGAAACATTTGGCGGTCTCCACTGCGTGCAGCCGTAGATGTGGATGAAAGCTGCTCCTGCCGGTAGTGAAAAATCGCAACTATCATCCGGTTAGGAAGTATCACTCGTGTCACCCTTTAATAAACGCACATGGTATTGACCTCTCGTCCCCTAGCTCCCCCCGTATTAATACTGATGCTAATATTAATACATCTTATATTACTAGATAGGCTTAAAGAAGCCAAATAAGAATGAAAACGATCAATCGACAAGACAGATAAAGACAAAGATCTGTCCTCAAGAAACCAGATATAGCGTAGTAACCCTCATTGAATGAATGAATAAATGCATGAAGTGAATGTCAAGGTTGAAATGAATGCCTGAAAGAGGCCAGAGGATATAAAACAAAAGAATGATAAAACACCCGATGCAACGAACAACATAATAACGCCAGACACAGCAATCAAAAACGACAGTCAAAAAGTCCAACGCCTTCTCCAACGTTACAGGACCCCATCCTCGACCTGCCACCTAAGTTATCACATCTCATAACGAATCGCATCACTACTTTGCGTTCCTATTGGCAGTCGCCTGTATTTTCCGGATTGCTTCGTTATGCAGTTCCAACATGTCCTTCTGCCGCATCCTCTCCTCCATGAGGCTACCCATCAGATTTCCCTGCATCATCTTCTGTCGCTCCACCATAGCAGCCTGGTTGCGTTCATCCAACATCTCAGCACGTCTCTGATCTACCGCTTTGACAGATTCCTGTTGGTATTGATTAGCCCTAATTCCCTCCCGCCACCCATTTAACATTTCAGTTCGTTTATCCGGATATTGCTGGGATGACATTGGTGTACCACGACGTTGTGGTGCGGTGACTTGCGGGAGAGCGTTCCAACTCCGTCGTGTCAATGGCTGTTGGGACAAGGACTGCTGAAGAAGTTGTTGGCGGCCTGCGAGTGGCATATCGTCGCTGAGTACCTGAGGATTTGGAGTCTGACGACGCGGGGGAGTGTTAGACTTATTCCCGAAACTCATGGCGGAAGCTGATCTCGGTGGGTCACCGGAACCCCGAGAAACTGGAGTTGACGATGGTGACGGACTGTCATATCTGCCTAAAGTATTGAAGCTCGCTCGGCTGCGAACCATGCTTTTTCGTTGATCCAGTAAAGTTCCTTCCTTGGGGAATCGGTCTTCTTCACGTACTGCCCCAGCAGAAACCGCTCGGTCGATCAAAGAGCCTTTTCTTGGTTGTTCAGCTGCAATAGGTAAAGGAGACTGTTCGGTTGTGGCTGAGGCCATCTCAATGGGATGACCTAGATACGATGCAGAGCTCCGTCGGAGGCTTGTGCGCTGGGCTGGTGCAGCCACAGCCGTAGAAGGTCCGGGCGAAGTATTGTATATTGATCCTCTTGCTTCGTTACGAGAAACAGGTTTCTGGATAATGTCCACAGCTCCCTTAAGTTCCTGAATATCAAGTGGTGCGGGTTGCTCACCGGACTCGACGGCTTGTGTAACTGGCAGCTCGTCGAGTTCTGGTTTGTCAGCTTCAGCCAAATGCTTAGCCCACTCATTTGTGCGATAAGTCTTCACAATTTTCGAACATTGGGTCTGGATGTCATTCCGCGATACTGAAGATGAAGATTTGGACTTCGGATAGGAAGCGGGTACCAGATCTTGAGGAAGTAGCGGTGGTGGCTGTTGAGCCACAGACTCAACTTTAGAGAGTGGTGGAGCTGTAGAGTTTGGTGTGGAATTAGCAGTATCAGTTCCAAGTGATGATGACTCCAATGAGCCACGAACTTTGGAATTTTCAAGTTGATCGATGGTAGAAGTATCCACATTTACGGATCCAGTTGGTTGGATGTCAACTTCCTGGGATGGTAGTTGCTTTGAGTCCTCTGTTGATTTGTGTGCGAAGTTATCTGAAGGCGTATCATTTGTGGTATCAGAACTAAGTGGCGACTTTGCAGTTTCTTCTGCCAATTCCGGAAGTCCAGCATCTTCTTCTTCCAGCCGTTCGTCACATGTAGCCGCAAGACTACTATCAGATATCACAGATAACCTAATATGAGATAGATCCATCCGTGGTGATCCAGGCCCAAGAGAAAAGTGGTCAGAATATGCCCAGGTAGCTACAGATGATCCATCGTCATCTTCTTCCTCCTGCAGTATCGGTAATGGTAAAGGAATAACAACAGGCGCCGGCGGTACATTGGGACGCTCATCAGCCTGCGCATCCTGATCCGGAAACTGTGCCACATCCGAGTCATCTTTGTCAACTTGTCTTTGTGATTGTGAAGACTGTCTCCAATCAGAAGAATTCCGTCTGGACGCTGGTGGGCTATTTGTAGGCAATTGGCGGGTATCTTTGCCGGCAGTTGGTGGCTGCGGTGGCGCCTCATCCATCCCTAACGGGATCGCCATTCCTCCCTGTAGTTGATCCTGTACGTCGGGCCGCTTCTCGGCCGATAAACCTCCTGTCTCCATCTTTTGCACATGCCCCTCCCTAGTTTCCTTCATTTCATCCGTTTCCACAAAGCCCTCTCCACTGTCCCTTATCTCGTCATCTCCCAGTCCAGAATCGGTCTTGCTCCCGCAAGTAGTGGGTCGGCCACTCCTAAAAACATTCGAATCACTTTTGTCTCGGTTTCCGTAGGCCGCTTCCCAACGCTCCTTTTCCACTTGATATTCCGCTTCCACCCTCTTTCCCGATTCCTCGTTCACGGCTTCCAGATCTGCCACCTGTTGTCGTCTCACAACATCCTTGGCCTCTCGCCTTTCTTGGAGTATCTTCCACAGCTTCATCTGTGACATCACCCCAACGACGAAAATAACAAATATGCCAGCAATCTCCACCTTCATTCCTCGAGTGTGAGGGTACGTGTTTGTTCCGAGAGGGAAGATCTTGTCGTTGAGCGCCCAGATATAAAGCCAAAATTCCTTCAACCCAGCCCTAGAAAAACAATCAATCCCTAAAACGATAGAGGTCGCTCCGGCAAATGAGAGTGAGCCTATCAGACCCCAAGGCCTGGTGCGAGAATGAAACGCCAAACAAAAGATGACCAAGCAGAAGGAACCAATCATGATCAGTTTCCCGTAAACCGATGTGACGAGACCGCCAGGCTTCAAAACCAAAACTTTGAACGTAATGTCAGTTACACAAACGTACGCCATCGAGGATTGGCATGGTAGCATACACCACATAGATAGACAAAATCCTCCCAGCAGACACCCGAGGCCCTCGGTCACCTCGGGAAAAATGACTGCGACCCCTCCAATTATAAATCCTGTGATGATAGCTGCAGTAACGTATGCACCTTCGATAGCTTCCTTGACTGGTGGATTCATAACGTATACAATCAAAACAGTTACCGAGAGACTGGACAAGTAGGTCACGGAGAGGAAAATATGGAGCCTTCAGATACAAGGTTGCTGTTAGCAATCGTATCTAATTGTGAGTGAGTAAATATGATCCACGTTACCGTTTAATTTTAATCCCAATCAAGCAACAGCACAACCCCGCGATCATCAAAGAAACGCCAGCAACACCGAGGCCCGGGGTAATTTTGGGTATAATTGGCAAGCCATAGCCAGGATAGCGTAGTTTTGACGGATCATCTAAGCACGGTGAGCCTGTTGATATCCCAATGTGTTGACTACACCTACTTTCGATATCACTCGAGAAAATACCGGTTCCCACCGACGCAGCAGATGTGGCGGCGGGTTTGTTGTCTTCACTATTTGAAGTTTTGGTTGTGCGCTCCTTCTCTTTCGAAGATGTAGCCTTTGCAGTTGGCTCCGCCGTGGTATTTTGGACGTCCCCGGTAGATCTGGGTGAGTCCACTCCATTTGTAGCCCGTGGTAGAAGCCCGATATCTCTGTGCTGCAGCCTTGGAGACCATCCACATAATACTAAATGAACGCATAGAAATATCGCGATGAGCGCATAAAAGAGTGGACGACGACCGAAGAGCATTGATTGATATTAATGGTGTTGCAGTTGAAATAGCCGCCGTTTGTTGGTATATAATGCTGAGTTTACAGCCCCACAGCCAGCGAGTGATGATGATATGATGGTGCAGTTAGAATGTACCGGTGTACATTTGCCAGAGAAACAAGGAAAGAAAGATGCAAAAGAAGCCAACAAAGAGAGTGCCGACGTTTTTATGTATTATTGCCACGCTGCAGTGAGACCGATAGGCTCACCAACCCGGCAGCGAAAAAACGACGTGGTGGGATGAACAGCTGCAAGAGGAGGGACTGTACTTCACTGCACTTGCTTGGAAAACGAATGGATGATCCACATATGTACCTAGATAGGCGAAGAAGTGTAAAGAGGTGGTGGTGGATTAGAAAAATGAGAATACTTAATGGAGAGAAGACTCAGGAGCAAGACACCTCCTTTGAAATTACAAAGACTATTACCACCCCCCACAAAACACGGCTTGCGGTGTAGGTACTCTAGGTACGGTACATCATCATCCAACGCGCTCCAAACAGAACGAGACCAAAAGTCGGATCTAGCGATTGGCTAGCAGGAGAAAAAAGCAACGCCATCAATATCCGAATTGAAACTTTTCCTGCTGAAAGTCGGCACCAAGTACGAATCACACGGCAAAGCAGAGGCGCATAGTCGCACACTGCGGTTTCTTCTTTCGTATCAGCTCCAGTCGTTGACCCAGACCATTGGAGACATTCGGTACCGCAATTGTTCGAGATCCACCACATTCGAACTTTGGGTTTCACGACGGGAAGACTAGCTTCTTCCGCTCTTCAAAACAATCCGTTTCGAGTATTTAGAGAAAGCGCATGAACGAACAGCTCAGAGGAACTCTTGCAGTCGGCCAATTAAAAATATGTGTTGTACTGTACGCTTTTGTACTGGTATGTGTATGGCGCGCTCGCTGTACAACTTCACTCTGTCTACAATCATTCGCTTCACGATCCGAGACTTTCTGACGGATTGTCGCCATCGGACCCAACGATACCTAATCACAATCACTATAGAGCCTATAAATTGTCACGGTTCTCTGAGAAGAAAGATGTCTTTTATAGTTGTCACCTCAAAAAAGTATAGGGTACCAAGTAGGTAATCGCATGTAAAAAAGTAACACAAAAGCACAGCTTCACTCAGGTATTTCTCGCCGCCGAAAAATATATTAGCCTAACAATCCCCAGCCCAGCCAGTTCATCGTACTAGGAACGAGACGAGACGAGATTTCAGCAGATCCCAGGACATCTCGTCCCGTCGTAGATTAAATCTCGCGATCCGACTTGGAGCAAAGTCGCTTAGGATATCTCGTTTATATATTCTGTGCATGAGCATACGGTCTGGACAAAGTTCACATTACTGTTGATTTTGCTCAACCACTATCTAATCTCCTCGCTAACTAAGTCCTGCTTTGGCAGCTTCAATGCGACGAAACTCTGAAGCTATGGAGGAAATGGGGGCCCTGGTGCAAATGCACCACGGCATCGTAGTCACCTTCAAGACCATGGAACATGAGAGCATCCTCGAATCTCTAGAATGTAACCCGTCGAGTTCAAGGGTTTAACTAAGCATGGGTACTGGGGAGGCTCCTCCAGATACCTAGTGATTCTTGTGGGTCTCAGCTCGAGTACCAGCCTTGCGCTGCTTTGTATGCTTCCTGGAGCGAACTAGAGACTTCCAGTCATTCGGACGGATAGCCATGGATTGGATACCGTCGTAACCCCGGAATCGATAGCTCGGCCTCAACGAGAAGATGGTTAGGTGCAACACTGAGGCCACGCGTGTCATTGTTTCGCTTTTTTGTGAGGTCGAGAAGTGGTGATCTGCTGCAAGCGGGGTATTGTGGAGTATGCAAGCTTAGCAGCGATGTACATCGGCCCAAAATAGCAATTTCTATGTGAGATGATGTCGTCGTTATCTCCGATCACTGGAAGTTCGCTCGAGAGGAGAGGCATTTTCACAGCCATTCATGCTTAGGCCTTCAGAGCTAGTAGTTGCCTTGCATCGTGCAGGCTTCGAACGCCGTACCTATCACGATGAAGGATACGCGGATCAGGGGTAAATAATAAACAAAACACCCCACATCGCACCTGGTTGGCCAGTCCACTGTGCCAAGCCCACGCCAAGCCTAAAGGTGCCAACCGCCCTCAACCTCGTCGCAATTTTCAAAGTTCCGGTAGGTACTTCGTCACGTTATTCGCCCAACCAACCAACAGCCTCTTTCCATCCCACCTCACCTCCCCCGTCAGCAAAAGTCGCCCCACCGCGTACCGTCACAATGTTCTCCACTCGCACCCTCATTTCCGCAAAGCCGACCCTCGCCCGCGCCTTCTCTTCGACCCCACGTGCCGCAATCGCAAAAGTCACCATCGTCGGACGCCTCGCCACCGATGTGGAATTCAGCACCACCTCCTCAGGCGCTGAAATTGCCAGGTACAGCGTCGGCTCCAGGTACAAGTCGGGAGGGGAGGAGAAGGTCTCGTGGTTTAAGATCGCTGCATTCGATGAGGGCAGCAAGAACTACCTGCACAGCCTAAAGAAAGGGTTTGTCTTCCTCAATGCATACATGCATATGCAGTCGCTGACAATTGGGGAGATAGAACTTTGGTGTACGTTGAGGGAACTCTGAAGACCAATGTCTACGAGGGCGAGGATGGAAAGAACCATACTGCTTACAACATCACCCAACGTCAGTTCCTCTCCACGTGCGCCGTTTAATTGTTTGCTTAGACATTGTACTGATCGGTTTACAGGTACAATTAGCGCCCTAGCCCGACCAAAGAGCGCCGAGGGCCAAGAGGGAGCAGAGGGTGGGGAGAACTAAGCTTCGGTGATGTTGAGAAATGTTATTATGTCTGGCATGAAGGAATGTCACGATGACTATATTCTCCTCTTTGGTGTACGATTGTTGTGGTGCGCTGTTGTTGGTGTTCCGGGTTGTACCATTGCGGATGATTTGAAAAAGCTGGTAGTTTTACTTTCATTCACGGGGTCTGTTTCGCCTCTTCTGGGCCTTGTTTTAGACCGCAAACGAAAAGATACAAGATCATCCATCCCCACAGATCCCCAGAGTCTCGGAGTGTGGTAAACTTGCCAACGTCTGAGACCACGGATTCCAAACGGTTCTCCCCTTCTTATCCCAATCTGTGCGATTCCACTAGCTAGAACATCTCCAATCAATCCTTTCCCCTCTTCCGTCAACCATCAATCTTAACAAACTTTTCCTCTGGAGATCATGTGAGACACTTATATGCTTCTTAATATATATCGGTCACCAAGGCTTGCATACGATGCAATAACCCACTTAGTTTTTTTAATTAATCTCCCAGCCCGTATAGATTTGTATGGATGCAGGTACCCGTACCCGGAGAGGCCTGGCGTGGGGTTGGTAGAAAGTCTCAGATTTATAAATTGTTGTACAAGGCGTGCCGAAACTAATGAAGTATACCACATAAGAAGCTAGATACGCCGTCGGTGTGACAGTACTTAGTAGAGCAGGTAAGTTGGGAGTTGCGGATTGATACCCTTAAGGCATACGATGAGAGTGAGTGAGAATGCGTGAGTGAATTCATAGATGCTGATTCGGGGCATGTCTGTAACAGATTTGGCGGACCTTGTAGAGCCTTCGTTTACTGTATCGGTGGTTTGGTTCGTTAGTACGAACATCTTGTCACTTGAGCGGTACGAAATAGGTAGGTATAGGCTCCCAACTCTTCTGCCTCTGCCAATATAGCTTCGACCACTGTCAATCGATGAGATCCGTTGGATTATCCCCAGGTTACCGCGTTTTCGGGTCGTCGGTGGTCAATATTTTGACACCCCCTCGAAGCCCCATCTAATTGAACATTGAATTGGGCTTTCGGTCATATTCTAGATAGTTCCAATGCAGATTTGTTTCATTCATGAGGCTAAATGGTTCGTTTGGCCGCCACATCCCGTTACCCTAAATGCTAAAACCGAAAGGATATGGTCCCGGGAAGTCGATAAAGTCATCAATCCGGCGACCAAATTATACGTACAGACGGTATCCCTAGGCTACTTCGCACCAGAGTCTATACATACTCTACATCTAGATACTTCTAGATCTCACCAGTCCTCCAATAATCGCCGTGCCTAGCTCTCGCCCTCCCCCATCAAGGTAGTATTGGACTGAAGAATGGTTTGAGTGTGAAGGAAATGGCGATGACAGATGGGATGGAGAGCCAAAGACTCGGATACTATTTGCGAGTTTAAGTTGGCACACCTTCCATTGATATCGCCTTCGCTGAAGTGGCATCTAGTCATATGTCATCACTCACGGGATATCTTATGCCTTTTCAAAACCCATCTTAGGATATGTTGTTTCGCAGGCGCAGAAGTCTCATCTTGCTCGTGTTCGAGTCTTGGTATATCTCGTCTCATGAACAACGCTAAAACATCAAGGGTTTATTGAGTGTCGACGGTTCTCTACTAATTTTTAAAGGCAGTGGAGGATATCCCTTGTTGTGTAGAAGTTATATCCCGTGGGGACGCAAAGCTGGGCAATATCGACCACCGGAAATACGGAGTTTCTAGCTTCGAAATTTATAATATTTCACCAAACATTGTTGTATTCTCCACTGAGTCACGTAAGGATGGGTGACTTATGAACAAGTTTCTCCTGTAACGGTTGTATGGAGATATCACTTAAATTCCACCACCGGCTTTACTACACACGAGGGGATGGATATCTTCTCAAACAGCTAGCTGGTGAGGAATTGCATACCAAATAACTATGTATAATGGAGAAATATGATATTGTCACAAGCTTTCTCTTTATTCGCTGTATTTACTGTATTCCGCTGGCCTCTATCCCTTCGACTGGTATTTAATACTGAATACGGCTACACATCATTAAGTAGTGCTACGATTAGTAGATGCCCCGCGGCGACGTTCAACCAGTTAATAGATCTACCCTCTAGAACCCTTAGCGACGTGTAGCCGTATTCAGTACTTATTACCAATATCCAGTTGAGGGGATATAGTCCAGCCCTGGACAGAACACCGACGGTCAATGAAGGCTCGGTATTGTTCCAGGAGTCTGGATGTACATAAATGCCGCTACAAGCAAATATACCTAGCCTCATCCGTGAACTATTCGGCCACCAAGTGGTCATGATTTAGTAGCAATATTGCACACGGTACAAGATGAGGTCCCGGGCCATCCTGAACTATTCAACAAGTAACCAGTACAGCACTGGCAGATAAGGTTGGAACGGGCTCCCCGAGGTGACCAAATTTGTTTATTAAGTTGATGAAATGAAGGTACTAGTGAAGACAAGAACCAAGAAGTCATGTGTTGTGGTCCGTGTGGACAAGTGATATTTAGTATGTACATTTCTCAGTATTCCATCCAGTGCCTTTTCCTGAAACATCCCTTCGCTGCTAGGATAAACAATTTCATTTGAAAACCGGCTTGAGATGGCCTCTTCAGCTATGAACATGATTCACGGATGACCGATGACGTTCCAGCCTCATTTCTTAGTCTAGTTGCTCTTATCGGGATCTAATTTCATCTAGCCTCCGGATGCCCATCGTTCTGGCTTCCGTATTCCTAGTACAGTATAGTTGTAGGGGAAATATGTAAAGCGTAGGATCGGGTAGTTCCCCTCTGCAGTGTAGGAATGTAGCACTGTCGGAATTCCGCCAGACATTCACCGCGGCCGCGGCCGGGAAGGGACTTGCTCTTGATAGATCACCACGGAGTCCAGCAGACAGCTATTCATCTGCAGAAGGAGGGTATGCCGTGGCAAATGGAAGTAACTCTGTCAGTGTACTTTTCCAAGCCGAGTTGAGAGTTCTTGCGAGTGGTGGGCAGATATTGAGCGGCCCACCGCTTGCCCCAACTATCGTAACTCAGGCCATCTCGATGTCCTCCGTAGCTGCCGGTGGCTCGGGGCTTCGTAGTGTTGCTACCGCTCCCGAGAATCGTCGTGCTTGTGAGGCTGTTGTCTTGCCGAGCGCGGTGCAGCTCATAACTATCACTACAAGCCCCATTTCCTCCAAAGCCTCCGTGACATCGAAGTAACCAGTAGAACTTCACCAACACCGAGTCAGCATATCTAGATTGAACTGAGCACTGGAAAGCTGGTCAAGGGCGTCGGAAATGGCTCTCAAGCCAACGTTGGATGGTGTACTTAGTGAAAGCGACGGTAGTGTCGATGGAAACACCAAGGTTGCTAGTGGAGATCTCATGTGAACTTGTGGAGGACTGTTCCCACGAAGCCCGAGAGACAATGAACTAGCGCATGCCCTCACAGATACTCATTCAGACGATAATCAATATGCGAAGGGAACGTCCGAACATTGCAAGATACTGAAATGAAACTTAGGCACCTAAAACGAGCCCTCTAAACTTGTGATACCAAAGCAACATCGACTACAACTGCATTGGAGTATCTTTCACCGAATTCTGGCTTGGAACGCATTATCACCAAGATCCAAATTCGCAAGACCGGTCCAATTTTACCCGCCGCCATTGCTGGATCCACCGCCGCCAACGCACGAATATGCGAATACACAACTAGCTGTTGGATCAAGGTCTTATGGGATTAAGAAATAACACGCTCTATAGACATCGTTGAGTGGGGTACGAGGTGTTGGTGCATCAATCTGGGTTATGAGCTCCTCGAACGACGACGACGCTTCGCGGACATATCCCACTTGACGCCCGGTTCCCTGAGAGTATACGCAACACCAGCATAATCGCCAAGGACTACAAGGGTGAAAGAGCTCGAAGAATCTGCCAGGAGATCGTGGAGTGGGAATGGTTGACATAGATGTGGATGCTACTATCGCCATGGCAAACAGCAAGCAAGGATGAAAAATATTGGCCGGTTGGCTATTCGTAAATGGAAAACCAATGTAAAAATTAAAAATACTCCTCAACTAATTTAAAATATTTGACAAGAAAGACGATGCCCCAACAGCACCTGCACACATGCTTGCTGCTGCTGCTGTTGGTACCGCGCGGCAGTGGAATTCGGTGCTACCCGCCTGATTTCAAGCTCTCAACGTTATCACATTCAAGTCCTCGTGACTATTGACGTCGCTGCCTCAATTTATCTCCATTCCGCTTGGCATCTCCAATAGGTGATGCAGAGAACTCTGTTCTGCATGCATATTCACTAGCCCCCTAGGTTTGAATCCCATCATGATCGTCTATGAATCTATGAGCCTATCCCCACCCACCTTCAACTCAAGATGGTATTTCAAAGCAATAAGAACTCGTGGGTAATAGGAGAATGCACTTAGTCCAACAAAACATTCAATGCAAGACCAACTGTTCTGTAGCACCCTTCTCGAGGCTTGGGGCTGATTTCGAGGCTATGACATGGTTAACTTTGAAACTAGGGTTTCTCGGTCTACCCTGAACGCCAGTGCAACTGAGCAGAAGAGACTGATGCGCTGAATAACGATAGAAGGGGATAAGGAAAGTTGGGAGTTGGATAACCCTAACCCAGCACGTAACGATCACTTGTTATCACACTCTCTACCCGTGAAGGCATGTGTTGTAATGTAATGCAGCGGGTGGTCGTGGCTGTGTTGACCCCCACAGCGGGTACCAAGGCAGAAGGAGTCAATGTCTGTTACTCCACCAAGTCGAAACACGTTTGCAACCCAACCGCATTGCATACATATATGCACTAGTTTCCGTCATGATCGTCAGTCAGGAAAAGCATATGTAGATATCTTTCCAGGCGGATGATAACTACCCGTTACACATACTCCGAACAGCACCCTGCCAGGAACCACGAAACACCACTCCTCAGTTAAAAAGTAAACTGGGCAAACAGAAATCTCAAACCGGGTACAATGGCCATTATGGGTTTGTCCCCAACCACCGCCACCGCCACCGCCCACCCCCGTACCGCAGAATCAATATTGTCCATGTCGAGTGTCGAGTATCAATTACGTACTTCACCCTGCCGAAGATATGTACCGGCTTCACGCCGATCAGTTTGTTCGGCTCTGTAGGTCGAATTCAACCTTAGGGTTCTGTGGGTACCATGTGTCGGGGAAGTCTGCGGGAAGTCTGTGAAATGGTTAGTATGTGTCTTTACAGTTCTCCGCGGGGAACACCAGGTCGGTGCCGGCCGGGTTTCCTTTAATCTGAAGACTAACTAGGCCGTCCCTTCGCCGAAGTTGCAATGCGTCAGAGCTGAGTTCCTCATAGCAGTACGCTTGATCATGAAGAACCGCCTCAAGACTCGGGAACGAATAACAGCTTAGATCGACTCTAGGTTCGATATCGAAAGCTCCGAAGTCAACATCCCGGGTTTCATTCCAGCGGAACCACGCAAGCAAGGGCTGGCATCTGTTTAGTGTATTAATCGAGGGGAAACTCGTGGGATGACATGGCATGGATGGAAGTTGGTGACAAACCCTAACCCGGTTTCAAAAAACTACCTACATTCCCGTTCCCATACGACGAGCCTGCGCATTCCTTGCCTTTTTTTTTCGTCCTATGTAATCCAAATGAATCCAGACGCACATAATCCACTCATCCCTTGCTCACTGCGGTACTTTTGCCCAGAACTTTAGCTTTATACTTAGCACAAGAAAATTCAGGCCTTCTACTGGGGAAGAGGCAGTCCTCATGCATATCGGTATCTCTGCATCTCGATCTCATAGGTAGGTGAAATACATCGAATTCATCCAGCGCAAGGGTTGCTATTTGAGCTCCGCCCTGCCCTACATACAAGCCAATAACTCGTCCCTCTCTAGAATGGATATCCATCCGACATATCCAACTACCGGCCATCATGCCCGTCCGTATCCAACAACCACCGCGATCATTGGGGGGACGGGTATCTGCAACATCCATACTCACATATGCAATGTCACCAACCTGAAACGCCAGGCACGGACCTGCCACGGGGTTTCATCCAAATCCAAACCACACCGCCCCCCTCGCTAAGGTTCACATAGCGTGAGCAAGATGTAGGCAAGGAACATAGACTTGAAGGATTCTGGAATTCAGCCCGAGAAGAGGTACCACTTACCAGATCCAGCACATGCAAATGCATGAACGAACGAACCGAAACCCCCTGCAGGAACCAGCCTAGCAACGAGAGGACAGGAACGGGTTTGCTTGTTGTGTACTTTACTAACCTATCAACTCTTTGTATGGAGTGGGGTAGGGTCCATCATTAGATTTCCGCCCTTGGCATCCGTGCTGGATATAGACACACTTTTTGGACTGGTGGTTAACAAAAGGCTTTAGCGCCCATCAATGAACACGATCGGACACAAGCTTAAGGCTGCATAGTACGACTTTCACTTGATCCTTGATGTACCGGTAAGTCTCTGTGATGGCAGAATTGAGACCAATATTGGACGCCAAGCGAGCCATTTCCCACTACGTTGAAATGGGTGTGTAAATCGGCGAATTTTTGAATCCTTTCACAACACTTATTAAGTAGGGCACAGAGCTTGCCAAGCCGCGACGTCACAATTCTTATTCTATGTGCTCCTCGATTACCTCGCTGTAACTGCTTCCTAAGCCCCGCAATGTTCTCCTACTGCTTTCTTCAATTACTAGCACCTTGCCGGACGACTTTGGGCCTCAACAACAGCGTTTGGCCACTAGGCCCTTTAACGGCCTCCAGATCAGACCGGCCCGGCAGCAATTTTATTAGCCGTACTGCTCTTATGCGGCGGGGCTGCTAGGTGTAGCTCATCTTGGTCCCTGGCTTATACTGCCGGTCTTGCAGGTTCCACCGATGAAACTGAAGAGGCTAGAAAGGAAACCAGTGCTAAAGCTGGTGTTGTGTGTATCCTTGATGCCCTTGATGAGGTTGTGATAGCTTCCAGGCCGGCCAGCTCGGTGAGAAGTATAAATTTCTTCCCCTCATATGCTATAAGTATGCTAACATTTACCTATTATCACAGCCGCGGCGGTAGCCACGTCATAACGGAAGGAGATAATGAGCAACTATGCGCGCTGCGTTCGAACGACGAAGTTTTTAAAGATCGAAAGGACGACGGGTGATACGGCGGGTAGAACCAACAGAGTACACACACAAGCTTAGCAATATGGCAGTTTGACTGGAAATTACGGTAATAGGCGAAGGACCGACGTCATTTGCAGCGCCTGGAAACAGCAGAGTGATGCTGCTCAGCAAGCGGATCTGGGGCGGTCAAGAGAAGACTGTTGCTATGAAAGCAATGAATACCGATACCAATTTGGTGTTGTGGTCTCTATATTGGTCCCTTGGTCTCTATATCGACCATGATGAAGGAGGTTGAGGCAGCGGTTGGAGAAGCTGAGCTGTGGCAGTATGTCTTTGGGGATAGAAGGTGTTAGCGTTATTTTTACGAGGGTAGTTCTGCTGTGCTCTGTTTCTAGAGAATACATTGGCGAGTGTTGTGAAAGTTGGTACTTTACTAGAGTACGAGTGCATCAATAGGAGAAGAGAGAGCGGGGAAGTAGCTCACTGATAAATCCGCCGGGCAAATCGACGGCTGCCAACTGTGGGGAACCAGAAGTGCCTGGCCACCAAATCAACACAATCCAGAGTTTGCACCATCGCATACCATCGGTCCTCCTCCGCTCATGGTAGATCTCATCGGCACTCTCCAACGTCTTCCTCGGCGACATGGACATATGCACTGCCCTGTACCCCTCACTACCCCCATAACTCCGTTTCACATCATCACCACATTCAATAGGTTGGCCCCTATGCCGGTCCGTTCGTCGTCGTGCGCGACCAATCCGATCCATTAGACCCAAAAAAAGAAGCACTTCATGCACACACCTCCCAACCGCGCTGTCTATGTACCTATTGTATTCTCCCCGCCGCGCGCCGCAAAGCAAACCCTCCAAAATTAGCAGCAACTAGAGTACAACCTCCCACCTCATGGGCCCACCCGTTGTCGCTACCAAGCGGGAAGCTAGAATGGCTGTGCCGTAAACAAACATCACATTGTGTGGTTTTCTGGGAATCGAGGAGAAATGTCCGGCAAGTAGAGTATTCACTGCTGTATCCTCTCCTTATCACAAGAAGTCCAAACATCTCAGAAAAAGTAGTCTTTGAATTCTCGAGATCTCCCAAACCCAACTTTGACCAACGCAAACCAACACAAATCCGTAAGCATCAAACAATAAAAAGTACAATAAGAACAAAAATACACGCCATCCGTCCCAATTCCTAGATCCGCCATACATAAAGAAAAAACCGCAAAATAAAGAGGAAATCCCTGTCTATAGAAATTTTAATTCCCACCTGCAAAACAAACAATAAATCAAACAATACCCTAACAAAAGAAAAAGTGATGAAAGCGAATGGAAGGGACGAAGAGGGAAGATGGTGTTTATCCAGTCCATTCTAAATCCGAGTCCCGCAGCCTCGCAGTTTTGCACCGATCCAATCCAGTCCCGAGCCAGTCCGAGCCAATCCATCGTCATCAAAATATATATCCCGAGAAACCAACCCATCCGGATGAGGATGAAGAAATGTGAAATGCAACAAACGTAGAAAAGTACAAGACATAAGAAAAACCTTCTTCGGGAGGGGTATAAGAAGACAAAAAATCGAATACAGGAAGATATATAAAGAACCCCATAAGCAGTTACGGCTTAAAAACCCACCTGCCTGCGTCCAAGATGTAAAAATATGAATTCCCCAATACACACAAAAACGAGCCAAAGCCCCCGAGCCCACAAATGATACCCATATACCCGTGGGCAAACGTTGATACGCTGAATATCCTCGCCAAAAGCTACAATCAAGAAACACAATCATAAAGTACAAGATACTTTCATTTGCTCATCCAATCTGCTGCTGCATCAACGCTGAGTGCATTAGGCTGGGCGCTGGCATCACAGGAGGTAGCCCAGTCATCGGCATTTGTTGAGGGAGGTATGAAGGCTGCTCAGCATGATCAGATCCGTCATCGCCGTGCTGTAGCTGGTCGTCCTCATTTTCAATGTCTTCCTCGCTGTAGCTATAGCTCTCCGTTGAACCTGAATTGCCATCACGTTCGTGGGTTCGACGATGCTGAGCAAGGTTGTCTGAGCGCGAAAAGGCCTTGTTGCAGTGATTGCAGATGTATGGTCGTTCTTGAGTATGCGTACGCACATGCCTAAGGACAAATGTTAGAGCTTGTGGTCTTACAGGACGATGTTGTGACTCTAAAACAAACCTTTTAAGATGTTCTAATCTTTTGAACAAGCGCCCGCAGGACGGAATTGGACAGGAGTGGGATTTCTGAGGATAGGGCCCGACTTCCATAACAGTAGCGCTCTTAGCACGTCTGATGACGGCACTGGCGCGGTCATCCCGACCATACTGGTCTGACATCGGACTGCCTTCATGGTTATGCTGGAGCATCTGCGGCGCAGGACTGCCATCATGGAGCGAGAGCGGGGTTCCTTGTCGTGATAGGTCCACAATCTCTCTGTGTTGCATCTGCATTCCACTCCCATTCACACTCCCATCATCCGCATCGCTCCCATGCTCGGGTACAACAGATGCCGTAGCAGAACGTCTGAGCTGCTCGCCTGGCTTCCGGTTGTGACCATTAACTCCATTACTCAATGCGCCCAAACCTGGCGTTATCGATGATCGTCGTCGACGTTGCTTGTATGTAGGAGATCCTTCAATGACAGAGTACACACTATTGCTATATGCCCGGGGTGTTGAAGAAAACCCAGCACCGCTAACAGGGGGTAGAGGGAGCGGCATCATTCCATTCAGATGAGGGTGTCCGTGATCTGGATACATCGCCGAGCCATCGTTTGAAAGATAGTGAGGCTCAGAAAGGGAAACCATTTGTTGAGGTGGCGTTACAGGCTCGTAGGAGATCCCACGGTTGCTGTAGTCATCTGATGGCGCAAACGACGGGGCCGGAGAGTACTCAAGATAGCTAGGCATCGAAAGGGTCCGTTGGTGCATTGGGCGGGACAGGGGCATTCCGCCCCTTTCCGGGTAGTAAGGTGCAACCGAAAATTCATCCTCCCTTTTTACGGGCGCTGGTAGAGGCATCTGAGAGGCGTATGAAGTAACAACTCCCATATCTTCAGGGACAACAGGCATTGTCTGTGGGATGAGTTGGGGTGGTGGCATCGAATCCATCGCGCGCATTACAGGCGAAGTAGAAGACGAATACGAGGCATGGGCGGAAAATGATGACGAATTGGCCTGCTGTGCTTTGGTGAGCTGTTCGAACAGCGACTGTGAAGAGTCAAATTCGAACGAAAGAGCCGGCTCGCTAACGGCAACAGTGGTTGCCTCCTGTCCCATCTTCTCCCTCTTGAGGTCGCGTTCCAGAGCGTCTAAGAATAGGCGATCATGAGGTACGCTGTACCAATAGAAAACCTTCTGCTTCTTTTGAGTCCTGATGCAGTTATTTTTGTAGAGGAAATCCAAAAATGGACTTTTGGGCTCCTCGAGTGATGCATCGGTTCCAGACTTTAGATTTCTCAGATCTGAGAAGATTCCTTCCTCAAATTTCTTCGAATTCTTTACTGGTCGTCCGAATGCTTGGAAGCGAAAAGAAAGGCATCGCACGATGTCGGTCCCCGAGATGTGAAAAAGGTTATTCCTGTCCAGTCATCAGCCCATGCACTAGATATCAATCGCGAAAGTCTTCATCGCCCTTTGCGAAGTCACCCCCCTTGGAACTGATAACCATACCATAACACACAGGATACATATTCCCCAGTCGGAAGTAGGAACCGTCTAATATACTGATCCGGAGCCCAGTCTACCGGTGCGGAAATGAGGAAATATTTCACTGTCAAGATATTGTCAGCACAAGGTAGCCTCCCTAAAATCGCGTCCCCATCCCACTCCAGAGCCCTCTATGGCCCACTTCCCACCCTTCTCTCAAAGCATCGCAGGATTGCTTACGGTTATCAACTTGTTGTAGTGCTACTTGAGCATCATGTGGTAATGATTGCTGGGCTTCTGTCGAGAGCATAAAGGTCTCCGGCTTCTGCTGGTTTGCAAGATGTGGCTGGCTATACATTAAGTGCGCCATGACTGCTGGCTATCTATTGCAGAAGAAAAGGTTGCGCCTTTGACTTGACGGTAGGGACCGAGAAACGAAACGCTTCCTGAGTTGGACGTGTGTCGTGTTGAATCTATCCACTTGGGAGTGTGAAATGAGGAGTTTTAAGGATGTGACCACTGGTCTCAGGGCGCTGTCGCGTATCGTCAAGGTCGCAGAGCGAGCGTAGAGGTTGGAAGATTGTGAAGGAACGAAGGGGAGGGTCCTGCCTCCGTTGTCACTGCGTAGAGAAAGACCGGTTCTTGGACGCGTAGACGTAAATAAAATAATAAACACAAAGAAAGTCGATGAAGTATTATTCGAAATACTTCAGGACGCAGAGCGAAGAGGGGACGGGACGGGAAGAGAAGGCTCGAGGGAGAAGGAGGGGGTGGGATTGATGCAAGTTAATGAAGGAGAAGGCGGGAAATGGGGGAATTTGGAGAAAGAGAAGAGAGACTGGGGTTGGAAGGCGGGCGGCTAAAGAGTGAGATATGGGCAGCAGCACCACCTAGGAGGGCACTTTTAGTGGGCGAATGTCTCTATTGGACTCCTCTTGGTGTGGGTGAACACTGCTCTGTTCAGTGGTTGACAGACAAGAGGAAGTGAGGAGCGCAAAGGAGGATCGTGGGAGCAGGAGATATGTGGAAGAATGCAGACGTCTCGATGGATGATGATGGAGGGCGATCTAAGAATGCTGCTGCTGATGCTGCTGCTGATGCTGCTGGTGGATGGACGTCGACTTTCTACCTAACCTACACACCATCCACAATCCATCCATCCATCCATCCATCCATCCATCCATCCATCCATCCCCATACCGTCAATGCTCCCCACGCTCCGTAATTCAGGATGCATCTTCCTAAAGAGCGCATCCGTCATCATCATCATCGCCGCCATCGCTTGTGTCCTACTATCTTAAAAACTACGATGGTAGCAGTTCTAAATATCTAGCGCCTCTTGCTCGCCTACCGTTTCCGCTTTCACTTGTTTTCGCCTCTCTGTAAGCACTCCCGTGAAGAAGGTGATGGTGACTTTTCTTGGATGTCTTCACACGTGCGCAGAACGCACAGAAACAAACCCTCGCTGTGGATCAAACCAACACCCCCTCTCTTCACCACTGTTACAGACTTCCTTTGCATGCATGTGGCTGGTCTTCAAAAACCTACCTTGGTACATCCGGTTCGCTATCTTCTGGTAAGGCTTCTTCTATCGATATACAAAAAGGTACATCGTGTTCGCAGGGAAGTGGGACGGAAAAAGGAGCATATCACCCTCTGGCGAAGCGAGCGACTCTGTATCAGAATAGGGGTAGGGGTCCCGAACTCACCACCACCACTCCAACCATCCTGTGCGAGTGCAGCAGGTACACTGTTTTTTGGCTCTGAGGTCTGTGAATGGATGTTTCCCATCTCACCTCGTGTTCGTTGCGCCCAAAATGTCTACTGTATGCTTGCTCTTGAAACGCTGTGACCCCTTAAACCGCTACTTGGCGCCATCTTTAACTCCCGTTGTTGCTGTTACTATTTCCTCGACGTTCCACAACACTACCACTTACCCCTCTCCGGAGGCCAACATCGAATCAAGTGTCATGACGCCGCCGCTAACGGTCTCTGCGTTACGACCTACCAGAAGAGAGAACTCGATACAAGAGCAGCGAACGAATGAACGAAGGCTGAAAATGGAGACCAGAATGTGGCGGTTGTATCGATTGGTTAGCCACACTACGTGATGCTTATGGACTTGGTTTCCCGGCTATTGATTGGCCAGTCGAGGTTTATTTATCTACTATACTAATTCGAGCGAAAATAGAGGATAAATATACAGCGTCGTGGGTGCCTACCAAGTAGATGCCTACCTCCCTACAGCAGCGGCCAGCCGACGTATGATTGAAATAGCTGTTTTTGACTTTCTGCATGCCTTTGCTCGTGCATACGTTCTTCTGTCCGGCTACTTTATTGCATGCGGATCATTTCCTTTGATGTCCTTTGGCAGAGCACTTTTATACACCGCAGACACCTACCAACAAAAAGACGAGATATCTGCCGGTCGGGTTCTATGCTATCCGAATATCACATCTCGTGAATGCCTCCGAGCGGCGTTCCGGAGTAAAGTGAGCCTTAGACTCAACTCCGGGAGATCTCCGTCTTCTTTGTTTGCTCAGTCCCCTCGAACAATATCGGTGTCTCCACCAATGGCTTTATCTTATATACCCGGGTCGCGGAAGGCGGGATCTCAATATAAAACAATCAAAAAACGATCAAGATCTCCCTTTGTTTAGATGGATAAGATATTGAGAGTGCCCTAGGGATTGTTTCAAAGTAATTCCTAGAAAGAAAAATTCCCCGAAAAGCCACACCCCCGTTCAGGCCGTTGATTGGACAAGTAGGGTTTTAGAGGCAATATTCATATAGATATGTCTAAGAATAGAGCTACCCGCGCTCTTATAGGCATCCTGTTAGCGTTGAGATCTGCTAGGGACTTATCGATTCTTCAGCCCCGCGCAGAATTCCATATACATATCCTAGGGAGTACGCGTGATGTTTCATGACTGCACTGCTGGTGAATAACAGCGGGTAAAATGGGGGAGTGGTGTTCTTTAATTAGGTAGAAGCAAGAAGACCCGTGAGGAACATTCTACCGGAGAAGTCAGCTGCCACGTTTGCGGAGATTATTTATTTCTGTGTTAAGATATAGCTAGCAGTCGATTGTGATGGCTAGCGACGCTTGAATCCTAAGCAAGACATTGTGAATTCCAGATTCCTACTCACTCGAGATTGTGTGAATTGTTCGCCTATTTTACGGCTTCGTAACCCCTTTGTGCAGTCAACCCGAGTAATGCACGCACCCGAAGTAGGTAAATCCTTGGGTTTATCCTGCATAAGTCCTCCGGTTATGTGTATATCCATATACCCCGGCGTGAGGATGGTCCGATGACTATCGGAGGCAAAAGAAGCACAGCAATGAATCATCTCTTATTTACACTCGCTTAAACAGACAAGCGAGGGAGGGAAGGAGGGAGGGAGCATAGGTACATAGGCGGGGTGGTACAATTGCAAGTATTCTTCATCTCAAAGCTGGTGATCTTCCCAGAGTGTTGACGTTTAGATACCGCCCGTGTACCTCATCAACCACCTCACCTCACCGCACAATGGATGATTGCAGTAGTCTGCACTATCAATAGCGCTACCCACCGGTTTAGGCTCATCTACATCTGCACATCCTCTCGCGCTCGCTACTTGCCTTGTAATTCTGCAGAAGCAGGTTTAATTGACAACAAGTCTCCAAGTTCTGCTTTCGGCGCTCGCACCTTGGCAACTGTTTGAAATAGAGGCTTCATCGCTTCGAGAACTGTCAACGCGTTAGCGGGTAGACCGATGATATTGTGAGACTGCTAGTGATTCAGATACGTACTTCTAATGGAAATTGTGCCCAGAACTAGATGTGTACAATCACGTAACTGGCGCTTTCCCAGCTGGAATACCCTAGAAGAAACAGCAACTGTGATGACTCGCATCCTGATATCCCGATACTTTGGTCTGTGTCTCGGTGCCTGGCGTTTCGATCTCAACGTTTTGAAAGCGCAGAGCCTCGGCTTCCGGGTCCGTTTGAAAGGGAAGATCTTCATGTTTCAGCACTCTGAAAGGAAATATCTGAAGCATAAGGCCAAAGATATCCTCCCAGCAATGAAATTCTCCGATGCTTACTAGGTGAGCGAGGCGCTGGCGGCCATTACTGGTTCATTGTATTCTTTCTCTCTATCCGCAACCGCTTCACCATCCGGCGCTGTTGTTGCCTAAGATCTCTGAGGATAGAGATATATTGCACTCCTGACCTGTGGAGTAGATTTATACTCTAGATGTAACAAAGACAAGCGAAAGAGATAAGTACCTATGTCGTAATGGTGATCTTAGATCTGAAAACGTGGTTGAGCTAAAGACAGCCACGAGGCGATGGACCTGTCATCCGGGCGAAGGCTTGCCGGAAGGCGGGGCTGGACTATGGAATAGTTGACTAAGAAGAACTAAGATTCATCCGTAATGTAGCTACTAGAATGGGATATATCGCCGTTCTCATGAGCCATGTGACGAACCCACAGATACGCAGCCACGAACACGTCCATGTATGGTACAATTAAAGAGGCCAATGATATCCGTGTTGGGTGAAATCATGATCGCAAGAACTCTGAATGAAACCGGCCGGCTCCAAACCTCCCATTTCATATCGCATGAAATCGAGCCAGATGGGTGACAAATTCGTCCCCTATTTGTATTCAAACCTTGCATAATCGTGCCCGAGTAATCCATCTTGATATGCCCTATTTTTGTGGTTGCTGCCTTGCTCTCACCTCATCATGAAAGACCCCGGAACCGCGCTTCAGTTCCGTGATTTGACTGCATTGCGTGCTATAGTTCCGGTGAATGGATTCACACCTGGTCTAACGGATTGGCTGTTATCAAGATGCAGATCATTCCGACCACTCGGTGTGAGTTCATAAATGGTTGTGGTCGGCCATCAGAAATACAGATTCGAATGCATTGCCGTGCCCTACTTCAAACAGTCGGCAGTTGTAGTGAACGGCTGTTCTTATCACAGTTGCTGCAGCTGAATCGTACCGATACATTCTTGTGACAAAGTCGATCCCGTATATCCAATCATAAGTATCACTCGTATTCAATGCGAAGCTTCTCGATGATCACGCAAACACCCTTTGAGCAGTGCAATAGAATTCCACTGTTCAGGCATTACAAACTGTGCCCCATCCATGGCAGACAGGGCAGTGCAAACTAGATGATGAGCCAATCTCCAAGGGAGCCGAAAATGCACTTTACCGCATACAAACGAAAATGAAAAGGCACTGTTGTATGGTAATTAAGACACCAAAAGATTCTAAAATATGTTCTCTTGCTTTTTGCTGCATGCCCTTTTGACTTGTGACTTTTGAGGGTTCTGTACTCTCATCAAATATACCTTAAATCCATTACTTTCTATAGCAGTGCTTTTTGACAGGTGCTTTTCTAAGCTGCTGTCTCAATAAAGATGCTTTTGATAGGTGACATTTTGGAACTGTGCTCCTGCACATATCAACATGTCCTCGCCAGAGGTTCCTTAATATCGTGCCTTCAAATCATTGAGGAACAACGCGACGCTAAGACACTGTGACTGTTTGGGGATTGAAAAGGCAGTTTCTTTTCTCCATTCACTTCACATCCCATCATCACCACACACAGCACAACTTTGTAGATAACATGTCCACGCTAAACACCGAAAAGCGCTGGTCCCAAGAAGAGAGTAGAGGATGACAAGACAGCTACAAGATGAGTGGTAGTGGTGCGGAGGACTCGGGCTTAGAAGATGTGGGACGGATCGCGCGTTGCAAGCGATGGGGGGTTCGAAAGTCTAATGGTACATTAGTCAGTGCCCTTTTTTGAGTGATAAGAGACTTTGCTATTTCAAAACGGTAGGGAAAGGAAAGGTACAGAAACACATTGGGAGGAAACGTACGACAGAGGAAAGACACGGTAAAAGACACCGAAATCCACAGGCGGAAAAGGTATCGGGACAGTGGGTACGGCACTGGCATTAAACTAAGGATGGCACGGGGAGAAAGAAAAAAGGGTACAAGAAAGACACCATATAAATGCACTGCGTAGTCCTATTTCCCAGTGCCTTTCCACGGTGCCTTTTAATTTATTTCCACACAAAGAAACCCTAACTGGATTTTGCCATTTAAATGCCTTTTTCGTTTATAGGTAGAAGTGCATTTTTTGTCTCGCAACAGCTGCAGACGTTGCCTTAAAGCGAAACCCTCAACTCTAAATTGCTGCACAATGTTGAGATTTCACTCTTCAGGCTAAGGTTGTCTTGACTTATCAAGAATCACCCGAGTGAGAGTGTTTGATGCGAGACAAGTAGGTTTTACTAAACGTTAGTCTACAGACTAACTAAATATACTTTTGGTAGTACCTTTATGAGGTAATATTTCCGAGTCTCTTAGAGCAGGCATGGCGGTGCTCGAAAAGCTGTACATGTACGGGCTCTGATTGGATTGGCTTAAATACCCTCAATTGTTCAAGCAATTGCCATAGCCGAGTTCTCAATGTAGTTGTATCGATATCCTGCTTCTGGGCATAAAATGGTTGCGTATGATTCCTGACCTCCCTACCGGCTTGAGTCTGGACAGTCACTTTGACCGTCACTTCCACGCTGTCACTTATGGCTATCCGAACTTCGGCACCTGATTTTTAGTGCCAGTAGCCTACCATCCCATATTTAGTTATGCTGGGCTGAGGAAGCTGAGATCAGTATTGTAGTTATGATACATAGAGAGGCTAGAGGCGTAGGGAACTAAGAACAGTACAGCTTAAGAACGTACTTAACCGATTACAAGAACATACATCCCTCAAGACACTTCAACTGCATTTAGTCATACTCATGACTAACCTATATTATCTCCCCATTTAGTTCATATAAGACAAGTTTCCTCAATATATTCCGTGTCTTCGCCGCCATAACTCCTTGGTAGAACCATACCACGCAGACAAAACACTACATGCCCGGTATTGGAGCTGGAACCGGAGCAACAGCCACAGCGGGAATTCAGGGAGAAGTAGGTGTCAATTTCGAGAAGCTGAAGTCGGGATCAGTCTCATTAGAGCAAAGAGAGGATGTTCTGAATAGAACCTTTGACTGGCAGTTTGTAGGTAGATAGGTTAAGGTCTGCTGACAGGGAATTTTTAATAGAACACTGCTTGCTGACGGTTCTTTTGTTAATAGATAACCGTGAAAGTGATAGATAATAACTAGCGATGTGATCTGGCTCATTGGCATCTGTGGTCATACTGTTTATGGTACTGCCCCTTATTCATCATATTGCATGTATATAAGGGCGGACCGGCAGGAAGACCATGTACAGTAGATCTTCAAGTCTAATGAAATTCACTGCTGACAATTCTTGGATCTGGGACAGCAAATTCTGACGCCGACAGAACCGCTTTTTTTGTGGGACGGACACCCTGTGCTGACTGCTGACGTCCTAACCTTATCTGCGGGTATAGTAATTGACATGGTAGTGTCTAGTTTAGCTAATCGGCTTCCACACCTCGCCATCCAATATTATATGATCAAGATTTGAACAGTCATGAACAATGGTGTGGAAGTGACAGTCAAAAGTAACTGTCCAGAGCCACACCGCCTCCCTACATCGTCAATATCCGAGTCATATTTTATGACGCGCACCGAAAGTGCAAAAACCGAATCCACCAGTTATTCCGGGTTGTTTTCGAGCACGAGTGATGTCCCGAGAATGCCCTATTCAGACCCCAAGTCGGTATAGACCACACCAGACTAAAATCAGCCATACTTAAGTACTTTTGCACCTTTTTAGAATAGGCTCTGCCAGGCCTCATTCACTCCACCCCTCGATGCCGTTCAGAAAATATCACCACTCCCAAGAATGGAGCCTTCAAGTCTGGATAGTCTTTTGCGATCTATGGGAATGTACTTCATGGCCTTCACCAAGATTTTCAAAACACATTCCACCACCTCCATCATCACGGCAGCGTCGAAAAGTTGGCAATCCCTCCTTCATCTCTACGCATACCATCAGATTGTTCAGGAGAAGTATCTCAGGATTCTGCACTTCCACCGAAAGTTGCTTCTTTGTACTCCCCCCGGACGACACCATCAGCAGTATATCTTCCAGCCTTTCGTTCCTCTTTCAATTACATCCCCAGCAGCACTCCCCCCGTTTCTGTAGTCTTCTCACAACGTCTAAATGTCGAACTTACTCTTCTTCCGAGCCCTTTCTGGGCTTTCAATAATCCTCTGCTCAGTGCCGGCAATCTGGCACTGGCAGCACAAGAACTATCCCGCCATCTTCCTGATTGTCTGGATTAACTGGTTCACTGTTAGCTGCTTCGTTAACTCCTTCATCTGGCCGAACGACCACGTCCTCATGTCGGGGTGGGATGGTGGCATATATTGCGATATCCAGACCAAAGTTGCAGTTGGTGCATTTGCAGGAAACCTTGGGGCTCTCGCCGCAATCGCTAGGAACCTGGCAAATATCCTGTCCGATAATATCACGGTTGTCCGGACGAGAGCTGTTCGGCGGAAGGAGCTGATTAAGGATTTGTTGCTTTGTTTGGGGGCTCCGATTCTTATGATGCTCACCCACTACTTCTTTCAACCGACCCGATACGTGATCTTTGCAATAACCGGATGTAATGCCATCTTTGACTTATCGTGGCTCGGGATTGTTCTACACCTCATGTGGACGCCAATTCAGGCTGTGTTGTCGGGATACTTTGCTGGTGAGTTTCCGTCCGTTCCGTCTCTGCACATTTAGTAGCTGATGGACGCTAGTTCTTGTGATCTGGAGAATCCACAAGCACCGTCGCCGCTTTGAGGACCTCCTGAGCAACAACTCATCACTCACCAGGTCCCGCTTCACGCGTTTGTTCATTCTCTCGGTGATGCTCCTGGTCATCGAAGTCCCCGTCACCTTCTACATTTTCTACCTGAACCTAAACGCGCCTATGCTTCCCTACGACTGGGACCGTGTGCACGGTGAAGGGTGGCTAGGGATCACGAAAATCCCTACAAACGGTCGGATCCAGTTCGATAGGTGGATTCCCGTTGGCACTGGGTTCCTGGTGTTCGCAGTCTTTGGACTCGGGAAGGATGCGATGACTATGTACAGAGAGTGGTTGAACATCATTGGAATCGGCAAATTCCTGCCGGACTTTGTCATGGGCATTAAGAAAGAGAGAAGCCAAAACGGCTCTGGAATTGCGGCACAGTTGAGTTCGTGGAGACAGAAGAGGAGTGCGGAGCAGAAGACGAGAAGGAGGGATTTCTATGATATTGAGAACTCGGCTGGAGACACGTTGTTGTAAGTCGTCATTCCCACTTCAGACAATCGGATCAAAACTAACAATGCTACAAGTTCAAACATCACTATGGATGAGCCCGAACCGGCACGCCCTCAGAGCGCAATAAAACACAATAAGACTGGTTCCATAAACGACAGTATCAATGAAGACGAGCCAACACGCCCCAAAAGCGCAAGACACTCGCTTACGGTCGATACTTGCGATCCATCGGTAACGCGTCCAGAACCGTCACTTCAAGCACCTATAGACTCTCTTCAGTCCGAAATGGTAGCGATCAGTGCAGGGATAGCGGCGATTAATTCAGGGACACAAAACGAAGAGATATCTGAGATTGGAGAGGAGGTGTCCGGGAGTGGAGATTCTGCACGGGGTTTCGTAGTGTGATTGATGTGATTTGGGAAGCACCTCTATTCTTCTTTCGCAAGGAGCTTTATGCCCACATATTATTACCCTTCATGGAGATGTGTTTGAATTTTTACTTCTTGGATGTTTTGTTGTTTCGTTCTCGGATGATCACTCTCGTACAATGTTTGGTGGTTTGTCTGCTTCTTTATTCTCTTTCAGGCGATGTCGTCTATTTTTTCTTTCTTTCACTCGGGGGGAGCCTTCTATGAATATAAATTTGAAACGTGTGGGGAATACATGCTGGGTTTTATGGAATTTTTTGAATGAGATTTTGTTCTGAAATAACGATGGTTGGTTAGAGACCGGCAATTCTCTGTGACAAAACAGAAACTCGAGAGCCTCGAGGTAGCATTTGCGTGATCTACCGCGTATAGAATAGAAGGGCTGCAGAGACGTTGCAAGGTTATTTCTAAAGAAGACTCATTGGAGAGCGAGTGCGTTGTGATGACCAAGCGGCCGCACCTAAGGAAATGGTTAAAGAGATAACACAACAGCTAGTACAATTAAATGCACTGAGACTACAACCACCCAGTAGTCACAAACAGAAACGGGGAGCGATTGAGATAAACCAGAGCCGCACCTAAGCAGACCAAACCCAAAAGACATCACCCAGAGCAGCTACAGCACATTCTAACGTAAGAACAACCCCCTCGACGCAATTCCCAGCTCCAGCCATCCAGAACGCGCAACAAACCCCCACATCCACTTCCCACCAACAAAACACCCTTTATCCATGCAGAAGCCCCATATCGTAGAGCACAATCCCGCCCACAACAACCGCAAGAAGCACCTCGACCGCAAGACCAAAGACACAAACCCAAGCCCAATACCTACCCTCCACCACCACAACCCCTTCTTCCTCCTGCTTCTCGATATCTTTTACCTTGACGCTGGGAAGAAACAGGAAAACGGCCGCTGCATAGACCCACGGGAGGACCGGGAGAAAGATGCCAAGGATGAAAAGCTGTTTTCTTGGGTTAGCGATATGCTGGGGAAGGAGGGGGTTCGATTCACCTTCTTGGAAAGCGGGTAGCGTTTGTGGCACTTGGGGTCAAGGAATGAAGCTGTTGAAGCCAAGGAGTATATGGTGTCTTCGTAGGCCATGGCGAAAGTGATTCGATACCCAGAGAGAGGTGGGGAGGAGAAGAGACTTGAGGGTGCTTGCTGATCATTTGTAGCCGTGGTCAGAGGTTTTGGGGAGAGAATTGAAGGATAATCGCTATGGAGGCGGGATTGAGGGCGAACATTTCCCAGGAACAATCGCGGGATTTCCGAGTGACTGCGAGTGATTTAATTCGAAGACCAAAGTGTATCACCACTCTTGACATCATGTTATGCACCCACCAGTTCCCCGGGTGCAGGACAGCACCTTCGGGCATTGCCCTTACATGTGGCACCGTGGGGTTTCGTTGTACGAGAGTGCTTACCTCACACTCACTCGCACTTACTTGCTCTACTTCATGTGTGGAATCTTCCCATCTCTTTGTACTCTACACTTATTTTGAGACATACCAATCCGTTTGAAGGATTACTCCGGACTCCCTAAGGACGTCCAAACTTGACTGGGAATGTTCAAAAAGTAAGACAAGAAAATCGATGATGGCTTTAAAGACTCAACCTCTAGATACAGCCTCTTGTTGTCAGTGTAACTCCTGCAGCCAAATTATCAACTGGAAGCAACAATAAGAAACAAACGGCGAAACGCGCAGTGTACAGGTTGACCACGAGCAAGAGTTACTCGTGTAGCTCCCCACTGCACCCACCAGTTCCAGACTCTAGAAACAACACCATTCCTACGACATACATCCGACACCGTCGGAACCCCAGGTTAGTTTTGGATCATTCCGCGTCGCCAGCTACCCCAAACCCCAGTCCCTCCCTACCACTCAGAACAAGTACGCTGCTCGCTCCAGCCTGCCATGCTGTACGCACAGCACCGGCACTCCACTCCCTCCGGTTTATTTTTGTGTATTATCTGGTCCCCGCATGTACCATACTCAAAAATAGACCCACAACTCGGCCGGCCGTCACTGATGTGTTCGCTGTCTAGTGTCGGAAACTGGTCTCGGACGGACTCAGATAGGTATCCCGGGTTCAAGTCTCCGGGGATCTCCCAAAGCCCCCGGATCATATCACCACGTGTCGATACGTCGGGGGCGTGTCAATCATCCTCGGATGGGTGGTTACCATAGCAACTACAACACAGTCAGCCAGATCGTGAAATGCTAGATGGCCCCCAGACCAGAACAGCGGTGGTTGGGGGAACAGTGAACTCGATCAGAGTCGTACACCTTATTCCATATAATTTCTAGCCTCTCGGAGTAAAAAAGTCTCTTGTTCGACAGCTAGACCCTAACAGTTTTAAAAATTCCATACACGCCACTTGAGCACAGGACAGATTCCCACAAAACTCAGCTACGGAAAATAGGTACTCCCTGGTAAGTACTCACACAATTCTATTCTCCGAAAACGTGACGAAACGAAACATGATGGGTGGAAAAACCCTCCCCGAATTGGTTCGCATTTGGGGAACACCTCTCACGAAACTTAACCCAATATCGTCTAGACCCTGTGGTGCAGATGTTTGCCTTGCCGCCCCCACAGGTGAGACACTCCAGTCCAATTGACCATTCAAAGCATCCCGCAAAAAAACCCTGAATTCCGATCCACGGTAGGGGACCTCATTGGGAGCGGGAACAATCATCAATTGCGCCGTATCCATCCACAGATAAGTAAGAGTACAAAAAGCCTAGTCTTTTTCCAAACCCAGATATTAGGAAATAATGAAATAAAATAAAGAAAGTGGTGAGGTAAAAATGATAAGAATATACAGCACAAAAAAAGGGATTCGGAATTCCCATGCCATATGGTCATGGGATATTTCCACAGGATATCAGTAGAAGAAAAAAAATAAGCTCAAAAAAAAGAAAAAGATCAAAAAACACTAAGAAAACTTCAAAAAGAGTAGATCAATTCCGCCTCGAATGAACCCGTCCTATCCTCTTCCTCCGGTTCTTAATCGCGATATTCCCCAACAAATCCTCCCACCGCTTCCCAACACTACGACTATCTCCCTTCCCTAGCGTCCGTGCACATTCCTCCCAGTCGCTCTTGCTGAGCTGTAATTTCCCCAGCACCATCTCCACCAGCTGTCGATCGTCGTCATCGGTCCAGTTTACCATTACATCTACCTCCTCCTCATCAGAGCTATCCACTACCCGTCGTCTAGGGTTACCACGGTTCGGCGCTGGCGGCGGTGTAGAAAGCCGTTGTCGCTTGTTACGCGGAGGCGTCGTGAAGCGAGCGGTGTGGTTGAAGTCTTTGTCCGAATTTTCTGACAGCGGTGATGACGGGGGCGCCGGGAACGCGGCGGATCTCGAGCGTTTGTTTGGTCCACGTCTCGCGGGAGTTTTTGCAGCTGCTACTGGTGGTGGGGGTGGTAGTCTCGAAACATTGTGGCTACCGCGACGTAGCGGCGTTCGTGGGAGCTCTTGAGTCGGCGCTGCGGAGGCGGCAATCCTGCGAGTGGTAGTTTTTCGAACTCCGCTTGCTGCGGCGTGTGGGGTAGGTGTAGCGAGCGACGAGGGCGCTGGCGCAGGCGACGAAGATCGTTCGCCCGATAACATTTGCTGGAGTCGTCGGCATGTCTGGAGGACTGTGGTGGTTGCCGAAACGATTCTGGGTTCTTCGAGAGGAGGCGAGTGGTATGGGAGGGCTGCGGCCAGCGACGGCGCAAGAAAATCGCATGGAAGTGCGCTGGGTAAAAGCATGATTGTGTTTGTAATTTGACGCGAAAATAAGAAACGGGAAAAAAATTGCACCCTTTTGGTCTGGCGACGAGATGAGCAGGATTTGGTTTGTAGAGGAAGACTCAGCGCGCGCTGCGATAACTGAGAGAAGATTGATTGTAGAAGTTGAACGATGAACGACGATGGATGTTGGTGGTTCGCGAGGAAAGGAAAGACAGAGACAGAGATTTTTGTGCGTTGGCGGATGACTGCAGAGCGCAGTTAGACAGCGAACAGGGACGAAACGCGTGTATACGGCGCCGGTGGTGGTGGTGCGGACCTGGAAAGCAGTGACAAGTGGCAGACTACTGTAAGTGCTTCAGTAGTGTTCGAGATGCAGCGGTATGTGGTGATAAGTCGACGATGGATGGACGGAGGTTGCGACAGTCGGAGTAGTAGTCAAACTTTAGTACCTAGAAATCGGTGATGCAGGTGGTGGCTGATGAGGTTGGTTAAAGAAAGTTGACGGTAGGTAGTGGAGGAGGTGGTGGAGTTATGCAGAGCTGCAGCTGGCGTGGTTGGGCGACAGAGGGATGATATGCAGCTGCTAAGAGAAGAAGGAAGGAAAGAGGGCGACTGGGCGACGGGCGCAGCAGGCAGGAAACAGGAAATCGAAATTATGGGAAGGGTGTTCCAAACGAGCAGGGGTCGTGCTCTCGCGCAGTCCAAAAGGAGATCTCGCCTGGCTGCCTCCTTCCTGTTCCTGTCGGCTCCAGTGCCAAAGCGGTTGGGTGAGCCAGCGCTAGGATGAGTCTAGAAATTGAAGGTTCGTCGACTTTCTGTCTGTCTGGTACCACCACCTCTTTCGACAGGAAGGGGCGGTGGCAGGTGGAAATCCTCCAGAATGCAGGTTCCGCTGTCGCCAATGCAAGCTGATCACAGCAGGTGCGACAGTAATCGCGTGGAAAGGAGACACGCAGGAAGGAAGAAAGAAGGAAGAGGACGCAACCGTTTGTTCTGTAGCTCTATACATCATGTGGGCAATCACCAACCCTCCATCAAACAGAAGCAGAACGAACAATTGCCCAGGAGACGGAATCACGCGCCCTCGGATGTTATCTCGAGAGGGTGTCGAGTACCCTGTTTGCCGCACCACACTTCCTGAGAGCAAACACGAAGAACCGCCGTCATCGATACTTTACGCGCTGCTCAACCGACTCGATTCCACCCCATCCGGCTGATTTGTGCCTGAAATGCGTCTTCCCCTCACATGGCGATTATCCCTCACGAACCAGTCGGGAAGCTGCGGAACCCACACACCTCCACGGCGCACACAATGACCTGCATCGGATCCTTCGACATCCATCACAAATACGCGTCGCCTGGAAGAAAAGATACTCGACGCGGTCTTCCTGGCTCCTAACTCAATCTAGAAACCACGCTCTCGCTAGTATAGTGATGTCTCTGAAGGAGTGACGCCGTGTGAGGATCGCCACTTTTTTGGCGTGGTGTTGATGTTGGATGATCCCCCGACATCCGAGACTAGATGGGGGATCTCCGACTTATCTTTATCTACCTGCAGTCTCAACCTGCATACAAGCACCTAGGAAGGCACCCTACTTCATGGTAGTTCCTGGAGAGGGGTAAAATTGCCTGCAGCCCAGACTTCCTTGTCAACTCGCTCGTTGTTGGTCAGGCAATATTTGGTTATCGAGATCATACTAAGGTCCTTTTTCATCCAATTGACATCGTTCTGGTCTATGAAGATAGTCCTTGAGCCCTGAACTCCGAACCCCAAGCCCTGGCCATTCTTACGCATACCTACGAATGGCTGTGAGAGTGCTTGATAAGGCAATCAATCGATGCAGCAGAGGTGAAGGTACTTACTGGAGTGAGTATGATAGGCTTATTGTAGAAGACGGTATGGTATAGCCGTCCGTTATCCCCGGTTGAACAGAACCCTCAACTTCCCCGATTTTACGGCAATTGAGCCAATTGACCAGTCAAAGGCCCCTAGAGTACCCGGAGGTAGTTTCAACGTCCAATCAACAGCTTCAATACCCAATCTCCACTTCCGCCCGTACATCACATGCTCACGCCGGGAAATGAGCACCGAATATCTCATCGCAAGAGCTCCGCTACCTTGATTCAATTCAGGCAATACTACCCTCGCACTGCTTCTATGCCACTCCAAGAGTGGGATCTCGATATCCTTCATATTTACGCCTCCCCACCCCCTCACCCACCGCGTTTAAGTGTATCACGACTCGAAAACTTCCCGCCCGCAAGCCACCATATAGCGTTCAGCGACATCCACATGCCTAGATGCTTGATCCTGCACTGTCCGCAGCGGCGGTGCTCCTTGCATGATGCACATTCCCTATCGATGTCGAAGTTATTAGGTTTCTTACAGTGGCAGCATTGGTAGGTTGGCATTGTTTGTAGGGAGAGAGAGAGGGAGGAGGGTATTAGTAGAAGGGGAAGGAGGGGGGTGGAGGTTTCGTGATGAATGCTGGAGGAGTTTTGATGGTTCGAAGTGGCTTGAATGGGTTTATCAAAATGAAGAATACCATCACCAAAAAAGAGTACTGGGTATTATCACAAAGAAGTAGAGCAAAGGTCGCCGCCGTTGGTGGAGGTTGTATACAACCTTATCAATGGACTGTGTACTATCAAGAACTATAAGTATAAACCTATCGACCAGCTTAAACTCAATATTCTCGCACTTAGTAAAGAGATGAGGAGAAATATATATCTTTATTGTGCGGTTCCACTCATCAACATAACGGCCGACCTCCTTCAGGGCCTATCACTTATATCCAGGTCCTCAGACTCGGGGGCAAGGACGGCCAGAAGCCAGAGATATGCTGCTTTCCTGCGCACACCCTCTATCCTCAACCCGAGCTCTGCGGTTCCTCCCATGTCAATGAAAATACAGTACGAAACATTATCCACGATAAATTCGAGTACCTCCTATGTACCGCCTAACACCTAGAATAAAATTCCCTCCTTCCATCCTTGGTCCTCAAACCCGTAAATTCCTTTCTGCTTACCCCAAGGGTTCCTTTGGGCGTCTGCCTATCGATACCGGCTGTCAACGGCTGTCTCACCTGTAGTCCTGTTACTCAAGCATGGCTCGGGCCTCCCAACCCACACGAAACCCTCGGACCCTCTACTTTACTATATTTGCACTTCCCCACAGCACGCAAAATATTTCTTATTTTGGTTTGATGATGTATATTGCTTTTTGCGCCATGAAACAACACGACGTGCAAACTTTCAGCCTTTCAGGAGGAGATACGTCACTCTGAGGACCAGGAGACGTCACTGAGGATGGGAGGATTCAAAAAGCAAAGGGAGTAAGTTCCCCTGCGGATGACACCTCCGTATCGACCAGGCAGCAGCAATAATAATCATTGTATAGTAACATCTACTCTATAGCCCATGATGCCGCAAGGAAAACAAAACACATCTAAACGCCGCGCGCCGCCCCATTACTCCAACGCCATCTCATATCTACATATAACACAAGGTCAAGGTCGGTAATCATCCTCTTCCCAATCGCTGTCCTCCTCATAGTCATCATCGCTATTCCTTCTCGTACCTGATGTGCTTCTCTGGTTCTTCCTCTGCGGCGATCGCTTTGGGGATGTGGTGCTCGTTTTCACACTCGTCCTAGCAGTCGTAGTGGTGGCAGTGTTTGTTTTCGCTGTGACAGTGGCGGTGGTGGTAGAGGACCTCGGCTTCTTCTCATACATCTTCACACCTGTGGTAGCGCCCTTTCTCGTCGGCGGATTCGGTCTCTGCGGCTGTTGCTGTTGCTGCTTTGGTTGCGGTACCGGCCTCCCAACACTCTTCTCTCCAAACTCAATCCATCGCTTTATAACCTCGTCGACGGCGAGGATTCCCTCCCTCGAAGCCTCGACTTCGAACCATTCTTTATGCGTCTTTCCGCAGGCCTCACATTTCTTCTTTGGATTCGCACCGGGGGTGGCCGAGAGCTCGAGATGAATCAGACGCTCGATGCGGTGGGAGTTGGGGACTTGTCGCGCGACCTTTCCGGGAGAAGAAGAGGCTGAGGTGTGGGGGTAGTAGCGGATTAGGGAGAGGTTGTAGCCACACTGGCTTGTCCACTGGTGAAGCCGGCGTTGGACGTTGGCTGCGCGGCCGATTTTGAAGAGGAGCTTTGGGCGGGTTCCGCCGGGGGTTGGGACGGCGTTGACAGCGGCGCGGAGGAGGCGATCGGAGGTAGTGCGCGGAGTGCGGCCACCAGAGGGGGTGGAAGAGGGCGTGCTAGAGGGTGAGAGCGGTGAGTCGGTTAGCCAGAACATATAGATGTACCCCGGCTCGTCCTTTGGTGAAAACGGTTTTAGGAGCTCTTGTTGGAGGCGGCCGAGACCTTTTGGGTGGATTGTTTTGGGAATGAGTTTTAGGACTGGTATTTGTCAGTGGGAAGAAGCGATGACAATAGCTGGGGTGACTTACGGGCTTGCTGTTGCTTTGAGAGAGTGCTGGTATCGAGTGCTGCTACTTCTTCCATGTCCGAATCGATGGTCTGTGGCGTTGCTGGGCTGAGTCCCATTCCCACTACTGTTGCTTTTGACGGTCGAGCGGCGGTGGGAACAGGACCATATTTCACCATTGCACTCTGGGGCTTCTTTGGCGGATACATCATTGGTAACGGCGGTGTAGGCGGTACGGATTTGAACGCAACATGTGCATTCGAACCCGCCTTCTTTCTTGCTCGCATAGGTTGCTTAGGGAAATTATCATCAACCACGGCTGCAGCCGCCGATCTCAGCTCCGCCTCTCTCCTCCGCGCGGACCAGTTCTTTTCGTCTTCTGGATCGTCCTCCTCGACCATGCAACAGCACCCAAGCAGCAACCTCGTGAAAAAACCGGGACGCTTCTTCTTCTCCTTCATTCTGCTTCCACTCGGTGGACTTGGCGGCTTAGGAGGATAGTACGTAGTGAAACTATCCTCCTCCTCGTCGTAGTCGCCTAGCACGGGTTTAAACGGGTCTTTCTCCCTGGGGACTTTCCGAGTCGTGCTCACCACCGTTGTCGATATGGTCGGGGCGCCATTTTCTCCGACTAGCAGTTCCACCTGCTCAATGAGAGTATCCATACTCCCGCGTCCAACGAGTGCCCTCCTACGGGCAAACGAGGCTGTGTGTCGCAGCACTACATCTTTGGCTTGATCTTGGTGCCGCGCACAGAAGTAGGCTTGCTGCTTTCCCACGATGGTGATGATGCCCGACTGTGGTTGGCCTGTAGAGTTGTTGCGGACGAGGGTGCGTTTGCAGGGCTTTCCATCGTTGGAGACACCACGGCAGATGGTGGGGGAAGTGGGGTCGAGGATCGCGGCATGCGCTTCCGGGGTATTAGGGATGAAGGGCATCTTTCGCACAGTGATATGAGGAGTCGAGGACTAAGGAGGAGGCGGGGGAAGGGGAGGGGGGGTTAGCAGGCACTGATAAACAAAATGATAGAATTCATTGCTGGCAATTCAAAGTTAGTCAACTTGTACACGTTTAACCTGTTCTGAAAAGGCCTGCAGGCTTATTTGTTAGTAGGGCGGCGGGCAGTTGCAGCACCAGTGCGTGCGTGCTGTTGCTGTTGCTGTATCGTGCATAGCAGATGTCTTTGAACTAAATCCTCATCTCATGCGCAGCTCTGGTGGCTGGGGAAGACGTGGTCCCTTGCAGCGTTTCAGCTTGGCGCGTTAAGTAGGCGTTTATGCGCTGTTATTGGACGGCACTGCCCTTCCCCAGCCACTGCACGTCACTATAACCTGCATCCGATCCCAACGATGCACCAGCCACATCCCTGATCTTCGTTGTCGCCTCGAATTTCTTGCCCTCTAATTTAAAAATGGCACGAACTGGTGAAGCTGTGGCGCTTTTTAAGCCTGTCTCTTGAACGATACATCACCATTGGTAAATCTACTAGGACAAATCCGACGTCGAGTTCAAGAATCTCTTCTGCCCATGTTGTTTCTGCCATTGGAACAACGAATGCCCGGAGGTTGCACTTGATGACTCCCAGGACGAAATCATTCAGAGGGGGCTTAAAGGTCAGAAGGGACGCACTGAGAGTGGTTTAATGCGTTTGTATGAGCTTTTTAGTGTACATTCTGCTGCAATAACTGCAACAATGATTTGAGGTGCTCACTATCGAAGAGCTATGGCTGCAGGGTTTAACCACATGGCATTAAAAGTGTGGTGTGTCGTTTGTGGGGGTTGAGATGTTTATTGTAGCGTCTGTGGTCGTTCTGTTGGCGTGAGTGGTGCAACGTTGGTATTGAGTGCTTATTTGCGGTTTTACTTTGGTGGTCGTCTCCCATATAGTTACATTCTTCTAGAAAGGATGGCTTACGGATGGAACAAAACCCTGCCATTCCCCCGCCGTATGTACAACTCAAGGTGTCCAACCGTGGAAAATCAAGCTCACCTCATCTCCCCGTCTAATCCTAATCTTCAAACCTGTTCAAAAAGCAGAATTCGGAAGTCCCTTAGTTACACTGCTCGCTTCCCAATCTAACAAGTTAACTGGAACTATGTGAGGACATCTCCTTAGTCCCCTGTGGTCGTTTATCGGTTATTTGGTTTTCGTGATCTCAAGGCTCCGAGTGCTCGGGAATGATGGCATGAGCTATGTGAGTCACCCATGCCATAGAGTATCTCGGCTCTTAATCTCTATCACTATTAAGTAGGTAGCCCTCTGATGTTCCAACAAAATTACATTCTGTCTCGGGTGGTTCAAATTTCTCTCTGTCGGGTGACCAGTGATGATAAGGAATCCAGGATTCGACAATTGACGTTGGAGTTACACGAGAGCTTTCCTTAGTACGTCACGTCATCCAACCTCTCGAACTCCATACACAAACAATCCCCATCACCCTACTTCCAAAAACATGGCCGAGCCCTTTGACATTTTCAACAACCCATGGGAAGATAGCATGAGTCCTCGCGATCAGACATCCGCGACTGAAGATCCTCCGCCGGGGGTGAAGAAGACGGAGCAGGAAGAGTTGGGTCTGACTAAAGGAGGTGCGTCCGAAGTGTTGAAGCGAGAGAACGATTCGGCGGAAGAGAAAGGTATCCCCGATGCTACGGATACAATAGCAGGGAGTTTGGTGCGTGAGCAATGTCAGAAGGCCAGCCAGACAGAGCTGGACAAGCCACAGCAAGAGAACAGGTTGACGGAAGCTTCGACGCTACAAACAACAAAGCTGGATAGGCCAAAGGAGGTGGATAGCAAGTTATCGGAAGAAAATGAAACGTTGATAGCAATTTCTGCGGCGGTCCAGACCATGGAGCTAGAACAAGAGAGCGATAGATTGAGGGAGGAAGAAAGCGACACCGGGAACACGGAAATTAACAGACTGAAGCACGATAACGACACCCTGAGGGAAGAGAATTATAAGCTACAAATAGAGAATCAAAATCTCACCGAGAAAATGCAACGGGAAGTGGAAGAGTCGCAGAATTTGCGTAAGGAGCTGGAAATCGTCCAAGAGCAGCTTCAACAAACACTGTCAAACAAAAGATCTGTTTCATTGTCTACACCATCTCAGACAAAGCCGGCATTTGGGGTCCCTACTCCGTTAAGTTCGCCTTTTGCATCTATTCCACCTTTTGCATCTATTCCACCTTTTGCATCTATTCCACCTTTTGCATCTATTCCACCTACGGCCTTCGGTACATATATTGGGACCCGACCTCTGCCATTTGATGCTTCTACAAAGTCCACTACTTCCCTTTCGGATTTTACAGCAGCTTTAAAAGCGTTAGTCGGTGAAGGTGTTTCTAGCAAGAAGAGTTGGGACAACACTTTCACCACAATCAGCAGTCTATCTGGGAATAAAGACTCGGCCAATCCTTTCACCGCAACTAGCAGTCTATCTGAGAATAAAACGACTACACCAGCTATTACATTGTCTTCCTCCACATCAGACACTACCGGAGATAGTCCCATTGACGAGAAGAAGCCGGCCGCTTCTGTAGCATCTTCGACGGCTGCAACAAACGGCAGTGTAGCCTCGAGTAGGAGCAGTGAAACGTATCCAACTGCCACTTTCCGCGATAAACCTGGTGAGAGGACCCCATCCTAATCCTCTTTTCTCTACCTCCACCCACGCACATAGCAATTTAAGAGCCGGCCAAAATCTATTAACTAGGCAAACAATGTATGTTCTAACTATTCGCTCTAGCAACCGCCAAATTCACATCATCGCTCGTAGCATCTGAGAGTCCAATGTGCGGGCTCCCAGAAACCTTCATGCATCAGAATATATGCTACATGCCGCAGCACCGACATAAATCGCAAGAGGAGCTTCGGTGGGAAGATTACTCCCAGGGGTGGAGATTTCCGAGGGAGGTAAGAGAGGTGGGAGAGGAGCCAGAGTGCTTTCGCATCACCACCCAGGTGGAACCCATCTCCTTGCCCGGTATGAAGGTTCGTTACCACAATCTGTGTTTCATGCGCACGTACAGGGGGAAATCGATGGAGGAGTTGAGACTGGAGCATTATGCGAGAGGATGGAGGTTCGAGAAGATTCATCAGGGTGGAATGTGAGGGATTAGATGCTGCCCATAGTTTCTGACTATTCTTTGTTGCGTGCATTGTTGTAGTGGAGTTATAGTGGTGCTGGAACTGTGGGATTCTTTGTTTATCGGTGGATGGTGGAGACAAATTAGAGATACCATCGTTTGGATATCCTTTGTTTGGACGAATGAGTATAATACCTCCCTATGTTTCTAGTAACAGTTGAACTTCAATTGCTTGTGGTGAGCTAGCTATGGGATATTGATTGATATCGACAAGGAATTCGAGAATACAACAGGCCGCAGACCTTCATGCCTATTTGGGTCTTGGGGGCGGTGATCTCAAGAATTCTGGCGACATGAAACCAGGACTGACAAAACACAAAACACAAGTGGGACGAGATTTTTCGTGTAGAGATCCCGTGAGTGATACCCAATGATTAGGGTAGTGCTAGCCGCCGGAGGTTCGGGAGGTGTAGACTGTTATCGATATTTTGTGATTCCACAAGATAATGGCAATTACTGGATTCCCAGAAGATGCTAAACTTATATGCATCCAAAATGTTGGTAGGGTGACAAGGATTGCTTGCGGCTCCCAACCCGCAATGTCATTCTCCCATCCCCATTCTCCATCCTCAACAACCACAATGCCCTCCATCGGCTCCCTTGCCGCGCAAACCCTCGCCCAAGACACGCACATCGTGTACTCCCCCTCCCCCTCACGGGACATCGCCCCCTCCACATCCGTAGACACCAAAATCCCGGTCTACCACGACATCGATGACTTCGACTCCGACTCCGACGGCGACCACTACCCCCGGCACCGGCGGCGGCCACTCCCGCCGCTGCCAGACTTGAGGTTCGAACAGAGCTACATGGCCAGCATCGCGCCGGCAAATGGCGTGTGGTGGAAGATACTACTTATCACTATTAAGGACCAGGTGTTTATGCCACTACTCCAGGGGCTAGGGTTTAATCTTGCGTTGTTTGGGTGGAGGTGGTGGAATAGGGGGATTAAATTTAGTGGGGCGGGATTGGGAGGTAGGTTTCCCCAGCTATGAGGGCTTAAAAGGGTGGCTGATGAGATACAGCGAAGGTGAGGAGGTGGTGGTGGGGGGTTAATAATTGGGAGATTCCGCAGCAGTAGTTGGCGGGGGCAGGTTTGTATATCATTCGTAGATTGAGGCGGTGGGACTTCTATAGTAACGCATAGATGGAGTTATGGATTTTGCTTTGTTTTGCTTTTATACCTACTGTATCATTCACTGGTTGGGACGTCACCGGTCATGTGTCTTACAATCAACTCAACTTATGGCCAGGTCTTTATATACAACACTACAGCCTGTCACCATTGACCGTCCCATACCAGATACGCCGCAACTAGCCGGTGACGTTCCATACTACGCCAATAAGCAGTCCGACTAGATGTCCTAACCATAGTAGATGGTACAGTAACTATAATTGGTTCCACCGCACACAGTCTTCAAACTTCACTTTGTCCCCGCCAAAAATATCCAACGCACTGCCGTACGTAAGATCCACCTTCCCGCCGCTCAGCTCCTTTACCCGCGCTAGATCGTCAATGCTGTATGCTCCCCCCGCGTACGTGATCGGTATCGTTGCCCACTCTCCGAGTGCCTTTACAAGATCACTGTCGATACCCCTACACAGCCCCTCCACGTCTGCCGCGTGGATCAGGAATTCGCTGCAGTACTTGGAGAGCCGGTCCAGTGTTTCTACTCCTGTTAACCCCAGCCGCGGAGGAGAGAAGATGGGCGTACCTTTGTTAACCTCCATATCCGTTACCGTCTGCCATCGATCCATAGCCACCCACCACCGGTCCCCGCGCCGCCGACACGACAGATCAATCACGAGCCTCTCTTTCCCGCCGATAGCCTTCAATATAGCCTGTAGTCTCTCCATGCTAAATCTCGCATTCGGGAACAGGTACGACGTGATGATAACCTTTTCTCATCAGCCCCCTGCCCACGAAAAAAACAAGCAAGCCAGCCATACCTTTTCAGCTCCCTTTTCAATCCACCCCTTCGCATTCCCGTCGTCGATCCCTCCGCCAATTTGCAGTCCATTCGGCCACGCGGCTAGAGCGTCTTCGGCGGCTGCATCGCAGCCGGGGCCGAGCTTAATTACATGGCAGCCCGTGACATTGTGTTCCCGGTAGAGCGCGGCGAAGTGCGAGGACGGCAGCGACGAGGTGAAATTGGTCTTTAGTGTCGATGGTTTGGAGTCAGAGAGCGTGCCGCCAACGATTTGTTTCACGACGCCGGAGTGCAGGTCAATGCACCCGCGGAATTTGGTCATTGCTGGGAGTGTGTAGGGAGGGAGAGGGATGTTTTGGCCGGATGCGATGCACTAGATGCCAAGACGCTACAATCTGCATGCGAAGCTTAAGTGTAGATGATGTGGGAAGCTGCCTTCATTTGCTTCTTCATCTTGCGTTGGTATCGTCGATCATGCCGATGTGTGGAGTTGCTCGTAGGTTGCAAGTGCTGGACGGATCGTAGGTAGGCTAAGGCCCGTTCGGTTACGCATATTATATTTCTAAACTCAACCTCACTCTGGCTGGACCAAATCTGAGATACAGATTTCACACAAGAGTGTATTCAGTTGTCCCAAAAATCGCAGATAAAGTAGGCACTTGAAGGGTTCTGTAGTGATGTATTGGAAATATGTCTCTGGAGGTAGAGCTGAAATATTGATACATATCTGTTGCATGCAACCGAACACACTCAAAATATCTAAACTGCGAAATCTTTTGCTCTCGGAGAATTTGTGTGATACTTCAAAATATACCGTGCAGCCGAATGGGCCCTAAGTATGTTCGAGTTGATGGGTTCACATGCATGCACGTCATCCATTCCCTGCGTCATACCCGCTCCGTATACTTACATAAGAGTAAGTCTTCAATCCCAATTTTTGCAACCTCATCAACACCGCCATGGCCCTCACTGCGCGCTTCACCCCGTATCTCGATACGATGATCTCTCCACAAACTCGCGAGCGGGTAGTACAACAGCTGCTACACTTCGCGGTCGTAAGACCGTACCTCTCAGTACCCTCCCCCGCCTTACAAAGTTCGCAGAAGCTAACCTCTATAGTCATACCTGGCGGTTTTCCTCTTCTTTGCCTTCCTACCGCTGCTGGGGCTCACCGCGTTCGTTGTCTCGCTTGCTGTGGTCCTAGGCGCTACAGCGGTGTTTTGGGTGGGACTTGCGTGTAGGTCCCCTACTGCTGCTGGTGCGTTGGGGGTTAAAGGTTGACGGGGGATAGTGATTGTTACGGCGGGATGCTTGATGGTCGCTGCTACGTTGGCGACATGCGCGTATCTATACCTGGTGGGAATATTCCTGGTTGGCAGGTGGTGCTGGGATACGTTTTTGCCGTCAGCGGAGGAGGGGAGGGTGGAGGTGCGGCACAGACAGAGGGAGAGGGAGAGGGGGATGGAGCGGGAAAAGCCGGTGAAGATGGAGGAGGAAGAGGAGGAGGAGGAGGATGGGTTCCATGATGTTGCTACGCCCAGGGTTGCGCTGGGGAATGGGAGCTTTGCGGGGGTGGCTAAGGGTACGGTGGCGTCAGTGATGGGGAATGAGGACCCGGAGAAGGAGAAGCTGAGGAGGGATATTGAGAGGAGTTTGCAGTGACGTGGCGGGAGGCAGGGCAGGGGTTTCGGCGGGGTCTGAACAATATCCTGGTAGCAATTAAGGCAGGGCTGAAGAGGCTTGTTTACTATCGTCAAGTCATCACGCATCACCTGTTTGCTGTTGAAAGGCATTAGAACGCTAAGGCTTAGTGTATGTATGTACTCTACAGGCGATGTAGTTCATCACTACCCCAAATAGTCCGACCTCGCCAACACTACTGCCACCTCTACTACAACAGCAATCACAACCCGCCCACTCCGCAAGGTTTGCTCGACCTTTATATCTGTACAAGGATTTGAGTGCTAATAGTGGACTAGATACCTGACAATAGCTACCATCAATAATGAAGGTGTGGAGAGTACTCTATCTGACAATAGCTACCATCAATAATGGAGGTGTGGAGTACTCTATATGAAGTGGAGTTCAAGTCTACACAAAATATTCATCCACAAACATCTAAAACTTGACTGAAAAGGTCGATGACGGATCTGGCCTTCCTATTCTTCGTTCTATTTCGAAAAGCAACAGACTATCATAGGTACGCATCAATCACACTTTGATATGGAAAACGGAGGTTGACGACCGATCTGTTGCTGGGGCTTCAGGTTCTCTCGGCTATGACACAGCCAAGTCAGAGGTCTTTATCAATTGGAGGCAACAATGTGAGCGCCCAGCAGTGTGTGGGTTGGCTACGAGTGATAGTCATGGGTCATCACTCACAGACTTGAGCCTTCTCGAGTGCTGGGACTACAGAAGCCATGATGGAGGTACAAGCGCAGGTCAGTTAGGACTTCTGTACGATGACTTGCCGGTTTATTCTGTATATACACTACACCGATCTTGCGGTGGGTTAAAGCAGTTCTCACCAAAACTGCTGTGTCTTTTACACGAAATTATATGACACTTAATTCTATGCTAACGGATATAATGCAGCAGTATGAACGATTAGTTGCGGAAGCTGGAATGGAGGAAACGGCGAACGCTGAGGCACAAAAGTAGATTAGCAATCCCACAGCCTCGTTGGATAATGAACACAGATCCCACTAAGTCTCCAAGGATGCCATGGCCATAGAATTGAATGCTCATAAGCTTATGCGGGATGCTCTGGCTATGGTGTAGCAATGCCGTCAACGTGACGAAGGGGTAGGTGGGTAAGCCACGACTTGAACTTTTCCTTTGTTGGATTTGGAGTGGCGAGGATTTGGGGGAAGATTTATGTTATGCCCGTAAGTGGGTGAATACAATATGATTACAAACAAACAAAAGATGCCGTCAACGTCTTCTGGATACTTTCGCTGAAGAAAAGGCGACACGCCAGGTTATAGCCAGCTGTTGTTGTTGTTAATCATACTATATTCACTCTTACTAGAGTATGACAGGACCTAATAACCCCCTCCGCCTCCGGGCGAGTCGGCTAGATGGCGGAGCTCCCCTCCCCCCGCTACCCTTCGTCCCCGCTGACAAATGAAAGATAAAAGATATAAAGATATAAAGATATAAACCCGTTGCCGCCGCCCCCCGCACCTGAGCTCTGAGCTCTGAGCTCTGCGCCCGCTCCATACCGCCATTCATTTGGGCGGGAACTTCCTGACTTCAGTAGCCACCAGGAAGTCCACCACCGCTTGATCGCACTCTTCCATGGAAAACAGCTCAGAGACCTGCACGTGTCGGCATCTGCCTGCTTTCCAGCCTGTCACCTTTCCCACCGCTTTCCAGAGCACAGCTATAGCCAGCTCCCTTGCCGACGAACAGGCAGCCCGCTAGGTTATGGATGAAAAAGCGGCCAATCAGGTAATCCTCGCCGGAAAAGAACAAGCTCTCGCCGAATTGCAAGTAAGCCTACTCCTTCCTTCACCTCACCCCCACACATCATTTCGTCCTCCTCCTGACATCAATCTAGACTCCTACGAAACGGCATCCAAGTTTGATGAATTTTCGGATTGGCACTCCAAGGAGAGGTACTTAGAGCCTATTGCGTTCCATTTATACTCAATCCCGTGCAGTTTTCGTATTAACTATCTTCCAGCTAGCACATCTTCCGGCATTATCACTCGAGAATTTATCGAGTACCACGCCCTTGAACGCAAGGTTAATAACCTCAAGAAAATAGTTCGCAGAATTATAACCTAAAAGACGAGAACGGGAGCCTCACCCCATGAAGCCGAGGATGCAAAGGAAAGGTGTATACACGCCTACCTTGGTGATTTTGGCCAGTATTTAATTTATAGAAAGGCCAGCTCCAAATGGGAGGACAAGGAATGGTGTCCTATTTCGTTCAATAACGCACCATATAGCGGATAATACGACCCGCTATGAGGCTTTTTTATAAAGCCTTCTATGAGATCTCAGCCAAGATCCTAGCTGCTAGTCATCGATATAAAGATTTGGAATTACGTGGAAGGAATCAATGATTTAGTATGCAGCTAGGTAAGTAAAGTACTCCTACACTGCGGCAAGTAGTAGGACATTAATCACGCTGTAGTATATGAACACTATCTTCATCCGAAACACGGCCGCGCATTCTATCAATAGTGACAGTGTCGTGGGGAGGTTCAGCAACGGACGAACGTGGAGTTCTGTTGGCCATGCAGGAGATCTTCCCCGTACTTGGATTTGTGCGAGAGGCATTCGACCCCTCATTTCAATACCATTGCGGCATCTTCGTTTGAAGGGGTTTAAGAAAACATGGGAAAGAGAAGAACCTTTGCTCGAATGAGTAGCTGACCAATCTCCCTGAAGAGATCCTAGTAAATGGCGACTCAAGCGGTTAACAGTTATGAAAAGGGCTCAAGTGGCTAAAAATTTGGGGGTGATATATGGACTCCAGATGGAAAATATTCCGGCTGGCTTGGGGGATAGCCGGGAAAATCTAGGTCAACCTATAGAAGTGATGCACTATGAAGATTTAAGGCTGTACTGCACTTGGTGGCGGATGACATGACTCGCTGTGGGGCATTTTGTTATAAGCCTTTCATGAGAAGGTCCGCTAACTCCCCAAAGATGTCGTGGGCCATTGTGAAGTTCCACTGACTACCCAGAAGATGCTCCTATCCTTAAGTTTGTACGAGAGATTTTCAACTTCTCATGCCAATCACGGTGGTCTCTTCTTTTGAAGAAGTTTTAGACAGCATCGGGGAAGCGAAGAAGCTTTGTTCCAACGAGTAGCCTAGCTCTTTGAAGAGGTTCCCGCAAGCTATTACCAAAGTAATTATAACGGCTTAAAAAGCCTAAAAAATATTGTTTGTTCGATGGGTTGAAAACGGTTTACTGCGTCTATAAGAATTGTGTAAAAAAAAGCTTCTCTAGGTTAAGTTCGAAGGAAATCTCTACTATGAACATGACAACAACTAAGATTCGTGACATATATTTAACAATTGTCGAGGCAAGTATGGGGACAGGTACGTGCTGCGTTTCTCTGCGGCCAGATGAAGCAGTTGCTAACCAACAACTCTTTAGAATACACTTGGGATGAGCTCTCCCAAGAATTCATCAATAGACAGTGTGCAGACTTCCATAATAAGTGAAAACTAGCCGTTAAATGCAACAGACGGAACTGATTCAACGGATAGAGTGCGAGGAAGCTGGCGAAGAAGGATTGGGAGCAGGTGAAAGATCGGGATATGTGGGAGTGTTTTCCTATCGGGGCTTTTTGGACTTATATACCGAGTCATTCATGTCCATTTAGTATATCTTAATGCCCCCTACGCGTGGTTGTGGTGATAGAAGCCGTTTTGATAGAATCACTCGGGAGAGAGCCACAATAACCCTAACCAACACGACATGTGATCCCCGAACTTTCGGCAACATGCGTACTCTAGTCAGTGACGACATCTTGAATTCCACACCGGAAGTCCACCACTGCATGGCCTCAGTACCCATCATATCTACCCAACGCGCAACGGTTCCAGATGGCATCGCGGCGTCTAATTGACCTCTTCGCAATCGCCAATGTCTCGGCCTCGATTGCTCGGAAGCACCTCCTCATCCGCTCCCACCAGCTAAACGTGTACGCCGCCACTACGAGCATCGGAAAGACGTTGAAATACAGACCTCAACCACCAGTTAAAGACACACCCTCGCAATCCCAGAAAGAGGGCGTCGAACAGGATCACCACTACACTCCCTCTACGGAAAACTCGGCTCCCTCAAAGCCGAAGCCAAAAGATGATCTTGCAATACACCAGAACAAGACTGACACAAGACCTCCTCCGGACGAAGCCTTGAAGCCGCGCACACTGCCACCAGAGGACGCAAAGCGACTTCAACACCAATATGAAGCCACCATACCATCAGAAACTGCGGACCCCCCGTCGATGCCCGAAACCCATCGCGATGTGGTGGGACAGAGTGATATTAAGGCGGAGAAATTGACGGAGGGGATTAATGCCGATGTGTTTTATCTTAGACATGGGGGCACTTCGTCGGTGATGTCGAATCTGCCCAGGGCGAAGATTCCACATGCTACTGAGAGGGACCAGCCAAGCTCTGCTAGTGGTATCAATGCGATGGAGTTTAGTCGGGGTACTGATAAGGTGTTGGCGGAGGAAAAGGAACTTGAGGGATTGGGGGCCCAGGTGTTCCAGTCTCGGAGAGCGAGGGGGTTGTTCGGAGGGAAGCTAAAGAGGTTGAAGGTAGAGGAGCGGAAACCAAAACATATACTGCAAAACGTGGCAAATGGTCCTGTGAAGGAAGATACTGTCAAGACGAAGCCACCACCAAAGCCGGAGGTGGAAGAGATAACTCAAGCTGTTGTGAAAGAAGCTGAGCATCTCCCAGAGGAGTTGAAAGTAGACCAGAAAGAGATAGAAGCGCTTGCCGCGGATATATCAAAAGAAGCGCAAAAAACATTTGATGATGTAAAGGTATGCATCCCGAAGAAACCCACTCGATACCCCAGCACTCAATCCAAATGCTGATCGTCCGGCTGACTTAGTCCTCTCCTATCTCCAGCAACCGGAGAAAGCCTCCTATGAAATGACCGCCTCCCGTGTACCTTCATCACGTGTGGGGCGGCTTTTCCATTACGGCGGACTTGCGGCCGGGATGGCATGGGGTGCTGCCAGTGAGTCGGTGAGACGTGTGGCTGGGGGCGCTGGCGACACCGCAACAAGCGTCATGTTCAGCGAAGCCAACGTGGAGCGTCTCGTGAAGAAACTCAGTCGAATGCGAGGAGCAGCCTTGAAACTGGGGCAGATGATGAGTTTTCAAGGTATAGCCCAGCTCGGAACATGAAATGTGTCTTCTGACCTCGGTAGACAAGTTTCTCCCCGCGCCATTCCAGGAGGTTCTTACTCGTGTGCAGGACAGTGCAGACTACATGCCAGCTTCTCAACGAGATAGAGTCCTTGCAGCAAATTTGGGCCCCGATTGGCGTGACCTGTTCTCAGAGTTCTCGGAGGTTCCGATGGCGGCTGCTTCCATTGGGCAAGTCCATGCTGCAAAACTGGCTTCGAACGGAGTGCCAGTTGCCGTCAAGATTCAGTACCCAGGTGTTGCGGCATCTATATCCTCCGATCTAAACAACCTGGCAGTACTCTTAACTGCCTCTCGACTTCTTCCCAAAGGCCTCTATCTCGATAAAACAATAGCAAACGCCCGCACGGAGCTGGGCTGGGAGTGTGACTACGTCCGCGAAGCTGAGTGCGCCAAACGCTTCGCAAAGATTCTAGAAAACGAGGATGTATTCCGAGTTCCGCAGATCTTTGACGAAGCGTGTGGACCTCAAGTGTTGACCATGGAAATGATGAAGGGAATCGCGGTCACAAAGACGATGAAGAATCTGACACAGGAGGAGCGGGACTTTATCGGAACCCAGATTCTGGGTCTGTGTTTCCGCGAGGTGGCACAGTACAAATTCATGCAGACGGATCCAAACTGGACCAACTTCCTCTGGAACGCAGCGGACAAGAAGGTTTCTCCCCCCTTCCCTTACAAACCAGCCAGCCACTGACCCCAGTAGATCGAGCTCCTCGACTTTGGCGCCTCCCGCGAGTACCCAGACTCGTTCATATCACTCTACACCTCAGTCCTGAAAGCCGCAGCGACAAACGACATCGACGCCTGCCGCCAATTCTCCATTAAACTTGGGTACCTGACAGGCCTGGAGTCGGAGGCAATGACAAAAGCACACATCACCTCGATCCTAACGCTAGCAGAGCCGTTCTCAGTCAATGCGCCTGAGGTCTATGATTTTAGCGATCAAACGGTGACGGAGCGGGTTAAGGAGCAGATCCCACTGATGATTCGAGAGCGACTAGCCCCGCCGCCAGAAGAGACTTATAGTTTGCATAGGAAGCTTAGTGGGGCGTTTTTGTTGTGTGCGCGGTTGGAGAGTAGAGTTCCTTGTAGGAGGATATTTATGGAGGCTTTGGGGGAGTAGATCGTGGGATTGTTAGATGTATAGATGTGGGATGTAGCAATAGAGGTTGGGTTTGGGGGCTTCAAGATATGAAAGGTGTGGCTTGATTGACGGTTTATGAACACCACGGAATCGAGAAATGGGATTTAATGTAGACTGGGCGTCCATACAAGTACTGTACCTCACAATAAGGAATTGTAGGAATTAAAAACCATACAACCCGGCTACACTACTCAAAGTGCGAGCAAGCACTGTTACTTCACAGAAGGTCACTCGAGAAACTCTGGACACAATTTTCACATTAACAGCTGTTGTTTAGGGGAAGAGGGTGGCGGAGGGGGCTCACAACTTTAATTTGTTTTTACTTTGTAATTTCATTGGAGTGTGAAGGAAAGTTAGAAAGATGGCCGCAAGCGGCCGAATACAATATGATTACAAACAAACAGTTGTTATTTACACCGGTAGCATGATCCGTCCTTCTCTAGAAATAGGTAGTGACAGAAATTCAAGACTTCGAAGAGCTGAGTACCAGGTATCTTGTTGCTAGCCTCTAGCACGCCAGCCCCAATCTTGATATGTTTGTAAAGACCCAAGTAGTGATATTTTCCGCTCTTCAATGCAAGCCCCCCCACATACGATCCTTCATGTTGTAATCATTGTCCAGCTAACCCTCGAACGGTGGTCCTTGCGAACGAGTTCGCATCTTGTGGGTGGGGCGAATGATATTCTGGGGAGGTATCAGTGTGGATCATGTAATAATCAGGGAATAGAGCGGAACTTACTTGATGGTTACTCCAAGAAACAAACGACTCCAGAACCGTTGCTCAGAAGGTTGTTGTAAGGAATAGCTTTTAGGAGATTGAAAAGTACGTAGCAACTGAGCTCGTGATCATACATATAAAACCGCCCAGTACGAACCTGCACCCCTATCCAGTCCGGATGAATGTGGTACATGGCAGGTTTAAATACACATGCAACTTCATAGCAAAGACGAACCAAGCTGATATTTGAGCTGATATCTGAGCAATCCTTTAGTATGGCCTCCAGGGGCCGAATGGCATGGCTACGGTGCTCGTTCCCACCATAGACATTCATGAATCGTAGCCCATGAGAGCAAGCTATACCCACCAGCCCACTTTCATCCAATGCTTCCTTTAAGTGGAGTCACTTCATCAGCGGAGGGTCTGGTGGAATCTTCACTGTAGTCAGGAGTAGCGAGAAGGAAAGGCAGTCTGATACCGAAGACCAAAGTCTTTGAAGATGTTAGCCTTAACCAAAGAGGATGGGTGTAAATTGGTAGGATGAACTTACTCGGAGGATTAATATTTTGGTAAAGAGAAAGTAGCGGTAATTTGAAATGAGGGTCTGAGCAGTTGTCTGAAGGGGAAATAAAGGATGAAGTTGCTTATGAATTTGTCGAAGACAGAAACTGTAGCGGTGGTTTGGAATGAAGGCCTAAGTAGTTTTTTAGAGGGCAAAGAAGTTGCTTGCGAGTTGATAAAGTGATCATTTGGCAGTGAAGGATTCATTGAGAGAGTGCTCTAGTGAGCTTGAGTTGGGTGGTGAGCTCGTGTTGAGTGGCTCTGGGGAGGGTCAATCAACAGAAAGGGTTCTCTCAGGTATCGTAGTGAAAGTCCATTTTGGTCAGTGGAATGAGCAGTCCGACCTTCAAGGGCACCAACCGCCGCACCCAACTGACATACACCAATCTATCCTGCTAGAATGAGATAGATGCACAGCGGTTAGGTACGAGTACCTATTCCTCGCTGGAATGGTGTTTGTTTCGGTATTGGCAGGGAGGATTATATATCCGCATATGAGCGAGGACCGATTTCAAACCCCACAAACACCGCAACCAATACCGAGCTTCAGGTTGCAATCTGGGGTAGATGTTTTTCGAAGCTGACCGAATCCAACAGAATACTGTGGTGTTTATATTAGCTCTCGAGGGTGAGGCTCCTTTCAATGCTAACCAGTCGAGTTAGTGAGAACCAAGGCTTGGCTACTCTAGTCTAAGTTGCTACTCTACATACTCTTCTATATGTGCGCTATCTCACCTCACCACCGCCGTCGCCTCATTCCTTTTTTCCTTTGTCTACCACGACTCCCGCAGCCTCGTCCCCCTTCCTGTCGCTACCCCCTCACCGAGTCCTCTTCAGCAGCACAAAAACTAAACTATGGATATCGCTAAAGCGCTCGTTAAGTGTGTTGCGCGCGCCTTCTATGATACCCGGCACATACTTGTGCTAGATGCGCTGATGATCCATAATGCGTACCTCTCCCTTCCGCCGCTGGTGGTGGGCTGCACTGACTGGAACAGGGTGCGCGACGACGAACTTGCACGTCTGTTGGGACTGGTGACGAAGGATGTCCACAAGCTGTGCGGCAAGCTGAAGGAGGACCGGATGCTCTCCGTGTTAGCTTCCCGTCCCCTTCTACCTTCCTCCGCTGACCCCGCAGACACTCACGGCCAGAACAAAAAGACGGGCAGCAGCGCCCTGTGAACCGAACCTACTACTACATTGAATTCCGCAGCGTGATCGACGGGATCAAATACCGGGTATACAAGCTAGCAGAGCTAGTCCGCCGCAGCGTCAATAACGGCGCAGAAACGAAGGGGTACGTGTGTCCGCGGTGTTCTAAGCGGTTCGCACTGCTGGACGCGTTATCACTGGATGTCGACGAAGCACAGTTATTCTTGTGCGACCGCTGCAACTGGGCTCTCGTCGATGACGAGGAAAGCGCAGAGACTATCCTAGGCCACGAAAAGATCCAGCGTATGAACCGGCAGATCGAAAAGATCGAGCGCTTCCTCCGCGAGGTGGACCAGGTACAGATCCCGTTCAACGACTTCGACCACGCTATCGCAAACTCTGTGCCCGTCCCCAAAGACAAGAACCAGCTACAGAGCGCACAGTTTGTTCCGGTGAGCTCTGGCAGCCAGGGCGGCGCCAATCGCCAAAACGCACAGCAGGCCCTCGAGATCTCGATTACCAGCTCCAGCGAGAAAACGACCGAGGAGCTGAAGGCGGAACAGACACGAAAGCAGCAGCAGGCGGAAAAGAATGCGCTCCCCGTTTGGCACACGCAGAGCACGGTGCAGCCGGGGGCGGTAACGAATGCGGGGCTGAAGGAGGCTGCGGAGCGCGCGGCGCGGGAGCGGGATGGTGTCGGGATTGCGAGGAAAGAGGCGGAGGCGGAGGAAGAAAAGGCTGCGGCGGCGACGGAGGAGGGTTCTGGTGGCGATGGTTCGCCCCTACCCCCACCATCCATCACCCCACTAATACATCGCAGCAATCGCACAATACTACGCCGCTCTCGCCGCCGAAAAGGCACGCGAAGAAGCCGAGGATGCAGAGGAAGACGACACAGATGATGACGAGGACGAAGAGGAAGATGAAGATGAAGAGGTCGATTTCGAAGACTTGGATGTTTCTGGAACCGGCGGGGCTGTCACTGTCACGAGTACTGCTGGCACTGGCACACCGGCGAGCGAAGAGGACGAAAATACACCACCGCAGAAGAAGGCCAGGGTTGATGCTCCTGCTCCTGCTCCTGCTCCACAGGAGGACTCGGAGGAGGAGGTTGATTTTGAGAATGTCTAATTGGAAACAGCAACAACTGTAGATGAACTTGTGGTAGGACAAATCATACACTTACAGGATGAACATCAAAGCCCCCATTTTGGAAGGGCTTTTTTTGTCAAAAATTTGTTTGCGGGGCAAAAGTTATATGTATTGGGGGCGTTAACTTGCTTTCTGCGATGTGGGTTTTTTCTTTCTAGATTGGAACGAGCGGAAGGAGAGATGGCATTGTATGATAGTACGGAGTTGGGGTTTTTGACCAGTTCCTCAAATATACAGCTGGGGTCAGACACATTGATTGGTAAAAAAAAGGTCAAATATCTTGAGGACCTCGAGCGATAACAGGATTTTGTAAATTCTAATAACACTTAGCCCACCAACCAAGTCCACTCTGTAACTTGCTAGAGCTTTACTTATACAATAAAGAAGGAAGTAAACTCTACACACCAGACCCAGTAACGAGATATCAAATTTGAAATCTTCCCCTTCCCTAGATTGAAGTATACTTGTCTATCCACCTTTCCTCTCCTCCTCTTCCGGCTGCGAATCACTCATTTCAATATGCTGAACATCCGGCATCTCGTCATCATCCACATCTGAAATCTTCCCCCCAGGCCCAGTCGGCCGTAGATGGACAGCTTTCACCACAGGCGCGATGTGTCCTCCCCTCTCGGTCATCTCGATTGGCGGCAGCAGAGACCCAATGTCCTGAGTTCCATCTGCCGGGAGAACGCTGCCGACGCTGCCTATGGGACTGTCCTGGGGGGGTGTCTCTGCCCCCATAGTTTCGCTACTGCGTGCGGAATTCGGGGACAATTTCGGCGACTGATCTCTCATTTCCTCGTCGTCATGGTGCTGCTGTTCTTTGCTGTGCGTTTCAGGAGTAGGAGAAGGAGAAGGAAGAAATGGAGGCAGCGGGTCGAGTTCAGTAGCGAACTCGGCGTTGTCTCGAGTCACGAAAGCCTGTGTGCCAGATCAGAACCTGTTTCATGAATTTGAAGTGGCTAGTGGAAAGACATACCTTGAGGGGTTCCGACAAAGATGGGTCTCCTCCTTGAAACGCTTTATCGTTTGCATACACCAGTAATACAGTATCGCCCTCGGTTTTGGCCGTTAATAAAACCTCTTCTTCCGTGACCTTGACGGTTTCGTGTGTGCCGTATTCAGTTTCGTTACCCCAGCTGGACTGTGCTGTCCACAGAAATCGCCACCATTGTTCAGTTGGATCTTCAGGCCCACGGTGCTCGCCATTGTTTGGCAGGAGAACATAGGTCTTCGAAGGGGAAGGGCAAACACCACGAAGTGAGTATTTGGTCAAAGGGAGAGAACCTGGCGGGCACTCGTCGGGTGAGGTAAACGTTCGCTGTAGTTTTTGCAGTATATCCTGGGCTTCTTGCTTCTGACGCTCAAGATCTACAGCAGGTTAGGGGCATATAAAATATAAGTTCTGATCGGACCACATACTCGAAAGGTTCTTTTCTAGCTTGCGAAGGAGTTCTTTCAGTAGCGGCGTCGGGTCCGGTGGTTCTGGTTGCGAATCCATCGTGATATCGCCCGAGCCGTCATCAGTATATACCCTCAGAGAAGTTGCAAAGTGTGCAGTTGTGATCTCGAGGAGAGTTTTCGTGTCGAATTCATTACCTATACTTCCGAAGCTCTTAAGTCTCTCCTCTTTTGCCTCAAGGTCTATAATTCTAGATTTCTGCGCTGCAATTTGCTCTTTGATATCTTTGACGGAATCTAACCATGGTTCTGTATACCGGTCGAGGTATAAAGCAGTAGGAATGTCAATTCCAGTCCCCTGGACTCCCAAGTCTGCTTTAGCCTGGAAGTTGACAACATCCGCAAATTTGATATACACCGGGTTGTCTTCGTCGCTCCATATTATGTTGTCGAATGCGGAGTACAGGGTCAAGTCGCTTTGAGAGATTGAGGTTTCCAATATTTGAAACTCCTGATCTCTGTTGCTCCCATCCGTTTGTATTTGATGCGCCACCGAAGTAATTATAGACGTGTCTTTGTACTCCTGAGAGTTGTACACCCAGGACAGCGAGAGATCCCAGCTTTTAAAGAATGCCCCTAGTACGCCTGGTTGAAAGGGCCCACTTATATCAGCACATCGATCATCGAATCGGCTTTCCAGGACGACAAACCAGTTTGATCTTGCTCCCGCACTTTCGGCAGATCCCCTAAGACCTCAACACAACCGTAAGCACGGTCAGTGCCATCCAGAAATGCCATCAGCCGTTGTACCTCCTCTACTTCCTCTTTGGCATCACTGAGACTATATCTTGGGCCGTCAAGATCTATTATTCGCGGAACCTCAATTTTTTCCCCTGTCCACCACTTTGGGTTGTACCCGTAATCCGGCAGTGCATAATCCCGTGCAAGAAAGCATTCTCTGGCTCGAGGTATTGAATGCAGAATCGTGAGGGCGCCAGCAAGGTAGTAGCTGGAAAAAGAGGGCCGTAGAAATGCCGGAGTTCCAGGCGCGCGCTTTCGCTCCACCGGTGGAGGCTCTTGAGTAACTTCTTGCGTGACCGTGGTTGTGAGCGCCCATTCGCTTGGTATGTATTTTTTGTTTTCTTGTGCGGGTGCGAAGTTCGAATTTATGGGAGACGTATGTGTGCCGGTGATTCCAGTCTCTTGTGGCGCATATTCATTTCCCGGAACGGTCTGCATCGACTGCTTTAAGGCTTCGGCCAGCTCGGGATCCTGGTCATCGGTCGTCCCACGACAGCCAAACATCGGAGACGGAGGTCTCGATTTTGTTCCCTCAGGGGCACCCACAGCCAGGACGTCACTGCCTTGTACTGGAAATTCTACAGCAGTTTGATTAGACCACCGGTGACAAGCCCCTTTGCATATAAGCTTACCGGAGGACGTCCAGTTGTTTTCAAAGTTGTGCCCATCCGTAGACGAAACAGCACCATCTCTGGGTTGACCCCATATAGTTTCATCCCAGTTCCTTGAACTTCGTTGCTGTAAACCTCAATGTCCGAATCAGCAACGGCGCAAACACAGTCGAAGTTGGAGCCGTCACCTTTTCTAGATCCCCGTGAAAGTAATACTCGGCTGCTTGATTCACATCGTCCTTGCAAGCCTGTCACAGCTGGTCAAAAAGGGGAGATGCGTGTTTGAGATACGAGAAACGGACCTTCAAACACTCGAGGGCGTCTTGCCGGCTCAACCCCAGGCCGATTAACTGCTCCACAGCGTCCATTACGGAAACGGCTCGACGTTAATTCGATAATTGATATTCCCACGTTGTTTAGAGATGTGTGTAGCGGGGATGTGGGGGGGTAAGAAGCGAGCTATCCCTGACTGTGTATAGCTTGGCATACTTCACTTCAACCCCCAATATTCCTCAGGATGAACTGGTACTCACATCACTGATAATAACCTGAGATTAAAGACATCTCTATGAGAACGTAGCAGCTACAATTAGCCTTGAAGAACAGCCCTATACATCAGCTTTCTATCTCCTCTAACTCCACAAGATACCACTAAATGAGAACATGCACCACTGCCTAGGCAGGTACCACAACAACCTAATATCATAGTAATGCTGGTTCAGAGGCACTAGGTGGATCATTTACGGTATTCTGCTGTGCTGCTCCCATGAAGCAGCTGGCCCTTCTCGAAATTTTTTGCAGCTTTCAACTCGAACGCTGCATGACGTTACTCTAAACAACTCCCAACTCCAGGCGAAGCGCCAAGGAGGGGGCGAGATTACCGAGGCCTTTTTATAGGAGTGAACATCGCAACAACGTCTACTCACGTCGCCTTTTGGCAACAACCATCTCAGTCATTCAAATGGCAACTCCATTGTGCCCGCCACGTACACGCGATAATAGATGAAACGGTGCCATTCAAAGGAGGACTGCTGGAAATTTCGAAATAGACTACATTTACATCCCGATGCGTTTGTAAGTCTAAAGGATTCGCGATTCCGACATTCGCTCAAAATGCTTACAAGCAGTTACAGATAATTCTCCCGCGTGGTGTTGATGGTCGATATGGTGCATTATAGAATCTATATGCCTGGGATCCCTGTGCGAAAAGGCTGGAGATTGGTGTTCGCTTGCTCGAGATACTGGAAGCCGTCCACGGCAAAATTTCATAAACACGGTTTCCTCGCGTCGTTTCGACTTTTACGGTGTCGAGAAGTCGTCGCAACTTTGAGATTTCTGTCGGGCTTGTCGCTATGTGGCTTCAACGGAGATTTCCGCATGGCCTGCTCAGTGACTGTCGGTCGGTTCGACAAGATATATTGTGATCAGTTACTATCTGTTGAGATATGATAGCATCTCAGGTACTGTGGTCAAATGAATGCTGTTGGCCGGCTTTTAGCGATGCTTCATGACCATGCCAGGCGCACCACCACGAGCCCTTGGGGAACGTGGCTCAAGGAATAAACCCGGTTTTAGGTTCAATCTGATGCGGATAATATTGAATCAACTTTGGTGCCAGTGAGTATGCAGTTGCGTACCCTGACGCATTTCAATTCTTGCAGGTGAATTGTCGCGGCAGTGGTGGTGTTATTCTACAATTTATCAGCAGTGAAAGGGACTTCCAATTTCAACCGGAAAATCGCTTGTGGAACGATTTTAAGTCTGCGGTCGGCTATCCTCTTGGTTACTTGGTTTTGGGTTGGAACGGCTTGGTGTTGTGCGGTTACTACATATCGTTACCAATCCCCGACCGGGCTCTTGAGTTGTGGGCGTATCTCTGCATTAGAAGTGCGAGCTTTGTTGGCGGCGTGGGTGAGTGGTGAGGGGTTCGGCCGCCTCAATTTGAGGATCACCAGCGTCATGACCTGGACAAAAAGATGGGCTAGCAATGAGAGGAACACATTCCATATCGTTGCTGATGAGTCTCTGTTTAGGATAGGATAATGAAATGAGCTCTACAACTGTTTCCATTGTGACTTGCGTGAGACTATTCTATTGAGGCTGGCTGGTTGGAACTTCTTGAGTGTCTTCTGAGACTGCTGCTTGCCCCAATCAATCCCAGTTGTCATCGTTGCCTTACTCCCTTTACACCAAAATCCTCCCACCACCGCCGCTGAGACCTCCACCATACCACCAACCATTTCTCCACAACCTTCACACACCACAAAACTCACCAGTTAGTCCTCTCCTACGAAACGGAGGATGACTTACACGGATTCTGACTCTCCGCTTTCTTCTCCTCCCGAGAGTGCGGACGAGGCTCCCCCTCCAATAACCCGTCACGTCAAGCCAACTACTAAACGCCCGACGAAGAAGAAGGTCATCACCACAATCCCCAAAATCAAACTCAAAGGCCCCGCTCTTCCAGCACGAAGCCCTTCTCCTCCTCCAAAGCAACGCCCAGCTTCCCCAGCACATGTCTACACCCTTGCCGACTCGCCGCAGCTGGCGTTCATCGTCATGTTCCGCTCGCGTTTTGCCGACGCGTTCAAGGGAGTACCGAGCCTTGGATGTCAGGATATCGAGCGTGGGATTGTCGACTCTACACCTTCGGAGCAAGTTGAGCAGCTTCTCTGCAGACTGATTAGTCTGGTGTTGAATAGGAAGAAGCCGGTCGAGTAAGTTTTATCACGTCTTTTTTTCCTTCTCCCGCACCCGCGTGTTCACCACACGTGGGCGACACACAAATCCCACCCGTATGAGCTGGCGCTAATTTGCGCGGTTTTAGACGGGGACATCATAATCGTGCCCTGGAGGAAGCAGTTCACGCGCACCAATCGCAATGGCCTAAGGAGTGGGGAGGAAAGAATCCAATGCCAGGAGGACGGTCTTTCGGTGATCTGGACACCAATGGAAGGGTGCATATATATCCTTTAGCTCTCATGTTGATATGTGGTACAGCTAACATGTTGGTCTCGTAGCTCGTCCTGCTGAAAGCACTGATCAACTGGACATTGGTGTCGTCTGATCAAATCCGTGCCATAATCGCAGAAAACTACAAAGGGGCCCGAAGCGAACATGACCTGGATTGCCCGCTCTCTGTTCAGCCTTGGGGTAAGGATGGCCTGAAGAGAAAGTACTGGTTGATTGAAGGCAAAGGTGCGACTCTCTCAAGGCTCGAATTGCGAAAAAGTTAATTTGATGAACAACCAGATGATACCCCTTTCCGGCTCTATCGGGAAGCAAATACGCACTTGACCCCCAAGCGCATCACCTGGATCAATATAGCTGGCACAATCGATGAAATATGGCAGGTTGCAAAGGAGCTTGAAGAGGAGGACGGAACCAAGCATGCTCTATTAATGAAGCAGAAGATTGAGACTGCCATTCTGCGATTTGAGGAAGGAGAAAAGGTACTTCCCGCTATTGGTCTTTATGTTTCCGCCCACTGAGATGAATGGTATACAGAGGCGCCAGAAACGGGAATACCGTGCTACTCGAAAGGCCATGTTCAGCCAGCCCAGCGGAATGTCACTATACGAAGGACGGACCCGTGGAAAGCGCATCAAGTATACATTTTCAGACAACGATGACGATAAGGACTCGGAATTTGACGACACTCGATCGAGACACAGTGCACGTTCTTCTCGACCTACGCCAGCACCTGACCAGCCAAGATTTACGGCGTCTGGACGACAAATCCGGAGGCCCCAGACCGGTGCTTATGGGGAGACAAAGATTAATGGGAGTCATGGTACCGATCAATCTAATGCACCAAGCGAGAGCGGGAGTGCAAGGCCATATAACCTTGAAGATTATGATATTGAAGCCAAGGACTCCGGTGCTGATGAAGATCCGGATGAGTGGAAAGGAGACAGTCAGGGAGATGACGATGAGGAGGAGGATGCAGATGATGCGGATGATGAGTCTGAATGGGACGACACTCTGTTCTTGCAACAGGGGACCGAAAAGAGGTCTTTAAGAATCATTCTGAAGGTCAATAAGGATAGACCGAGTGTGGCGAGAGAAGTCCAAGAGAATATACCGACAGTTCCCCACGACGGCAGTGCGAAAGTTCTTTCCCGCAAGCCGAATGGGCGCGGTGAGGCTGAGGATGTGGTAATGAAGGATGCCGACGGAATGGAGACTTTACAAAACGGCCACAGTCCCCCATCGAGAAATGGAGGTGTTGCGCAAGTGGTTTAAACGCTTAGAGATATGGAGCCGGAAAAGGGTCAGGGGAGGGCGAAGAGATGGAGAGGAGATGAATAGATGGAGTTTTATACTGGGGGTGATCCATCCGCTATACTTATGTTTCTTCATCTACTTTCACTTTTTTTTTAGTACCCTGGCATCATTACGTTTATCTTTCCTTTTTCAAGGGCTGTTTGGTTAGATTTGTGGAAATTGGATCGTCTTTACGCCTTCTTAGGGGACGACATGTGTACTATAGTTTTCGAGATGTGTGGTTTTTGAAGCGGCGGGTGCGTATTTGAGAGGTTTTACTTAGTATTATGAAGCTTGTCAGATGTGGCTTCTAGCAGTGGCGGAAGTAGAATATACAACCCCCTGATTAACCCTCAGTGCTATGGGAAAGCTGCCCAGATTAATATGGTACCGTTCTAATGGACGTTCTCTTTCTTTTTCAACTATCTCCGCGATACAGGTATATCAACGAATGCATCTGCTACGTTTGACGTATACTTATGTTCTGACTCTCAATCGCATTCAAGGCTCCTCGCAGTCCTTTTTCGTCTTTCCACCCTATGTCATGTCCATAGCATGCAAGCCCGTATTCCGGTCTCCGAGTTGTGATACGACCCGTCGTCCCTTATTCTTTGGAGCCTGATCCACAAGCCAGCGTCTTTTACTAGCATGAGGGAGGCTTTAGAACGCGGGGTATTCATTGATCTCCATGACATTGGCAAAGATCCAATAGATGTGATGTACTGATTGGGGACATCAAGCATGAAACTCTCTGGAAACGACGATTGGGTATAATGTACGTATCTTCCAGGGTCACAGAAACTGAAACCAGAGCGGTGGTTCGAGTCTATGAGCCCGCGTGATAGGATGATAATCCCATTCTGCTCCAATCACATTGGGTTTTATCGTTGTGGACATTGCGTGCCCTTGGGTATACTTTTCGACCCAAGTGAGTGTAATGCCAGACTACTTACTGAACTATCTAGGCAAGCAAAGCTCTCGAGAGGCTGCAAGATGTCCTTAAAGCAATAGTCACAATCGGAAGTCATCTTTGTCGGGCTCTATTGACGTCTCATTAACCTTCTTGGTACCGAATGTCTCCGGTTATACAAGGTCTTTGAAGCAGAGGGCTATAGGAGACTGTACTTTGGTGGGAAGTGGAAGGTCTAAGCTGTAGTTCTGTGGTCGAGTGTGGACAGTGAGTGATGGAAACGTGCAGGGAAAAAATCGCTTTCCTAGAAGTTCGCGAGGGAATGAGTGGAAGCAAGCTGTAATGAGGTAACGCGACTTCATGTGGGAGATTTGGAGGGCTAGGCGAGTGTGATGATCAGTCGAACAAGTTTCCAAGTGCGGCAAACTTCTCTGGGCGAACTTGAACAAGCTGTCGATCTCATCGAATTCGGCTAATTGCTCGTCTGATCGTCCCATTCACATGGCCCTCCAACTTTGTAGCCTAAGGCTTCTGCGGCGATGATCGTTAGTGAGTGGCTGATGGTTCTGATTGCGAGATCCATCGATATGTCACGTTCAGGATCACATGATTAGTCGCTGATGGTTAAACTTCCCTAACCCTTACATGCAAGTCACGTGGCTGTTCCTGGACCTGCCCCTGCAAGGTGCGCTCAGGACTTAAAGAAAGAAAGCGACTGGTGATACGTATCTTTTGGATCTGTGGTTTTCCGTGCCTGGATACCCGGTGCATTCAAAATGTCATTCATCTCGCTGATTGGAGCACAGACCCCCTTGGGCACCTATAAATACCTGCGCCGCGCGAGTACTTCCCTACCGCCGGAGGAACCCTTCCATCGTGTATCGGACTTGACACTTGCTTGATGGGGCGCCGCCGTTACGGCGTTACCAAGGGGAAGATTGAAACGGCGCCATCTTCTTGGTGGGATTCGAAGGGAAGGGGCAAATCGCAGCAATAAATAGGTGCTTGATCGCCTGAGCCCTTTACCGCGTTGGGACTGGATGGGAACCAGGGAATATGCCCTCCCCCCTGCAACGCCACCAACTGCATCTTGCGGAAAAAGGCTAAGCATTTGGCTGGTGTTGATGCGATGTGGAGTGGTGCGGACTGGACGGATGAGATCTCTTGCCTGCCAGACATTTTATTCTGCTTAAGAGCTAGGAACTCGCCGGCCCCTTGCCGTGTGTATGCATGCTACTTATTTCTTCTCTTCTTTGATCTCTCTCTTCCTCTCTCGCTCGCTCACTCTTCTTACTGTCTCTTGTCTCTTGACGCAAACAAGCTTTCTCTCTAACCTTCCCTACCTCTCTGGTCCCCAATTCACAAGTTGCCAGCTACTCCATTCTACCCACTTCCTACTACATACCCCTTCAATTGTCTAACAAACTTCAACAACTACAACTGATTGACTTGTGGTCAATCAATCCGCATTGATGATGAACAAGGTACAGCTTCTGCAATCGTGTCGACATTGACAATGCTAACCCCGCTGCCCCAAAAAGAAGCTCGACCGGTTCAAGCAGTGGGCGGGGGAGCGGATGGGAGGCGAGGCGAAAACATCCACCTCCGATGAATTCAAGAGTTTGGAGATGGAGATGAATCTGCGTCATGACGGTCAGACTTACCCCACCTTCACCCCCATCTTCACCTTTACCGGAGATGCTGACGGTCAGCGCGCAACAGGCATGGACAAACTACACTCCACGATGAACACCTACGTCAAGTCAATGTCGAAGCGGAAGGAGGGCGACGACAAGGAGAAGATGCTTCCGGTTGACGTGTTGGCTCAAGCTATGATCGCTCATGGAGAGGAGTTTGAGTCGGATAGCTTGTTCGGCACTTGCCTTATCAGTACGTTCCCTGCATTTACGTCCGGTTGATAGGTTGACGCTGACGTGGGGGGTGCAGTGATGGGTCAGGCGAATGAAAAAGTCGCTAGGGTGCAGGATTCGTACGTTCAGACGGCTAGCGAAAGTTGGCTTGAGTCTCTAGAGCGTTCGCTGGCGCAGATGAAGGAGTACCAGGTATGTCTCACGCGCTCAGGATAAATGCGGGGAGCCTGGCATTGATGTTACGCGACATAGGCAGCTAGAAGAAAGCTTGAATCTCGCCGGTTGGCATATGATGCAACACTTTCAAAAATGCAGAAGCAGAAGAAGGAAGACTTCCGGATAGAAGAGGAACTGCGGGCCCAGCGGATCAAATACGAAGAATCCAGTGATGACGTCTACCGTAGGATGGGCGAGATCCAGGACTCGGAAGCGGAATCAATGGCAGATCTAGGCGCTTTCTTGGATGCAGAACTTGAGTACTATGACCGCTGCAGAGACATTTTTGCCAACCTTAGACGGCAATGGCCGGCCGGCGGACAGCAACCAAAGCTAAGAGATCGTTCCCGCTCAACGACGGCTCACTCGTTCGGAAATGGCGGCGCTAGGGAGGAATCGCCGCCCCCACCTATGCCCGAGGCAGAGATCCGTCCAGCGATTGGATCTCGCGTAAAGACGAGCGACCGAGCACCGCCGAATGGGGGATTCCGCCTACCAAACCCGGACGGTACTAGATTGAGTAGCAAGCCAGCATTCCACCGGACGCAAACATCTCCAATGACCTTTGAAGGGCCTACAACCGCTGAGAGGATGAGTCGGACACGGTCAGACCAGGGAGAAGTACCTCCCCCGCTCCCCAGGAACCGCCCATTCGTTTTTGAGTCTTACGAAAACGAGAACACAAGCTCCCCCTCAGCACGGGATAGATATGGCTATGACAGATCGGAATCTCCAGCAAGATCTATCGGATCCACAACTAGTCGCGTCGTCTCGAGGTCGTCGAGCAACAATGCCCTCGCGAATGCGTACAATCTTAACAGCACGAGGAAACAACCGCCGCCACCGCCTCCACCGGGGGCAAGGAAGAAGCCACCGCCACCCCCACCAAAGAGAGTCAACCCTGCCTAAAGCGTGCATAAATTGCCTGCGTGTATGAATCTGATAGAGAAAAACAACCTGCTTGTTCTGTCTTGTTTATTATGAGCTAGAGGGGAAGGCTGTGTTTTTTTGTTTACTACTACTAGCTGGTGTGTCTTTGTGTGTGCTGCTGGTTTGTGTTTGTTGTGTTGAAGTACTTTACCTCTACTTATTCATTTGTTCCCGGGTTTTGGGAAGCGGGGTTCTTGAGTATAGAATTCGAGGCAGATGGAGCGGCATACATTACCATGGATGGCATGGAGGGAATAAAATGGGTAATCATGATGGCTGCTGTACAATTGGAAGATTTGAATACATTCCCGTGTGGTTTTCTTGATGTGGACGGTATGTTGCTCTTAGGATGAGCTATCCGCCGTCACTCGGACGGCCCTTTTATCTCATTTCGTCATGAATCCATGATACATCATATATCTCAATCATCGTCTCATAACCTAATACCAATGATACCGATACAAAATACCCCCCAAAAACCGAAAGAAAAAACCAAGTACAGCCCCAAATTGTTGAAAACGGAAAAGACAACAAAGCCACCAACTCAGCTCAACTCAGCACCTCCCCATCCTCATCCGCACGTTTTACCTGCTGCTTCTTCCTCTTCCCACCTTTGAAATGCTTCTTGCTCCCCTTCAACGCCGCAACCTCGTCGGGACTGAGATTGTTTTCGATAGCAATCATGGTCTTCGCTTTGCGTCCGCTGAGCACCCGCCCACCGCCCGACGACGATGCTGCCGATGACGCCGCAAGGAACGGATTACTAAGGTGACCGCCGGCGCCGACTCCCCGACCAAAAAATTGCGCGTCCATTGCGGCTGTTTTCCGGCCCTGCGGTGGCCCAGCGAGTGATACCATCTCATCCTCCTCGTTGTGTGGTACATCACTACCACTAAGCACCGACGCGGCATCATCGTTGTGGGTGGTGTGTTTTCGTCTACGTTCTGGGAGGCGGGACTCGTCTTCGTACAGCCCCGCGTTGAATTCCGCGGGGTTTATGTCGCCAGGCGGTGGGTGGCAGAATAAGAGCTTGCCGTTGATGTAGTCCTTCAGTACGTACCTGGCGGCTCGGGAGTCGTCCGGGTTCCCTGCGGAGGTTTTCATGAATCCGCGGGCGCGCGCGTATGCGACGAGGAGTTCGGTTCCTGTGGGGACGCCCGTGCCGCCTTCCTCGAGCGGCCGAGTGATAATCTTGATGCCGTACAGGGCCTCGAAGAACCATTGCGGGATGCGCTGGGCGACGAGGGTAGCGGGGCCGGTGAATTCGCGCTGCTGGTCGATAGGTAGGATGCCGTTGCAGACTAGCTCTGCCTTTGTGGAGGCGAAGTTGGGGAAGACGAGACCGGGACAGTCGCAGAGGATGATGTGGTCGCTGAGGTGGAGGGTTTGGAAGTGTTTTGTCTTTCCTGGGGTGGCGGAGACGGAGACCTTTTTTGCGCCCATGAGGGCGTTGATGGTGGAGGATTTGCCGACGTTGGGGTATCCGACGAGGCCGATGGTGGTTTTTCGGGGTTTGTCGGAATCTGAGGGAGGGGAATTTTCGAGGAAGATGGCTTCGAGCTCGTCGATGGTGATGATCCGTATCCGTAGATCTTCGGGCTCTTCGTCGATGGGAGCTGGGGTGAGTCCTAGCTTTTCGGTCTCTGAGGCTAGAACTTCGTCCACCTCCGCCTCCTCCTCCTCACTCTCTTCTACATCTTCAAATCCCTCCTCCTCCTCTTCCTCCTCTAGACCCGCCCTTGCCAATGCCGCCGAGAAGAAGCGGTAACTGACACCCTCTTTTTCAAAGTAATCCGCCCATGATTTCCGTTGTTCTGTTGTCATCATATCCGCTTTGTTTACCAGCAACAGATTCTTCTTCTTCGGATCCACCTCCTGTACATATTTCTCCAGGTCCACGCAGCGGAAAAGCAGGGGATTTCGTGCATCCACAATTTGCACAATCAAGTCGGAACGTTCAATGACACGCCATAGCTGTCTCCAAACCTCGAGATTCCGCTCGAATGGTGTCATCAACATGTCTTTGGTATCTTGTAGCTCCGCCAAACCCCTCCGCCAGTTCAGAAATGATTCCCTCTCAAGCTGGTCCAATTCCTGCGGTGTCGTTTGGGAATCCCATTTTGGCCGCCGGGGAACTGTAAGATGCTGCGAGTTTGCTGCTTGTTTGCGAATCACCTTACGCTCTTGGTCGGCGGTGAGGAGGTACGGGTTGTATTGGTCTTTGTGCACCACTTGGATGTGGCTCATCTTCTCGGCGGTGAAATCGGTATCCGCCATTTCAGCGGTTGCCAGGAACTCTAGATTCCCAATTGTTAACACACAGGCGTTGAGTGGGGAGTGCGTATGTACGAACCGTCAAGGTCATTCTGCTCGGTGATACTGCGGATCTTGACCCAATCTGCCTCTTTCCTCTCGGGTGCAAAAGCCTGTGTACATCACACACAATTAGCTATACGAATAGCACGAGACTAGACATACATACCATCTCCACAGGCCCCTGGGATCTGCGACCTCTTCCACGACCAGCTTGTCCACTCCCTCTCGTTACCCTCGTACCTCCACCGCGTGAACGCATCAATGCCCGCCCAAGCCCGACCTTATTTTTGCTTTCGGCGAGAACCATGGTCGTAACAATAGCGTCTTCTCCCTTGGTTTTCGAGTGGGGGAATTTTTGTTGGATTTAGAAGTGAGCGGGGTTGGTTAAAGTTGTGGTTGTTGTGGTGGGGTTAAGTTGTGACGACCGCCGAAACTTTTCTCTCATATCACATCCCCACTACCACTGACTACCACTCTGCAATCACCTCGACTCATCCACTCGCTTTTGTCAGCAATTCCATACAGTTGATTACCGTCGCCATAAACTCAATCGAATCTCTCCCTTGATTCCGATTTCGGGTCCGCGCGACGTCGTCATGGCTCCTCCAAATAAGACCACAAAAAAGTGGATGTAAGCTAACCCCCCATTCCCCACCATCACCAGAGCCTCACCACCCCTCAACAGTGATAAAAAATCCGCAACCACCTTCCAAGTGCGCTACCGCTCGCAAAACGACCCTCTGATCCATGATGAAACGGCCACGGACTTTGTGCTCGCTGAGGTCGACGCGCCAAACACGAGCAAAAACCCCTCCAGCTCTAAAGTAAAGACCTCCAGCGACCTCGCCTCCGAACTCGGCCTCGACACCACCACACTCCGCGAAAATGAGGGTGAGGCCGCGATGTACGGAATTTACTATGACGACACAAAGTACGACTACATGCAGCACATGCGGGACATGGGGACGTCATCCGAAGCCGTGTTCATTGAGGCTCCTCAGGCGGAGTCAAAGCAGCGCAAGGGGCGGAAGGGGAAGCAGACACTCGACGAAGCGATCCGCGATGAGGAGCTGGCGCCCAAAAGTGAATTAGTTAGGATTCCGAGGGAGCTCTTGCCTAGTGAGGTACAGGTGAAACGGACGTATCAGGACCAGCAGGATATTCCCGATACGTTGAGCGGGTTCCAGCCGGATATGGACCCACGAATTCGGGAGGTTCTGGAGGCACTCGAGGACGAGGCGTATGTTGATGATGATGAGGATATTTTTGTGACCCTGGCTGAAGGCGGGGAAACGACTGAGGACGCCTTCATGGATGCGTTTGAGGACGAGAATGATGGGTGGGGGTCTGATACCACCGAGAAGGCACCGACACAGCAGGGACCTCCTGCTGCCAACAAGGACACGGAGGAGGCGCCGGAATCCGAAGACTGGTTAAAGGAGTTCTCAAAGTTCAAGAAGGCGCAAAAAAAGAAGGCTCAGGTCTTGGATGATGACGGTAATTCTTCGCTTGCGGATACAATGAGTTTTGGCGGATCCTCGGCGATGACGGCAGGGACGATATCGGTTTCAGGTCGGCGACGCCGGAGAAGGGAGAAGAAGAACGGTGGCGCCCGCACTGCCACCTCGGGATACTCCATGAGCAGCTCTGCACTCTTTCGCACCGAGGGTCTTACTCTGCTTGACGACCGCTTTGAAAAAGTTGACCCCTCCCCGTTTCATACAAAAAAAAGCTAATTTTACTAATGTATAACCTAGACTGAGGAAAAATACAATAATGATGATGATGACGAAGATGGACTGGATGGACCCGTCCCAGAGACGAGGAAAGACTTTGATGCCATCATGGATGAGTTTTTGAATGGGTACACTATGACAGGACAGCGCCCGTCCACGCATAGGATAAAGCGCGGAAAGTACCAGAGCGGTCTGGATCAGTTGGACGAGATCAGGGGAACGTTGGGGAAGACACAAATCAGCTAGATTCACGATTTCATATATGGGGTTTCGGAGTTCTAAAAGTTCTTGTCTGTTTAGAAACTGGTTTGTGGGTAATAAATTATGGATGGAAAAGATATGTCTGGGTATAGTCACCCTGCTGTTTTGCAGTAAACGCCACTCCTTTCCTGGCTATGTAGGCAGCGCAAGTGGTTTCATCTCGGCCCCGAGAATTCTTGACATAGTTTGTCTGTTTTCACTTTGTTTTTGTTCGAGTCTGCAAATCTTTTAGTGAAAGGAATTAAATTTTCGGGCCGCTGTCCTTCAATAGTAATGCTCAGTGTTAGTTACGTAGTGTATATGATTAATAGAATCGATGGTCTAAATTCAAAGCATAATCCAATGCAATCGATAGATAGATTGTGTCACTTGAATTTATTTTTCACGTGCCAGGATACCTGTGGCCCTCCTTATTGTCCATTACAAATTTCCACGGGGTGCTTCCCGTACCCGTGGAAATAGAGTGCCTAGCCGGGGCCCGACATGGAGAAGACTCGAGGTTATCAGGCTTTCCCATGGCAGGCGATTCGGCCCTTTTTCAAGGCACTGGTGAAGTTTAATGTGCAGGCTACATGAACCACAAATGATTCATCCAGATAATATGATAGTATTGTCTCCTAGTGCTACGCAGCTCGGGGATTCGTCCCTTTGTTTGTATCAAGATTCCATTGCCGCATCAGATCGATCCCACTGACACACCGATTCATCGGAATGCTGCGGCCTCTACCGCCAACATGGGCTAATGTTGCCGCATACCCTCCTTCCTCCGTTGCAGAAATCTGGGTACAACCTTCGATCAGTCACCGTCGATCTTGTGTATCCCATAGTACATGCATTTAATCCCACTCCCTTCCATCGTTGCAAGGTGAGGGCGCAACTCGGCTTGTTGCATCCTTTTTTTTCTGTTTACTGTTACACTGGCAATATGTCAACCACTCTCTCTGCACATATACTAATCCAATCACGAATTGACCCCCTTAGAAACCCCGCCCGTCTTCCCGTCTGTACCACAAGACCGAATGAATTATTCAGGTCTAAAACCCGTATTTCCCAAATATCACCCATAAACCTGGGTGGCGGTTTGAGTATCTGTATCTACGTGGCAGACGCCGGAGCCAATAAAGTGCACCCCCCAATTCGTGCGCGTTTGGGATATCAGTGTAGATTGGATAAGACTTACCGCGCGGAAATCAGCCCTTCAAGCTTTCCCCGTAAACCGATATGATTGGCCGCTGGTTATAATGTGTGCCTAAAGATCGGCAGTTATGATTGGTTTTCGATTCGAGATATGTTAAGGTTGATGGCGAGGTGTGGGTTGTGCTGGCTTATTCGTGAAACAAGATGGTGATGAGTGATGTGTTGTGATTGAAACATACACATTTAGGCACGGGAGCGCTGTTGTCCATCCAGCTTTGACCTTCACTGCCAGCATACTGAGACATTGACAACAACTCGTGTCAGGAACTTAGTGCGTGTCTATCCGTGATCCTATCTTTTGGGGTGGTGATTACCCTGAAGATATTCGAGTTCTCCTGCATGTTGTCGTCGGTTCTCGGCTATTTAGGAATCAAAGAATCGAGATCGAGTGATTCGTCACCCAAACAACAACCATTACAACCACTTGAGGGATTCATAAAGACGGAGAGAGAATTGCTCGACTCCTGCCTTCCTAAAGAACGAATAGATACTTGCTGCCTGCCTAAGTAGACAGTAGTGACGGAAATTTCCTTGCCCCTTTTCTCGATTTTCCGTAGCCTTTTTTACCCCCAGCCGCCAATGATAAACCATTAAAAAAAGTCGCTGGCTTTTAAAAAATTTCCTCGACCCGACCCTCCCACACCCCCACGATCTCACATCACATCACCCGTCGACACGCGAAACCAAACGCCCCTTCTTCCTATCAATCGCAAATCGACACCCACACCACCTGTCCAGCAATCCGTTGCTATCGACTCGCTCGCTTTATCCCCGTTGAAACAAATCACGTTTTATTTCCGTTTTTAACAATTTAAAGCCACTATTTCTATTTTTTTATTTTCGAGGAATAAAGAGATTTTCGATTTATCGTCGGACACCATTGTTCACTCACTCCTCCGTCCTCGCTGCAATCGCGCACGCCCCCGCCAGCACGTTTCTCGCTCATTTAGATCACGCGGCCGGCAAAGAAGGAAGACGGAAGGAAGGAAGGAAGGAAGGAAAGAAAGGTTGTCTACTCGAGGGTTGCCGTGGAGTGTTGCCCTGGTTGTCATCATCAAGTTTAAGGTGAGGTTCAAACGCCGCTGAACTGTCTTGTCTGTCTGTTCCCGTGCGCGTGAAGAGTCGCCTTCCTCCCCTTTCCAGTTGTCCTCGCAGCCTTGCCCTCTCCCTCCCTCCGTCCATCTCCTCACGGGTCTGGTTTATTACATACGTCGATATCCTTCCCATCCATCCATCCATCATCCATCCACACACCGTTCTGTTTGTACATACATATACATACGCGCACACATATCCACCTGTCCTGTCCTGTGGCTGCCTGACTTCGCGGGAGTGCCTTTAACCCTCGGTTCTGGTTTATTTTTCGGGTATTTTATCTATCTATCCAGTACATACATTTTTCGTTCGGCACTTCGTTCTGCTATGAAAAAATACACATTTATTAGTACTTAATTCGCGGTTATTATTGGCATTATTTCTTGCGTTTTTCCCTTTTCCCTCGCTGCCCTCGCCCCCGGCATTCGACTTGTCTGACTTCTGATGAGCCCCGTGACAGCATCACGTGGATTAAAGTTTCCCAGGCTCTAAAGCTACCCTCGCTCTACCTTTTGTGTGGGCTGTTCTCCGGAAAGCGTGCACTCACTATTCCTCGTTTCGCCAACCACTCCAGCTTTGTTCGTTCGCGCTCTTAAAAAGTTCAACCGAGTCCTCCCTCCTCCTCCCACCCCCCCTCCTCTCCTCCTCTATCACCTACCTCCTCCACCACCCTTCACCAACCCTCCACCACCCTCTACCACGACGACCACTACCATCACCCTTCCACATCACACCCCGCCCTCCTACCTGCCTTCCGGGTTCGACCTCCAGCTGCATTCCCATTCTACTCCTCGTCACCTGCGTTAACAACTCGACTGCTACGTTAGCATAAGCCTTCGCAACGGCTACCACCATTAGTTCCTCACACCAACCCCAACCTCTTTCGTCCCTTACATCCTTTCTTCTCCAGCATCTAGCAGTCCCAATGAGCGGTGAAGGACAACAGGATACCTACCATGACGAACAGAGCTCGGTAGACCAGCAACTCGCGGCTCAACCCGACGTTGCCCAATCGACCCAACAATCGTCGCACAAGCGCAAACGCGATTCGTTAGAGGACAACGGCGAGGCCGAAGAAGGGAGGGCGGGGACAGAAGGGAGCACAAGTAGTCGTCGGACATCGTTTAAACAGACATCACCCATGTCTGCTTTCATGCCGATAAACCCGAATTCTCCACAGAATGCTCAGTACGCATACCAACCGTTGAATGTGGCTCAGCAGCATTCACCTAATGCGATGAATGGTTCTAGTGCTGTATTGGACGCTGCCACCCATGCTGCCATTGCAGCGAACGCGATGCACTTGGGTTTACCGTCTCTGTCCGGAGCGGGATCGAATATGCCGTACGACGCCGGAAAGCCGGTTGACCCTCCACCGGTAGAAGGACACACGGAAGGAGTTGGTGGTGTTGCTCACCCCCCACCTCCGCGCCAAACTGTTCAGCACTCTACACCAACTCCTAACCCCAAGCCACAAGTCGGAACGGAAGAATGGCACAGGGTCCGTAGGGACAATCATAAGGAAGGTGGGAATGCCATCCAGCGTTTTCGGCCTTGTGGCATAGAATCACACACGAGCTGACATTGGCATTTGTAGTTGAAAGACGCCGCCGTGAGACTATTAATGAGGGTATCAACGAGCTAGCTAAGATTGTTCCTGGTTGCGAGAAGAATAAAGGGTCAATCTTGCAACGCGCGGTTCAATACATTCAACAGCTTAAGGAAAACGAAACGCAGAACATCGAAAAATGGACCCTTGAGAAGCTCTTGACGGAACAAGCCATCCAACAACTGAGTCAGAACAACGAGAAGCTCCAAAAGGAGTGCGAACGTGCATGGCGAGAAGCCGAAACCTGGAAGAAGAGCTGCCTTCAAGCGGGTGCGACAAGGGAAAGTGGGGGCCAAGACGGCGGATCCTCATGACCCCCGGTAACATCCTCTCCAGTCACAACCAGGGATTATCCGAAAGTGGAAGGAACTCGATAGTTGTCGGGAAAAAGCCCAGCAGGATGGTTGTTCGAATGGCGTAAAAAGGGCGATGAGAACACGGTTGTCATGAACGATATACAATTACGAGGTTCTTCTATTTGTTTGTTTTACACTGCGTAGGAAAGGAAAATCAGCGCCAATAGGGGAGGGGGGAAGACAAAGTTTCATGATCGGTAAAGCTACTGCGGAGGTGATTATCATTGGCGTCCAGACTGGGAAATCGTTGTTAATTCTTCTCTTCCGGACTGTTAACCTTCCTATACTTATATCTGTTCCTCTTTGAACGTCTGTGTTTTTCTTTACCGCGTATTTCTTTCTTCTTTGTAGGTAGTCTCGGGCGGCATTGTTTTTTATCACGCTCCGAGGTTCTTGTGCCTTTTGTTTCTTTCTTCGTTTTGTTTTACTTTCTGAGGCGTTCCAAAGTCCTTGGCTTCTTCTGTTCTATCAAGGGATCGAAATAATGTTTCGCAGTTAGGCTCTGATAACTAGTATTGTCTCTTATGTCACCAACCTTTGCCTCCCCCTTGGGGTCTACAAGTGTGAAATTTGGCCTGGGTAATAGGGTGGATATTTGTCGTTTTTTTTATTTTCTCATGTATGTGCGTGTGTTACTGTGGTTATCTTCTGTTCCCCTTCGATGGATCGATCGTATCATTGGAGGGCTGGCAGATTACAGGTTGGGTTGTTGCTGCGGTTCTTTTTTTAATTTTTTTACCCGTTTTTTCCCTGGCATTTCAGTCGTGTCTTCTTTTCTTGTTGATAAATTCAATTCTCTTTTTATTTTGTAGTGGGCGCCGGCGGGGGGATGGGAAACTGTGTGAGTGTAAGTGTGTGTGTGTGCATGTGCGTGTGTCTGTGTGGTCTTGATATACATTTCCCTTTTCTTTCTCTTTTGCTGGTTTCTAGTTTCTGAATCATTGCTCGGTGTCGTCTCGAGGTCTGGTTTGTCCATAAAATGCACACGGAACATCGCCCATCACGATTTGGCAAGATTTCATGCCCACGGCTCCTCCCGTTTATCCCTCCCTTCCCTCCCCCCTCCCTCTCCCCCTCCCACGGTCCAATGAAAAAAATCCTGGGGAGAACTTGTCGTGCAGATTAGGCCGGGAGTGCACGGGGAGAAGGGGAGGGGGGAATAGGTATTTAGGATAAAAAATTGATTTTCTTCCCGATTTGGGTCTTTTTAAGTCATTACAATACTATGGACGATAAGTACACACACCCCCTACTAGCTACTCTACTTCCTACAGTACAGCCTATGCACGTGCAGCAAAACTAGACAGCAACCCAACTGCTTTCGAAACCCGTGCATGAGTGGGGGGGGGACAAGACGGGAGGTGTCTTGTATGGGTTGGGTCGTATTGTGTACGTACTGCTTACGGAGCCTTTCTACTGGAGACCGAGTACCGATATAGTGGGGGGGTGGATACTAGTTGACTTGTGTTGCCGGGGGCGGGAGGAAGAGCGGGGTTGCGGGGTGCGGAGGGGGCTATTTCGGTGGGCTGGCCGTTGATATCCGCTGGTTATCGTACATATTATAGGGAATGCATTGGTGCCGATTTCTGGTCTCTGGCTCTCCTTTTTCCGGCAAGCCCCGCGGCGGTCTTGTGGCGTCACGCCGAAGTTGGACTGGGCGTCTCATACTTGATACCCGCATGTGGCATGTATTGGTGTGGTGTGTGTGTGAGCGTGCGTGTGTGGGTACTATTCTGAGTGTGTTTCTGCAGGTGGCAAGAATAATCTGTGGATCCGAGCACCCCAACGGCATGTTGCAGCAGCAGAAATATCTGTGGGTTTGAACGCACCACCCAAAGCGGGGGTGTTGCTGCCGTAGGGCGAGCCATTCGGGTTGTGCTATTGAGATATCTCCAGCAAATTTTGCCGGGTGGAGATCTTGCCTGCCGAGTGCTGCTGCCCTCCAACCCGTTCTGGGGGTTTGTTTCCTAACGGTGACGTCCGGCTTCTAGGCGTGATGTAACGGCGGCTGAGTGATTCCGTATGGCCAGCCGTGTTTGGGAATCCGGCTGTGGTATCACCCGCGGCGGCTTCTACACGCGATAGCACTCGACACAATTATCAACCGCTCTATATACCACACACACACCTAGGAACCTTCTAAAAAATGCAGAGCTCTTCCATTCGGAAACAACTCTATTTGTAGGGAATTTTGCGGGTTTGTATTCCGCGTGTGGAGCTCTGAACCGCATGCCCGCAACCAGCACTTCCCATTACAATTCGTAGGGTTCTCAAGTCTGCACGGCGTAATTTTACCGTATGGATCTAGAGGCTTATTAAAAGCTTTGTGAGAGTGCTTTCGCTTGGGAAATAACCCCATCTATAGGAGGGTGTATATTCCGTGCGCGTGCGGGCAACGCACCCGGGCGGCATCTGAACCAGATGGCCGGCCAAGACATTTTGCACCCGCGCCCGTTGACAGTAAACGTTCCCAAAAGACACAGGGTGCTGGCGAAGTCACTGCTCCACCGCACGGACCAATAGTGAGGTAACTGTGCCACACCAAGTCCACGACGTCAATGTTCCCCCCGCAAAGCTACCCCACCAGTATTTCAGTGAACCATTATGGACTTAAACCAACAACTTTACCCCTGGAACTGGAGCAAGGTCAGAAGAGCCACGCCTATCATTGAGGAATACCGGTTCGATCGAGAAATTGAGTCCGTGAAGCAGTTCTTGGGAATTGGTTGCCCGTCTGGCGGGGAGACGGTTACGACATGCAGTCTAGATGTCGACATACTCTACATAGCCACAAATGACGCCCCATGTCCTAGCTCCTCAGGCTGGATGACAAGGGATCCAAGAAGGCTGCCACGGGTAACGTTCAGGATTGCGCATGCCCGGAATAGATCCTTCTCTCCCCCGAAGCACCACCGGTTTCATGTTAAGAGGTGACTACCTATCAGACTTTGCGTGGCGGCAGAATTGTATCCAATATCGGATGCCCAGGGAGCTAGAGTCCGTTCGGATGCATTTTCACCCTAGCTCTTCTATGCCATTTTGATATCCAAGATTTGTTTTCCTTTAGTAGTTCATAACCATAGAACCAATGGGATAGCCTTGATAACGCCACGTAGATTCGACTATCCTATCTTTAGTATTTATACCATGGAAGACAGGATCAGCGCATTTCTCGATTCATCTTCTCATATATATAAATGGTGGGAATGTGTATCCAGTCTTTGTCGATTTTCGGATCACTTGGTCCTTGATCCGTCCTCGGAGTCTTCGATTTTGGGACGTTTCTGGTGGCGGGAAGACGGAAGTGGTATTTCTTGAAATTGGATATCGATATCGTCGTCTATGAATTTGAGGTCGTGAAAGCCCCACTATTCAAACCCTACTTGCCAAGGGGTGTAATGAGAATCACATGAAAATTAAAAAAAAAAAAAACAATTGATGACTCGATATGGCTTGAGCCTCATCTTCTGCATAACTCGTAACCCGCACCGCAATTCTCCTGCAAACTTCTTGGCAAATCGTAACCAATACCAACTTTCCTTCTTACAATTCTCTTCTTCCTTTACGGCTGGTTTCTCGGAGACGAAGCGAATGTTTTTGCGATCGCAACCTATTAGCGACAGTCGGATAGATTCCAGGACGAGTTTTGGGCGGGGTTCGAGAAATTTGATTTGAATTTGAATAACTTCCAAAAAGGTTCGCCAAAGTATATATGGCCTTGCTGGCCGGGGAGGCTCGGAAATATATAGACCTCATCGTTGAGAATAATCTACCTTGACGTGCTCTATTTCTCGTCAAGTACTTCTATTCTATTTACAGTCTGTCGTTGCTTGCAGAAGTAGTTTCGAGTGATGCACGGAATACTTGCTACGCTATTAGAAGCGCTGGAAGTCTTTTGCGGTATCTTGCGAAGAAGAGGACGTTGCAGAATGGTTCGTTGAAGAGTTGGAACACGTTGAATTCATGTTTCCGTTTAATGTCAACAAAGGTGGTCCGAAGTTTGCTATTATGGTGCTCGGATACCTACCCATAAACGAGAATGAACTAGGTTTGGCAAGAATTAGGATCGGGTGCTCAGAGGGTTGTTGGGCGGGATTTCTAGTACGTATCTCTTCTGTTAGTATGTTTAATAGGTCATCAGGGCATTCTTCAAGAGAAAGTATTCTGCACCGGGATATTTCGATAGGGAACGTCCTAGTATCGGAGGATGAAGATGAGGGCTTCCTTATCGACCTCGACCACGTCATCTAGGAGAATTCTGGAGCCAAAAAGCGTGCTAAGGTGTTCACTTCCATTAGATTGCTTCTCCAAGAGGTGCTAAGGAAAGTCAAAGACCTCATAGCCTTTATGGACGACCTTAAGTTAGTATTTTAACTTATTTTCCAGGTTTGTATTCACTACCCAGGACCAAGAGGGCAAGGCAAAAGAATTACGGAGTATCAAGAGTCGAACTTTCTGATAAAACTAGAGTTGCAAACGAACAGGACTTTCTAAACCGTGTACGTGCAGGCTTTACACAATACTATTGCCATTCTTTCCCTGGATCAATAAGCTACGAAAGGATGTTTTTCTCGGTGGCTCAAGGTGGGCGAAAGAAGATGGTACCTCGTATAAGCGCATGAAGGATGTGTTAAGCAGGGAAGACCCAAGGGTTATACCCGTGTGGTCTGATCATGGAAAAAGTTGCAGTGAAAAGGACATGTAGATGCCTGAAGAGTTAAAGGGATAGTGGGAAGCTAGGATTGTGGAGCGATATTGAGTCTGGAGAGCGAGGCCCGAATAAGATCTCTTCGGACGAGGCATTTGTGACGCGTATTGTCCGAAGCATCGTACTCGGTACAGTAGTAGACAGGTAAGTAAAATCAGACTTGCAAACCTGCCACATTGTAAACACAGCGCGGTTGTAGGTCTAGAAACATAGTCAATATAATCTAGGCATTTCATATCACGGTATCGGGTCCTCGTTGAAACAAATTCCGGTGTTCAAAACTGTCGTATCGAAGTAGAGTTTCCGCACGCAAATATAAACAAATAAGACTGCTTCATACTGAAACAGCTTCCTATGAAGCATGACGCTTCGAAGCGTTTGAATCTCTCGCGCTCGCGCATACTTGGCTAGATATTTTCTGCGAGTACAAAATTCCGCAGTCGTTCACGGGAAGTGCGTGCAGTTGGCCATCAGCGAAGCCGTTTTTGACACAGGGGTCTGGTCACGACCTGAAATCCCTGATACAATGGTTGGATATGGTGATGATAGCGCTGGGATTTGGTGATGTAAAGTCTCATTGTATTGGTTGGCCGCCCGCCATTTATTTTATAAAGGATTGATTACGTGTCAATGGCTAATGGCAGATTCTTGTAGATGCCAATAGATACCCTTCCGTCCGACGGATACTTGTAGAACCCATAGATACCTGTGAGCTTCATTGATATCCACAAACGATATTTCCCAGATACTTAGACCACCTGCGGACGATGCAATCTCAGAAAATCGGGTACCATCTAACCAGACCGTCATCCGTTGGTTGCTCGACTAGGGGGTTGTACAGTTCGTATATCCCTGAAGTAGCCAAATCCGCCGCCAGCGGCTTCGAATCATCGTGCAAAGCAGTTAGCCACAACGCTGACAAATAAAGCCGCTGATTTCCTTAGTAGTTGTGTATATCGACCACAATTTGGATTAGGCCCGTGGTGAAAGCATGGCTAGACTTGCTGAAATGTCCTCCCGAGGACAACCATGGTGGCCAGCGACAGTGAGTGTGTAGGAGGATGAGTCCAACAGCGAAGGGGGTGGACGCGCCGAGAATTGGGGCTCAAATTTAAGCCTCGAACCCTTGCAAGGTGCACAGACCATGTTGCCCTAATCAACTTCACTCCCTGCAGCTGACAGGAGTGTCAAAATTTATCTCGTGAAACGCTGGGGGCATGTACAGAAAATATCGATCCTCAGAATTTGCTACGGAATGGCCAATAGAGTTGTTTGCAGCGTTGTGGTATTCTTACGATGTCAATTACTACAGCTAGAGGGATTGTTGATGTGTGAGGACCTTAAGAGGATTTAAAGTACGTCAACGTTTGTTTGTTTGTAATCATTCTGTATCTACCAACTTGCAGGTATGACATACATCTTCCTCAAATCCTTGCTACTCCCTCACCAACAAAGAAAAGGCTCATGTCGTAGCCTCCCCATCCATCGCTCTACCCCCTGAGTACATCAACGTTGGTACTTCTTCACAAACGCTGTCAGCGATGCTCGGTCTCCAATATGAACCCAAAATATTACTCCAGATTTCGTTGAGGCGGCTGTCTTGCTTTTGCAGCCTTGGGTATTGCATGTTTTCTCCCCGACTTTCGACTTCCGACATTACCCTTTCAACGTATTGTACACCCCCGTCACCGCAAGGGATCTGGAGAGGGATCTTATAATATCAGTGACCGCTTTGCTGCCATCCTGGTATCACTTTGTGGAAGTCCAGAGTTTGTCCGTTAAAACCGGATCATACGCACCCTCCCCATCCCGATTCTTCTTTAATCCTCCCGATCCCTGATTCTTTCGTTAGTTCCGATGTCCTCATTCCTCAGAGTTCGAGTCGACTTCAACAGTTCCAACCCTCATTACCTTCCCCGGGTCGTTTTTTTGGTACTTGTAGCCTCTTTTTAGAAAGAAGATACAGCATATTAACTCAGATGTTTGGTGTCCATATCTTCTGGGAAGATCCACAATTCAGACCCTAGATAGTCATGGAAAGCGCCCCTATCTCCGTCGGACAGCCTTAAAAGCGCCAGTAACATCGAGATTATTCTTTTGTTTTTTTCCACTTGGCCGAATGTTTGCAGAGGGGGCGACGATCTCACCGGTGGTGAATCACTGCGGAAATGTTATTTTAATGCAGATATCTGTCAGTTGGTTAAATGTTACCGGTATTAAAACTTAGAAGTCGTTGATGCTTTTTTGTTTGTCACGATATGAGACGCGATATATGGACTTGTGTAGGTCTATAGAATCCAGCTCTGGATTCCCCGTTTTAAATCCAGAATATCACTCGCAGAATGAACTACGCAGTCATGACCATGGCTACCGGTGCCCCTCCAAAAAGCATACGTATGCACAACACCCTGGATGAACTGCCCAGTTATCTGATTACATACAAGTCTCGCATACGACCGACTTGGGAGCCAGCGAGACGAAGTGATTGTGTTAGGGTCTCATATCCATTCCGTCGAAGTGGATCAAATGGATGTAAGCGATCAATACGATAACCGCCACGGAATTTGATACGAATGCATGCACCGCAAAGCAGACCATTATTTTATCATGACCAAATCTAGGATACATACGTTCTTTTCATTGACATGATGAAAGGGTATGCACACAACCAGCAACCAATAACCTGTAATTGCACCATCAATGCTCTGAAATAAAAGTGGCCGAAATGAAAAAAGAACCCAGTACTCTGAAACCTCAAATGCTTAACAAAAAGATGAGTGGAATTGAAACGCTACATGAAATAGAATAGCTGAGAGGAGGAGTGTGAATGATCATCGGAAGCCAGAAGGCGATGAAATAGCCAGCAGTCACCATCACGGTGTGCGGCATACCCAAACTTTAGAGTAAAGGCTCTCAACTAGGATGTGATAGGGCGGCTGACGATGTAGGTGTAGGCTCCCATTTTGCGCTGCCTGTTACTACCGCCTACCCGGACCTATACTGCCGCTAGCCGACTTGCCACCACCAGGGACATCACATACGAGTAGGTCCTCAGTACCACGGCCAAGACACCCGTAAACCTTGACGCTACCCTTGGTGATGCCGACGACCGCTGAGGTGCCCGCATATACTGCATCTCCCTCCGTGCCAGTTCGGTTGCAAGCCACGAAGATTGTTTCTCCAGATGGTCCTGGCCCTCCAAGGTCGAGGACTGGCTGCAACCTTTGAATCCAATATGAAAGTGTATCTGCATCAGGAACCTGCGCTTGCTTAATGAGTGATTCAGGTGATTGCATGGTCAACCAGGCCATGGAAACCACTGCGAGGTTTGATTTGCTGTTCACTATGTGATTCGCAAATTCGTATTTGTCGAAAGGCTCTGTAAAGTTCTTTGGATTCAGATCCATGCCTTCAACCACGTACAGTCATGAATTAGCACTCGGTTATGAAACTTGCATGAATATACTCACAAATTCCCATTGATATCTTGCCTATACCTCCTGGGATATCCCCGGAGTAGAACCCTGAGCCTTCCTCGCACCATGATTCGTCCGTTGTGAACAGAAAACTCTTCCTGTAGTTTGCCAGAACGTTTCCTTCTGGTGAAACCAGTACTGCCGAATTGTACCGGGACATCGAGCTTTGAGGTGCAGATGGCGAGTGCGAGCAATATTCGGGGTATCCGACTACGACGTGGCATCCCAGCTGCCTGGCAATGCTGCGTGCCCAAACGGTTGAAGGGCCAGCGGCTGTTGGTTCTAGGTGGAAACGGATTTCCTGCAGTGACTTGAAATTATACCCTGGACGCGGGGTCAGTGAGACAAATCAATGGAACGTGGTGATAGGCGACGGGAGGGCGCGCGTTTTGGAATGGGAGCATCGAATGAACAGGTGGGGATATCTCATTACTGATGACGCTGATGGCTAGCTAATGTGGGGTAGTCGTGGATGCGTCACGCCAGGCAAACAAATGAGGAGAAGCATGTGGTTGAACAAGAACAACGCACCCGAGAATGCCATCTCTGGAAGAATGAGCAAATCCAAATCCGTAGGATTAGCTTTCGATATGATTGCTTCGGCTCTCTTCAGGTTGTGGGCCAGATTCCCGAGCTGCGGGTTAAACTTCATTACGCAAATAATTGTCACAAATTAGCCCACGAATTGCTGAAAACCCGCCGCAAACAAGACACGAAAGCAGAGATGCTAGGAATAAAAAGCCGCTGTTCCGCAGCTACTTTATTCTACTATGTCGTCTTGCTGCAGCAGCGGAATATAAGGGGAAGAGCAAACGCACCTGTAGACATGCGATTCTCATGGCTGCAGATTTTAGCGAAGCTCTGGCAGCTGTGCAGCGTATAGGAAGTATTACAAAGGTTCAACAAAGTGAGTTGTTGCGGGGTGAGGTGGGGACGAAGGCTTTGATGAGTCTTTCAGCGGCTTATGTGCTATTGCTGCTGCTGGTATACTGGTGGTTGGGCCCCTTTGATACTACGTAGCCGTGATGATCTGGAATCCGAGAACTGAGAAAGAGGAGCGGTCTGGAGTCAGAGTAGTCAACAGTTAGATCCACCGACATAATCGGCGCATTGTTTTTGCGTTGGCAGGGCGGGGCGGTCGGTGGTGAAGTTACTCAGAGTAGATAACCTCGAATATCCAATAGGCGCCGCTATTATCCTGACAAATTGGAGCTACGGTTAAGAACCTGGAGTGCAGGAGGAACCAGGGACTCTAAGCGATGGTTATAATCCTGCGAGTGAGCAGATATCTAGACTTGAAGTGGTAAAAGTCCACAATTCACAGCTGTTTCTTACTTTAGAAGGACAGCGAATGTCAGTGGCTATTTTTTAGTTTGGGCTCGAACGCCTAATCTCATAGCTTAATTACTCACTTCTGCAATCAGTGGAATAGAATGCTATGTCACTCCCGCTTCCCCGTGGACTTGCTACATGTCTTTCCAGCCGTACCAGCTTATAGACCACTCTAGTTGGACCGCTATACCTAATGGATGGGTTTAGGTGCTCTTTTGTGAAGTGCTAGTTAGACAGCCTTGGTAGGGGTCGTTTATTGTATGTTCGAAAGGCTAAATACTAGACTAAGTATTATTGATAGAGCGAAAGTAGGCTGCTCTCGTTCTTAGAGTTTTCGTTAGTCGGTAAGCTCGATACTAAAACTATAGTAAGTTAAATACGAATTAAACTATGACCCCCTCTAGTCTCATTTGCTAGATGATCTCACCATTGGATTTTGAGACGTATTGATTGTTGGAACGAGAAAGGGTGGGCAATATGCGGTTAAGTAGAATATCGCGAAGTGCGGCTGTTGGCAATAAAAATATAAGTATCTAGATGATCGGAATTGTGGGGAACAAAAACGGGGGAATATACTACAATCGTGATATGTGATATCGGATACTAGTAAAGAAAGTACCACCCCTCCTCAAATTTTCAGTATCCGACATTTGTTCATCTCAATCGCCCCTAGAAAAGAGGAACTGGAACCCGGAATGGGTAGTAGGGTATAGTCTTTTGTTAATAAAACAGCAGCATCGCGAAGTGTGGCGGTCTTCTTAGGGCAGTTGTTAGGGCTAGTGGAGTAGTCTTTCTTTCATCACTTTCTAGCGAGCTTCTCTTTGTTCTTGTACTTCTACAATTCACACAGTTTTCACTTTTACTACGCGGTCACGTATTTGCACATCGTGAGATTACGCCCAACAGAAAAGACGCAGTCCGGAACCTAAACCCCTCTTGTCAAGGTACTAGTGCCTCTTCCATGAATGCGGCCTTCGCCATGCCAATTACAAGATGGATCAAGCAGATCTTTGGGCTCGTGTTGATGCAGAGGACAATAAGATCGCTTTGCAAGACATTAAGATCGCTTCACTGGAGGACCATGTGAACAGTCTGACGTCCTCACTTGATGCCTATAAACTCTTACGGAATCGTTTCATCAGCACGTTCAAAAGAGATAAGCTGGCCAATGCGACCGATGCTGACAGGAGCGGGCAATGTATGGGCTCACGGAGGTGATGCTGTTGTCAATACCTCGTTGTATACAGGCTCAGAGAGGAGGCGAGACCCCCTCTGTTTATGAAAGACTTTACGGGATGAACCCCTTTAATAGGCTATCAATCAATGAGTTCTCTTTATGGCTTTACTTCCTGGGCAAGGCTAACTTGTTCAGACCATAAACCAACCATTGACGTGTTGAACTTTCACGCCGGAATTATCGCTTCCAAACATAAAATTGGTACTACAGCATGCGCATTTTATACGAGGTTTGGGGAATTTATCAAACTCTTTAAAGAGTCAGATTACGACGAAAACTATTTGGATGACGGTGGGACTACTGAAGTGGCTCGTGTGCACTGGTCATTTTTACGATGTGCGAAAGATGAGGTTAGGGATGTTGAACCGTGGAAGAGGGTTGACTATAGAGTGTAGGTAGTCATTGTAATTTTAATTACTAGTCATTGTTATTTTTACTACTAGTGATTGATCATAGTATGAGATTGGAAAATTGGGGGGCGAAGCTGATATGCAAATCTCAGGCTTTGCCTTAACGCTTTCTAAAGGGGCTGCGGCCCCTTAAGATTCCCTTAGAAGCGCAGAACTGGAACCGTCTCTTTTAGGGACTTAGGTACAAAGGCGAAGGAGCAGGTGCGCAAGGGAGAAAAGTGATAAGAGGAGTATTTGGTTGGTAGGTGCCGAAGAACGCTCGTAGCCTTTGGGCGTGGAGGATTTGTTTCTTTATTGTTGATGATAGTTTTGGTTGATAAAGATGGCAAGGAGGCCTTAAGGTAGTTTTGTGGGGTTTGGTTAAGGTAAGAGTAACGATGTTTATGAGCGATGGTTTCGCGACTAATGGAAAAGATAGTTCAGGGACTGAAATATCGATTAAGATGTAATGACGAATGGATGAGTGTTGGTTGCAAGCAAAAGAGGAGTGATAAAATGACTTTTGCGCGAAGTATTGGAGCGACGCTAAAGGTGAGTACTCATTTCGGTGGTGAGCAATTGTGATCCTCGCGTTATTTACTATTGTAATGAGTACTAATTGAAACGGAGATGATTAGTGTTGTCGATAGATATACTGTCTTATTGACGAGTTATTGTTACGAGTAATGTTAAGAGATGCAACGGAGTGATACGACTATAGAATAAAAAATAGATTGTTGAGCTTGCCATAGTAGTTGATGTTAATGAACCTATGTATGGAGTCGAGTCAATTATTGTTAATTGATAGTCATTGTAATTTTAATTACTAGTCATTGTTGTTTAGATGGGGGCCAAACGACGTTGACAGACCTGGTCCACTTTACATTGAAATAGAGAGGAAAGGATGTGATGAGAAACTCCCCGCACAGAAACAAGCAGCAGAACGTCGCAATCTGAAGTTGGGAAAAGCTTGCAATGCAGAAAAACTGGCCAAACGCCCTTGCTCCTACACCAGAAAACAATACAAATAAACGCAAAGAAGATTGTATAGTGGCGGTTCCATCAATCCTCGATCACATAGCTGCCATCGCGTGGACGGTAGACGATATTGCTGGACTCTAGTTCTCTCAAAATCTCCTCGGGTAGCTTAGAGAGATAGAGGTCAGTACCGAAAGAATGAGTTGCAACACAGAATTACTGAGCCTTACATTCCCACTCACTTTCACAGCATACACCCCTTTCTCATAATTGTCGATTCTTTGCCATCGTCCAACCCAAGACTTTGTCGGCTCGCGCAGTGTAATCAAGCCTTCGAATACGGGGGATGTGATATCCTCGATCAGGTCGGGCCCGAAATTTTGCAGCAACGGTTCGCAGTTTGGACATCCGACTGTCTTGAATTTCTGTGAAAGCTAGTTAATTGACGGGCAGAATACCTAAAGCGGGCTGAAAAACTAACCTGCATAGTCTGCACAAAGGAACAGATCATGCATGCACGCAGGTTGCGCATCTGACCCGGAGTAACGTAGTTGGTAGACATGGTCGCTGGATGTTGGAGAGGGAGAAAGAAAGCTTCGAGGTGCTCCGCCTCGTGTTGCACGATGTAAGCGGCGGCGGAAGATTATTAATGCGGGAGCCTCAATTCTCGTGTTGAGTGGCACGGCAGATTCTTAGCGCGTGGATCTCGTATTCTTTGTCAGACAGACTTCTGTGAGCAATAATCGGACTCATCCTCTTTTGTTTTTCCGAGATAGACATACCAACTATTCCCGAAGTCTCTGGGTTAAAGGACAATCACCTGTGTCCTGCTCTACTACTTGTAAACCGACTGATTTTATCTGCCACAACGACTAACAGACCTTCAAAGTTTAAGAGAATAGGTGTACTTGAATTTGCTCTGCGGGAGCAAGCGGTGAGGTAGCTATACTCTATCAGATGGGGTCTATATCCTGTAGCGATCCCGAAGGTTTGTTCTCCAATGCATTATTATCCGCAATTCCCTGCACTTACGCCATACCTTCTCAATATCACGATATATTCAGCCAACGGGAGTTGTTGACATTTGGTGGATGGTAGGGTTTGGGCCGTTGAGTCCAACAAGAAGCGACTTTACGACCTGTTTTGTGGATTCTACAGTCGATGTTGTCAGTCTCGCGTTGATAGTAATCGGATCCATCCAGCTATATCTGCTTCGCAAGCGTGCGCCTTATCCGGTACCGAAAAACTGGCATTACTGGCTTAAACTGGTGCGTGGCATTGGAGAATCTAGACGGTGGTGTGATATGAAATGGTTATGTTGACTGATTGACGCGTTATAGACTGTCGTCGGTTGTCTGATTGTCGTTTCGTTCCTACTCGCCTCACTGGAAATTGAATATTCGTCATCATGGGCTCACGATATACAATTTTGGACGCCAATCTTCAGCTGTGTTGCATTAGCAGTAGCTTTTGCAATCCACAACTTTGAGCACGCACGATCACGCGTCCCCTCCGGCACCCTGTTGTTCTTTTGGCTAGGGTTCGTTGTCATTCATGGAATTCAACTACGACAGTCCATATCATTGAAAGACTACATATACCGTCTTCCCAGGCTAGTCGTCTTATCGATTCTAGAAGGGCTCGGCATTGTTATATTTGCATTGGAATGGCTGGTTCCGAAGAAGTGGAGCACATACAGCACTCTTGACGATGACCAGTACAAATGTCCGACAGAAACAGCGAATATTTTCTCGATTTTGACTTTCGGTTGGATGACTCCAATGATGAAGCACGGGTACACCAAGTTTTTGACGGAAGAGGACTTATGGGATCTTCGAAAGCAGGACACAACACATTATACAGAGGCGAAATTTACCAAGGCGTGGGATAGACAGCTGCGGCGTAAGAACCCGAACCTCTGGTTTGCACTCTTTGAAGGGTTTGGTGGCCCTTTTGGCATCGGTACGCTATTCAAGATTGTACAAGATATCCTTGTGTTTGCTCAACCACAATTACTGCGCAAGCTCATTTCATTTGCTGCGTCCTATAATTCGGGAAACCCTCAACCCGTGATACAAGGGCTGGCCATCGCAAGCCTCATGTTCATAGTATCCGTTATTCAGACGGTAACCCTACATCAGTACTTTCAATATGCATTCGAGACCGGAATGCGGATAAGGAGCGCACTGACTGCCGCTATATATCGAAAGAGTATACGATTGAGCAACGAGGGCAGGGCAGCGAAGTCCACCGGAGATATCGTCAACTTACAAGCGGTGGACACTCAACGACTGCAAGACATCACTGGGTATGGCCAACAAGTCTGGTCTGCTCCTTTCCAGATCACTCTTTGTATGGTTTCGCTGTACCAACTCTTGGGGCCGAGCATGTTTGCTGGAGTAGTCATGATGATTCTCATGATTCCCATAAACGGTTTTATTGCAAGCCTGATGAAGACGCTTCAGAAGCGGCAGATGAAGAACAAAGACGCTCGCACCCGCCTCATGACAGAGATTTTGAACAACATAAAGAGTATCAAGCTTTATGGGTGGTCTACTCCCTTCAAACAGAAGCTGGATCATGTCAGGAATGACCAAGAGCTCCGAACTTTGAAGAAAATTGGGGTTGCTTCTGCTTTTGCTAGTTTCACTTGGTCCTCTACACCTTTTTTGGTGTCCTGTGAGTTCAAAATACTTCAGTTTCCATGGATTCAAATACTAACGCTAAACTAGGCTCCACATTTGCTGTATATGTGCTTACCCAAGATAAGCCTTTAACAACGGAGATTGTCTTTCCTGCGCTGACGCTTTTCAACCTGTGAGTATACATTCTAATCGATCTATGTAGAATCAGCTAACGGATTCAAAGTCTGACGTTTCCACTTACTATGTTGCCTATGATTATGACTGCTCTGGTTGAAGCTAGTGTTGCCGTTGGACGGATTACCTCATTTTTGAAAGCCGACGAGCTCCAGGCTGATGCAGTTATCCGCGAGGATGCAGTAACTAAATATGGAGAGGAGTCTGTTAGAGTCACACATGGGACATTTACCTGGAATAAGAATGAGCCCGATAACGATTGCTTGAAAGACATCAATTTTATTGCTACTAAGGGGTCCTTAAGTTGCATTCTTGGTAGAGTAGGGTCTGGAAAATCTAGCTTTTTGCAAGCTGTACTTGGAGAGCTGTGGAAAAGAGAGGGGGAGGTGGTTCTTCGAGGCAGTGCTGCCTATGTCTCACAGCAATATTTTATCATGAATGCCAGCATCCGGGAGAATATTGTTTTTGGTCATCGGTACGATCCCGAGTTTTACCAGCGCACGATTCGAGCCTGCGCTTTGCTAGAAGATTTTGATCATCTACCAGATGGGGACGAGACACAAGTTGGAGAAAAGGGTATCAGCTTATCCGGTGGACAAAAGGCTCGGGTAACGCTTGCTCGAGCCGTCTATGCACGAGCCGATATTTACTTACTCGACGACCCGCTATCTGCCGTCGACCAGCATGTTGGCAAACATCTTATCGAAAACGTCTTCGGGCCAAACGGCGTACTTTCTAGCAAAACTAGAATCATGGCCACCAACTCTATTCCTGTTTTGAGAGAAGCTGACCGTATCACTTTAATTCAAGGTAACGTTTTGAACCGAACACTAACATTGTGTATTCGCTGATAGTTTGTAGGGGGTAAATTCGTCGAAGCTGGTTCCTATGATTCCGTGATGGCCGCCAAAGGCAGCATTTACGAGATCATCCGTCACATGAAAGATAACAAAGATCAGAACGATGATGCTTCCAGCGATGAGCTGACGATCGTTGCAGCTGGGACATCGCAGGAGGTTTCCAGTGAGGAAGATAACGTTCCCGAATTGGGGGGAGAGCGTCTGGACAGCATGAAATCTCGACGAGTGAGCCTGCGAAGGGCATCAGCCGCAAGTTTGCATCGGGACCGGAGAAAGACTGTGGATGAAGAGGCACAGGCTGGAAGACGAACGATGACCTCCGCGGAAACCTCCGAAAAGGGCAAGGTTAAATGGACTGTGTATGGGGAATACGCAAAAGCGTGTAACCTTTGGGGAGTCTTGATCTACATGATTGCTCTCGTTTGCTCCCAAGCACTATCTGTTGGCGGGAATTTGTGGTTGAAGAGGTGGTCTGAGATCAACTCCGAACACGGCAAAAACCCCCAAGTAGGCAAATACATTGGAATCTACTTTGCCTTTGGAATTAGTGCGGCTGCTTTAGTTGTTTTCCAGACATTGATTCTATGGATCTTCTGTGCTATCGAGGTTGGTGTAGATATTTTGATAACTAATAGTGGCTGGATGCTGACAAGGATTCTCTAATAGGCTGCGCGTAAGCTCCATGAAAAGATGGCAGTCTCGATCTTTCGCAGTCCAATGTCGTTTTTCGAAACAACACCAGCTGGACGTATCCTCAACCGCTTTTCCAACGATATCTACAGAATCGACGAGGTCATCTGTCGTTGTTTCAACATGCTCTTCCAAAACAGCGCACGATCTCTAGCGACCGTAGCGATAATATCTTATACCACCCCACCCTTTATAGCTGTGGTTGTACCGTTGGCGTTCCTCTATCTTTATATTCAAAGATACTATCTCCGTACCTCCCGCGAACTAAAGCGATTAGACAGTGTTAGTAGAAGCCCTGTCTACGCCCATTTTCAAGAGACCCTTGGTGGAATATCTACGATTAGAGCCTATCAACAGCAGAATCGTTTCATTAAGGAGAATGAGTTTAGGATGGATGAAAACTTAAAGGCATACTTTCCCTCTATAAATGCCAACAGATGGCTCGCGGTACGATTGGAATTTATCGGTAGTGTCATCATTATGGGTGCGGCTGGGTTCTCTATTTTGTCTGTGGTCTCGGGGAGCGGTCTGTCATCAGGAGCGGTCGGTTTGGCTATGAGTTACGCATTGCAGATTACCCAGTCTCTGAACTGGATTGTTCGGCAAACGGTTGAGGTTGAAACAAACATTGTTTCAGTCGAAAGGACGTTGGAATACTCCAATCTTCGTGCGTACTTTCTCCCTCTGGTGGTTATCCAACGCTAACATTTGTCTCCAGCCAGCGAAGCTCCGGAAGTTATACCGCACCAGAGGCCTAGCCCAAGCTGGCCCGCGCACGGCGCTGTGTCCTTCTGTAACTACTCTACTCGGTATAGAGAAGGATTGGACTTGGTATTGAAAAATATCAACCTGGACATCAAGCCGAGAGAAAAGATCGGCATTGTTGGCCGCACTGGTGCCGGAAAGAGTTCACTAACGGTGAGGAAATTTGTGACATCCCCCTTTCCACCAACTAATCGGTATATCTAGCTCGCCCTCTTCAGGATAATAGAAGCTGCCAGTGGCAGCACCATTGTTGACTCAGTTATTACCTCTTCCATTGGACTGCACGATCTGAGATCGCGCCTTTCCATCATCCCCCAGGATGCTGCCATTTTTGAGGGTACGATTAGAGACAAGTAGGTTGATTCTTATCTCCCACACCACCATTTCAAGGTTAACTCTTCTAGTTTGGATCCGCGTGGTGTCCACGATGATACCGAGCTTTGGGGAGTGTTAGAAATGGCATACCTCAAAGAAAAGGTCTCAATGATGGAGGGAAAGCTCGATGCTCATATACATGAAGGGGGCTCCAATTTGTCTGTTGGAGAAAAGGCCCTCGTCAGTCTTGCTCGTGCACTGCTTGCTCCATCCAACATACTGGTGATGGACGAAGCCACAGGGAGTCTCGATAACCAAACAGATATTCAAATCCAGCAAACTATCCGCGAGTTGGACTCGACAATCATTACGATTGCACACAGGATTGGGACAATCATAGACTATGATAGGATCGTCTTACTTGACCATGGTGAGATCAAAGAAGTTGGCCATCCCTATACACTTTTGATGGATCAGGAGGGTTTGTTTTATAGCATGTGCAAGGGAACAGGTAATTATCCAAACTCCCATCCAGGCTTTGAAGTATGCGTATTAATTCGTTATCAGGCGAACTAGACCACCTTACGAAGATAGCCAAGGACGCGTATCTGGCATCGGGAGGTATTATTGATCAATAAATGTTGAGGGATTCTATGACATGGACAGCCGCCAGGTATGAGGAAAGGATATTGGCGAATATAGTTAGGCAAAGCATTATTTGTGAGCATGAGGGGAAACTAGCATCATAGTTTGTACACTTATTATTGAATACCTCGGTTTGGGGTTTTTCCGGTTTTGCTATCCAGGTTCAGGACGAGATGGATTGGTTGTATCGTAGAGTACATTTTCGCTAAAGACAATTAATGCGTTGTTGGAGTACTCTACCTTAATCAAAATGGCTCATAATTCAGCTTATGAATGTGAGTTGCAAGCCCACATATAGTGATGCATGCCAATGTAGTGTTCGTAAGGCGACCATGTTCCTTCCCCCAGACTGGTGAAGTACCGTCAATACATTGCGTTATTCAATCTAGTGTTGCATCATTTGTTTCTCATTAGAGTTTACGATTTAGAGCGTCTATGGGCCACAGATATCTGACCCTGTGGGGAAATGATCGACACCACACCAAAGTTTGGGAGAATCGAAACTCCCCATTATCGCCAGCGGGCCGTGGCGAAGATAGGTTCGGTTTGAAACCGATCTGCGTGCTGCATGGGCTGCGCAAACCTGCACCACGGATCGGATCCACCGGTTCATTTAGACGTTGCTTGCTGAAGTGGACCGCAAAAAGCAGTCAGCAACTTGTTTGTGCTTCTTTATGTCGTGTGCGAATCCCCTTCTGCTACTGCCGTCCGCCTCCGTCATAGACAGAACATCAGCCTTAGGCCTTCATCAATGCATTAAGGAGATCCATATATACTCGGCGCTGGCACTTGGAACCAATGCATGCAAATAGCTGATACTTACTCGAACCAGTAATTCTGAGGTGGGTAATCTCCATATGAAGCAAGACTCAGCCACTAAGAAGTTTTGGCACTTATTCCCGCCGCAAAGTGATGGTGGTGGTGGTGGTGGAGATCATTCTTGGATTTTCCAGCCCCGGCAGACGGAGAATTTGTTTCATGCTTTTTTTTCTTTCGGGTTACCGGCGCAGAAAGGAGGCGGATTGGCGAAGGGTGACGTTTGGGATCATCCTTGAGTTGACCATTAGAGTATTTGGTTTGAATAGACCTAAGATGAAGATGATGAAGATTGATGGTGATGGTGATGGTGATGAGACTGGCCTTCGGCCTCGTACTATCTACATATCCATTTTGCTGTGCCTCGTAGTGAGTGTTGGAGGAGCCACGAAGGTGCGTCACTCCACTCAGTTGCTGGGTGCGCAGCAGCGAAGGCCTATAAGGGAAGGAGGAAACAAACGGATTTGAATCGTGCAGGACATATACTTAAATCTTGGTATAGTATAAATAAGTACCGTAGACGGCTGCAACAGCATTTAGGAGCAATAGCTATCTAAGATACTGTACTCTACACATATATTGACATATTGTAGTACTCGTAGGGCAGTGTAGGCAGCGTAGGCACGCACTATACTCGTGAGTGGTGCGGTTGGCGGAGCGACAATCAGGCGTTCCAATGTGCCGGCATCCGTCCGACAGAAGAGGTAGAAGAGTATCCTCAGGTTAGGGCTGGTAGCTGCGGATGCGGGTAGAGAGATAAAGGTTGCTTTTTTTTTCTCCGAGCCCAGCGCACACGGCGCCGTAAACAGTCGCCAAGGGTGGAACCTCACCACTCCCGTAACCACATGAGGGCGACGGACAGACAACGGGAGTGGATTGGCTGCTTTTTGCTTTTCCACGAAGTGTTGTTGTGATTGATTGATACTGGTGGACGACGTTTGTGTCTATCGTCAACTAGACTGACTGAGTGCTCGCAGAGAAGGCCAGACTGTGACTGTGACTGACGACACTTGACTGTGTGATGAGGTTCGTCATCACCGTTTCGCAGCGAGCGTACCGTACCTGAAAACGACGGAGCGGGCGACGTGTATATATTATTAGAGGAACGGGCGGTATGTGCTGGAGAAGATTGATTTACCGAGCAATCGCACACTGCTCTCCATTCGCAGATGGCGGCCATTCATCCCACTACGTGCTCAGCATCCAAATGCGGGGCGATGATGAAGATGCCTGATCCTTACCGGAAGCTAAGCGTGGTCGGGGACCCTGTATGTGACAAGGGAGGTTGTCCAACAAGCAATTATATCTTCGCTTGCTTCATTCGCTTGGTCGCTTCTTTGGACGGACTCGCATACGGCCGCATCCATCCACCTCTCAACGCTACTTAATACATATTAAACCTACACTGGACGTCCCCCAATCCCTCACATATCACTTTCGATTCCTCGTCGCTTCTTCATCGCAGTTGTGTGCTTGTTACATACCCGCATTCTCCAGCGTCCGTTCCGACTGGGCTCTGGCAAATCTCTCGCTGCACAAAGAGGGCTGTGAGAAGTTGGTAGCGCGCAAGAGAGCAACACCAAGAAGGCGGACAAGACAGACTCCATCACATACGTACAGTCAGACAGACCGATATACCGAAATCTTTTTTCCTCCATTATTATTCCCCTGCTGCTTTTGATATCGATTTTTCCCGTTGTATGGTGACCGGATACGAACCAAAAAAAGAGTACGATCGCACCACACTTGCAGTTATCAGCAATACTTGGGCTTACAGCAGCACAAGCACCAGCAGAGGAAGAGCAATATTATAAGCCGAAGCACAGAAGCAGAAGCAGAAGTGGAGGCAGTACGCACTTCGGATTTCATCCCGGATCCTGCACACAAACAGCTTCAAGGTTGTTACTTGTAAATTCCCTAAATTCCGTTTCTTACCCCCCACTTAACCCCCCACTGCACTATAGATTTTTTTTGCCCTATTTTTGTGGATATTCCGTATTCTAAAGCTGTTTTATGGGCTACTTATGAGTGCGTTGTTATTTTCCTCAATGATATCGCTCTTGCCCGGGTGATTTGGTTCACCGGTTCACTGTTCTGCGACGCCTCCCTTTCCTTTAACAGTCCGTTTTTATCCTGCATGGGGACATTCATCTGATTATTTGTCGAATCCATCTGTGTTCCCTTGCTGGCCGTGTTGTGTGAAGCCTTTTTCCCTTCACCGGTCAGATTTCAATCTGATATTCCGATATTTCGTTTCTGTCTTCCCACCGGACCCTTTTTCTGGACCTATCCCACTGCTGGATTCGCCAGGGGGTTCTGTTGGATCCTTCTTGGGTTGGGGAACCCAGGGCGATCGATGACTGACAGGTGGTCCGGCTACCCAATCCCTACCTCTAAGCCCAACTACCCACGACCCACATACATCACGTCAGTTCTCCGATCACGAGACAAGCTTTCTATGGGACGATTGCCGCAGAGTATCAGAAAGAACCGCCATTAAGCCCGCTCGGATAATAATTCCGCTTGGTGGTTCGTCATTGCAGAACACAGCTAACTAACCGCGTCAGGTAGTCAATTGCAACTAGCGGTAGCTTAAGCATCACCCGAATCGAGAGAAACGCAAAGCGCAGCTACTACTCGTACTTCAGACAACGTCCATCGCCGCTGAAATTGCTAGTAGAGATCTCGTCTTAGACGTTGTGAGTGATAGCGTCAGCCCTCTCATTGGCAACCAGGGCGTTGCTCAAAGAGTTCGCACGACGCAAGGGGTAAGGTTGACGATCTCTCTTGTTCAACAGCAACACGACTGCAAATTCTCGTATTTTGTTGGTGGTAAAAGGAATGTTAGGGTTGACGACGAGATATAGGAATATACCCCGCTCAAGCTCGCAAAACCTTTTTTTAAGCTCCACATTTGAAACAGACCGGAGACAGCATGGATATAAAATCCGGACCTCCAACGGCATCTGGGAGAATACCATCGGTGTCTGGGGCATCCGGTGTCAGGCCTTCCAGCTCAAGGCAGCATTCTCGAACTAAATCCTCGGTACGCGTTTTCTGTTAAAATGATGTTGGCGGCGCACATTCCACTTTTCTTGCATTTGCACATTCATCACCATCTGACCTCTCATATGTTCCTTCGCCTGAATGCACCCCTGACATTAACTGCCCCTGCTCCTGATGCTGCTTGCGCATTCAATACCATATCTTTCATACGTGTAATCATTGTCACGCAGAAACTGAGCGGACGCCCGATTGATAGACTGAGCCCGTCGAACACCTTAAACATCTGCAGAGGCAGTTAATAAAGCATGCCCACCAAACTTCGAGTCAATTTGCCTTGATCATTTGTGATGCAAAAGGCAATATGCAGCTTCCTATCCCCGCAACGAACGCGTTCCAAGGTTATTTAGAAAAGTGGATTCCCGATCAAGTCCGGCAAGAGGCGAGACAGATCGCCATTAGCGCCGCAGATGAGAAGAAGGTGCGGCGAAGACGAGACAGCGGAATCAGTAAGGAGGGTCGCCAACAGGAGCGGAACCAGCCGCCATTGGAGGGTGACGAAGATGAGGATGAGGACTGGTCGATTAACCCGCAGGGAAAGGCTATGTCGCATGAGGAAAGAATGTTGCTTTCCACAGCTCCTCAGGATGATCATGCAGACATACATATGAAGAAACGACCGTCCCAAGTGGACGATACACCGATGTCAAGAAAGAAGAAGACTGTCCCTAGGCCCGAACCAATTCGCACGGGTAGTTCTTCAGGATCAGATGATTACATTCCACCTGGATCAGAGTTTCATCCACTCACAATAGGTGATGAAGATGCAGTTACGACATTTTACATGACCAGGCTGCGCCAGATGCAGCAGCTTATGTGTAAGGTTGTGGCAAAGGCCTGGATTAAGGTGATCGAACCTAAAAAACAATCCAATTTTCCTTACAATCGCGGTAACGAAAGTAAACCGGCCTGGTGGCCTGAAAATGTTCGCCATAAGGAACCCGACCATTTGATGAAACCAGGTGAGAACTATCGCTTGTCCAATCTTGACGTCCATCTTTCTGACCTTGACATTCTAGAACGATTAGAATTGCTCTTGACGATGTTACGGTGTGGAAAGGTTCCGATATCAAAGTTAGTAGTTGCTACTTCAGAGGTAATGGTGCAGATACCCAAAGAACGTATACCGTTGCTTGAGGAGATATACATGGTGGCCGAAAGGGAAGAGCGATGCAAGGCAGGTGCATTATGTACGTCGATTGCCCATCTCTTGGTTTTTCCACGGGCTAATAATCTCTAGCTCCTGATACGGCTGTTTATGTTGCCTCATCTGCGGAGAAAATTATTAGCAGGCCTGCTGCTTCAAAAGAGAGGTCACCGGAAGCACGTCGTCAAAGCATTGCCTCACCTACCCATACCAATTCGGGACCGGGGAGTACAGTGGCGCATACAGATCGGCGAATGTCAGTTCATAGCCCAACGCAGTCTGATATGGCGTCTGTCAACGAAGGTCGCGAAATGGATATTCGAGTTCCGTCCCGATTAGGAAGTAGAGATGAAAGCTCTATGCAGCACTCACAACCATCGCACAACCCATTTTCTGGATCTAATACGGCGGCACCCAGCTTGGACCCTACGGTCGGGTATACGGCAAGTTACGTGCCTCACTCATCGCCAATTCAGACATCTCCCATTCAGGATCAACAGCAGTTTATGGGAGAATCAATGTCGATGGGAAGCTCTATGCGGGGATACTATATGGTCGAGCAAAACCCCCCAATCCTGCGTCGAAACAATACCATGCCGCCGATCCCATCCCCGGGGCCGGTGCATCATTCGTGGAGTACTCAGATGGGAATCTATTCCCCATTCTCACCAGGTTCAACACCGAACCACACACCTTATGGGCCAACGCCACGTCAATCTGCGAGTAATCCACCGACGCCGGTAACTGCAACAGGCTCTTTCCAAGGTTTACAACTTCCTCCTCCGCCACCCCATCCTCAAGGATCGCACCAGAGCCACCAGAGCAACCAGCAGACTCAGCTGGGACACCGGCCGTCGCACCATTCCATCGGGCAAGCAAGTGAAGGGGGTGGCCATCAGTATGATCCACCAGGACACATGGGAACTCAGATTGGAGGTAATACGCACCAAAATCTGTCGGGATTTACAGAGTTTCTGCGGAGTGATTTGGCAACGGATGATGGGAATGGGAGAGGAAAAATGGAATAGGAGGTTGGAGGGGATTTCTGGGCATGAAGGGCGAGTTTTTGCAATATCGGGCAGGCATATACTATGTTCGCCTTGCGTCTATTCTATCATATTTGATACCTACTTCTTTATTTACTTCCTTGGTTTACATTCTTTTTTAGCGATAGCTTGTTTGGTGAAAGAGGGCGGCGAGGCGTTGTTTCTTTGTCTTTGTCTTTATCTTCGTTTATTTGTTTTTCTTTTTGTTTCTTTTGCATTTGCGCGAACTTTTCAATTCCCATTTATCAGTATGTCTATCTATCTATCTACTATTATTGTTTTTTTTTTTTTTGGATTGTTAGGGATATGAGCTTTTTTTTCTCTTTGATCTGCGGATTCATCAGTGTGAGAGTATGCATGCGTCATCCTCATCCTCATCATCTCCTCCCTACTACTAGTTGCATGCACATGTATAGCCATCATCATTATCATACCGCTTCGTTTTGTGGCTTTGGCTTTGGCTTTGGATTGGTAGGATCATCATCAAGTCTGGCTACTTTTTTGCTTGGATTATGATGAGAAAAAGATGTGTGCAGGTTCTAATGTTTAGTGTGGTGTTGGGGGGAGTCTACGAAAAGGATTGGAAAAAACCCATATGGGGTCGCCGGCGCGGAATATGACAGGATTTTTCGATGTGAGTGTGACTGTGCTATATGAGGCAATGGGGCCAATGAAAATTCACATTCACTTGTGCATCCATAAAGAGATTGGGTATTTCGTGCGTTGGAAACTGGATTACTCTTCACATCCAGCCGCGTGGCAACAAGTTGCAGGTCAAACCCTCATATAAATTTGTGGAGGTGTGAGCGTGAATTCGACGGAACCTACTCTATTCTTGAAGAGCGCTTTCCCCTCACACAGACATTCAGCATGTTGTCATCCTCCCCGTAAGCCGAAGGGCACCCAAAACACTTCCGGAGTGTCCGTTATCTGGTGAACAGGTGAATATATTGCGGTTCTTGACCGAGACGCCTAGTATGTTCGTTAGCCAAAGATTTGAAGGACAGGACCCCCACGTCCACTCGATGAGTTATCCTGCTATCATCTGAGCATTCGCTTTCCCGATCATCGAAGGCTGGGTATTTAAGGCTGATGCAGGTACAGATATTGTATCCTTGACTTAGAAGTATTTACATACGGAGGTTCGAGGGGTTTCCTTGGGTCCTACTCGGGCAATAACTTTTTCCGTTCACAACACCAGTGTACGCAGAAGATGAAAATATGAAGAATATCACAATCACTGTGGGGAAATTTAAGCTCTTATTCCTACGGTGCATGCTTGACCATCGCCGGAATGCATGGAAGCGCGGGCCAGATCGACGCAGGGTTGATATGATTCTAAGTGTGGGGTAAAATTGACAGAGGCCGGCCACTCGCCTTTTTGTGATTGACTCTGCCATGACGAAATGATTGGTCGGCCCACGGCGATGGGCCAGTTGGCATAGCGAGTGTCTGCCATCTCTGTCATCACCACTCCCTTCTTCAGAGGGGTTTCCGTCCGTGTAGCTTAGGTCCACCCATCTACTGTGGTGCCCTTTATCCAAGTGTCACGCTTCCTTCATCTTGATATTGATCACGAGATCTTACTACTCCACAAAAGACGGGGAACAATTCACGAAACCCGGGGAGAATACATAGGCTCCGTTTTTTTTTAATAACTAACACTTTATCTAAAGGTGGGCTCTTCTTCTTATCTCACTTACTTTACTCACTCTCAACTTTGTTTGTGTTTTGCATTGGTTTTAATCGCAGGGTGCATCACCAGAATAAAACAGTTACGATGCCGGATCGTGAGCGCAGAACCTCAGCTTCAAAACTTCCACCTCTAGCATTATCGTCGCCATCGACAGGTCTCAATGAGCGCCGTAGACGTGCCTCCTCGACCTCCTCGGCCGCCTCTTCGTACACAACAGTAGACGGCATCGTCGAGGACACCAGTACCTGGCACAGTCTCCCGCTCGCATTCGCCGTCCTCCCCGCAGTCGGCGGGATCCTTTTTCGCGATGGAAGCGCCGTAGTCACAGACATTATGTTGCTACTACTGATCGCTGTGTTCCTACACTGGCTCGTCAAGTTTCCATGGGAATGGTACCACTCCTCACAAGTCCCTTTTCCCACCACCGCCGAGGACCCAAAAGCGGCGGCGGCGCATGATCCGGCCTGTGAGGCGGCACAGCGGGAGATGCAGCGGAATGAAATTACCGCGCTGGTGTGCTGTTTCCTGGGACCAGCTGTGGGCGGGTGGATCCTACATGCAGTCCGTGCACAGCTGTCGCGGCCCAGCGAGGGCCTGGTCTCGGATTTCAACTTGACTATCTTTGTGCTGGCGGCCGAGCTGAGACCTATGGCGCAGGTGATCAAGTTGGTGCGACTGCGGGCGCTGCATCTGCAGAGGGTTGTGAGTAGGGCGCCGATGGGGAGGGTCGATGAGGTGGAGTGTAAGGTTACTGCGCTGGAGGAGGAGGTCAGGGAGGTTGGGAAATTGGCGAGGAGGTTAGTCGGGAGAGAAGGCGATTTGGATGCGTTGAATCGTGAGTGTTTTTTTCCTGTCATTGATTGTGTTTTTCTTATTTTTTCTTATTTTTTCTTTTGCTGATTGCTAATGAGTGAATTCCAGGGGCCGTTCGCCGCTACGAAAAGAAGGAAGCTCTCCAGTCCGCACAAACCGAAACACGCATCCTCGAAATGAACCACCGGCTCGCGATGGCGGTCGCGGCAAGCGCAAAGCAGCAGCAACAGCAGCAGTACCATCGCGATACGTTCTCGGCTATACTCTTTGAATATGCATATAGGATGATGTTGGTGCCGTTCTCCGTTACGTGGAAGCTGGTGAGTTTGCCGGTGAGAGCGGGGAGGGTGGTCTTGCAGGATAGAGTTGGCGATGTTATGAACTTTAGAAAGAAGAGTGCAGCGACAGGGCGATTAAAAGGTTAGGATTGCTACGTTTTCATTCATGGGTGTGGGGGTGCGGGTGGTGTTTTACGGGTTTGTTTAGCTTTGCTTTGGACTGTTTGCTTTGGGTTTTTCGCCGGTTGGGTTTTCTGTTAGATGTTTCCTATTGACTGATTCTCAATTGTACTGTCCGCATTGAGTGATATCTTTGGTAGTGTGGTGATGACGGTGGTGGTAGAGAGGATGGTGGAGTTCAACATGTGATGGATGGATGGATCATGGATCATGATGGCGGGGTTCAATGGCAGGGTGGAAAAAGTTACGTGCAGATCCAGATGCCCCTCTTCCTCTTCCGATGGCGAGCGGGAATTAAAAAAATCTTCATCAACCTCCGATTCTCCAGCACATGTCCAAGTCTCGCTGTATACGAGGAGTAGCCGATAGGATATGCCACAGACCAAGCTATTTGTTTGGCGCCTCTGCGGTTGGCGACGGACTTCTTACGTATGTGGGGGAAACATTCACCCGTTTCCGAAAGATTTTTCTCCGCGGCCAACACGCTGAGATGATATATGCCTGGTTGAAGTGAACTAAGAGTCATAAAACTTATCTCACTCACTTCTCTCGCCCCCCGCCCCCGCTATCCTTCCAACTCAATTTCATCCCAAAACCTCCATCACACTTTCCTCCTCTCTACCCACCACTACACCACCAAACACACAAAAATGGCAACCGAACTCCCCGTCAATGGATCCATCGAGCGCTCTAGCGACTTTGCCGTAAAGGCTGGGTTGGCGCGGATGTTGCAGGGCGGAGTTATCATGGATGTTGTGAATGCTGAGCAGGTACTTTCTTCACCTACCTACCCTTCCTTTTCTTCCGCTGACGGTTACCACGCAGGCCCGCATCGCCGAAGAAGCAGGAGCAGCTGCCGTCATGGCGCTCGAGCGCGTTCCCGCCGATATCAGAGTCCAGGGTGGCGTGGCACGCATGAGCGATCCAAAGCTAATCAAGGAGATCATGGAGGCGGTGACGATTCCCGTAATGGCGAAGGCACGAATTGGGCACTTTGTAGAATGCCAGGTACTCCCCTCCCCTCCCCCCTCCCTCCCTCGGGCTCCTCTGACACGAAAAGATCCTGGAAGCTCTCGGCGTCGACTACATCGACGAGTCGGAGGTTCTGACGCCCGCCGATCATGCCCACCACGTCGTCAAGCACCCCTTCAAAGCCCCCTTCGTCTGCGGTTGCCGAAACCTCGGCGAGGCCCTCCGCCGCATCTCAGAGGGCGCCGCTATGATCCGTACCAAGGGCGAAGCAGGTACCGGCGATGTCGTCGAGGCTGTGCGTCACATGCGTACCGTCAATGCTGAGATCCGTAAGGCCGCCGCTATGAGCGATGAGGAGCTGTATGTCATGGCGAAGGAGATCGGAGCGCCCTTTGAGCTGCTGAAGGAAACGGCTAAGCTCAAGAGACTACCCGTTGTTAACTTTGCTGCGGGCGGTGTGGCGACTCCGGCCGACGCCGCGCTGATGATGCAGTTGGGGTGCGATGGTGTGTTTGTTGGGAGTGGGATCTTTAAGAGTGGGGATCCTGCGAAGAGGGCGAGGGCTATTGTGCAGGCGGTTACGCATTACAACGATCCCAAGGTGTTGGCGGAGGTTAGTTCGGATCTGGGAGAGGCTATGGTAGGACTTAATGTGGAGAAGTTGACGGAGGAGCAGAAGTTGGCTGGTAGAGGGTGGTAGTGTGTGTATGTATTTTTGCAGTTTTGTAGAGTGTTATTATGGGATATATGCTTGGTGGTTTTCTGTGGTTGTTCTAACATCAACATCAGATGCACGTGGGTTAGATTAAAACTTTATTGGAATCAATTTAACAGCGAACTTGTCTTCGTGAGATTTTTGGATGAAGGTCACCCAGAAATTGAATACCGCAGCCCCTTACGCGTGCTACTTATCTCAAAACTTATTATATGCAATACAGCTAGGGATTGACCTTTCTGCAGGCCTTGGAGAATGCAACTCAGTGTTATACCCCGAGTGCGAATTGATGTACTATTCCCGTCCCACTATCCACCAGCACGCCACACTACCACCGCTGTCCAAGAAGCCTAGACAGAAGCAGAAAACTCTACTTTACCTATCGTTTCAACTTCTAAAGCAAAATCGCCCTAACCCTAGCCCTAATTACGGCTGGCTCTACCTTGTGTGGCGAGCTGGAATACCAACCACTATGGAGTGATATTAGGATTACGAGGGCACAATTGGGCTCCGAGGTCGTAGGTAATGAAGATGTTATTTCCGGGAGGTCTTTGGCGGGAACGAAGTGTCTGTGCTGGTTCTTCGGCAGTCTTGTACCTGCATCCGGATATTTTCGTTTGCCCTCGAGACCGCCTTTGTTCGGGAGAGGGTCCACAGCTGTGAACCCAATGCTGCCGGAAGCGTCGTGATGTTGTAACGGGATACTAGGGAGGATGAAGTTTCTGCAGAGTTCTACTGAGGTGGAGCGGAAAGAGATATTTATCCCTCATGAGATCAGTGTATAGACATACATAGAGGATACGGGATCGATGAAGTTAGAAACGCTTGCTCGGGTGCTAGGATTGTGAGACGGTTAGTTATGTCAACTAGTCACGCAGGGGTAAGGTCAGGGGTCGAGAGTATATTCCTCGGTGCAGTTTCGGAAGGGATAAGGACTCACTGAAGGTAGAGGAGAACTTGACACCTCTGCCGACATAGTTGTAACCAAACACGAAACCTCTATTCTAGTGGAAGGAAGCAGAAAGATCGTAAATGAGCAGCATTAAGTAGACCTGGTATCATCCGTTTATTGACCAACACGGACGCCCTCTTTCCTAAAACAAAGCAAAAAACAAACGAAAACACCTATAGCCAGCACCCATAGTAGAACACCAGATCCAATAGCCCAGAACCCGAATTATCACCATCCTAGTTTATCAAATACACGCAAGAAGAAGAAACCAAGAACTCCGAAACAGGCGCAAATAACACTCATCAAGCTATTAGGACGCCGTACATAAAGCGCTGGGTGGCTGATGGGTGAAGAGGTTTACTGAGAGGCGGGTTCTCCGAACAACCCTCCAGACGACGATGAAGCTGCTTGCCTCTCCTTGCTTTCAGCCATAGCCTTTCCGAAGCGGCTGGCGAGCGAGGTTGGTTTTGCCCTGTGTAAACACTCGTTAGCATCTCTCTCGCTCTCTCCCTCGACGGTAGTCCAAACGTACTTGGTAAAAGCCTTCTTCTTATGGTCTTGCAGCTTCTTGCTGCACGGCGTCATCATTTCGTCGGTCGGGGATATGAATCCAATGGGCCTTTTCTCTCGCTGTTAGCTACTTTTCGATTGAAATAAGTGAGAGCGAGGAGAACTTACTGTTGGGCCAACTTCTGAGCGAGAAGCTGTCGCTGCATCTCGAGAGCTGACATAGAATTCTGCTGCTGCTGATGTAATTCCTGGATTGCGGGAGAGGCCTCGGCGGTGCTGTTTGAAGCGAGCGAGTTGGGGGTTGCTTGGTTTGACGGAGGAGCGACGGCGGGAGCGGCGGTGGTCATTGTCGTTTGAGTGCGTTTTTTTTTCTTGAGTACGCGTTTTTATGAAGGGATTGAGAATGGAAGTGAAGTAGGTAAAGGAGGAAGAGTGTGTGAAATTATTGTGGTTGAGGTTGTAGAGAAGAGAAGAGATGAAAGCTCTAAAATACCAACGGAGCCCAAACATCGCCGTTGCCCTGACAACAGAAAAAAAAAAGCTGGAAAGGGTATAGCGTTTATTTTGACAGATTCTTACCACTCCAACACCTGGATTGCGCCTGCGATTCGAGGGTTCAGGAACATAGGTTACTTGCTTAATTTGTCGAGGCTACTCAAATAATTCATGTAAACAGTGGTCGATACTTCTAGCTGATTCGTGTCGAAGACCATCTCGACGTACAGATGTACAGTACCTGAGCAGTACACAAAAGCTGCCGGAGAACACTTTTGATGGGGAAAGGCCCTCACGCGACCAACTCTGCACACAGAATGCATTCCTGCCATAGCTGCAGGCTGGTTTTCTTTGCAGTCATTCTCTACATCTATAGTCCTTCAATCTTGGAGACCACATCAAGGGGCAAAGCCTTGCGTCTTCATGGGTGCTGGGGTGGTCATATGTGCTCTTGTCATGGTCATCGTTCCGTGCTGCAAGATCCAATTCCAGGATCAAATTTGATTCATGGACGTAAAGTGTGATGACGAATTCTCACAGAAAGATTGGGCAGCCTACTAATTGTCTAAGACCACACGAAGAGGTTTCCTTCAAATCCGTCGCCTGGTAATGCAGAGTGACTCTAGTATCATGCAACGGCGGATGGCAGAACGAAATGACAAAGACTCTCACAAAATCCCGCACGACTGAATGACCGGTACACGGCGCTGTAGACCAAGTATAGATTTGACGGTGCTGTACGACAACTTGAAATATGTGGGTCGGATCTGGTCTGTGATGGAAGGTGTGATAAGCCACCCAAGACGACAACGGTAGCGCAGCAGGTTAGAGAGCTGAATGGGGGAGTAGAAACGAACGCAAAGCTGAGGAAGGATTATCTGGTGGTGACCAGGGGAGCTTTAACCGGGACTTGCTAGCACGGTCGATGCAAGGATGGCGGCGACCAGTGGTCTGGGCGATCTTGCAGCAGACACGGATTTTTGATGATGGGGTTGTCGGAACGGAAAAGAAGAAAAGGGGATGGATGGATGGATGGACGGATGGACGGATGGACGGATGGATCAGCTGAAGCCGCAGCAGAAATTGAATCGGACAATCAACAAATAAACTCTCGGAGAAGATACTTTTGTATTGTAGACGTAGTAATAAAGTAGCTTTCGCAGTTGTGACCTGTATGGCAATGTTGAGTTTGCTCCTAATACCCAAAACATGACGTTTATTTGGGCGATCCACTCAACGCCCTTCCCAAGCGCGGAGCAAACGATCGCGACTGTTCCTCAGGCAGGCCGTGAGTTCTTTCTTGTTCACTCAGCAATTGTCAGTCTTTTACCTTTCTGTGACAAGGACGGCGGTAGTGATGGAACACTACGCAGAATTGTGATTGATTTTGAGTTGTTGGTTGGTGGTGAGCAGGCACTGAATGATGGATGGGTGTCTCGATTTCCGAACCGCACATTCAGACAGACGAGAAACACCCACTACTAGGTTTTCCTTCACCACGCAGTGTCTTTTCTGTGAGGCTGCTCGCCCCCCCTAAAACTACAGCTCCGCCTCCCCACCAATTTACCAATTTATTCACCTCACCTAACCTCCTCCATCCCCACACCACCATCGCGAGATTCATCTCAACCACCATCACCAATAGTTACATCATTGCGCACATTCCCTTTTCTCCGTTACAGTTCATGAGAATAACTGGGGTACGACTTCAACATACCCGGCAATCTCTCGTACACTTTGCGCGCTCGAGAATTCCTTGATTTCGGTTGTGACCCCTCGCCGGCGCTGTAGTTTGGCCTTGACCATCCACCGCGGCTGCTGCCTCTCTGCGCCGCTGCTACTTGTTGTATAACCGTCGCTGGGGGACCCACTTGAAACGAGTATTTTAAAAGGGCAGCACCATGTCAGGCGGCCAGCATCACCAGCAATCCCCTAACATTTACCATCGTTCCTCCTTTTCACCAACCGACCGCCACGAACCTCAGTACCGCAGCTCAAATCATCAGGTGCACCCTCAATACCATCCCCCGACCAACGGACATTCGAATCCTTTACCTCCCGTTGCACCATATAACACTTCATCACGATCCGCATATTATGATCCAGTCGATCGTGGGGCAGACGTAAGCTCGGCCTGGCCTTACCAGGGCCGTGAAAGGACGTTGTCGATTCATTCTCAACCTGTACGTGAACCTTACTTACGAGGCGTATCCCTTGCATAGGAGTTACATTTTCCTGACGACGTGAGATGTTCGATTATTGTAGGCCAGAGATAGTCGTTACGGTTACGAAGGAGTACCAACTGTCGGTGGTGGAGGATATCAGTCGCCGCTAGAACATCCGAACCCAAAAGCAGGCTACCCGTTACACTCGCCAACCTCGATTGTAGATCGTAGAAACTCCGGACCATACAATCCTCCCGATCAGAGGTCGGCTGGTATGAATGCCTTGCAGACTGATTACAGAGCACAGCCTCTTGTGGAGCCGATTTCACCCAGCGCCGTGAGCTAGAACCTGTCCTTTATTAAGGGCCACCCGCCTTGTTGCTAACTGTCGCATAGAACACGCCAGCTCGTCGAGGCGGAGCCATGTCAATATCAGCCCTACTCAGTACATCGGAAGAACCTGCCATCGCACATAATAATAATACCCCCTCACACATCCGAGTCTCTCCAACGACACAACGCCACCAGATTACAGAAATGCAGCTACAGCGAAGCCCGGAGTCGGCCAGGCCAAACCCAAAGCATACTAATAATTCTCGACCGGTGGCTCCGAGCTACAACCATACATATGATGCAGATGCTACAGACAGCGACCATGAACCGACCTATCAAGCTGCCGTCAAAAAATCTGGTTTTCGGGATTTCAAGTATCATGACTCGATGAAACTTGAACCAAACTTGGATGAATCCGATAGCGATGAGGACAGCGATGAATTTATAACTGAGCGCATAGAGTACATGAAGAATATCCGAAAGCGACAAATTAATTTAGAAGAACAAGAGACACAGAAACGAAAGGTAGAGCTCATTCACGATATTTTAATGCAATAAAGCTAAAGTTAACAACCTGCAGCGCCGTTGTCTAGTCTCTCAGGGTAATCTCTATAACTACCTCGATAGATACGGTAAAGCCGGCCGCGAAAGAGCTCGTAAGAAGTTCTATGATGAAGCGATGGAGAAAGTTATGGCTAAGGAAGAGGAAGATGAGAAAGAGCGGAAGAAGGAGCAGCAACGGAAACGTCGGCGGGAGAAGGCAGAGGTTGAGAAGAAGATCAAGGCAGAGTTGGCGGCGAAGGTAGCTCAGGATGCTGCAGCTATGGCTCCTGTGGATCGTAGGGTTCGAGATGAGCCCCCTCTCAAAATGCGGATTGCCGAGCGGCCTCCCATGTTTGAAGAAAGCATTATGGACCTCAGCATGGATGCGCCGGATTCGGACGTCAGCGGTGTTCCATTCGAAGAAGACAGCAATAGGAAGATCCGAAAGAAGCCCGGCCCCAAAAAGAAGATACGGGAACCCTTAAGTGAGGAAATGGATATTGTCAGAGTACCTGAACCCGTCATCAAAGAGGAGTATATTCCACATGCATCGAAGACGTACAACCAATTGTTCGATCAAATCTGGAAGGACATCGCACGGAAGGAGATTCCTAAACTGTATCGAGTTCAACAAAGCTCTCTTGCGACAAAACAGTCGAACCTTAGGAAAACTGCTCAGCTCGCGTCCAAGGAAGCACAGCGATGGAAGCTTCGAACTACTAAGAACGTCAAAGATACACAAGCCCGCGCGAAGAGATGCATGCGCGAGATGTTGACCTTCTGGAAGCGAAACGAGCGCGAAGAACGGGATTTGCGTCGACGAGCAGAGAAGGAGGCAATTGAGAGAGCCAAAAAGGAGGAAGAGATGAGGGAAGCAAGAAGACAAGCTAGGAAATTGAATTTCCTCATTTCTCAGACGGAATTGTACTCCCATTTTATTGGACGCAAGATCAAGACAGACGACATCGAAAAGTCGACTGGCAGTGACGAAGTTGCTATATCTGCGGATACAGTTCAGAAACCCAATCCTGCGCAACCAGTTCTTGGGGCTGGCGATACCGTTGTTACCAACTTCGAGGATTTGGATTTTGACGATGACGAGGCGCTTCAGAGAGCGGCCGCAGTGAATGCACAGCACGCTATCCAAGCCGCTAAAGAGAGGGCCCGGGCATTCAATCATCAAGAGGTTGACGACGAGAAGGCTGCGAACATGGATCTTGACGAAGGCGAGATGAACTTCCAGAACCCTACGAGTTTAGGTGATGTCGAGATTCAGCAACCAAAGATGCTCAACTGTCAGCTCAAGGAGTACCAGTTGAAGGGCCTTAATTGGCTTTCCAATCTCTATGAGCAAGGTATTAATGGCATTCTGGCAGATGAGATGGGTCTCGGAAAGACAGTTCAGTCCATCTCTGTGATGGCTTATCTCGCCGAACATCACAATATCTGGGGACCGTTCTTGGTTATCGCTCCGGCATCGACTCTTCACAACTGGCAACAGGAAATAGCACGTTTCGTCCCAGACTTCAAGGCCATTCCTTACTGGGGTACCGCAAAGGATAGAAAGGTTTTGCGCAAGTTCTGGGATCGAAAATCCCTGACATACACTAAAGATTCGCCGTTCCACGTTCTCATTACCTCCTATCAATTGGTTGTCCAGGATACTCAATACTTCCAACGCATGAAATGGCAATATATGATTCTTGACGAAGCACAAGCCATAAAGAGTTCCTCGAGCTCTAGATGGAAGGCGTTGCTCGGGTTCCACTGCCGCAACAGGCTTTTGCTAACCGGTACTCCGATCCAGAATTCCATGCAAGGTTTGTGTCTCATTCTACAATACGTAAAGGAGCGTGCTAATGTGTTACAGAACTTTGGGCTCTTCTGCATTTCATTATGCCGAGTTTGTTCGATTCTCATGATGAGTTCAGCGAATGGTTCTCGAAGGATATCGAAAGTCACGCCCAGAGCAATACTCAACTCAACGAGGCTCAGCTACGCAGACTTCATATGATTTTGAAGCCGTTCATGCTGCGTCGTGTCAAAAAGCACGTTCAGAAAGAACTTGGAGACAAGATTGAAAAGGACGTGTTCTGCGACCTTACGTACCGACAACGCGCGTTATATAAAGGCCTCCGCGATAAGATCAGTTTTATGGATTTGATTGAGAGGGCGGCCACTGGTGGTGAGGACAATAGCCAAACTTTGATGAATCTTGTCATGCAGTTCCGCAAAGTCTGCAATCATCCAGATCTCTTTGAGAGGGCAGATGTTCGTTCGCCACTAGCATTAACGGCATGGGCAGAAACTGCTTCATTCCTACGCGAAGGCGCCATCATGCAGGTACCATACACCGCCAGAAACCTCATCAGTTATAATGTTCCTGCATTGGTCTTTCGGCATGGTGGACGATTGGATCTTCCAGGCTCGGATTCCGATGCTGGTTCTAGATACCATATCCTAAGAAACAGGTTGAATATCTGGAAGCCGGACTATATCAAAAACTCAATCCATACGGAGAGGAGCGGTGCATTTGCATGGGTTTCTTACAGCAATACCAGTGCTGGAGAGGTCTCAGCTTCATTTCATAAGCCTCTGCTCGAGAAGTTTGAGTGCCTTCTGCAGAATACCCACGGCCGTCTACCCGTTGTTTACGATAACGAACAACCATGGCTGCCCCCGCACGCGAGGTTTCTTGTATCGGAGTTTGCAACGAAGACACATATCTCGACATCGACCGAGGAGGGACTCTTGGCGCAGTTGCTAAATGTGTCTAAAAACGTCTGTGTGGAGGAAAGACTAAACTGCATGGATCCTTTGGCATACCGCGCTGTTTCTGTGCCGCCAATCAACCTAATCTGTCTAAACCAGGGAGTTGTCTATGAACAGGAAAACCTTCTGTTTAATGAAAAGACCAGGCGGTTCCTCAATGGTCCTAGCGCGCTCGAAGATACATCCCTACTAGAAAATAAGGTTGAGCTTTCGCAGTACCCGTCCCCTAATAGATGGCCTAGCCCATCATTGGAGCGCATGAGCGTTGGTCACGTACAAGTTCCCTCGATGGGTCGGTTCGTCAGTGATTCTGGCAAACTTGCTAAACTGGATCAACTCCTCACGGAGTTGAAGGCAAACGGGCATCGCGTGCTTCTTTATTTCCAGATGACAAGAATGATGGATCTTTGCGAAGAATATCTCACCTACCGCCACCACAAATACTTGAGACTGGACGGGTCGTCTAAGCTAGAGGACCGTCGAGACATGGTGGCTGCGTGGCAAACGAATCCGGAGCTCTTTGTGTTTATTCTCAGTACGCGTGCCGGAGGCCTGGGTATCAACCTTACGGCTGCGGATACTGTTATCTTTTACGACAGTGACTGGAACCCTACCATCGATAGTCAAGCTATGGATCGTGCCCATCGTCTTGGTCAAACTAAGCAGGTTCGTGTTTTCCGGCTCATCACCCGTAACACCATCGAAGAACGGATTCGTATGCGTGCCCAGCAGAAGGAAGAAGTACAGCGTGTGGTCATCCAAGGTGGTGACCCTGGAACCAAGAAGAACGTTGACTTCAAGGGTACTCGTGAGGTTGCTACCTGGTTGTTTGACGGTGAGGATGCGGAAGCTCTTGAAAATGCTCTGGCAGCCAAAGAGAAGGAAATCGAAGAACAAAAGTCAAAGGGTGGCAAAGGTAAAGGCAAGAAAAAGAAGGGTGCCGAAGCCTCTGGTGCCGCTCCCGCCAAAGCCTTCAATATCGAGGACATGTGAGTTACCCAACCAAATGCTACCGCTAATTAATTCTTTGCTGACTCCGGGACAGGTATCACGAGGGCGAAGGGCGCTTCGATGATTCAGGAAAGCCTAGCGAAGCGAGCACACCGGTGCCGATTAGTGGCGGCTCGAAGAAACGCGCAACAAAAAAGAGCAACAAAAAGAAAACAACTCAGGAGCGATTGAACATGATCGACGGTAACATGGATGTCAACATGGGAGGAGTGTAATAACATTGGGCGGTATACTTTGTTCATCACTGGGTTTAATAATGTTCTAGAGGATGGGCTCAGTCAAAATTCGTTACGTTTAGAAATTATTTATCTTGCTTTTACTGTACTATGTTTTTTTTGCGGGGGCGTTTTGCTTTTCCTCTGTTATTTGGTGTTTTTCAGGGCCTTTGTAAATTAACACATTTTTCTAGGTTCTTTTGTTTTCCTCTTTTACTTGCTTTTCTTCTCTCTGGGATTTGTTGGACTGTGCTCAGGGGTTGTGTCATACTTCATACTTGCAATGGCGACTTCCATCCGTATTTCTTCAGCTTCGTTGTACAGTTAACCTTTTAACTTGTTATTTAGTGGGATGGAAAAACTTGATGTCATGAACGGTGTTATGAGAATAGCTACTGTGGGTTTAAAATGACAAGACACGACGGATGTGACTATATCTGATGAGAGCCTGACTTAGAAATACTACTAGTAGTTTCATTGTCGGAGAAGAATAATAAAACCCAGACATCAAACTTTTGTATTCGAATTCCAACTAAGCCAAAGTCACCTTTTCGCCGAGCTGAAAAGCTCATTCATTATATACAAGAACCAAACTACAGTAAAAAGAAAACCCATAAACATGTGGTAATGAACTAGAACGCCAACTCCTTCTGGGAAGGAAGAGCTTCTCGTTCTTCCTCGTACTCGATCTCGACTCTTGCACCACCTATGGAAATTTAGTATCATTTTTCTCAGGGGATTTAGCAATGCAGGGACAAACTCACGTTTCCTCGGCTTTGGTGCTGGTGCAGGGCGTTTGCGCTTCTTGTCGTCCGTTTTAGGCACTGTCTTAGTACCATCAACCTCTTCATCATCAGAGCTCTCATCGTCAGAGCTGTCATCCTCGTCGTCATCCTCTTCAAAGTCACTAGCCCCACTCCCAAGCCAGTCCTCAATGTCTTCGAGATCATTCTCTTCCTCCTCCTCCAGCTCCTCGTCACCAGAGACATACTCCACATCCTCGTCTTCCTCCTCCATCTCCTCCTCATCCTCATCCTCATCATAATCCACATCCCTCTCCGCCTGCCCGCCTCTCTCAAGCCCACGCAGAACCTTCTTCCATATATTCTCCTCAACATTGAGCGGCTGCTCACCATACGCACCGCTGCGCAGACGCTCGATAAGTTCCTTCTCGATCTGGCGCTCGACCTTTGCGGCGGCAAGGGCCTTGCGTTCCCGTGTTGCCTCTCGCCGCTTCACCTTGGGTGCCTTCCCGACCAGCTTCTCTCCCATACGCTCGTCCTCACGCATCATCTTCCGGCTGCGCAACGCAACCTGCGCTAACCGCGTCATACGCTGCTTGCACTTGTGGATCAGGTACTTAGGCCAGTAGATCAGCCGCTCGTCGATCTGGGCGAGCGCCCGCGCGTAATTCTCGGAGAGCTTGATGCGCTCCCACAGCTTCGATGGCATGTGCGCCCGCTCGATCGTCTTCATGTATAGATACAACACCCCGTTTTCGCTCCGAACCGTCGCGTACCTCGAATTGGCTAGCGGACATGATTGCCGGTTGCAAAGTCCCGTTACGTTGTATTCGTTGCGGCAGAAGGTTTGACCTTTGGTTGTCCTGGGGGATTTTTGTTAGGAGGGATGGCGGAAGGGAGGGGGAGGGCTACTTGAGCTTGAAGGCGCAGAATTGCTGGTTTATCACCTGCCAGACTATCTCGTCAGACGCCATTGTGCTGTGGTGGTGGTTGGAAGCTGTGGAGAACAACGGGGAGAGAGTAGATCTCTCGTTTCAATCGTGCTGGGAGGTTGCGGAATAAAAATTCACATTCACTGGCAACAGCGACAGGGATAAGGGATCTTTCGCTAGCGTCAGTATCACCACATCACATGAAGCTGAGGCTGGTGAAATCGAGTGAGTGAGCGTGATCGTGCTTAATTTCCGCGGCGCTCTCATTGGTGTTTTCGGTCCTCCTCGGCTGTTCTGCTAAGTAAGCTGGCAGTTACTCCGAAACTACGGTACCTTCAAATTCCCCACCACACCTACAACCACAACCTCGAATTTACACCTCCACACAGCAATGTCGCTCTTCCGCACTGGATTCCGCTCTGCCGCCCAGGCCACCCCGCGCTTTGTCGCCCCCCGCGTCGCATTCAGCACTACACAGAAGCGCTCGATCTTGCCCGTTGGACCTCGTACGTTTCGTCCCCCCAATTCCACAGCAGCCGCTAACATGAACCTTCAGAGGTGATCGACGGCACCGGTACTCTCCCTCCCTCCCCCGTTCTCTCATTCCCCTAACAGCAAGATAGTCAACGACCCCGTCCCCGTCCCCGAGCCAAACCCCACGCATGGCAGCTACCACTGGTCGTTCGAGCGACTGATCTCGGTGGCGCTGGTGCCGTTGACAATCGCGCCGTTCGCGGCGGGGAGTCTACATCCAGTGACCGATGCGGTGCTGGGAGCCACATTGGTGCTACATTCACATATTGGCTTCCAGTATGTCCCCCTGCCTCTGAGGTAGCAAGGGAAAAGCTGATGAGGGGATATAGGGCGTGTATAGTCGACTACTTCCCGAAGCAGAAATATCCAAAGTCGCGGAAGGCGGCGCGGTGGGCACTCAACGGTACTACTGCGTTGGTGCTCTACGGGTTGTATGAGTTTGAGACTAATGATGTGGGAATCGCTGAGGCGGTTAAGAGGATTTGGACTGCCTAGATGCATTGTGGAAATCGGGCGTACAGTCTGGATCTGTTAGCTTTTCTTGTTTTGTGGCGCTGTGAATGGGGGGTATTAAAATTTCATGCATGTATGGGTTCGATTGGATTCCTCAAGATTGGAGGGGAGGTTGTGAGTGAGGGTGGCATTTCCAATTTATTTCGACTTTGGTGTTGTCCCGGTTTACATAGGCTTAAGCTATGGAGTGGTGGATAGGACGGACAAATAGCATGAGTGTCTGGGTTTAGATGTCACTTGCTCTCGCATCACTCTCACACGAACTGGAAACATCTAGTTCTTGAAGTTCAACTGTCTATTCACCTGCCAACACATAAACTGCCTAGCAATGATCAGCGATTCCATTTCAACTCCTATCAGGTCGCCCCTAAAGTCCAAAACCGCTTTATACACCTCTTTCACTATCATACAGCATCACCTCCTTATGACTCCAAACCCTCTGCAGCAGCCTCTCTATCCCTCTCCCTCTTCCATGCTTGCCACTCCACATCCCCCTCCCTCTCCTTCATCTCCTTCCACTTCTTATACTGATACTCGTCACTTCCCTCCCTCTGATGCTCCCTCCACATCCGCATTAACTCAAACCCGACTTCAACCGCAATCAACACGATAATCATCCACTCGAGCCCCAAGCTATGGCGCTCACTCAACCGCTCTCTCAACACCTCGACAATACCAGAAGCATAATCGAGCTTCTCATTCAGCTGACGGATACGCACATGAACATCCAGGGCGCGGCCGACAGCATCATAATACCCCTCGAGGCCGAGCTCATGTCGCGAGTCCCAAAACAGATCCGGCAGCGAGTCGGTAAGTTCCGAGTACAAGTTCAGCTGGGCGCGGAACTGCAGGAGCTCGCCGGTTTTGCAGAGGATGAAAGAGCGGGTGAAGGGGAGTCTTGAGCCGCGGGAGAGTAATGTTGGGATTGTAGATGTTGTTGCGAGGTACTTATCCAGCAGACTTTCAAGAACCGCTAGCTTTGTCGACCGCGCGAGACCGGACGAGAATGCGATCTTTGCGAGGGTGATGTTAAGGGACGTGCCTGGGTCTATTTCGGTGGACGAGAGAGGGGCGCTGCTGCTGTTGCTGGGGACGTAGTTCTCGCTCGGCGCGGTGCCAAGGATAATGATGTCCCCACCTACTCGCGACTTCCGCACCCGCGCGTCCTCGGTGTACTCCAGGTCTTCGGTCTCGACGTCCTGCGTGAATGCCGTCTCGGCGGATGGGGTGATGAGTTTTGCGAGCGAGGAGATAGTGGGGGACGGGAGCGACCAGGAGACGATGTTGCCGGAGGGGAAGATGAAGATGTCGCCGGTGGTGGAGGGGTCGATTGGTAGTGGGAGTTGCAGGTGAATCACCTGGTCTGTGAGCCCGGTGTTGGTGGGGTCGAGAGTGTAGCCTGCATCGCGGAGCAGTGATGCTGCGTGCTGTACGTTGTATTTCTCAGCGGTGCAGTAGGCGGTGCATCGCTGTAGGGTGTTAGGGGAGGTGAATAAATGGGGGGATGGAGCGTACTCTGGTCTGTGGTGTCCCGTCGGGGGCGGATAGACGGCGCTCTGAAACTACCGCTGCGCGCCGCAGAGAGCTCTTAGTGGTGGTGGATCGCGCCGCTTTCTTCTTTTCGAACTGCTGCTGGGTTGACTAGGCAAGGGAGGCCGGTTAGAATAGATCATACCCTCTGGGTCGGGGAGCTAACTTCATCTTGTGGTTGTGATTGCGGTGGCAGTGGTGCTGCTGCGGGAGCCTTCGGCCGAGCTGTGATTATGGTGGTCGAAAACCGCTTTGGAGAAGGATGGAGAGAACATTGTTTTAGACAAACGAGGGGCCGGTAAGTGGAGACACGAAAAACAGTGCTGGATGGAAGAGTCCGTAGTAGCAGTCGTGGAGAGTTCATTTCCAGTTTGGGACTGTTGTACAGTTCGTATATTAAATTTCCGCATTAACTTAGAGCAGAAAGGTAGAAGTGACGTATGTGGATCAAGCAGCTCACAGCTCATCAATCGGAGGTAGAAGCGAAGATCTGGGATTATGTGGATAATGTGTAAAATACAGCCTTCGCAACTATTCTAGTCTTTTCATAAATATACAGATGATCCACCGACAGAAATGACATGACCGCACAAAAGAAACCCGATATGAAACCCGCATACAATCCATATCGCCGTTAAGAATAATGCGCCATGAAATGTTGTCCCCCCTAAAACCCAATACTGCACTTCAATTTGAGGAATACCCTACTGATTGATCTCGTGCCCAGGCTTTGACGCTCACTGCGCCTTAGGAAGGGGCTGGTTTACGAGATCACCTACTTGTTAGTCTTCAGGTTAGTCTTCAAGCTACAGAGCCAGGACAACAATCGGCGCGGCACTGATGTCTCCATCGAACACCAAAAGATTCTGGATCGGTTGCTCTGACTCTAGCAAGCGTCCAAACTTCTGCTGAAACCTCCATAATGCTTTGATGCCTGGAAGGATCGATGGGATCATCTTGCATTTTCTCGGCCGCCACTTGTTATCGATCTCGGAAAGAAGGTAGTAAGTCTCCTCTTTCGTAACAAACTCCTAGATCGTATCGCCTTCCTTTGTTTCTGTTGTGGTAAATCTGTTGGTCGTAAAGAGCAACCTCGTCTAGGACGTTTTGTCAGAATACTATTCTGGCAACAACACGCAAAGAGTTTGCTGACCTGTGGAAATGGTTTGTGAAGTAGCCATAGTAGTGGCAGTTGTACCAGCTGGGTCATTGAGATCCGGCATGGGAACCTGCTCGGCTTGTTGGTTGAAGGCTGCCATGGCTGGAGATGTTGGAAGCAGGTATTGGAGAAAGCTGAAGAGCAGTGGAATAGTTATGCGCCAAGAGCTAAGTCTAGAAGCCACTACCAATTAAAGCTCCACAAAGATCGAGTTGGTCGCTTATTGTAATCGCAAAAAGTGACATTCCTGCAAGCTACATCTTGGACGAGATGCCAAAACAACGCAATCAAGAAATTACAAACTTTAAAGCAGAGCTTCTCGAACGGAATATGCCCAGAACCCAAATGCGAAAGGCGGAAACCCATTCTGGTATGCTCAGCCCTAGAATCGAGCCCTAACTAAGTACATGCACGACACCAACCATATTGTACATAGTACAAAGTACAGCAGCACCAAGATCTCTCTCAACACCCTTCAGCACAGCTCCCGATACCATTTCTAGTTGCTCTTTCTCAGTCTAAATTCCACCTGTTTCGTGGAGATGCAAGCACCTCAACCATGCCGCGACGGACCCATGACTGGAAGTCTCCGCTTTTGAGAAATATCTGAAGCCTGTCATGGCCTACTTTCCTTCGTCCTACTAGAGACGTCGAAACTAGAGGATGCTAGCTTCTGCTGAACTCAATCCTTCCATATTACATCAAACCCGACCGGAAGCAAGAAGTCGTTTTGAAAGCATCTTCCTGGCTGGAATGCTGAGTTTGACCTGAATCCTCAGGCTCTTTTCCTCGCCGTACCCTAAGTCCCGAGACCACAAAATCAGGAGCCCATGAGGCGAAATAATACGGAGGTCTCGCTCTGTGTCAGCTTGTGCTGTGCGGAGAGGAAGAATCAAACCTCAATGATGCATACCTGTGTTTACCTGAGGGTGGCACTATAAGAGCCCTGCAACATTACTAAAGCGAAGGAGGATGCACTAAAGAATAAAGTACTGTTGTTTGAGAGGGACTGATCGGAGAGTTTGTGTTTCCACAGCGCCTGTACTTGGGCTTTAGCCGTCCACAGGGTGGTGATTGAAGGTGAAGGTCGCGATTTTCAACGGCATGAAGATATAGGCTATTCTGGAATAGAGATATGGGGGCATGCTGGCGGTGCTCTTGGAGCTTGTGGCGAAGCAGAATGGTAGGGATATAGATGAGGGCGGCGAAGAGGGAGGGCCAGCTGGAAATAAGCAAGGAGAACCATCAAGGCATAAAGGCATAAAGAGAGAAACATGAAGGCGCTTAAGAAGAAACCAAGGGGGAGGAGGAGAAAACTTCTATAATACAACAGCTAATGCTGATGTTCTCTCGTAGTTGGCCTCGCGGATACCATCTGTGGCGGGGATAGCACTATGCCGGTGGGAATCTTTGTACACACGAAAGGGATGTCTGGTTTCGGTGCTTGGTTTGATGAAGTCGTGTCATATCTTCAACTCAATACAGCGGATTGTCAATATCTTTCCTTCAGTTATGCAGTTGTGTTGTGCGAGTTACATGTGTAGGAACCCGCCAAGTCCAGGTGCACCCGCAACTCTGAGATGTCACCGCCAATCAAACCCCTCAAAACTGAGCCGTCGTCTATCGCGATCGCCGAAATGACGTCTTCTAAGACAGAGAATCCCCAGCAAAAGCATAATTCCATTAGAGTGTTTAAAATGCTGCGTCTTGGACGAAATCGATGATGGTTAAAATATCTCGACCCCATCCAGTAAAGCGGAAGTCCCGGATCTACTGTTTCTGATTGAGTGAGCGGGCTGGCGGCCAATCAACGCCAGCGCACGCACAGTAGGGTTTAACGTTGGATGCAGTGAGCGGGAGGTCAAACGGCAAACGTCAATTGTAGGAACCTTGGAATGGTTCTTTAGATCCTGGAGACATTGAATGCAAACCGCTCAGAGAAAGGCACATGATCAATCACGAAGCAATGAATGCATGAATAAGCCAGGTGGGATTTAGTCTACCTCTTGCTCGCCGTTTTGCAGCCTCGCTGCTCATCCTTGAATCCAACTGTCGCTGTCCCTCTACCTGTCCATATTCAAACGCTCCACAGTACTTGATACCCAGCTAAGTACCGTTTCGCATTCGTCCCAACCTCTAGTTAGGGCTGTTTGCTACACTACTGTTTAAAGCAGAAAGCTATCTACTCTACCTCATAGCGTTCCGACCAGCGTATCCTTGATTAGAGCCCCAGCCTAGATCGCTATTCCTCAGCTCTACAACCATGGTACGTTGCCATCGTGATATTGTCCTCGAATGTCGTAGTGGGACAGACAGTGCTGACTTGTAGCAGAGTAACTTGCAACCGCCCGATTACGAGCCCATGCTGTCTGATGTCCGAGCCAGCATCTCCGGCTCGACGGGAAGTTTCTCCTCGGCACTTAGTCGCCGCAATGCAACACGTTTAAGTCGCCGCAATAGCACCCAACGCTCGTGGGAAGCACGGGCCAGTAGAATTAGGCGGTTACAAAACCCCATGCGCTCTCTCCCCAATGCCGCTTCAAGTTCTTCGCCAGTACCGAGATCACCGGAGGAACCCTCCAGCAAACGTCGCCGGACAGAAAGGAGTGGTCAGGTTGAGATGGAGCAGCTGCACATGGAATTGAGGTTCTGCGATGGCGGGAGACACGAAGGTTCAAGCCAAACCCGTGACTATAGTCCGGAATGTGCTCTTCGAGATGATTCCAGTGGTACGTAGGAGCTGCTGCTCAATGTGGAGGGTCACACCACAGCTGACGATGGCCAAGTCTACTGCACAAAGAACATGCGATGCAACATGATCTTGAGACAAGTTGACGGGGAATGCTTTTCCATTCAGAAACTCGTCATTCGTGCTCCCCCGAATGGATACACTTCTCCGTATGTGGTTGATATTCTTTGCTGTCAGTCGTAAGCGAAGTTGGCTTCTGATTCTCAAAGCAGTGTTTGTGCAGGAATGATCTTCATCACAATGGACGAAACCGATCTGTTGTGTCGAACAAACTATACGGTGCGTTACGAAATGGACGACGCCTGCGACGACAGCAGTGACGACGAGTCCTACGACCTCCGGTTCTTGGAGTCCGATTCCGGTGATCCTAACGACACGGATTCGGAACTACGACCTGTCTTTCCTCCTGCTTTGCGCAGTCCCCGTAATCCTAACGCTGTGCCGCGGGGAGATGGCGGAGCCCCTTCGTCGTCACCATTGTGGACAAATGTGGAAGATCAAATCAACCAGTCTCGACCTCCCCCTGCAGGACTTCTGCAACCACATGCGACATTCAGCCACAAGGATAGAACGCCAAACTATGTGATCAACTTTGAACCAGCAATGTATGACCACTGCCTACTACGCCTCCTCTTCCACAGTGTACTAAGATACAACACAGCTCCGGGAGATATATTCTTGCCAAGTTCTTTGCAACTCCCGCACAGAAGAATATCGACATAGGTTCGTCGTTTCGGCCTACAAATACCGGCAAGCTTACTGACAATCTGATATAGAATTTATTGGTGCATATGGCTGGGTTGGAAGACGTTTCTTTCCGGCAATTACCATGCGGTAATAGTGAACTCCGAAAAATCTACGGAAGTCGAAATTGTTATTTCCTGTTGCTTTAGTGATATGTTAACGTGTTCCTGTGGGCAGCTGCTATTTGAGGTGTTTGGCGTTATGGGAGAGGGGTAAGGAGGATGCTCCTCTTGTTATTGATGGGTTGATTGGGGGTTTCTGTTGGATACGCTGGAACAAATGTTTCGTATTTCGTCGTTACCAAATGAATTACGGAGTTTTTGCTGTGATAGCTGTTGAGAACCCTTTGGTGGCACGTCAAAAGCATGTGGTAGGTGGTCACATAGAATGCGATGCCCATATCGATTGATAGCGCGAATCCACGTATATAATTGGCCTGCTTCTTTGATCTTAGAGACTTGAATATCACAACCGCTGCGATCATAAGTGTAACCCCATAACATTCCGCTAGCATCAGGCGATGTCACTCGGTGGTTTTGACTGGGTAATTTGGCCATTGAACTAATGAAGGATGTGTGGTGAGCAAGTTGATGGTTGGAAATTGGCGTTCATTCCTACGAGATTATCCTGCTTCAAGTCTTCCACCAGCTTGCGTTGATGATCCTCAAACTCGTGTGAACTTCAACCACTCAAAGCAGCCTCCAGCACCCCCGCTGTCTAGATATTGGAAAAACTTGCGGCACTACCAAATCCAGTCTATCTGGGATAAATTTGCTTGCTAGAACATTATTGAGGAACTAGAGGGTGTAAGAGTCTAAGATCTGAGCGGGAAGAGTTGAACTCGAGACTTATTCCATGGTGAGAGAGGCGTCAATGTTTTCAAAGGCAGGCACGCCCTGTGAGCCTCGAAAGGATTGAAGTCCTCGGAAAGAGAGGAATAATGGGCCTTCTATCTTGACCCTTCAACTTTTGATGTTAGTTTGTTCTCCTTAAGGACTTCCTGGTATTGGTGTGTCTTCGTTTGCAGTATTTTTCGAGCAGCTTCACTATAACTAGCTGGTCCTTTAGTGAGGATAAGTTTGTTCAAAAAACCCCCAACTTAAGTGCGACATTTGCAACTGTTTGGCAAACGATGATGACTCCCGGACTTCATCTATTAGTAGAAAGGCTGATGACTTGGGGCCGGTATTCAGAACCAGAACTTCTGAGTGGCTGCGATTTACTCGAAATGTATGTTATCCCACCTAGAGTTTCTGGTTTCGGTGGTTCCAACCACTTGTATGCCAGGTCCGAGTAGTGCAGTGTTCCCAATCAGCCATGCAGGCCAGGTATGCCACTGGGCTTTTACAACTAAGCTTTTGAGGAGGCCACCAGGTTTGATCTGTATGCGTCTAATAATCCCTCAGCCGGCTGAACACTGGATTAATGGATCCAACTCGTGCATGTAACGCTTCATGACCCTTGGCATGTTCAGAACATATTAAAACAAGACCATCCTCATTGTAAACACTCTTTTCCAACAAAAGCTCTTCCCATAAGGTCCCATACCTGGTCCTGTCTCTCCGCCTGAGATCGACAGTGAAATCTTAGCAGATAAAGGATCTGGTTTCCATTAAAGGCCACTTTCTAGAGTATCCAGTCGGTTGGTAATATGGTGTACTTTAATCATGAAGCAAAATTTAGATGATTATCCCTGGAGTGTTGTGACGAGCGCAGTGATTCGGGCGAGGTATCGGTTAAGACAGGTGCTTCAATATCGAAAGCCGAAGAGTGGATTGAAACCGGAATAAAATCTCTTCAGATGGGCCTTTGATGTCCGAAGCATCATTAGTCTGTCAGACGGCTTTTTTAACGTGTGAGCTTAGTCCGCCAACGAATACATAGCCGTCTACAGACTAAAGCATCGTGCTTGGTGCTTGGTGCAGTATCTCCGAGATAAGCTCTGACACTATCTGCCTTCTTAACTCCTAACTACCGTAGCCTATTAGAGTATTAGAGGTACCCAGCGGCCTCAATAACCGCCTTTCCCATGGGCCCAGCGGTGAAAACATGAACAAGAAAATGGTCTGACATAAACGATCTTCCCCTGCCTTGTCAGTTTCTCCCAATATGTCTGCGAACCTCCTCAATAGCTTCGTCGTTCCATTAAGTTGTTTACTATCCCTCGTGAAACTACCTTCTAATACCGCCCCCTCTTCAGTTGCCTCCTCGGCTCGTTCATTGTCTCCTGCAAGAATTCAATCGCCACTGTGGCCCGCATGGAATTGCGAGCTGCGTCATTCCACTTCCAACTATGTTTGATGTCGTCTAGACAGCAGTTGAGATATAATGGCGGCCTCGCTAGCTGTCTCAGCCGCTGATGGTCATTGCAGTACTTTAAATCCACCGGCCTGAACGAAGTTGGCATGATCGAAACTAGGTGAAGAGGCGGGGTTGCTGGTGAATTCCCAGAATAGTCCTGTTCGGGGCTCCATCCCCACATTGCTCTTACATTCAGTTGGCTGGATGCCAGTGGAGGGTTTCCTTCAATATCATCGGCCGTGGACGGTTTCATGCGTGTCTTTATTGAAGACGTTCCGGGACCTCGAGCAAAGCAACTTCCAGATCTATGATCGCAAGATCAGGAGGCCGTAAGGCGAAATATATTGGGCTTTGCTAAGATCTCGACCTGTCCGAACTTTAGGCGGGAGAGCAGTCCATTGGTGAGCTGGGGATTGAACAAATACGAAATGAGGACCTTCCACGAATAAGCAACATCGAAGATGAATTCACCGAAGCCAACGTCCGAGGTCTCGATCGGGCCCGAACTGCTCTGCCCTATGGGGGTTCATCTCGAGTGCGCAAAATCGGAACTCATAACCCCGCCAATTTACCCCACCACACATAGGGCGCACTGTGCGTTTTGATCCGCATCCTGCATCGAATCTAGATCCTCCATTCTGCGGGGGTGGCACATCGGTTATATGCCGGCAGGTATTTATGATTTAACAGTATCGACGCGTTGGAGCATCGCTGTCATTACTACATTAGCAGGCGGACGCACGGTGGTGATCGACACCTACGGGTCCAGACTTCAAAGCCAGCTGCAACAGCGGGATGCGGGATTGTTGTTTTGGGCGACGCCCCAGCCGAGGAGCTTGAATAGCGTATAGCATGCTGTTAGGTTTCTAAATTTTCGGCTTGACAGTTGCTTGGGTGACTGGCTTTTGTACCAGAGGCTTGAGTTCGTTAACTATAAATTCCACCTCATACCTCACGTGCCCTCACTATAATGCTAGCCCTAACCCACCCCACCATTTTCAGTTACCACCCAACCGCTTGCCGCTCTCTGCCTAGATGACCATACACCGCATTCTCGTCAAACTCTCTTCTCCAGTATCCTCCGCGTTTAACTTGAAATCCCACCACTTCCTTCGCTTGAAATCGTGATTCACTGCAACGTTCGTTTCTTACACCGACGATTTCGGTCTTATTGATATTTCGCAAACATGTCGGCGGTTGCAGAAGCAGTTGAGCTGAAGAACAAGGGTAATGCTGCCATAGCGAAGAAGGATTGGCTGGTTTGTGTCCCCTTTCGTGGTGCTTCTAGGCCTATGTTGCACCGAGACTGACATGGCCGTAGGAAGCAGTTAAATACTACGATAAGGCTATCGAGTTGGATCCAACTCAGGCGGTTTTCTATTCCAATCGAGCACACGTACGCCTTGCTGCATTCTACCTCTATTATTATAAACCCGTGCTCATCGTTAATCTGGTAGACTCATATCAAGCTGGAATCATATGGGTTTGCCATCTCGGATGCCACGAAGGCCATCGAGCTCGACTCGTCATATATCAAGGCGTACTACCGACGAGCAATATCGCATCTTGCCATCGCCAAGTATAAGGAGGCTCTCAAAGACTTTAAGACTGTCTGCAGCAAAGGTGAGTTTGTGAGGTCTAGACGGTTGGTAGTGTAGGAAAGCTGATGGTCCCTAGCACCCAATGACAGGGATGCGAAGTTGAAGATGCAGGAATGTGAGAAGATCATTCGGCAAATGAACTTTCAGAGGGCGATTGAACTTGGCGATCCGCCATCGGCAGCCGAAGGGCTAGATCTGAATTCCATGGGTTAGCATATATACCTAGTGATGCTAGACGAATGGGCCTCCCGCTGATGTGAATATGCAGTGGTGGAATCGGACTACACCGGCGTGAGTTTAGGAGAGAAGATAACCAAAGAATTCGTGGAAGACATGATCCAGAGATTTAAGGACGGGAAGAAGCTGCACAAGAAATACGCCTTCCAAATTATATTGATGACGAAGGAGATCTTCATGACTGAACCGACAATGCCCGAGGTTAGGATTGAGGAGGGACAAACGCTGACAGTGTGTGGAGACACTCACGGTATAGTTGCCCGAGTAGGCAGACGATCGCAATTGCTAATATCCGAATGCAGGCCAGTACTTCGATCTCCTGGAGATCTTCAACAGGAATGGTTACCCCACCGAAAAACATATCTACCTCTTCAACGGTGATTTCGTCGACCGAGGTTCTTGGTCTACAGAAATTGCTTTGTTGCTCTTTGCGTACAAGTGTCTGTACCCCCAAAGCTTCTTCCTCAACCGTGGAAACCACGAGACGGACGATATGAACCGAGTCTACGGTTTCGAGGGTGAATGCAAAGCGAAGTACAGTGAGCGAACGTTTAAGCTCTTCTCCGAGACATTTAGTGCGCTGCCTCTAGCCACTCTGATTGGCGGAAAGTACCTGGTTCTTCATGGTGGACTGTTCTCAGACGACAAGATTACCCTCCAGGATATCCGAGATTACGACAGACATAAGCAGAGACAGCCAGGTCAGGAAGGCTTGATGATGGAGATGCTTTGGACGGATCCACAGACCCTGCCGGGACGTGGTCCTAGCAAACGTGGAGTCGGGCTGATGTTCGGCCCCGATGTTACAAAGCGGTTTTGCGAAAACAACGGTCTCGAAGCTATCATCCGAAGCCACGAAGTACGCATGGGTGGCTACGAGGTCGAACACGATGGAAGGTGCATTACTGGTAGGATCCCACGAAATCATTTGCTTTCTTCGATCAAATGCTTACTGATTATAGTTTTCTCTGCGCCTAACTATGTCGATGCCTCAGGAAATAAGGGGGCGTATATCAACATTGGTCCGGATTACAAGCTGCAGCATAACGTCTTTGATGCGGTTCCTCATCCAGATATCAAACCCATGGCGTACGCTCAAAGCCCGCTTACATCTATGATGTAGCAGTCGTAACGATCTACGGAGCATGAGTACACGACACGGATGTGAATGTTATACCTACTACTGATTTGGTACTTTCTTTTGGTTTACTTTCTTTTGTATATACCTGGCGGCGTTTATGGGAAAGTGAGTTAGAGTGGACTGTCAAATGTCAAAGCATTATTTGGGAGAGAATCCTCACATCATCTTTCATACCCGTATTATAATTTCATACTCTATAATATCAAGAATGATGTGGTGCGATGTGGTGCGATGTGGTGCGATGTGGTGCGATTGTGTGTTTCGTGTAACGCGGGAAGATAAGATGGTATCGAACTTTCTAGCATCTGCCTGACTAACTACGTCATCTTGTATCTCGCGTCTTCTGGAAGGCTCTCACATTATCTACAGCTCTCCCGATCGCCACCCCACAACCCAGAATCTTCGCGTAACTGTTGGAGCCCTCCGAATTGCACATTATACTTACGTTACACTGCTGACAATAGTTCTGCCGTCTTCTACACGACTCACACCATGGCTATAAGAACCGGTCTGAGAGCCCGACTGTCGGACTTCATCATCATTTCGATTCCATCTTATCAACACACAAACACCTGAACCGACTCTACACTCTTCTACACATACAAACAACACTTCCAACCTTGAGTCTTCATCATCACAATACACAGACTCTTCATCATCACAATACACAGACTCTTCATCGACATACTATCTCAATAATAATAACAATGCCGCACTACTTCGCCTGCCCCGCATACCCCGAGCAGCAGCAGCAGCAGCAGCGCAACATCAGCGCGCTCGACCCCTTCCTGCAAGCTATTTTCTCGCAGCTGCAGCACCCAGAAGAAACTGAGTCCCCTGCCACATCGGAGAAACCTGCACCACAGAGGAAACCCTCTCGTCCAACTGCAACCCCGCGTAACCACAACCGCACAAACCGCGCCTTCTCCCCCCGCTTCGACGTCTACGAAACCGAAGATGCATACCACCTCTTTGGCGACCTCCCAGGGGTCAGCGATAAAAAGTCAATTGGAATTGAGTTCTCGGATCCGCGCACGCTGATGGTCTCGGGACGGGTTGAGCGTTCGATGCCTAAGCCACAAAAGCAGTTCGAGCAGAAACAGAGTGAAGAGCAGCCGGTGGAGGAAAAGAGACGGTCGCTAAACCCTACCGTCGAGGATACGGACGATGAGGATGATTACTCGGTTGTTTCTGCGGCGGCGACGACGACGTCTACGACTACACTTGAGAAGGAGGAACATAAGGAGGAGGAACAGCAACAGCAGGAAGAGAAGAGGAAGGTCTGGTTGACGGAGAGGACATTTGGTACTTTCCAGAGGACGTTCTCGTTCCCGACTCCAGTCGCGCTCGAGGACGTGTCTGCGAAGTTGGATAATGGGTTGTTACAGATTGTAGTGCCCAAAGTGCGGTTTGGAGGGGTGCGGAGGATTGAGGTTGAGTAAGGGAATGGGTATTAATATCGGTTTTGAGTGTTTACTTGCTTTCTGGTTTTCAGTTTGGCGCGGTATGGATGCTTCTTGCAGGTTGTATACATTATTATGAACTATTTGGATCTGCTTCGATGGTAGTGATGAATTCAAATTAGAATATTCTATAGAAATTTTCGTGCGTGTCTTTGCGTGTCATAAAGGTCGTGAAGAACAGAATCCTGATAACGCCTCTTCCTCCACTTGCCAAATCAACATCGGAATGAGGGAGAACAGCCCTCATCACAGCATCCACACACCAAACGCAGCAAGTACTACTTAGTTGAAGCGTCCCAATAAAATTCTAGTTCAATTAACATACAGGGCATACCAAAGATATATAACTTGAAGAAAAACGAAAGAAAAGGCAGTAACTGTACTGCGCATCCCCACTGCAAAAGGTATCATGTAGTCTACCAGCAAAACTAGATAAATCAATACAGAACTTTATCTCCATTCACGGCAGATAGATATAAGAAGATTAAGACCAAACACTTTCCTTTCCAACCCAATTCCGCTAGATAGATCCACGACGACAAAACAGGCGACTATGATAATGGATAATGAAAAAACAGTACTCGGTGACAGAAACACACTAACACACATACACAACACACCGTGCAAAACCAAATGCAAACAAACCCCTTGCCCTTTATAAAAATTTTCTCTACTCCAGTCAGACCTGCTGTGACTTTTGGGTCATTCAGCGTTCGTCACTCGTAACACAAAACTACACAATGTGTTAGTTGGTCGAAGTAGGGAGGGCGGCGAAAGTGGGAAATACCAAATCATTAGGTTTCCCCGGCCTCCTCGACAAACGTTGTATTCTCATCTGGTGTCCTATCACCAGGTGTCACTTGGTCTTCCCCATTTGCCGCCTCCTCCGCCCGTTGTTGTGCCTGTTGAGACACCACATCCGCCAGTCGCCGAAGCTTTGGTGTTTGTAGGTACGACGGACAGTATGTCTCCAGAGCTCCAATCTGTCGAGGCTCTGGGATCTCATAGGGCCCACTGTCGTCCATATCGACAGCTTGCAATAGGAGAACGTCATTGCTCTTTTCAGTAACCCTTGACGCTACTGCTTTCATGATTTCCCCGTTGATAGGCTGCTCATAATCTGCGACAAGGTACTGGTTGAGCAGCTTTTGGATCTGATTGGGGGAGAGCCTGGTTGGATAATTAGCATTGAATCTAGCCCAGTAAGGTGATAAACGTACATCCAACAGATATCCTGGATAATTTCGATATCGCTGAGGGTGGCCTTCTTCAGCTGCAATAACTTGGTTGCTTGCATCAAGTGCTCAAGCTGCAATATACCCTCGGGCATGTCATTACTCTTGCACCATTCCTCGATCCTCGTGATATTATAATTGATCTGCAGACCTCGCTTCCAGGACAGGAAGTTCCGGCGCAGAAGAAGGTCATTGAAGGCAGTGACACCCACAAGCTTCAGAAGCTCCGTCACTGTCTGGGTGATGATAGACTCCTCAACGTAGTATGTCTTCATGGCCTTATAAACCTTATTCAACAGGCTCAAAAGGTCGTCCATACTGAACTGTGGCTGGCTGTTGGTCTGCAGCAGTTTGTTGAGGAATCGGTTGCCATCATTAGTGACGAATCCAGGAAGTGACTGCGACTCAATGATTGCTGGAATAATCATCTTTTGCAGCTTTCGCTTCAATACCTTCATCCATGTATGGTAGATATTAAATTCGAGACTCTCCAGATCGTGCTTGACAATCTCAAGCAGCCGGTCATACTCGTAGTCGTCCTTCTTCTGAATCTCGTACCAATCCTCCGCAAGAAACACGAAAGAAAGCATTTCGTGCACATTAGAGAGCCAGAAAGCCCCTTGAGTGATGGCATCCTCATCATGGTTTGACATAACCTCATGCTGTATACTCTGCATGACGTTGGCTAGGAACCGCTCCGACTCCTTAACAAATCCGTTGTTCCACATCTCGGATGTGACCACGTTGATGAGGTAGGCCGGGAACAGGACTTCCTTGAATTGGAGCGGTGTCTGTCCGTTAAGTGGCGGCACCTTGAGATTTCTGATCAATCCGATTGAGACTTCATCGCTCAGAGCCTCCTCCTCTTCTAATATGCGCAATAACTCGTACTCGCTATTCTCAATCGTCGGGCTAAATGGCTCAAATTCTCGAGGTCGCATTGGCTGACTGGTAGGCATCATAGATACAGGTCGAGTCTGATAAGATGACCGATACATGCCAACCTGCTCCACTCTCCCCGTAAAGTCTGCGCTTCGTCTTTTCGGTTTCTTGTTGGTAACGAAGTTAATGAGACCATTTGTGATACCACCAGACGACTTCTCCACATGTCCATTCTCTTCCTCTCGCGAGCTGGCATGCTGCAGCTGGTCTTCCAAGACCTGGATCTGTTGTCTAAGCGACAACTTCTCATCTTCGTGCGCCTTATCTCGGGATTTGAGCTGGTCAAGTTCGGACGTCCGCTGCGTAAGAGATTTTCGCAGAGACTTGCCCTCCTCCTGTAATCGTTTCATATTCGCCGTCGATTCCTCGAATTGCGCCTGGAGATTCTTCATTTCTTCGTCCATCTGCGCCAGCCGTGCAGCCGCGATACCAGCCTGGTTGGCCTCTAGCTGGAGCTCCTTATTACGGTTTTCCAGGTTGGCGTGTTTCTGTCTCCAATTTTTCACCTGGTTGTCAAAGCTCTCGACCTTGTCCAATAGAGCTTTATTGTCTTTCTTGAGCATTCCAACTGCTTGCGTGAGCTCGATGACCTTGTTTTCAAGCTTATACGAAATTTGCTTGAGGTCTCGGGCTTCCTCGCGTATTGTCTTATACTCCCGTCGAGCCAGTTTTCCTCGCCATATACTCTGGATGTATACGACGCGTTTCCGGTAAAGGCACCATGCACGAAGAAATCGCCTAGTGATAGGTTAGTACCAAAGGCTATTCAGCAAATCGGCTTAGAGTAGCAACGTACCTTGATCTCCATGCTTTTTGAATATACCGGGCAGCGTTGCCGAGCATACGATCGGTAATACTCTTCCTGCAAAGATAACCCTTTGCTGACGCTTGTACCTTGATGACGCTGTTACGGATCTTGTGATAGGCTTCACGCTGCTTCGACCCACGCCACACTCTTTGGATTGTCGTAGCTGCCTTGACAACTCGCAACTCCTGGGCAGTCTTTCGTGCCAGATAACCTCGAGCATATGCTTGAGTCTTGAGGATAGCTTCGCGGGCCTCGAGATACTTGCGCCTGTAGTATTTCTTCTTAAGGTTCTTCTGTATCAGAACAGCGCACTCATTCAATCGCTTTGTCCGAAGATTTTCCAGGAATGCCAACTATATCAAGTTAGCGGACGGGTGCCAATTATACAAAAAGCACAAGATGCATACCATGCCTGCTCTGAAAAAGATCTTCGACATTCCCAGCTGGTACTTATCCTTGCCATCCTTCTGGTTTTCTCGCGGATGACCTTCAGGTGGCACAGTTTTCTTTAGAATCTTCAGACCAACATCCCTAATGCTCCCGGTCTTCAGTTCCTCAGAATGAATCAACATGTAATATCGACTTGCGAATTCCTCGTACGTCCATCGTGTGGGGTATCCAGCACAACTAATCTTGACTGTTTCCAAAACACCACATGCTTGCAACTGACTGAGAACCATAGGACCTTCAAACTTCCAGGCCTCCTTGGCCTCATTGGGCTTGATACAGCGGATATAGTGAACATTGGTGGAACCAATCGTATTCATAAGCTCAATGAGGGAAGTCTTGAAGATGCCTCCAAGAGTCGGTTTGCGGTTTGACTGGAGCGCAAGCTTACGGCCTGGGGGCGGAACAGCAGTCTTTGACAATCCACCTGTTTCCTAGTCACTGTTAGCTTCCCAACACAACTAGGTGTCGGACCACTAATGGCTTACCTTATCTCTAGCGGATGCAGAGGCCTGAAGAACGCTGGTCAGGAAGGGATTGGAAGATGCCCTCAGGAGTTCCAAATGCTCATCCGGTACGGTATCCCTGTTCTTCTCTACGAAACCTTCGGAGTCGTATGTGACGTCCACAGCATAATGGCACACGGTGAAAGACGTCTTTCCAAATCGAGGCATCTGATAAGGGAATTCCTTCCCTTTTGTACCGAAGTTTTGGTGCAGCTTGGTGATCAGAGAATCGTCCGATCCTGCTGGAAGCCTGGATTCTTCATCCAAAAGACTCAGGATACCAAGTTTTCCCTCGATCAGATCAATACAGGGTCTATTGTCAGAAAATTCGATGTATTGCCAATTAATCTGTTCACGCGCATACTCTTCCTGCTCGAGCTTGAACACATGTTGATTAAATTCTTGTTGCAGCTTCTCGTTGGCATAGTTGATGCAAAACTGTTCGAACGAATTGCGCTTGAAATGCTCAAAACCGTAAATATCCAAAACTCCGATAAAAGACTTGACATTGTTGCGGACTTCCTCCGTAGCCAGACTATCGTTAATGATTTCGACAAGCCAGTCAAATAGGGCAGAGTATATAAATTTGGCAATCGAATCACGAACAACAACAGCCTGCTTTTGACTGAGGGGAGTAACTGTCTTCTCATTTCGCATGACAAGCTGTTTCTTGGTTGTCCATTTCGCAAATTCGTCCGCCTTAACCCCCAAAAGGTCGGCGGCACGAGCCAAGTTCGGCTCATCCGCCATAAGAACTGAACCATTTCGAACAGCACCAATTTCAGTGTTTCCAAGGTGCAACAGCGCCGCCAAAACCTTCCAGATATGAGATTGCGTCTCTTCCGAGACACCGATAGTCGTCAGGGAGTCTCTAGTAAGCTTAAACTCCGCTGCATCGTCTACATTGGGGATTATTGGATCGCCACCCTGATTGGTAAAGTTGAAGTCACTCATGGGACGCAACCCTAGCTGCTGTCTTTCTTCATCCGTGGCTCCGGCAATCAGTTGATAGAAGACGTGATAATTACGCTCGGTTGCCGGTTGAAACACCAATCTAGCTCGCTCCAAAAGATAGGTCCTGATTTTGGCACCTATGATATCGATGTCCTTGTCGAACATAATCTCAATGTACTTTCCAAAACGAGACGAGTTGTCGTTACGCGTAGTCTTTGCGTTACCAAAAGCTTCCATGATGGGATTCGTCGCCAAAATCTGCTCCTCCGTCTTGCTCATGACAGCACCCATGCCACCCTTCCTTCGTCGGCCTGGCCGGGAGGGGTCCTCAACTGTAGCAAAGTATCGCATGATATATTTTGCACTGACCGTCTTTCCAGCTCCCGACTCTCCAGACACAACAATGGTCTGGTTCTTCTGGTCACGCACCATCGCTTGATAAGCAGTGTCTGCAATTGCAAACAGATGGGGGTCTTGATCCTCCTTCCGCTTGCCAGCATAAGCTTGCACGAGCCCGGGATCATAGAGGTAGTCCATCCGGTCGAAAGGATTTGTCGCGATGAGGACAATCCCAGAATACGTGTAAATCTCGCGTTTTGCATATCGGAGCTTGATAGCTTGAAGTACTATTACAATGGAAAATGAAATTAGAAGATGACCCAAAATATGAGAGCAAATGCAGCGTCAGTAGAGATGGTTATAGATACCGGCAGGTTCGTTCAAATGGGATAAACTTGTCAAATCATCTGAAGCCTCTAGTACGGGCGGGTTCATCAATGGTGGCAAATCCTTATCTTCCGCATTGCCTTCAAGCACGGCCAACGATGTCGTCTTCTCCAGTTTCTATGTGGGCAATAGGTTAGCACTTCAAATCCCGCGCATTACCACTGTTTCCGCTTCTTGAGCGGCTCACGGGATCCACAAACGAACCTCTCCCTCTCTCGAACCAGAGGTTATCTGAAAAACTAGTGTGGCCTTATCCCCACTGATGTTCTTTGCGACCACCTTGGATGAAACCCAACCGTCTGTTGGATCTTGAATCCACGCCCCCGTCTCCATATTATAGGTGTGTGCCATTATGGTGGCAGTAACAGCAGTGACAGCTCAAGCGAGCTGTACAAGTTAACGATACGGCCGATTTGTAACGTAACAGTATGCGAAATGGTAAACGGTCTCCTTTACTCAGCACTCGTCGAGAGCGGTCGAACAGGGTACAGTAAATAGAGCAACAACAACGGCAATAGTGAGAATCGGTCTGGATAGCAAATAAGGAGAGTGGATGCTGATGGGATAGGTATTGATGTGTGAAGAAGAAGGGAAGTCGCTGACCGAGGTCGACAGGAGCAAAGAAGTAGCAGCGGCACCAACGAAAGGAGGCTGGAGATCGGATCGACCACCTTTCACCCTTTGGGCTTCAGGGTTCTGAATTTTGGGTTTAGTTCTTTCGCCCCGGTCCTTTTTACTGGGCATGGGTGCGCTGTGGCACGAGCGCCCCACCACCACATGCAGAGGCTCGTGCAGCTTCAGCTCTCAACAACTTTGGCCCTGCCATAACTGAGGCTGGAGCTGAAGCTGATGATAATACATCTATACAACGATTACAGATTACATATTACAGATTACAGGTTGGTGAATCAGCGCATTATTCACATGCCCACCGACTCACGAACTCGCGAAGCTATAATCTGGGAAATAAGCCGCACTTGGGACGCAGCACGTGGGGAATAACCGCACTCGGGAAATAGCTGCTGGTCGAAGAGAGCTCTCAGTCCACCGACATGTTTGTTCTATCCACTGGTCATATATATAATCTGGAAATTTTTGTTCACCATCACTGCATCCATTCATTCAACGAGACAGAGATTCGATAGAGTATTTCTTTAATTGATATACCTTTTAGACAACTCTAGGTATTCATGATATTCATGTGTAACATTCGTTTGCAAGGCCAACGTGGTTTTTACGATCAGTTGATGCTGCTAGAGTAACCGAGTTTTCGAATAGGAAACAACTGAGTGAGATTAACAGTTGTCTTGTTGATATCTCGTCGTAATATCATGAGCAAATCTTGAGAGTATGACAAAGTATGTGAGATATGTATAGTGGTGAGGCGCATGTCGACACCACGAGGCGCAACATGAAGTTGCCACTCTAAATATCGCGGTGAGTTTGGCCATGATGTTGAAGTTTCTGTCGGGTTGTATCACATGGTTAGAGGAGATATTATCTCAGTTACATCACATCTCCGACTCAGTTTTGTAATAGCTATCCACAACTGCGATTTCAGTTGGGGTTTAGTGCGACGCTAGTGTTGCGACACGACAGCGGTCTTCTATCCCCGCCGCCGCCGTACTCTCTCGGTTTATCGAGTGATAGCTTATATTTCAGAATCGAGCACAGGCTGTTTGACCCCCGACGTCCATTAGAGCCTGGTAGCTGGCTGGCTCAAGGGCCGTTTTAGTTGCTTGACCAAGGTTGCTCCATAGCCACGCCCTCTCCTCATTGTCCCTACCCAGCCGCGTTACCCAGCACGGAATGCGCCTCTCCCCTCGAAGTCGTGCTAATCGGTGGATGATATGCCGGCAAATACTCAATTTATGTATGATACTATTTAGGCCGCAAATCGGTAGCCGGCTAGAGTAGTGATATCGTCTCCTCCTGCAATACGCTATGTTTCGCGTCCAGCTTTCGACGTCCGGAACACAAGCACCCTTTATGAAACTCTGGACGACTTCCACTCCGGTTTTAAAGACGTTTCGAAGGTCTGGCATGACTTTCCGTATTGAGACATAACCGCGAACAGTTATCTCCGCAGCAATGCAACCCAGGATTAGAACTATATGCATAAAGCGGAGCTTCCTCTAGTGTTAGGCAAGGGATGTCTCGAAAGTTCCGAGACAACTCGATACACCCACTCTGTGGGCCGTGAGTGATGGGATGTGATCGGCCCGGGTCCCCAGGGCTATCCCGCATCCGAAACTTGTTCAACCGACGATAGGTGAATCAAGGTCCTAATTCCAATTAGAAAAGCAGTTTGTGTTCGTTCTTTATGATTTCGGTGACCACAAACGTCCCCACACCCATAACAGCTACATCAAATAGCGCACCCCACTGCTTGATGCCCCGTATTGGTAAACATCCGGAATCTCGCCTCGAAAGGGATGGGATCTTCGTTCAGCGAAGATGCGGCACGATCAAGCGCCGAGTGAAACAGAGAAGGTGGTTTCCGGCGGTTAGGAGTTGGTTGGCGGGGATTATGCAACCATCCAACGGTCATCACTGTTCAGACCCGTAAACGTATTGCAACTCTGGATGGCTGGGGTGTTGGTGCAAGGAACTTACGATGCTTGCGAAAGGTAGGTGATGTTCGTCAGGGATCGAGGAAAGTGGGGCACAAGCGTTGGTCCAAGCGTTCAATGTCGCCTCAATCTAATCATGATGTCATATCTAATCCGATTGAATCAAACAATATTGCCTTGTACACACTGTGACGTGGTTAAAGTTGCCCGCCGTGTAAGAATTGACTTTCTGAAGATATTGGGGGTCCAAACTCTCAAACATTGACGAGTGAGTGAAGGCTGTGTGATGGGATAGAACACAGTTGTGTGCAGCTTAACCGCTGCGGAATGGAATTTCCTTTCCCAGCTATTTAGGCGTTTTTTTGCCTCTCTACAATCCCCTAATGTTCTCCGCTTCACGCATGTAATCTTCTAGAAAGGAACACGCAGATTCATCCTTCTAGTGGTGTGCACAGCAACACATGATCCCCGCGGGCCAATCACCCACCGCGGTTTCAATCTTTTGTATGTACTCTGACGTCCGCTGCATACCTCTCTTTCGGAGATCTTCAGATCAAGTTCAGATGGTATTACCCTCATCATCGCCACCATAGAGTAAGTTTGGAGTGCACAATTCTCTTTATCTCTCACACAAGATACAACCTAAGCCTAGACCGCCCACAAAACAAAAGAACTACCACATGATGCTTATGAGGAAAAGGAAAGAAAGGATTGGTGACAGAGGTGATAACGGTAGAGAAGGGAAGGCAAGGGGAACGTCTACTCCATCAGCAAGAACAACGAAAAAAAAAAAGCATTCACAATAATAGACAGTTTTATTACACGCTACATTCAAAGGGAAGAAAGGGAAACGGTGTCACAATTGCGTTCATTAACAAGCATTTTGGCCATTTTATACCCATGATCATATAGACGTTTACCAATCTCGCCGCTCCCAGAACCCTGATGATTTTATTTCCAGATGTCATAAGAAGTCGAACAGATGCCGAGTTGGATAAGCATAACAATTTAGCTCTGCTTGCACTCAGCGGCCTCGTGCTTGGGTTTTGTGCCGTCATTCTATATCATGTGTTAGAGTTCATCAATATATAACCAACTAATGGTAGTGTAGAGAAACCCGTACCTCGTCATCAGACTCCTCGTCATCCTCATCCCGGTCATCGTCACTCAGATCATCCTCCTCCTCATCGTCCTCGTCATCAAACTCGCCCTCCATATCACCACCCATTCCCTCAAATTGACGAGCCTCGCCGGTGAACCAGTCGATGGCACGGGGGATGAGTTTCTCCTTGATGTCCTCACCAAGCTGGTAATCGAGCTCCAAGCGGTCCTCGATATCATCCTGGTCCTCATCGTCCTCGTCAAAGTCGGTAGGGGGCTTAGGTGGGGTAAAGAAGTTGAAGAAGCTTTCTGTAGGAACAGTCCGCTTGACGACACGGGTTTGCTTGGTGTCTGGTCAAGTTTGAAATAGTTAGTTATGCATGAATAAACGAGGGGTAATATCGGGAGAGGTTTACTCTTGTTTCTCTGCTTCTTGCTCTCAATTCGTACGGTCAAGTCCTTACCCTCCTTCCAGTTGATCTTGTCACCCTCGGCATGATCGTAGATGAAGTCTCCACCATATCCATTCTCATCCTGGTAGTAATATGTCTTGGTGATCTCCTTGTTGGTGAAGAACTCGTTCTCGGCAAAGACAAAGTGAAGCTTAAATCCAGGAGTGTCGAGGTAGCTTAGTCGGATGTCGGTAAGATGCTTGAGGGCGGCTTCGTCCCGCTCGGTGATTGTCTCGGCCAACAGGGCATTGTTCTTCATAGCGGAAAGCCAAAACTCTGGTACACCGGTCATGGCCTCAGTGGACTCCTCCTTCTTCTCCTTGGCATCCTCCGTATCAGAATCCTCATCCTCCTTTCCGGCACTAACCTCCTCCTCGGTAGGCTCCTGGAGACCGTTGACAATCTTGGCACGCTTTTCATACAGAGGAGTAAACTTGGCGAAGTACTTCTTCTCCAACTGAAGAACCTCCTCCTGGAACTGTGCCTCAAGCTTAGAGTGCTCCTTCTGGACACCGCGAAGACCAGTGATACGACGGCGCACTGGTGCGGGGAGAGATTCAATATATCCAGAGGAGCGTCCAACAAGCTTGCCGAGCTTTCCCTCTATCATTGAAACGAGTGCGGGATTTGAGGCAAAGATAGATGCAGCAGCGGCTCGGTCAAGTTTCTCTGTTGGTGGTGGCAAAATCGTCAGCAACGAGGACAATATATTTTTTTGGAAAAGATGGAGGGAGTTTCCTGCAAACCTTCTTCGATTGTGGAAACATTGGGTTGCTGAGCGTGTGAGGAAATCGGTGCGGCTGATGAGGGAGTGTTTTGCGGGGTACTATAATTGCAGATCGAGGGGTTCCAATCAGTATTTTATTTCGGTATGTTGTGCATTTGTGTTTCCACGACCGGGGTAGGAAGTACTCACGGTGCTCCGGCGAGAGAGTCGACCTTCTTATTCTTGATGGGTTGCTCAGACATGGCGGAGTGTCGTCTATCGCCTTTCGCTCTTAAAAACTGTCGCTGAGGAAGAGTCAAAGGAGTTGTCGAGACGATTAATGTGGGACAAGTCGAGTGGCAATGGATGAAAGACGAAAAAAAAAGAGATGGCGATGTGTGGGGGAGGAAGAAGGAGGAGAGAAGTGGTAGAGTGTGAGGATAAAGAATGGCGGGGATTGCAGAGACCCAACGACTCGAGAATTTTGCTGCTTGGACAGATCATTTTGCCCCAACCCGGTGACGACCTTGCCTTTTTGGCCAATCACGAATTGTAGTGCGGTTACTAATTGGATCGTTTCACACTTTTGTCTTTTGTTGCCTCCACCGTTTCTCCTTCTCCCGCGCAATCACTTCATCAAGCAAAATCAAAACAGGTCGGCTTTCGCTCATCCAAAACAATGTAACCCTGCAACGATTACCTCTCAGAGCGTACAAATTACTTAACCCGCTACCTCGTAGCAATACCCCATGGCTCATTATCTCAGGTAGGCGAGGTGCGGGCTCAACTGCGCTCCCCCGCTCTCGCCCTAAGTTCAACAAATGCGCGCCCAGGTTCATGGATACAAAAATTCTAAGTACTTCACAATAGGGCTCCAGTGGATAAGCGTTACTCCGGATTACTATGTGTGTCCTCCCGAGGCCAAGGTGACTCAGTTGCTCCTCGAGTATAAAGTATATACACAAAAATGGGAATCTATTGTGCCTTGCGTTGCTTGTTTCCGAAACCCAGCTGCATATCGGATGAAGATACTGCAGACGAGATGCCGGGGAAGTTATATATACTACAGCTCATTCATTGGGTGCTGCCTAGGCCAATATAATAAACAGGGCTTCTCGAATGATACTCGAGGAAGATAGTTGTGTGGGCTGCATTATTGGGGCCATCATCAACAAGAATAAGGCATTGTATCCGAAAACTGTTTCCACGTGGAAGAGCCAGGAAGACGAAAAGCGTCAAAGGCTGGAGTTGGTTGCTTGGGTTCGTGATAAGCGTCTTGCTCCTTCACGTCTTACAGTTTCTCGATATAATTGGTGTTCTTCCCTACGGAGAGCCCACAAATAGACATTTCCCTGATCGTGAAGACTGTTTCCCCCTTTCATCGTAAGAGGTACAAGCTAGAGGCGACTGCCCATGTGGAGTATCTATAAACCGGCACTCATGTATATGTGCTTTTCTGCTGCTGAAACTCGTGCTACACCAATGGCCTCATTTGCGACTATTCACTTGTCGCATTTCCCCTACTGCAGACCCCACGGCAGTTACACACACCTACCAAATTCCCTAAGCTCAGTTTTACTTTAAGAATCCGCATCACCTCCACCACCACCTAGGAAACCTTCTTCTTGATACCATTTAGTAGCCTCCAGTATCAACCCGTGAGAGCATGTCACCCTCTTGAGTTCCATAGCTTAAGAATCGAGTTGTGTCGCTGGGCTTCCTCTGACGAAATTACCATTGGGTAGGATTGAGTGGTAGGGCTTCGTTCGGAGATATGGAGGACTTAGGGATATGTTTATGATGACAGCCTTCGTTGCGTTGGAATATTTGTATATCTTCGCCACTTCCATGGGAAATGGCGGGAAAAACAGAGCCTACCGGCTAGTTTCGGCCGTTCATCGTTTTGGTATCTGTGATATCAACATACGGAAAAATGCCTCAGATAGCAAGCAACCAAATGGTGATGGACCATGAAATACTGTTCGTCGGCCTACTACATAGCTGCGACTCCCAACAAATTATCCCGCGGGTGTAATAAAAGAACGCCGTTGAAGCGAAGTGAAACATCGGCATCAAAAATATCACAATGCTCATCCGCTCACTCGTTATCGTTCCCCACACGGAGCCGCGTTTCGGTAGAGACGGATCGCCAAGACCAAAATCTCGGAATCGTTACCAACATCACCGTTTCAACTCCAGTTGCTCTTCCGGCTGAATCTGCGAACAAGCGACGTCTATCCTATTTGATTTCCTCTCCACTCTCCCCACACGATACTGCTCCTTCAAGCAGACCAAAAATGCTCGGCCTCAAACGACTCTCCAGCAGCTTGCTCAGCGGCACACGCAGCTATGCCACCTCCGGCTATGCCACCACTACCAAGAACCTACTGATAAACAGCGACACGAAAGTCATATACCAAGGTCTCTGCCTTTTCTAGCTAGCATTGAGCCTTGAAGTACGTTTCGCTGACTGCTTTGTGGAGTAAAGGCTTCACCGGAAAGCAAGGATCGTACGTCTCTACCAACCCCGAGAACCCCCGAACCGAGCGCCAACTGGGGGGGCTATTCTTCTCAAGAGAGAATGCATTCGTTACTGCACAAGAGTCCTGTTAACAAAAACCGTGCTTTGAAAACAGATTCCATGCACAACAGGCGATTGAATACGGTACTAAGGTCGTTGGTGGAATTAACCCCAAGAAGGCCGGAACAATACATCTTGACCGACCTGTATTTGCAAATGTCGCCGATGCGATGAGAGAGACTGGAGGTTTGTTCCTCTAGTAACGAACTCTGCTTGCCGAGTTTTTGCTGATATGAGTTACTCTACAGCGAATGCTAGGTGCGGAACATACCATCTTTTAGGATCTGCCCGAAAGCTCATAACGGTCTCATAGCGCTATCTTCGTCCCCCCGTCTGTTGCCGCACAATCAATAGAAGAAGCTGTCGCAGCCGAGATCCCTCTCGTAGTGTGTATCACCGAGGGTATCCCACAAAACGATATGGTCCGTGTCGTTTCCATGCTCAAGACCCAGGACAAGACCCGGTACGTCGTTCTCATGTGCATTATACGATTTGAATACTGACCTACTACAGCCTTGTCGGACCTAACTGCCCGGGTATTATTGTACGCCATCCACTCGCTGCTTACGCGCTATGTCCCATCATATATCTAACAATTCACAGTCTCCTGGCCGGTGCAAGATTGGTATCATGCCTGGTTTTATCCACAAGCGTGGCCGCATCGGGATCGTCTCACGTTCCGGAACTCTCACCTACGAAGCCGTCAATCAGACGACCCAAGTTGGTCTCGGGCAGTCACTCGTCATCGGGTATCCAAACTTTCAAAAGCACGCCTCAAACAACCCCCGACTAACACGTCTACAGAATCGGTGGTGATCCCTTCGCTGGTACAAACTTCATTGACGCCCTCACCGTCTTCCTCGAGGACGAAGAGACCGACGGAATCATCATGATTGGTGAGATTGGAGGATCTGCAGAAGAAGACGCCGCCGAGTTCCTCAAGGCCAACAACCCCAAGGGAAAGCCCATTGTCAATTTCATCGCCGGTATCTCCGCGCCCCCTGGGCGTCGCATGGGTCACGCCGGTGCTATTATTTCCGGAGGGAAGGGAGGTGCCGAGAGCAAGATTTTGGCGTTGGAAGGAGCTGGCGCAATCGTCGAGAGGAGTCCTGCGGCCCTTGGAAAGACGCTGTACCAGGAGTTTGTGAGGAGGGATTTGTTGTAAATGGGCGAGCAGTGAAGAGAGGTGCAAGGTAGGGGGAGGTGCTGTCGTTCATAGAGAAGGACTGTATGGCTGGAGTAAAATATCAATGCGTTTTTTTGCTGCTTTGATTCGAGTGGGAGTATGGGACGGGGTACTATGATTATATCCTTTGCTTTTGTCTCATCACGCACGTGCAGCCTCTCTTTTGGTACTCATGAAAGCTGTGGAGGATGATTCTGCTTCATCTTATTCTGGGACATATTTACCAGGTAAAAACCAGGAACGCCCGCCCTCGCTGTAACGAAACCTCGGAGACCCCACACAATCCTAGGGTGAATGATGATAAACTATTACCGAAAGATATAAGCAGTGCATAACGTAGGTATATGATGATGAAACCCGGGGAGGTCAAGACACAAAGGGGGATGTCAATACAAATACAAATGAAAAACACAAGGCGGAATATGGATGCCAATACATATACAAGCAAAATCGCCAATTCTGACCATCTCATTATCTGTCTCTTTCTTTCTCTGTTCCCTAAAATCGAATCTCATAACTCCCAGCCCTTGTCATATACCGCACCCACTTGACACTCGAGTAATTGCTCTTTTCAAACACCTTGAGATAACGCACCAGTAGCCCCGAGGATGTAAACATCAACAAGCTGAACGAGAGGTTCAATGGGGGTCGAGACCACGCTTTCTGGTTCGTCATTGATGTTAATGTTGCGTCCGCACTGAGAACGTATTCCGCCTGGCCTGTGAACCGGGGGATTCTGCTGACTGTCAGTATACAAAGGATTGGGAGGGAGAGGAAGAAAGAGGCATACTTCCACAGAATGTGGTTCTCTGCCGGCTCATATTTTGCCTTTCCCTGCGAGGTCCTAGTCTGGATTCCGGCCGTATTCAGCGGTGTCGGCACCCGCACTACAACATTTGTTGCGAACAACTTTGTGCCGTAGTTTGCACGGATGGCGACCTGGTACTCGACTTTTGTCTTTCCAATCTCGTTGACAATGGCGTGGACGCGGAAGGGGAGGTTGACGTTTTCGGTAGCGCGGTAGCGCATCAACTCGAACTCTCCGTCCGGCGGAACGAAAGATATGATGCGGTCCGTGTCGAATTTTCCAAGCTTTACGCACTGGTGGAATTGGCAGTCCTCGAGCGTGACGGAGCCCGCTGCCGCTCGCGTCGCTTTCGTGCCCGTGCGGTTCCCCGTCTGCCCGCTCAGTGAGTCGTTGTCGAGGAGCAGCCGGTCGTTGAGCCCAAATTTGCATTCTGGTGTGCCAGACAGGTAGGCGCGCATTATTATCTGCCCCGAAACGTCGGCGCGGAGAACAGTGCCCCCCGCCGACATGAGGAGGTTGACGTCTTCGATCACGTCCACGAAGGCTTCGTTTTTTCTGTACTTTACGTCGGCACGCCGCCAGGAGAGTGCGCCGGTTGCTTGCATGGTGATTTTTGTTGAGTCCTCCTATGCGGGGGTTAGGGGTGGGGGAGGATGAGGTGGGGCAGACATACAACAACATTGCGCTCCGATTTGACCCCCTCGGTGGTGATGTACATCTTCAGCGTATCCGTCTCTGTATTCTGTGGGTACCCAAAGTCGAGGACCTCTTTCACACATATCAGTACCACTCCCTTCCCCTCTCTCCATGGGGTGGTGGCTCACCATCCAGCAGTTCATATATCAGCACAAAATTGTTCTTTACAGCTTCTTCATCAAACTTTCCAAAATAGCTCCTACCTAGGGCGATGAGGCGATACAGGAACTCGAATACTAGCGCGGCATTGGCGTTGCTCTTGGTTACTGCGACTAGGTAGATATTTTCATGCTTGACGTGCGAGAAGGTGGTGGAGCCCAACGTCAAGATCGGCGACCGCACTTGCGCGTTGGAGATGACTTGGATCCGGAATACGTCTGAGAGCCGGGGGCGGCCTGTGGTTGGGCGGTTAACGAGCTGCCGGGAGAGGAAGAGAAGAAGGATCAGGAAGAGGAAAGGTATGGGTAGGTACAGTCGTTGCGGAATTGGCGGAAGATTAGGTTCTCGCCCTTTTGGTTGAAGAGTAGTACCCCAGAGATCATAGCGTTGGTGTTTGGCTGTCTAGCTGTCTGTGTCTGGCTGGAAAGGAATTGGGATTTTCTGGAATGGAAGGGTGGTAGAGCTGCTGTAGTGTCGAAGGAGTTGCGGGGAGGGCGGTGAGGTGAATGGGGAGGGCGGCGAGGTGAATGGGAAGGGCGGCGAGCGGCAGCGGTAGTCCGGAAAGTGAGGTTGAAGGTTGTAGTTAGGCTGGGGAACTTTAGGCGATCCTAGTCCGTGTGCATGCTTCTTCGCAGCCTCAAGCCATCCTTGCTGCAACTTGGAGTATGGGTTTATGCGCGGATGTGCGGATAGACGCTCTTCCGCCAAAATTGTTGGAACCTGTACCTGCCGCTGGATAGTACAAGCTCGCAGTCTAACCACAATATATCACTCGGTTGAAGAACTTGGGTTTGCGAAGGGTCGCGGAGCATCTGGCTGGCATGTTTAGAGTAGGATCATTTCGGGTTCTCTCATAACCAAATGAAGTCAAGGGATGAGAATCTCGCTCCGAGTGACAGCAGGTACAAGGCTTTAGCCAAGGGCTTCTACTCTAGCACGGCGGCAACTCTCTGTTCAATCATCTGGAACGATGTATCATAGTTAGAAGACTAAGCACAATTCGAAACATGGGAGAATGTCAATTCTCTATTAATATCTAACTGGATATACGTGTAATCATTCGATTCGCCCAACATCTTCCAAGAAGCAAAAAAGCTTTTCCATAACCCAAACGCCGTATTTTATAGTGCAATAGCCCACATCAATGTCATCTTGTAAACTTTGTGTTCTTGTTTCTCTGCTCTTTGAGTTTTTTGTAGAACTCTTTCTTTCCGCTTCTCTTTGATTTCTGGATCTCCTCAAACTTCTTCTTGAATCTCTGTCGGCTAGTTCCATCTGTCAGAATCTCATCCAGGATGGTTTTCTTCCTATCCTTCCTGTTGATTCTCGAATTGAAGAACTCTGTGTTTCCTTCGATGACTGTTCCCATCTGAGAGTATTGAGGAATACCGGAGTTATCCTTACGGTAATGCCGGTGTGAATCCAATACATTACGGTGTTTTATAAGTGCGAAGTCGCGTTTGAGCTCGTCAGTTTGTTCTGTTCGAGGCAAGTCATACCATGCTGCGCCAGCTGTAGGTGGAGGCTCCTAGGGTAAAAGTAAGCAACCATTCAACCCTAGGTTTTGTGCGAAAGATATAAATGCAATATAAGACAAGGCCTCAGAGTAACTATGAAAATATAGAACATCAGGGTGTCGGTATGGATAGCCAAGACGGCATCCGGTTCCGTCAGGATCTAATGGGATAAGGTATCCTCATAGGCTACAGAAAGAAAAATGGGGTGCGACAGCAGATGCGCGTGCGCAGAATGACATACATTCTTTGACTTCTTGTTTGTAGTAGTATCGACAACTAATCGTGTGCTGTTTGCCAACTCTCGTTCGTTTTCAGGCACCAACATTGCGCGATCTGATATACGCGAAACAGAACCCTCTGAACTGATGGGAGGCCTTGGTAACGATGCACCGGGATTTAATTTTGGTAGTCTACGGAAACACGTATTAGTCCGTCCATATGGAGATCAACACTGCCCCGTCGAAGTGTAATAAAATCAGGCTGAATAGAGTGAAACGCACTTGATGGTAGTGACGTTATGTTCACCGGTCATTGACATAGCAGATGAGTCTGCAGCCCTCATCCTCTCTTCTGCTTCCCGTAGTAGCCGAGAAACCGTTTCGTCCGACAGTTCATCATCTTCTTCATCAAGTACAATGGGTGGGGTGCAGGATGTTTCAGTGAGACATCGTGGCAGCATTGGAATGACCACGTCAAAGGTGGTTCGTCGCAGGGGTGAAGCGGTGAGTGAGGGGGGAGTAATGGAGGACATTTTGAAGAAAGGTGGGACGAAACGTCTGAAATGGAAGGGTAAAAAGTCAGTCACGGCACCAGAGAAACACGCTAGGATTGCCGGATTCTTACCCGGCTTCGGCTTTCGAAAGAAATTTTTGACACCAACAAGCGAAGCAAGGTACACAGCAGCGGGTAGATAGATATCACGTCTGTGATGATATTATGCAGAGATGCAGTGTAACCGAGAGATACTAATACTTACTTATTTTCATGCCAGCAGTGCAAGGCGGGGCTGTGTTTCATTCATGGAAGGCTTCAGACATGATCGATCACTCATATGCGCTGCAGGGATCCGTTTGCCAATGCCTGCGGAGATGTTTTGCGAGACAACCTGAGATATTTTGACAGCACGTCTAAAACTCGTGGCTGGGTGATTGGAATTTCCCATTGGTACAGCCGCAAGAAACGATTAGTTGGGGACGGCCTGGCTTTATATGACGGCTCATATAGACAACAGCAACAGGTTTAGTGCTGATGAATTATTTCAATAGATTTCTCCTCGCAATACGAGGACTTGGGGTATACTTATTTGCTTGTTTGCTGTGTTCAAGGAGGTAAAATGCTGAGCTACCAAAAACATCGATATATATTAATATTGAGTTCGGCAATCGGTCGGAATAATAATTTGGGCAATATGGACAGAATGGAAATTTCTGATTCTGAACCAGCATGATGAGCGAGAGCTGCAGCTCGCTTTTTGATGATGTGTCGTTCGTCGGTAGATACACATGGATAAGCAATTATACTGGCTGCGTTGTTGGTGCCTTTGTTGTGCTTCATGGCTTGGCAACCCAAGCAAATTTCTCGCGAGGAAATTGCGGGAACCAGAATTTTTTGAACACTTTCAATCGTCGGAGTGAATAGAGTTAAGCATACCGCGGCCGCTGGAAATATCCATCCATCTCGAGAGCGCGGTTCCTGAGTTTGCGGGAGACGTTGAATACTGATGAACGAAGTGGTCGTCAGTCAGATTTTTGTCCCACGTCACGTCACATAACTTACTTTATGCGCAGTTGGGCCCCTGCTAGAGTATTAAACCAGCCCTTTGCCTTACACTTAGCGACAAGGTTTGCTCTACAGTCCAACACCAATCAGCGTCTTTCCTGCCAACGACGATCCAACGAATCTCAACTCTGTTCTGGATTTCTGTTGGTGGCCTTTACTCATTGCGCTGTGTTGTAAGCAGTGAACATTAGCATTGAGTGGACGACGGAGACACGGACAATCTTACCTAGTATCAGTGTCAATCTATCAATCAGTCAATCAGTGGCTCCATCGAAGTTCCTCCCTGGGTAGCCCAACCTCTTTCGTGAGGAAAGTAAGCAAGCAGCACAACACCAGCACAACGCAGTAGGAACCACGGACGGAACGAACGAACGTGCTCTGTTTTGTACACACCACCTCCTCCACCAACTCGGTCCCAGCCATTCCATTCCCATCATTACACTTCTCACCGCCGCTACCACTACACTTACTCAAACACCATCACCTCGGGCCGCAGCTGTCCTACCCACGAGAAGTGAAGCCTTCTGCTGCTTTAGTTGATTCTTGTTAATTGCTTTGAAGGTTCGCTTCTGCCCCCACTCAAGGCTGGTCTGCTTGTTGTCAGCATTGGACTGAGCGCAATCAAATTCAGCCCCAGCCACGACGTCGAACTGCAGAAACAACAAAAAACACTAGCAACACACAACGGCGATACAGCGGCGATACAACAACGATACAACAACGACAAAACGAAACGGAACGCCTTGTGACGACAATGGATCCCAATTATCCGGGAAGACACGAGATGCACAACCCGCAGCCACCACCATATGATATCTCTGTAATGGGACATGTAAGTATGGAGATTCTATTGTTCGCCTTAAGATTTCCACACACATGAGCGCGTATGGCTAATTGCAAGATTTTCTTGACAGTATGGAGCCAGCGCTGCGCTGGTAGCCAACTCTTCAGTTCCTCAAACCGAGATATATAGCGGCACATTCGCAAATGTATGTCCTCCAAAATACCCAAAACATCACTTCAATCATCCGAACTTTATCCTCTGACAATGAGCTTTTTTCTGACATTGGAATTTTTACACCAGGTCTCACAAGGTTTACACGGCCATTATCGCGACATCTTAACTGCTTACTGGCAGCAAACGATCAACACTCTCGAGACCGAAGATCATGACTACAAGGTTCACCAGCTTCCACTGGCACGGATAAAAAAAGTCATGAAGGCGGACCCAGAAGTGAAGATGATATCGGCTGAGGCGCCAATATTATTCGCGAAAGGTTGCGACATATTCATCACGGAATTGACCATGCGCGCTTGGATACATGCGGAAGAGAACAAACGGCGAACGTTACAGCGTTCGGACATCGCGTCTGCGCTTACCAAGAGTGATATGTTCGACTTTCTTATCGATATAGTGCCAAGGGAGGAGGCAGCACCGAAACGAGCAAGTGGAGGAGCTTCTGGATCAGGTCATACGCAACAACCACCACAGCAACAGCCCCCTCCACCGCCTCCTCCACCCCAATCGCAACAGCATCAACAGGGGCAATCTCAGCAAGCTCAACAAGGCCAGCATCCTCAACACCCCCAGTCCCAAATGCCGGACCCAAACTATCTTCACCCTGGAATGGGAGCCGAGGCGGACAGATACAGCCAGGGATCCATGTACCCTGGCGGGGTAGCCCAACCACCTGGAGGCTACCCACCTCACATGTATCCAGGAGGGGATGTAGGGTTGGAGGGGATATATGGATATCCGCAGATGCCACCCCAGACGGTACACGCCCCGTGGCAAGCTGAATGGCAGTTTCTGCCCTCACATTATTCAGTAGCTAATGCTAATTGTTTGTAGATGTATCAATTGCCAAACCAACGAGGCCATATTCAGGATCCGCAAGGGGGGGGTGCCAATGATCAAGGGGATGACGCCGATGCTGAGGGGGAGAGGGATTACGAGGTTCCTTGATTGCAACCTGCTCGCACGTAACCAGGGGTTTAATCTGGATTTCTTTTGTGCGACACGACAGATGGGTTTTGTTTGTGGGTTCGAACCCTGCGGTGTGACCTTTTCAAGTCGTTTTTCTTCTTTCTATCTATGTTTTATCTAAGCTATTTTCACTTACGCCATTCCTCAATGTTTTTGTTTCGAGAATCTTCTCTTATTTCCGTACATCTCTGGAGCATGGGTTGGTGGTTGGCATGCATTCTTTCTCATTTATTGTTATGTGTTCAGAGGTTCAGAGGTTATGAGGCCACGCATTTCATTACGGTTTTTTGATGGGTTTCTGTCGTTTTTGTTCCTGGCTTTTGTGATTGGCTGGATGGTGTTGGATATGGTATATTTTGTTTCACGTTTTGTGGTTTTTGGATGGGCGATTATTACTGGGCTTCTGTTTTTTCCTTGGTATAATTTCTGCATGCGTTGATGATTTGCATACGTGGATACGGGCTTCTTTGTGGTAGCTGAAATATCAAGCAAATTATTGCGGTGAGCTTTGAGATGAATTCTTTGTACTTGACTCCCCCCGACTACCAGGCAGGTACATCACAGTACATGTATTCAGAAACGCAATTGAGTGATGGTCGGTGATCTCGGCCTTAATCCGAGCCAAGACTGGAACTAGTGAGCTTCCGGCGCGTCGTCACTCTTCAACACCATAGCTCTTCTCCCTAGCAACCTCCAAACCACAACCGCTCCAAACCACACATCATGAAGCCTATGTTTTCGGCGTAAGTCTAATCTATCTCGGTTGTGAATTAAAGCTAATACAAATTTCCGTTGCGTAGGGGCACCGCGTGGTCAGTACTCCACCCCAGTTCCCCCAAGCCTGAACGTGTACTGAGACGGCGGTTCTAGGTGTTGCATCGTCATGAGCATCTTCGCCATTATCATCCTAAGCACGATCGCGACGCTGTTTAAGAACGGGTATGTGCGGGGGACACGCGGAGAAATCTACGGAGGTTGGCTGACAATGTGCGTGGGCAGACATGAGACTATGATGGGTTCCATCAATGATCCGGTCGATGGGAAGAGCGTGGCAAGTACGCTGTTTGCGAGCGTGCTGGTTTATGCAGTATGTGAGAGTTCCGGGGGAAGGATGGATGAGGCTGATGATGATGGTGTGATAGGCGTTCTTGGTGTTTTGTTCCGGACAGGCGTGGTTGAATTCGAGGCAGAGAGGGGTGCAGTTGGAGTAGAGTGTGGGGGGAGAGGGAGAGGAAGTATGGAGTGGAGTGTATTATCAGCTTTTTTATATACCAGTGGGGGTTTTGTGATGCATATGTACGGCACAGTTAATGATGAAAGGCGTGGGATGAAAGGAACTTGCGTGTCAGCTATTTGCGCGAGAATTCTGTGATACCGACATCTCTTTCTCTAGGCTGATTCATGGAGCTGCACTCGACACCCGCAATATCAGATACGAAGCATTACTCGAGCTCAAGATTGCTCTCCGACTATCCTTCCCTCTTGAGATAAGATGCGAAACAGAGGGCTAAGTTAAGCTTTGATAAACTATAGTATAGGTGCATGCCTGCGCAGTTAAAATAAGGTTCGGATGTTTTCCCTGTTCGCAATTCAACAACCACTCTACGCATGGACACAGCATATTTTTCCCACACCATCACGACACCGGATTATTTTTGAATACTGCCAGCGGTTCCATACGTGTCAAGTGACGTAGAGAAGAAGATGGGTTCTCAATACGGCGTGAGAACCCACAACGATGTTTGATATTACTTTATACACAGAATCCGATTATTCGGACAAACCCGTCTTGGGGCGGATAGGCAAGAAAAGGCGAGACGTCACCTGAGCTATGTATTGGCACGCGCTCAAAATCGCCACATACGTACAATTCAATGAGTTCTCGTATAATGCCACAATTGGTTTGGCGGAGAGAATACCAACGTCTGTACTGTAGAGTGCGTGACTCCAGAACTTCAGAAGTACTAGTACTCAAGTGCCTGTTGCGGACATCCGAGCATCACCATCAGCTGGAAGGCAATGCCATGGGAGAGAGATGATTGGCCGGTCGGATGTTGTTCACGGGCACAAAAATTTGTTGAGGTGACTTAAAGAAGGTCCAACGAGCTATTGCTTGCTAACGCCCTTCGTAATTGCAAAAAAACGGAGTAGTTAGCTGGAGAAAAGCGCTTAACGGCACGACACTATCTCTACTAGATCTCTAGCACTCAGCAAATCTATGAACCCCTAGCGGCCCAAACAGATCAAGACACGGGATGAGACGAGTGGGTACGTCGAATGGATAAGAGGTATCTGTGAAAGCGGGAACGGGTACCCAGAACTAGGAGCAACTCTGATACGGCAGGATCGTATACTGACAAGTGGGAGGGGGATAGCTAGAGGACAAGAGAATCCAAAGAGCAACCGGACAGCATCAACTGAGATCCAACTTGGAGGTTTTAGCATTGTGATAGGATTGTATCGGGGTCTTTTGGTGGTCCGCAAGGCGCCGAGCTTGTCTTGAGATTCCAAATCCCTTGCGTAGTGGCAGTTGCAAGGAGGGGTATGTCCTGTGTTAATGACAGGCACTGGACACAGCTGAGCTTTTTCTTTCTATGTATAACTCACAAGTGGGAGTAATAGCATGAGAGCGACCCTGATAGCAGCCTGGTTGAGTTCATTACGTCTGTTCAACCATGTCAACTGTGGGTAGTATGTATATGTGAGGGCGGGACCCGTGCGGGCTTATCCATCTGCTTGGTACGCCTTGCGCACACGTACCCCGGTAGTTCCAAGTTGTTTAGTCGGAGGAAGGTGACTAGCATTTGCTGCTGCTGCGTCTGTCTGTTCGTGGTTCTGTCTATAAAATATATCAAATTGGCCGCTCAGTGATCCCCAACTGGTTAGCGGATGCTGCCAGTGGGGCCACTGAATATCTGTGCTGGAGGTGGATGAGAAGGTCGAGAAGGTCGAAGACTGAAACGGGAGGAAAGTGGGAGTTTAAATAGTCAATTTTCCTGCCTCCAGTTTCACCGACACTCACCTTTCCTCGATGATTTGGCCATCAACGATGTAACCACCGTGACCGCCGCCATTAGTATATAACCCCCCATTCTCCTCGCCATTCCCTCTTCTTTTCCCAAACCCTCCAGCCTTCTCACCGACGAAGCACATGCACTAAAATCACTTTTTCTTCCATCGGATACTAACAGGAGTACCAAGAGTTTCGAATATGACACATCAGCTTTTTACGATCGTGCAGCACCATGCTTAATTCAGTACTATTGTATGGGAAGCTGAGGTGAAGTTAGCCATTACTACGAGCAAGGCTACTCGCAACGAGTAGTCGAGGGAAAAGATCTATTGGAAGCACAGCATTTAGCATCAAAAAAACCGGAAATCCGAACGAATGGAGCGAGTACCCCAGTTGGCCATGGAGAGGGCGAAGATATTAGCCAAACAAATAATGATGTGCGTGATCGAACAGGATGAACCGACACCCGTCCGGACTACCTACTGCAGATACAAAATAAACCACACATCTAGACTCCAAATACTCTCGGTTAGCCTTAGCTAGATCAAAAGGCAGGAGCAAAAACTCTAGTCAAAATTATAGATGACTGGCCTATTTGTGTGTATATCCAGACCACAATTACCGAAACTGTCTCGTGGTGACGACACTGAAGCGACTACTCTCACTGCTCTGGATATATATGCTACACTTCATCGGAAAGAACTTATCCGCAGCAGAAATTCTTGGGTAGATAGTGAGATGGATAACCTGGATTGGCGCTGTTATGAGGGGGGGTTGACTGTTCATTTTCACGGTGGACATTTCGTATCTTAAGAACGCCACAACTGTATGCGCGCGCATATGTCTGCGTACGTTAGCTTGGGTAATGTGGGTAACCTTTTGTGGACGAGTAACCGGCGGGATATTGTCTCAGTGCCCATTCAACCGGTGTATCACCTCCCCAACGGGCTGATGGTGTACGAGCCTCGGTTCTACGAGCTTGTGCGTCGATAGTCAAGGTGTTCCAGAAACTAGAAGTTCTTGTTGTCAATTTCTGGATGTTTCCGAGACCTGGAGTTTCTCCTGTCCTTAATAGTAGCTTCTAAGAGAGTGATGCTTAATTTACTTCGTGATATCGTCACCCCATTATCTAGAATATATACCACTTTACCAAACAATGGTAAAGAGCAGGAAGTGAAATGCGGATTACTGACGCCATCAACTCCGTTATAAGAAACCACGAAATAGCCAACAAACTCATCAGAAAAATCCTAATGCATAATGTGTTACTCATCCTGCTCTTCCATATGCTCCTCCATGTCCTCCCAAACTAAAATATACTCGTCCATCATGCTACACAGCTGTCAGTCAATGCACTCCACATCCTTGGGGGATCTCAGAAACTCACCGAAGAAACTCATCTCTATACCTCTCCGGCTCTGTGGTAACTGTCTGCTCCGGTAGCAACTTTCCCGCGGCTTGCATAACTCTCGGTTTCAGCTGCTCGACATTCCAGAAGAAATCCAGCAGCACCATCTTATAAACCCACTTCCCGTCTGCACTTCTGACGCCTCTTACAAAATCTGTACTTCCCTCTTCAGGGAGCACCATCGGATCCCTCCCCTCTCCACTGCCAGGATGGAACATATCCACTGGATACCGTCCAAGCAGCAAGGAGTAATCAATTGTATTCATATCCTGCAAGAACTCCGTATCACGCTCTAATAGCTGCATCAGTGCCGCCTTGTCACGGCGAGTGAATATCATCTCCTCGTCGAGCTCATCCGCCAGCCCAGACTTTGCCTGCTCGCTCTTAACCGGATCTGGGACGAGGTCCCGTGTGGGCTCAAAGAAGCTCTGCGGCTTAAGATCCCACGTCCGACACCCGCGCGATTTGTCGAGGCCCTCGAGGACATTCGTCATTACGATGTAATGGGACGGAGAGACGCCGAGCCACCCACCGAGACGGTGGTCGAAGCTTGCGAGGACGTCAGCGATCTGGCAGAGTAGTGTTTGCTGTCGCTGCTGGATCATAGATGAGTAGTAGAAGGCAAAGCCGTCAAGCATCTTTTCGTACAGAAATGTATACTCAAACTTGCGCCCAACGGATTTAATGATGAGGCTTTTGTCGGCAGTGTAGAAGAAGAGGGAGCCCGAGAAACCGAGGCCGTCGACTGGTCGTAGTTCACACTGGAATTGGTCCTGGTAGTGGGATTCTGAGAGGTGGTAGCAGTCTTTGCGGAGGGAGTAGAATAGCAGTGGGGCGGCGCGGTGGAATTTAGCGTAGTAGAGAGAGAAGAAAGTAGGGAGATTGAATTTGTGATGGATCTCAGGTGCCTTTGCGAGTGAGGTGTGCTTTTGTAGGAGTTCCGTGGTTTCGTCGTCCTCCTCGTCGAGTGAGATCACTCGCTCCGTCAACGCTCGTAGAAGACAGTGTGCTGTCACATCGGTTTTGTATTTGGTCGAGAAGAAGGGGAGGACCATGCGTGCGACAAAACTATGTTTTTGCGGGAGGTGAGACCAGTCGTAGGCTTGGGGTCTGGATGGGTGTTAAAATCAGCTTGTTGATTGTGACGTATGACGGAGATACATACCGTTCGACCTCATCGGGGTGATGTGTACTTTCGTGGCGAACCATGGTGAAGTGTTTTAGCGGGTTCGTAAAAATTTGAAGGAAGAAAATGCAGTAGATTTGCTTGTGGATGGTAAAGAGAATGATAGGGCTGCATTATATTCATGGCTCTGCGTACCTTGGTTGTAGTTGGTGTCTACGTCATTTCTCATAAGGAGCGTTCAACCCTAACATCCTTTATCTAGATCACTACCGAGGCTTCCTGTGGAAATCGCATCCGGAGTGCATGATGGTTGATCTTCGATATATGTATGGATGTCAATCGATCTGTAGATGAGACCTTGGGATTTTCACAGATTATCACGCGCGCCAACGTAGACGTCATGAATTACGTGAGGATGGCAAATGCCAAAAGTAAAAGGATACAAAATGGGCAAAAATAAAGAGAAAGAGAAAAGCAGTATAAGTAACATCAGACTCCGTTTCCATATGCTTGCAAATTGTATGATAAAACCAAACCATGTTACGCATCTACAACTTAAACCATGATCTCCTCCCTCTTCCTCTTCGCACAAACGCTACACCCCTTCTTCACCTTTTCACCTAGCAGCGCCGCTCTCGTAACTTTCGCACTGACACTGCGTCCATACCCGCTCTGCACCCCTTCCTCGGCGTCTTCGTCGTCGTCAGAACCCGCAGTGATTGGTCGAGAGATACATCTAAGGTGAAACACATGGCCGCACGCAAACGCGACGAGAGTTCTTTGCGTTCCTGAATCATAAAGCATTAGTAATGCCCGAAGTTTATGGAGAAAGAGGGGGTACCATTCGCACTACTAAACCGTTTCTTGCAAATGCCGCACGCATCACTGCTGGTGTTGCTACCTACTTGTTCCCCCTCAAGCGCACGTTCTATTGCGGCCCCAGGACTTTCCGGTCCTGTGGGTACAATGGTGGATCCTCCAACCTGAAATTTCACGCCCCTTCGCTGTCCATGCCTCAGGCTCTCCATGCCTCTTGCCACCTCACTCGTCATCGCCTTTGCTACGCCGTCGCAAATGGACCATTGCACACCATACTCCTTAAGTATCTTTCCGAGCGCCTCCTTTAAGCCTTCGATCTGCAGGCTCGCTGGAATCCTTCGGACAAGTGTTATAGGATCGATAGCGGTGCCCACATTCTCGAGCAGCCCGCGAATAAAGGGTGGCTTGTCCATGCTGTAGTCTAACAAATCCCTCCACAGATCCGGATCATCCTGTTGCTTCGCAAATGCGATGGCCTGGGCTACATCTGCAAGTTTATCGATAATAAGGAAGAGTGCGCGTTTCGTCTGACCCGTTTTACTGAGTAGATGGACCAACTCTGGGATATAGTTACGACGTTCACAGACAGCAGAGGCTTTCTCGAGGGAGTAGTTATGTGAATCCTTCAAAAACTCCATGAGGAGTAGACGATCATATTCCGCGAATAGATCAACCATCAAGTCCTCAAATTCCGACAAAAACCCACCAGAAGAAGTGAGGATTTGATGCTCTCTGTGCTGGCTCTTCCAAAGACGACGTAGGTAGAAGTAGAGGAAGAGTTTGCCAGCCGGGACATTGTCGGATTCAAGCTGTTTGACGACTTTCTGCGGTGAAACAATGCCGCGGTCAGCTTCATCGATGAGAAGGGTGATGGCCTCGCTGGTTGCTTCCTCAAGTTCGTGGATGGTGGCTGTGCTAAGTTGCTGGGCAGAAACTCGGAGGAGGATGAGAGACGCAATGTCGTCCCGGATGGTGTCAACGAGCCTGTATTCGCGTGTGAGGCGGAATGCTTCATCAGCATTTTTCAGCGTCATGTAGCGTTTTAAAGCGTTGCGTGGCTCCTGAAGCACCATGTAGAGCTTCGCTAGACATTCTTGGAGTAGATTCCAGTCCGCATCGCCTGTGTGGATCTCGTCTTCGCGATTTTGGATCTTGAGGATGATCGTGTCGACAAGTGTGCGTGCATCGTACAAAGTGCGGGTCCCTTCTGGTTTCCATGTTTCAAGGAGGAGCTCTCGGAACTTCCGGCGGTCGGAGTTTAGGTAATGCGCAAGGACAATCTCGTAAATGACGCTAGGGAGGGGTGGCGATAGCTGCGTTGTTGGGATATGAGCAGTAATTTCCTCTATCTTCCTTGCGGCCTCGAATACCCAAACCCAATATTCCCACCTCGAAGATGTACCTAGAACCCTTCCGCAGACTTCTCCCGCCTTTTGCCATTCACCGGCATCGATCAGATCCCGCAGCCACAGCTCACCAATTCGCCGCTTTTCCTTTTCAGCCGTGGAGTACCGTCTCACACTGCGCTGCTTTGCGCTACTAGTAGCAGTAGAATCAGACTCGTAGTCCGCATCCACATGGACAACCTTTCTCTCCTCTTCGTCGTACATACTCAGTGATGTCGTATCTGGATCCACAACTTCCGGATATCGATCAATTAGATACCATGTGTCCGCATACTTCTTTCTATCGAGCATCCAAGTGAGATGATCCTTCTGACTCCTTTCGGTAGCAAAGACAACATCGTATGGACTGGTGATGTATATTTTTGTCCCTTTCTCATCCTCGCCCCATTTGACTTCCTTGTCTGCTCTTCCCTTGCCACCACGAGTTGTACCAGTTGCACCGGTAATGCCACTGGCGGCGACACTATTTCTTCGCGATCCGGTGCCAAAGCTCCGAACGCTTTGTGCACCGGAAAACAACTGTGTGGGAGCTAAAGCAGCAGCCCATAGACTGGCGCTGAGACCTGTCGCGCTCTCATCATCTTCGGGTGGCCCTTGGACTGTCTTAGGCGTTGCTGGTAGTATTCCCAGGTGATAGTCACCCACTGCTAGACCTTCAAACCGACTCATCATCAGTTCATCCGCACTGACTTCTTCTGATGTGTTGAGATCGATGAAACGTAGTTCTGGTATCAATGCATTTACGCGGCCGCGTCGGAACCGTGGCGATGCCGTAGGGCTCTTGGGCGATGAGGAAGAGCTGGGGGAAGTTGGTGCAGGAGGGGGTAGTGGGACTTCGGCCGCATCATCGGAATTGCCGGCGGGATTGACGAGGTATGCAAGAAGTAGTAATAGCGACGGCGTATACATGTGGATGCCTGAGATGATACAGTCGGTTTGGAGAATATGGGTTATCTGTGCCCATCCAATGTTGTTTTCCACTCCCACCTGCTCTGAGCCTGGGAAGACGTCAATCACCCACACCGTTCCACCCCATCCCACCAGCAATTTCTCTTTGTCACCAAAGTCAACGTCTTTAACATTTAAAGTACCGCCAGTTGCTGCATCACCGGGTTCACTAGTGAGAAGAGACCGTCTGTCAATCCACTCCAGCCGCGGTTTGTACAATGAAGCTATCTCCTCTGTAATACTTTCCGGCCTCTCAATCGCCGAGATTCGTTTCCAAGCTACCTCACTTGCAGATTTCCCACCACTGCCAAAACCCGGTATCCATCCGGTCATTCCGGGGTTTCCGGCAATATCTTCAGTGCTCGGCTTCTGCAATGTTGGTGGAATTATATGCGACCTCATAATCTTGATTCCTTGCTCATTAGCCCAGGCAACGTACCGCGGCGATTCCTTCGACCAAGCGATGGCTGATATCGCGCCTTCCCCAGAATGTAGAATGGTGTCCTTAGCACTCCCCATACCCAAGGTCATCCAACCGCCGCTACTCCCTCCGCTAGTAGGTGCAACAGAAAGCACAAGATTCCCGGCAAGTCCCCCAGACAGAAATGTTCGGTCCGCTCTGAAGTTTGGTGATAATGAGACTGCGAGGACCGGCCGCTTAAAGTTCTTGAGCGTGATCTCGGGCTTTGCGTAAGGCACCGTTGAGAGTGACTGGCCGGGCGCCGGAGGCGTTGATGGTAGCAATGGCACAGCGCAAACCAGGCCATCAATCGATGAAGATGCTACGCTGATATGGCGGTCATGGTACACGTCCTTGTGCCGTCGGGTTGGGATAGCCACTGGAGGCGGTGGGGGGGGAGAGATGGAGATGGAGGTAACGGAGGCGGAATGCGCATGGTATGTTCGTAGGGGTGCCAGCGAAGGGAGACTTAGAATATGCTGCAGCACAACACGTCAGATCGAAGGGCTAGCAGACTGGTTGGTGTGAATGGTAGAAACCGACGATGTTTCCGTTGTGGGTACCTATCACCTACATCCGCCGAGGCATATCAGCTTCCAGGAATCCTATTATAGGTCAGGATAGTGGTAATGAAATAGTTTCGGACCATGCGATCCCCGAAGACGACGCTGGTGGAGACTGCGTCCCCATTGCGATAGACTCCGGCGAGGGACTTCGTTAGTCGTGTGTACTTGAGTCGAGGCTCCTCATCGTCTTCTTCGTCTTTATCTTCTTTATTTTCTCCCTCGCCCACCGAAGGGTTGTATACGGAGTGCTCATCATCGTAGTTTTCTTGGTCGGCGCCTGGCGGAGGTGGCATGGTGGTTGTTTATCATTCGTATCCGCGTTGCCAACGAAGGTCGAGAGCTTAGCTTCTACATGCCAAGCTGATTTCGTCATTGCCGCGCAAAAGCTTAGATCGCGTCTATCCGCGGCTCTTCCACTTTCAACCTTCGACTTCGCCCGGAGTCCCGAATCATCCGGTTAACGCTCTTCCAATAGGAGTACCTCTAAGAGTTAACAAAGCTCGCGACTTCCGGTTTACTCGGCGACTAGCTATGATATAGGTTCATTCGAGGGCTCTTTCAGATCAAAGAATTCCTTCAAGATAACCACGGATTTCTTTGTTTCAACCAGCGAGAGTATGTGAAGTACAATGCTTTGAGAAGTCATGTACGATAGAAGAGAGGTAAAAAAAGAGAGAAACGAGAATGGAAAATGCACTACATTAAGGGAAAAAGAACAGCTCACTCCTTGTACAAAATTATGTTCAAACACCGAAAATAGGAGTATTAGCCATATACTAAACACTGCATCAATGATGGCAAAAGGACAGCTGAGAATGAATTGCTACTATATTATAGTGGAAGGAGTCCTTATCACTCAAGGAAAATTTCCTCATTTCAACCACGACTCTAGCTCTCGTCGTCTTGTTTCAGACTTTCATTCACGTTCAAGACTGTGATGTATCTCTTAGATTTGCGTGGGGATAGTACGCATTCAAGACTGAAGAGTGACAGCTTAGAGATTGGTGGTGGTTGTGGGATGTATCACAGCGACGCACTCGGTGGCCAAATTAGCTGGAACAACGTTCATCGACCACACTGAATCGTCGACCGTGAAACTACCTTAAAGTTTACTATGGGCCATTGATTTTGCTGTTGTTCTCAACCTACAAACCTCTTTATATTTGGATTCATATTGTATCTCTCGGGAGATCGGCAAGCGCCGAGGAGCGTGGATAAATCTGGGCGAAATCTGGGGATCTGAATCCAGGTCGGTCTACAGGGGCGAAGAAGACTCCAATCAAAGAGCGAAGAGTCGAAGGATATGCAACCATTCACTACGATGCCTAAGAGCAAGCTGGTGGACGGACTCAAATCCGTCATCCTGCTTCTACATGAGCTGACACGACACACGCACTCTACATATAGTGGCAGAGTAGGTGGTAGGTAAGAAAGAACTTAAGTAGCTTACACGACATAGAATTCCGCCACTCGTTGTCTGTCGGATCAGATTTAATTTGATAATTGAAGTGCAGGGAATCGTCAGGCGCTATGTTACGCCATCCAAAGAGTATTTATTGGCACTAGTCGAAAGCTCGCGCCCCTCTCTTACAAGACAACGCCAGACCCCGGGCTATCGGCTCTTTCGCTCACCACCGCCTTCGCCTCTTATTCTACTTCGTTCAACCCCCTTCCACAACAAGCTCGCCGACTATATCGTCTGCACCAAAAGCTGCGAAGTTTCTGTTTTTCGACTACTATCCTCTTTTCGCTCACCTAACCAACCAATAACACCCGCAACCAGGGGACAAACAACAGTAGGCAACAGTAAGAGGCCAGTACGCAAATATGTCTGGAGACGAGCGAAAGATCGCAGAGCGAATGCTCATGACAGAGCTTAAGGAGCTAGAAAAAGAGAACTGGGTCCACGCTGAGGTATTCCCGTCTCAGCTTTCGGCTGAAAGCTGGCTTGATCGTGAGGCTGACGAAGTACTACCGACAGGCAAGAGACGGCAATCTTTTTCTGTGGGATGTAGCGTTGGTGGTTCTAAATCCCACCAGCTTGTATCATGGTGCCTATCTGAAGGTTTGTTAAAATTTGCCCTGTGGAGTCATGACATGATTCTAACGACTACGTTTTACTATTGTAGGCAGAACTCAAAATTCCTAAAAACTACCCCATGAGCCCTCCCGAGTTCAGATTTCTCCGACCACTCTTTCACCCTAATATCTACAAGGATGGCAAGCTCTGCATCTCGATCCTGCATACCCCTGGCGAAGACGAGATGTCGGGTGAACTCGCTTCGGTAACAACTATCTTGCCAAACCAACTCCTAGTTCGAAGGAACTAACCGAACTTGCAGGAACGCTGGTCTGCTGCCCAACGTATCTTTACCGTCTTGATTTCGATTCTGTCCTTGCTCGACGACGGTGAGGTTTCCTCTGCCGCCAATGTCGATGCCTCTGTCATGCTCCGCAAGGACCTCGAAAACTACAAGCGTATCGTCAAGGAGAACGTGGAAGCAAGCAAGCGCGATATTCCAGAGGACTTCCTGATGCCCACCGAAATTGAGAACAGACCGCCACCCAAGGAGGATATCGATGACGATGATTTTTGGTGTGATAGTGAGAGTGACTTTGGGGCAGATAGTGACGAGGATATGATTTTTGGTGAGTTCTGGCCAATATCTATGATATTAGATATGGATCACTGAAGGAAATAGAAGATGATGATGACGATGAGTCCGATCCTGATGACATGGAAGACGATGACGAAAAGGACGACAAATAGACTGGCAACGCCGATGGGGACAGCAATATAATACGAATGATTAAATGGATGTTGGGCGTCAATATGGGCTGTTTGGGTCTATGTATTGGGTGTCATGTGGTTGGATAGGGTCGTGCGTCCTTAAATACCTCCTCACTCCTTTCCTTGTGTTATTGTATGGGTTTTTACTGCTGGTTTAGCGCGACGTGTGATGGTGCATTAGGTTATTTGCTGTCTTGCGGTTTCTCTCTCATCTGGTTCGTCTGTACGTTTCCTCTTTGCATTGTTTTGGTATCCTTAGTGTCGGGCGTTTCCTCTTTCACCCTTTGTTTAGTTTCAATGCGAGAGACTGGATATCAACCCGCTCTAAAGAAACTTATCCTTGCCGTTCCTCTTTACCTACTTGCTATATTCACTTACCGTTTTTCATTTGTTCGTGGAATAGAACAGAAGGGGCGTCGGTGCAATGGACGGCGTCATATTAGCTGGGGTTTTTGTTTGTTGCTTTATTGGTGGTGATGGGTGGCGGCAGTATCTTTGTGCGTAGTACATAGGGTTTGATGAATATCAAGTACCGTTTGTTCAATGACGCTTCTTTGTTTGAGAGGATGGTATAGATTGTCTACAGTTGATCACTCGAGCTTGAATCTTGATATCTGGATCTCGCCTCATTGAGGGAGATGGATGCTGTCTCGTGCTTCTCATGCCGGATATAATGCAAGGGTTATATTCTCGCATGGGGCTAGAGAAAAGTATATTACGGACAGCTCTAATGCGACAGTGTAGATGCTAGCAACTGATATTAAAGTGTACATCTATCGGACTTTTTTAGAAGAGACTATTCAAACAGCTCATCATAGTCCAAACCTCATCTGTCGGAAAAGGAACCGGTCATATATCGTCATTTGGGGATACTCAATGAGTCCTACGGAAGACGGGGCGGTTATCAAACGGCTTCGCTCAGTTTCCATGCATGTTGTAACTGGACTTTGTTGCTTAGGGCAGGCTACCTCTCAATTAGTCCTGTATTCGGCTTCATAGGTTGCAGCAAGTTTCAGAAAGGTTCTTTTCATAGGCATCGAATCGATTCGCAGCGATGCTCATAAATACTTTTTTATTTCCCACACGCGCTTGGAAGAGGCGGGGGGATGTGAAGAGGTGGCGGTTTTGGTGTGGGGGGAGAGCCTGGAGGATAATATAGGAATAATGGTACGGTTACTGTCGGTAGCTGCAGCCTTCTTCATGGCCTTCGGGTGGGCCTTCGGGCTTGCCGGCTTTGTAATGCACAACCACTGAAGGGGCCCTTGTAGGCTAGGTTCACATCGACATTGTAATTGTTTAGAAACAGTCAAAATCGCGCGTTGTAGCTGTCCATACTAAAGCTTTTTCGGAACTTATCGGGGACGGCGGGCAAGGGCTCGCTTTCCCTGATAAGCTCTGGCTATGCGGGGCAGTTATCTATCCCAAGCTGAGCCTCCTAGAACCGTTCGCGCTGTTTACCCTGGTTGCAGGGCTTACATTGGTGTTAATGGAAAGAGACAGTGACACCTGGGATGACAAACGTCTCTGTTGAAGTCCAGCCTTTCCATCTCGCGGAACTATTTCAAAAACTTCTAAAAGTGTAAGGAATTGAGTATCAGCCCTCTCGACCCATCAACACGGAATTAACAGCATTCAACAAGCCCCTCGCTGGATTCGCCGTCGGTCTGGTCGCCAATATCCACGCCAATCGTCGCTTGATGTACGTTTTATCGATCATGTCTCTCTGCTGCTGTACATACGTACCTGCACCCTTCTATCAGCGCGTCCCGGGAGAAGAGGGGGTAGTACCATCGTCGTCGTAAAATAGACTCAAGAATATCAATGCTACAGCAGGCGCTACGTCGTTGCCCGAATCGCAAACAAAGAATATGTTTCTCCCTGCTGCCACTGCGTCCGTAAGGTCTGTGATGAGGCCTGGCGCGGCGAGACGGAGCGCTTTGTTGCCGCGCTTTCCGGGGGGAATGGGGGTACTGATTGCTACTAGCGAAAGCGGGGCTAGGGAACAGTTCACAACCACGCTGGTGGCGAAGCTTCCCCGCGCCATTGCCTGCAGGGGTGCAATGAAGATGTTGCCTGTGGGCTTGACTAACGTTATCCCTTCCTCCTCTCCCACCGAATCTCCGATGCCGGCTGTCACTGCGGCGGAGACGGCGGTAGAGATCGTTTCTTCGTCGGCAGCGAGGATGGACTCATGGTGCGCCCAGAATATGCCTGGTGTGAGACCGCTCGTGGATGCCCACCCCTCGTGGTCGTCGCCGGCGCCTTGTATATACTCTCCCTCTGTGCCCTCACTTTTCATCATCCGTGATGCAGTGACTAGCACTAGCGGCGTAAACTCTTCGAACTGAGGCGCCTCAGAGGGCAGCAGGGAGGTAGGGGTGATAAACAGCGGCCGCAGCGGCTTCGTGACGTGTCCGCGCAACACCGCAAGATCAAGCCCCAGCTCCAGGAACTCGCGCAAAAACCTAGGGAGCAGCGTTTCAATCGCGGCGGCTTCATGTGGTGTCACGGCGAGCGGCGAGGTGTAGAGTACCGGCGCGGGGAACAGTTCAGGAAACAACGCCGCGTTCAGAACGGAGATCCAGATCGGTACTGTCTTTGCTAGTGAGTCTGGGAATCTTTTGGAGATTAGCAGGATATCTCCAAGGCGGATTGTGCAACGCAACCTTTTTCCACGCCGTGTAGAGTCCACGATTATTGCGCCGTTGTGTTCGCCCGCGATTGATAATAGGCCTAGGTTGAGCCGCCGTAACGAGAAGCCCCATTCGTTTGTATGTCCGTCGGTGCTTTTGAAGTAGGTGCTCCCGCCTACTGCACGCTGCAGCGGAGGGACGTACCAGTCTCCTGCCCGGGCATTGGGAATAAGAGGAAGGGAGTAGGTGCGGGCGACGGCAGCGACAAAGAGCGAGTCAGTGTAAATTGACTGCAGACGGTTGCGGAGGGTGCGAGTTGAGCGCCGGATGTGGTTGTTGAGCTGCGGGAGTGTTAGGGTGGTGAAGTCATCGTCATCGGCAGCGGAAGGAGTGAAGATTGTGAATTCGAAGGAGTCGGAGTCAGGGATAGTGGGGGCGAACATGGGTAGCGATTAAGCATCGAGAGCAACGCAGGGCTTTGTTAGCCGAGAGAGCCTTAAGCCCTATTGGACTACCAGTAGTGCGGTTCAATGTTTGATCTAGAACAGTTGGATCTGACCTTTGAGGTTTTGAAGGAAACCTCAAACATGCATGTGGATATTCTCGGGTCTAATCCATATTCAAAAGTCCGGCTACTTCATAATAGCTATTCTGAAGTGCTCTATCTCAAGCAGTATATCCTTCACAATCTCTCACGCTCACATCTGCCCCTGCATCGAAAAGTAACCTGACAGCCCCTTCAAAGCCATTCTGAGAAGCAACAAGCAACGGGGTTTGGCGTCTCGAGTTTTGAACATTAATATCGACTTGGACCTTATACTTCTTCAACAATATCTATGTAGATTTCTCGTTCACCCGTACTTGTACATCATGGATCCAGGTCTTGGTACGTATGTATTGATGGAGTACCGTATCATCCGCCTTCCCGTAGAGTATCATATCACGGAGGAGACTGAGGTGACCGTGTTTAACTCTTACTTCAAGGTCGTACCGTGGTTGACTAAAAGCTCCAGAATCCCATGTCAGTTGGCGGCAACTTCTAGCACCCACTCCCGCCTGCATAGTTGGGATCAGTGCCATGCTTTAAAAGCATCTTTGCAATCTCCAAATATGCTAATGAGTACCCGAGGTCCTCTGACTTGGAGTAGCCAAAAATCCATTGCGAACAATAGCCAAAAACTATTGTCGTGGCGTGATTAAGAGGCGAATGGCGATGATCATCCAGCGCATCCGGCGAGGCACCGTGGTCAAGACACAGCTGTACGATTTCTACGCGTCCCGCCGCAGCCGCAAAGTGAATAGTCGAGATGAAATAGTTCCAAGGTAGACCTACATTGAAATATAACTCTCAGGCGGGAGTTCTATTGTCCAACAGAAGCTTAACCAGCTCCAAGTTATTAGCCACGACCGCAGCAGCAATCGGCCCGGGTCAATGGAAGGGGTTATCGGCACCATGACTTAATACCGGTGCCCCCTCCTGAGCAGGACTTTGGCAAGCTGGACAAATCCCCGGTGACAGGCGATTAAGAGCATATCTCCCAGATTCGGCATCGTTTTGTGACCAGACTGTATGGCCTGTCGACGAACACCATTTATGAAGTAAGTGCGAAGATACGCTAACTTATCGTCGGGCGAGATGAAGATGAATGTGCCTCAGTATCATACATCCAGCTTTTGGGATAGTTGTACTTCTGCTTGAATAAATACGAGAGAGTGCGTGGGTACACTGTTCTACTTGCAGGAATGCATTGAAGTCGCACGTGTCCCACAGGCTTGCGGCGATTTAGAGAATGGTCTCATTTAGGAGGTTGGAGTATGACATTATTGTAGCTAGGCCAGATAGCTCAAAATCCTGACTCGGGGTTAAATTGTTGTAGCCGTGTGCGTGTATTGTATGGTGGTGTTTGTTGTCGAGACCAGGGGCGGTGATAATGCCATGTGTGTCAGTTGCTTGGCGGTCGCGTCGTCTAGATCCGAGTCGATAAATATTGATGCAGCCATAACACAACCTTAATTACCCCAACATTGATCTAGTACAACTCCCAACGCGCTCGCTATCTCCACCATGGCCGACGAAGCCGAAATTATACGGGCATCGCACCCTCTTCACGGAATGGTACTTTGCTGTACCTCTGTGGAAATGGGAGAACGAGTACGTCCACGCCCTCTTCCTCCTCCTACTCATGCTCTCAGCCTAACCTGCCCTAGAGTGAAATTCAGAACAAATGCGAAAAAATGGGGGCGCGCCACCTCCTCGACCTGACCTCGGAAGTCACCCACCTCATTTGTGGTAGTCTTTTTTCTCCTAAGTATCGTTATGTCTCCAAGATGCGTCCGGACGTGAAGGTTTTGTCAACAAGATGGGTCGACGTAATTTACAAGCATTGGATTTCGGGGGAAGACATTGATCCATTGACATACGAGGCAGAGCACCAGTTTCCAGTGCTGTACGAGCTCAAGATCTCGGTCACAGGCATTGCGGATGGTATTATTTACATTCCCGTAAGGGATGCAAAAGCTAACAAGGCAGTCGCGGAACGAAAACGAATCGAGGAAATATGCTGCCAGGAGTCGGCATCGTACCACCCGGATCTTACGAGGGGCGTTACGCACCTGATTGCAGCAGCCCCCACGGGGAAGAAATACGAATTCGCTAGGAACCACAATATTGTTGTGGTAACGCCCGAGTGGTTGACTGACAGCATCGAACGTGGAATGGCTTTGGACGAGCAGTTCTACGACCCGACGCTGCCGCCAGAACAGATTGGTGTTGGAGCAAAACCTGCAAAAAAAACAGTGCAGATCGAGGTGGCCGAGCTTCGTGGGAAGCGGAAAATACGGAAGTTGACACAGGACAAACTTGGAGGGCAGAGTCAAACGCTTTGGGATGATATCGTTGGGCAGGCGGCTAATGCTAAACCTGCAAAAAGGGACGAGTGGGAGGAGTCTCTCAATATTGGCAAAGGCATATTCGAGAGTAATGACAGATCGGACAACCGTCGTAGTTCGACGGCTGTGAGACAGACATCGGGCGTTAGTTTAGTTGCTAGTGCGAGAATGGGTGGCATGTTTGCAAGTGCATGTTTCTGGATGTGGGGGTTTGAGGATACGCAGATGGCTTCTCTTAATATCGCAGTGTTGCCTCACAAAGGCGCTATAGTCAATTCCTTAGAAGATCTGACCGCAGCTTCTGGATTCATATGGAGATTTGTGGTTGTTCCGCGCGCAAAGCGAATCAAGGACTGTCCAATGATACCAGAAGACATCACAATGGTCACAGAGTGGTGGTTGGAGTCATGCCTTTACTACCAGAAGCTTGTCACTCCAATAGGCGATTTCACGACGATGCCCATCGAAGAATTTGAAGTGGAAGGTTTGTGGATTGATAGTTACTGATGGATTCATATGCTGATATAAGGTCTCCAGAAATGAAAGGAATGGATATATGCATCACTAAATTCACAAGCATAGACCTTTTGTACTACCCTCGATTAGTCCGGCTTCTTGGTACGTCTGCCTTGCTCGAGATTATGGAGCTTTAATTCTAATGTCATGGCAGGTGCAAACTTCCATGGTGTGATGAAAAAGAATACATCGCTCTTGATCACGAACAACACCCGTGAGAGCGAGAGCGAAAAGATACGCTTTGCCCATATGCATGACGTTCCCGTGGTAACTGGAGAGTGGCTAGTCGAATGTCTTAAGCAGCACCAAAGGCTTCCCTATGAGGGATACCGTGTCATACCCGGAGAATATGTACCTCTGTTAGGAGATAGGTCCAAAAGAAAAGCGGATGCCGAATTGTCAAACTCGAATAAAAAATCCCAACGTGCGGCCGGGATTTTCGAGGAGCAACCGGGTGGAGAGAATGGTGGCAAAGGCAAACAACCGAGTCCCACTGGGAAAGGTAAAGGTGAATCCAAACCAAAGAAAAGGAAGATTTTGGAAGGATGCACTGTTTGCGTTAGTAAACAGCTTAAGGCATGTGCCTGAAACCAACTTCTAATCTGGCCCTAATTTCTCCAGTATCCTGTGGTTGCTAACTGGGTCTTTTTATAGAAACGTGATCCAGGTTTGGGCGATGTTGCGAGGGGCCTTGGTGCAGTAGTACTTGACAGCTTTGACGAAAATACACAATTGACTCATCTTGTACATTGGGCTGCTCCAGGAAAGCCATTGGATTCAGCAAGAGACTTTAGAGTGGCAGCTTTAATTGTTAGTTGTTCGATTGTCTCTCGGGATTGGTTATGTAAGTGCCAGGAAACTGGCAAATGGGTTGACGAGAAAGCATATAATATGCACTCTGAAACAGCAGACAGTGCCGTCGCGCTGATCCAGGAGGCGTTTGCTCCACATAAAGCAAAGGAGCCACTGGAACAACGAACGCCAAGTGTGGAATCGAAACCCCGTATTGCTCCTCCACCTTCCAGTAACCAGCACGAGCCATCTCCACAGGTAGCATTGGCACCTACGGTTTCAGGGCCCCTTGCAGAGTGCTCCAGCCTCCGAATCAACGAAGCTAGTAGCTCCGCCTCTACTCGCGGATCCATGGAGCCCCCCGAACGAAAAAGCAGCAACCTCTCCGGCATCTCTGAAATCCTTGGTAAATTCGGTAAAGACCAACTCGCGGCCGCCATGGCTCCCTCCAACACGCACGGAAAGACTCGAGGGAGATTACAAGGTAAAGCAATGGCTGGAAAACCGCGTGTATTCTCGCGTACTCCTTCTGCTGCGTCTGTGGATGGCAACATCACTGGGTCGCAACCCTCTCGTGCGCCTTCGGCACCCAAAGAGACAATGGCGATAGAACCGGTAGACATTGTGCCGAGCCAAGCGCTGGGGTACAATGATGAGGAGACGGCAATGGAGAAGGAAATTGTCCGAGCGAAGCTAGACAAGACCGCACCTCTTGATACACCGAGAAGTTTGAGAAACAGAGTGCAGAGACTGAAAGGGGCTGTAGATCTGATACCGATTGCAAGGAGAAGTGGGAGGAAGAGAGAAAGCGGCGGCGGTGGTGGCATAGGCAGTATAAGTGGTTTCTAATCAACTGAGTCGAGGCGAAAGGGGTGTTCACACTATGATTTCCATTTAGGCGTTGGTTAGCTGGCATTTTACTTGTTCATTTAGGTATTGTTTGGAGCAGGCATATATGCGTTGTAATTATTAGATAGGGACGAATTGTACTTATCAAGTCTGCACTGTGGTGATAGGTGACTGGAGATGGCACTATGGACGGTCAATCATGGTTCAAGGATCTCGCACTAGAGAGAGCGCTAGTTAGAGCTGCCGCCGCTAAAACTTTCTTTCAACGTCAACACTCCACAAATTCAATATCGCAAAAATGGCACACCACCAACCCCGAGTCGTCCCATGGCGAAATAGCGATGAGCTAGTACTTCTTAAAAATGACTTCTATCCCGACTTCGAATCTGGCACACCCGACCGGCGAGCAGCAGCCCTGGCAAAGGCAAGCACTCTTACAACAACCCTTAATTCTGGTTTTTAACATTGTCTAGGTTCAAGCATGGCAAGTCCGCGCGCGAGTCCCCCACGCAATCGAATCCACCGCCCAACTAACGTCTGCCGTTCTTCTCGATACTCCCCTCTCCAGCGCTTCCGCCTTGCATCTACGCCTAAGCTACTCCACCGCAATCTGTCGCTTCGTAAATGGCCTTCTAGACCCTGCGCAACAGTCGCAATTCGCACTACCAATGCACCTCCTCGCAAAAAACCTGAATCTCCCTGCCTCGTTTGTGGAGCTGCGGCATGCGGCTACGCACGAAGCACTGCCCAGTCTGGTCGTCCTTAGAACTATCGCGCTTAGAGCCCTCGACTGGCTCTGGTGCGATTACTGGGCTGCGATCGGAGTGGAGACGGATGAGCACGCTGCTAGTGGGGCTGGGGAGGAAGTACTGGTTACGCGGGCACGCGCTGCGATAAAGACGTGGCGAAGGCTGAGGAGGGATAATCCCGTGAAGGAGATAAAGACTGGGGATTCGTCGGCGGCAGGGAAAGAGGTTGCCGCGATTATCAAAGAGTGTGTGGATATTTGTAAACTGCGACAGGAGGATGATGAGGGTATGCAGGCGCTGATTGCGGTATTGTTGGAGAAGAAGGCACTCATTCCTGCGGGGAAGAAGAAGACGAAGAAGACGAAGGGGGCGAAGTTGCTTTGGACTCCGTTGTTGGAGGCGCTTGAGGCAGCGGTGCCTGGGTTTCTGTCCAGCTTGGTAGAGGCTATGGCAGAGGTTTTGAAGGCGGGGGAGGAGCTGTCAACGATGTTACTGAGGGAGGCGAGGGTGCAACAGACTGAGAATGTGCAGGCGCCTTATGATACTGAGAGTTTGGCGGCGATTGTGGCGTGGTTGGAGTTTTTGACGGCGCAGAAACAAACAAGTGGGGGCGTTAGTACTGGTGTTGATATTGAAGAGCTGATCAAACAGGCTCTTTTGCAGCCCAATGAATGGTGCTTATTCTCTCTCCCCCGTTTCTTTTACGTTTTTGGGGGGATCTGACAGCTATGGAAGGAATATGCAACTTCTCAACCATCTCATATTTGAGTATCCTACCCTGCGGCCAAAATATCAGGTTATTATTGAACTCGCCGCAATACATATTCAGACACAATCTATTGGGGAGACCAAACAAGGCCATACTACGGAAAAGAGATCACGGGAAGCTATTGAGACGGAGATTGATGTGTTTGAGGAGCAGTTTAACAGGGTTCAGCAACAAAGGGTAAGGTCTCAGGTGGTGACTGTGGGGAACGAGGAGAAGAAGACGCAGTTTGCAGGGAAGTGGAAACGATGGGAGAAGACTTGGATTCCAAAACCCTTGGGTGTTGTATAATGGTGTATATATGTACCATATGTGTCATTTGTGCAAATATTTTATAGTTCCGACAGAAACTCGCGATGTTACTCATGCTCAGTACTCTTAGTGTGATTTGTGGGATATACGACCTTCCGTAGGAGGCATAAGGACAGAATGCCAATTTCCAACGTAGTGTAGGCACTGGAGACCGAGATGCCTTTTATAATTTACACGAAACATCCCAAGTACAATTATTCGCTCGGTCACTCGGCAACATGGTTTGCGCCTTTGCGGGGGCGGGGACATGCCGAACTCTAACAAACGTCATCCCTCAGATCCATGCGTGGGTTGAGGACACATTTCACCAGGCATTGGGCTCGAACACCGGTAGACTTGAGATGTGTCTTTTGGAATTATTTAGACGTTCAGCTGCCTCGGTGGATCCACTTGAGTAGGAGGCACTGGTGCGTTCTTGGCAACTAGCTCATCGCATTGCATTTGTTCACGTTGCATGAACGATATGGCTTGGCATAACGGTCTTACCGCATCACTTTGATGGGCTGATTGCCACCAAATTCTTTGTGCAGCTATGCTGCCACTGTACATAACGTTCTTCTTCTCCTCCACCACTTCCTCTTCGAGCCGCTTTTATCGAAACCAAGCTTCTGCTTCTTTTTAGTGCTTATTCTGCTTTAGTTCTTTAGTCTTGATTCTCAGAAGAGACAAACCGGCGATTAGCCGACTGACCAGCCGCCTGCCAACTAGACTACAAGCATCTTTAGTTCACCGGCACACCCTTCTACTTCTAGCTACAGCCTACTTAAGCACTATAAGGGCCCGGCCTCCGCATGGTCGGGCGAAGAGAAAACTTCGAGACGTCTGTGTGTGATCTCGAAGATGCTCCTCAGCTCATCATGGCGTACCATCATTTTCCAGCTGCTGCTCCTGACCATCCCAATTGATGCTTCTACAACAACGACAACGGCGACGTCCTTAATTTCCCCCGATGCCCGTAGTTCGAGTGGACTTGATGATGCCACCCCTGCCACTCCTATTACGGCGACGGTGGTGACGACGACGCCCACGGCTGCTCCTGCGTCTCCAGCTGTGAACAGTACAGCGACTTGCCAGTCAGTATCCGTGAACTACATTTCCCCAGGGCTGCCAGAGCAATGCTTAAGGACGAGGTCTACCGTTAGCCAGGATACACGCAGTCAGCATGAGGCTACAGCCTCTAACACGGTTACAGAACAGGTGGGACCCGTGGGAGTTACTTCTACAACTACTGTTTCGGCGGAGATACCGGAGAATACGAGAGGAAGCTCGGAGTCTTCGTCGTCTGCCTCCACCCCACCTACAGTAGCATCGAAAGCTGGACGACCGCCCCCACCACCGAAGACCGCCGAAGAACCACCTCTGGACACCGCTAAGTTCCTTTCCTTCGAGGAATGGAAAGCACAGAACCTCGCAAAGATCGGACAATCCTCTGATTCTTTTTCTGAACGCGGTGTGCGGGAACCACCTCAAAAGGTGCCTGGAATTGGAAATACAGCGCTGGATGCCCTCGGGGACGAAATCGAAATAGACTTTCCCTTTGGCACCTCCGGGTCGCCAGCAAATACTATACAGGTTTCTGGCTCCGCGGCGACCGGGACGGCAGCGGCAGCAGCGGGGATACCTAGGGCTAAGGACGCCGGGAAAACATGCAAGGAGCGCTTCAACTATGCTTCGCTGGATTGCGCGGCGACGGTGCATAAGTATAATAAGGAGGTAAAAGGCGGTAATAGCATACTTCTAGAGAATAAGGAGACATACATGCTCAACAAATGCCAAGCCAAAGAGAAGTTTTTTATCGTGGAGCTGTGCGAGGATATCCTAATCGACACGGTAGTGCTGGCGAACTTTGAATTCTTTTCGTCTGTGTTTAAAGAGATCAGAGTGAGCGTCAGTGATAAGTATCCAGTCAAGGCGAATGGGTGGAAGGAACTGGGAACGTATGTGGCGAAGAATACAAGGGATGTGCAGGCTTTCTTGGTTGAAAACCCCTTAATCTGGGCACGCTATATCAAGGTGGAGATATTGAGCCACTACGGAAACGAGTATTACTGCCCGGTGAGCTTGTTGCGGGTTCATGGAACAACGATGATGGAGGAGTTTAGACATGAATCGGCTGCTAGGGGTGGCGAGGATGATGTCAGGGAGGATGTAGTACCCGAGGCCGTTGCTGAACCCGTTAAATCGGCCGACACTGAAGAGGAGGCGGGCACGGTTATGGAGTCTACTGGCAGTCGTGAGGAAACAGCGACTGCGATTGTTAGCCAAGCTGGAAGCAGCGAGACGCCTCCAGAGGAACTGAAGTCTAGTGTTAGTGAGGTTGCAGAGGTCAACATAACCCCGAGTTCGTCCGCCACGACGTCTTGTGAACCCTGGCAGTCGATGAACAAGCGTTACCTATTCCCGGTAGAGTTGCCTAGATGTCCGAAAATTGACAAACCTAGTCCTACGAAGGTATCAATATACCGCCCTCCTCCGCCACAGGCCCCATGGTCGGCAGGATCAGATCCCTCGGAAATACCGGCGAGCAAACCAATTGCTGTGCCGGCGTCCAGCTCGACTGTGGTCTCGCCCCCGTCCCTGCCCCCGTCTCCATCGGCTGCTACAGCAAAGTCAGAGACGGGAAACACTATCGTCAGATCTGTAGCACCAAAAGGTCATGAAGCATCGAAACCATCCTCTCCGCATCCTCCGACGGCCAGTCCAACTACCCAAGAGAGTTTCTTTAAATCAGTTCACAAGAGACTCACGCACCTGGAATCTAATTCTACACTCTCTCTTCAATATATTGAAGAGCAATCACGCCTTATGCGCGACACATTTGCCAATATGGAGAAATCCCACGTTTCAAAGATGGAGCGTCTGCTGGAAGCAGTGAATTCCTCCGCCTTTACGGATCTTAAAACCTATGTATATGTCCTTGATCTCTACCTTCGGAATCTAACTAATCCCAGCAGAGAGATAAATATGACCAACTTTGGCAATCCACCGTTCTAGCCCTCGAGGCCCACCGCTCTCATTCAGAACGTGAAATGCTCGCCATAAGCACACGTCTCTCCTTCCTTGCCGACGAGGTCATCTTCCAGAAACGAATGTACCAACTCAATACCCTCCTCCTTATCATCACGATCAGCGTCGTAATCTTCTCGAGAAATGACCGACTTGCGATGCCACTTGGGCGGCACCTCCGCTCTCACAGCTCAGTGCGTATTTTTGAGAGTCCGCCAACTTCACCACAGCCGGGGGATCCTGTGACGAGGAAGAAACGGAGTAATAGCGACGATTCGATTAATAGCCATGGAAGCCCGATTTCCTCACCGACATCGAGGGAACAGAGCCCGGTAGTTGGTTCGGAAAGTGTTGGTGCAGGCTCTCCACCTATGCTAAAGCACAAAGGTGGGAGGGGGAGTTGGATTCATCATTTTGGACCAAAGTTGAAGGTGGAAAGCAGTAGTAGTAGAGGCCGTCGGTGGCAGAGGCAGCCGAGTCCCCTCGCAGGAGATGGGGAGCCGGGAGAACCTGTTTATAACGATGGTGGGGATATAAATGGCGGGTATTACGAGGGAGAGACGGCGAGTGAGGCGAGTTTTGACGGGAATAGAAAAGCGGAAAGTCTAATGCTTAATGGTTCATGACAACAGGTTGGTTGCATAAGATGGCGTTTGCGTTTTGGTTACGATTCTTGTTTGAGAGCGTTGTTTGAGTTTTTTTCTACTTCTGTTGCTGCTGCATTCTTTCTTAAGGCGATACCAACAAGTTGATGTTTTGTTTTTGTTTTTGGTTATGTAGGTGTGTATAGGCGATGAAGGACAGATGAAGAGGGTAACTTGGTGGTCCATGTGGGTCCAACTTGTGTGAATAATATGAACGAGTGAAAGAATCTCCAGAGTGAGTTTCAATTAAGTTGCGCGTGGTGAGGGGCTCGTATTCACAGGTGGGATGATCCTAGAGTTACCAGACTTTTGTAATACCACACCATAAAGCTAGTGGAGAACAATGATATATACGCATGAACCTCTTCCTCCATAGAGGATTCGCCAATGGACTTGACTGTAGATCCAGAAAGCTCAACCACGTTTCAGCGAATTACTGACCTGGCCTTCGATATCGAATGATCGTAAATCGTGTAGCCACCAACCATGTGTTTGCATCGTCATAAGCGGACACAAACGAGTAATTCACATGATCATGAGGTATATTGCCATTAATTCTCTTGCCTCACAACCTCTCTCCCACCTAGGACCCAATCTATCACCTAACTATCGTAAAACAACTGCTTGTACCGATGCGTCGCATCCACAACCGCGTCCGCAACATTGTAGTCTACCCTCATCATCAGCCCACATCCCGCATGGCCAAAAGATAAAACCTACCAACATCTACACCGATATCCCAGCTGGTAAGCACCTTCACCTCTAAACCCGGCTGGACTTTTCCCACTAGTTCTACGCCATGCCCGACTGTCACGTGGTCATCCTGTCCCTCGTTTGTCAGCCCGTCGAAGTAGCGAGATAGGTGGAGGGAAGGGTGGGTACGCGTGTGAGGATGAGAGTGATCATCCCGCCGGCATCGATCACGGCGTTTTCACCCTGAACCTTGGTGACTTTCCCGACGATACGAACGGTCTGGTTGGCGAATTTTTCTAGGTATGTCGCGTTGATGCGGGGGGTTTGTTCGCTCATTGTTGCGGTGTTGGACGGAGACGGGGACGCATGGAGGCGCGTATAGTGAAGACGAAGGTGGGTTAGGGGTTGTCACGTGGAGTGTTTCATGATAGAAGGATACATGTATCTACAAGATTTACAGGTCCGTCTTCTCCGCCTTCTCCGCCATAGTCTCATCCGGCGACGACGTACTCTCATCCAGTGTCGTCGTACTCTCCATCCCCTCACCCTCTTTCCCCACCCCAACACGCTTCCCCTCAAAAAGCATTGTATACTTCCTCCCCACCTCCCCCTCCGCATCCGCACACTCTCTCCCCCACTGATCACACTCCCCTCTAACCCTCAGCAGCAACTCATGCATCGTGCGCAGCGGTTGCTTGGTCATCCCCTTCTTCACTCCTAGCGTGACAGCAACTTTATACCCCTTCTCCATAAACTGCCGTACTTTCTTCATCCGGTGCCCCAAGTCGTGCTCAGAAATCGCCCAGCTCAATTCTACCTCCTTCGTGATCAGGTGTAAGTTCTTCTCCTTCTTCGCCTTCCGCTTCTCCTTCTCGTTCCGGAAACGCTGCCGGTCTGCCTCCTCCATGTCGGCTTTTGAGAGGACTTTGCAGATCAATGGAACGTCTTCGGCAACGCCGGGGTTCACGCAGACGAGGTGGTATTTGGAGCGGTCGATGGACCTGAGGATGCTGGAGAGGGAGGTAGAGCCACGGAATTGTCCGTCCATGTCGATGTAGTTTACTGTTGAGGCGGGGATGTCTTCGTCCATTACTCGCCGCTTGGATTGCGTTGGCGTCACGACAGGGCGCTCCCGCAGGCGCGCGTAGGTGCGTAGGCTAGGACATGGGCGCGGGAATAGGAATGTTGTTGGACGATGGAGGGGCGGTAATCGGGGTGGCATAGTGTGGTGGGAGTTGGAGACGGAGCTTGCCTTGCTCGGGATAGAGACGAAGACTTAGCGCCAGGATTGGGTGAGTGATTGTTAATGTACCCGTTTCATAGAATAATCCACGGATCTGAGAGCATTTGGTTATACCAACAGAGATGCGGGGTGCACATAACTATTTATTTCAACATTCTGCAGAGAGTTTTCTGTTCTGGAAGGTTAATGCTGACGCTGAATTTCACACTTTTCAGAGTCGTGTTACTTCATGCTCCACATTTGCCATCACTCATCATAACAATGATCACATCCAAGCGCTAGAGGCTAGGTATACAGCTACATAGTGACAGACCTACTCGGGAGCATCACGCTCCTTACAGCAAACGGTATTAGCAATCACTACGCGCATGATTCATCTAACCCATACATCCTCCGAGTCGCATGACTGCGTGAACCATAGCAGGGATCAAGCGCTCAAACCGGTGCAAGTCTACCAGTATGCCATTGCTATATTCAGAGCATTACTCTCTAGGACATCATTCATACTTTATCGTATCCACTCCACACCTCCGAACGAGCGCCAATAAGCCATTTAACTTCTCATTAATCCATTCGTCATCGTCCACAGTTCTTCACATTCGGCACATACCCGGCCTCTAACATGCATTCTAAGACTTCCTCATTACGGAATCCAACGGCATAATACATAGCGGTATAGTCACCGAAGCACCCCTGATCAGGCCGCGCACCTTTCTGTATTAGCAGTCTCGCGGTAGAAGCGTATCCTCTTCTTGCTACCCAGTGCAGCGGTGTGTCGCCGCGGCTATCGAGGATGTTGACGTCGTGGGTTTCTAAAAGGTGTCTGACCACCGTGTCCAGGCCACAGCGCGCTGCGACGTGTAGTGGCGAAAAGCGGAATCTGCCAGAGGTGTAGAGTGAGCCTAGGTAGACGAGTTGCTGGGAGGTGGAGGAGAGTTTGCTGTCCGACAGAAAGCGAAGAATCATGTTGAAAAGGGCTCGATCGAGTTCGGGACGACCACGGGCGTGCTTGCCCCAGTAGTGGGAGGCATAGTAGAGGAATGGGTGGTCTTTGCGACGCTGTGCTAGTGCCTGCGGGCCGCCTTTGACATCGCACCGGATCGCGCCTGTCTGGAAGCTGCGGAAGGATAGATATGTGAGGCAGGTGTGGCTGATGAAAATCTCTGCATCTGGGAAGAGTCTTTCTGATACGGACGCAAGGTATTCTTGGACGGTATAATGTACGAAGCGGATTGTGTCGTGTTCGTGTTCAAGCGTGACAAGGCCGCCGCAAATGCTGAGTAGGAAATCGAGGTCATGGATTCCCGACGGATCGAGGGCTTCGTCGCCAGGCTCCACTGCGAGTGCGTGTCGTAGTTCGATGGCTGTAAGAGGTCGGTGTGCATAGAATATCCAGGCAAGACATCGCATTGCTAGTTCAGCGTGATCTTTGAATTGGGTACAAATTCGAGTGAGAGTTTTCTCGTAGATGTCGGATATCTCCCCCGGGATTGCCTCCAATGCTCTTCGCACATTTCTTATGCTTCGCTGGTTTCCGAGCTGGTCCAGTTGCAGGCGGACGAGAATGAACCTGGTATGTTGTGAGCAAAATTTAACAAATGACCCCAGTCCGTGGGTTTGGCCGTAGCCGTTAATCCTTCACCGTAGACTGGTAAACCATCAGGGCTAAATGAAGCTTCCGGGCTTACATTCCACCAGCATTTTTGCTGATTTTGTCACATATATCTTGCTTCAAATCCGGCTCTCTTAGAGTAAGGGTGTGCAAATTAGGGTGTTGTTGCATACTCAACTCCACATAAGAACGGACATCTTCAAGGCTTGCGTAGATGTCGATACGAAGACAATCGATAAAAAATCGTCGTTCAAGATCCTGATGCGGTCGTGATGTTATCAAGAGTTTCGTGGTCTTCGCTATGCTTTGAAACGCTGATGCCAACTCGTCTCTACTCCGCCGACCGTTGTGGTCTAACTCCGGTAACTCGTCAAACGCATCGACCAGTATGAATGCTATTGTAAAATTTGATATGACAGAAAGGAGCAGCCGGATGAGTTCCTCCGTAGTAGCGTTGCTGGATTTTAAGGCTGGCACCCGTGCACGCCTGGTTCCGTCGATATAGGCCTTGTGGAATAATTTGACTTCCTGTGGCAGTTCGGAGAGTTGCTCAGCCAGTTGTCGGATTAACGACGATAGAAGCTTGGCGGATGTCTGTCCTTCTGCCTTGTAATCGCAGTGGACCCACGCGATTCCAACATTCGACTCCGGATACACAGCAGCAAGGTGATCAATCACTATCGAACTGGAGAAAGGGTTAGTGCGTGGACGTCGACGGGTTTCAGTATACCTGCGTCATAACTGTCTTTCCAGCACCAGCTATACAAATCCTGGTCAGCTAGGGAATTCGTACGCAACTCTGAGAGTAAACCCACGTATTCCCGGACACCAGAGACAGGACCCTTGCGGGTTGTCCCTCCACTGCCGGAATGTTGGGCATTGTATGAACCAGGCTCCAGTGCCAGGCGTTTTCAGGGTCCGAATATCGCTATGCCTGCTTGTGAAGTCGGTCGAGGATAACCACTCTAATACTGCTTCATTTTCCGCCACTTCTTCGTCGGCGAGTCTCTTTGTTTGTTGGTCTAGGATCAATAGTGTTAGCTGAGTGATTTCCTGGTAGCTCTACAAAATCACCTTTTAGTATAGTCTCAACCCGTCCGATGGATCGAGACAAGCCCGATACATCTTTCGAAAGGTCGCAAAATGATGAAATGAGCTGCTGAATGGCCGAGATTTGTTCAGAGGCCTTTGTCACATCTTCTCTGGCGATAGATAGGTTTGAGAATCCTCTCGACAGCTCTTGAATTGTTAGCAAAGTTTCCCGTTGACTCTGCAGCGTCTTTGAAACTTCAGCGGAGGTCTTGGACAAAAGATCGCTTCTGGATGTTCAGCAATAGTGCTGTGAACGTTGGATAGAGTATATACCATCCATCGATGCTTAACGAGAAGCTGAACGTCTGAATGTAACCATCCAGATTGGCGAGCAGTTCCTTGTAGCCCTCCTCCACAAACGGCCGCTTCAAGCTCTCAAGTCTCACAGAGATTCTAGATAGCGTTCTCTTCCTTGAACTCTGCTCCAGCTTGTCAAACAGATCCTCCAGCTTCCCTTGGCAATTGTTGATTGCACGAAAGAGAACAGACTCGCCGTCCAGAGAGCGTTTGTCCCTTTTCTCTGAGCAGAAAAAAGCCTTCAATTTCCGCAGAATCTGATCTAGCAAGCGTAATCTCTCTAGCAGGTCATCGGTGTTATTGGATGCGTAACTCGAGCTTAACTGTATCACTGAGCCTACGAGTGTGATGAGGCCAGCAATGCTACCGGCAATCGATAATGGGTCGACCATCTTTGTGAGGTTAAACTTAGGTGCCGGAACGGAGAAGCCGACTGTTGCTGGAAAAGCAGCATTTAAACTACCATTCTCTCAGCCACCCTGTTGTTACGTTCGCTTGTGCGGGGCTGAGGGTGTCATATGCATGCGCTCTAAATTTGACACAGGTGCATGACCATTGAGTTTTGTCCAATTTCGAATACTATAGTGTCGATTGCGCGGCAGTATGCATGTCATCTATGCGGCTATCTACAAAGTACTATAAACTCGATACTGTTCAAACACTGCTCGCTTGAAGCGAGCCAATGATAGATTAAATCTGGGCGCTGCCGAGCCATGCAGTCTATGCAGGGCTAGGTGTCCGCATTGTATCTTAAAACAAGCAAAGTGCCCACCGCTTTCTCAATGTGGTTTCCGATACCATGATGTACCACACCATCACCAGCACCCTACCACTACATCCGAGTCACAACTCTGGCCTTGGGGAAGTAAATTAATACATATACCACACACCAGACCCAGGCTGTCATACTCTAGATAGAATGAATATAGTATGATTAAACAAACAAAAAACCAGACCCTCAAAAGAAATAATACTATTACACCTCCCCAAACAACTGTGTCGTCTACCTGCTTCGTAAGCGTTTTATGACTGGGCTTGTCGACCGACAAAAACTTGGGAACGAAAGCAAGAGACTATTCGTCATCCGGCTCCATCTTGATATCACTAGCTTCCCACTTCTCCTTCAACCATTCGTGCAGATTCCAATTGTAACCTCTGCACTCATACAGCACCGCCTCCATCGTAAAGCGACCCTCATCAATCAACTTCAGCACATCTTCGGGCTCCATCGTCTCACCGGGTTTTAAAAATCCTCGACCCTCCATAAACTCTTTACCCCACTTTGGCCCCTCCCCTGAACGTCCCCCCTTCCTCTTCCCTGAAAACCCTTCGCTCCAGCACTGCTTGGTCGAGTAAGGAATTTGCTCCCATTCACCGGGTATGAGCACGCGTCTCGTTTGTAGGTATTCGCCCATGTAAACCCAATTATTCCTCGCACGCCTGCAGAACACAGGAACTAAGTGATGGTGTATGAGATCGGGATCCATGCCGCTTTCCTCAGGGAGAGGAGTAGGGTAGTAGACAACGCCATGACCACCCGGCTTCTTGGGTAGGTGGGGGTTCCATTTTGGGTCTACGCAGTGATATATATTGATGCGGTGATTATTTTTTAGTGCTTTTTGAACGGAGACTGTGCATTTGACGCGTTGGGCTCCACCACCGATATAATTGGAAAGAAAAGCGCGAGTGATACCTAGAGGAAGGAGTGGGGGTTCGTGGTTAGGAAACGAGTAAGGCGGCCAGACCGTTACAAGTTCATGGGCATAAGCCTTACGATCAGGGTTAGCAGAGAAGGCGACGGCTTCATTCCACGCAGTGGGAGCTTGCCATGGCGTGAGAAGGCCAACTAGTTCGACGCTCTGAGAGCGCGAGCGCGAGGTGCGAGGACGGGTTGCTGGACGGGCATATAGTTCATCGTCATCACTCTCCGTACGTTCACGTTTGATGCGACCTGGGCGAGCTGTCGGAGATGCTGGCGATGGAGCTGCTGGAGCCACTGCTACTGCTGGCTTATAACGATGCAAGGTGTTCTCGTCACCGCTATCAAGATCAGTCCAGCAGGTTGGCAGCTTTTGCCTCAGTGTCCGTGTCTGTGTCCGTTGAGGGTTACAAGTAGCACTCAATGATTTCCGCCGTCGTTGATGTCGTGGAAGAGCATCACTGTCGGAATCATGCTCCTCGTACGTGTCATTTTCGTTTTTATTGGGCGGCTGGAACGGTTCATCATTATGAAGAACAGCATTACGGCGATGTCGTTGTACTGGTGTTCGCATAGCTGCCCCACGAATTCTGGGACCTGCATCGTGTTCTTCGTCTTGGGATTCTTCGTCCTCTCCATCCGCATCCTCAGCCTCGACCTCGACCTCGACCTCGTCTTCGTCTTCGTGTCCATACCTTGCAAGTATATCATAAAGCCTTCTATCAAAAGAATGCGGCTCTAGAAGTCGTACTTGGAGTCGCAACCGCATTGGATCATCATCCCCGCGTTCGAAAAACCTCACCAGATCTTCTGGACGTAACGCATTCTTGAGGTCCTTCTTCATATCAAATTGATCGCCTGTGATAACTCCTCTATTAAAAAGGATTTGCCTTCCCCACGCCTTGGAAATTATATGTGATGCCCAATCAAGCTTCTGCTTCCTAGTGAAATTCTGTCGCCATTGAGCCAGTGGAAGGTAGCCACCGTTAATAGGGAGATTAACAGCCCTGTAATTGCCCATGTATTTCCACCTATTCTGCTGAAATTGTATAAAAAGCGGGTATACATGATCATGGATAGCCTTTTTGCGGAAGACGGTCAACCCTCCTCGGTCGCCGGGGTTGCGGGGTAACCATTGATTGAGATCGCGTTTGATGCAGATGTAATAATCGCAGGAGATGCGGTAAGGAAAAGATTTGTTTTTATCCGGACCTGGCCAGGAATCCTGCGGCCCACCACCGATAACTCTAGATATATGTTTCCTGGTCCATGTTCTATGCACATCTGATGTGCATGCGAACCTCTCAGGGGCAGGACGGAGATTCTGAATGGCTTCCTCGATGGTGGTAGGGTTTCGATCGTTGTTGCCAGAAGATTGGGAAGCACTCCTGGCTGTGCTATTAGAGGATCTACACGGGACAGGAGTCGCAGTCACCCCTGCTGGTGACAACCCAGGGCCGTCGAATTGCTCCACATCGTTGTCGTCATCATCCGGAATTACTGGCCCATCTGGATCGATATCCATATCCATGCTCATCTGCATGCCAACACCAGAATCATCAACTTCGGGGGTTTGTTGATGCGTGGTTACCATTCTTGCCACTTTCGCAGCCGGGGTCACAGTACTTCTCACACTGATCACATTCCGTCTCTTTGCTGTTGCCGCAGGTGTGACAGAGCTGCCCACACTTATCACACCCCGTCTCTCGGTGGCCACACTCCCAGTGCTAGTCTCCGTCGACTTATGAGTATTCTCTCTCATGTGCCGACTTTTCCTTCCCAGCCCACTCGGCCCCTTCCTCGGCCCTACCTCAGCCTCAGCCTCAGCTTTGACTTCGAACTCGCCGGCGAATCTTCGACGCAACGCATCCTCGTAGAGTGCATCTCGACGCGCGCACGCCCTGGCAAGGAGTGTTTGGAGGCCATCAATCTCTCTTTTCACTTTATCAATCTCCTCGCGGAGCGTCGCTGGGATGTATGAGGTGGAGACAGAGGCGGAGGTGGAGGCAGAGGTGGAGGTGGATGCGCCATGAGAACCGATAGGCAGGTTCTCGGATTCATGTTTGATTGATGGAGGGCGGGGGTTGCCAGATATTAGCGACGACGTACAAGCTTGGGGCAAGGGGTTGGTATTGGCATCTTCGTGCTTCACTACAACCGTGTCCTCATATTCAGATTCGCTCGAGAGTTCGATGAAATCCAACTGAGGCATGGTGTCGATACTTGCCGCAGTTGGGGTTGAGATATGTCGAGCACTGGCTTTTAGGTGGAGATAGTTGTAGCACACGGCAACTGCGATCGGTAAGCTCGATGTAGGGTCTAGGTTGCTTGAGGTTAGGTAGATGCGATGTCGGAGAACCGGCGCATGCAGGTCTACCCCTTGTTTCAGAATACGCGGGGTAGACGACCCCGCGCGTTTACTACCTGACTACATCATTCCCAGAACTTGTAAGCTCCCCCTCCTCTTCATACGCATATCGTATATAAGGAACGACCTCTACACAAAGCAACAACAGACCGCTTGCTTCAATTTCAAATAACCGCTCTATCTTCTAGCGATTATGGTTGACCGTCCTAACAAGCCTAGCGCTCTCGCCGTTTCTTCCCACGACATCGGACATGCGTCCGGCGTTACACTTGAAAGTGACAGAGTTAAGGTAGGGACATGTGAACCAGCTGCTGGGGGCTTGCGAGCATAACTTTAATGTTTGTAGCTTTCCCTCCTGACCGGTGAATCGGCAACGATTCTTTTTTACGGAGCTACCGTCATCTCCTGGGTAGCCGGAGGTGAAGAGAGGTTGTTTCTCAGCAACAAGGCAAAGCTCGGTATGTGATCTGCTGTACTGTATATGGTAAATGCTAATAGTTTGTAGATGGAACAAAAGCTGGTATGACAAACTCCTCCAGTCTGCGAAATCTCCCTAACTTGTAGCTGTAGTGAGAGGTGGTGTCCCGTTAGTGTTTCCAGTAAACCTCCTTTCCGTGGTCTAGGATGGCATAGCGCTTACCGTCTCCGAAGGTATTTGGCAAGACTACCGAAGGACCGACAGCTTCGCTTCCGCAGCACGGTTTTGCCCGCATCACAAAGGTACCCCCGAATTCCATGATCCCAGATCGCAGAATCCACTCACTCTCACGCTCATATGCTAAGAACTACAGTGGGAAGTCCTCGGAAAAATCGACGAAAGCCAGACTTCCGTCCAAGTTGACTTCGGCCTCGGACCTGAGAATCTCTCCGTGGAATCTCGCAAACAATGGCCCTTCGATTTTGGTCTCATCTACTCTGTTGTTCTCAGCAAGACCTCGCTCGAGACCAAGCTTCTAGTCCGCAACGAGGGAAGCCAGTCTTTTGACTTCAATACGCTCTTCCATACGTATCTACGGGTTCCGGTTAGTTCATCCTACAGCTTGCATAGTGGCGTTAATTGAACAGAAATAGGATGTTACCGCTGTTACAGTCTCCGGTCTCAAGGGCATCACCTACAAGGACAAGGTCCAGAAGGGCGCACAAGCAACCGAAGAGCGAGACTTGCTTACCATTTCCTCCGAGGTCGACCGTGTTTACACCGGGGTTCCAGGAACAGTCACCGTTACAGATGGCGAGAAGTCGCTGTTCAAGGTCGAGCGATCAAATTTGGATGATGTGGTCACTTGGAATCCTTGGGAAGGTGCATCCAACATGGCTGATTTTGGCCCTGCGGACGGTTACAAGAATATGCGTGAGCACATGCGTATCTTAAAATAGTGACGGCTACTGACAGATTTGTGCAGTTTGTGTCGAGGCTGGCGCGGTGTCTTCGTGGCAGACTCTCGAGCCGCAGAGTGTCTGGGAAGGCGGTGTCACGATCAGTCTGTGACTGAATGATAACCTTCGAGGGGGGAGCGGGATTTCGAATGGCGACTTTACGGTGGTAAATGTCAAGTTGTGAATTTATGACTGGATTGTAGTGAGAATTATGATGATGGTTTCTCATATGCATCGTAGCCCATATCCAAACCATAACCAACAACCTATTCGTACATGATGTTTGATATCAATCCTGGTGTATTTATTTCATTACTTCTTCCCTTTGCCATTGGGAATGCCCTTGCCGCTTAGTTTCATACCTCCTTCAAATCCCGGTCTTGAGGCTTTCTTTCCGCCTTTTTTCCCACCTGGCTTGCCGCCCTTCTTTGCACCACCCTTTTTGCCGCTCTTGCCTGCCTTTTTCTGATCCTTCCTGGCCTGAATGTTCTCTTCGCGCTTCTTGACTCGCAAGCTCTTAGCTTTTGCCTGGCCGGCCAATCTCTCGTTCCTAATGATAGAATTAGTACAGTGATATATGGTGTCAATGAGGAAATGGGTGTACCATTCAGTTGAAGATTTCCGCTTTGTGGCCTCCTGTCGCTTTAGTGCTTTCTTAAGTAGCTTTTCATCATCCTTCACCTTCTCACCCGTCGCCTGTTTCAGCGCTTTACTCCACTTCTCCTTCTCCACCACCACCACCTTCTTCTCCTCGCTCATATTTTCTACCCGTCGTTTCTTGGCCTCAGTATGTTTCAGCTGGCCCAGGATATCTCTTGGACCCGTTCGCCGCTTCTCCTTCTTGAAGTCTGTAAGGCTCGCATCAAGTTGGTTTCCGTCGTCAAACATTACACGGCCAAACGAGAAGTTTTTGACGGCAGTGACGGGATTAGGGGTGGGGTTTGTATTTGTGGCTGATGAGGGAGTGGAGGGTACACCGCCCTCATCGGTGGAAAGTTTTGCGACAAGTCGCGCAGCCTTTTTGCGTTCCTTCCGTAGCGCTTCCTTCTTGCGCCGTGCCTCCATTAGCTCTTGTCTTGTGCGTGCTGAGGAGCCATCGATATTGTCGGCTTTTCGACTAGCGCGGAGTGCTTCAATGCGAGCGGCGAGACGCGCTCGTTGCTCGGCGCGCGCGGTGGGGGAGAGGGTAGGTTTTGGGGGTTTTTGGGTAGCAGGTGCAGGCGTGGTGGGTGCAGGGGTATCGGCGGGCGAGGACTGCTCGGCAAGGTCGGCGAAACCGTTGATCTGGATCGGCTCCCCCGCATCTTCCATTTCGTCGTCGTCATTGTCGTTGTCGGAGGCTGTCGCTGGTGCAGGTGTGGCTACCTCAGACTCCGGTGCGACGGCGGCGGCGGCGGCGGCGGCGGCGACTGAGGACTTTCCTTTTCCCTTTTTCTGGGCGGGAGACGTTGCAGAGAATTTTGCGGGTGTGGATTTTTCGGCTGCGTCGGTATCGCCGTTGACTGCCGCTACAACTTTCTTGAGAGCCTTCGGTCTCCTCTCCTTTTTTGACTTCTTTTTCTTTGGTTGCTTTTCTACCTCTGCCACTTCCGCTTCTACTTCCTCACCATCCTCCTCGTGCGGCCGCTTCTGTTGCTGCTGCCGGAACTCCGCTGCTGTCGTCGCTGAGTCTGGGTCCAACTTTGCTTTTTTTGCCCGCTTGCTCTCCTCTTTCGTTTGCTTCCGCTTATTCCATTGGCTCTATATCGCGCACCAGGGTTAGTACGGGAGAGTAAGAGGAGAGGGAGGGGAGGCAAACGCTGTTGTCGCCTTCGAAATATTTGTTGCCGGGAATTAGAGACAATAATCCTTCGAACGCGGAAGAATGGCTTTTCAGCCGTTCCTAGAGACGGGTAAGCGATAGTGACAGGAATGGGTTGTGGGAGTGGTAGTAACCTCGATGTCAGCCATTGCGTCGTAGGTTCGTGGGGTAGGGTGTTAGGGAATAATGTTCGTCGCCGAGCGAGTGGTGATTCTAGAGGTAAATTCCCAAGCCTCATCACGTGAGGGCTGCAAGATTTCAACTTATTCTATTTTACGCTAACGGAATTGGGTTTGTGCGTGCGACAGTGGCCTGTGTGAAATGTGGTGATTCTTCTGGGTTTGACCATTTCTTCTATGATGTTTTGATCTACAAGCATGCGAACAGATGCATCACTTTGTGTACCTGCAAGGCGATATAATACATGTATCCCCCTCTCACACCTATGCCGACTTTTCAGGCTGTGTCTCTGTCGTTTCTGCAGCTTCTACCGGTTCCTGCAAACCATTAGCACCATCCTCATGTACAGGAAAAACATAAACCCACCTCCAAGGTAGGTGCCGGCGTATAAAGCGGGCCATTTCCGCTCAAATCAATCTCCGGATCCTTCACAGCCAAACTGCTCGCCTCTTCCCACGCATAGTACCGCTCAGTGAGCACATGTTTAATCGCTCTCTGTGTCTTCCTGACGATCTTGTCCCTCTCTTTAGCCTCAAATTCTCCATAACCTGGCTTCAGCCGCTTCCGCTCCATCATCTGTGTAGCCATTATATTGCGTTCCTTCACACACCTCCACCACAGACGGTGCAGATCGTCCCACGACTTCTGACGTAGCTCCTCAGCGGCCCATGCGCGCCCTGAGCAACCATCAGTACCTTCCTCATCCTCACTCGTGGGTGCGGGGTAGCATACCATGTTTGATATCCTCTTCGGGTGTGGGGAGCGCCTTCTTGTCGTGAAAGAACCCCCATAGTCCGTGGTCGGGATCCGTTTCAACCTTTGTGTGTCGCGCGGGGTCAAGCACCGGTTGAGGGAGCCCATATTTTTCGACGCTGAGAGGTTCTTTATGGGGTTGCCGTCGGACTGCAGAGACCCCGCGGTTTGGGTTACGGTCGCGGGTGATGTGTCGAGGGAATTGAGTAGTTGCGGAGGTGTGGAAACCGCTGGAGGGAGTGCTGCGGGGGAAGAGGAGCCGCAGTGTGGAACGGGAGAGCGACATGGTTGTGGTGTGGTCGTGGAGGTGATGTGAAAATGTTAATTAGAGTGTATCACGTGGGTGGTTAGTTTTGTGTCATAAGGCTGTTGAGAGCTCTGTGCGACTATCAAGAGAAATCAACGTCAGGATAGGCATTTGCTTGCTATATTCATCTCACTATCTCCAAACAAGCTGTGCTGCTAGGAGTCAGTTCGAGCTAATACCTAGGTATTGTTTGACCGATTCGTTTTTCCAAAAGAGCAAAACCAGACATTTATTAAGAAGTTACTGGAAATACATGATTATAGAGTTACAATACCATACAAACCAAGGACGGGGAAGCGCCATTTAGGTGCCTTTACTGACATATTGTGGTACTTGAAGCCGTTGCCTCCTTCGCTCTATTTGATCACCCAATTGGTTGTAGAGAAAGCTGCTGAGCCGTAGCAGCTTCGAACGCGAGGCCACCGATACTTAACCCTTTCCACCAACTCCTGTATAGTCTAATCGGTGCTATAGACACTTAGCACTTAGTACCTGCAGACTGATACAAGTTAGTCGTGTTGTGAAGGGGTACAGTCATAGAAGGGAAATTTCATACATCAAATGACAAACGTGAACCCTGCCATGGCAGAGCAACTGAATCGTATTCTTTGAATTGACGCAGGAGTTCCCTTTCACGGGACGGTTATCTGCGGAGGATATGCTAGAAGGCGTTCTCCTGTGGAATATATATCACTCCATGTCCCACCATACATATGAACCCGCACCCATTTGCGCAGCAGTCGCACCATCTCGCCCGCCGCTGACAAGTGTGGCGGAGACACTCCTAACTCCCGAAGCAACCGGAACATCTCCAATGCCTGAAACGGCAAAAGGCATTTGGATTCCATTGCCATGTTGAGAAGTGGGTAGATGTAGTCATCTGCGCCTCTCATAAGGAGCATGCGGACGGTGTTTTTCTTTCCAAGCACCACCGCAGTTCCCAAAAGGGGAAGTGGTTCGTCCATGAAGAAATACTTGGGGCATATTGTCTCGATATCTAGACCGTACTCTAGAAATCGTTCTAGTGTCGCGGCATCGTCATTGCATATGACTTCGAGAGCGGCCTCGCCGGAGTACATATTGTATAGAGTGTAGTTGAGGACGCCGTAGAGTCGACGGTTTGTTCGGAGGTATGAATTTAGATCTCCGGGCTGGAGGTTTTCTGCGACGGTGAGCAGGAGCTCGTTGGGAATTGTGAGAAGCGGTGTGTCGGACATGGTGTTTGTGGTAGTATGAATGTGAGGAAATGAAGTTGAAGTTTTGGTTGGGGCAGTGGTTGAAATATGCTCCAAACTAAACTTTTTACATTGTAACTCACTCGGCATTATTCTGTTTATCAATTCCGCACCTGTCCGCTTCGACTGCAAAATATCATTCCACTCCTTTCCTTTCCTTTCCTTTCTTTCATCCTCCTCATCGGCTGGTTAGATTTCTTTTTCTTTGTCCCTTCTCCCATATAGCTGCACCCTTCAGCCATATCTATCACCCTCAAGGAAACGACTAGTATATACAGCACGATGAAGTTACACATGTCGAGATCAAAATCCCCTCCTAACGGTGCCGATCTCTTTCTACCCATGAGCGGGAATGCCGTTTCGCTTTCACCCGCTCACCAACTTGCACCTTCTTCTTTAAAAATCCGAACACTTGCCGAATTTCTTTCGCTTTGCGACTCAGCACCTGTAATTACATCCCACCACTGTTAACTTGTTATGCTGCTAATCACATACCTATAGGATCTGAACCTTGTAGAGCCGCAGACACTGGCTGAATTCGTTGCACTCAAGAAACTAACCTCTGTACGCATCAAATTGGACTCTTCTGCTTCTACTGCTAATAACGAGGGTAGGAGGGCAGGACCGAAATCCCGAAGAATATCTTGCGTTATGATTTAGCGCAAGACATGAGATATGACCGTGCTACGAGGCCAGAGCTGGATCCATTCCAGAAGGGTATTGGGGCAAATCCTTATCTCTTGATAAAACTGAGAGTTACGGGGTTCCCAATGAGCAATGTGAGGGGATGTATTGATCCTGAGAGTCTACCGCCGCCGGGTGGTTTGATGGATGCCGACTTTCTTCCTATGGAAATGGATCTGGATTCGGACGGGCACCAATCGTCGAAAGTGCTGGAGTTTCGACCTACGTATATGCGTGGCGGTAATCATGGGAAGGCTCAAGCTCTCGACTTACTCCAAGCCCAGATTACGGCACCGCCTACATTGTTGACTGAACGTTCGCCAGGAAAAGCTAGGTCAGAGATAGCTAGGAGCTACGCCAATCTGTTTGAGACATTTTCTACCATTACCCCAGCTACTTCTCAACCTCTACCGCACCAGGCAGGCCCTAAAACCTCGCAAAAAATAACCCAGCAGAACCTTGCACCACAACCACTAAAACCGCGAGCATCGAACGCAAAACGTTCATCAAATGATCGAACAGATGACCGTAGAAAGAAATTCTCCACCCCAAAGCGTAGTTCAGCGCCGCTCAGGGTTCCGCGTACCTCAGGTGTCTGCCTGCTGGAAAGCTCAGCAGGTGGTGACAATTACCGCAGTCCCCCCTCCGAGAAACCACCGAAACTCCTGGCAACAACTCACTCTGCTCAAGAGAATTGCAATCCGAGCCGTGCACCAGTGTCACTAGCGGATCAGTTGGCTTCCAGAAATGGTAGTATAGTCACTTCGACGGACGGACGGGACAGCGATGCAAAAACGCCGCCATCGGTTGTACCTCAGCCACGTAGAATGCCTCCCGCGAGCTCCCAACCACCACCGCCAGCGACATATGGACGGAGTCCTTCAAAAGACAACTCGACGGACAGCTGGGGCGGACGTAATAGTTACAGGCCTACCTATAGACGCCCTGAAGAAGTTGATGCTCTTCCATATGACAAAGAAGAGAAGCCCACGGGACCCGAGCAGCGTAATGTTTCCGTGGAAAGCTCGACAAGTGGATATGCAACACATGCTATCTTGTTGTCCCATGGAGATCCGCCCGTTCACCCTACACGATTTGCACGCACACAGACGTCTGCACCGCCGGTATCGAATGAACTCTGGACTACGAGAACTAATATATTTGACCGTGCAACAGCGTCTAACAAATGGGGATACGCACGACAGCCTTCTTTGGATAGGTCAAGAGTTATGTCTTCGAGAAACCATCAGACCGAAATTCTAAGAGGAGGTGATAGCTATCGACCTGTCTACGAGCAACATCCTAAATTCCAATTTCAGCCCCCAGGGTTTGCACAATCGATGTCGAATGATAGTGTCTTTGCAAGAAACGATTCTATATCTAGTCGGAGCAAGAACGACTCTCCTCTCTCCGAGAGAAACACAGAACCTTGGACCGATGGCCGAGGGGAACATGCCACTAGGCCACCACTGCCAGTGAGAGAAGCATCGACCAAGCCTTCGAAAGACAATTCAAGACCCAAGGGTCCAGCAATCGACCAGCTGCTATCCAGGCAGCGTGGACCCTCCTCGTTGGCACAGGACCGCGGAACCAGACCTATAGACGACCGAGTAGGTGGTCATGATATCTACAGACCCAATTATGGCCAACAACGGGGGAATCCTGCTGCAACATCTGGACGGAAACGTCGCGCCTCAAGCCCCGACCACAGAAGGGAAGCACCAGAAAACATCCTGAGACACGATAAGCCGGATGTACAGACAGCTTTTGTACCTCACACACAGACGCTTGCGCCTGTGGTACCAGACCGGCGGGAAAATTCGCGGGGCAGGTCTTCAAATCAACACAGTGGTAGGTCGCCTCCCATCCGCCCTGCATCACGGCCCAGAAACGAGCAAACACTCGATTCTATAGGTAGCTCTATTGTCGAACGCTTGAATGGAGCGCTCTCCACCCCTCTTACTCGCAGAACTACAGACCACAATAACAACACACGGGCAGCAAAGATGCAGCGTCCCATAGGAAAAGGACATGAGGAAACTCGTTCCCGAGCTTTAGATCCAAGACTCTCTAGGGGTTCAAAACCGCTGAATCGGGAGGGGGAGGGGAGGGGAAGAGAAGCGATGCTGCAGCCCGAAGATAGGAGGGCAGCGATATAGAATGTGGGGAAGACTATCTACTCTCCCAACCATAAAGGTTCCGCCGATATTTAAGTAGCTCGTGGGAATACTGTTTTATTCGCTTTTTAATCATAGGAATACTACTTTTGTTTTGTATTAATATATGTTGTGGCTATGGGTGCACGTTCACTATTGATATTGCAAATACGCCTGATATGAAAGCAAAACAAAACAGCAGTTCGGTTATAATCCCCGAGTGGTAAAGAAAATATCGTAATTCCCTCTCCACACGAGAAACTTCAAGAGGTTAATTGGGTTGTTCATCGGAGCCGGTGGCATATGCTTGTCTTTGTGCATTTTGTAGTATGCCAGAGATAGTATACTGATGCCTAGAAGTCCGCCGAGTCTCATCCAACAAATTCCAGGACTCCGCTCACACAGACTTCGAGACCCTTACAAAAGTAATTTTGTCTAGAATCTAGGTAGTTTTTAAACAAGAAAGGTTATATATGAGTGTTTTCTAAGAAGATCCGCAGTGCTGCAACAACTTCTTCTGGGATGCGCCAGTTAGTCTGTAAAGTACATAAGTTGACTATCCTTTCCTCCGAGATCGAGGAGCATCTCAATCGAACACACTGTTCAACAATGAGTGTCTGGAATGTCACTGTAGAATAGTTAGCCACCTACTTATGAGCAGTTGCTCGCTTTGGGAATTTGAGATCGTGATAGGATACTTAAGTACTTTCGGAAGCTTCCTAAAGCCAATACGGCGGTAGTAATGATATTCCAGGAAAGCAGGACAACAACAGCCCTGAGAGTCCAAGTGGTGTAAACATAGAAGCACCAATCTACCAGAAAGGTGAATGTGGGAGAAGGATGAAATCAGTCAAATCAGACCTGCGGAGTGACTCCACTCAGCATATTAGCCTTGGGCGTCTTTATCCTCCCCCCACCCTGGCTACTTATCTAACTTGAGTATACACCTGGGAGCTTAAGCACTTAGTAGATCATTATCATCACCATTTGAGTACTATTGTCACTGTAATCACTATCATCACCACCAACACCGTACCACTACCGCCATCGCACTTAAGCACCTCAAAATGTTGGGGAAGCAGGCATTAGATAAGAATCCTGGTTTTGCTAACGGCCTTTGCATAACTCTCCAAAAAACCTTGGTTTTAGCCCAGGCGTGTACCTCACTCCTTAGACTACTTGTTCCTACTAAAATCTGTTACCAAAGGAAATTGCAACTGAAGAGGCGAAATGAGAGGAAGAAAGGCTCATCTGATGGACTGAGATTGCCAGATGAATAGGTGGGTTGTGCGGTGGTTGGCAAGAGGAGGGTATTTGGAAAAAAGAAACGCTGGCACATGGGAAGAAATATGGAAGTTTATGATGCGGAATTATATGCCATTCAGAGGCTATCAAGGCCCAAGGAATCGGCAGAAAGAGTCAAAAAGGAGAAAAGATTGAAGCGGCCACGATGATTACGGGTTCGAACACAGCACTTCAAAGTATTCAACGTGATGAACCCGGAGCAGGTCAGGTAATAGCCGTCCGAACGATACGATGGGAAAGAGAGTTGCGGGATAGAGAGATTTTCGTTGAGTACAGGTGGGTACCAGGACATTTTGATATTGAAGGCAATGATCGAGCAGACCATCATGCAAACAAAACGGCAGTTAAGTATCGAGGGTTGTTAACTAAAACGCAAGAACTTTTAACGAAATTTGAGTTACAGACGCTACGTGGCTAGAAAATGACACCGGTAAAAATGACCTTATGCAGCGCGCTGCCCATTTCAAGCGGGTTTTCGGACAGTATTCCATAGGGAATTCTGTGTGCGGGCACTATGAAGTCTTATGGACTGGCGCATGGATGCAGGCAGTATAATATCAATAGCATGAGGTAACTATGGAGCGTGGGCGCGCAGAGAAAAGTGAAACCCGTGGAGTCGCGATAGTTCGTCCAATGGAACTGCGCTAGATGCTATGCACGGCGCTGGATACTATGCTCCATTCTTCCAGGCGTACTCGATGCTCTCTAAATGGTCGCTTTCATAGATCATGAATTAGTCTAGCTGTTCTCTAGCGGCAGTCAATTTTGTGTTTTTAGAGCGGGGGCACTGCTGAGGGTGCGGAGATGAGTACACTTGGGAGCGTGCAATCGAGTGCACCTGTGGGTATGGAGTCGAGTGCATCTGGATGCGGGTGGGAGTGGTGCTTGGCGGACGGTCGAAATCTCCGAGTCTATTAGCGTGAACCTTATCTTCAAATGCTGCCAGCGCCAGCACTCTGATGGGATCTCACGATGTCTCACGGCCATGGTGTTGACAATTTTGACCATCTCTCCTTCGGCCAGGTAAACAATTACGGCAACCTGTAGCGAGCAACCGCCAATGTTCGAGTGAGGGCACAATATCTTCGAGTGATTTTGCGTAACAATACCCAAAACTTTATATAACCCCTACCCGTTATCCACATCAACTGGGCGTACTCTATTAAGTAACTGGGCGTACGCTAGCAACTTTAGTGTACGCCCGATTACTTGATATAGAAATAATGAAACAAAATAAAAATAAAATCAAGATCCCAAATGTTAGCCTTTCAAAGGAAACATTAAAACGAAACATAAAATGGCAAAACGAAACGGGGCAACGAAACGAGCGAACGAAGTATATACTTATATATCACTACACGAGGTGATAATACGGTGGAATATATCAAGTTACAATATCGTGTAATTAAGTTTCGAGCGATGTCACACTAAATCACTCGAAGATATTGTGCCCTCGCTCGAACATTGGCGGTTGCTCGTTACAGACTGCTGTAGTCTTATCATTGCATTAAGTGTACTTTGAAAACAAGTAAGCAACATGGCGCAGCGGAAGCGCGCCGGGCTCATAACCCGGAGGTCCCTCGATCGAAACGAGGTGTTGCTATCTCTTTTTTTCCTTTCTGTTCAAAACCGGACATGTTGGGTTGGGTTCGGATCCCATCTTCCGCACTTTCTTTTTATGGCATTGAACAAATAAGAGAAGTAAAAGGGTGAGGAGAATATATTTAACCTGGCCACAAACATGCTCTACTTATCTACTTAAGTATCTATGTAATTAATCAACAGGTATCACTGAACAAAACCAAAATCTACATCCTCATCAACGCCGCAACCTCAGTACACAACACCTTATCCACCGCAATCGTCTTCACACGGCTCTTGTCCTTCAACACCTTCTCGGCTTCGAGAGCCACCAACGTATCTGGCAACTCGCTTCCCTCTGGAACGCAATAATACACTAACGCAAGACTCAGCGTCAATCCTTTTATAACCTCTACGCTCTCAGTCTCTTCCTTCAACGCCTCTACAAAACTTGCTGCTAGCTCAACTAGTGCCTCGTCTGGTAGTGCCTCCTTGTTCTTTGTGCTGCGTTCTTTTTGTACATGTGCGGCGAGGAGGAATGCAACAGAGCTTGCGGCGACACGGAGGTGCGAGTGCTTGCAGTCCAGGAGGAATGTGGTTATTAGAGTGATTAGGAGTGGAAGGAGAGGGGGTGAGACTAAGTGTGAGGCGATGAGAGGTGAGGTGAAGAGATTACACACTGCTTGCGCGGTGACGAGGCGGATGTTGTAGGGGACGTTTTCTTCCGCTGTGGCATAGCGTAGCATAGTTGTAATGGTTGCGTTGTCTACGGTGGTTAGCATGATTCTGTCAATACTGGACACGACAGCACAACCTTTTTCTTCAGCAAACCAGCCGCTGACACGCGGATCTGCAAGGGAGGCACGAAAGAGGTCGACAAGAGGGAATAGGGTGTCCGAGGGCAGTGCGAAAAAGCTACTTTGAAGAAATGACGCCCATTTCGATTCATCAGGAATTCGAACATAGGCTGCCCCCTCGGCTGCTCGGTGACGGAGGAATTGTACTAGAGATTGAACATTAGGGTCGTCGGCGGTTGGTCCGAGCTTGGTAACTACTTTGTCTAATGGTGGGATTTTGTTGAATACGACCGGGTGAGTGGATGTACTGTAGGCCTGGTTGAGAGTAGTGGGTATGCTCAAATTCGTGTGACGGTGAGCTGCAGTAGGTGGATAAGTCACTCGCATGAGCAAGTCGACTTTCTGCTTGAGTTCGTCTGGCGATGCACCCTTCCATTCGTCCAGCTTCTCGCCTTTTGACCACGTAATAAACGTTGGGGTGGCGGAAATCTGATACTTTCCCCCAATGTCTCGTTGAACGCCGACGTCGATCTTGACAAACGTCCCCCTCTCATCTGCAGCCAGTTGTTCAAAATGTGGGTATACCACTCGGCATGGAGGACATGTAGCGGAAGTGAAGAACACCACCGTACATGGTGCACTATCGATGATATCCTCCAACTGGCTGACCGACACAACCGTCTTGACTTTCGACGCTTCCGCAGCCCTTGGCGGCTCCGGGTGCCCAGTCGTGATCGGCCGTAGCTGCCGCTCCAACGCGGGCCGCATCATCTGCCCAAACGGTGTATTGAGAACTTCTTGTGGTAGGTTTTTGATTTTCTCCGGAATCCCGACTCCGCACAGAAACATGGCAAGATCTGCAGTGAAATTGTTGCAGTTGTGGAGAAACAGATCGTAGGATTCTGCGGTGTATTCTAATCGCATGGAATCGATGTACTCAAGCACGACCTCATCGGGTAAGGAAGTGGTTCCTAGGGGAACTATTTCCATTGGAGAGCCATGGTGGGTTTTTCCGGGAATACTGGATTGAACCCCATGGCCGTAGTACCATTCGTAACCCCCAATTACTATGGAGGTGTGGTAAACTGCGTCGATCTGGATCCCGAGAAAACTCATAGACATCTGATAGAGCTGTCAGTGATGACCGGCATGACTGGTTCCTGTTGATTTTACCTGTCTAGCTAAACCTAATGGAATTTAAGCATGGTAATAGAATATATGTAGGGCTGGCGGATACCTTGGGACAGATCGTAAACATAGAGATCAACTTGACGTTCTGTCATTATCATGCAATGGTTGAAGTGGATTATGAATTAAGAAGATAGTTATACGAAAAGGAGCTAGGTGTTGAGATGGATGAAATGAAGTTTAAGATGGAGTTGATGGCGAATCGGACTCGAGCTGGTTGGTGATGCAGGTACGTACGTCTCACGTAGAACATTCTAGACTACTTTTCAACGACCATGGAAGATCCTAACCAAATACTGATATGCAAGCAAACTATTGGTTTATGAGCTTGACGGGCACCTTTTGTTTGAAGAAGCTACTCTAGTCATTCTGTCCATGAGCTCTTCAGCAAGCGGCCCAAATGATTTTCTTTAACCACACTGCGTTGGATATTTCCGTAAAATCTAATTCGCTAAAATATAATAATTGCCTAAAATTACATGGCTAAGCTGTCAAGGATCCCCGTTTCGGAAATAAGGGCCTGAACAGGGGCTCGACATCTCAATATGTGCCTAAATAATCGTGTCAAAAATTATCCTTCATCCCTCTATCACTGTCATTTTTCCTCGCCTCTGTTTTCTCACGGACGGCTACACCAACTGACCAGTTTCTGGTTGGTCCGTTGAGCTTCTCGCTTCCCTCATGACTAGTGTCAGGCAACGGCCAGCGCTCTGGAGCTACCTCTCCTTTCAAAAGACAACCCGCCACGACCGATCGTCCAGCATATCCTCGCAGCGTCGTCCCGACGATCCTTACGAGAAACCTGAGCGCTTCAGTGACCCAGTTCCGGGCGACCATCCTCCAGCCATGTCGAATCGATGGGTGAAAACGGTTGCCGTCGTCATTCTGTTTTGTGTAGCTCTGTTCTTTTTGGGACCAAAGGACAGCATAACCAAGACCGAGAGCTACATCGCAGGTGTGCACTTCACCCCTGTTTTAGCATCACCTTCTAATACGAGTAGATCATCGGCCGCTGAGTACGAATAGCGGACAAGCCGCGTCGGATCCGTCGGTGGGAACTACGAAATGTACCAAGTCAAGCTCGAAGAACAAGCCGATTGTGCAATATGCGTTGATGGTCGATGCCGGCTCTACTGGTTCTCGTATCCACGTCTACCGGTTCAACAACTGTGGCGACACCCCTGAACTGGAACATGAGGATTTCAAAATGACAAAGCCCGGCCTTTCCAGCTTCAAAGAAGACGCCGAAGGGGCTGCGAAGAGTCTGGACGAGTTGTTGGAAGTAGCCGTCAAATCGGTTCCCGAAAAATTGAAGTCATGCACGCCTATCGCTGTCAAGGCTACTGCCGGGCTGAGATTGCTCGGAGATGAGTTAAGTAAGAATATTCTGAAGGCTGTCCGGCACCGGTTGGAGACCAAGTACCCCTTCCCCGTTGTTGCGAAGGATGGCGTATCTATTATGGATGGAAAAGATGAAGGTGAGTCGTATTTCACTCAGAGGTTTTTTTAGCATGTATTAACTTTCATCAGGTGTCTACGCATGGATCACCACCAATTATCTTCTTGGAAAGATCGGAACAGTCGAAAAGATCCCTACTGCAGCCATTTTTGATCTTGGCGGAGGATCCACTCAGATCGTTTTCCAACCGACTTTCCCTCAGATTGGCGGTGGCATGCCAGAAACGCTGAAGGGAGGTGACCATAAATACGAGCTCAACTTTGGTAGCCGTAACTTCGCTCTCTATCAGCATTCTCACCTTGGCCTTGGGCTCATGGAGGCACGCAAGTCCATCCACAAAACACTTGCAACGGCTAAGAAGGCGGAATTGGGTAATGGGTGGGAAAAAGGACTTATCATCAACCCCTGCATCAACACTGGCATGTCCCGCGAGGTGGAAGTGGATTTCGGCGGAACATTGGTCAAACTCAATATGACTGGACCCAGCGAGCCTTCCGCTGCACAATGCCGAGGTCTCGCAGAGAAGATCCTAAATAAGGGTGTTGACTGTAAGTTGACGCCTTGCTCGTTCAATGGAGTTCACCAACCGTCTTTGGAGCGAACATTCGCGAAGGAGGACATCTTCATCTTCTCCTATTTCTACGATCGCGTGAAGCCTCTAGGAATGCCCGACAGCTTCACGTTGAGGGAGATGATGGATACCACGGCGAAGGTGTGCGCGGGTGAGGCCAAATGGGGTGTTTTCTCGGCGTTTGATGGCGCTTTGGAGGAGTTACGGGGTAGACCGGAGTATTGTTTGGATTTGAGCTTTATGATTGCGCTTCTTCACACGGGTTATGAAATGCCAATTGACCGCGAGGTCAAGACTGCAAAGATGATTAAGGGTAATGAATTGGGGTGGTGTTTGGGTGCAAGTTTGCCTTTGCTTGACCAAGGCTCTGGAGGCTGGCAATGTAAGATTAAAGAGGTTTCATGATCGGTTTTATAGACGCACAACATATTTAATGCTTTTGTTCTCCTTTCTGCGACATTGTTTGTTTATTGTATGACGATTTGGAGGTAAGTATTAGAGATCGTAGGTTTCGTTGGTCATGTATATAGAATCTAAGGGCTATTTTAATCATCCATCTGTTATCGTACATTCAAGCTTTTGCCCCTCTAAGATCAACACTACCGCCGCTGCACCTGTTTCTCGGGTGTAGGTGTGCTCTTGTTCTCCACAACCTCCTCGATACTTGGCCTTCCCCTCGGTCCCTTGCCATGCCGTTTACTCTCGGACAAAATAGTCTCCAACTTTATTTTCTCTTTTACCTCCTCCTCCACCTCGGACTCTGACGTGTCTGAATCCGAATCCGAATCCGAATCCGAATCCGGGGGCGCACTCCGCTTTACGCCATGCGGCTCTTTGTCTTCTTCGAAGACGAGCTGGATGGTGGGCTTTCTGGTGGGCGTGGGGCTGAGGAGGGCGGCGATTGGATCTTTTTCTTCTACTGACGAATCTGAGTCTTCATCCTCTGGATGGATTTCTTCAAGCACCCCGAGGCCGAGGTTCTATTTACAGCTCTATTAGCGTGTGTGGTGGGAGAGAGCGCGCGCGCGGGAGGGAGAGTTACCATCTCGATATACTGCTCCTCGTCGTCGCGTACATGTTCGATGTTCCTCGTGTCTGCGTTCCCGGCGGCAGCGATCTCGGCTTCAAGAGACGCGTTGGCGGCGGAAAGCTGCGGAAGAAACGAGTTGAGGCGTGACAACACTGATGATGAATCAGTAAGCCGTTCGAGAGAGAGAAGGGGCTATTGTACGGTCGCTCGAAGGAGGTGGCGGGACGAAGTCGGGTTTCTGGTCGGACGACATTGTGGTTGGTGCGTGGTTTGATTGTTTCGAAAACAAGTGTGGTGGGAGGGTGACAGGGGGGGTCAGCTTGAAGCACCAGTGAAACAGTGGTTCCCCGCAGTCGACATACGTAAGTCGACCAGTGAAACGCCGCCGCCGCCGCTAATTGAGAATAAATATATATCAGCTGCCTTACTTGCCTTTGTCTTTCTTTACTTGTTTCTCGCATACTTATACCCATCGACCTCCCGCCTCTCCGAGAAGCCGTAATAACCAATACCATACCAACAATCATGTCCGCTGCCAACTCCCCCTCCGATACCACACCTCCGAGTCTACAGCTCAACGGGGGGTCCCCCACCGAAGGACCTAGCGGGAAACGCGCAGAGCTTCGCATGACTATGCTAAAGAAGCTACGACCATACCCTCTGCGCCACGAATGGGTATTCTGGCACGAGAAGTACGCTTCCCCGCTCCTCTATCTCCCTTCACGAGAGCTAAGGATATATACAGGGACAACCCCGACGCCTTGCCTGACAAGTGGGATGACCGTCTGAAAGAGATCGCGCAGATCAGTACTGTTCAAAGCTTCTGGCAGGTGTTCAATAACACACCATTCACAAACCTGCCATTGAAAGACTCGTTGCATCTGTTTAAGAAGAATGTGAAACCGCTATGGTATACTACACCGGCTACAACTCTCCCCCGGCTGCTAATATGAGATTGCAGGGAGGATAAGAGGAACAAGAATGGCGGGGCTTGGACGTTTCGGGTACCAAAGAGTCAAAGCCACGAGTTTTGGAAGGAAATACTTATGATGGCGATTGGCGAGATTCTACAGGAGGTTGTGGAGAAAGGTATGCAGATACAATTTACTTTTTGGGAAATGACTGGCTAACAAGGGGGAAAAGGGGATGATATTTGCGGCGTTTCCATCAGTGTGAGATTTAATTCTCACCTTATCCTGATATGGACGAGAGATGCAGACAACGAGCGGAGCAGGGATGCTGTGCTGGCCAGGGTTATGGAGTCCTTGCCGGCGGAGATGAGGCCGCAACCGCAGAATCCTTACTACAAGAAACACGCGGATCACAAGAATTATAAGGCAGGGTCTGTGGTTGCTCCACCGGTGGCAGGGTGAAGGTATCAGACTACATGGGAATGCCATTTTGGAGCGCGGGATCTTAGGTTTAGCGGTCTTGAGACTCTGTTTTGAAAGATATCAAACTTGTGATGGGCTTACGTTACATTGGTTTGGTTTGGATACGTTGTATCAGCGGAGAGGAGGAAGGTTGCTCAAATACTGTGTGCTGTTTGTGCCTGTATCTTGGAATCTGAACGTCTGCGTGCATCATAAGAGTACCTTACACATTACAACTCGTTTAACTCCGGTGATCTCAACTTGCAATTGTCGGTCATGTGTCGATATTGCAGAACTGGATCAACATGACTAACCCCATCATCCGACTTCTAACTCAACAACACAAGGATAACTGAATCGCCTCTCAAAAACCTGCACATCGATATCCATCAGCACCACGTAGCGATAGGTGTAACCAGGGTGGACGGAGCATACATCTTTGAGATGAAACGGTCCTTGTTCACAGGTCTTCCCTTGGAGCCGTCCGCTTTCCTTGGAACTTCGGTCCACATCTCCTTGACGTTCTCAAGAACCATGTTACAATGCCTGTCGAAGGCCTTCACGCGCGCCAACAGCTTCCGGTTGTTGCGGCACGACACGAGAACCTGGTTGTGCGAGCGAACCGCTGTCTGCAGGATCGACAATGGCCCTGCGGAGAATTCGTACTTTTCGAGCTCGGCGATTTCGTACTCAGTCAGCTCGGAGCGGGGCTTGTCGACGAGAGAAGCCATTAAACAGAGGTATAAGGGGGTGGTGCAGATTTGAGGATCTGAGTGGTGTTAGTCATAGGCAAGTCTAAATAAAGCACAGAGAATATACACCTACCAGGGAGCAGGTTATCAGAGAGCGGTGCGGTGGTAGATCTTCTTGTTGTGGTTGGGGTTCTGTTGCTGGAAGAACTACTGGAGGTTAACTTGGGTTGTCTCAAAGCAGGTGCAAGATTGTTAATGCTGCATTGTGCATGCAAACGCGTAGACTTCAGTCCCTTAAGCAGGAACGTTGAACAGGGATCAGGTGCCTTGGCAGACGCGAAGAGCGCAACGCGGGTGGGAATTAATCCAACCTCCCTCTCCTACGATTGTATTCCTCCTCCCTTTATCTTTCCCACTAATACATTCTTCTCCTTACTTCCTCTTCTCTATATACCCTTACCTCAACTCTCGCATCACATATCCACGCCCCAGCTATTCCTATCTTGCAATTTGGTTGTCCGCGTTCGATCCACTGATCACTCGCTTCGGTTTTCGCGTCACAACCCCAAACTCGCACGCCAACTCAACCATAGTGCCTTGACGCGCCCCCCGAACACACAGCGAGACACCGAATACGTGCATGCGAGTCAATAAAAACATTTACTGAGGCGGGAAATTCTTTATATATGTCTTCGGCCCTGGGTCCTACGCTTCCAGCGTCGTCTACCGAGGGTGATGCCAGGATGGGGAGAGAAGTGTCAACAAACACCAATTCGAGAAAAATGAGATGTTTGTTTTACCACGCCGAGAAGTCTCCGGGAGAAACTGATCCGGTGGTTTTGAATTTGTGCAGTAAAAGTCTCGTACAGTTTCGACGAAGGAAATAAAAGCAACTGCCTCGCGCGATGGCCGCATCTCGTAAACACGCCTGTGGTCCAGGTCAACCGCGATCTACTAGTCGGTGCCGTCGAGTTCAGGACTTGCATTCTAAGCATTATTGCGGGGAGGCATGTATAATTCTGGTTGACATGATTTTTGAGGATCTCAACCATAGGCTTACCGTCCATTGTTTTTTTCTTGTTCAGTCCGGAACTAGTAGCACGCCTTGGTCCCGATTACTCCGTCTACGCGTATGACTATTCAGAACCGGATATCCCACTCGTTGGCTGCGGTATGCTTTCGTGGGCAATGCTCAACACCGAGAGCTCATCAACTCGCCTGATGGTTACCGGTCGCGTCAACTCGAATGCATTTGTGTTCCCGGGTAATGATGATACCAGAGAAACGCTAGAGGTCAAGATTAGGCTACAGAAGGTGGACACTTTCACGCAGGAACAATTCGTCAACTCGGTTCATGCATACCAGGCACTATCCAGAGCGCTGCCAGGGGATTTCGATGCTTCTACGTGGTCAAATTTTCTAAATACAAATCCACGAGTACTTACGGCTGCACTACCAGCACCACCTCCACCCCCGCCTACACCACAACAACATTCTACAGCACAGGCTGCCCCAACTATCAATGAACCACTACGATTGGTTCCATCACTGGAATGGAAGGAAAATAGTCTATCATCATCTGAGGATGTTGTAGAACCACCGAAGAAGAAGCAAAGGACAAGGGCCCCGAGGCCTAAGAAAAAGAAGGTTGATTCTCCGAATCCTACGTCAACAACACCCACAGGTGCCCCTCCTACGCCTGCAGAAGAGCCTATTCAAGTGCCGGACAATCTTCCTCCTCCCCCTCCACCCCACCAAGCTACTAAACGTCCAACACCAGCTCCGCGACCCTCGCGGAGCCGAGAGTCGTCATCAGTATCACAGCCAAGTATATCCAGGCAATCATCGGCAACTATTGAAGCATCTGTTCCATCTGAGATATCTCCCTCACCACAGTGTAACACTATGGCATCTTCTCCACCAACACAACTTGAGATTGCCGAAAACACTTGCATGCCCTCTCCTGCACCAACAAGCCCATGTTTACCTTCTCTCCCGCCGCCTCGGGCAAATGATCTTGGAGCCGGAAGGTTGGAGACTCTGTTTGAAGAACAAGAACAGGAGCAGGAGCAAGAGACTGAGCCACCACAAGTAAAGGAGGAGCCACAATCCGATTTTATACCTCAATCATGTGGTCTTCTCTTACCAAAACCAATCGACCCATTATCCCAGCCTGATGATGCGACAGTGTCAGCAACTGCATCGCCAGAATCGTCGCAGTTTGTCAAGCTACCAAAGAAAGCCAAACAGGTAGCAGTACCAGCCAAAAAGGGTGTACTACTTGATTCTGATGCTGTTCCCTCGAGTGAGATTGGGGGAGAAGTCCAGTTGGCACCCCGTGCTGTCCCAGCGGAGAAACCAAAAACTGTTACTAAGTCCCGGACTGCTGCTCACATGAAAAGTCGGATCGAGACGCAGCTGCTGGAGGCGTTGAAGCGCGGCGAGATGCCAAAGTACTGCAAGAACTGTGGTGCAATCGAAACTGGTGTGTGGAGAAGGGTGAAGCCTCCACCCGATAACCAGGAAGAGGTAGAGAAAGAAGATGCAAAAGTTAAAGGCCACTACCGCAGGGAGAAGGAAAAGGAACTCCTGTTATGCAATGCCTGTGGATTGTGGTTTCTCTCACACAAAACTATGCGGCCACAAGTACTCTGGGAATCCAACAAGGAAGAAAAGTCCAAAAATTCAAACCCCCGGAAACGGAAAAAGTCTGCGCCTGCACCTACTCCTCCGGCTTCTAGCTTATCAATACAAACGTCTGAGCCATGCGTAGAGCCGATCATACTTGCGGATGAGGATGTCACGGTAATAGCTCCTACGTCTCCGGAAAGGAGTGCCGCTATGACACCATCTGCAAATCGCTCGGCATCGAAAGAAAATAACACGGATTGGAATGCCGCCATTGATGCAGGCCGTAGGGTAGCTTGCTCAAGCCCAATACACGGCAGTGCAGCGAGTCCTATCGACTTGGACGCCGTGGTGGACGGAATGCCATCACCCAAACGTCGTCTCTTCCCAGAAGCTCGCAAATCGAGCCCCGAAAAGCCCGTCGGCCACCCAATGCCCAAAAGGGGTACAGGTAAAGAAAACAAAACCCCCGAGCCTGAGCCCGGAAACGTGATTGCACATCCTACCACGCCAACGGGAAAGCGGCCTACAATTGGTAGCTTCCAGCAACTGCGAACTCCCATGCGCTCCGCCTCCAAACCCATGCGGGAAAGCAGCCCTTGCCGAACCACAAGGCGTACACCTAGACCCGTACCCGCTACTCCCGAGCGCCGACTCCTGAAGTCACCGTTGCAACGAAAGTCAATGTCGCCTGTTGCCGGGCTGCTGGAGAAGTTACTGGCCGAGGACCCATCGGTGTTGGCTGATATTGAGGAGCTCTCAGCACAGATCACGTTTGATATGGACGACGATTTCTTGAATACGGACTACACTATGCCTAGTTCGCCGCTGCCTAGCTCTCCGCCAATAGGATTTGCACTCTATCAAGACCCCGATGGAATGTCAGCGGCAGATTGGAGCGATTTCTTGCCGAGTACACCGAATGGCGGAAATGGAATTAGTCATATGGTGGATGAATTATTTGATGAGGGCAAGGAGGGTAGTATGACGGTTGATTTGTCGGCGTTTATTGAAGAACATAGCACTAGTGGGGGAATCGTCCCACGACAGTTTGGGGAGGGTAAAGAGGAGTGAGTGTAATTGTGGGTGGCGATCGTGTGGGTCTGTTTGGTTTGGTTTGACCTTTGGGGGCGTTTTGTAGCGGTTTATGTTGCATGCTTTGCTTTTGTTTTGCTTATATATATACCGGGGTTTTATTTTTTTGGAACTTTGTACATTGGTGGTGGTGGTGGTGGTGGTGCGGCATACCTGGGAAGCGCGACTTGTACAGAGGTTCTGTTTCTCTGTCTCCTACGATGTGATGTGATGATGGCAAGAGGACGGGTCATGTATCGATTGAAGTACCTTTGTACGTAACCTAAGTAGTTAGCAAATAACATAAGAAACATTCTGTATACGCGAGCACCATGAATACTCACTCACTCACCCCTTGTGCATTGGTCTCCCAAACATTCTAATTTCTATAAGAACAAAAACCTTAGTACGACCATTGGGCAAGCAACATGGCGCAGCGGAAGCGCGCCGGGCTCATAACCCGGAGGTCCCTCGATCGAAACGAGGTGTTGCTAATAAGTTTTTTTGGTTTTAGTTAACTTCCGTCATTGCGTAGCTTGGCAATCATTCAATGTCACTGTTTGATCCAGTGATGGTGGTCCTTCGGTGTACTGTGCGCACCGGCTAGATAGGTACGCGAGCCTATTGTTGGGTAGGAACTGTTTGGGACAGCAACAACGCCAATAAACTTCAGAGGCCATTGAAACAAACCACTGGATCCGATTTAACTACCATGCGACCCAAAGATTCCCGATCGCCTGAGGGTATATGTTGATCCGCCTTATTATAAGAACTTGGAGCGGTTACTCTGTATCAGCGCCCAAAGACCATCGATCTGCTTCTCCACCAGCTTTTTTCTTGCTTCCTTATTTCCACTCGTATCCTTCCTCCTCTCTCCATACCCATAGACAGCAGTATCACCTTCAATCATTTCCGCATCAACAACACTTGTAAGGGGGGTGAATTTACAATTCTACCACATCGTCAGCTTACTATTCGCCTCCTCCTCCTCCTTACCAGAGCTAGCATGAAGCATCTAATACCTTCCCCACGTCTACCATCTTCCCCACTTTTACTCCAACCTCCACAACCGTTCCCTCACCAATCCTGTGCGCTTCGACCACTGCGTTCATCTCAACCACCACGTAGTCCTCCACAACAAGTCTCTTTTCGTCAGGTGTGGCTAGTAGTATGCGCTTGTTGAGGATACAATAGTCGTCTATAGTGATTGGCCCGAGCGTTGAGTTGAGGCGACATCGTGGGTGGAGCACGGTGTGATCGCCGATGTGAATCGGGTGTATTCCTATGAGCTGTGCGCCTTCAGAGATGAGGATGAGGATTGTTGAAAAGAGCGTGGTAGGAGGCCTTGTCAACGCGACTTCGAAAAGTCGGGATTTTGGCGCTATGATGGTTGCGTATTTCGGATGGCAGCTTTGTTTGGTATTGGTTGATAGCTTCAGCTAAGGGATATAAAGTGGTTGAGCAGATCAGATATTAGAACTCTAACCCTAGCGCACACATCCCTGCTTTAAGACCACGCTAGCATACTGACCCTTGCAACCGTCCGTGCAGGCGCGTCTCCCTAGCAGCCCACCTCCACCTTTTCTCCTTGCATCCACCACCTCACTTCACAACCACAGCCTGACCTTCCCAATGCCGCCACCACCGTCCACATCCACATCTGGTCCTACGACCACCACCTCCGGTGCGCACCCCGAAACCGTTGCCGAGATCAACCGACGGATCCTTGAATCCGGCGAGCTCTCCAAGTTGCGCCGCCCCCTTCCCTCCCCCGCCCCCCCTTTTCGTCACTGACCGCGACGTTCATAGACTCGAATCACACCTGCTACAGCTGCTGCAGGAGGCCGGGTGGACAGAGCAGCTACGATCCCTATGCCGCGAGAGACTACGCGATCCCGACGCGCGCGTTGGAAACTATGAGGACCTGAGGCGCGCGGTCGATCAGGAGGCCAGGGAGATGGTGCCAGAACATGTTAGGGTTGAAATGGTGCGGAGGGTTTTGGACGTGTTGAGGGGCATGGTAGAGAGTGACTGAGCCGAGGCGGGTGCTATCGGGATGGCGTTATTGGGGTTTTTGGAGTTCTTGTTTGTGAGGAGGGGATTTGTTTACGTAGAGACAGGGGAAGAGGCGCGGTAGAATGCGTTGGGGCTTAATTGTGATATTCTATATGAATATGGGATCCTGCAGCTGCTCACTCACCGTCCTCCGCCTCGTTTGTTTTGCGCTGTGAGCGCGATGGAATAAAAATAGACATTTGTAGACTCGTGCCCGATGGTGGAGTCTCCATCTCAAACGACCTTGTACCTCTAGATACTAGGTGCTATGGATATCGCATAGATAGGTAACTAACGTGTGTGCGTATGTGCGTATATCAATATACCGATTCTATTTTCCGCAATACCGACGTAGATTGGATTGGATCAAATATCAGCGACGTATGAGTAATGCGAAATCTCACTAAAAAATTCCTACACACAAGACCATAAGAAGCATGCACGCACTTCCTGTCCATCAACCCCAAATTAAACCGCCTTAGCCTTAAACCGCCTGTCAGAAATCCTACATCTTGTATACTCCGCTCCTCACACTAGCTTTCCATAAGTAATTTGTACCAATCACATGCAGAGTAGTTAATCTCTTCCTTTTTTTCTTCATATATGCCATTCCAACTACCACGCGATGTGTCAAACCACATCCGTAAGGGCTCGTTAGGGCCGGTAAATTTTCGGTGTCCTTCTAGTTCTAGATACTGTACCAACTCCCTTACCGGGCATAATCGTTCGTTGCTTTGAGCGGTCATTTGGAAACTGTATGTACGCTTACTGAAATGACACCAGTGTGAAAGCTATTGTATTGCGTTGATGTGCCGAGGGAATGAGCGCACCGGAGACTGTTTGGGCACCGAGCATGAAGTTTTGAGCGGAAATACCAGCGGCCTGAAGAAGAGAAACTCCACCTCTTCTGGGGAAACCCTCCGCGGACCGTTAGGCCTATTCTTGGTGCCAGCTGGGTTGCTCAGATCTCTATATGATACTCAGAAGTGTCACTTTGGACTCTGTTCACTGGAAACAAGTTTAAGTAGTCTCCATCTTGGAAAAAGCCGTCTGACAGACCGTCACTTTTTTTTTAGTTCAGACTTTTATGCTTGGTACAGTAGGTCCCGAAGCTTAAGGGCAGTGGCTCTTATTGTTGTATTTCTCTGGTGTCCACATTGAAAGCTGCAAATGTCAAGTATGAATTATGTCACTCGAGGGGCAGTACCTGCATGGGTCGAGGTGGAGGTTGAGTCAAGCCCTAACCCTGGCTTTAAACTACTTGCGCTGGAACGCTGCCGTTTGGCCTTTCTCCGAAGAAATCTCTTACGGGACATAATCGCAGTGGAAATAGAGCTAGAGGTGCAGCAATGTTGCGCTACATTAGTTGCGACTATCACTGACCCCGCACTCTATAATACCTCTCATAAACATCCCCTCCCAGCAACGTCAGATCCCCTCAAGCAACACAACGCCTTGAATCACAATGTTTCACATACTACCATCTCAAGTAATCTACAACATCTTTGATGCGACCAACAGCTTGTCATCGGCCACAGCTCTCGCGAAGTGCTCGCGGTTCCTAAACAAAACGTGGAATGAACATCTCAAGACACTAGATCTCACCAAAACCTTTAACGAAGACCCACGCTGGCGCGGTCCCAAATACCAATTCTTTGCCGTCTGTATTGCGCGTGGACACCTCGCTGCTGCCGGAGGTTCGGGAGTATATATTCTATATATGTAACGGGAGATAAACTGATTTCACTATACAGTCCCGCGTCCTTCTCCGCAAGTCGCCCTCAAGGACGCATATAGGGTCGCGGGCATCATCAACAGCACTACGAAAGCGCTGCACGCAGAGCTGGGCCCCCAGTGTCCGGATACGAAGTGCGTGGATACATGGAACACTTGGCTCGAATACTTGCTCGCGAAGTCGCTGTATATGTTGTGGATCACCCAGCTGGAGTTTGAGGCGCCAAGTGATCCGAGGTATTTTGTCGCCACGAAGGAAATGGTGGAGTTCTTGATGCTGCCGCGATGGAGGGCGAACGGGTTTCCGGAGATGAAGGGGGGGTATGGGGCGAAGGAGCAAAGCAAGACTCCGCCGCTAGAGGTATTGTTAAGGACGTGTGTGGGTATTGAAGAGAGGGTTAGAAGGAATAAGAAGGCGGTTGGATTGGATGTCGAGGATGATGAGTTGGACTCGGGCGATGAGTCAAATCTGGAGGACGAGTTTTATGACGATTCAGAGCTGGATGAGTTGGACGAGTATGAAACTGATGAAGATGAGTATGACGATTACGATGACGACAACGATGACGATGATAGTGTGCATTCTGGTGACGACTGATTTGGGGCTCCCGAGCTCTGCAGAAATTGTCGCTGCTGGATGGAAGTCTTACAGTCGGAAAAGGATAGATAATGAACGAGAATCCCCCGGATTTGCCGGGGGGAGGGGACATAAAGTGGGTGGTTTTCTGGCGGAGCTATCTGGAGATGGAGATGGAGAAATGATACGATGGAATAGCTACATAGCAAAGTATTCCAGGCGACTGAAATCATCAACGTGCCAACAGATAGAAACAACCATATTTGTGCCGGATTTGTATTTCAGATAGTCGTGAGGGATTCAGTTCGAGAAATCCATAAGTTTGGTATGCAATCGAGGCGTGTATCCGGACTTGCTCCCGAGTCCAGATGCCCACCGAGCTCGCAAGCAACCAGAGAAATTTACTGCCGTCCAAGGCCTACATCTAAGTTCCTTGGGATCATAAATAAACCATATAACGTAAAAGGTATGGTCATTAAATGCAATATGATTATAGTACTAAAAAGAAGCTGGTCTATAGGCCTAAAAAGGAGTCAGGGTTAAGTTATCAAGTAACTTCGGGTTCTTGTAGTGTACTGAGTACTAGATGGAGGAGTCAAAGCTACACAATTTCTCTGGAATGGATTTCTGAAGAACGTTACTGCAGTTGCTTAAACTAGGACGGGACGGGAGTAAATCCGCATTGATACGGGTCAAGATATTGCGGGACTTTACTACAACAGGAAGGGGGACACGAATACTCGAACATGCTATGGTGAGTACTGTATATTGAGTGCAAGACTCAAAAAGGCTGCAGAACTTCACCATCACTTAGCCTAAGTCGCAGCACGGTAGACTATAATATGCTTACTTTAGTACTAATTGCGATCGCAGCTTTAGACACTAGTAACAGCATGTGCCCGCTAGTGTTATTCAAACTTGGTGTCGAACGATAGGTGTATCTCGGAAACATGGTAGATGGAAAGCTTAAGGCATCGAGCCTCGGCAGTATCCCTTATAATGGTGATCTATATTGGATATCTTATGATATAGGAATTATAGCTAGTGACAGTTGGCAGAAACAAGAGGATTATTTAGTACAAGAGGATCTCGATGGGGCAATATATAATGGGATGGATATAACCGCTAAGGGTCGGTATATATTTAAAAAATATTATGGCCGAAGTACTACCAATTTTTCAAGAACTTGTGTCGTTTATCGACCAGGGTCCTGAGGATATGCTTAGTCTCATTAAGATTCTCAAAAAAAGAGCAGAGTGGCTTGAGAAACTAACACTTCCACTGTATACAGCTGCACCGGAATATTTTGGAGAACCGGACTTCCATGTCTGACTGACATGAGCTATTTCTGGGAAACGGGGCACCTCCCGTAGATGTGTTGATGAAGTGTTTGGAAACTCAACAAATGATGGCCAGCAGGGCACGAATAAGCCTGATTGCACTAATGACTGATGCATTTGCTCAGTTAGAAGATACTCCAACGGGGCCTAAACGTCACTCCGGCGTTCCCGACCCAGTCAATGTGAAACCCCAGGTAGAGCGGATCAGGGCGGTGAATTACCTAGGAGTTGTTGAAATTCTTCGTTGTAACCTCATCTAATAGTGACTGTACAGCCTTCAAGAGTGCAGGGGGTATTGGCTCTAGCTATAAATGCTTGCGATTATCTTTGACTGGCCTTGTTTTGGCCGTTTATTGGTGGGGGAAGGGGGAGGGGGTTGATTGTTCATCTCGTTGCATGTAAGAAGGAGACTAGAAAATAAATTCATTTGCTCAGTGTACTTAAGTACTTAAAAATTCTACTGTAAGTATAATGAATTAGTGTATACAACAATGAGATGAAGCCCAGTCTAATCACGGTCGGTCATTCAGCGTCGTTATGAATCATCCTTGCACCACCCCGCAATAAGCCGCACACGTCTATTTCACTAGCTTCCCACCAACGTCACAACCTCCCACACCTTCAAGCAGCACCACCATGTCAATACCGCTTGCTCCATACCCACCACCATCTCTCCGCACCTCCATCCCACTCCCAGAATGGACTGCTATCGTCGAAAGCTGGAACACCGCACTTACGCTACTCCTACAGCTTCCCACAACTAAATTCACCGCCGCCGCAGCTGCCGACAACAACAACCTCAAAATCTTCCTCAAAACCTACCTTTCTTCAACCCCTCTCTCCCCCGCTGACTCCCTCCGCAAAAGAGTCTTCCTAGTTGTCCACCGAGTGCTCACGACCGCCCCGACACCTCTGCTCATCCCAGAGTTCCTCCAGGGCTTTGGCCGTGTATACTCCAAGGTCCCCGCCGCGCAGCGAATACTCGAGGAACTATGGAGCACGCATGAGGCAGAGGTCGAGACCTTAGTCACAGCACTAAAGAAGCGGCATCTCCCTGTGTTCGCGAAGGCGACGATGACGTATGATGACGCGGCGGCTCTGGCACGGCTGTTCCAGCTCTCGCCGAAGGTTGCCGCGGTGTTCCTTGCTGGTGATGAGTTTGTGGATGCGACGACGGACGGGGAGGATACGGTTGTGCTGGTGAAGCTGTTTGCAAGGGCCCTGACGGAGGCGGCGAGGGTCAATTGGAGTGTTGTGGTCGATTGTTTATATTCTCTTACTGCCCCGAGTGCTGGGAAGAAGGAGAGGGCGTTGGCGGTAAAGCTTGCGGGCCTGAGCGTGGGAACGAAGTTGAGGGCGTTGGTGGAGGGGACGGAGAATGCGGCTCGTGTTGAGGGGGCAGTGGAGAAGCTCCATGCATTGGCGCCGCCAAAGAGGACGGCGCCGAGGAGGGATAAGGGGAAAGGAGTGGTGGTGGTTCCTTCGAAAGACGAGGAGCAAGCAGAGCTTGCGAGTAAAGTGGATCAGATCAGAGACCTCTTCCCGGACCTAAGTGCGGGGTTCGTGAGGAGATGTTTACTCTCAATGCAGAAAGACGTGGAGGCTGTTACCAGCGCTCTGCTGGAAGAAAATCTTCCCCCGGAGCTTGCGATAGCAGACAGAACTGAGGCATCATCGTATCCCTCTACCACAACCACTACCACCACCCCTGCCCCATCACTACCACAGCGCAAAAACGTCCATGACAACGACGCACTCGACACCCTCTCCCCCTCCACCCTCCGCAACCTCACCGTCGGAAAACGCACCAATCCAGAAACGGCAGATACTCTCCTCTCCACCTCCTCCGTCCCCAAATCCGCCATCCTCTCCGCCCTTGCCGCCTTCGACTCCGACGACGATGAACGTGATGACACGTATGATGCTGCTGATGTCGGCGGTGCCGTCGACACCACCGCAGACGAGCCAGATGAGGAAGCGGGCGTGTGGACCGCTTATCAACGCTCCCCCGCCGATTTCCAGCGCGAGGCTAGAGGAACCAACCCCCGCCGTGCGCTGAAGGAGTCGACAGGATGGACTGATGAGGCGCTGGAAGGGTGGGCGCTTATGCTAGCTCGTGAGCCGGAGCGGCAGAGGAGGTTGGAGCGCAAGTATGCAGATCTTGAAGCGGTGGGGAGGGGGGCGCAGGTACAGCTTGAACGGACGAGTTGGAGGGCGGGAGATGAGGAGATTGAGCGTGGGCGTGGGAGGGGGCGGGGTAGGGGACGTGGACGGGGGAGGGGAGGGATGGGAGTGGGACGTGGGGGGCCTAGTGGGGAGTCGTCGCAGCAGCAACAAGGGGCAGATGGAAGGGGGAGGGCGAGGAAGGAACAGAATAAGGGACGTGTGAGGAGAGAGGGGAGGGCGAGGAAGATGGCGAGGGGGTTTGGGGGGACGCCGGCGTAGTCCTTATTTATCACTCGCATAGGGTTCAGGGAATAGACTTAACGGATGTTGATGATGTTGAAGATGGCATTGTAGAGGTGGAGTAGCAGTGGCAACGGGTACTCGTCCCTTGATTTGAGACGAGTCGGGACGAGGCTGTTTTTCTGACGAGACAATATCCCGGGTACTCGCGAGTGATGATATATAATGCGTGCGAGCGCTCCTAGGTAGGTTCATTCCTTCATTTTGAGCAGAGGGGGGATGCTTGGTGGTGATAAAGGAAGACATACACTTGCACTTGGTGCATGAATATCACTCACAGAAGAGATTGCTTGTAAGCATGGATATCTGCACGTGACCTGTCCAAGTGTCGCATTGTGCTACGTTGTCAAGCCACAGCCGTCATACTACAGAACAAGCTTTCCACGTTATCATAACCCCACCACTTCCATCCTCCGCGTTTTCATCACTGCACCAATGTCTTCCCTCGGCGAGCCACCGCTCGCGTCACTGAGCCTAACCCACGTCTACTACGTACTCTCCCCCTCTCCTCCCCCTCCCCTCAGCTAACCCCCATAGAACCCCTTCGACCCCCTCTCCCTCCTCTGCGCCTGGCTCGCCCTCCTCCCACAAGCCCTAATGATCGTCTACGTCACCACCCTCTTCTGCACACGCGAGCTCGAATGTGCCCTCATGCTCGCTGGCCAGCTCTTGTGCGAAGCCGTCAACTTCGCACTGAAACGCGTCGTGCGTGAGGAGCGGCCAAAACGTTCTTCTCCCCCAAAACTCCCCCGCTATGTCGCTAATGCCCTAGCAAAGAGATACATGGGAAAGGATACGGAATGCCATCATCACACGCTCAGTTCAGCGCGTTCTTTTTCTTGTACCTCGCACTGCTGCTGCTAAGGCGCGGCCTCGGCGGTCCGCAACTACAGATGTGGCGGAGGAATGGGTATGCGGGTGCTGCGGCGGTGGGGAGTGTCGCGGTTGCGGCGAGTAGGGTGTATTTGAATTACCATACGGTGCGGCAGGTGCTGGTTGGGTATGCGGCGGGGCTGGTGTGTGCGGTGGGGTGGTATGTGGCTACGGGTTGGGGCAGAGAGGTGGTGGTTATGGGGAGGACGGGGAGGGAGTGGGCGTTGTGGGCTGGGCAGATGCTGTGGATTAGGGATCGATGTTTAAGGGAGGATTTAGTGGTGGAGGGGTGGAGGGGGAAGAGGAAGGAGTAGGTGGAAGGGTTGCTTGTTTTGTGTGCATTGCGGGAGCGGGATTTACATTATATCCTTTTGAAGCGCGGAATAGACGGGAGAGTTTGGAGGCTGATGGATATATCGTGGGTTCTCTCTCAGTCGACCTAGAGGTTGTGCGGCCATGGTGTGATGCTCAGTGAACCGAACAAAGCATCGGGAGAATGGGTATCTCCGCTCGGCCTCGGCCGACGCACTGGACGCACGAGCGAGTGATATGAATATTTTGACGAGGTGCTCTCCGCTCATCTCTGAGCGCACGACCGTAGTATGAGCGAGCGACCGTGTTCTGAGCGACTACCACCAAGCTTGATTCAGTTACTACTCAATTAAACGGTTGTAAAAGCCATGTATTCAGCTTGTATTCTGTATCTATCTATCTACACACGGTCGATCTTAGCTGGCTGAGACAGTACTTAGGGGCGGTATTTGGGAGTTGGCTGGAGACAGTATTTAGTGCTAACTCCCGATCCTGTCGTGGGCAGATAAAGAGGGATGACTTAACTTCATGTTCTCAGGTGCTGGTAGAGTAGTGGACGAGATCGAGCTGGGGATGGAGGTGAGAGGACCAGTTTCTCCAGCCAGGATCTACCGTCGCTAGCCAGATGACCATCTCTTAGTGTACCTCCAAGTTCACCTCAGTGCCGTCTCCAAGTGTATCTCAAGTGCGCTTGAGCACCATCTCAAAGTGCACCTTTAAGTGCATCCGAGCGCAGTCTTCAAGTACACCTCAAAAGCGCCGTCTCCAAATCCAACTTCAAGTACACTCGAGCACTATCTCCAACTGCCCGATCATACCATAGATAGATATAGATCGTTAGAAAATAAATGCTATGAGCGCAGGATGAACGGAAAATCCTTGATCAAGCGCATGGCTGGTTTCATTCGAACGCAAATGAGTCATGCATTATCACTCACGGTGTCCCAGGACGTCTCAGGATCATCTAGAAGTGGTCCCGAGATATCTCATCTCGCAGCCGCAGAAGTCCTGCCCGTGCTCGAAGAAGTCTTGTCTTGCCTGGGACATCTCGTCTCGTGCCGAACAATAAAGGTGTGAGTCGGAAAACGGTGCCAAGGTACCAAAAGATAGGGCCAAATTCCCCTCTTCCAGCCTTTGTCGAGACTCAGTTTATCATCCACCACATTGAGGCATGCCCAAAAAACACCCTTGACCTTTTCCATATATACACATCTACTTTCTTTCCGCCGCAAACTGACGAATCCATCCCGCTAACTTCTCTGCCGCCTCTTTCGATATCGAATTATAATTCGAAATCCTGAGTCCGCCCACACTCCTGTGTCCTTTCAACCCCATCAACCCCAGCGACTCTGCTCCCTTCAAGAAAGCCTTTTCAACCTCTTCCCCGCCCTCGATCCTGAAACAGATGTTCATTCTCGACCAGACCTCCTTGTCCGGAACCACTTTGTAGATACCCCCATCATTGAGCGTATTGTACAAAAGCTGCGCCTTCTCGCCTGCAACCTTTTCCTGTGCCTGAAGGCCACCGCGCGAGAGGATACCATTCATCACTTCCCGGCAGATGTAGACCTCCAGGATTGGGAGCGTGTTGTACAACGATGCAGCGGAAGCTAGTGCGGGGTAATGACACATAACCGGCGGAATCGGTAAGCCGAGTTTGCGCAGTGTATCGGCGGTAGGCTGCGACTTCAGGATATCGGTACGGACTACCACCAGCGTCACTCCCGTGCCACCAACATTCTTTTGCGCGCCGGCGAAGAGGACGGCATATTTTGTGACGTCGACGCGGCGGGAAAGGATGTTGGAGCTCATGTCACAGGCGACGAGCCGGCCCTCCAGCGCCGCGGGGAACGCAGGGAACTCAACACCATCTACGGTCTCGTTGTCGCAGTAGTACGAGTAGATGCTGTCGTCCTTTGGCGTGAGATTCCATGTTTCTTCGCCCGGGATGGAACCGAATTTTTTGGTTGCGGCACGCGAGTCAGTGGCAATGTTTACCAGGTCATCGCCGAGCAGTCGTTTCGCTTCGTCGGCAGCCTTCTTGGACCAGCTCCCGGTAATTAGGTAATCTGCCTTTGCGGTTGCGACTGCTTTCTTCACGGCATCGAGATCTCCGTTGTTAGCATCGAGCGTTTTCTGAACCCAGTATCCGAGGAGGTTGTAGAGAGTGGCCGAGAACTGAGTTGTACCCCCGCCTTGCGTCCAGAATGTGGTGTAGGAGCCGTCGGTGGGAACGGAGAGAAGCGCTTCGAGGTTGGAGCAGGCAGAGGTAATGATTGCGGCTGATGAGGCGGAGCGGTGTGATTGTTCGATTATACCAACGCCGCTATTTTCGTGGTTGAGGATGGCGGCGGAGGCGGATTCGAGCACGGAGTGCGGGAGTGCGGCGGGGCCGGCGCCGAAGTAGTAGACGTTTTCTCGGGAGGGCATTATTGGCTGGTGAGGGAAGAAATTGGGGAAGTTATATCAGGGGAAGTGACTTGCCAGCAGTCAATTGGACTGACTGCACTGAGCGATATAAGGGATTGAGATGGTGGTGGCGAGGGGGAGAGTGAGCTGAGGAAGAAAATCTTTGGACCCCGCACTTATCCATCTCATCTTATCGGATCACGCTATCGCTACCTTGCCTACACGTGACACCCTCTAAGGTAGAAGTAGATTTCCTTGCATTAGTAGACTTAATTACTTAAAAGTATCACGTTGGCGTTGGACAGCGGGGTAAGTAGCGGACCACCACCACCGCCATCAACATCCGCATCCACGTCCATCATAGACCAACTCACACCAGAAACAACCCCGTTATTCATCATTGCTTTCATTGCATACCAGACCACAATTCTCGTCCAAAGCTCTATCTAGCCGCAGTCATGCTTCCAGTGCCTCTTTTTCAGCTACAATGTGGTAATGACGTATGCCTTGGCTGCTCTCAAAGCTGTTGCTGATGGTATGCAGGAACCAATTCTTATGATTGGGGTACTAAAATTCCATGCATATGAAGTGGATGCCACAAGTGTAACGCAAGTTTCTTCAGGGAAAATTGGTGCCGACTCTGCGGCTGCGCGCTTTGCTGCTGCCACCGAGCAGTCTGGCTTCAAGATTGAATCAGATAAACCTTACGCTGAGGTACGTTAACCCCGCTTTTTCCACTTCCTCCCTGACATTGGGAATAGCTATGGATGGGAACCCACCCATCGAACCCTTCTAAAGATGTTGCAACCGGTCGCACGCTCCTGGAGCTTGTCACCGAAAACCAAGCGCTCCTCTCCTCCTCAGTCACTGAGCGCTATGGCCAGAAGCTTCCGTTCTTATTCAAGGTCTTGAGCATCCAGAAGGCGTTGAGTATTCAGGCGCACCCGGATAAGAAGTTGGCAGAGAGGCTGCACAAGGAGGATCCGAAGAACTATCCTGGTATATATATTCTCACCATCTGGCTGAGTGAGAGAGCTAAGGGCAGATCGCTAGATGACAACCATAAGCCTGAGATGACCATTTCCGTCACACCATTTGATGGCTTCTGTGGTTTCCGTCCGCTTGAGCAGATCGCAAGCTTTCTCACCTATGTCCCCGAACTTCGTTCCATGATCGGCGAGGATGAAGCAGATAAATTCATCAAAGCCGTTTCCTCCACCGCTGACTCGACTGATCCCGATGTCGTCTCTAAGAACAAAGCAGCCCTCAAGTCCCTGTTTGCAGCGCTTATGACTTCCTCAGATTCCAGCATCAAAGAACTCACCTCCTCTCTCGCTGCTTCTGCAGCTTCTTCTCCTAACACTTTTGGCGGCCCTGAATTTGGCGGGAAGGACCTCGCGGACCTTATAGTCCGGCTCGATAGTCAGTTTCCGCAGGATATCGGCCTCTTTTGCGCCTTATTTCTCAACTACATCACCCTCTCTCCCGGCGAGGCTATCTTCCTCCAAGCAAACGACCCTCACGCGTATCTGAGCGGAGATATCATTGAGTGCATGGCTGCCTCAGACAACGTTGTTCGCGCCGGCTTCACGCCGAAGTTCAAAGATGTCAAAAACTTGGTTGAGATGCTGACGTACTCCTATGCCCCGATTGAAGCGCAAAAGATGAAGCCCATTCCTTGGGAGAAAGGAGATGGCAACGGCACAAGTATACTTTATGATCCTCCAATTGAGGAGTTTGCGGTTGTTAAAACAGAGTTGCCGGCGGGAGGGAAGGAGAATTTTAAGCCGGTGGAGGGACCGAGTGTGGTTATTGTTACGGAGGGGAGTGGAAGCATCGCAGTGGGATCCAAGAAGGAGGCATTGACAAAGGGATTGGTGTTTTTCGTGGGTGCTACAGCAGAGCTCAAAATAGAGGCGGGAGAAGATGGCGTGGTGGCCTTTAGAGCGTTTTGCGAGCTAAACTAGGCGGATGAGGGAACTGTGTAATGGGGCTTTTCTGGTTATGGTTGCATGCTTTCTGGAATGGGAAATGGGCTTGAAAACATAAATGCCACCTTCACATCTTGATTTTAACCCACAAGGATACTTATGTCGAATAAATTTCCGGGTATGAATAATTCAACCTACGATACAGATGTCAGAGGCCATTTTGCTCCAAGCATAAATAACAATACAAAACCAACACAAAGTAGCCAAGCTCCTCTGGTGTGCTGCCGCCATCACCAGCTGTCACTTTTCGCAACTGTTCGCTGTTCATTATCTCGGTTCTGATTCAAAGGAACGTCATCATCAAAGTAAAGAACCCCAAACCCTGACTCCGTCAAATCTCCTCACCGAGTGTAAACGGTATTCGCGATCTGACTGAGTACTCTTCCCGCTTCACAAGTGATCCCGCCCTTGAAACATACGTACTAGACATACATACGAGCCCTTCAGTGTTCTCGGCTTCATATAGACGCGTCAGCTTACTATATTCACCCGTAGAGCACGAGGTTCTGCCTTCTAGCTTGAGCTTTTGTGCAATGTAAATCAAAAGAGTAGTTCCCTAGTTCAAACGTGCTCGCCGCAAATGTGCAATCGAACTCTAGTCTCAAAGAAGTAGCCCTTCAGATACCCTCGATACCATACGACAAACAACACTTATACAAATTCAAAGACGAAGCCTTGGAGCGACGAGTGTATACACACAGTTTGGCCGGGGCCCAGCAGAATAACTGGTCTTCTGATGAAGCGGCCAAAATCGATAATGAACACCTAGAATTTGTGGGAGGTGGACTTCTCAAAGGTATTCTCTCTAGTGTTATTGGTGAAAAGTTGGCTTAAAAGGCCTTACCGCATATCTTATTGACACATTGTTCCCTGAGATAAACGAAGGAGGAGTGTCGATATATTTTTGGGATTCACTGGGTTTTGTAATTGCTAATTAGAAACAGACATTAATGGTAGCCCTGATAAAAAATCGGTTCTATGCCCATGTATCTCGATAACTGGGTCTGGCAGATCGCTTAGTTACGGATGTCACTGCCGGCACTAAACTACTCGAGAGCGATTGCGTACTGAGCAGGCTGTTTGAGGAATATGTCGGAGGGATGTATAAAGATATGGGTGTGGAGAGGTACGGGAATTGTACCTTTGGTTCAACGCCTTGATGAAGCCATACGCCCTTGCATTTCAGAAGCAGTTTGATGCAATTTCTGCCAAACAAGGCGGTCGGGGGGTGAGACTATCACTGTTATCTTCACTGGAGAGCGGCACTAACACCTCATAGAAATATCACCGCCAACTTCAGGGGCTAGAAATCTATATCTTTCCTGCAAAGAACCAGAGCCAGTATCAGAGACCTTCACTTACGCACAGCTACACCAATACACAACAATAAACTACTTGACAATGCCAGATTACTCATTTCTCCGAGAAGGACCGAGGTATTGCACGAGCTGGAAATGTGCCATCTTACTCGATAACCAGAAGTTTGTGGGTCCTCCGGAACCCAACAAGCATGCTGCAAAGAATATGGCTTGCAAGCAGGTTCATGACTTTGCTCGCAACTGGAGCCAACGTAGAGGGTGAAAGTTTGTGTAGGTTCATCCTATCAATGTGCTACTGCATGGGCTAATTGCGACATATCTATCGGGGTACTTAATATGTTGTAGTTTGCTCGGGGAATTGAATTTATACTTGCGCATAGACCCATCCCGTCCTGAGTTTCTCGAGAATGTGTACATATCCACTAAGTGGTTCGTCCAGGGCCTCTGGAGGCGTGGATGAGATTGGTTGGCTGGCTGGTTATTTCGTTTCCGTTTGTTCGGGAGTTATTGTCTTTGACTCCAATTGCGCACTGTTAACGAGAGCGGGAGCGCAGAAACTCTTAGGGCATCGGTCGGTCGTGCACGAGAATGACGGCCACGACAGCGATTATGGCCACGATGACGATCGCGACGAGGAAGAAGACAAAGAAGGGCCCTGAAGTATCGTGCAGTCCAAAATCACCGCAGACGACATGCGAGATATGATGGAGTAGCAGCGGAAGATGCTCGAGTTCCTTTATCAATAGAATGCCGAACTGATGTCCAGAGGAGATACAGCCCTATCAGATCGCACTGAAACTAAAGAATGTACTGGGGAGCCCTAGAGCTCACATGTCAAATCAATATCTATGCGGCACGGAAACTCCGGATTCGACACACGATGTCCGGATATGAGATCGACACGGCGAGATGCAACATGTCTGGACTCTTATCGACTGCGTCGCAACGAGCATCTATGGCTATGAGACTTCTCAAGAGACTCGGGCTACCACACGATGCGGCACACATCATCACTCTCGGGTTAGATGGGCGGGTGATAGAACATGCGAGGGGAAAGACAACGATGACGGTTCGGTATCTGCAGGATCTAGTTCCGGTGATGAACCGAAGTACTGGTCGTGCCCATGAAGGCGTACGATCTGGTACTTGGACTACCGTGATTCAGGGCCGGAACCGGAAATCGATTGGACTAACTGTCGATTAACTTCCTTACGGCCACCGGATGGGAGTCGGGAGGATGTGGATGTGCGGATACCCGGGGTGGGGGCGCACCGGCGACCACGGCAGCGGCATCGGAGGTGGGCGGAGCAGGGAAGAAGGGCTTGCAACCTCATCCAGATCAAGAAGGCGACGAGTACAAGATGCAATAGTAACCGAATTTCCGTACTCGTTGCAGCACTTTCCGTACGTGCTCGTCGTGCTCCTTCTCATTGGTCGCATAGATGAGTCTGTCGTCAAGGCAGCATATGACAAAGTCGTCGATGTATGGCCGCAACAGTCGTTCGTGTAGGCCTGGAAGATAGCCGGTGCATTTGTTAACCCGAAGGGCATAACTCGGTATTCGAACTGCCCATATTGGGTCCGGAATGCAAAGCTGAAAAGTGCTAATTCATTCGGAATTATGCAAAGGGCATGTTACCCCGGACGGAACTACTAATACGGGCCGAGACGTCACATGCTCCACAACGCACCTGGAGGGCAACTGGAGAGGTTTAACGCACTTGCAAGTGCACGTGGAGAAGTGAAAATGTCGAGTCCACCTGGAAGTGCAAGGAGAAGTGGATCTGGAGAAGTGGGAATGTCAGAGCGCACTTGCTAAGGGACCCAAGAGTACACTTAGGAACTACCGGAAGCCGAACGCAGCTATACCCAAACGAGAATGGACTCGGGATGTTGAACTCACACTTCGGAAGCTTAAAAAGCCGATAATCCTCCAGGCTGGTGCCAGCGGCTTTGCAATTGCCGGTATCCTAAACCAGTACGGTGGGGTCAGGACCCTCCGACTGGTCAACTTTTACTCGGAGATGTTCTCCAGCCGAATAGAACTATGATACATAGTCTGATCGCGAACTTCTAGCTGTTTGTGGAGACGAAGCAATGGAGACACTATTTCAAGGGGCTAATTACAAGAATTTGGTACAGTGCCGATCATAAGAACCTCGAATACTTCCAGACCTCAAAAGCGCTCTCCCGGAGACAGGCGAGATTGGTGGAGATTCTCTCTTCATACGACTTCATTATCGAGTATTTGGAAGGTAAGAACCCAGCAGGCGGCCCATCCCAACGGACCGACTATGAAAGAGCCACAAAACTTAATGTACAATAGATAGATAGACTTGTAGGCTAGTCGCTAGCTGGAACTGTCCGACGGAACTTTAATGATAATGTAAGCTGCAATCATCCAACAGAACCATAAGATTGTCGGCAACTAGCTCTCAACAAGCTTGTGAGTACGGTCTCCAGCCAGCTGCCATCTCCAAGTGCACCCGTCTCCAGTCAGCTCCCGTATCCAAGTGCACTTAAGGAACGTCTCCAGCCAGCTGCCGGCGAACCAGAGTCGCTGTCGATAGATAGATAGTGCATATCATACTGCCGTATACGCAATTGTGCCCAGCGTAGATTTGAATTGACATTCATTGCAAATTAAATGGTGCGAATGAAGACCCGCTGCGAATGGAGAGACGCTACGAAAGGCTGCCTGATTGCACCAGACTCTCCTTCAAAATGGATTTGCAATCCTAATAAAGCGGAAGCAATCGTGGGGAGAACGTAAGTTGGATCTGCCACTGATAAATCCGTGAACCACCCCCAGTCCATCGGTAGCGAGTGCCGGGACCTTATCGCCGCCATTTCGGTGAGTGTCATATATAAGCTGTAAAGTATCGGGATCTGGATGATTGGGAAAATTAGCTAGCGGCAATCCACACCGGCGAGCTTGAGCATGTGCTGCATCTCCTGCCGCAACCGTAGTATTTCAGCGTGTTGCCACGTTTCTGTGCGTCCTGCATTTCTTGGTGATCGGGGCGAGGATAGGGTTGGCTTCCTTCATCCGCGCCGTGTTGGACGACATCTTGCAGTAGAAGGGGAATTGGATTGATCGAACAAGTAGAACCGAGGCCATGATTACACCCCACCATGGAAGAACCCCGTATATATGTACTGACTCGAGGAGCGTCTGGATCATAGTGGTTGATCCATAGCCAAAGCCAATACCTAATGAATGGAGGTAGCCCATAGTGCCTGGTTGGACGATATCGGTAGTGGAGGAAAGAGCATCGGTTGGGGTGAGGGGGTGAGGGGATCTAGGAAGCTGGTACTAGTACTTGGAGGTGGAGGAGTAGATGACGGTGTAGCGGTGGAATTTAAACGGACGGCGGTCAGTGAGGGGCCAATTGTATGCGTCATAGAGGAATGTATGCTGGTTGAAACTAAAAGTCGTTGTATCAGCGGTGTATTGCTTCCAGACCGGCTCGAGGGTACAGACCTAAGAACTGGAAGAGATGTAACTAGTTACAGAACTCTGACCTTGAGGTTTATTAAAGGCCGAGGTACAGTTGGGAAGGAACTCTACCGTAGAATTCTGGGTGTCAGCATCACTTTCTCTATCGAAGTTAAAGATCGTCGTTCGAATAAGCACTTGAAGAAGTCCGATGTCAGCCCAAAACTTTTTTGACGTTCCGCATCACGTGCAATGCTTGGCAGGACGCATACATATCCGGCCTGGTTCTGAAGCTCCAATCCACCGCTTCCCCATCTCCACAATGTCTCTCTCTCCGTCCGCTCCACGACCGCCGAACGGCGATGAAAACTCTCAGGGAGGATTTCCCACAGTAATCGAACGGTTCGGAGACGATCCTCGGATTTCCTGGTCACGTCTCGACAACAAATGGGTGCTTGAGTCGGACGATGGTGCTGAATACCATTTCGACGATGCCCTTAAGAGATGGATTCCTGTGGTAAGTTGTTTTGCTTCCGTTGCTGTATTTTCTTTTGATTTTGCCGCAAGTTCACTCTCCAACTTAGGGCCCTAGCTAGATGAATCTTTGGCCGAGCAACAACAAGCCATCTACGCCGTCGCCGGAGTCAACGAAAGCGAACCCGCGGTTGCCGTCAAGACCAAGCGGAAGAAGATCTACACGTCGAACGAAGGAGCGGAGGATGTGAGTGCACTCTACCCGCGCGTGTATGACCCGGGCGACTGGCAGTTGACCTGCACAGGAACCTCAAGCCAAGAAGAAGCCGCGTGCCGGGGACAAGGACGGCAAGAAGGAGCCCAGAAAGAACACGGCTGTCTACGTCACCAACTTGCCACTTGACACCTCCGAAAGCGAGATCAAGGAGATATTCTCGAAGTACGGCGTAATCTCAGAGGAGATCGACACAGGGAAGCCGAGGATCAAGCTCTACCGCAACGAAGACGGCACGTTGAAGGGAGATGCGCTAGTCATATACTTCCGACCCGAAAGTGTCAACCTGGCCATCAACATGCTCGACGACAGTCCGTTCCGCATAGGCACACAGGGAATGATCAAAGTACAAGCCGCGGATTTTAGCTACAAAGCGCAACAGGACGCTCCAACCAAGACATCAAAGAAGGAGAAGCGTAAGATCATCGCGAAAACGCAGAAGTTGAATGAGTAAGTAGCTGGCCGATGTGTTTTAGTTTCTGAATTGGAACGGTAGCTGACAGGTAACCTTCTAGCAAGCTTGCAGATTGGGATGATGACCCATCAGCGATCGTTGAAACTAGTACAAAATGGGATAAACTCGTGGTATTGAAGCATATGTTCACTTTGCCCGAGTTGGAGGTCGGTAGATTCTACCCACGGTGGTTTGTATAGGTTGTGGCTGACAGTTCATAGGAGGATCCAACAATGATTTTGGATTTGAAGGAAGATATCCGAGAGGAGTGCGAGAAGCTGGGTGAAGTTACAAATGTGGTGCTGTACGACCAAGAGGAAGATGGTGTTGCTACTGTGAGGTTTAAAGATGTTGAGGGTGCGCAGGCATGTGTGCAGGTGAGTAATACCCTATATTGTCAACCTGTTGGACGGAAGGACTAACCACTGTATCCTTGTAGCTTATGGATGGTCGCTTCTTTGCGGGTCAGAAGGTCAAGGCATACATTGCGGATGGTAGCGAAAAATTCAAGAAGCACAGCACAAAGAACGCCGATACAGAGGCTGAGGAGGCGGAACGATTGGAGAAATTTGGTTCATGGCTAGAATCCGAGCAATTGGCGGAGACATAGGTGGGAAGAGTGGAGAGCACCTGTCAAGAGAAGAGAAGTTTGGGTCTTCGCCCATGGCATGTACAATGACGACATTAGTTTAATTCAAGTATCGGCTGGTGCCGTTTCTTCTAATTAATCGCTGATGGCGCCGTCATCTAATGCATCATCTTGCTCCTCCCGAATCCCTATTTCTTCCTCGTCAAGCTCATTTTCGAGCTCATCAGCAAACGTTCCCCCAGCCTCGCCGTCTTCTGCCTCGCCATCCGAGACCACAACCTCATCTTCATCCTCGCTGCCCGCCACATCATCCGCATCTTCCTCGTCCTCTGAGTCGCCGTTTTCCTGGGTAGCGGATGGTGGTGGTTCCGGCGTTGCAGCAGCAGTAACCCGCGGCTTCTTAGTTATCGGTGTTCCATCGTCGTCGTCTTCTACGGCCTCCTTCAACTCTCCACCCTGTACCTCCTTTCCCTTTCCCTTCCCCCTCCTTCTTCTCCTCCTCAATCTGTGTAAACACTATCCCCTTTAGCCTCCCCCTCCATCTTCCCATTCAGAGAAACCACTCACACTCCAACTCCTTCTCAATCCTCGGTATAAATTCCTCAAACTCGCACTGCTTCAACGCATTGATCACATCGTTCGCATTTATTACGTTCCGTCCCTCACTGCGCGCAATCCCATTCCCCCTGGCTTCCTCTCGTCAGCCAGGGAAATGTATATTGGGCCGGGGGGGAGGTACGTAGAAGAGAGATAATTGATGAATACCGACCCACCCTGCGACAGCGCGGTCAATGCCGTCTTCTAGATCGCAGCTCCGGGGGGGAGAACACGCTTTGCTAGACGCGTTACGGTTGTCCGCGGGAGGGCGAGGTCCTGCGGAGCTAATTAGCGGTGTGGGAGGGCAGCGGGGATGGGACGGACATCGATGGAGGTTACTTCTTTGGTTTGGGATTGTTAGTGGGTTTCGTTGGATGGAGGTGAAGGCATGGTAGTTTCGTCTAGATTGGTCTTCCCGACGCGCTGAGCTTGGTAGCACTAACTACAAGCTTGTGGAGATAGCGTGGGGATTTAGTACTCTGTATGAAATTCCCATCGCTTTCTGTCAATAACTTGCATAGTAGTATCGGTTTGAGCTGACGAATATTGAGCAAAGTACTAGTGACTCGCTTTTTCTCCTTAGCCGACAGACTGCAAATGGCAGCCTAATATGTGAGGCTACGGACAGGCAAATACATAAAAGTAGTTACAAAGATGTATCTGAATAGCTATAGGTAGGCCTCTGTTATGAAGTTAATATATGGAGAACCAAGTTATTGTTTCTATTAGATGATCAGAGGGAGAATTATGTGGACCTCAGTGCTACAGGGCATTTTAGTAAAGACGCCACGCACCACGAGATGGAGTGCGAGTAAGGAGGTACGAGAACCCTTTCCGCACCCTTCGTCCACCTTTTGCGGGTACCCAAAGGATTCCCACAAAGAAAAACGGTATCGGCTCGAGAAGCGTTGGAAGAGGGTAAGAGAAGTGAAAGCCAAGTGCTTGGTGGCAGGTGGTGAGAAACGGGTTTTCCCATCACACGGCTGTGTAGTGGCCGATCGGCAAAACCCGGGCACGTGCTAGAGTAGTTTGTTAGCGCTTTCATGGATTGTAGCGCTTATGATCAATAAATAAAACCATAAAGCCGTTATCAAGTATCGTGCATTCTCTGAAGTGATCTTCATATAGAGCGCGTCGCTATGGCGTACGGGTAGTATCGATCGAGAAGCAGTACGCTGGACAACAACATTGCTTTGCTGCGTGGGTTGCGTTTTCCAAATCTCGCAAAAGCAATGTTTGTGAATACGGTTCTCTCATTGGTAGATCTGTACGCAAGACTGGGAACGTTTGTGTTACATTCTTACCTTTCTAGTTGGTGTGTGCTGGCACGAGGAGTATGCGGAAACGTAGCCTCACAATCCAACCGCAGATTACTCTTCTAGAGTCGCTTTACGAGCGGTATACACACAGACAATCATCTCTAACGTGTCGAAATGCCCCCTACTACCAGAAAGCGCAAGCAACCTATTCTCGAGAGCAGCTCTCGTCCAAGAAAGAGGACTATTCGTAATACAAATGCAATTTCAGCTGGCCCATTGGATACCGCAAACCTGTCCCACTCTCCCTTATCAACTACCCCAGTTGCGAGTACGAAGTCTATATGCTTCCGGATAACCGGTATTCCGCAAGACTGGAGCAAAGAGAAGCTCTGGAACACCCTTGTATCTCTTGATGGGAGCCTCAAGGACCTTGTGCCGCGGCTTGATATCTTTCCATCGTTCCATCGCCCGAGCCACGTAGCGTTGCTCAACTTGGATGTTTGCACAAATTACTTCAATATTTTAGAGCCAAACGAGTCCTGCCGGAAGGAAATAAAGGATGAGGGTGTTGAGCTGGAGATCGACCGTCATTTTTATGGGCTGACACCGTTGAATAATCCTGGGGAGGTTATAGAGGCAGAGTATGTTGTACTACTCATTATACCCCATCCAAGTGCTGATTTTCGCAGCGTTATCGCAGTTACTGGCCTCGCGGGTCATGCCTATGGATCTTGGAAGAGTCGCCAGTCATCCAGAATGTGGCTGAAGGACCTTTTACCAAACGCCGTACCAGGCTTGCGGGTTATGACCTACGGTTACGACAGTCGTATTTTCGGGAAGAGAAAAAGCGAAGCCAGAATGTCCAACTACACAGTGCAGTTTATCCAACACTTGGAGAATGCCATATCTATGGTTAGCATAAATTCTTTTTGGCGTTGGTGTTGGGCTTATGATTAACCAATATTATTAGGACCGGCCTATCATTTTCATTGGGCACAGTCTTGGAGGAATATTGATACTTCAGGTCAGACACTTTCAGCTACTGATTAAGCCGGTGTTCTGCTGACAGGTACATGGGCCAGGCTCTGATTGAGTTGAATCGGAGCTCAGAGAACAGTGACCGGAGACGAATATTGGCTTCTGCCAATACCATATTTTTCGCTGGCACCCCGCATGGAGGTCTGAGAACCGATGAGCTGGAAAAGATGGTTGAAGATTTAGGTAGTGACGATTCAATATTAAACCTGCTTCACCAGATAAGGGAAGATTCCGAGTATCTGGAATTGCAGAAGAAGGATCTATCGAAGATATGGTCGACTCTTTCAAAAGTTGTGACTTTTTATGAGACAGTTAAGACTCCGGTTGTCCAAAAGGTAGTTGTGGCGAACTTACCTACCTGTTCGGTATGGCATAACTAACGTATTGAAGTCCGGGTCCGGAAACTATTCACTCGATGGAATTGAATACAAGATGGTCCGAAGGTTTTCAGCACAATTGCATATACCTGGTGAACTACAGTATCCTGTTGAAAAAAACCATTCGGATATTATGAAACTCGTGGAGGGAGATTCGACGTATCAGACAGTGGTTACGCATATAAAGAAGACTTTGGAGAGTATTAAGTTTCCAGGTGAGTCGTGGGTACCTGTGTGTAGTGTATTGCAATATGTTGAGAACAATGCGTGTGACAGAGCGGGACAGGCGACAAGGTCAGGAAATCCAAAGTAGGTCATTTTAATAAACACCCCAGATTTACAAATCCCGGATCTTTTGTCACCCTAAATTCGGCGCGCCAACTGGGGGAACTCAAGGCGCAAACGATGAGACAACGACAGGGAATTATTTGTGATGTCACGATGCTAAATAAAGATTTGCACTCTTAGTGATAGTCCCAGTACCATTGTTCACTGTGCCATTCTGTGAGAATTCTGATTTCGTGGGGAGAGAGGATATATTCAAGCGATTGGAAGCACTGTTACAGCCCAATCATGACTGCCAACCGAAAGCTGCACTATGGGGACTTGGAGGCATTGGGTGAGAGTTGAAAACCCGTCTCACCAGAGTAGTACATATTGACATAGCCCAGGAAAACGACAATTGCGGTGGAGTTTTGCTATCGAAGGCAGAAAACGCAGCCTGAAGCTCATATATTCTGGGTGCACGGCAACTCGAATGAAACGTTCAAAGCCAGCTACATAGAGATTGGGCAGAGAGCAGGATTGAAAGGGGATGACGAAGAAGAACGACTGAAAGGAATCAAATTATGGCTGGAAAGTGTGGCCAGCGGAGATTGGATCATGGTTATCGACAACTTAGATGACCTCGTCCAGAATCCAAAGAAATACATCCCAGTAAAGCGCGGCATCATCCTATATACGACACGAGATAGACGGCTGATCGGTGGGTATATATCGGCTGGGGCTGGCGTCGAAGTCGCTGAAATGACTAGCCAGGAAGCATTAGAAACATTTTCGAAACTTATGGGTGCCAGCGGAGACACTATTCAGGTCTACGAAAAAAGCTGCAGACAGCTTTTGGGGCTTTTAGAGAATCTCCCTCTTGCCATAGCACAAGCAGCGGCATACATCCGAGAAACAGGCATGAAAATCCCCGAATATTTGCAAGTATTCACGGAATGCGAACATAACCAACACGAGTATCTAAGCGAAGCTTTACTGAGTGCACATGAGAACGAGTGGCATGCTTCGCGCGCTGCGATGACCACCTGGAAAATCACTGTCGACAAAGTACAGCATGAAAGCCCTGTTTCTGTTCGGCTGCTAGGACTAATAAGCTTTCTCGACCCCGAAGAAATACCACACGAGCTGCTGAAAGACGCACCGTTTTTCGAGGACTCACGAAGTCCGAAAATCTTCACCGATGCCTTGAAATGGCTTATCAATTTCTCCCTGTTATACCGTCTCGAATCTTCAAATTATCGGGTGCATCGTCTCGTATCCTTGTGGATCAGAACACAGATAGATTTAAAAAAGAAATTAGAGCACCTGCAGCCAGCGGTCGATGTGATTTGCAGCTACCTCCCATCACAACCGGAGGATAATTTACCGAAGTGTATCAAACTTTTATCACATGCCGTGGTCGCTCTTGGACACGCTGAGCGTCAACATCTGGAATCCCAGTCACGTTGGTCGTTAGAGGACAATGTAGGGAGAATTCATCTGGAGAACGGACAGTACGGCAAGGCGCTGCAGTGGCACCAGCGAGCACTCGACGGCTACGAGAAGACCCTGGGAAAGGACCACCCTTCCACGCTCACCACCGTCCACAATATGGCCTTGGTATTCGATAGCCAAGGCGACTACGTCAAGGCGCTGCAATGGTACCAGCGAGCACTCGACGGCAGGGAGAAGACCCTGGGAAAGGACCACCCTTCCACGCTCACCACCGTCCACAGTATGGCCTCGGTGTTCAAAAACCAAGGCGACTACGGCAAGGCGCTGCAGTGGTACCAGCGAGCACTCGACGGCAGCGAGAAGACCCTGGGAAAGGACCACCCTTCCACGCTCACCACCGTCCACAGTATGGCCTCGGTGTTCAAAAACCAAGGCGACTACGGCAAGGCGCTGCAGTGGTACCAGCGAGCACTCGACGGCAGCGAGAAGACCCTGGGAAAGGACCACCCTTCCACGCTCACCACCGTCCACAGTATGGCCTCGGTGTTCAAAAACCAAGGCGACTACGGCAAGGCGCTGCAGTGGCACCAGCGAGCACTCGACGGCAGCGAGAAGACCCTGGGAAAGGACCACCCTTCCACGCTCACCGCCGTCCACAGTATGGCCTCGGTATTCGATAGCCAAGGCGACTACGGCAAGGCGCTGCAGTGGTACCAGCGAGCACTCGACGGCAGGGAGAAGACCCTGGGAAAGGACCACCCTTCCACGCTCACCACCGTCCACAATATGGCCTTGGTATTCGATAGCCAAGGCGA